>OLWN01000013.1_pt1 | contig 205720 bp, 183 predicted proteins | sample 1644151 | NCBI WGS metagenome assembly OLWN01 (sample SAMEA103958121, study PRJEB25191) | human gut metagenome
GGGCAAGCGAAAGAATACAAGACCATAGAAATGGAAGAAGCCATGCGCCTGCTGGAGCAGGAGCGCGCGGCAGGATAATATGCCGCCCACCCTGCAAACAGGTATCCATCTGCTTGCAGGGTGGGCATACTTCTGATATAATAATAAAAATTGTAAAGGAGGCGGAACGATGATAAACGGATGGATCATGAGCGGAGACACTGCGGTTGCGTCCTTTCATGGCAGAGTTGTAACACCGATTCTGCCAGAGCGATGCCCGCTTTGTTTCCAAAAGGGTGGAGACCTTGAAATATGGCTGGAATCAAGAGCCATTGACCGACACCGCACAAACAGCAGAATACTGAAGCGGATTCTTCGCCTTGGCGATACATCCGATCTGAACACGGCGCTCCATGTGCACGGCGCGACGATCACAGATAATTACTGGGTCAAGACAGCGGATGAAGCCAATCTTACATGGGCGGATGTTGGCTTCCGCGAAAACTATTTTGCCGACCTGGCACTCAGCGGCCGGTTCAGCAGCATCGCAAAGAATTACACGCCCGAAGAGCTGCGCACAGCAACGCCGGAGCTGACGAACATCGGCAGCTATGAAAAGTGCTGGCGGCAGCAGGATGGCCATTGGGTTATGGTGAAAAGCGGAACGCCGGAGGAACATTTTTCCGAGATTTTCACGGCAGCGCTCGGCAAGTATCTTGGCTTCGATATGGCAGAGTATGCGCTGAGCGGCGCGTATGTCATTTCAAAGGATTTCACGGAGGGACGGCTGAATTTTGAGCCGATGGCAAATCTGGTGCAGGACAACGAGGACTATGACTTCAATTACGATGTCCTGCAAAATTTGAATCCAGCGCTTTTGAAATCGTATCTGGACATTCTGTTTATGGACGCGCTGGTATTCAATGTTGACCGCCATACGCAGAACTACGGTCTGCTCCGCTCTCGCGAGACAGGTGCGATTTTCTCGATGGCACCGAACTTTGATAACAACATGGCACTGATTTCCAGAGGCTACGCAAGCGACCTGAGTAAAATCGCAAATCCGCTCATCGGACAGTTCCAGGAGCTGCTGCGGGAGAAAAACATCCAGTATGCTGTTCCGACGCTGACAAAAAAGACTTTGGAAATCATCGTGAACGAGATCATGCCGGACGCGGAGATCCGCAGAGATTATGTTGTCCGGTTCGTCTGGCAGAATTATGAGCGTCTGTGCGCAATGTAAGCAGGAACCGAACCGGCAGTACACTTCAACATGTGCTGCCGGTTTTTTGTGTGCCTTTTGTTGAACCTGCCGTACTCCATACGTATAAGAGAAGTACGGGAGGTAAAATACAATGCTAATTTCTATCGATCATGGGAACAAACAGGTAAAAACGATCCACCATGCGCCGTTCACGTCTGGACTGGTATGCAGCGAGGTACGGCCATTTGGCGGCGAAACGCTGACCTATTATAGTAAAGGAATCTGTTCTTGATGGAGCGCTCGACGAAGATCTGTATCAGGAGCTTTGCCTGCAGTTGTTCCTTTGCATTCGGAAATTCCGTATTTAATCATGTCTAAACAGGAAGATGCCTCTTTCGGGGCATCTTTCTTTTCATATAACAGGTATGCAAATTGAATCCACTCAGCCGCAATAAATAGCAGTAATATATAAATGGTGGATAAAAGCCCCAAAAACTTTTCCCAAAGTATAGCACTTGGGGATCGTCGATTGAATTTCTCTGTAATTTCAGGGGTCTTCGGCGCATTGACCAGAATGTCTGACGGCGAATGAGCTTTACGAACAAATATCAAGGAGCGCAATTTTCTGAATGGCACGCCGCTTGGATTCCAAGGACGGATGCACGTACAACTTTAGTGTGGTGCGAACGTCCGCATGGCCCAACAGCTCGCTCAGACTTTTGACATCCATGCCGGTCTCGATGCAGCGTGTTGCGAATGTGTGACGCAGCACATGGAAATTTCGGCAGCGGATGCTGCATCGCTTCAGGAAACCGTTGAAATAGTAACGAAGTGTACGCGGCTCCATCGGCTTATCCGTCCGGCCGGTCAGGATATATGCGTGTTCAGGCAATCCGCGGACCGCGGTTTTCAGATAGCAAAGCATGTCCGATGTGAGCGGGATCACGCGCTCCGAAGCGTCGCTTTTCGGCGTTTGCACCAGCAGTTCCGTTTTCGTGCCTGTCTGAACCCGCTGTACAGCACGTGAAATATCTATCGTACCGGCTAAAAAGTCGATATCGGATACCTTCAGCGCACAGATCTCGCCAATTCGCATCCCGGCGCACAAGGCCAGCAGGATGGCGATATTCTTTTGATTAGGTATGTCTCGAATATTCCTTGCCATCCGCTGCACCTCCTGCTCCGAAAAGACACGCACACGCTTTTGTTTGTATGACGGAAGCGGCATATTCAGAGCATCCGTGTAAATGTGTAGCTCTTTCTGCGCAAAGCGGAGCGCACTTTTAAGCAGTACGGCCAGATCCCGTACACTCTTTTCAGAGAGCGGGCCGCCGGTGCGCAGGTTTCCGCATCTTCGCTTCTCGGCCAGATACCCAGAAAGTTCTTTCGCCGTCAAACCTGCGACGCGCCGCTTTCCGAGCTTTGGAAGAATATGAAGGTCAATGACGGTTTTGTAGCGGGCATATGTGGACGGCTTCACATCCGCATGATCTAGGAACGATTCAAAAAGCTGATTTACCGTCAAAACGGATGTCCCGGTGCTGCGCGGAACGGCGTCAGGCGTACACGCCCGAAGTCGCTCACGGATCTTATTCCGAACGTCTGAGCAGCTCCGTCCATAAACGGATACATATTGCGCGCGCCCGTCCGGCTTCCTGCCGCAGATATAACGGCCCTCCCAGCGTCCATCCCGACGCTCATAGATGTTTTCACCTGTGTTCGACAAGAGAATCCTCCTCCCCAATAAAATACTGTTACCAGAATGCTGACGGCGAATCGACTTTTTGCAAATCGCGAAACAAGCGAATTCCCGAAAAGCAGCGAACATACATTTGCCTTTCCGATATTTTCTTACCATTTTACTTGAAAATAAGAGGGAATCGGATTGACAATTTTCTGCCATGTTGTATAATATGAGTGAAATAAGGCGAAAGTCATGGAACTTGTCTGGTTTCAAAGTGCTATACTTTGGGAAATGCGAACGCCGTATTTTCTATTTTAGTATGGCACGGTGAGCAAAGCGTAATACTGCTCAATTTTACAATTTCATATCGTTGGTTTTTGTTTGCTGAGGATGTGTAATCACAGGTCGCGGCCATGTTTGGACTGAGCTTGTGATGAAAGAGGAAGGCTGTGCGCATTGGGAGTGTGCGCGGCTGCTCGCCCGGAGCCGTAAGGATGAGCAAGATCCAAAGTGATCCGCGGGGAAGCGTAAGACAGCGCTTGTCGGTGGGTCATGTGGCCGAAAGGCCGCCATTGTGGGGATTCCCCATGAGAAGGTAGGAATCAGAGCGCGGATGCGATCTGCATCCATAGTCCGAGTCGGAAGAATTGCTATTCTCGCTGCATGGGATTCTGTCTGTTTTATGATCCCGCGACGTGCAGAAGGTAAACAAAAACGTATGGTAGGCGGCACGATGATCTGCTTATCGTACTTGGCACGGGCGTCAATTTGTTTCCCCTTTACGGAACAAATTGCGCCTTTTTTGTGTCATATCCAGATTATCCCACCATAGGGATGGTATGCGAAAAAGTACGATAGGAGGAGCATCATGCACGACGAACAGCAACGCCAGCCGGACGCTCGCACCCAGCAGGTATTGAATCGCGTCAGGCACATCATCAACAAGAAGAACACCCAGTTTATTCTCGACCACCAGCACGACAGCCTTGCGGCGCTGTCATTGTACCTGCGGGACTGCATGGAGGACATCGGCCATCCGCCCGCGCGAGTAGAGGTCATCGGGGGAGATTTCCTTGAATACCGCTTTGGCTCGTGGCAAAAGGCGCTGCGCAGCGTCTACGACGGCAAAGCCGCCGAATTCCTGAAAAATCCCCCGTCGTTTGCGAACCGGAAGATCGTGCGTGACCTCTGCGCGGCAGCGGGGGTGCGGCTATGAAGGACAAGCCGTTTTATTATCAGGATAACCGGGCGCTGCACGAACGGAAAATGAACGAGGCTGCGCGGTTGGAGATATCCCGCCGGAACATTGAATTCATACTGGAGCACCAGAAGGATTCGGCGGCAGAGCTTGCCAACTACCTGCGGCGATGTCAGGCAGAGCTGGGGCACGTCCCGGCGCAGTCGGAAGTCCTCGGCGGCGATCTGCTGGCCCTTCGCTTCGGCTCGTGGGTCAACGCGCTGGCATACAGCGGCTTTCCGGTCAGCACTGGCCCGGCCGTGAGCAATTTCCCGTTGGAACGGACAGCGCTGTTCCAGGCGGAGTACGAACGCCAGTCCGCGCTGCACGCGCAGGCGAAAAAAGACCGTAAAAAAGCGGCCGAAGCCGCTCGGCGCGAACAGAAGTCCGAGAAAAAGCGCGCGGCAAAGGCCGCCGAAGTGCAAACATAGATTTTCTTTCAAAGAATATGAAATCTATTTGGAGAAAGGAAATCACAGAATGAAAAAACGTCAGATTCCCCTTCAGGGCAAAGGCCGGCGTTTTCGGGCAGACCTTTGGCTGGATGAAAAAATCACCGGGCGGACGCTGAATGCGCTGCAGATGCGCGGCATCAAGTTTCCCGATGGCTGGAATCCCCGAAAAACGCCGGAGTTCAAGCAGGAATACCAACGCCAGCTGACGCAGTTCCGTCAGCAGCAGGCGGCAAAGAAAGCTGCGAAAAAGGAAACGCAGCAGGCAGCGCAGAAGCAGGCGGAATCGCCCGCGGCCGCGCCGGAAACAGCGCTGCCCCAATAATAATGTATGCCAATCTGAAACGGACAGATTTGCAGATAGATGTGTGTCTCATCCCCCTGAGATTCGCTTCATTGTGCGTCACAGACGCAAGGCCCCGGCTCTGCGCGGGAACACAGAGCCGGGGAACCCCCTTTCAAGAAACCAGCGGGCCTTCGCCCGTCCCAATAAGATGAATCGCATCGACAACTGAATAGCCACAGCGAGAATGCATACTGTCCTGGGGAAGTGACGCGGCGAAACGAGCGCGCCAAGGGGCGGATAACGCGGTCCACGTTAAGGCGGAGCGGGAGCGCAGGAAGCCGTATCGTATCTGTGGTGCAGAAAAACTGATGTTTACAGCAGAACCTCTTTCCTGCTGTGACATATCCCGGTGCAACACTGTTTCTCGGCTGTATCGGGAATACGTGAGAAACGAATCTTTGCGAAAAACGAAAGGAGTTTCAAACATGAAACGAACAAGCAGAGTTTTAGCAATTCTCCTGGCACTTGCAATGCTGCTCAGCGTAACAGCATTCGCAACATGGAACGTCTACGGCGGCAACGACAACCACAATGCCAAAGTAGACAATGCCCCGACGACCAAAAACTCGGAAACAGCAGTCTCGCTGACTGGCGGCAGCGGTTGGGACGGCGTTGACAACGTCCCGGTCATGCAAACCGTCGAAGAAGATGGCGAAGATATTACGTATGCCTATGTTCTGTTTGACGGCCGCGGCACAAACGGCGCACAGGTCATCAAATATGATTGCACCTATGGCGAAGAAGTTTGGCGCACCACAGCCTATGGCAACGAAGGTACGTCTCTGAACGCCAAGAGTGGCTTCCAGCTCTCCACGCCGTATCTGGACGAGGATGCGGGCATTCTCTACGTCGGCGTTATCAGCCAGTATGACGACTACACCGGCGGTGAGTGGCTGACCGGCACGGGCAGCAAGATCCTTGCCATTTCGAATCTGGGCGCGGAGCTCCCGACGGTCACGAATGTGGTGACTGGTATTAACGGCCAGATTAACACTCCGATTGTCAAGTATGGCAATTACCTCTACTTCGGTACCTGGACGGGCAGCGCAGGCGGCACCTATTATCAGATTGATGTCAGCAATACAGAATATGCTACGAAAACTTATGACTACGCTTCCGGCTTCTACTGGGCAGGCGCAGTCAAGGTTGGCAACTATATCTACTTCGGCAGCGACAATGGTGTGCTCCACTATCGCAGCATTGCAGACTTCAAAAATACTGGTAGCACGGTAACGTTGCCCGCAACCAATGGAACTGCTGCCGGCAACGTCCGCTCCACCATCATGGCTGACGGAACCGACCTGTACTTTACCAGCCAGGGCGGCTTCCTCTGGTGCTACTCGCAGGGTGAGAATGGCGTTCCGTCGTATAAATGGAACGTTGCATTGGGTGCAACCTCCACGTCCACCCCGACCAAGGTTGGCAACCGGATCTATGTCGGCGCATACTCCGGCTTCAACAAGGGCGGCGTTCTCTGCGTGAATGCATCGACCCATGCGGTGACCCCGGTTGTCGCAATTGCAAATGCGAATAACTTCCCGGTGCAGTGCTCCATCGTGGTCATGGGCAACGGCTCCGGCACAGACTATGTCTACTTCAACACCAACAGCAGCGTGGGCTGCGGCTATTGCTATAGCTTTGACGGTTCTACAGGTACTCAGATCTGGAAAACAACTGCAGATACCTATGCGCTTGGCGGTATGGCTTGCGACAACGGCATTCTTGTCTTTGGCAACGACCACAACAATCTGTATATTGTAAAGTAACACGCAAAGTCCGCCGCCACAAATTCATTTTGTGGCGGCGGACTCCTTTAAATTTTCTTATATAAGGCGGTAAGAATGAACAAAAAAAGATTAACCGTGCTGCTTTTGGTGCTGACAATGCTGCTGTCTGCCCTGTCAATTGGGATAGGCGCGGCAGAGCCTGACCCGTACAGGTTAACCGTCGAGCTTGATCTGGAGGACTATGCGATCCCGGTTGAGCAGAATGACTATCAGCTGTCAGGTAATTTGCACGTCAGCGGAATACCGGAAGCAGGAACAAAATCGACGCTTGTATTCAGACGAAGTCTGGATACTATTGCGGGCGTTGGTTTGCCAAACAACATATATTTCCATCTCAATTCAAAAGTGGAGGCTGCGTATTGGCTGATTGACGGAAAAAAAGTAGAGAACGGAAAACGGGTAAGATCAGATGCAACCGAAGTAACGCAGGAACAGTTGAATGATAAAACCCAAAATTTCCTCTACATTGAGATTTCTGCGGATCAGGTCAGAATTAACTATAATATTGTTACAAACAATGATGAAGCGGTCTCTTCCTGTGAGTCTGAGGTAGTCAAAATAAAGCCGGTTCTTGTCGGCGCTGATTATACCTATAAAGCAACAACTGTTTGCAGTCCGGCAAACGCAGGTACATCAGCATGTGCGCCGAATAAGAGTGTAGAAAACAGCTATATTTTGGTGGCAAATACAGCGGATGGCTGGTCTTTTGAAAAGTGGACGGCTTCAAATGATACACAGACGCTCTCCACAAGCAACGTATATGAGACAGCAGCCCTCACAGATAACACCGAATTTACCGCGCATTTTCACGAATGGTACAAACCATCTATCGTCTGTGTGGACGAAACCGGCGCAGAGCTTCAAAACTTCAATACGACAACTGTAACCCGTATTGAAAATGATACCTGGAGATTGTCTGCGCTCGGTACAAAAAATGGATGGGTATTTGACCATTGGAGCAAGGCGGACAGCACCGAAGATCTTGGCACGGATTATACGCTTACACAGACGGTGGAAAAGGACACCGTGTATTATGCGCACTATAAGCCTGTGTATATTACAGGAATCTCCTCCGTTTCTGCTTATTCCAATGGCAATATGAGCGGCACAGCAGGCGCGGGCAGCAGTTTAACAGCAGGCGCAAGCGTATGGGTTACCGTAACGTATTCTGCAAATGGCAGCGACCTTGCAGACAGCCATATTGCGGTCTATCAGGGTGGCTTGGATGCAGTTAAAGCTGCGGTTGAGGCTGGAACTGCAAAACCAATGGGCGCGCTCGAGGTTGACGGTCATCTGGATAATGCAACGGCACGTTTTTTGATTGAAAAATGGCCGGCTGATACGGACAAGGTTACAGCAGTCGCTTATACGACTGGCAGAGAAACATTCTATCGGGAACTCACCGTCAGTACACAGGCTGCTGGTGAGCAGCTAGGCTTGACCTATCTGTCCATGCCGAAGAATAGTTCGATTGCTGGCGGACTGCTTGCCGGACCGTATATTTTTGATGTTGCGGCCTATGTCAATGAAGAAACCGGCGGTATGGAACTCTATGCAGCTGGCGTTGGCGGCGTGTATCAGTTTACCAGCAATGGCGCAACTGACATGGTGCAGATGAAGGGCATGGAGGAACTGAAAACCTCCGGCAATAGTCTCAACGATACGGCTGCCGCATACGCTGTCGGAAGAACAAGTGACGGCGGCTTGATGGCGCTTGTATACGCAGTGGATGATACCCAGATCAATGGCGTCCAGTATGATCGACACTATGAACTTCGTTATTATGACCCGGAGGAAGGCAGCTGGGCAAAAATAACGGGGTCAGAGATTGATCCCAAGTCGGTCTCTTTAGTGCTGGTTTCTTACAGTGCGAATACCGCACTTGTCATGGATTCTGATGATGTTTGGGCAAAGAGCAAGCATTGGAGCGGAAACGAATGGGTTGATATCTCAACGTTAGGCATCAGGAACCCAAACCGGCGAAATAACCTGGTAAAATCATTCGATAATTATTTCAAGGTAAATGACAAAGTAGCTTATGCAACAAGCGGGGTCTTTACCTTCCGCTATGATCTGACCGCCGCTGATCCTAAATGGGTATGCCTTGGAAAAAATATCCCACAGGCAAACAGTCGCCTTGTCGGTGTTGCGCCGGACGAGACATTGCTGTTTTCCAAGACAACGAATAACAGCTATTATACTGCAACGCTGGAAAATGGAGCCTATACGTGCAGTGACGTGATTTCTGCAATTCCGGCTGACGTTTTAGGCGACATTTGGACAACGGACGGCGCAGTTAAACCGGCGTTTATCGACGTTGTGGACGCAGGTATCGGTAGTGACGGTAAAGTCTATGCGGTTGTAAACGGCAGCGGCAGTACCCGCGCCTACATCGTGCGCTACGACGGCAGCGCCTGGACGCTGCTGGATACCGCTGACGCGTTCGACATCGGCGGCGCTGCCGGCAGTGAGGCCCGCCCCACCGCCATCACCACGGCTGCCACCCCGGCTGACGGGATCACGGTGTACTTTGGCTCCGACGGCTCGTTCTATCTGCAGACCGAAAGCCACACCGTGACCTTCCACTCCAACGGCGGCACCGACGTGGCCCCGGTCACCGGCCCCGCGTGGAGCACCATCACCGTCCCGCAGCCGACCAAGACGGGCTACACCTTCGCCGGCTGGTACACGGACGAGGATTGCACCACCCTGTGGGAAAGCCCGGTGATCCCGAACGCGGATCTGCATGTCTATGCCAAGTGGACAAGCGCGGAGGATCCGTATGCCAAGGATCGCCAGATGGCGCTCGAGCAGCTCGACGCGGCGCTGGCCCGTCTGGATCAGAATGATTACAGCGCGGCAAACTGGCAGAAAGTCCTGACCGAGTATAAAAACGGCAAGTACCGCATCATCATTGCCGAGCCGAAGCCCGCCGGCAGTTCGCAGGCCGAGATCGACAAGGCCGTGCAGGATACGATCTATGCCGCACTCAACAACGCTATCGACCGCATGAGCGCTGTGCCGACCATGACGGTCAAGGACATCACGGTCGCTGTGTCAATGGACGCGGACACGCTGGGTCTGGGCTATCTGATCAAGCCGACGCTCGTCACCGTGCCGAAGTACACGCAGGCAAGCAAGGTCATTACCGACCTGATTGTTGAGCAGAACAAGGACAGCAACGAGCTGCTGCATACTGGCAAGCAGGACAAGGGTAACGACGGCGAGAAACTGACCGCTCCGTACTATGACTATCTGACGCAGGGTACGGTGGAGGACAGCTTCTATCTGGCTCATGTCTATTATCCGCAGCAGACCGAAGCACATGTTGCAGACTATATTACTGCGAAAACCGGCCAGATTAACTATGACAAGTACAAGAACGGCCATTATCTTGGTGAGTTCGACTACTACAATATGTCCGGCTGGATGTACTCCATCGCTGACAAGACCACCGGCGGCCAGTCTTTCCCCGGCGTTGGCGCCGCGGGCTGGAGAATGCGCGACGGCGAGGTCATGCGCTGGCAGTTCACGGTCTATGGCTACGGCGCGGATCTGAACGCGGATAACTCCATGTACGGCACGGCCAGCATCACCGGCGAAATCGGCGACAAGACGCAGCTGACCTACAAGGTCGCCGAGATGCGTGAGCAGTACAAGGACGCGTCCGAGGACAAGACCTATACCTCCGGCGATAACACGCTGGAATCCAGCAGAATCTACACCAACGTGCTGGAGGGCATCCTTGGCAACCCGCAGGCAAAGCAGGATGCGCTGGACACGGCCATGGAGGATCTGGAGCTTGTGGCGACGGAGCTGGAAAACAGGGATATCTTTGCCGGCATCGCGGATGCCGTGGACGCCGATTCGATGTCTGCGGCGCTGAATGCCTACAACCAGCTGACCGAGCAGGCCAAGAAAGCCTTTGACAAGGCATATCCGGAGCAGGCCGAAAAGATTCACGCGGCAATGGCTGCGTCGGATCGAGAGGCCGCACAGGCTGTTATCGACAAAATCACTGCCCTTGGCGACCCGGATAAGGTCACGCTGGAGCAGGAAGAAGCTGTCAAGGCAGCACGCGAAGCGTACGATGCGCTGACCGATGCGCAGAAAGAGATTGTTGGCGAAGAAAATCTGGCAAAGTTGGAGAAAGCAGAGGCACGCATTGAGGATCTCAAGAAGCCGACTCCGCCTACGCCGGTCACTCCGTCGAAGCCCACCACGCCGAGCAAGCCGAAGGACGACAAGCCCACCACGGGGTCCTCGTTCACGGATGTCCCGGCTGGAAGCTGGTATGAAGATGCTGTGAATTATGTCTCTGAAAAGGGTCTGATGAACGGCACCTCCAAGAACGGCTTCAGCCCGAACGCCACCACCACGCGCGGCATGATCGTCACGATCCTTGCCCGTGTCGAGGGCATCAACACCAATGGCACGCCGTGGTATGCGGCAGGCCAGAAGTGGGCGATGGACAATGGCATTTCGGACGGTACGAATATGATCGGTGAGGTCACGCGTGAGCAGCTGGCGGCCATCCTGTATCGCTACGCAAAGCAGAAGGGTTACGACGTGAGCAAATCCGCCGCCCTGACCGGTTTCTCTGATGCGGACAAGGTCAGCGGATACGCGGCAGAGGCCATGCAGTGGGCAGTCGCCGAAGGACTCCTTCAGGGCTCGAACGGCAAGCTGAACCCGCAGGGCTCCGCCACCCGCGCACAGGTCGCGACCATCCTCATGCGCTTCATGGAAAAATTCGCAAAATGAAACACGCAGTCCAACGTTCTGAATTGAATATTGGATAACCACCCAAGCTGGGCGGTTCCACGCCGTTTTTTCGGCGTGGAACCGTGCGGCTTATTCGTGTATTTTAGGGCATCTTTAGAATATACGGATAAACCGCACATAGGTGCGAATTTTGGCAAGGGGGAAGCCCTTTTCCCGGAGGGCGAACACACATGAAAAAATTCTTTGAAAGGTTCCCATGGGCGCAGCAGGCCGGCTGCGGCGTGCTCGTCTGCGCGCTGCTGCTGAGTATCTGTCTGCCGCTCATGGGCATGCGGTCGGCCGAGCCGGAAAATCCAATCCTGGACGCTGCACCGCAGGAGATCACCGTCCTGCAGACAGGGCAAGCGCCCGGCCATGCTGGAAACGGTGAGGCGGAAAGCAAGGATGCTTCCGGTTCGGGCGGCAGCGCCGACAGCAAGCTGACCGGCGAGCAGGAGCAGCCCGATCCGCAGGAAACGGAAAACCAGACGGAACAGGGGCAGGACACCCAGCCGGAGCAGCAGCCGGAATCGAAGCCCCAGCAGGAAGTCCTGGCCGACGCCGCCATCGGCACGAACGCGGATTCCAACAAGGGCGACGAGGGCGAAGAAGCCGGAAACACCGGCGAAGCAGATGAAAACCTGCCGGAAACGGAGATTGACCTTGGCGCGGTGCTGACATGGTACAAGTACGGATCGCAGGCAAGCTCCATGGTCTGCGCCCCCGGAGAATCTGTTGGCAAGCGCGTGCTGCTTGCACAGCTGGACGGCAGCAGACTGCGCTATGACGTTGATCTCACCGGACTCGACGCAGACGACGCGGAGATCACCGGTGTGCAGGTCGCTGCGGGCAACGGCGTACCGCAGGATGCGGATACGCGCGGTGTGCTGGACATGACGCTGCCGGACGGCGCGGAGTACCAGAACTATATCCTGACCGCGCAGGCGCATGCCACGCAGAAAAATCAGAAGGGCGAGACTGTGGAGACGGACGTGGAGTTTGCGTTCGTGCTTCGCTTGGAGAGCGGCATTGATCTGGATCTGCAGCTCACCTGGCAGCCGACCGGTCAGGCTACCTGTCCGGCCAACAGCTCTGTCAGCCGTACGGTCAAGAGCGACACGCTGACCGAGGGCAGATTTACATATGCGCTGACCTTCCTTGGCGAAAACGCAGACGATGCGGTCATCCGCACGGCGGAATACTGGGCGACGGACGGTGAGCGCGGCGCGCTCTCGGAGTCCGGCGAGATCCAAATGGCCGCGGCAGACGGCAAGGACACGGAAACCTACTATTTCGCCGTGACCGCTGAGGTGCTGGGGCAGACGATCAGCTATACATTCGTTGTAACGTATGAGGATGGCCTTGACCTCCAGCTGCAGTTCACATGGTACGAGAAATCGGTCACAGCGCAGCAGGTCCTCTGCGATGCAGACAAGCGTGCGGCGCTGACCATCAAGCACAACCAGATCAATAACAGTGAGCTTTTGTATAAGCTCGGCCTGACTGGCAGGAGCGCCGAGGACGCGCAGATCACAAGCGCCAGCTTCAACGGAGCGTCCATAAGCACGGACAGCGGTTCTGTGCAGCTTGAATCGGCGGAAAATGGCGCGACCTATACCATCCTTGTGGCAGCAAAGGCCAAGGATCGCACAGTCACGTTTACAGTCACAATCCGCTACCAGAGCGACGTGAGCATGGAGATGTCCTACACGGTCATGGAGAACGGCGCGGCAAAGCCCTGCGTGCTGACGTGTGAGAATAAGAAAACTGTCAACGCGGAGCCGGTCTATGACGATCAGCTGACGGAAGGACTGCTCACCTACACATTCGCAATCCGTGGTGAAGAAGCGGCAGATGTGACCATCCAGTCTGTCCGCTGCTACCAGACCGGCAGCTTTCAGACAATCACGCTCCCATCCCCCAGCGGCAGCGTGACGTTGCTGTTGGACGGCGACAGAACCGGCGACAACACATTCACGGTCACGGCCGCCAGTTCGGGTGGCGAAAGCTATACGTTCATTTTTAGCATTCCGTACAAACATCGCGGCGAAAACAAGGTCAAAATCCAGACCAACCTGCATGACGGCGACACCGTCACCAACGGGCAGGAGGTCAACCTGACCGTTGAAGCATGGACGGAGGATGCCCAGGGAAACCGCGTCAGCCATATCCTTGCCACTGGCACGGAAACAAAGCTGACCGTCCAGCTGGACGGCAAAACCGTGCAGTTTGAAAGCAGCTCCGGCTATGTGCAGCAATATCTGCTTGTTCCGGAGAATCTGGATGTGGGCGACCGGAATGAACATGAGCTGTATATCTACGCCGAGGATGAAAAGGGCAACTTCGGTGAGCTGCGCCTGAAGCTCATCGGCAAACGCACCGAAGAAGGTCAGAAGATCGGCAAGGCCAGCATCTATATTGACATGAGTGTGCTGGGGCTTGGTGTCCGCGGACCAATCAGCTACGATGTGCTGTCCAAGGAACCGATTTCCTACGCAGTTGCCAAGGCTGTGTGGGATTATGACGCCGGCGACCCGTTCGGCACAGCAGCGTCAAGCTTCCACTGGCCGGCCAGCCGCTGCTCCTACAGCGGCACGCTGGATACGGGCTTCTATTTACAGACCATGGACGACGGTTCCGGCCTTGGCAGCCGAGCGAACGCACTCAGCGGCAACTGGAGTCAGTTCGGCAGTACAGAGGACGAAATCCTCGCCGGGATCGACAGCCATTTCGGCGCGGGCAGCAATGAGGCAATCCTCTGGCGCTGCATCTACCGCAACGGCATCCCGCTATCCAGTACAAGCACCGGCATCGGTGAGTTTGATTACACAATGGGTTCCGGCTGGATGTACTCCATCGGCGGTGCGGACTTCTACCCCGGTTCGCCCATGTCCGGCTATTACCTGCAGGACGGTGATACGCTGACGCTCCGCTACACACTGGCCTACGGCTGGGATGTCGGTACAGGTGAGAGCGGCTACGGCAATAACGTGGGCTACTGCATTACCTGCATGAACGGCAGCTGGTCGGTTCATCACAGCTATGAGACGGTCACGGCGGAGGATGGTACGACAAAGTACGTCTGCCGCAGCTGCGGCATGGTCGAGGGCTGCCCGCATGAGCATAAGGAATATCAGAATCAGGGCGGCGGAATGTGCGTGCAAGTCTGTAAAGATTGCGGCGAGAAGATCGGCGTGCCGCGCGCACATGAGCTGGAATATACCGCAGACGAGGGTGCAGATACGCATACCGCGAAGTGCAAAAACTGTGACTTTACGGAGCAGTCCGCGCACGAGTGGGAAGAGCTTACCGACACGGCAACCTGCACCGAAGCGGGCGTGAAGACTTCCGTGTGCAGGATCTGCAACACACAGAAGGAAGAGGAATCTCCTGCAGCCGGGCATAAGCCGCAGAACGTGTGGATCAGCGACGAGGATCATAAGCACCACTATCAGGAATGCCAGATCTGCGGCGAAAAGCTGGAGGATACTGTGGGCGAGCATCACTATGTCCCGTATGGCGACGATTGGCAGTGCAGTGTCTGCGGCCAGATCCACGGCTTTGACTGCGATGGCAGGCTGATCCCGGATGCATCACGGTCTACCTGCTCGCACTTGATCGGATACTGCTCAGACTGTGGACTGGAATTGGAGAAGATCGGTTCAGCGGGCGAGTTTACAGACTATCATACGTTCAGCGAGGGCGTCTGCACGGTTTGCGGCACGCCAGACCCGAACTACAAGCCGCCGACACCTGACCCCGATCCGGGCGAAGGTGGAGACACTGGCGGTGGCGGTGACACCGGTGGCGGCGATGGCGGCGGTGGAGACACTGGCGGAGGCAATACCGGCGGCGGTGACGCAGGCGGTGGAGATGACGGCGGAGGAGACTCCGGCGGAGATCTGTAAGGAACATCATAAAAGAAAGAAATAACGATAGGAGCAGATTTATGAACACAAAGATCAACGAGATTTTACAGGAGATCGAGTCCGTTATCGTCGGCAAGAATGAGATTGTCGAGAAAATTTTAATGGCCATTCTGGCGCAGGGCCACGTTCTTATGGAGGACGTGCCCGGCGTCGGCAAGACCACGACGGCCATGGCCTTCGCAAAGGTTCTGGGCTTGGAGACCCGCCGTGTGCAGTTCACGTCGGACACCGTGCCGTCGGACATCATCGGCTTCTCAGTCTATGACAAAAAGGCAGACGAATTTGTTTACAAACCCGGCGCGATCATGACGAATCTGCTGCTGGCGGACGAAATTAACCGTACCTCCAGCAAGACGCAGTCCGCGCTGCTGGAAGCGATGGAGGAGCACAAGGTCACGGTGGACGGCAAGACGTATGATCTGCCTGACCCGTTTATCGTCCTCGCCACGCAGAACCCGGTCGGTTCTGCCGGCACGACGATGCTCCCCAATTCCCAGCTTGACCGCTTCCTCATCCGCGTCAGCATGGGCTACCCGGACCACAAGAGCAGCGTCAACATTCTCCGCGACCGCCATGTGGATAATCCCCTTGACCGTGCCTACGCCGTGGTCAACAAGGAAGAATTGCTGGGACTGGTGCAGGACGTGCGAAAAGTGGATATGCGCGACGCCGTTCTGGACTATGTGACCACATTGGTGGAGAAGACCAGAACCCATCCGCAGGCCGCGCTCGGCGTCAGCCCGCGCGGTGCGCTGGCGGTCTGCCGGATGGCAAAGGCATATGCGTACCTCAACGGCCGTGATTTCGTCATGCCGGAGGACGTGGCCGCGATCTTCCCGGACGTCTGCGCCCACCGGTTAATGCTCAACAGCAAGGCCCGCATGATGGAGGAAAAGCCGGAAACCGTGCTGGCTGAAATTCTCAAGACAACGGATATGCCGGTGCTGAAAAAATGAAAATAGTACGAAAATTCGTCTGGCTGCTGCTGACGATAGGGCTTCTTACCCTTTCCGTCCAGACAGCCAGCCCCATCGCGCTCGGCCTCGCCGCCTGCATGGTGCTGCTGCCGCTGATCTGTTTGCCGGTCAACCTGTGCGCGGCGAGAAAGCTGAAGCTGGCGGTCGGGCTGCCCGTGAATCTCCGCAAAGGCGAGAGCGGAACGGCAGAGCTGACCGTGCAGAATCCGACATGGCTGCCGGTCTGCCAGATCGCCTGCCGTGTGCAGCTGGAAAACCAGCTGAACGGCGAAACGCAGATCATAAACGTGAGCGGCGGCATCTGGCCGAAGGGCAGGCGGACAATGAAACTTTCTCTGCAAAGCCCGTGGTGCGGCAGAATCCGTTTGACTGTGGAATCCGCCCGTCTGTATGACTGCTTCGGCCTCATCGGCGTGAAAATGCAGCCTGACGCGCACGGCGCGTGCGTCGTGCAGCCGGATACGTTTTTGCAGACGCTGGTGCTGTCCCCCGCAGCTGCGCACATCGACGATACCGAGGATTATTCCAACGAGCGTCCCGGCTATGATCTGTCCGAGATGTTCCAAATTCGCGATTACGTCCCCGGCGACAGCCAGCGGCAGATTCACTGGAAGCTCAGTCATAAATATGACAAGCTGATCGTCAAAGACCCGTCGCTGCCCATCACGCGCTCCGCCGCTGTCTTTTGGGAACGCACGGAGGAACAGCCCACTGCCGCCCGCACCGACGCAGAAGCTGAAATCGTTGTCTCCGTCTGCCGGAACCTTCTTTCCCAGTCCGTGCAATTCACGGTCGGCTGGAACGAGGGAGACACGGGCCGCTGCGTGTTCCAGCAAATTCGGGACATGGACGACCTCATCGGTCTGCTGCCGCGCCTGTTTACGGCGAAGGCGGCCACAGGCGTCAGCGGCGCGTCGCTTCTTCTCCAAGAAGTACCGGTTGGAAGCTGGTCTCACCTGATTTATGTTTCCGGGGAACAACAGGCGGAAACGGAGCAGCTTTCCACGATTGGCCGCTTGACCGCGCTTGTCTGCGGTGAGCGGTTCAATGAGAAGGACTACGCCGCGCAGCTCTCCGAGCTGGAACTGTAAGGAGGGCCGAATATGAAACAAAAGAATCTGACCGGCCTGCGGGCCGGAATCTACCGCGAGACGCAGTCCACGCGCGGTCAAACGCTGCTGGAACTGTTGTCTGCTCTCCTGATTTTCCTCGCGCTTGCCGCGATTTTCCACACGGTAAGCGGCTTCTCCGCCATGCTCTGGCTGCTGGGCGCAGGTATCCTGACCTGCACTGCCGCCGCAATCATCCGGCATTTCCAAAAGACAAAGCTGCTGCTTCCCATTCTGTTGGCGGCGTTGCTGCTCGTTGTTCTGTTCGCGCGGAATCCGTTATTGAACGGTTTGGGCGCAGCATGGAACACGCTGCGTGACCTCTGGGCGGCGGAAAAAGGTATCCTCCTGCCGCTTGCCGAAACGGACGGCACCAGCCTCTGGCTGGCAGGAATCATGGCGGGCATTCTGCTTGCGATGGTGAGTGTCGCGCTCTCGCGCGTACCGACACTGACGGCGGTTTTACTGGCAGCCTTGAGTGTAGCGGCGGCGTTTGTGCAGCCGGGCATTATGCTCCTTGCTGCGGCAGCGATTGCTCTGCTGATGCTGACATGGCAGAAAAACAAAAACGCCGTCTCGGCGGCGAGCTTCCTGCTCGTGGGCGTGATCGTTGCGGGCATAGCTGCAATTTCCCTGCAAACAGGCACGATGCAGACCCTTTCACAAAATGCGAAGGACGCTTTGCATCACTGGCGCTACGAAAAAGCGGAAGAGATTCTGCCGGAGGGCGATCTGCCCGAACCGGTCGTGAAGGCGGAGAGTACGGACACCATTCTGTCCGTCACGGCGGACACGGCGCAGACGCTCTATCTGCGCGGCTTCGTCGGCGATACATACGAAAATGAAGTATGGTCTGCGCTGGACGCGCAGACTGCCGCAGAGGAAAAAGACCTCTTTTACTGGCTGCATCAGTCCGGCTTCTATCCGCAGAGCCAGTTGGCAGCGGCTGCGCGGCTGATGGGCAATTATCAGTCCGGCAGCGTCAGTGTCCAGAACCTTGCCGGGTGCAGCCTGTATCGCTATGAGCCGTGTACGGTGCTGCCGGAACGCGCAGGCTTGACGAAAAACAAAATTCAGCCCTCTACGCTTGAAACAAACGGTCTGCGCGGTGAGCGCGGCTATTCCTACGAGACAGTTTCGGACGCACAGACGATTCTGCCGGAGCTGCTGGACTTTTTGCAGAATGACACGTCGGACGGCGTGAGATCGTACTTGCAGATGGAAAGCGCGTACCGGGAGTTCGTGTATTCCTACGCGCTGACCGTTCCCGCGGAGTTTCGCGCGCAGCTCGGCGCAGTGCTGGATCAATGCTGCGAAAGCTACGGCCCGGCAGACAGCCTGACGAAAGAGCAGGCGCAGACGGCTGCGCTGGCCTTTTTGGAGAGCTGCTTCGACGGAAGCGGTGATATCGCGCTGCCGCTGGCGGATACCGCGGACGGCACAACGTATCAGTACGCGACCGTCGCGGCCCTGGCCCTCCGCTATTACGGCATCCCTGCCCGCTATGTCGAGGGATATACGGTCAAGACCGCAGAAAACGAGCCGACGAGCGTGGATGCCAACGCCGCGGGTGCTTGGGTGGAAGTTTATCAGGACGGCATCGGCTGGCTGCCGCTGGCGCTGACACCGGGCCTCGAAGACCTCTCTGCCGAGCAGACCGAGAGCGGCATCAAGCCGGTCGGCGCGGGCAAGGAAGGAAACGGCGACGGCCGGCGCGTGACCGAGGGTCAGGAGCTGGAGCAGGACAACGCAGAGCCGGACAATTCGGAGGACAGCACCCCGGACGGCGGCCAGAGAACCGGACTTCTCCACAAGCCCGCGTTCTGGATCATCCTCATTGCGATGCTTTTGCTTCTGCTGCTTGCGGCTGTCTTCATCCGGCACACAGTCATCCTCAAAAAACGGAACGAAACGTTCACGCAGGAAGACCCGTCCGCCGCAGCCGCCTGCCTGTTTACAGACTGCGCGGCATTGCTGGCAGCAATGGGCTTCAAGCGCGGCACAGGTTCCATGCTGGAGCTCTGTGAAACGGCAAAGACGCAGCTTGGTGAGGAGTACGCCGCGAAGCTGCACGATATGACCATGTATAACGCGCAAGCGCTGTTTTCCAGCCGTGCGATCATGCCGGAACAGCTCACAGAAATGCGGGCGTTCCACGACACGACGATGGAAAACCTGAAAACACGCTGCAAGCCGCTTCGCAAGCTGCGGCTGAAATGGCTGAATTGTCTCTACTGATGGGAGGAAACCCTATGAAACTGAAACGAATGACCGCCGCATTGCTCCTGCTGGCGATGCTCCTGACCTGCCTGCCGCTCAGCATGCTGGCAGCGGACGCAGAGTTGGTTGAAGCGGAAGAAACCGTGGATACCGTGCCTGCGGAAAATACAGACGCGGAAGTGACCACAGAAGAACCTGTGGAGGAAGCTGCAATTTCGACGCAGGCGGTCAATGCAAGCGGATATTTCTATTTTTCCGCCGAAGCGGCAAATAAGCTGCTCATTGCGCCGACGCGGATCGCCTTTACGGACGGCCAGACTATCCGGCAGGCGCTGAACGCCAGCAAATACAGCTTTACAACGAATGGCAGCAATCAGTTTATTACGGCGATTGAGGGCGTCAACGGCAACTATACCTATGGCAGTACGCCGGATGGCGTTTCCATTGACAGCGCTGCCAATACTGTGACGCATTTCAGATTTAGTGAAGCCTCGAACAGCACACCGTCCTCCGGATTGCAAACCTTGATGCAGGTCATGGCGGACTATCTGGAAGAAGCTGCCGATGTGCAGAACGCCGCAGCAGACGAATACCAGGCAGCAGTCAGTGGCTATTTGGGCGTTACCAGTGAGAGCGCACAGAGCCATGCAGCTGCGATCACGGCGAAGATCAACGCCTATAAAGCCGGGCAGAACACCCAATACACCGTGACCTTCTCCGGCTATTCCGGCAGCGGGTATACTGTGTCCGCGGTCAATGACTACGGAAAGCAGTTTACAGACCCTAACCATACCGGCACGCTCCAGCTCCCGGCAGGCGGGTATACCTTCCATGTTCGGCAGTACAACCGTATGGTTTCCGGCAAGATCACGGTCAGCGGCACAATGACGGTAAATGCCAGTCTGCCCACCGGAGACTGGTTCAATGAGAGCAGTCTGCAGATTTCCAGCGGCTACGACGCGGAGTTCGATGCGAACTGCTACAACTATACGCTGCAGGATCATACCGCAACCGTGCAGGTGCCGGACAGCTTCACCGGACGGCTGTATCCATATTTCAAGTTGAACACCACAGGAGCAGCGGTCAAGGCCGTTTACACGGACATAAGCGGTGCAGCCAGAGATAAGGCCATCCCGGCTGAGTCTAAAGCGACCAGCATTGACAATGCGCTCTCCCGCGGCGCGTCGGGCAATACGGTTGCGCTCAGAGCCAGTAAGACTGGTTCTGACGGTTATACGCAGAGCGTGGATCTGACGCTGCAGCTCGACCGCATGCCGACGCTCGGCAGTCTGCGCGTGAATGCCGCAGGTACGGCGCAGGCGGCGACAGAGAGCTTCTCCAGCACCAAGACGGAATATACCTATAAGATCCTTGATTCCGAACAGGTATTGAAAATCTATCCGACCGCCACGGTCTCCGGGTCTTCCATCACAGTCAACGGAAACGCACTGGACACAGACGGCAGCGCGACCGTGACAATCTCCGGCGAGACGACAGTCACGATCACGGTTTCCTCCGGCAACTATGCGACGACCTACACGCTGACCATCCAGCCCGGTCAGGGCAAGAAAGTCACATTTAATACGGCTTCTGATGTGACGCTGACCGTCGTGAATAAGAACGGTGAGGAACTGGCCTATACCAAAACGGTCGGCGCCGGAAACACAATCAATTATCTCTACACGCTTGTGCCGGGTGACGATTACTCGTATGTCGCAACGCAGGGCACCTATTACCATGCAAAGAAAACCTTTACGCTGGTTACGGAGGACGGCAAGTCCCCAATCATTGATGTAGCGGTCAAGCAGGAGGACTGGTTGTCGGAATTAGCGCTTGGAAACAGTGAAAGCAGCAATAACAAAGGTAACATTGCCCTCAATACAAAATTCTCAAAAGCCACACATACGTACACAGCTGTTGTTTCAGACTATTCAAGCAGCGTGTACGCATGGATTGCAAACGTGGTCGATTTAACGGATCCTTCAAAAAAATATGAGTGTTCTGTTATTTATCAGGCACAAAGCACAGCAAGTAACGATGGGGATTCAACAACCATAGCGTTAACGAGCAGAAAACAGACCGGTACACAGTTGCCGCAGGTATTACTTCCAGGGAGCGCCTATGAAAATACGATTACGTTCCGAGTCACATATGTGGATGAAAATGATGGCGTAACGTATTACACAGATTACACTGTTGCACTTTTGAGAACGCTGAGCCTGAAAAATATGGAAATCTTCTTCCAAGGTGCGCCCGTTACCCTGAACCGCAAAAGCAGCAGTTTCGTTGGATATAGTTCCAGTGAGAACGCGTACAGCATACTTGTACCGGCGGCAGCCCCCTCGCTGGATGTCACATTTGAACTGCACACGGATGCACCAAGATACGGCGATACCGACAGCGGGTATGAGATTTCTGTAAGTGGTGAGCGTGTGACGTCAGGCGGAACACTTACCGCAAAACTGAATGGCAGTGAAGAGTCGGAGCTTCTCACCATCGAACTGACAAACCGCAATAACAAGACCGCAAAAACCATTTACACTATTGAGGTTCAAAAAGCTGCTACCACGGCAGTTACCTTTGAAATGACCCCCGCGGATAGCCAAATTTATATCTATGAGAGCATCAGCGGAAATCGCAGCTGGCCACGCACAGGGAAAACCTATGCGCTCTCGGAGGGCTTCACCTATACTGCAAGCTTTACCTGTGTGGGCTATCGCGGTCAGCAAGCAGAACTGACGTTGGAAAAGGATGAAAATGGACAAGTCGTGCTGAAACTCGGAGAAGAAACTTTCACGGATCTTCATGCTGTCCAGATCAAATTGGACGTTGCAGAAGAAAACAAGGAAATTCAGCACAATCTGAACGCCGAATGGGCGGATTTCCGCGGCACATCGTATACTGGAAGCACCATAGGCGGCGGTATGAACAGCAACAATGGCATTACAGACGCCAAAACGCCGATCACAGCAGAAAGCGGCATGATGTACTGGGCAGTGAAGCTGGGAGAGGGCTACTCCGACGGAGCCGTCAGCAACCCGATTCTGGTGGACGATTGCCTGATTGTCTATGCAGGCGACCATATTTACCGCGTAAATAAGGACACCGGCGCAGTGGAGGCCACGGGTCAGATGGCCGGGAAATCCAGCTTTGCCATCAACGGGCCGACCTATGCGGATGGCATTGTGCTGGTTGGTCTGTCCAATGGACGGATTCAGGCATTCAACGCAAAAACACTGGAATCCCTGTGGCTGTACACCGACCCGCTGGGCGGCCAGCCAAACTGCCCCATCACAGTCCTGAACGGATACGCCTACACGGGCTTCTGGTATGCAGAGGAGCTTGACGCGAGCTTTGTGTGTGTATCTCTGACCGATGAAGATGTAGGAACTACAACAGAAGCGAAATCGGCAACGTGGCGGCATGTTCAAAATGGCGGCTTCTATTGGGCTGGAGCCTATGCCTGCGATGACTTTATTATGGTTGGCACAGATGACGGCAAGGACAACTGCTCATATCTGTATCTGTTTGATCCGCTGACCGGCGCTATACTGGATTCCAAAAGCGGGTTCGACGGAGATATCCGCAGCACAATTTCGTACGATAAGCAGAGCTGCGCATATTATTTTACATCAAAGGGCGGCACGTTCTACCGCGTAAAAGTTGAAGCGAAGAACGGCAGCTACGCCATTACAGCATGTGACGGACTGAAGCTGGACAACGGTGCAAACGATCCGGCCCTTCCGCCGATGAGTACCTCCACGCCGGTCGTCTATAATGGCCGTGCGTATATCGGTGTCAGCGGCACGGGTCAGTTTACGCCATATTCCGGCCACAACATCACGGTCATCGACCTCGGTGACACAATGTCCATTGCGTACAGTGTGCCGACACAAGGCTATCCGCAGACTAGCGGTCTGCTTACAACAGCGTATGATAGCTATGTCTATGTTTATTTCTTTGATAACTATACGCCGGGAACGCTCCGTGCTCTCAGAGATGCACCAAACCAGACATCAGCTGATTACACCACACAGGAACTCTACAAAGGGTATACCTATCAGGCACCATACGCCATTTTTACGCCTTATGGCGATCAGGCGCAGTACGCGATCTGCAGTCCTATCGCAGACAGCAACGGCACGATTTACTTTAAAAATGACTCTGCCTATCTTATGGCGTTCGGCAGAAGCGTTGAAACGATTAAGGTCACAAAGCAACCGGATAAGACACAGTATAGCGCCGGTGAAACCTTTGACAAAACCGGGATGGTTGTGACAGCGACGCTTTCGGACGGTTCGACGCGCGACGTTACTGACATGGTGTCCGCACCAACGGGCACGCTTGCGGACGGCACGACGGAACTCACGCTGGAGTTTGGCCGCGGCCAGACCATGTATCGTAATTTGCCGAACGGCAATAAGATGACTGCCGGCAATAAAATTGCAGCAATCACGACAACCATACAGATCCGCGTGGGCGATACAGCCGACAGTGGCACGCTTGCGGACGATATTACATGGAGTTTCCGAACGGCTGCAAATACGCTTTCCATTGGCGGCAAGATCCCGGAGGGGCACAAGGTTCTGATTGCCTGCTACGACGGCAGCGGCAAGATGACAAAGCTGGAGGTTCGGACTGTCAGCGGCAGTGTGACGCTGCCAGACAGCGCAAAGATCCGCGTATTCTATATTGACGGCAACAGCAAGCCGCTCTGCGCGGCTGCCGCAGTCCTTGGATGATGGGAGATGCAGCATATGAAACGAATCGGTTCCAACTTACTCTGTATCCTTCTCCTGCTCTCCCTGCTGCTCTCTCTGGCTGCCTGCGGCAAACCGGAAACGCAGCTTGAAAAAACGGCCGGCTATCTGCAAGCGCAGGTAGCCGAGCCGGGAGCGGCCTCCATCGGCGGAGACTGGCTGATTTTTGGGTTGGCACGCTCCGACATAAAGGTTCCGCAGAAATACTTTGATACTTATTACAAAAATGTAGAAGCAGCAGTCCGCGAGAAAAACGGAATACTCAGTGAGCGGAAGTACACCGAGTATTCCCGCACCGTGCTGGCGCTGACCGCCATTGGAAAAGATCCTGCCAGTGTGGCCGGATTCAACCTGCTGCGTCCGCTTGCGGATTTTGAACAGGTCGCAAAACAGGGCATCAACGGCACGATCTTCGCGCTGCTGGCGCTGGACAGCGGGAACTATGAAATTCCCGAAAATCCGGATGTCAACGTGCAGGCAACACGGCAGATGTATGTGGACGAGCTGCTCACGCGGGAGCTGCCGGACGGCGGCTGGACGCTGACCGGCGGCGAGCCGGACGTGGACATCACGGCAATGACGCTGCAGGCGCTTGCCAAATACCGCGAGCAGCCGGAGGTTGAAGCAGCCGTGGAACGCGGCCTTGCCGTTCTTTCCTCCTTGCAGGAGCCGGACGGCGGATATACTTCGTGGGGATCGAGCAACAGCGAATCGGTCGCGCAGGTGATCGTGGCGCTGACGGAGCTTGGCGTGCCGCTGGACGACGAGCGCTTCGTGAAGAATGGCGTTACCGTCGAAGACGCGCTTCTGCGCTTCGCGCAGGAAAGCGGTGCGTTTGTACATGTTCTGGACGGCGGCGGCGATGACGGCATGGCGACGGAACAGGCATTCTATGCACTGGCCTCGATCCATCGGGCCGAAACAGGCGAAACCACACTCTATGACATGACGGATGTGATGCAATGAAGCAGCTTTACAGACTGACCGCGCTTTTCCTGACGCTCCTGCTCCTTTGCGGGTGCGCCGCGGGAAACGGCTACGGCAAACCCGAACGAAAGGAAGGGCAGGATGAATACCTGACCGACCCCGTTCCGGAGGGCAAGCCGCAGCCGGTTGAGCCGCAGGACGTGACGGTCAGCGATACGGAGTACACCTGCACGATCTCCATTTCCTGCGCGTCGATCCTGAAACACATGGATCTGTGCGACAAGGAAAAGGTGGAGCTGGTGCCGGAGGACGGCTGGCTGCTGAAGCCCGTGGAGGTCACCTTCAAGCAGGGCCAAAGCGTTTTTGATGTGCTCCAACAGGTCTGCAAGGACAACAAGCTCCACATGGAGTTTTCCATGACGCCGATTTATAACTCTGCCTATATCGAGGGTATTGGAAACCTTTATGAGTTTGACTGCGGCGAGGTGTCCGGCTGGATATACAAGGTCAACGACTGGTTTCCGAACTACGGATGCAGCCGCTACCAGCTTCAGGACGGCGACGTTGTGGAATGGGAATACACCTGCGAACTGGGCAAGGACATTGGCGGCGGCTATGCGACAGGCGGTGACGCATGAGAAACAGAGATACATTTTCCGGCTACCATCCGACGATCAATTTTCTATATTTCGCACTCGTTCTGCTCTTCTCCATGTGCCTCATGCATCCGGTCTATCTGCTGATTTCGCTGATCGGCGCGCTGGCGTATGACATCTATCTCAAGGGCAGGAAAGCGGTGCGCTTTGCCGTCATGGGACTGCTTCCCATGGCGGTGCTTGCCGCGCTTGTCAATCCGGCCTTTAACCATGAGGGTGCAACGATTTTGACGTATCTACCGAGTGGTAACCCGCTGACGCTCGAATCTATGCTTTATGGCGTGGCTGCGGCCGTCATGCTGGCAAGCGTCGTACTCTGGTTTTCTAGCTACAACGAAATCATGTCTTCGGACAAGTTTGTCTATCTCTTTGGACGCATGATCCCCGCACTGTCATTGGTGCTGTCTATGGCCTTGCGCTTTATCCCGAAGTTTAAGGCGCAGATGCAAACGGTCAGCGAAGCGCAGGCGTGCATCGGCAGAGATACGAAAAACGGCAGCGTATTCCGCCGTGTTGGGAACGCCATCAAGATCTTCTCCATCATGGTCACATGGAGCTTGGAAAATGCAATCGAAACGGCAGATTCCATGCGTTCCCGCGGCTACGGATTGCCGGGGCGCACGGCGTTTTCCATCTATCGTTTTGATGATAGAGACAAAAACGTTCTCGCGTGGCTGATCTTCTGCGGCGCGTACATTCTTTCGGGCTGGTTGGCAGGCGGAATGTATTTTAGGTATTACCCTACTGTTAAAACCGCCTTATGGACGCCATTGACGATCAGCTTCATGTTCGTGTATCTGGCACTTGTTCTTACCCCCGTGATTCTCGACCGAAAGGAGGACAGGCAGTGGAAGTCTTTACAATCCGAAACCTGAATTTTGCATATCCGGAACAGGAAAAGAACGCAATCACCGACCTGTCGCTGTCCGTCCAGCCAGGCGAGTTTCTGGTGCTTTGCGGCCCCTCCGGATGCGGCAAAAGTACGCTGCTGCGGCAGCTCAAAACCGTTCTCGCGCCGCATGGCCGCAGAAGCGGCGAGATCCTGTTCGACGGCAGAAATCTTGATTCCCTAGACCAACGCGAACAGGCCGAGAAGATCGGCTTTGTGCAGCAAAGTCCGGAGAATCAGATCGCGACCGACAAGGTCTGGCACGAGCTGGCGTTCGGGCTGGAATCCCTCGGCTATGACACGCCGACCATTCGCCGCCGCGTCGCAGAAATGGCATCGTTTTTCGGGATTCAGGAATGGTTTTATAAGCCGGTCACAGAGCTGTCCGGTGGGCAAAAGCAGCTCTTGAATCTCGCTTCCGTTATGGTCTTGCAGCCAAAAGTGCTGATTTTGGACGAGCCGACGAGCCAGCTCGACCCCATTGCCGCATCCGACTTCCTTGCCACCCTCGGCAAGATCAACCGCGAGTTGGGAACGACCGTCCTTTTGACCGAACACCGCTTGGAAGAAGCGTTTGCCTTTGCGTCGCGCGTGGCCGTCATGGACGGCGGCAAGCTCCTTTGCACCGGAACGCCCGCCGAAGTGGGCGCGGAGCTGAAAAGCAGTGGGAACGCAATGTTCCTCGCCATGCCCGCCGCCATGCGCATTTGGGCGGCGACGGATTCCAAGGCGGCCTGCCCGGTCTCCGTCTGCGACGGCCGAAACTGGCTGCTCGACTATGCAAAAACGCATGAATTGCAGCCTATCCCAGAAGAAAATAAAAACGCACCGGACACGGAAACCGTTGTCTCGGCGCGGGAACTCTGGTTCAAATACGACAAAGACCTGCCCGACGTGGTAAAAGGTCTATCCTTGGAGCTGCACAAAGGCGAATTTCTTACGCTGCTCGGCGGCAACGGCACGGGCAAGACCACCACGCTCAAGCTGCTGGCGAGGCTGCAAAGGCCGTATCGCGGGGAGCTGACCATCACGGGAAGCGTCGGGATGCTGCCGCAGAACCCGCAGGCGCTCTTTGTGAAATCCTCAGTGCGCGCAGATTTATTGGAGATTTTACCAAAATCCGAACGCAAATCCGAGCGGCTTGCACAAGTCGTCTCCCTCTGCAAGCTGGCAGAGCTGCTGGACCGTCACCCCTATGATCTTTCCGGCGGCGAACAGCAGCGCGCGGCGTTGGCAAAAATCCTGCTTCTGAATCCGGACATTCTGCTCCTTGACGAGCCGACAAAGGGGTTGGACGCGGAGTTCAAACAGGTTTTCGGGCAGATTTTGCGGACGCTGCAAGCGTCCGGCGTGGCGATCCTCATGGTCAGCCACGACATTGAATTTTGTGCGAAATACGCCGATCGCTGCGCCCTGTTTTTTGACGGCAATATCGTCACCGAGGCTGCGCCGCGTGTATTTTTCTCTGGCAACAGCTTCTACACGACCTCTGCGAACCGCATTGCGCGTGATGTACTGCCGGAAGCGGTCACGCCCGAAGACGTGATCGCGGCCTGCGGCGGCGCGGTCGCGCCGGAACCGGCGCTGCCGGAGTACCAGCGCGTTCCGCCCGCACCGGAGAAGGAAGCGCAGGCGCTGAAAAAGCTCCCGGCCTGGCGCAAGGTGCTTGCCTCCGTGTCCGGTATCGCGTCGCTGGCGCTGATCGTGCAGGCCATTGGTGTGACCGATTTGACAACGCTGGTGGACGCAGGCGGGCTGACAAATCTTGCTGGTGACCAACTCAGGCTCTACGGCATTCTGCTTCTCTCGCTGCTCGTGTTTGCGCTGTCCATTGGCCGAAAAGCGGACAGGCCGGATTATCTGATTCAAACGCCTGCTGAAAAGCGAAAACTGAGAAAGCGGACGATTCTTGCAACGGCTTTGATTCTCCTGCTCATTCCGCTGACGCTGTTTATCGGCGTGTATTGCTTCGGCGGGAAGCGGTACTATTTCATCTCGCTGCTCATTCTGCTCGAATGTATGCTGCCGTTCTTCCTGATTTTTGAGGGCCGCAGGCCGCAGGCGCGGGAATTGGTGCTGATTGCCGTGCTGGTCGCGCTGAACGTCGCGGGACGCGCCGCGTTCTTCATGCTGCCGGAGTTCAAGCCGGTCGTGGCAATGACGATTCTGGCGGGCGTGGCCTTCGGCGGAGAAACGGGTTTTCTTGTCGGCGCGATGACCATGCTTGTCTCGAATATGCTGTTCTCCCAAGGGCCTTGGACGCCGTGGCAGATGTTCGCGATGGGTATCATCGGCTGGCTGGCGGGAATTTTGTACCGCAAGGGTGTTCTGCGGCGGTCGAAGCTCAGTCTGTGTATCTTCGGCGTGATTGCCTCGACCGTGGTATTCGGCGGCATTATGAATCCTGCGTCAGCGCTTATGTGGTCGAATACGATCAACTGGAAGATCATCATGAGTTATTACATCACCGGCATCCCGGTCGATCTGGTGCGCGCGGTTGCCACGTTCGTCTTCCTCTGGCTCGGCGCGGAGCCGATGCTGGAAAAGCTGGACAGGATCAAAGTTAAATACGGGTTGGTGTACTGATGATTCAAATAATCTATAACATCCGACTATTTTGCTGTGGGCCTTTATTGCAAACAGACGCGAGGCTGGCGGTTTCCCACTCCCCTGCTAAAGCCACAGCATTTTTCGTGGAATCGTTCCCGTTGACCAAGTTCATACTTCCTACCCATGCAGGATGAATATTGACAGCCACCGGATATCATGCTACCATACAGATGTAATTGAGTTTTGCGCCCGTCTGAATGACAACGCGATTTTTCGCATTGCGCACGAGAATCAGGTTTGTATGTTATGCCAGCAATTTGCTTCACCCTTATCCGGGTGAAGGGGTTGCTGGCATTTTTATATAGATAATATAGCCAATGGCAGAAAGGATGAAGCAATGACAGAATACGCCCCCAATTTAGGGCACGCAGTTTGCTTTCCAGTAAGGAAAGGAATTGCAGCAGTGAACAAGGATATCATGTGAGTAGACTGACAGCGCGCAACAGAATGCGCTGCCGGTCTTTTTTATTTCAGAAAGGGGTACAAACTTGAATTTAGTAGAAAAAATCAATCAGGTCAAAATCAAGGCAGATACACGCATTTCAGGAGCCGACAGGGCCTTTTGCGAACGCCAGCAGCGCGCCTATGATGCAGCACGGGAGGCGCTGAGAGAATTGGATTTTACATGGACAGACTGCATCTCACAGCAGAAAATGATCCTGGATGGTGAGCAGGCATATACATACTATCTGGGAAACGACCGCAATCTGAAGACGGCCTGCTTTCGGGATGAACTGGAACGTTTACATGAACATTTCATCAACAGATTGACATCATATTTTGCACGTACATATAGTGTCGATCTCTCCGCGCAAAGCATCACAGAGCGATTACTGCCATCTAACAGCAGCAAAGGTATCTTTGAACGGGAAAAAGCAGAAGAAGCAGAGGCTGCATACCATAAAGCCATGCGTGAGCTTGCGCTGCGATACACCGACGTGCTGGATCAGATCTTCATTCAGCTTGGTGGACGCAGTTTTCAGGAAAGAGCGTTCTGGGAAATACAGCAGCGCTGCTGCAGCGCAGTATGGAACACATACAAAAACGAACCGCAGTATGTTCAGCAAAAGGATATCATTCATTTTTATTGTCACTTCTGCAGCTGTGACGCAGATTGGACACCGCCGCGCTGGAGTATGACTGACCGCGCAAAGAATGTTTTGTGGGGTGTCGTCCATTTTGAAACCGGAAGCTATACAATGGTGCCTGCCGTACTTTCTGATTTTTTCTCTTATCGGGATGTAAGGCAAGCCTGTACAGACTTCCATGGATACAGTAAGCTTCGGCAGATTCGTCTGTTCAAAAACGGAAGAATGGATATCCGGTTCGCGAGCAGCGAATTGGCAGAACAGTTTATTGACATCTACTTGAGCGCTGCATATTCGTGAGGTGCGGAATATGAAATATCCTTTACCAACAGAACCGATTCCACAGTCCGCGCGCAAGCAAATCAATGAAAAGCTGCTGTATCTGATCGATAATGATACCTGCGCAGCATATGACGTATCCAAAGCCGACGTGTTTCAGGCGTATACCGGACGAGGCGGCTTGCATGGGCTGCAGCGCAGCGATTATAACAGCTATGCGGCATACAGCGAAGCAAAAAAAGAAGCAGAAAATGGGCAGGTGTTTACGCCCGCGCGTCTGTGCCAGTTTGTTGTGGATTGCCTGCACATTGGGCAGGATGATCTGATCGCGGATCTGACCTGTGGGATGGGAACGTTTTTTAACTTTCTTCCGAATGAACGCAATGCTTACGGGTGTGAACTGGACATAGACGCCTATAAGGTGGCAGCGTTTCTGTTCCCACAGGCACATCTGGAAAATAAGGATGTCCGCCGCTATACGCCGGGCGTGCAGTTTGATTATATCCTTGGTAATCCACCATATAATCTGCGCTGGTGGGTGGAATAAGGGAAAAACTGTCTTTCGCAGTTTTACTACTGTATCAAGGCCGCAGAACTTCTCAAGCCGCTTGGTATTCTTGCAATTATCGTACCAGCATCGTTCTTGAACGATTCATTTTCTGATGGCGCAATGATCTCGGCGATGGAAAATGCGTTCAGTTTCCTTGGACAAGCTGCTCTGCCAGAAAACGCATTTCAGGATATGGGTGTCGCACAATTTCCAGTCAAGCTGCAATTCTGGCAGAAACGCAGTCAGACCATGCCGGATGCACACCGTTATCAAATGGAAAGTATGGATCTATCTGATGGATTCTCTGCGGAACAGGCGCTGCAGATCTACAGCGAAATGATCCAACCGGCGCAGGAACTGCTGAAGGAGAACCGGGCGAAGATCCTGCGAGAGCTTGCGCAGCGCAGAGATACGTCTGAGCAATTCTTATATCAGGTTCAGAAAATGCTCTATCAGATCAAGGCGCATCCGCGGATACGGGATTCTTACGCAAGCTGCATGGAATATGTGCGCCGCTTTTATACGGAAACACAGCCGAGCAATATGGATTATAAGGAATGGTGCCAGAAACGTCTGACTGAAGCCAAGGTGCTGGCGTATCTGCGCAGAGTGCTGAAAAAACAGAATGCGCAGCCAGGTGAAGATGTGATCCGATTGGTAAAGCGTGACGGCTGTTTTGCATATAAGGCTTATAATGCAGCAGCGCGGCGGCGAATGCGTGAGAACCAGCGAACGGTTTTGCCAATCTATCGGGCGGTAATAGCCGGCAGCACAGATCTGACGCCAGCGTATGCGCGTCTGATCCGAAGAAAACATAGAGCGTATTTGAATCAGGGCCAGAAGTTTTCAGAGATGCAGCAGGATACGGACATTGCAGTATGGCTGGAGGATTTTCAGCTTTGGGATCAGGAGAATTGTGAGCTGATTTGCCTGAATGAGAATCAGCGCCGGGATCTGAATTTGGTATTGCAGAAACAGTATGCCCTGTTACAGTGGGAACAGGGCAGCGGAAAAACGCTGGCTGGAATTGCAGTCGGACGATATCGAATGCAGCGGCAGCATCTGTATTGCACTTGGGTCGTATCATCAGCGATCTCGATTCGCAACAACTGGGACGGCGTACTTACCAACTACGACTTACCGTATGTATTTGTAGAGCAGCTGCGCGATCTGGAACGGATTCATCGGGGCGATTTTGTTCTAATCACAACAAATGCACTTGTAAAATACAAACGGCAAATCAAACGCTGGATGCGGATACACGGGCATAAAGCAAACCTTGTGCTGGATGAAAGCGATGAGATCACAAACCCGTCAAGTGCCCGCACAAAAGCAGTGCTGTCCTGTTTCCGCCGATGCCGGGCAAAGCTGCTTGCGACGGGGACGAGCACACGGAACAATATTGTAGAATTTACGCCCCAGCTGGAGCTGCTTTATAACAACTCGTTCAATATGATTTCATGGGCTCCGTACATATACAGCACCGAACGAGACGGCGATATGACAACAAAGAGCAACCCGTATTATGGCGCACCAATTCCGGCGTACCGAAAGGGTTATGCACTATTCTCTGCGTCCCACCTGCCGGAGAAAATCACAGTGTTCGGTGTCGGACAGTGGACGCAGGACATTTACAATGCGGAGGTGCTGCGCGACATTCTGGACAAAACGGTTATTACCCGTTCCTTCAGGGAGATCGTTGGGCGGGAGATCCGGCGGCTCCATCAGGTTCCGATTCCGTTTACCGAGGCGGAGCGAAATGTATGCAAAAAGGCAATCGAAGAATTCAATCAGTTGCGGGCAAACTATTTTGCGACGACGGGAAATTCCAGAAAAGACGCGATGATGCGGCTGATTCAGCAAATTACGCTCCTGCTTCGAATCAGCGCCGCTCCCAATACGCTGATGGAGTATGTGGGGGATCTGCCCGGAAAGCTGAGAAAAACCACCGAAATGATCGCACGATGGGATCAGGAGATCGTCGCGGTCGGTGTGCGCCACGCGGTAATTCTGAACGCTTATGCGGATGCGATACGAAAAGCCATGCCGGACCGACCCTTGTTTCTGGTAACAGGCGCGACGACAAGCTTTGCCAAACGGCGTGCGCTGCGAAAAACGCTCCGGGAGAGCAAAAACGGAATCCTGCTTTGCACACAGCAGAGCCTTCCAAGCTCTGTCAACTTCGAGTTTGTGAATAAGATCATCATTCCGGAGCTGCATTATAACAATGCGCAGATGAGCCAGTTCTATATGCGATTCGTTCGCTATACCTCGACCGAATGGAAGGACATCTACTTTTTGACCTATGAAGACAGCATCGAGGCCAACCTGCTGCAAATGGTGTTGGCAAAGGAACGAATCAATCTGTTTATGAAAGGTGCAGACGCGGATCTGGACGAGGTCTACAAAAAATTCGGAGTCGATTACAATTTGCAGGCGCAGCTTCTCAGCCGCGAAGCAGATGCGGACGGCCGGATGCGGATTCGCTGGGGGCAGCAGCAAATTGCCTAAGCGCTTTTTACAATACTGGCATTCAAAAATGTGCAGTTCTCAAACGAGGACTGCACATTTCGTATGTAAGCGTGCCGGAATAGAAGCTTCCTCAGCGCTTAGAAAAATATTTGCCGATAAGAACGAATAAAATCACCCCCAATAGAAAAAGCCGCCTGGCTTCTCGTTGAAACCAAGCGGCTGCGTTAGAATATTTGCTTTTAAGGAATGAAATCAGATCATCCACACAGGGACGATATATGTGCTGCTGTCGATTGCGCTTAATGTCTCCCGAAGGCAGATGATTGCGCCTGTGCCTCTCGGCACGGAGGCCTTATCCAGCAGCTTGAAAGCGCCCGTAATTTGTGTGGGCGGGTTGATGCTTTTTTTGATCTCGATGGGGTGCAACTGACCGTCGCTCTCCATAATCAAGTCGATCTCGTTGCTGTTCTTGTCCCGGTAATAATGCAGCAGGCAGTCCCTGGCGTTGTTGCTGTAGGTCTTGATGATTTCCGACACGACATAGTTTTCTAAAATTGCTCCGTTTATCGCCCCGTTCATCAGAATTTCAGGGCTTGAGTACCGGGTCAGATAGCAGACCAACCCTGTATCGAAGAAATACATCTTCGGGGTTTTGATCGTCCGCTTCAAGAGGTTGTTGGAGTAGGGGTGCAGGAAGAACACGATCCCCGATTTTTCAAGCTCCTTCATCCAGCGCTTTGCGGTATCATCACTGACGCCCACATCCCCGGCAATGTCGTGCAGGTTCAGCATCTGGCCGCTCCTGCAGGCGGCAGCACGGATGAAATCGGCAAACATCACCTTATCCACACCGGGAATGTCGGTGGTCACATCCCGGTCGATATAGGTCTGAATATAGCTGCTGTAAAAGACATCACGGTCTTTATATTTGCCGCTTCTGTGACCGGGAAGCGCACCGTCCCAAATCCTTTGATAGATCTCATTCGGTGTGGCTGGGGAAAGCAAAGCCTTGCGCTTCTGCAATTCGTCAAGCGCCAACGAAAAGGGTGAAACCTCCATTGCGCCGCAAAGCTCCGACTGTGACAGTGCCGACATATGGAGAATGGCGGTTCTTCCGGCCAGCGACTCCTGTGCCAGCTCCATCAGGCGATACGCCTGAGAGCCGGTCAGCCAATAGGAGCCGGGTGCAGCGCCGTTATCCACGGCGATCTTGATATACGAAAACAGCTCCGGTGCATACTGAACCTCATCGATGAGAACCGGCGCGGGATGCAGCTTCAAGAACATTGCAGGATCGGTTTTGGCAAGCCTGCGCTCCTCCAAATCGTCCAGCGAAACCTCGGCTCGTGCCGTCCCCTCCATCAGATGCCGCAGCATGGTGGATTTTCCGACCTGACGCGGGCCGGTCAGCAGCACACAGGCGTACTCCTCATTGATTGCAATAAACTTCTTTTCAAGCTGTCTCTCAATATACATTGCTCCGCCTCCTTTTGGCTAAAATACGATGCACTTATATTTTAGCCTAAACGCAGTGAGAAGTCAATAGATGTGAGGCTAAAATACGATACACTTATATTTTGGCCTGCGCAGACAGCGATTATGCGTATCCGCAGCAGGCTTAACCTTGTCCTCGCAGAATATAAAGCACACCTGCCCTTCGATTACAGTCTAACAGAACCAAAAGGCAGGTGCGAGTGTGTGAATTTCCGAATCGCGCGGCCAGTGCGATGGATCGCGAGTTATAGATCTGTGATTTACTTTCACTTCTACAGGAATAATCTGTTCGCCTGTATACACTGCTCTGCGTTTGGTCGCTTTTCAATACAGCGTCCACCAGTAGTCAAATAAGCGGCGATAGAAGTTCCCTTTCGCCGGAGCGTTCCGGCAGCTGCGGATCCGTCGGCTGGTTTCTCACTTGATCCATCTTTGACAGTTGCTGTTCTTGGGATATTTGATGTACTTGCCTGTGTGCAGCAGCGTCTTGCCGTCAAAGCCCCAGTCGATATATCCGCGATGCGGAGCATAGCCGCCATAGTTTATAATGTGCAGCAGCCTGTCGCTTTTTTGAATATCTCGAACGCGGCGCAGTCTGCGACGGCCTTTGCTTCGCAGATGCGCTTCGGATAATTCATTCTCCGTGAGCTTGGCAATCTTCTCGTTTAATGCGGTTTCGGTCATAAGTCCTCCCACTCGGCACGGCACGTGTCACGGGCGATATCCCGTACCAACTCCCGCGCCGCTTGCTGTGAAATTCCTTCTGCGCCCGCTTGCTCTGCTTCTTCAGCGGTACTATATTGACCATCATTCATCCACCTCTATTTTACAATTAAATTACAAAGTGCATTTTCATCTTGCATCCGGCTGCCATCTCTGATATTTTGTAATACCACGATCTTAAAGGAGGCAAGCAAAATGGGCATGAAAGCATACCCCGTGATTGATCCCGTTGCGACGGGAACCAACATCCGCCGTCTGCGCATGGAGCGCGGCTTGACCGTCCGGGAGCTGCAAAGCTACTTCGGCTTTGAAGAACCCCGCGCAATCTACAAGTGGCAGAAAGGTGAGAGCCTGCCCACGGTGGATAATCTCTATGCGCTCGGAGCGCTCTTTGAGGTTCCGATGGATCAGATTCTGGTTCCTGTTATAAAACTGCATATCGTCAATGAGCAGCAGGCCGAGCCCTGCTGCTCACATCATTTTCTCTCCGGCTATTTTGGATACGGCAAGCGTCCGATGCAGCTTCTACCATTTGCTCCGTCTGCATTGCCTGCTGCGTGACAGGTCACGCATTCAGCTTCGCACACGGAAAAAGATCAGCATTTGATCGTGATTGATCTCGTAACCAGCGAGTAGGCTTGCTTGCCTTACATATGGAGATGTCAGTTTGGATGCAGGAAAGCGTGGGCTATGGAAAAAGCGGTTCTGACGGAAGAGTGTCTGGCGATGATAGAGAAGTGGAACGCTTCTTTTCTTCATGCTTTGAAAGCTCGTAGGGTGAGCCGAACCAGAATATCTTTATAATAAAATGTGCAGCGTTATTGTTCATCTGCACCTGAACCGGTATCCGCGTTCTCTTGGCTTGCCGCATCCAAAATAGCCGGGCCGTGTCGGGGCATTATGCCCCGACATTTTCTGTGTACGTCTCGAATGCTTCGGCAAAGCTGGCGTTCACATCAAAGGGCGGTGCGTAGTCCACCTTCGACGTGACTAGGCACAGATCGATTCTGGTGGAAGTCTCATCGGCTTGCTGATTGAGCTTGCCGAGTGCAGCACGGATGACCTTGCGGTCGTAGTTGATCGTCGTCACCCGCCGCACATCGCAGCGGTAGGAGATCTGATTGCCCTCAGCGTTGAACCGGTAGCCGGTGCCGCCGCCCGTGATCGTTTGCTCGGAGCTGCGCAGATCATTCATCCGCTTGAATGTGCGGGCAATGCTCTGCCGCGTGGCGTTGAGGCTGACCGCGCTGTCCATGTCGATGTCCAGCTCGGATTTTGCCTTGCGGATGGCAGCGAACAGCTTGTCCTTCTCGTCCAGCAGGAACAGGAGGAAACGGGCAATGTCCGTGATTTGCTCGTAATACTCCGTTTCCGGCACGGCAAGAACGGTTTCGTCCTCCGCTTCTGCCATGACCTTATGGCGTAGATAAGTGTTTTCGACCCGCGTGACATTGGAATCGCGGTCGAGGATGCCCTGCGCTTCGTCCAGAAAGGACTGGAGCTTGTTCTGGTAGCGGAATGCTTCTTTCAGATTCATGCTTTTCACCTCTGGCTTGAAAATTTGTTTCTGTCTGTATTTTAACTGCCAGATTTGAAAAAGTCATGGAACTTGTGGTTCACCTTGTTTGAGCGATTTGAAGTCCAATTCTGCGGCTATCTTCTTCGCGTTATCAGAAAAAACGACAATGTACAATAAGCTGCGCAAAAAGGAGAACGCATAAAAGAAGACATAGCTTGTGGGCTCTGGCAGAATGAAGTCACAAGACATCATTCTAAAAGGAGACAGCAAACTATGTCCGAGAAGATTGTAGAATTCAACGTGGAAATTATCAGGGGTCAGATCAAGGAACTGGTTCGCGGCAGCGTAGAAGAAACGCAGAACGAACTGCTGGAGAAAGAGATGGAGTTACTGGCGCAGGCCGTGTGCTGCGAGTGCAGCGAAATCCACCAGAGCTACCGCAGCGGGCGCTATGACTGGCTGCTTCACCACAACCTCCGGCGACGTCACGCTCCATAGCTGCGGCTCAGGGACGTGTCCTTCAAAACAGCTATCACAAGGTATTGCAGTCAGTGGTGAGAACGGAGCAGCGCTGTTGTTTTGAGATTGACACTCATCAGGTCGCGCTGGGCCTCTCTGGACATCTGACAGGTTGGTATCAGGAACGTCAGCGCTTTTTGGATCTGCTTGAGATCAGCGGCAGATACCCGGCCTGCGTGCAGATGCTCCAGCACATGAATATAGGAATCCTTCAGCGCGGCGGATACGGCCGGACGAAGAAAGTAGTTGGAAATCAGGCCGCCAATCAAGGCGGCTTCGTTATCAGTGTACTGCATGATGCTCCTCCTTTGGTCGTTGGCGTCAAACAAACGGGAGTATGATACCACAAGATGCTGTGGCTGGCTATGCGCGAAGTGACGAAATATACGATAAAAATTTGGTGTAATTCAGACTTGACATCTGCTGAGGGCATAGAAAAGCCGTGCGGTTCGATTGAAACCGCACGGCTGCTGCTTTTCTATACCACTTTATGATGTGGGATTAAATCAGTTTCTCATATTGTCTTGCGCCATAGAAAAAGTGCAGGACATATACGCATTGCGTCTGCTCATCGACACGGTAAAGCATCACATAATTTTTAATCACAACCTTGTGATACCCCATACGATGCAGCCGGAGATTGTGGGAGAGTTCATACATATACGGCGTGTGCTTCAGCGCTTCATACACAGATAAGACTTCCTCAACAAATGCGGTCGCCGCTGTTGGATTCTGAAGCTGAACAGACAGGTATTCAAGAATATCGGAAAGCTCCCGGTCAGCACGATCAGTGATCGTGATATTATACATGGTACTTTTCCCGCAGCTTTTGCAGCGCAGCAACGCCATCTTTTGTCTTCCCGTTTTTCACTTCTTCTTCTGCGATAGCCAGCTTTTCATACAGCTCCAGCATCATGAGTTTCTCTTCATAGGCTTTCATGCTCATCAGAACCATATCGCCGTAGCCGTTTTTTGTTACATAGATCGGTTCTGTTGATTCATTGCACATCTGCGAAATGGCAGCTGTATTTTTTAGGTCACGGATCGGAATAATACGCGGCATTGCAATCGCCTCCTCGTGGCTTAATCATACCACAATTATGTGCCGGATGCAAGAAAACATTCTGGCTGAGGATATGAGATTGGAATGGTGGAGTGTATGGTGTGCAGCGAACCAAATCTATAATCGTCTATTCCATGCCAAAGATATGATACATATAATTCTTTCGGGCATCTGCAAAATGGTAGATATAAACCGTATCCATCGCGATTTTGTAGATGCAGACGTATTGGCCGATGAACAATGCTCTGAAACCGTGCTTGCCCATCAGCATATCGTATTTGAGTACGCCCAGCTCCAGAAACTCTGCAAGCTGCTGCGTAGCATGAAGGACTTTATCCGCAAACTTTTTCGCGTAAGGCGCACCGACTTCGGTTTTGTAGTATTTCAGAAAGGCCAGAAACTCATGCACCTTGTTAAGCCATTCAACTCTCGCGAAGAATGTCCTCCACGTCGGCACGCAGTTCGCTTGCGGAATATGTTCTTGCGCCGGCGAGTTTATTTTGCTCCCTGCGCAGCATTTCCGCAAAGAGCTCCAGTTCTGCCTGACGTTTTTCCCAAAGCTCGATTGGCAGGAACACCATTTCACCGTCACCGTTGCGCGTCAGATAAATCGGTTCCTGCTTTTCGGTCGAGAGCTTCACCATGCCATCGTAGTCATTCCGAAGGGCCGCTGCAGAACGAATCATCACATATTATCTCTCCAAGAAATTATTCCGGCTTAATTATAGGAAAATTATGTAATCCAGACAAGGTTCGGCATCTTTCGCTCATGTTGGCGAGAAACCGGAAATGCGATGCAAGCACCCGTTTCGCGCGGTCAGAAACAATGGCGGTGTAGGTCTTTTCTTTTACCATAGCATCAGGCTCCTGCAATCACGCTGTCCAGATACGCATCCAGTTCATCGACGGTGCAGCCGGTTCTGCCCGCAAGTCGGCCTTCCTCAACAGCCAGAAGCTCTTCCCGGAGCTTCAGCATTTTTTTCTGGCGGTTGAAGGATTCAATATCCATGACGGCCAGATCGCCCTCGCCGTTTTTGGTCAGATAGACCGGCTCCGCTGTTTTTCTGCAAAGTTCGGCAATTTCATTGTAGTTCTGGCGAATGGCCGCTGACGGACGAATGTTCATATCGTTGCCTCCATATAGCATGATTTTGCCTTCATTACATTCTTCACTGTGCTATCTTGGCAATCGGCCTATCTGGCACCCAGTATCACTCCAACAGCTTCGTGTAATCCCGGCGGGCATAAACCACCCTTGCAATCGTCACGCGCTTTTCTGTCTCGGACACCCAGTAGAGCATCATATAGTTCTCAACGAGCAGCTTTCGATACTCGTGCTTTAACGGGCGCAGCGGCGTATAGGCTGGCTGCGCATACGGAAAATCCCGCAGACTTTCTCCGGCCTCGGCCAATCGTTCCGCAATGCGCTCTGCCGCTGCTGGATTGTTCAGCTCCCGTGCAATATACAGGACGATCTCTACCATGTCCTGCACGGCAGACGGCAGATACTCGACGTTATACAACCTTCGATCCTCCGATGGCGTCCTTCATGGCTTTCAGAACGTCCTTGGAGGAATAGCGTTCGCTGGACAGCTCTGCTTCGCGCTCGGCGGCTTGCAGTTTGAAGTAAATCTCGCTTTCAAATTGCAGATTTTCAAACGCTTCCATACTCAGAACGACCATATCACCGTAGCCGTTTTTCGTCAGGAACACTGGCTGCGCGGTTTCGTGGACGGTTTTGGAGATCTCCGCAAAGTTGTTTCTCAGGTCGGAAACCGGACGAATCATGTTCATAGTATCAGCCTCCTTCATTTGCAGTTTAGCATAATTGCGCTAAGATTTCAAGTCTGCGTCTATTGATATATGTTACCCCTGTTAACCCACATGGCAGCGTAATCGTTATTGTGCTGCATGAGGCCCGTATGAATCTGACCAGCATATACAGACGTCCAATGGCCCCTGCTTCTATCATTCTCTGTTTTTCGTGGACAATTCAAACAGCAGCAAGCTAGAATCCGTTCCAAATCATTCTGCCGCGATACTGAAAACACTCAGCGTCGCAGCAGTCCGCCGGTGTCAAATCCGCAAGCCGTTTCCTGCTCCGTGAAATGAACAGGTCAGAGTCCATGGGCGGATGCGGCACTTGATCGCGCAGGAGTTCATCGACAGCGACCAGCCTGCCATATGTGAATGGCTCATGCTCCTGCAAATACTGAAAAAAGTAGTTCCTGTGAAATGGGCAGAAGCAGCAGGCGGACGCCTTGGTGTCAAGACCCCAAGCATCAAGAATATAGGCGTAGTTGTCTGCACGGGTCAATTTCATCTCGACCAACGGAAAATGATTGGTCAGCATCGGATTCGGGCTTTCTTTGCAGCGGTGGCGTTCTTCAAAGCTGAATCCCATGTGCATCTCGTGCGCTTTTCTGTCTTCATCGCGGAGCTTTTGGCCCTTTCGATAGCCGAGCACCTCCCAGCGGAGAAACTTTGCAATCTGCGCCACCTTATAGTCCAGCGTACAGTTTCTCGGCATCCGGGATTTGTGGCCATCAGAGCGAAGCGTCCACCATGGAATACTGACGACGCGCCGCTTTCCAAAGTTCTGCATGAGATCGTTGTATAGCGGCGTATGCAGCATTTCATACCGAAGACCGGCATCCTGACAGGCCTGATGAACAAACTCGGCTTGCCGCATGACCCATGGCGGTTCAAAGCCGAGATCACAGAATACGACAAGGTCATATACGGGAACCAGCGGGTATGGATGGGCGCGGCCCTTCTGCGCTGCGTTTGCATTTTCACAGGACATCAGAGCAAGTGCCGTAGACTGCATACCAGCTCCAAACGAGAGTATTTTCATAGCAATAAGCGCAGTAAAATGAAGCTGCACATGATGCTGGAAACATCAGAAAATATGCTCATGCCGCTTTCGCTGCCTCTTTTGGCTGAACGCACTCAACAGAAAAAGGAACACGGGAAAAGAACGGCGCATTTTCCTCCATGTACTTCTGTGCGGCCCTTTCCGTTCTAAATTTCCGCACGGTTGGAATCGTTGGATCGTCGGTGCGGATGGTCATGACGCCGTGCCGCGTCCGCTTTACAAAATATCCGCTCCATGCTTTCAGAACGTAGAATTGCTTCAGCTTATCAAATTTTGATGACTTGCTGACGCGCGGCGGATGGTAAAAGCTGCGGCAGGAATCAAAACGGATGTCAACGTTCGGCTCACCGATGCGGGAAAGTGCAGTCAGAAATGCCTTTGTTGTGGAGGAGTACACTGTTTTCTGCGTGTGCCGGTCTGTGAGGACGATGGAATTCCCGTATTGACGGTATTCCTCAATCGTGTGCGCGTTCTTCAGGCCCGCGAGGAACCACCGCTGAAACTCACCAGCTTCAAAAGCGCTGGTTCGGCTTTTGCGCATTCCGCCGCGGTTGCCGCTGCTGAAGCCTTCATAGGTTTCCGCGATCTTCTGGATCTCATCGCTTGTAAACAGCAGTCTGCCCCGATATGGGAGATCCAGAACAGACCAGTACCGCTCTGCGACCTCGCGCCCATGCACGTTAAATTCATAGGTATTGGTCGATCCGCGGCAGACAAGCGGGATAAATTGATCGCCAATGGAAACAAATGCCTTGTCGTAATAGATTTCACTGCTCATATTCGTAAAAACCTCTTTTCCTTTTATAATTGTGGGCGGCACAGAATCATTCTGTGCCGCCCGGTTTATGTGTGCTCAGCCTGCGAGCAGTGCCTCAAATTCTTCCTCTGTCAAGGTTGGAACGCCGAGCTGCTGCGCTTTTGTCAGCTTGCTCCCGGCCTTTTCGCCAACGATCAGATAGTTTGTCTTTTTTGTCACAGAGGACGCCGGAATTGCGCCGATCTGCAAGAGCTTGTTCTGAATGCCGTCGCGGGTATAATGCTCCAGCTTTCCGGTCGCCACAACGATCTTGCCATATAACGGGGATTCTTTCGTAATACTCATAGGTGTCGTCTCCTTTATGAAATGAATTTTTTCCAACAGCGGACGCCAGAGCTTTGCTTCTTCCGTGTCCGCGTACCATGTGTAAAGGTTCTTCTGCATCACAGCGCCGAAATCCGGCAGCTGCGTGAAGTCGAACCCTTTCTGAATCGCAGCTTCAAACGCCTCCCATGAACCGCCGAAGCAGCGGTCAAGCTCACGTCCAGCATGGCGGCCAACCGTCGGAATGCCGAGCCCGGCGATGAATTTTGCCAGTGTGCAGCTGCGGCTTTTCTCAATGGCTGCTTGCAGCCGCTCGAAAGACTTTTCACCGAAGCCATCGGTTTGAATGATCGCGTCACGGTGCTGTTCCAGATCGTACAAATCTGCAAAAGTATGAATCCAGCCATGCCCGATCAGCTTTTCCAGCGTCGTCTCTGACAGGCCCTCAATGTTCATTCGGCTTTTATCACAGAAGTGAACAAACTTCTGTACCAGCCTTGCGGTGCAGCTTCGGTTTCTGCAAAAAAGCTGATGTGTTCCGCCAGTCGTTTCACCGACCTCCAGCGCTGCGCCGCAGCAGGGGCAGGACATGGGAAGCCGGTATGTGTCGCTCTTTGTCAAATTGCACGCAATCTGCGGAATGATCATGTTGGCACGATATACCCGGATCGTATCGCCGGAGCCCAACTGGAGGGCGCGGAAATTGTCCAGATTGTGCAGATAGGCGCGGCCAACTGTCGCACCGTCCATATTGACGGGATCGAACCGTGCGGTCAGGCTGACCATTCCGGTGCGCGTCGTTGCAAGCTCAATACTGCGGAATATGGTCTCATACAGTTCATCTGCCCATTTGAGCGCGATCAGGCGATTTTCATGGTGCCCGGTAGCGCCAAGGCTCCTGCCATACGCAAGGTCGTCGTATTCCATGATAAGGCCGTCAACGGGATAGGCAAACCTGGTCGGCTGCATACTGAGAATCGCACGTTCAATATCACGGGCACTGCATGAGAAAGGCAGATACAGATATGGAACCACGCTGAAGCCGCAGCTCGCCAAAAGCTGCTGCTGCGCGTGCTTGCTGCCGGATTCCAAGCTGTCGCTGACCAGATCGAACGCCCAAAATTCCAGCATCCGCTTCTGTGCTTCTGAAGCGTCCAGCTTTCGCACGCTCCCGGCCGCCAGATTTCGAGGATGGCTGTAGGCATCGTCCAGTTCCACGTTGATGGTGTCAAAGTTCTTCCATGAAATCACGCCCTCTCCGCGAACCTCAAATGCCTCTGAAATGGGAATGCTCAGCGGCACATTGAGAAAGGTCTTTACCGTGTGGGTCACGTCCTCACCGATGATCCCGTCGCGGCCGCGGGTAATGGCCTGCGAGAGATGTCCGTTTTCATATCGGAGGACAAGTGTAAGTCCATCCATCTTCCATGAAAGCAGCACATCCCGGCCAGCGGCGAACCGGATCAGATCATCGACAGATTTTGTTTTCGCAGCAGAAAGCATAGGCTTTGTGTGCCGAACCTCTGCCAATGTTTCAAGCGTTTCGCCGGCGACATGCTGTGTGGGCGAGTTGGACAGGATTACACCGCTTTCCTCCTCCAGCGCGACCAGATCGTCCATCAGGCGGTCATATTCCAGATCGCTCATGATTGGCGCGTCATGCTTATAGTAGGCGGTATCCGCTTGCCGGATCTGCCGGATCAGCTGCTGCATTCGTTCATAGATCGGTTCGTTCATTCGTTATGGTTCACTCCTTGTATCGTATATTGTTTCTTTCTCATGCCGCTTCCTTTTTTGCGTTGTGGACTGCCAAAATCAGATCCCGCATACAGTCAAAGAATTTCTGTGAACATGGACTCTTTTTTGCGCGGTAGTAGGTAACAGAGCCGCAGAAATCCTCTTGAACGGTTGCACTTGCCAACCGCTCTTTGATCCATCCCTGTGTGCGGAGCGGCACGTCAATGTGATATTCGCGCATCAAATACAGAATCAACGAGGTTTCCACAAACGAGCCATCGTCTTTGTAATAGCAAAGCGTATCGTTTTTCAATGTGCCGCCGCTGCGGATGATTTGCAGCGCGGCGCCGACAGCTTTTTCTTTTTCTGTATTGACAGACTGCTGGTACACACAATCCTGCTCGGCAATCTGTGCCTGCCGGATTTCATCCTCCTGCTGTTTAAGCGACCGATAGATTTTGGAAAGCTGTATGCAGTGGTCAAGCTCATCCGCCATCAATGCACCGACATAATCCGGGAAGGTCTTGCCGCCGTTTTCCTTGCTGGCGGTATACCGCATAAGATGCTCATTGAGGATACCGTGGATATAGTCCGCCTGCCGGGGCGATTCTTTGCCCAGATGATAGATCACAGTTCTCTCGATTGCGACAGCTTCCTCAATAGCACTTTTTTGCAGACTGTCAAAATACGTTCTCCGATGTTCTGCACCGCCATACAGTTCCCGCATAGCCGGCAAATACCCACAATGTTCGGTCAGAAAATATTCTGTCATGCCAAGCGGTGCGAGGTATCCGTGGATCTCAACGTATAGCAGGTAGCGGTCAGATTCTACGCGGGGATAGTCTATATCTGGCGTTCCTGCTTTTGTCCAAAGGTGATAGCGGTGCTCCCCATCGGAAACATCATAGAGGTGGACAGCACGGATTCTGCGGCCGCCACAGTTAAACATGCCGTTACAAAACAGCGGCATCATCAACTTTGCATCAGGCATCCGGCACCCCTCCATTCATAATGCAGCATGCGGGGACAGCGATGTCCACGTCAATTACCATCAGATACTCCTCGGTGAGATGTTCGTAGCGCCAGCTTGCGTGTAAGTAATGCTGCAAAAGCGCCCGGGAGAACTCCATGCTGAAAGAGCGCGTCTGGTTAGATTCTTCTGGGATCAGATCAGGAAAGTCTACCGTGGTTGCGGAAAGCGCATCCAGCAGACTGTGAAGCTCCGGGATGGAGAACCTTCCGTTTATCGACGCAACGCACCAGTAGTCATAGTCTTCTACCATCCTGCACAGCTGAATCGGACGCTGCAGCAGCGTTGTCAGGTGCTTCGAGAGAATGGATGTGCAATCTTCCCAGCACAGAAGGACTGCGCCAGTGATTCTGGATTGACTCATATAGAACCTCCATTTTGGGCCAGCTGTTCCTGCAGAAATGCAAGAAGCTGTCGTTGATTGTGTTCAAACTGCTCTTGAAAGGGCTTGCTCAGGTCATAATTCCAGTAGCGGTAAAACAGAAACTGGAACAGCGAATGCTCGATCTGCGCAGGTGTCATCTGCCGGAGCAGCTTGCCGTACTGCCGGATCGCTGCGTAATCGGCTTTCACAAAGCGGCGGGCGTCCTTGGGGAAATTCTCATAGAACCAGTCGCTGACCCGGACGCGGCCTTTGCCAAAGTGATTGGAATAATCCGTGCAGAGAAAATACTCGAAGTCGCGGCCTCGCTGACCTGTATTCACAGTGAATGGATACAGCCGGCAGGCGCGCGGCCGATGTGCATAGACGCTGCAATGATTCCCGTTTAGGAAAATGCAGTGCTGATCTTCGCCCACGGCGTTCAGCAGAAAAATCGGAAAATACGGTTCCAGCGGCATGGGGTGTGCGTACTGCGCACAGATATCCTCCGGCTTGAGACTTTGTCCTTCGCTTTGAAAATGAAGCGCAAGCTGATAAACGTCGTATGATTCCAGCATGACCTTGTTTTCCACATGGCGGCAGCAGGCGCTGCACCGTTGGCATTGAAACGCGATTTTTTGATTCCCGGAAACCGGGATAAGCTGTTCGTTCATAAGACCTCCTGACGGAAAAACCGCAGCCACAAAAACTGTGGCTGCGGTCAGCGGGCCCGGCGGCGATCAGACGGGAAATCGCCGCCGGGGGTTCATTCATGCAGCGACGGCCATCAGAATTGACGCCGCAACTGCCGCTTGAAGCGGAGAAAACTTCACATGATAGTGCGTATTCAGCGTTTCAAACTTTGCTTCCTGTTCATTTTGCACCTGAATGGATGTGACCAGCGAGGTCAGAATGAACTGGCCTTCGTGGTCAATGAGCGCGCTGCTGCCGACCTTCAACGGTCTAAGCAGTCGCCCGTGGAGCATCCTTGTGTGCTGATCCTTCATTTTTTCGCCTCCTTCCCGTCCCCATGGAACCGCAGATAGGCGGAATAAAGACTCTTGAGCATCCGGCGCACGCGCCGCGGGTCCAGCTTGTACCGCGCGGCGATCTCCGCAATGCTGTACCCGTGTAGACGCAGCAGCGCAAACGCGGCCTGCTGCGCCGTTCCGCATTTTTGCAGCTCCGAGAAGAAATATGCTTCCGAAAGCTCCGCGTCACAGACGGTTTCCCTACGGCCGCAAAGTGCGCAGTAGGCTTCCTCCGCCTGTCTGTGCCTGCTCTCTCCGCGCTTCCATGTCACGATGCTCTGCTGCATCGCGCGGTAAGCGACGGTGGAGAACGAAAAGCGGCGCAGATAGGCATGGGAGCAATACCGCTCCACAGCGCGCAGGTAGCCCATGACGGCCAGATCGTAGTAATCGCCGGGATCATACCGCTGCTCCTGCAAAAACGCATAGACCAGCTTGTGATTCTTTTCGGCGAACCGGATCTGCCGTCTGCTCAGCGGAGCGAGCTTTGCTGACTGCTTCTGCTTAGAGCGGCAGCTCGTCGCGTTCGCCGTCAATGACGCCCGGATAGGAAAAGTGGTCGCCGTTGTCGGCAAGCTCCAAGGGGGCCGTGCCGGTGAGCGATTCCACGTCGGACTTGTAATTCTCCGCACGCTGGTCCAGAATCGTCTTGATCTGTTCCTTGAAGTTTTCCACATAGCTCTTGATTGCTGCAAGGTCTTCTCCGTCCAGATCCCGTATCTTCCGGAACGTGGCGACACTGTAGGTATAGCCGCCGCTTTCTGCGCGTTTCAGGCCGATCTCCACGATGGCAGTAAAACTGGGGCGACGGCGGGCGACAAAGACAAGATTCAGGAAATCATTGAACGGACGCAGGCTTGTGGGCGGCAGGGAGAGCTGAAGCGGAAGATATTCGCCGCTGCGCAGCAGATAGACCTGCCGCATATTCTTGCAGGCTTTGCCGCTGCCGTTTGCCGTGCTGCCGAACTGATTGAACGCGCAGGTCGTGCAAACGCCGCCCGGTACACCATAGCCCTGCTTGCCGTCGAAGGACTGGCAGAGCGGCGGCACACTGTCGTCGTACTCGCTGCCATCCGGCCAGTAGGCGTTTGCAAAGTGGTGATGCAGGATCACGCCGACGAGCTTGCGCTCATAGTCGGGGTTGTCCGGGTCGTCGCTGCGGATCTCAAACTGCAAGTTTCCACCGCCCGGGATCTTGACCCGCTGCATGGTCAGCTGCAGGCCGTCCATATCGTCGGCAAGATCCTCGCTCGAAAAATCGCTGTCCAGCGCCGTGGGAAGCATAAAATCCTGATACGCATCAGATGTGTTGTTATTCTGAATACTCATAAATTTGACTCCTTTTCAAATTAAACTGTCTGCCGTCATGCGGCAAGTTTTGTGACCTGTGTCTGATTGATCTTTTGCAACAGCAACGGCGACATCGTCATCACGCTGTAGCCAATCTCCTCCAGCTTCGTTGCGCGGTCATAGCTTTCAACATCCTGGCTGAACCGCGTGACGGCGTTTGCAAGACCGTAGAGCGTAAAATCTCCGTCCTCGATCAGATGCTGCAAAACGCCCTTGCCTTCTTCCTCTAAGATACCGAAGCTGGAACCGGCGAGCTTGACAAGACCGGGCAGATCCTGTGTGTTGAGCTGTGCCTGTTTGCTTTCCCGCATTCGGTCCAGCACTGTAGAGAATCTGGCTTCGTCAACGGCGGCACGTACAGTGTCCTGAATCTTCAGGACAAACGCGCGATCCTCGGCATCCAGCGTCTGTTGGGAATAGAGGGCGAAGTTTACATCCGTGGTGTTCACGCGGCCGATGTGCGCCCGGCGGGTGCCGGCTTCATTCACCACCATGCCGTTGGAGCATACCAGCCGGTAAATGAGCGGCTGAATGTTGACGGCACCAAGTCCTGTCTCGCTGTTGGAGATCATAATGCCGGCCTGCACAATATCACCGGGAACCACCTCTGCCTGCAAGCGCGGATTGACAACTTTTAGATACATCCGGTCGTCAGTGATCTCGCAGCTTTCAAAGCGCGCGCCCTCCATTTCGCCAATGATGGGAAGAACAACGCGGGCGATGTCCAGATTGTCGATGCGGCGATAGCGGTTGCTGAGAAACGCTCTGGCCTTGCCGTCCATCGTGCGCAGCAGCTTCTGTTCCGGCTCCTTCTGGAACCAGCGGTTGACGTTGTAGCTCAGAAGCGCGGGATCGCGCTGGAGCATCCGGTCATAATACTTGCTGGGAATGTCCAGATAGGTGCCGATCTGCTGGTGTGCGGTCTGCTGAATTTCCAGTGGCTCGATCTGGTCGATACCCTCGCGGTCGAGCACACGGATCACAGGGCTGTCGCCATATGTATCCATGTACAGACGGTCGGTTGCGACCAGATAGTCTGCCTTTGCCTCCTGCTGGCGCAGGATCTCGCGGCTCACGTCCTGAATACTGCGTCCGCTTTTCATTCGTGTTTTCGCTCCCTTCTAAAAAATTACCATGATACGGCGATCTCACTGTCATGAACGCTTGCGGTCAGGCCCTCGCTTTCCAGTACCTGTCCCAGACGCGGCCAGTAGACCTTGGGAGGGAACGCGGCCAGATGCTCCTGCGGAACATCCTTCGTGTCGTCGTCCTCATGGACGCACACGCTGCCGTCCTCTTTCAGCGTCAGGCTGCTGTGGCCGCGGGAATCCAGATCCGCGATCACGCGCTCCAACACTTCACGTCCTTCTACGTCATACCAGACCTGCGGATCGACCGGCTGCTGGTTTGGCGGCGTCGGCGCATCCATACGCGGCTGCACCGGCACGACCTTCAGGAGATTACAAGAGAGATTCCCGTTGCGGTCGATCTGAACGTCTGCATAGTCGTATTCCGCAATGCCATACACGCGGATACGCCCGGTGCCGCCCTGCATAACGAGCGCAGTTGGGTTCCCGGTTGTCCACTCCCAGCGGGCGCTCGGATAGACCGATTTGAGATACGCAGAGATCCGATGGTTGACGTGCCGCAGCAGAAGCTGCATGGCGTCGCTATTTGCCTGCGCCGTACTGTAAAGCGATGCTTCCCGCTGCCGTCTGGCGTCGTGCTCTTTCTTCCGGTATCCACGGATGGAATCCCACGCGGGCTGAAGCTGGAACATGACCACCCACAGGCCCCACGCCGTAAAGACCAGGAGCAGCAGCGGGACGAGCCATGCGCCGCGCACCAGCGCCAGGATCGCAATGACCACACCGATCAGGACAGAGACACTTCCCCACAGAGGACTGGATCGTTTCATAAAATTAAGCCACCTTTCAAAATTCTTTCTGGATGGGCAGCACCGCACACTTGCGGCTTCGGCCTTCGACGGATCTTTTGACCCAATTCTTCCGTTTGGGAAACTTGAAATACATACAGTATTCCTGCGTTTCCAAACGTCGACTTGTGCCAAAATCTCTCGTCGAATGCTCTTGCCGAATTGTGCGGAGCTGCCCCAAAATAAAAAAAGAGGAACCGCACCGACGAATCATTTCTGAATCATCTGGTGCGGTTCCTCTTCCGCTGCGCCGGTATTATTCCGGCAGTTCTTCCCGGTCACCGTCGATCTGCTCGGCGGAGACTGGAAAAACCTCTGTTTCATTCTGCGCTGGACGGCCTGTTTCCCATTTTCGCGGAACAGGCGCCCAATCGTCCAATCTGAGCTTCAAGCGTTTATCCTTTGTGATGCCGTCTTTTTTTGTGAACTCTTCCAGCTCCAACGTGCCGCTCAAAAAGATAAAATCGCCGTTACTCAGACTGCACTTTGCAAGCCGCTGCGCCATGTAGGCCCATGCCCACACGTCAACAAACTGTGTGTGCCGCTGCGAACCGAAGCCGACATACTCGGCTACGGAAAAGCGGACATAGGGTTCACCCTTGGCGCTGTGCTGCAATTCCGGGCCTTGCGTGATCAGCCCGATGAGACTCGCCTTTGCCATAACACTCCTTTCTGCCACCGGCATGAATATCTATATAAAAAATGCCGGCAGCGACATCTACCCCTTGCGGGCAAATACCATGCTACCAGCACTCAAATACAAACCTGACCAACGTGTGCAATGTGAGAAGCCCCACGCACAGACCATACGGTCTGCGTTCCGATGAACTGCACAAATATCAATTACATGAGTATAGTAGCACAATATATTGCGATTGTCAATTATGATAAAACTATATGTAGATTTTGCGAGAGATAGAAGATGCCCTCTACTTATAAAATAGGGCGATGATACGTTTTTTCTGCAACATACAGAAAAAAGCGGCCGCAGATCTGCGACCGCTTCGGTTATGCAACTGTGATCATTGGCTTTACGGTATCCAGCGGAAGACCGGCTTTCTGGGCCTGTTCACGCTCAAACGTAAATCTTGTGATTTCCTCGATGAATTGTCGCTCTTTGGAGGTGGCCTTGCTCCAGCTGATGCCAAACTTGCGGCACATCTGCATATGGATTTCATAAAACCGTTCGCGTGAACCACTGAACTGATCCATGTACCATTTCATTTCGGCGTTTCTATCCATAGTATCACTCCTTCAACGGCCTGATTCATAGATCAGAATTCCTTTATGGAACACTTCGTTTTCTACAGTAAACTGATCCTTGCGCTCGTCAAAGCCGCTTTTTGTGCCGACCAGAATATCCATGGGGCGCTGCTTCACGTCACGGATTGCTTTATATGCAGAAGCGGCTATGGCGTGAAGATCTTTCTCGCCGTCGTCTACAATAATATAAAAGTCAAGGTCGCTCTCCACATGAGCGGTACCTCTTGCAAAAGAGCCGAACAAATAAATACAAATAGGATTGACCTGTTCAATGAGCTTTTGTTTTATGATTTCAATTTCGTCCATAAATGCCCCCCCTTTCGCTCATAATACTATAGCAAGCTGCAAAACAATAATCAATGACGAATAGAAAAGAGGGAACCTTTGAAAAAGATGATATTTGTATGGGCGCTGTTGCTTCCTTTTGCAGAAATGGTGTGTTATAATATAAAAAACGAAAGGAGATGATGCTGTGTTTTTTGCACCTTATATTGTGCGTTGTTCTGATAGTTCGTCTGTTCAGGTCAAGATTGATACAGCCTTAGCAGCAGACATTTCCGCAACACACAATGCCCCACTTTGGCAAACAAATTGGGATTCGCCTCTTTTATCAGACCCCTCTGTACAAAAATATGCAATGAAGACAGAAGATGGCGAGTTGGTCGCTTTAGCAGCATATCAGATCTCCGGTCGTAAAGCATACGTTTACATTCTTTACGCAGAGAGCGCACCAGCAAGCAACCCCGTTCTTACCAAGAAAGCGGAACGGAAGTATTGCGGAATCGGTGCAGCTTTGATCGCATTTGGCATTAAATTCTCCATTGACAACGGATGCCGCGGAGATGTGGTATTTGACGCAAAAACAGATGAGTTGGCCAAGCACTATGCGGAAGATTTCGGTGCCAAACGGATCCCCAGCGCAGCGAGCGGAGGACCGAAACGTTTTATGCTTGCAGACGAGGATGCTTGGTTGCTGTTCTCAAAGTACTTAGTAGAGGAGGAGCAGGAACATGGATAAAAAGAACAATGCACAATATGTGATCGACGAATTAGCATCGCAGGCGGGCGGCTACTTTTCAATGCCCACACAAGAAGACATTGCGTACACAGACTTGCTTTTCGATGTTTGCCGGCAATTTGGTATCCGATACTATTCGGCTTCTGCCAAGGAAAAGGCTTTCGTCGAAGAAGTAACAAGGGTGACATGGGCGAAGCAGCAGGAAACCGCGACGGGAATCAAACAAAATATTCGCCCCGCGTTCTCGGCGTAACATCCAAGGGTTGCTGCAGAATCTAAAATATCAGAACAAAAAAACGGGAAGATCCGAAATGCTTTCGGATCTTCCCGTTTTATGATTATGGGATGACATATATGGGAAGCTGATACCGAGACACTGGAAAACAGAAAAGTGAGGCCCCGGCTTCGGAGCCTCACAGACGCTTTCTTTCGGGATATCCCTATTCAGCCTGCGGCAGCGCTTGCCCAAGCAGCACTCCACACCCGACCGAAGCTGAACCGGCCGGATGCTTCTACATGACGATAAACAGTCAAGCTGTTATCTGCATTTTAATTATAAGGTTTTTGTTGACTTTTTTCAACTGGTTTTTCGGACGCATCAGGGACGATACATATAGAATCTATTTCAATTTTTTCGACTGTCAACGCATAGTGCTGCGGCAGATGCGCTTTTTTGACCTCACTGACGACCGTACCGGTCGGCAAATAAACCCGATAGGTTTGCCCCACAGATAGCCGCTTGTTCTTTTCAACACAGAAGACAATATGATTACCGTCCGCTCTTTGCAGTGTAACCCTGCGCTGGTGCTGAAATGGAATGCTGGAAACTGCAAGGCAGACACCGTCTTCTGCACGGTAGCGCTCATTTGCAAGCAGTACATAAAGCTCTGCGCAGCGGATGCCGCAGAAAAACAGCAGCAATGCGCTGAGGATCAGAAACGTCCGATCGCCGGAGAATGCGGAAACAATAGCCGCAGCCAGGAACGGCAGGCAGAGCAGCAGCGACAGCAGCCACTTCTGCAGCAGCGGCGCGGGCCACGCAAGGATCTTTTTCATGGTCAGCACCGTTCAAAGACGATCTGCTTGTGCAGATACAGGTTTGCGATTGCCGCCGAAACAGGGCGTGCCTGCCGGGAGGCTGCCATCAGGATTGGCAGATTCTCGCTGGTGGTTAACTCATCGTCATACAGGCAGTCCATGAGCTGCGCATCAGAGTGAAGCGTCCGCACGCCACGCTCTGCGCACTTGATCAGTTCTGCGCTGCTGAGAAGCGCCTGATTCGCCAGCCGCACGATCTGCCGTTCCTCTGCGCTATGCTTCGGACGGGAGAACAGGCGAATTGCTTTAGAGAACGGTGCACCGTCCCAAATCCAGAGCTTCAGAAACGCGCCGAGCCGCAGAAACGGATTTGCGGATACCGGTGCGATATACAGACACGAAAGCAGATCATAGAGCGATTCATACTCGCTGCCACCGCGCCCCGCCGCGACCAGCCCGCGGGTGACGAGCCTGTCAATACAGTCATCCAACGTCCGGCGGGATGTAAATGACAGCCCGCGCGTCAGTTTCAGATATGCTTCTGCGATCTGGCTGCGCGACAGGATCCGCCATGCAAGGCTGCTCCAGACGGTCATTTCCTGTACGTCGAGCATATATTCCTTCCGGCCGACGATGACGACGGGATATTTCTTGCCGTCCAGTGTGCGATGACATTTGAAATGCCCAACGGCTGCGTATTTCGTGTATTCCATAACAGTACCTCCAATGTGCTTTTATTTTTCTTTTACGGGTGTGCCAGAAGAATTTCAACAAGCGATGTCGAAAGCGTCCAGAAAATCCGGATCGCTGCGGAGCTTCTTTGCCGCGCGGGAGATCCATGCGCCGACATTGTTGGAGCTGGTGTGATAGAGAACCGCAATGTCCTTGCAGTCAAAGCCCTTCGTTTTCAGAACAAGCGCGTCAATACCGAGTTTTGCGACACCGCGATAGTGCTTCTTGCAGGAGGTAAGCACTGCGCCGGTGTCCACACCGGAAAAATGCGCATGGTCTGTGCAAAACGGCGTTGGGAGACCTGCGTCCGGGTCGTCCAAGGACTGCTCGGAAATATACTTCCGCCAGTTTGTCTGCTTGCGGCAGCAGTCGATCAGATGGTTGCGGATGACCGTGATGGCGTAGGTCTTGAACGAAGTGCCGCCATGATAGCTTGCTGCCGCATGGCACAGCGCGACGCAGCCCTCCTGAAAGAGATCGTCATATTCCATATGGCAGTTGCTTTTGGGGACAAGCCTTGCAATCGTCCAGTGGACAAATTCCAAGCTGTTTTCTACGAGCAGTTGCTGTTCAGCGGTCAACACGATGCTGCTTCGATCCATTTTGTTTCACCTTCCTTTGTGCGTTCAAAAAATCCTTGCAAAGCAATAGAACTTGGTCACAGCGATACTCCGAGAAGTTGGCAATATGTGCGTCCGCTTCCGGGATGCCGAGCCGGACGCACAGCCATGCGTAAGCATCCTGTTTGCGCATGAAACCTTTCTCCCAAAGCTGGTTGAAGGTCCGATGTGCCTGCATCCGTTTTTGTCGAAGTGATTTGTCTGCAAGCGTTCCCATCGGCAGGCCAGTCGCCTTGTGCGCCTGTACATAAGCGTCGCAGGCGGGATACCGGGAGCAGACGTACAGTTTCGCTGCACGGTCTTTCGTGTGGATGCCATAAATGCTGCTGGCCGGGCGAAGCTGTGCCGGCGCGTGGCAGTATGGACAGGTAATGTGGGCTTTTTTCAAACTGAGATCCTCCTATGTATTACTCAGAAGGAAGAAGGGAGAGTATCTGTAAACAGCAGTCTGCATCGTCTGACAAGCACCAGTTGAGATATAACGCATAAATATCCTCAAAGGCGCTGCGGGAGAGGTTGCCGCGGCATTCCATTGGGTCGATCCGCTGCGCGGTGAGACGTTCATATTCGGCAGCGGGGATCAAAACAGGCTTGCCGTCGGCATCTGCGCTCATCAGATAACCGGAACACGGCGAATGACATTTGCAGACACCGCAGGAGATGAAACAGGCATTTCGCCAGTTCCCGCGGCAGGCGGTCAGAAATTCTGCAAGCTGTTGGATGGTTGTCCTCATAGGTTTGTCCTCCAAATCCTTCTATAACAATACGCACCGCAAAACGACAAAAAGACCACTTGAACCTGTGAATTTTCTGTAAATTATGAAAATGCACCCGGTCAGCAGTGCTGATCGGGTGCAGATTTCAGCCGATGATCCAGAACGGCCCGCCGGAACCGGCGGCTTTGCTGGCTTCATTCAAAATGATGGACAGATCCCAGCTCTGTTCGCTCCGCGTCCGGCTGGCTGGATCGGCAACGAGGATCTTTTCATCTTGGACGCCGCGCAGCACAATAAAATGTCCGGACGAGGTAAAATGCCCAGCGGACATGATGGCGACGACCAGCTTGCTGCTGGAAAGCGCGTCCGTGATCCGCTGCGGCTCCGATGCGGTGCAGCCGGAGACTGGCAGCCCCCACGCTTCGGCTGCCGCCGGGATGAGCGCGTGATACGAACCGCTTCCGCTGCACCAGTAGCCGTGCTCATATGACCACTTTGCCATCTCCACGGGATCGACCAGATCGTCCGTGAGGGAAGATACTACCATTGCCATAGCAGTTGGGCCGCAGCCGTAGCCACCAATATTATCGGTGCCATAGGGTTTGTTCGCATAGCGCTCATCGAGCTGATTGTAGTAGACGACCTCCGTGCCGCCGTCCGTATAGCGGATGTTTCCAAGTGCGGGGATCGTGAAGCTGCTCTCAGACGAGGAAAGATTCTGGAACAGGCCGTCGCCCAGAAACAGACTGAGATTTTCGGCGAAGTTCTGTGCGAGCGTTTTCTGTTCAGTGGTCAGATGAAAAATGGAGTTGGCAAAATACGCTTCGCCGCGATAGGAAAGCGTGTAGACGCGCACCGTCACCTCACGAAGCTCTGTGACCTCCTCGCCGTCTTCATTGAGAATGGTTTCTTCTATCTCGCGCGTTTCGTCCTCATAAGTATAGTCGTAAAGTTCGCCAATGCCAGCGCGCAGAAGCTGCTTCATATCCTCCAGAGAAATGGCGGCAACGTCCGTATCGCGGTAGGCACAGTATTGTGAGATGAACAGATTGACGTTATTGATGCGCTCGTTTTCATACGGGTTGACGATCTCATACTGATCGGCGCTGGATGCAGCAAAATCATCCGTGATCCGCTGCTCGGCATCGGCAATACCACTTCCAAGCAAGTCGCTGACCGCAAATGCAATCTCGTTCATGTTTTCGGTGATCGCTGCCTGATCGTTCAGAATGGTGGTATCGCCGGTGGTTTGCGCCGTGCCGCCGAAGATCAGCGTTGGAAGCATCACAAGGAACAGCATCGGAATCGCAAGGATGGCGAGCAGCGCAAGAAGAATCTTCTTCCCGTGCTTGGCTGCCGCGATTGCGACACTGGCAGCCGCGCCGTAGGGACCGCCGAGGGCGGCCCCATTTGCAGCTGCGGCCGTGATCTTGCCTGCTTTTGCGGCGCCTTCCACGACCTTTGCGGCGGTGCTGCCGACCTGAACCGCTTCGTCCAGCCCGGTCTGACGACTATCGTTTACGCCCATTCGAGTACAAAGACGACCGACATGATCTCCTGCCCGGTCACAGGCTGAGAGACGGCGGACACGACGGCATCATAGTTGATGGAGAGTGCATCTGCTTCTTTGACCGTCCACGGCGCAGCCAGTGTGAAGACCTCGGAATCGCCGGTTTTGCTGGTCTCGGAAGAATTGATCTTGAAGCCGACCTGCTTGGCGTCCACTTTGGCCCTTGCCATGTTGGTCGAATACGGAACAAACTCCCAACCGTTTTTGCTGGTAACGCTGACGGAAGAAACCATTACATCACCGGTAGAATTGTTGACGATGGAAGCGGAAGCAACATAGACCTTACCGGCTTCGTCCACGACGAGCGGCAGGGTCGCCGGAACTGTCACCGAAAACAGCTCTGTAACTTCCCAGTGCGCATAGTACGTTGTTGCGGCGGTTTCCTTGAAAACAGTGTTTGTCGTAACTTCTGTGCCGCCGTCTTTCCCCGTAAACCAGCCTAAAAATTCGGCGTTTTTACGTTCCGGATCGGTGGGGAGAACGAGTTTTTCACCGTAAGTCTGCTCGGTCGTTTCCGAACGTCCGTCGCCAAGGTTCCATGTCACAGTATAGGTGTTTGCAGTGAATTGCGCATAGAACGTCTGGCTGGTCGTAATCGACGTGACGGTGTTATAGAGCTTGCCGTCCGTTTTTTCGGTATACCAGTTCTTGAATGTGTATCCGGTTTTCACAGGAGAAGCGCTGGGCGCGGTCGGCTTGCTGTTCGGCTGAACGGTTTCACTGTACGTCGCTTTTCCGTCAATCGTGCCGCCGTTCGTGCCCGCATCCCACTTGACTGTCAGGCTGACGGTCGCGCCGCAATCGTCGCACTTGCCGTCACCGTTCGCGTCGGTGTGGTCAGCGTATTCATAGCCAGAATCGCCGCAGGTCGAGCACGTCTTGGTGCGCTTATGCTGCGTTTCGCTGTCCGACACCCACGAACCATAGGAATAGCTGTGATTGGCGTAGTCATAGGTTGATGCGCCGCAGCCGGAACAAGTCTTGCTTCTGCGGTGCTGGGTATTGCTGTACTTGCTCCACGAACCGGTAGAATAGCTATGATTACCGTAATCCGTAGTGCTGTATCCGCAGGTACGGCAGGATGCCGTTCGGCTATGTTGACTGGAAGAAGAATTGCTCCACGAGCCGTAGCTCATACTGTGGCTGGCATAATCATAGTCCGTCGCGCCGCAGTTTCGGCAAGAGCCTGTGCGCCGGTGCTGACTGGACGAATACTGTTCCCACGAGCCATAGCTATAGCTATGACCGCTTGCATAGATCGTTTCGCTCTTGGTCTGCCCGCAAGCGCAAGAATAGCTTCTGTAACCGTTGCTGGTACAGGTCGCTGCCTGCTGGCTTTGCAACACCCATGTATGGCTGCCGCAATCCGGGCAGGTGCCCGACCCATAAGCACCGGATCCGTGGCTCTTTGTAGTGTATGTTCCTAAATATTGAACGTAATGGCAGCTATTGCATTCATTATAGTTGGCATGACCACGCGAGGAATGTGCGACTTCGACGTATGTTCCCTGAAATGAATACTTCCCACACGACGGGCAGTTGCCGATAATCGAGCCAGTCGAGGTGACGGAAATGCCCGGCGCACTCATGATGCCAACGGCTGCGGGGGTATCGGAATATACGCCGTACAAATCGTAGAAGTATTTGTTGTTCCGATTGGAGCCGGCCCAATCATAATCGTAGAACGGCACCGACGATTTGGGATACCCGATGATATAGCCGATATAGAGTGTATCGCCGCTGTCGTTTTCCCGCCAGAAGGCTTCTTCGCCGATGGATTCCAGAATGTCCTCTCCGTAATAGATCGTGAGCGTGGACAGCTTCGGGCAGTTGTAAAAGGCGTGTTTGCCGATGACCGGTGTGGTGCCGGGGATCTCGGCAGTTGTAAGCGCTGTGCAGTCTTCAAACCAGTACGCAAGATCGGAAATTTTGAGATTTTCCATATCGTCAAACCAGACCTGCGTGATCTGATCCCGCACAGCCGCCCACGGCTGATCGTCCTTGCTGGTGAACGGCTCACAATCGCCAGAACCGGAGATCATCAGCCAGTTATGTTCGTTCAGCTCCCACTTGATCTTGCTGCCAGGGATCGTGCCGGAGGTGGCTGTTTCGGTAGACGCAGCCACATCTTCGTCAGGGGCGCTGTCGTAGATCGTGTGTGCTTCCGGTTCAGTAGCAAATGCAGCCACGGACAGAGAGAACAGCATACACAGAGCCAGCACAAATGCGGTGAATTTTTTGAAATTCTTCATTATGCAGCCTCCTTTTCGTTTACAGCCGCAATCGTGAAGATCACGGTCGCGGCGTTGATGTTCGTGACCGCTTCACTCGCGGAAACCTTTGCCTTGTAGCGGATGGCGAGATTTTTCTCGGCGGCAATCGCCGGGAACGCGCCGTCCACGAGGGTCAAAGCGCCCGCGCTCTTGGTCGAGCAGCCGTTGATGGACAGTGCAATGCTGTTCTTGCTTGCCGTAAAATCGTCAAAATTTCCGATTTCAAACGTACCTGCCTGCACGTCAACCTTTGTGACTTTAATTGCGCCAATCTTTCCAGTATTTGTGATGGCGGCGTTATTTGCACAAACGACGTAGCCATCTACCAGCGACACAGGCAGGCAAGCCGGAACCGTACACGAAATCGGAGAAACCGTATTGACCACGGTGAGCGTCACCGGCACGCGCGCCTCGGTCGTTTCCGCTGCCGAAGCTGTGACCGGCAAGGCGAAAATGAGCGCCAGCGCCAAAAACAGTGCCGTCGCTTTCTGATAGGCTTTCGTCATGTTACTGCACCTCCTTCGGCCAGAGATACGCGGTGTGCAAGGTAAGCTCTGTGTTCAGCGTGCCGATCTGCTTGCCGTCGCGGTAGGCTGTGATCGTTACGATGCAGTCTGTGTTGCCAAACTCTGGCGCTTCCAGCAGTGTGAGCGTAGAAGTGCTCTTGCCAGCGGCAAGCTCAAAAACATCTACAATGAGGGAATCATCCTTGTTGCGGCGAATCTCGATTTTGTAGGTATCGTTCTTGCTATTGTTCGTGAACTCAGCCTTCACGTCGGTTTCCCCGACAAGCGCGTAAAGATGAGCAGGAGCAGTAAGAGCAATCTGATTGTCTGCGACAATCGCGTTGAGCTGCTTCTGGGCTTCGCGCAGTCCGGAAACGTCGTAAAAAATGACTTCCGTTTCCTTGTGCTGCTTCGCGCGTTCGGTAATGCGAACCTTGATTGTGTCAATGACCGCGAGAGTGGAATCTCTGTCATAAATGACCTTGACGGCATCATCCACACGAGCGACAACGATTTCCGGCATCTGCGTTCCGTTATTGCAGTAGACCGCTTTTATACCGCCGCCCCAGACGAGCAGACGACCCTTGACGGTCACGTTGTCGAGCGTGATTTTACCGTCTGCCGCACCGCAGCCGATGATGAGGTCGCCGTCCACGGTCAGGTTTTTCAGCTCTACATCGTCGGTGCGGATCAGGACACTGCCTTTAATGTCCTTGTCATAAGTACCCTTGGACACGATGTAAGTGCCGATGATGTTGTAAAAAATCTGCGCGAACTCGGCTCGGGTGATATTGTCCAACGGAGCAAGGACTTTGCCGCGGCCGTGGATATAGTCAGCGCCTACCATCGCGCGCACATAGGGCAGCGCCCAATTAGAAATCTCGCTGCGGTCAGAGAATGCGGACAGGTCTGTTTTGGAAAACGAATCGTAGTCCAGTTCCAGTGCACGGGCAACAACCGTCATGGCTTCCTGCCGCGAGATCGGCGCATCTGGGGCCATTGTTGAGCTGCTGCGCCCGTTATAAGTGCCCATCTGCACAGCCATTGCCACATCGTCGTAGTACCACTTGGACTTTGCCACGTCCGTGTACTTGGAAATGTCAGCTTTGACGTAGCAGCCGAAAGACCTGTTGATGATAGCCGCCATCTCTGCACGGGTCATATCGCCGTTGGGGTCGATGATGGTGCTGGATTTGCCGTACAAAAGGCCATTATCCACAGCCGCAGACACGGCTTCGGCGTACCATGCAGTACGGTCATAGTCGCGGAAATCCGTGGCCTTGCGAGTAGTCGTATTTGCCGCTGATGCACCAACTGCCAGAGACAGGCACGACGCGACGGCGAGAATCATTGCGAGGATTCGTTTGTGTTTCATTTGACGTCCTCCATTTCATAAGGTAAGGGGAACGCTTGCGCGTTCCCCTTTGCAATAGCGAATAGATCAGACTGCATCCCAAGCGATAATGAACAGCACGGAAGCAATCGCTGTGTTGGTAACTGCTTCCGAAACCGGGGTCACGATAGCATCGTAGGAGATTGCGACCGTATTGGCGCTGGTATCACCCGCACCGCTCATGTAGCAACCCTCAATGGCGTCGGTCAGAAGCGTCTGCTTGCTGGCGTTCTTGCCATCGGTGATCTGTGCAGCGCCATTGCCGAGGGAGATGGAGAAGCCAAACTTATTGCTGTTGACCTTTTCGTGCGCCAGAGATGCCTTGTCGCCGAATGCAGCCAGCGACCAACCCTGCGCGGCTTCGATGCTCACGGAATTGACCTTGACAGCGCCATAGCTGTTGTTAATGATCTTCGCGTCGGAAGCGGTCGCAACGGAACCGTCCGTACCAACGGCGATGGGCAACACAGTCGGCACGACTACGGACATTTTAGTAGCCGAGGGATCACCATCAAGGCTTCCGTCTGCGGTGCTGGACAGGGTAACAGACGAAGTGCCAGTGCCGCCGGATGCGTCAACGGTGTTTGCAGCAGAAGCAGAAATGGCGAGGGATGCGATCATGCAGATAGCGAGAATGAGAGATACGATTTTCTTAGTGTTCTTCATTGTAATGACTCCTTTGATTAAAATTAGTGTTGAATCGTAATTGTAATGATTGCCCCGGCTGTGCCGATGATTGCACCAGATTCCGGGTCAAGGTTATGAAAATAAGCGGTACATTCGTATGTGCCAGCCGGAAGCTCCACATCGAGGGCAGCACGTTCGATTTTGCTACCCACTGGGATCGCTTTGCTCTGGTAGATATGTTCGCCGGTATCGTTGCGGATGAACTCGACCTGCTGGGGATAGTTGTTGATCGATTCATTTACGATCATGATGTTGCCCTCGGCTTTGCCGTCCTCGAAATAGGGCGCGGTGTTCATGGAAATGTTGATCATGCCCTCGGCTACTTTCTCATTCAGTTTCTCCGCAATTTCCTCCGGGCTGAGATTATCCCAGCCGCCCTCGACGGCGCTGGAATCGTAGACGATGCCGGATTTGCTGCTTGCAAGCGCCGCATCTGCGGGCTTATGCGGCAGCCTGACTGCGAGGAAAATGCCCGCGCCGACCAGCAGGACGAGGAAAATAATCGCATAGACGGTGATGTCCTTGGAGCGTGTTTCACGAGGAGCGTCAACGTATTCTTCTTTGGCTTTCATAGAGAAAACTCCTTTTATAGTTTAGTACCGTCAGGGAGGCACCCTCAGACGGCGCAGCAGCGGTTCCAGCATGGACGCTGTAGGGAATATGAAATCGGTCATAGGCAGAACGCTGCCAAGTTACAGGTTCCGCTTGATGATCCGCGTGATAATGCCGACGGCAATTCCGTGTTCTTCATCCAGCCGCGTGACCGCAAAGCTGACATCGTCCTTTTTGCCGGGCATCCTGGAATCGTAGCAGGTGTGCGCGATGGCGTTGACGCCGTTGTTCAGGCGGATATACACCACGCCGCCGCGAAGATCTGTGACCTTGCCGGCGTACTTGCTCTGTACCTGACACTTCTTCAAATTGTCCACGCTGGTTTCAGAGAACGTGCTGCGGATGTCGGCGCGAATGGAAAGATGCTCGGCATCCTCGCCGCTGATCTCCTGCACACGGACCAGAACCCGGTTGCCAACGCTGTAAAGGTCACGGACGTCGGACACCCACTGCCAGGACAAATCGCGGGCAAAGATGGCGCACTCAATGCCAAAGGCTTCGACGCGCAGCACTTTCTCCGCGACGGCGATCACACGCGCTTCGACTAGGCGGCCGGGGTAAATGTAGGGATTTCCGGTGGCGTCCTTGCCGAGATAGAACGTCTGCCGTTTCCGAAGCATGGCTTCCCGGCGGCTGGCAACGGCGCTGTGGGTGGTCGAATCAATGCCCTTGACAATAAAGTCAATCTCCGCGCCGAGCATCGTGCCAAGAATGCGGTTCAGCCGATTCATGTAGTCGGCATATGCTCTGCCGGACGGCATCCGTTCCTCCAGCACAAGCATCTCGCGGATCGGGATAGCGATGCGGAAGCCACGGACACTGACTGTCGCCAGTGTCTTGCCGCCTGTCGTCTGCTCAATGCCGTCCAGCGTGCCGGTCAGGATCCGCCGCGTCCGGTAGGCGTTGCGGATCTCATGCCAGAGTTCGTCGGTGGCTTCGGCTTCGCTTTTGATGCGCGTTCTGGCCGTGATCGTCAGAACTGCGTCATTGCGCGGCACGGATGGAGATTCCGAGGGTGCGGCTTCGCTGAACGGTTCTTCTGCGGGAATGGTCAGCGCCGGTTCTTCCTCCGATGGCAGCGGTTCTGCTTCGTCAGATGGAACAGGCTGCGGTTCTTCCTGCGCAGGAGCTTCGTTCAGCGCCTGAAGAAACTCTGTGTATTCCTCCGACGGAGCATCTTCATCCGGCGCACTCTCATCGGGCGGACTTTCTGTGGGGATGGGCTCCTCCTGCGGCTCGGTGAGCGGCGCATCGGGAGACTTCTGCGGTTCAGTAGAAAGCAGGTCGTCCTGTTCGCCGCTGTCCGGGGCAAGTAATTCCTTTTTTCTGGGCATGGGTCATTCCTCCTTTTTTGCTGTTTTGGGTTTGGATAAAATGGATTCCTTGCTGGTGGTTATGATCTTCTGCTTTTTTGCAGGAGTATCCTTTTTGGGTGCTGGAGCTGTGCGGGGAACAGACGCGGCTGGGGCCGATGGCGCTTCGCTTCTCCAATGCGGAACGTGTGCCGCCGCTTTGTCCGGGCGCAGCTTCTTCGCCTCGTAGTGCTTGGAGTAGTCAAATTTATCGACCTCCAAAATGTTTCGCCCACGGATGATAACGAGCGCCTTATCCACGTCCAGCCGTAAGACCTCATCCATCGTGAGCAGCCGCCTGCGGCCGACGCCGCTCGTTTCGCGGTATTCCGGGGTGTAGTTGGAAATGCGCCAGGTGCCGAGCTGCTTGGCCTGACTGGTCACAGCGACGCTCGCTTCGCCGGAGCGTGAGGAAATGAATTCTGCCGTCAGTGCATCTGTGCAGCCGAGGAACAGCTGTACATCGCAGTTGCCGAGGATCTCCTGCCACTGGTTGTTGGGATATCGATTTTGCAGACCGGCGAGATTCTGAAACACGCAGGACATACTGATGTTCCGGGAACGGATCACGGAGATTTTTCGGCTGAGATCGGGGATAACGCCGCAGGCGCAAAGCTCCTCGCCGAGCACATGAACAGGAACCGGCAGACAGCCGCCCGGACAGTTCTGGTCGGCGTAGCGGACGAGTTTGATAAAAATGAACGACAGAAACAGCGAGGACAGGAAATCAAAGGTACTGTCCTGATCGCTCGTGATGCAGTAATAAGCGCACGGCTGCTTGCCCGGCAGCTCCAGATCGATCTCATCATGGCTGGTGATGGCGCGAATATCTGCGTTCTGGAACACCTGCAGCCGGGAGCCGAGACCGATAATGACGCCGCCGCGCACGCTCTCCGACGATTGCCGGAAGATGCTGTACGGCGCTCTGGCCGGATGCCCCAGCGGGAGCGCGTCAAACAGTTCGTTCAGTTCCTTTTCCGAGCAGCTTACAAGCAGCTGATACGCTTCGCCAATGTTTCGCCGTTCCGGTGGATAGCTGCGCTCGACAAACAGGACGAGCGCCTTGAGAAGATTCATCTCGGCACTGTCCCAGAAGTGGTCTCCGCGGTCGCTGCCGGTGTTGCGGATGATAACGTCGCAGAAAAGCTGCGCCATCAGTTCCTGTCCGTCGATCTCGGACAGGCAGTTCCACGAATCCGACGACGCGGGTGTGACCAGATTGAACACGCGCACGGTGTAACCCTGATCGCGCAGATAGGCGCTTGTTTTTTCATATAGTTCCGATTTCGGATCACAGATGACCAGTGAACTTTTTCGCGCCGCGCACTGCAAGATCATATTGACGCAGAACGCGCGCGTCTTTTTCGAGCCGCTTGCGCCATAGACGGCGAGGTTGCCGTTGAAGCGCGTCTTCTCCGGGATGCAGACCACGCGGCCATCCACTTCACCGAGAATCGTGCCGTGGTGCTTGCGCAGGTCCGGTACAAAGTCGAGTACCTGCCCGGCTTCTTTTGGATTGAGAAAACCGGCGGTTCCGTAGGTTCCTTTGTGGGAATATGTCAGGTTTCTGGTTTTGTCGTACTGCCCGTCGCTGCCGGCGCCCATGTGCATGATCGCCACGACAAGAAGTACGATTGCCGCCAGAAAGATGCCCATGCCGTACAGACCGTATGGAAAGCGGAATACGAACCGCAGGCAGACGTCGAACGCGGCGTCCGGCATCGGCGGCGAGGTGCCGCTATACGGCGTGCCGCCTTCGGCTGTCCATGCCTGATAGTTGTAGATGAACTGCGCAAGATAGCCGCCCGCATAGAAAAGCGCGGCCAGTGCGACAGGCAGAAAACAGGCCAGCGTGATCTTCTGTTTCTTATTGATGGAGCATCATCCTTTCATAAGCGGCAAAGTCGATGCTTGTGATATTGACCTGCGCACCGAACGCCTCCCGCAGCGCCTCTGCCTGATAGTCAAAGCAGAGGATGCTGCCAGTCTGGTTCCGCAGCGTCAGCGCACAGCGAAACCGGTGCAGCCTTGGCAAGTCGCAGAGATACGAAAACAGGACGGGCGACCCGTCCTGCTCCAGAGCGTCATGTTCGATTGGCATTGCGGAGGACAGTGGCAGGAGGTTTTCGGAAAGGATTTCGTTCAACTGCTCCTGCATATCTGGTTGACATAATTGGATTGCACCAACCTCACCAACGTGGTCGAGCGTCAGAAAATAGAAATGCGGATAACTGCCATCCAAAAGGAAATGGTTCTGCGTCATGTCATTCAGGATCGCAGGTATCTGCATAGGTGAGCTGCCGAACACAATGCCGCCGATCGCGAACTGTGTATTACGGCGAAATTCTGTCTGTAAGACAGCCTTGAGCCGGATCTCGGCATTGTACGCCCATCTTGGAAAGGCCGAAGCCATGTTGTAGATTGGAAAGATGGCTTGTTTTGTGAACAGCACGCCCGTCATGCGGGAATTGCGGATTTTGGTGCAAAGACTGCCGAGAGCTTTGAACTCGCGGGAGGAATAGTAGACCGGAAATACAGTGGGATTTGAGCGCCAGTCTTGAATAGATGGCTTTTCCCACGGCAGCGACGGGATTTGCGCGTTGTGCAGGATCAAAAGCGTCTCTGCCATCCGGTGCAGCCGCAGCCGGCGCTCTGGTTCTGACTTCAAAGAGTTTGTTTCGGACGTGCCTGTAAGATAGGGCGCAAGGTCAAATGGATATTTTTGAAGCAGCAGCCGTTTGGCGCTTGCGGTCAGCCTGAGTCCACGCAAACCGTTCTTGGTATACGAACGGAGCAGCCCGTCCTTTTTGAGTTTGCCGATCACGCTTCCAATGTAGCTGCTGCCGCCCGGAAAGTGGCCGGAAAAAGCAGCCGGGAACTCGCCGGAGACGGCAATGATCTGCAGCACAAGAAGCGGAAGCGTGCCATCAGTGGGAAGTTGCGTCGGATTCATAAAAGTGACCTCTTTTACCGTATCGGCTCTTAACTTCGGTAATTTTTGCGCTGCCGGTCAAGCGAAAACGCCTGATGTTTCAAGGGAAAACACCATGCGCGGCGGTATCTGAAAAAGAAGGACGAAAAATGCTTAAAAATCCGACATGGTTTCCAGCGCATTTTGATGCTCTTCCAGCCAGCCCGGAAACATATCTTGATCCATTACAAAGAGCTTTGTGACATCTTCCTCGCCTAACTCCGTGGTGTTATAGACGTTGCACAAAAGCCCATTGTCATCCATCATAAGATAGGCGCAGACAACGTCCAAAATCTGCTTCATTTCCAGATTGTCATAGTCCCGGATGCGGCCGCGTCCGCCAGATACCGCATAGATATGGCAGAAGCAGATGATGCACGACTCAAAATGGGAAAGAGGATGATCTTTAACAAACTGTCCGAGCGCCTGCTCCAGCGGGTCGGTCAGATATTCGGCGCTGCGCTGCTTTTTCTTAGGAAGCAGACCCGGCAGCGTAATTTCCACCAGCCCCGGCTGCGCAGTGATCGTGATGCCGAGGACATTTGCAGCGGAGGTCAGGTATTCATGCTTCTGCACGGTGGTAAAGCCATAGACCAGATGCCGCATCCGGCAGGCAATCTGCTCTGCGCGGAGCGCCGCGTCAGTGGAAAGCAGCTCATAGTTTTCCGGATACCGCTGCAAGTCCATTGTGCTCATGGCACACAGCGCATTGCTCAGCCGCGAGACCTCTGCCAGCAGCGAGGATATCCGCTTGGATAAAAGTGTACGGTTCATAGATAACCTCCATAGTGTGAAATAGAGCTTCAAAAAATGAAAATTGATTTTATTTAGAATCTAGGCTATACTGAACTGAGAAAATACGATGTGTGAAAGGAGCGGTTGTTATGGATCAAATACAAAACCGCCGAATTGCTGCGGTCAAGGCTGCCGACGCGATCAATGCGATTGAAGGCGTTCCGGTTTCTGACTATGCCAAAACGCTCTCTGCTTGTTGGGCAAGGGGCGAGATCACAGATCAGCAAATGAAATCTGCGCTGCTCGCTTCTCACAGAAGGCTGGTGGCAACAGTATATAGCAACGACTGAAATGTAATTTATATAGTTTATTTTCTGAACGGATGCAGACTTTGCATCCGTCCTTTTACATGAGTTCTTGAAGATATTGAACACTTCCATCACCATCCAGCAGGCAGTATGCGCGCACATTTGGAATGGCAAGCAGATCAACCTGCGCAGCGTCTTCCAGAATGACCAGCCGCACGGGTGGTTCCTGTTCCGGACGAGCAAGTAGCAGGTTCAAAATGGCTTCTTTGCCCGGTTCGGCGTAGAGAATTTCATAGACCTCGCCGCCGGCAAGGAAGATGATCTTCACGGGATATTCTCCCGCAGCATGGTACTCGACCTGCTCCATGAAATCTGCCAGGACGGTCACCGCCGCTTCCAAACCACGGTCGCGGTCTTTTGGCAGCTCCGGCATCAGGGAATAGAAGCTGTCCACAAGGAACAGTCGCTTTTGCTTGCAGAGATAGGCCAGCAGATTTTTGATCTGCGCATCCTTCTGTGGATACAGACCTAAAATCTGTTTCTGTGTCAGGACACCATAGGTGGAAATATCCCGCAGGATGCCGCTGGCTTCGTGCGAATAAATCTGTACGCGGGTTTTCATAGTAGTCACCTCTAATTTTTGTGCGTATAACTGCCGCACAGAATACGTACAAGCTGTAGCCGTCAGATCTGAAGATGGCTGCTGTACGCATAAAAGACGTATTGTGTACGCAAAGATGAGTCTAAAAAGATGTTGCTTCCAAAGCTGCAAAACTGATTGCATTTTTGGGCGTGTTCATATATGCTGGAGACAAATAGGGGGCGATTCGTTTTGGATATGAGAACTGCAAATGTCACGGCTCGTGCAGAGAAAACCATGAGGGATTTGACGGATGGGGTTGAGAAACAACACGACATTTCAGAGCCACTTGTCCGTGCCGAAATGACGGATGCTGAATTTAACGCCATGATGCGAGATGGACTGCGTGCTGCAAAGGCGGACTGTTCCAGCGCCGCGTCCGAAGTCTTTACGGATTTGCGTAGAGGACTTTGCATATGAATGAACCGTTTGGATTTTTGAGCATTTACAGAAAAGTTAAAAGCCATCATGCGTATATTCTCTTGATGAATGAGAAAATTATGATAAAATATGATAGACCATAGATTATCCTAAAAAACATGGAGGCGCGTTATGGCATATATCACACGAGAGCTTGAGCGCAAGTTCTTAAAGCTCAATGATTTTTTCAAGGTTATCCTTGTTACGGGCGCAAGGCAGGTCGGCAAAACGACGATGTTAAAGCACCTTGCAGGGAGCGACAGGACCTATGTCACGATGGACAATACAATGGCGAGAGATCTCGCACAGTCTGACCCCGTGCTGTTCTTTCAGACCTATAAGCCGCCGATCCTTATTGATGAGGTGCAGAAAGCGCCGGAGCTGTTCGAGCAAATCAAAATTATTTGCGATGAGAGCGACGAAAAAGGTCTCATTTGGCTGACCGGTTCGCAGCAGTACAATATGATGAAACGAGTACGCGAGACACTCGCCGGAAGAATCGGCATTCTGGAGCTATACAGCCTATCCGCGAGAGAAAAAGCAGGGCTTGTTTTCGATACGGATCTGGATTTCTCGTTTGCCACGCTGCAGGCAAGGCAGCGGAAGGTTCCGAAAAACGACGTGATTCAGGTATTCCAGCACATTTGGGAGGGCGGTATGCCGCAGGTGCAGGGCGTGGACGATGAACTCAGACAGGAGTATTTCAACTCCTATATCGACACGTATCTGATGCGTGATGCAACCGAAGCCGGCGGCATCACCGATGCTGTGCGTTTTCGCAAGTTCCTTGTTGGATGCGCCTCACTCGTGTCGGAGCAGGTCAATTATTCCACATTGGCGGAATCTGCCGACATTGCCCCAAGCACGGCAAAGGAATGGCTGAACGTGCTTGTAGGACTGCGCATCGTCTATCTGCTTGCTTCCTATTCCAACAATGAGCTCAAGCGTCTCAGCAAAACGCCAAAGCTGTACTTCTGTGATACCGGGCTTTGTGCATATCTGTCTATGTGGCTGACACCAGATACACTGCGCAGCGGCGCTGCAAGCGGCCATTACTACGAGAACTATGTTGTGATGGAGCTGGTCAAGAACTACGCCTACGCAAAGTCCAAGGTGAACCTCACTTACTTCCGGGATTCCAATGCAAAGGAAATTGATGTGTTCGTTGAGGAAAACAATGTCATTCATCCGTTGGAAATCAAAAAGAGTGCAGCGCCCGACCGACGGGAGATCAAAAAGTACAGCGTAATTGACAAGGCTTCTTTGATCCGTGGCAACGGCGGCATCATCTGTATGTGCCAGGAGCCGATCCCGATTGACGCGGATAACTGTTTTATTCCGAGTAACCTAATCTAAACAATTTCAAACAGTATTAAGAAAGCATCTCTGCGGAGGTGCTTTTCTTATACCTAAAACCAAAAGAAAGAGGGCAGGCCGCACAGCAAAGCAGATTATCACAGCATTTCCCACACTGTCCAATCAAACACATTCTGTCTTACCGTTCCGCTTCAGCAATTCCTGAAGCTCCCTGCGGTCGGTGGTGATGAGTTCCTTTTCCAGCTCACTGCACTTGATCTCGACGGCAACATTATTGTTGTTCGTGCTGATAAGGGCGCTGCCGCGCTCAAAGTGCGTGATCTCCATCAGCTCTGCTTCAGAAAGATGCAGAATGGAGCCGACGCGCTGGGCTTCCTCATCCTCCAGATTCAAGATCACCTTGGTCTTAGAGTTGTTAATAATGCCCTTGCCGTATTTGCCGTCCTCCAGCGCGAAAAAGTCATTGAGGTCCTGCGTCGCGCAGACGGCCGAGCCGCCGTAGCCGCGGATGATCTTGAAGATCTCCAGCACAAACTCCGCTGCCAGACGGTTGCTGCTGGCGCCGATGAGCTGCCAGCACTCGTCAATGAAGATGGCCTTTTCCTCGGTGCGGTTCTCCTTTGCCTTATCCCAGACAAAGTCCAACGCCATAAACATGCCGACGGTCAGAAGGTCGCCGGTCAGCTCCGAAATATCCAGAACGATATACTTGTTATCGAGAGACACGTTCGTCTGCTGGTTGAACGTTTTGGCAGAGCCGCTGACGAGCCGATTCAGAATATTTGCCAGCCGCAGCGTGGAGGAAGATTCCTTGAGTACCGCATACAGATCGCCCAGAATCGGCATCTCGCGGTACCGCTCCGGGTGCTTGGGATCGCGGAGCGTTTCGTTGTCGTGCGTAATGCCCTTCTTGGCATAGGTGCGGATCATGGCTTCATCGAGAAGCTGCCGTTCCTCATGGTTCATGTCGGGGATCAACAGGCTGAAAAAGATGTGTAACCGCTGGATCTTGGCGGCCAGCATGGAGTGTTCGACCGTGCTGCCGTCGAGCTGTTCATCGACCGAGCGGTCTGTCTGTCGGATCTCCATGACGTTGATGCAGTTGGGAGAGGCGGGCGAGATCTGGATGAACGCCCCGCCGATGTTGGAGCAGGCACGGTGAAATTCGTGCCCTTTGAGCGGCGCGACGATAAACACCTGAATCCCTTTTCGCCGCATCCGCAGCGCCATGAGCTGCATGGTAAAGGTCTTGCCGCTGCCGCTCGTGCCGAGAATGGCGATGTTGGCGTTTTTGTAGATGCGCGAATCAAAGATGTCCACGATGATGAGAGAGTTATTGTGCTTGTTGACGCCGAGCAGGATACCGTTGTCGTCACACAGCTCATACGCCGTGAACGGATAGCAGCTTGCTGCGCCCAGCGTCAGCACATTCCGCTTACTGCGTTCAAAGAGAGATTTATCCAGCTTCACGAGCGGAAAAGACGAGCGAAGCGCCTGTTCTTGACAGAAATTGCAGCTCTGCACGTTCATGTCCTGCGAAATGAGCAGCTTTTTCATCTCCGCACATTTCCAGTCCAGATCGTCCGGATTGTCCGCAGTCACGGTGATGAGCAGATTCAGATAGTAGAAATCTTCATGGTTGCTCAGACCATCCTTCAGGAAATATCCGCTGCGGATGGCGCTGTCGAGATCGTCAAAGTCTGTATTGGTGTCGCTGGTCTCCTTGATCTTGCTGCGATTGATGCGAAGCTGCTGGCCGAGCTTGCGGATCATGCGATCCTTTGGCTGCCGCGTCAGAAATACATCGAGGTCAATGCCGTCCCCGGCGTTGACAAGCAGACTCAGCCAGCCCGCGGGAACCTCGGACTTATACCCGTCCGACGGCACCAGCAGATACGCATAGTACGTTCCATCGATGCAGAGATAGCTGCCATGCGTAAAATCCAGCTGCGAGGGCGCAAAAAAATCACCGACGGGAATTTCGTCGATGGAGCAGCCAGCCTTTATGTAGTTGGATGTGATATGGGAGATGCGCTGCAAAAACGGAATATCCGTGCTTTCTCTGCGGCAGAGAAATGTATAGAGCATTTCGGCGGCAGCTTCGTCCTCATTCTCATGCTGGACAACGCTGTTGCCGCATTGCCGGAGATAATTTGCCGCCGTCCGCGCCGCTGTTTGCAGTGACGAAATGGCATCCGCTTCTTCACGGTCTTTCTTCGCGCCGGGGAGCGGTTCATATTCCATGATGAGGAAAAATCTTCGCGCAATGGCTTCTCTGGAGCCGAGCTTTTTGAGCAGCTTCAGATAGTCCTCCTGCTGCATCCGGCAGCTTTCGTTCGTCTCCTGCGCCATCTCCCGGCGCACGGTTTCAATGTGCCGGTTCATATCCGCACGTTTTGTGATGACCTTGATTTGCAGCTTCACGGGTGCGATTTTGAGATAGCTGATAAACGAATACACGATATTCCGCTGCTCTCTTGCGCTGCGGAGCAGGAAGTTGATCGGCACAATTTCTAAGATTTTAATAAAACGGTGGTCGGTCGTATAGACGATACCGTTTTCAATTTTCTGAATCGGCACATACGCCGCAAGCGGATTGCCGGGGCGCTCGGCCTGCTTCTTTTGCCGGTAAGCGGTGTCCAGCATCAGGCGGCGTGTGTCCTTTGCAAAACGGATGCGGCTGCCGTCCTTTTTATAGGCGGCAGGCTGCACAGCCGTGCTGGGGCCGGACTTCTTATCCCATGTCGGGAGGATCGCCTGCTTTCGGCTGCTTCTGCCGCCGCTTTGACTCAGGCTTCTGCGGTTACGCAGAAAACGAAAAAACAGAATGATATAGGACGAGAGCGGCATCCCCGCGATCCCGATGAGCGCCAGAAGCGCCAGAGGCAGTGAGGTCAGGCAGAGCAGAATGATCCGGACGGTTAGCGTCAGCGAGAGCGTCAGGATCGGAAGCCCGGTGCCGGCGGCAAGGATAACCGCCTCGACCACATTTCGCGCCTTGAATAAGCCGCCGAAGAACGAACCGCCCTCAATAAAGTTTGGCGGGATCACATAGCTGTCCCGCTGTTCCTGACTCATAGGTTCTCACATCCGATCTTTTCTTTGCGGTGGATTCGGCAGCTTCTGCACGATCTTTTCGTGATAGGCGATCTTGCCGTCCTCCGTTTGATAGGGCTTGCGTTCCACGGTGTCCGCTGCGTACTGCTTATACCATGCGGCGTCATCCGCGGAGTAGACCTTGCTGTAATCGCCCTTCGGTTGGGCGTACTGGTCGGCATGATACATACAGAAATCAATGCCGCCCGGATGCTCCGGCGTGAACTCACGCCCCGTGATGCGGCCTCCGCCAATCTCCACGTCCTGATAGCGCGGAATGTTGGTTGCGTGTTCTCCCAACGCGGTGAAGCCCATATAGGACAGCAGAGAGCGCGTCGCGGTCTCGCCGGTGATGGAGCCGGTCGTGCGGTAATCACCCTGGGCAACCGTGCCGATCACATCGTTGGCAAACGCGCCGCCCTGATAGAGCGATTTCGCAAACAGTGTTCCGCCGAAGCTGCGGAACTGCGTCGGTGCGGACGGGATCGGAGCAGACCGGCCGGCAGGCGCTTCATTTGCCGGGGCAGAAGCGGACGCAGCAGATGGTGTTCTGCTGTGCAGGAATCTGCCGGGGCGCTCCTGCGCCTGAACCGTCCGCGCTGCAATGGTGGTTTTGGAAAGTCCATTGCGGACGGAGAAAAACTGTTTGTCGGATTGCGCAGTATGCTGCCGGGATTGCGATTCCACCTGTCCGAAAGTGGAGCTTTGCGTCTCCTGCTGGGTATACTGCGCCTGCTCACGCTGCGTGATTCCAGACTGTTCCGTGTGGAAACCATCCATCGTATCATGCTGTGCATGGTGGCTTTCCTCGGACTGCACCTCGCGCTGGGTAGCGCCGATCTGCTCCTGCTGCAAGGCGGACTGCATGACCTGCGACTGTTCCGTTCTGGCTTCTTCACTGCTTGCTTCAAATTCATCCGACTGCACCACAGAGCCGACAAACTCGCCCTGTTCTGACTGGAAGGTCAGATGCGATGCCTGCTGATCCTCCGTATGCAGCGCCGCGTGGAACTGCTGCTCCTGCGCGGACTGCGTATCCTGATGGAGCTGGCTGGCATCCATAGAATGCTGGGATTCGTGGAGCGCTTGTTGGGACTTTTCACGCTGTTCCGAGTTTACGGCGCGGGAAGAAACCGTCTGCTGATTCTGGTCAAGTTGGCTGGTATTCTGCCGCTGCTGCTCAGAAGCCGTCTGCGAACCGGAATGGGTATCGCTGCTCGCGTGTGTCCGGCTGACGGTCGCCTCGGCCTGCTGCGGCGGGACGATGTTTTTCTCCGTCGTTGCCGTGCGCACAGCATCGCTCGCGATTTTGCGGATTGCCATGCCGACGAGTCCGCCGCTGAAAAAGCCTGCCGCAGCCGCGCTTCCACTGCCGGATTTCCCGGATGCAGGCGCAGAACCGTGACGGCTGCGGCTGCCCAATGCGCTGCCGACTGCGCTTGTCGCGGTGTTGATGGCGCGCATGGCAATCATCGCCTCAGAGAGCATGGAGCCGCCGGTATGCCCAACATTCAGACCAAGACTGGACAGAAAGCTGTCGATCTTCTGCGATACTTTCAAAAAGGCAATGGCGCACAGAAACCATACCAGTACATTGCCGGAGACAGCTTCTTTCCCGGAAGCGCTGACCGCGGATTCTACGTCGCTCTCGGAAATAGCAAATGCGCTAGTTGACATAACTGCAACGAGGACGAAAATCAGCAGACAGTTCAAAAAGAATCGTTTTCTCATGGATACTCCTTATAGGGACAAAGGATTTGCAATAAACGTGCCGACCATGCTGGTAAACAGCCGTAGGCACCATGCGTTCATGAGCAGCAGAAACACCTGCCCACCCAGCATCCGGCACCATGCCTTGAAGATGTTTGCTGTGGACTGAGAGCCGCCCATCGAGAACGCGACCGGCGCGGTGTAAACAAGAACGCCGAGCAGGATATACCGCTCGGCGGCTTCAAAGAGCAGCTTCAGATAGTTCCACGCCAGCAGCACAACGATGATGAGCACGATCAGCGTGACCGCGCCGTTTGCGCAAGCGCCGATGATGACCAGCATGACGGAATTGAAATCCGCAAAGCTGAGCGGCGGAAGCTCGGATGATAAGATCCAGTCATACGGCGTGCCGCCGATCTTCAGGACGATCTCGACGATGCTTTTCGCGCAGTAGGTAAGCGTGATGAAGATGATCGCGCGAAAGGTCAGCTTGACCGGGTGCTCTGCTTCAAAGCCAGCGCCCAGCCAGTAGTTTTTGAACAGGTTCCAGACCCACATCAATAAAATCAGGCCGATGCCGATGGCAGTAAAAATATCGTACATCGTCTCAGCTGCCGGGAAGTAGCGCAGAAAAGTCTCCATCCCGCAGCCGAGCGCACCGAGTACCGACGTGTTGATGAGGTCCAGACCGTGCATGATCTGTTCGGAGATCCATTCGACAACGCCGTCAAGAATCCCCATGCTTTATGCCGTCCACTGACCGCCGGAGAAGAACGGCGTGACGTAGGCCATGATAAAGCCAAGACCGTTCAGGATCGCCCAGGTGATTGCGATGCGTTTGAGCCATGCACGCGATTCCTCGACCGTCCGACCGCTGCGGGAGAAATTCATCATCAGCAGTGCGACGGACGCGGTGACGATGGCAGCGATGGTGGAGATGAGAAGAATTTGCTGATAGACGTCCTTCATGATCTCAGTCGCCTTTTCCCAGATCGTCGTGGCCGAAGCCGGCTGGATCAGAAGCGGCAGGATGCTGACGCCGAGCCATGCGACATAGAGCCAGCGCCCCGGACTTTTCCTCGGCGGCGGAAGCTGCGGCAAATTGTTGGATGTGTTCAAAGATGCTCCTCCTTTTCTTTTCCCGATGCAAAAAGCAGACGCCCGATCCGGGCGTCTGCTCGCAACAAGATTCAGTTTTATATGCTTTTGAGCATCTTCAGTATAGCATATATGGATTTGCGCCGAAAGAGCAAAACTGTGCCAATGTTGTGACAATACTGTGCATTTAGGGATAAGTTCAAATAAGGTTACAACAGGTGAAAAACTAAATTGTGAAAGCTGAGATATTCAGCCGCCGAAATGTGGGACAGGTGGCGTGATAATGGTAGATATAAAGACGTGAGATGATTCACCAGAATTGAATGGAGGAACACAAATGAACTTGAACGGCACACCTAATAAACTTACAGCAAACTTAAGCACAGGACGCAGGACTTGCCACCATAGACAAAATACTGTATAATATTACAGCGAAATTGGTTGAAATCGCCATTTAATAGGTGCGAACAAAGCGAAGAATTTTACAGCAAGTTCTAGGCATTGAGTCAAGCTTGGAGAGGGAGGAAAACTCATGGAATATCCATATGTTCACAATTTTAATGTTAAAAACATTTATGGGGAGCAGCCGGTTCAGATCACAATATATTCAGGCTTAACTGTTTTTGTAGGACCAAATGCCAGCGGAAAAACACAAACGCTGAAAGCTTTGCGGACTAGCCTGAAAAAAGTATTTGGTAGTGAAAAGGTTCGATACCTGTCATCCAATAGAATTGGCACAATGGAGACTTACCGGTCGAGAGTAGGCCAATACACATATTCACCTGATGATTATATTGTTGGAGACAGAAACAACAAAAAGAGCAGAAAGGAAATTGAAATAGCGGCTGGCGACTTTTTCACAATGGATGAAAAGAAAGACATCTATATCAAAGTGGCTGAGCGTCTGTCTGTTTTATTTGGTCGCCAAATTTATCTTAGATGGGACGCAGGAAAATTAAAAGTGTACTTTGAAAAAACAGATTCCCAGGAAGAATACTCTGTTGCTGTTGAGGCAAGTGGCTTGGTAAATGTGATTTCAATTTTAGCGGCCCTATTTGACAAAGATGTGGAAGTCCTTCTAATTGACGAGCCTGAAGTATCGCTTCATCCCCAGCTGCAATCGTATTTACTTCGAGAAATGAAGAAGGCAGCCAGAGAATATAAGAAAACAATTATTATATCAACACATTCCACAGAAATGATCTCACTCAGCAATATTTCGGACATGAGTAATCTCGTGTTCTTTTCAGATAAAAAGTTGCCAGTCCAGGTTTCACCAACTGCCCCAGAATTAGAGAACCGCAAACTCAAAGACTTTGTAATGAGAATGGGACAAATCTATAAGGCAGGCTTCTTTGCTAAGAAGATTCTACTAATCGAAGGTGCCAGCGACCTCATAATATCTAAGTGCCTTCTGCAAAAGCTTGACTTAAATATAGATGTGGCCGGTTCACAAATTGTACCTGTTGAGGGAAAAGGGCAATTTCCTGTAATCACAAAAATGTTCAGGCTGGTTAATAAGGAAGTATGTATATTAACTGACTTGGATGGGTTTACGGATGATAATAAGGTGACGGAGCTTTTTAGCACATCCCCTGAGGCAGATGAAATAGCGCGCAGCAATAGCCACAGGAGCATGGCTGAGATGATTCAAAATGTACGTGATGAAATGACAAAGCTAGTTGATGCGAATCAAGATAGACTCGCTCCGATATATGAGAGCCATCCCTATTGGAGTAACAGAAAACCATCAGATGATGCAACAAAAGCAATTCGTAGAGCTGTAATTGCGCAATTATTGAGTTCGTCTCAAGAATCTTTGGCGCAATGGCCAGACGCAGATGTGTGGTGCTCCATGCAGATTAGCTTGGATAATTTGCTTTCTTCGCTTGAAAAGATTGGCTGTTTTGTCCTCAGAAAGGGCGCGATAGAAAGCTATTATCAATTTGCCCCGAGTACAACATATGATGAAAAACCGACTAAGGCGGTTGAGGAAACAAGCAATCTCCAAGATCAAAGCGAAGCGTATATTCGAGAAAAGTATGGGGACATTATTCGCGCGCTTGAATTTGTTGCATTAACAAAAAAAGTTGACGAGAGTTTTGCGGTAAAGAAAGAACTACTTTCCGAACTCGCGCTTGTTATAGGAATGTTGCCAAGAGTCTCAGATACCAAAGAACTGTATGCTGCAATTAAGCAGGCCAAAGGAAATAACGATTCACTTTTCACATATGATCCCATAAATGAGAACGGCAGACTTGGGGTAAATGTATCCATCAAATCTGAGATTATAGATGTATCAGGTTTTCCTTTCAGAATTTTCTGCGGAGATAACGTAAACGACGTGGTGGAACGCACTATCTGCTGTTCTCTCGCGTAACTAATAAGACAACCACATTAGTTACATCTGCTGATATAATTTAGGCACCAGAATTCCTTTTACGGAAAGCTGTTCTGGTGCCTATTGATATAAACAAGTATAGAATATGATAGATATTGATATTTAATGAAAACGGAGGAGTATTTTAAATTTGTATTGATGTAGGATAATATCAAAATAGCTGAAGCTATATTTCCAAGCTGCTTAAATAGTCAATCGCCTCATATACCGTTGAAAACGTCAAGCACTTTTGGCAGAGCCAGCGGTTACGTTCATCTGTGTCCTCTATTCCGGGAAGCCCGTCCTGCAGCAAGTTTGATACAGTTCTTTTGGCATTTGTGACTGCCGTGGGATAGGCACGGGCGCTTTTAGCGGTTATAGCAGTGTCACCCTTTTTATAGAGCGGTTCCTTGGAGAGCAGCCGATTTATAACACGAGCTTTGTCGGCAACAGTCTGAATGGGCGGTGCATACATTTCATAATGCAGCATAAGCCAGTATTCGATACAGCCAGTTGTCATCAGCAAGCGAACCTTAATATTGGGATCCTTGCGCAAGGATCGTAAGCGGTTGATAATTTTCAGTCTGGATTCCCATGCACCAATGTCTTTGGTTTCTACATCAAAGAAGAACCAGACTTCGTCTGTGACCTCCGCGTAGTCCCGATATTTTGTATCCTTCCTGTATTTACTGTCTGCAACATCAAAAAGGCCGGTGGCTTTTGGACGATGGATCGATGCAACGTCCTTGAATTCTTTTCTGAGAAAGTCTGTGTAAGCCTGTTCACTTTCGCCCTCACAAAAAACGACAATATACGGCTTTGCAGGCTTTATTGAACGAGACATCACTCCACCTCCTCGATTTCAATGTCTGGCGTAGCGCCATATTTTCCAACCAGATAACCTTTACGAATATTTTCGGTCGTCCGTGTGGAAAATTCGCTGATGCTATATAATTCGGAGGCACCATCTTTATCGCGCTTATCTGCAAAGTAAAGCTGATCTTTGCGGAGCAGTTCCAAATTCATCAACTCTGTATTGTGCGTTGTAAAAACAATCTGAGCGCCATTGGGATTTGATGTGCTGCTTTGGAATTTTGCGATGATATAATTCATCAGCATAGGATGAAGCTCACGCTCCAGCTCATCTACAAGCAGAATGCCGCCAGTTTGCAAAGCAGACTCAATGGCCGGAGCCAACGCCATCAGTTTCCTGGTTCCATCGGATTCGTCCGAGAGCTCCAGCAGATAGGAGGCTGTTTGTCCGTCGCGGTTCTCACCCTGATGGCTTGCCTTTGCACTGACGGCACCCATTTTCAAGCGCGCTTCTCCCGCAGCGGAGTTTTCCGACAAGGCGTGCATAAACTGCACCAACGCCGCCTTTATTCCAACTGGCAGATTTGAGGGGAGTGCCGTATCATCTTTGAGTTCTTTACTGTCAAATTCAAATTGCATATCCTGAATTCCGAGATCTGCTGCCTTGGCATAATCAGAAATTGCTTTCAGCATGTTCTTGTCCTCGGAATACTCCAAGAGCTGCTTCGGAATGTCTGAATAGTCACGGGAGAAGAATATCTGATCGCGGAACCAGCGCATAGCTGCGATGCAGGGGGCGTCATTCATCGTACAGGCTACCGAAAAGAACAGCTGATTTTCAGCAACCATTTCACCAATCATTTTACGTTTGGCAGGATCCTCCGTAAACGAAAACGTCTGTCCAGTGCGGCTGAAAATCTGCGCTTGTTTCTTCTTTGGTGCATGATAAAGATATTCGGAAATGATTTTCTCTCGTGTAGCCGAAAAACCATACCAATATTTAATGCCATTGATGGTATATTCAAAATCAAACGAAGTGGGTTCATCCTTTGAGTAGTCGTTCAACGCAAAGGGATTCACAGGAATCGTGGAGCTTTCATGCTGCGTCCGCTGAGCATTGCGGATAAATTGTACGGCCAACCAAAAAGCCCGGATCACATTGCTTTTGCCACCGCCATTTTTCCCGTAAATCGCAATGGCTGGGAGCAGCTTGGTCGTAGAAGACCACGGAATCAGACTCTTCTTGAAAGAACCCAGACCGGTTGCCTCCATAGACAGTACCGCTTCATCGCGGAAAGAACGATAATTCTTAAAGCGAAATTCTATCAGCATAAAATCACCTCTAGTAATAACTGATTATAGTATACCACGCAAAGAAATGATATACAACCAAAAAAATCAAATTATTTAATTTTTTACGATTGATTTAGAAGAATGGGCCGGCAACTCTCCAAACGCTTTTGCAATCACAGCGAATTATACAGTGATTTTCTTGATAATTCATCTTGCTGGTGATAAAGTGGTAATGTGGAGGTGAACAGTATGGTCAATATTGTAGGAGAATATATGGACTTGCCTGATGAGGTGAACGATGCTAAACTGCTGGATCTAGCAGTTGAACGCATGGCGAAGGCGGATCCTGCAATGTTTGTACTGGCGGAACATCTCTACGCAGAACTCGGTATCACGCAAGATGATTTGGATGCAGTTGATGAGGTAGACATCGAATGAATTGGAAGCTGGTTTACCTGTCAAAAGCCGCAAAAGATCTGAAGAATTTTGCCGGAAATCAACGGTCACTGGTCGTTAAAGCAAAGGATTAATCAATATTTGCACACAAAATAGATAAGAGAGGTGGAAGATACCGGTGTTGTCCGCATTTAAAAATTCCCTAAAACGGCTAGAAGTTTATGACAGAGACGATCTTAAGAAAGAGTATGATATGGAAGAGCAGCGAGCGCGATCTGGATGTGACGCTGAAGAGGCTGATGGGGCTAAAGCAACAACGTATGAACTCAAGGAATTGATGCAGATGCTTGATGAGCCGCAGCAACCAACTCCTGCGCAGGATTCGCAAAGCATTGATGAAATGATTGTGGAAATAAGAAAGAAACTTGCTGAATTGGAACGTGCAGAAAAAGCGCAGGAGAACAAGGATGCAGGATTTGGCGAAAAGATAAAGAATATTTTCTCCCGGCAGTTTAATATTTGCGATCTGCTCCCAAAGCCCGATGCTAAGAAAAGCAAGATGCAATCCAGTGAGCAACAAAATGATAGAGATTTACCTATGCCGTGGATTATTGGGCTAGCACCAAAGCAGAATTTCTCCATAAGATTCTGTCGGATATATTTAGAAACTTTGCTCAGCGAAATTGCTTATAATAGGGAGGACAATCTCTCGCATTTTCTGGGAAATAACCGGTTCTATTGGCACACGCTTAGATTCCCAAACACGTCTATGAGGTATATAGGAGTTTTGCTACTCAATATTTTAGAAGCAATTTTCTTACAAAGCACAGATATTGTAAAGGAAAATGTAAAAAAAGCAAAGCTGGTAATTCGAAAAGAGATTCGTCGCTTTGCTGAAAATGCACGTTTTACTGCTGATGATCTCGAATTGATGCGTTTTTACAGGGATGTGCTTTTCGTTGTCTTGTCAATTAGTGATTGCGGTATACGACAAAATCAGGATCTTATATGGACAGAAGCACATACATATATATGTTTTTATGTTGCCAGTAATTTCTGTTATAGAAAAGGATCTGCTCCCTCGGAAGGCCTTTTTTACGCGAAAAAGGGACTCGCAATATCTAACCCCGAAGAACGCCAAGAAGCATTTAATGTATTGGGCCTTTGTGCAATAGAATCTCGGGGTTGCAAACAATTGGCATATGATGTCTACTATTCTTGGATACATCAGAAAATAATCGGAGAGATAATCCCACTGCTACCGACAGAATACGAGTTTGGGCAGGAAGATGAAGACTGGAGACGAAAGGAAGGAACTGAACCAACATCATTAATGTATGCGAACTATGCATACGTGTGCGGAACTATTGCAGATACATATGAACGGGGAGAAACGCGAGGATCTGCTTTTTACAGTATTGCTATTGAGTATATTCAAAAAGCGATCAGCTTGCATGAATCATCTGCCTATCATTGTACATATGCTACACTGTTGTCAGATATAAGCGTAATAGATTCGTCTTTTGATGAAATATTAAAACAATACAAAAAATCCCATAATTCTGCCAAGGAATCTGAAGATAAAATATCCCTCCAAAAATGCATTATCATAACAATGATGGATCAATTACAGGCAGATTTGTACCGCTGGATCAACGAAAACAATGGTTCAATAGAAGCGTGGGCTAAGGATTCGAGTAGTGCTCCACTATTCAACAATTTGATGGAAGAACTTAGAAACTATCAATCGAGTCTCGCAAAAGCAGCCAACAACCCACTTGTAGATTCATCAGAGAAGCAAAACCGATGGCAGCAATTCATAGAACTTTGCAAGAGCCTACCTGATAAAGATGAGATTTCTAAAATTGAAATAAAGCTGCTCATGATTGAAAAAGCGAGTCAAACAATAATGAATCTTCTAAAACGTCGAGAATACAGCAGTACCAACTATTATACACGGATCGACGAAAAAGATAATGGTATTCTTCAACGTCGTTTGGGTGTAAAACCCATCGCTTACTATACAACGTTGAGTACCGCCGCCCATCTATTTGATGTTTTGCATAGAGAAAGAAAAGGGGTAGCCCCTTCGCTGGTAGGAAAAGACAAGGAATCCCAATATAGAGATGGGGTTAACTGTCTTACTATGATGCATGCACACTACATGAACGATCCATGCGAAGGAATGGCATTGGCGGATTATGTTGGCGGAACAAATCCGCATGCTAATATTCTTTTCTATAGAGGAAATGCAGAAAAATTCAGAGACGATATTTTCAAGCAATACTATGTATTTCTAAAATCTTTTACTGATAAGATGGATGATTTGCTTATGTGGAATCGCTATGCCAGCGATAGAAACTCAGATAGTAAGGATAGCAATGGTTGCTGCATTCAATTCAATACAGACTTCTTTGATAAAGTAAATGATTCTGAAGATTCTATTAAGGATAAGTTTTTAGATGACGAGGACAACTACGCTTTATATCGGGTCGTATACATAAGTCGAGATGGTAATATTCGAGAAAATAAGAACCCTGACTTATCTCCTTATGTGGTTGGCTGCTACAATATGCTCATCAAACTGTTACGTGACGTAAATGAGGATTTAAATGGTATTCCAAAAAAAGAAATTGATTGGATTCGCAGCTTTGTGCAATCAGCCGTAAGAGAAGTGATTTTCCTGTTCAAGCATGATGACTATGCAGATGAAGCAGAGTACCGCTTAGTGGTAACCCGACCACAAGATTCGCCAAATGGCATCCGATTGATTCCTAGTGAACCTGATATGCTTTGTGTAAATCCGTATTTTCAGATATGCATTGATCGGATTATCCTAGGTCCCAACGTTGCAAAAACCGCTCATTGGACTACATTTTTCCAATACCAATTGACCCTTATGTGGAAGCGAGCGCTAAAACTTACAGGCAATAACCAAATTCCTAAATTTTCAATTGAAAAATCTATAATTCACTATCACACATAAGAAACTGAGGGGAATGTCGAGATATTGGCATTCCCCCGGTTTGGATTCAAATTTAATCGCTCCAGTCTAAAAAAGTACTGCAAAAAACCGAGAGAAAACACAGGATAATTCTCAGTAAGCGTCAATCCTGAAAGTATTGCATACTTTCGCAGTTCGAATTCTCAATGCCTAAGTTGACGGGAATCGCTCTCATACGCTTGCTTCCTGGAAAATATTTACGGCGTGTCAAACAATGAGCCTGCTGTTCTGTTATTTCTTGTACATATTAAAATCCATTCACTCCATAAAAAGGTGCTTTCTCTCGCTATAGTATTTATCCAGATACAGGTTGTTGTAGGCCGCGTACCTACGCCAACTGGAAAAGCACCTTACTGCAAAAACTCCCTCACGATCCCCGCGCTATCCTGCGCCGTATATCCCCACAGCACCGAACTGAGCACCTCAACGGCTTCTTTGCGCTTCCGGTAATACGTCCGGGTGCTGATGTCGCGGATGTGCGGGCGAAGCTGGTCGATGATCTCCTCGACGTTCTGAAGCTCCTGCGGGGAGAGATAGGCGTAGTAGAGCAGCCAGTAAAATTCTTCGCCGTTCTTATGCTTGGCGCGCATGAGATCCACGGCGCTGTCCACAAGACAGAGCATTTTATGGCTCTGCTCGATGCACTTTGCCTGATGCTCCAGCTCTGTACCGGAGAGATCCGCGCCGGCCAGATAGACGGATTCCAGGAAATCCTCAATCGTCTTGCCGTAGTCGATCCGGAACCGGTTCCGAACCTGCCGCACGGAAACCTCCAGACTCCAGACGACATCGCGGTATTTTCGCAGCAGCGTCCATGTATCGTGATAGTGCGGATCTTCGGTCACATCTGCTGCGGGCAGCTTATTCTTCGCCATTGTCGTTCGCTCCTTTCTGCCGGATCGTGAGTTCAAAATACCGCGTCTGGGTGCTGCCGCAGGAGAGCATCAGCCCCAGCCGAAGTTCCTCCGTATCGTGCTCCCATAAGACTCCGACGCAATCGGATAAGGGATATAACCTATGTTGAAACCGGGGGCAGGTCGTGCAGCAAACACCCTGTGTTTTCAAGAGATTTAGGACTTCGGCGAGCAGAATCTCCGTGTGCGATTTTGAAACGCTGATCGAGCAATCTGATGCGCAGTCCGGCTGCGCCATATCTTGCGCACAATCCTGTACGCGGATGCAGAGGTTCAGCGCCATCGCAACCTCCTCTTTATCCACCATAACGTCGGAGATCTGGAACATGGTGGACAGATAGTTTTGAAGATAGATCGCCGTTCCGCTGCGGCCGGGGAATGAAAATGTCTTGATGTATTCCAGCCGTGCGAATTTGCTGAGGATACGCCCAGCCGTCGCCTTGGACACGCCCCAGCGCTTGCCAAGTTCGGCATAGGAAACGAGCGGGCTGCCGGTGCCGTTCCGCAGATAAACCACAGGCCCCGCCTCAGAACCAGCAATTTGATGGTCATTGTAGATCGCGTTCAGCCAGAGATCGAGCAGCGCGTCCATCTCGGAGCATTTGCCAAGACTGAGCAGCCGTGATGCCGCGCTCATGGGCAGGAAGAAGAATCCAGAATCTTTCTGGCACGGGCAGCTATAATCCAGTACAGTGTTATAGCGCGGCCAGTCGAGAATGCGGTACTGCACAAGCTGTCCACGACCGATCAGGTCGTACTCGATGAAATGGTGCCGCTGGAGCAATTCAAGCTGCCGCAAAAGCTGACGGTTCGTTCTCGCGCGGAACCACGTCCGCAGTTCCCGCAGCGGGCAGATCCATTGACCGGGATGCACGATGTAACTGATGCCGCCGTAGCGCTGATAGGACGTGCGGAAGTTCGCGTAACAGCAGAGCAGCGCATAATGAAAAAGACCGGAGCACCCGTTTGTACGGATCCTCCGGTCTGCGATCAGACTCTGTATGAATTGTCGGTATATGCGGCATTTTGGGTAGTCTACGATTTGCTTGATTTCAAGTTTGTATTCAGTCATGGTGTTCATCCTTTCTTGTTGTGGCGCTTTCTGCAGCAGCGAGAAAGCGCGTACAGTTACAGTGTCCGTATGGGTTGGAATGGCGCAGCTGATAGCTGCTGATATGGACGATCCTGCCGCAGTTTCGGCAAAGGCATCGCCAGTATACTTCGTTTGATTTTCGATTGCCCTTGGACGCGCGGTCAATCACTTTGAGATAGCCAAATTCTCGACCAGCCAGATCGTATTTCAAGACTTGGCATTTGCAGCCGCAGGATGTCGTTTTGGAGCGGCGCAGACTTTCGGAGAGAACAGAAACAACGTTCCCGCAGCCGCATTGGCATACCCAACGAGCTTTGCCGCTTTGTGCAGAACAATCCTGATAAAGAACCCGAAGATCTCCAAAGGTCATATCGGTCAAATCAATCAGTTCGGGTGATTTTTGATGCCGCAGACAACCGCAGGACTTGACACCGTTCTGCTTCGTAAAACTGGTGGAGGATTTCACGACACTTTTCCCGCAGCGGCATTCGCACAGCCACATCGGGCGACCGGGTTTCACATCCTCTACGCGCCTTAGCACTTTCAGCAAGCCAAAGGTTCGCCCGGTCAGGTCATTTGCTTTGCTCATAGATACCTCCTGCGTGTGGATTTGAATGATTATTAGGTGGATTCAATTTGGATTTGACATGCGCGGATATCCGATTACTCCCAGAGAAGTTCGGAGATTTGCAGCAGTAAATTTTAGACTGCGGCAGGCAGTTGACACACTTTTGACACAAAACCGTTGAAACGCCTGCATTTATACGAAATCATACGCTGCAAATGTGGTTTGAAAGTTTTCGAAACAGTACAATATTGCACAATATGCAGAACATTTTAATGGTATAAGATAGCTCCGTTTTAATCCCGACGATGAAGCCGTTGGACCTTCCCAAGAAGGACGCTGCCAAGGCAGAAGCCGCTCCAGCTGCTCCGGCGAAAGAAGAAGTCATCGACTTCTCCAAGGTCGAGATCGAGCCGCTGTTCAAGGACTTCGTGGACTTCGAGACGTTCTCGAAATCCGACTTCCGCGCTGTCAAGGTCAAGGCCTGCGAGGCGGTCAAGAAGTCCAAGAAGCTGCTGAAATTCACGCTGGACGACGGCACCGGCACCGACAGAGTCATTCTTTCCGGTATCCACGAATACTACGAGCCGGAAGAGCTGGTCGGAAAAACGTGCGTCGCCATCACGAATCTGCCGCCGAGACCCATGATGGGCATCGACTCCTGCGGCATGCTGATCTCGGCGGTTCACCACGAGGAGGGCGTGGAAAAGCTTCATCTTCTGATGCTCGATCCGCATATCCCCGCGGGCGCAAAAATGTATTAAATTCTGAGTTTACTCCGCATCAAAAGAAACATCGCCCCGCGTTCCGGTTCGGATGCGGGGCGATGTTTCTTTTTGTTACATTCTTTCCGGTGCGGAAAAGCCGAGCAGATCAATGCACGTCTCCAGAACGCCCCGTGTCAGATCGATGAGCGCGGCATAGCTGGCCTGTTTGGCTGTGTCCGGCTCAGTCAGGATCTTGACATCGTGATAGAACTTATTTGCCGCTGTCGCCAACTCGTAGATATACGAACAGATGGCGTTCGGCGCGGAATCGCGGTAGGCCGTCCAGAGTGCGTCGGCCATACGGCTGAGCACCAGCATCAGCTGCTTCTGCTCCGCACTTTCCGGCGGCAGCAGCTGCACACCCGAGACAGGCTTGCCGTATTTGGCAAGAATGGACTTGATGCGCACGATGGTGTAGAGAATATACGGGCCGGTGTTGCCCTCGAACGACGAAAAGCGGTCGAGATCGAACACATAGTCCTTCGTCGGCATGTTGCTGAGATCGCCGTATTTGAGTGCCGCCATGGCGATGCACTTGGCCGTCTGCGACAGTTCTTCATCGGAAACCGTCTGGTTCTCCTTGATCTTATTGGTCACATAGTCCGTCACATCTGCAATCAGCGTTTCCAACCGCATGACGCCGCCCGCGCGGGTCTTGAAAGGCTTGCCGTCTTTGCCGTTCATCGTGCCGAAGCCGATATGCCCAAGCTGCGTATCCGCGCCAACGAGTCCGGCCTTTTTTGCCACGCGGAAGACCTGCTCAAAATGCAGATTCTGCCGCTTATCGGTCAGATACATGTATTTCTGCGGGTGATAATCCTGTTCACGCTGAACAATAGTAGCGAGATCGGTTGTGGCATAGAGCGTCGCGCCGTCGGACTTGACGAGAATGCAGGGCGGAACCTCCTTTGCGTCCGTCTCCTCCTGCACCGGCACGACCAGCGCACCCTCAGACTCCACGCAGAGGCCCTTGGACTTGACCGTCTCGAGCATCTGCGGGATGTATTTCTGCGCGTCGCTTTCGCCGAGCCATACGTCGAAGCTGACGCCGAGATTATCATAGTTGCGTTTGAGATCTTCAACGGACACGCGCAGAATGTGCTGCCAGAGCGCACGTTCCCCCCGTTCACCATGCTGGAGGCGGAACGTCTCCTCATGCGCGCGGGCCGCAAAGGCTTCGTCCTCCTTGCTGCGGGCGCTGGCTGCCGGATAGATGCGCTCAAGTTCCGAGATTGTAAACGGCGCTTCGGCTGGATATTCGCCGGTATAGTCCGGGTTGAAATACGGAAGCCCCGGCTTTTCATCCTGAAGCTGCGCCATGATGAGCCCCATCTGCAAGCCCCAGTCGCCCAGATGGATATCGCCGATCACATGATTGCCGAAAAACCGGTAAATACGCTTGAGTGATTCGCCGATGATGGCGCTGCGCAGGTGTCCGACGTGCAGGGGCTTTGCGACGTTCGGCCCGCCGTAGTCCAGAACGATGGTGCAGGCAGCAGGATCGTCCTGCGCGCCGTAGTGCGGGGCCTGCGCCATTTCGCGCAGATAGGAAGCCAGATAGTCTTCGGAAATCTTCAGATTCAAAAAGCCAGGCATGACGGCCTCGGCGCTGGAAAACAACTCATTTTCGCCCAGCGCGTCCAGAACCGCATTTGCGATCTGGATGGGAGCCTTATGATACTGCTTTGCCGCTGCCAACGCACCGTTGCACTGGTATTCACAGAGATCCGGGCGGTTGGAAAGCGTCGCTTTACCATAGGCCGCGTCAAACCCAGCCCGCTCAAATGCACCTGCCAGCTGCTCGGAGATCAGATCGATCAAAAATTTCATGCGTGTCACCCTTTATCCTGTCATAATCTTTTATATTATAACAGAACCCATCGCGGTTGTACAGAGAAAAAAGAAAAGCCGCGCAGCAACAAAGCATCGTTTGGAGCACTCCAAAATATGCGCAGCACCCTGTAGGGAGAAGCCTTGGGGGGACAGCTCAGCCGTGGCCTTCGGCGGCTAGCATGTGCATGGCGTGTTCAAGCGCACCGAGAACGGCGGAGAGATTCTCCCGCGCAGCCTTTTCTGAACCGGGAAGATTCAGGATCAGACTGCTGCCGCGCGTTCCGGCTACAGCGCGCGAAAGCATGGCGCGGGGCGTGGCTTTCAGACCCTCGACCCACATGGCGACCGGAATAGCGCGGATCTCGCGGTCGAGCACAGCAAGCGTCGCCTCCGGGGTCACGTCGCGCGTGGAAAGCCCGGTGCCGCCGGTGGTCACGATAAGGCCGATCTTTTTTTCGTCCGCGCACGCACGAAGTTCCGCGCTGATCTGCTCCGCCTCATCCGGGAGCATGGCGGTATGCACGACAGAAAAACCCATCCCTTCCAGCATCGCGCAGACGGCGGGGCCACTGGTATCCTGCCGAAGTCCCTGGCTGCCAAGGTCGCTGACGGTAATGACTGCTGCTGTGTAACTCATATCGGTTCCTCCTGCTTTTGATAGCCCAGCGCCGTCGAAATCATGCGGGCAGTGTCCTGCACGCAGTTGACGGCGACCTGAAATTCGTCTGAATGGACACTGCGGAACATGCCGATCACGCCGACAGTATACCGCACCTCACCCTCGACAGTATAGACCGGCGCAGAAATGGAGCGCAGGCCGATCTTATACTCGCCATTTTCAATCGCGTAGCCGTTTGCACGGCACGCATCCAGTTCCTGCATCAGTTCCTGCACATCCGTCACGGTATACGGCGTAAAAGGCGCCAGCGAGAGACGCCGGAGCAGGCACTCAGCCTCCTGCGGCGGGCGGCTTGCCAGAAAGACCTTCCCCTGTGAGGTGCAGTAAATGGGAAGCCGCGCACCAACATCGGAGACAATGCGAAGCTTGTCCCGCGCCTCGACCTGATCGAGCGTGATGACAGACGTGCCTTCACAGATTGACAGCATCACGGACGCATTGGCCTGCTGTGCCAGCAGTTCCATATAGGGCCGCGCCACGATCGAAATGTCCCACGAACGTTCCACCTGACGTCCAAATTCAAACAGCCGCAGGCCAAGCGCATATTTCCCATCCGCCGTCTGTGTCACAACGTCGTAGGCACGCATTGTGGCAAGCAGGCCAAACACGGTACTTTTGGGATAGCCGCTCTTTTGTACCAGTTCCGTCAGCGGCATAGGCTTTGCCGCCTGATTGAGCAGCTGCAGCAGTTCCATCGCCTTGGCGACAGACAGAATGATGTTTCCATCCAGCATGTCAGATCGTCCTTTCTTTTCTTGTCTATCATACCGTGTTCGTTGTTCTTCGTCAAGAATATCCGATAAGGCCGACAGAAAATCCGACAATATCGGACAGTGGGTTTGAATTGGCACATGCCGAAATGATAAAATATCGAAAACGGAGAGCGGGAGGCATATCGGACAGGAAGCTGATCCGGACAGAAGATGCAGTTGGGCAGGTACTCTGCCATGATATGACACAGATCGTCAAGGATAAGTACAAGGACGCCCGCTTCCGCAAGGGTCATGTTGTGACTGAGGCAGACATCCCCTTGCTTCTGAGCATGGGTAAGGAGCATCTATATCCGCTTGTTAACTCTCTGCGCATCGCCGCCATCAGCGCGGTGGTCGTGTTCTTTGCGGGCATTGCCGCAGCGTATTACATTGCAAAATTCCCGCGTCTGGTCAAAGGCGTTTTAGACGTATTTCTTACACTTCCGCTGGTATTGCCGCCCACGGTTGTTGGGTATCTTCTGCTGCGCGTCCTGGGCCCGAAGCGCCTGATTGGCGCGTGGGTGCTGGAGACGTTCGGTATCCGGCTGGTGATGACCTGGTGGTCAGCCATTTTCGCCACAGTCGTGGTCGTGTTCCCGCTGATGTACCGCACAGTACGCGGCGCGTTTGAAGCCTTTGACGAGACGCTGGCCTATGCAGGCCAGACGCTCGGTCTGTCCAACACCTATATTTTCTGGCACATCCGCATGCCCTACTGCCGTCAGGGCGTTCTGGCAGGCGCGGTGCTGGCATTTGCCCGTGCGCTCGGCGAGTACGGCGCAACAAGCATGATTGCAGGCTACACGCCCGGCAAAACCGCAACCGTTTCCACCACGGTCTATCAGCTTTGGCAGATCAACAACGACGAATTGGCTCTCAAATGGGTCATGGTGAACGTTGGAATTTCCGCTATCATTCTGCTGGTTGTAAACATGCTGGAAAAGAAGAGTTTATCGGCGGCAGGCCGGGAAAGGAGGCAGTGCGCATGAGTTTGCTCGTAGATATTGAAAAAAGGCTGGGGAATTTTATGCTCCGCTCCAAATTTGAAGCAAGCAGCGGCACTATGGCTCTGCTCGGCGCATCCGGCTGTGGAAAGAGTGTGACGCTGCGCTGCATTGCGGGCATCATGACACCGGACAGTGGCCGCATTGTCCTCGACGGCGAGACACTGTTTGACAGTGAAAAGCACATTGATCTCACGCCGCAGCAGCGGCGCGTGGGGTACCTGTTCCAGCAGTACGCTCTGTTCCCGAATATGACCGTCGCGCAGAACATCCAGTGCGGCATCCGCACCGGAAGCCGCGCGGAAAAGCAGACGCAGGCTGCCGCGCAGATCCGCCGCTTCCGGCTGGAGGGTCTGGAAAAGAAATACCCTGTGCAGCTTTCCGGTGGACAGCAGCGGCGCGTCGCGCTGGCGCGTATTCTGGCCTCGGAACCGCGCGTGATTTTGCTTGACGAGCCGTTTTCCGCACCGGATACGTTTCTCAAGTGAAATCTGGAGTTGGAGTTAGCCGATCTGCTTGCGGACTTTCCCGGCCCGATTCTGTGGGTCAGCCATGATCTCGGTGAATGCTATCGCAACTGCAAAACAGTCTGCGTCATGGAAAATGGCCGTTCCGGTGCAGTAACGGATATGCAGGCGCTGGTTCTCCATCCTGCAACACAGGACGCTGCACGGCTGGCCGGCTGCCGCAATTTTCTTCCGGCGCACCGCTGCGCAGAGGGCGTCCAACTGGACGGCCGGGCGCTCACACTGCCGCTGCAGGCAGAAACAGAGCAGGTTACTATCGCTGTCCCGGACAGCGCAGTCACGCTGCACACAGGGCCTTACAGCGCCGTTGTCTCCCGCGTAATCCGCGATTTGGATGCGTCGATCGTCCTCCTGCGCCCGGAGCATCAGAACACCCCGCTGCTCCGTACCGCGCTGCCCAAGAACGCGCCCGCAGAACCGGGTCAGACCATCCGCCTTGACCTCCGCCCGGAAGCATGCCTCTGCTACCCGTCCGAGCAGGCACGAGCAGCCGCTTTCAAATAATCAAAGCAAACAAAAGCCGCCCCTTGCTGCGCATAGCGCAACAGGGGCGGCTTGGCGTTTCCAAGACACCAAATGGAGCCTTTTGTACGTCAGTCTGCCGACGTGCTGATATCGGCAGGGTTATAACTCAGCAGCACGTCGTCCTGACCGTCCACGTTTTTGGAGTACATGACGCCGTTTTTCATGTCTTCCAGAATGCCTTCATACAGCGCAATCGTCTCGTCGATCTTCTCCTGTGTCCAGATGAAGCTGCCGTCGCTGCTTGTCCATGCCTCTTCGCCGAGCAGGCTTTGCAGCTGCACCTTTTCGTTGTCGAGCCATGCCTTGTATTCGTCATACGTCCACCATTCGACGTCCGGTGTCGGGAAACGCGCTTCAAATTCCGCATCCGTCATCGGCTCAAAGGTCTTGCTGCCATCGAAGCTGTAATACGTTTTGCCGTCCGACGGATCGACGTAGGACATGAGCGTGTTTTCTGCGGACTCGGGCTCTATAGCGTTCATGTAACGATCCGCCAGTTCACGGCACTGCTGCTTTGTGACGATGGTTACCTCTGAAATACTGCTGCGGCTGCCCCGTATGATATGCAGATAAATGCCGTCCGCGGCTTCCCCATCCATATAAATACCGCCGTTGTCGTCGTAAATCATGGCGATGGGCTGCTTCTGATAGTACCACATGGTTTCCTGTCTGCGAATGCCGGCGGCAGCATATTCCGCGCTCGGCTCCAGCGGTTCGCCGGTTTCGACGGCCACAGAGCCGCCGGAGCCAGCCGCGCTGTTTTGTTCCACAACTGCGCCTGTCCCCTTGACCGGCACACTGGGTTCCTCTGTTTTCGCTGAGGTTGCAAAAACCGTTACCGTTCCGGCTACGAGCAGTGCTGCCAGAAGCAGAGACATGACTGTAATTTTTTTCGTTTTCATAATTGCTGTGATCCTTTCTTCAATCGCATTTCTGCTGAAGTGATTGCAGAGCGGCGCGAAGCCGCTTCTTGTTTCTTCCATGCTAATCAGAATATTTGCATAGGAGGCTCTTGCGTCGCTGCCGAAACGGCGAACAACGGATTCATCGCAGGACAACTCCATGTCCCGGTTTGCCAGCACATACATGACCCAAACCAGCGGATTGAACCAGTGTACACATGCAGCCGCGATCAGAAGCAGCTTGGAAACCGCGTCGAACCGCCGGATGTGTACAAATTCGTGCTCCAAAACGTATTGCAGCGCCGTTTCGTCGTTCCAATCTGTCTTTTTGGGCATCAGAATGACCGGGTGCAGGACGCCGAAGGTCAGGGGCGACGAAATCTGGTCAGACTGCCGGATGCAGATCCCGCGCCGCAGCGGATGCGTTTGCAGCCACTGCCGGGACGCATCATTGTCCACTGGAAAAGACATGCGGAACTCCCGGCAGCATTTCCAGTAAACCGCCGCGAAAAAGGCTGCGCAGAGAACCACCCCGGCAATCCATACAATGCTCCATACGGAGATTGTCTGCACCGGTGCAGCGTCTATCTGCGGCAGGGCAGCGACAGCCTGCCCCGGCAAAAGGGCCGGAGTTGCCGCTGCGGGCACGTCTACCACGTTCAAGGCTGTCTTCTGCCCTAGCAGTGAATAGATGCTCAGGGTAGAGGACAGCGAGACCGGCAGCACCAGCCGCAGCAGCGCCGCGCCCCAAAGCGCCAGGAACGTCTTTTTCGGCACATGGTTCATCGCCAGCGCACGGAGGACCGTAATTGCAAGGATCATGACGCCGCCCGTGACGCTCATTTGCAGAAGGCTCATACCGGGCACCTCATTCCAGTTCCCCGACGATCTGCCGAAGCCGCTCGATCTGCTCGGCGGAGAGTTTTTTTCTGCCCAGCAGCGCGGCGAACAGCTTGTCGGCAGAACCGTCATAGACCTTGTTGATGAGTTCATCCGTCTCCGCCTCCTGCACCGCTGATTTCGGGATCAGCGCATGGCACAGAAAGCCCGGCTCACTGCGCTCGATCGCCCCCTTTTTCATGCAGCGCTTGATGAGCGTATAAGTCGTATTGACATTCCAGCCCAATTCATTTGTCAGCTGCCGCGCGATCTCCTTGGCGGGGGTATCCCCCTCGCGCCAGATCACGTCCATCACCTTCAGTTCAGAGTCAAATAATTTGATGTCCATATACATACCTCTTTTCATAAGACTCCAGTAGTGGCCACGCATACATAATACCACAGTCTTATTTTGTTGTCAATACTACTGGAGTCTTAAACACAAAATACGAAAAAAAGCCGCCCCGTTGCGAAGGGGCGGTGGTATCGGTGAAGTCGAGCCGGAGAGGTTGTGCAGCAGAGTGTTGCAGACTTCACGTTGTTTTTCGGCGAATCTGTATGTACTTGCATCTTCGGTTGTAGGGGCTGATTCCCACATTGGTCCGGCAAAACGTACCGATTTTACGGTAGTCTTCGGCAAATTCGTTACTCCCCAACAAGCCGAGTGGGCATTGCCCCCTATGACGAAACGGGTAAGTGCAGTACGAATTTTTCCTTGTTCCTTGGAGAGGCGGCAGTTACTTTTTGCGGTGATAGCCGCAGTCGCAGTAGGGGCCACCGGAGGCAAGGGTATATTCGCGCACGAAGTCGGACGCACCGCCGGCATCGCTCATGGTGTAGTCCAAGCGGCACATAGCAGATGTCAGGTCGTACAGACCCAACTCCTGCATCAGCGTACAGATGCCGCAGCGGTCAAAGCGCGCCTCATAGCCGCTGCCGTCCGGATATTCAAACAGTTCCATGTTCCACGAATAGGGGTTGCGGTCGGCAGCGCGTAGGGCTGCGGTCGCACGCATGGAGGCAAGATCCTTTTCGGAGAACTTGTTTTTCCCGCTCTTGCGGCAGAACCAGCGCATGGGTGCGGTTATCATAGACTTTGCATAGTAATCCGTCAGACGCTGCACGTCCGGGCGCTGCGGCATGCTGAGGACGAACGCGCACAGCATCGCACAGTTCACGATGTTCATTTTGAAGCGGTCAGCCTTTTCAAATTCCGGCAGACCGGCAATGATCTTCCGGTAGCGCGGCTTTGCGTTTTTCGTAATTTCTTTGGCCGCAGCCGCATCATAGCCGAAAACGGCGGTCAGTTCCCTCCGGAACGAACCGGCGAACAGCGCCCACATCCCCATGGGCATCCCTGCATATTTCATAGCTTCTTCTCTCCTTCCGCAAATTCCAGCTGAACGATCTGCATGCGCATCATGCCGTCGCCGACTTTTGCAAGAAACCGATAAAAGCCGGGAACCGACGGGTCATCCAGACTCTGATAGCCCAGCATATAGCCCCGGCTCGGCACGCGCAGGCGCGGCGACCAGCCGGAAAGTTCCTTTTTCGCATCGGAAACAGCGAAATATGCGCCGACATCCTGAATTTCAGCGGTTTTGATCCAAGTTTTGAGCATCAGGCGCACCGCCTTTTGATTTGCCGCGTCGAAGACCAGCCTGCTGCCGGGGAACGCTTTCGTCATGGCCTGTACGAGCGCTCTGACTTGCTCCGTCAGGAAATAGTAGAATACGCCCGCGGCAAAGAATACCGCGCCGCCCGACGCGTCGATGCGGCGGAACCACGATGTGTCGTTCAGGTCGCAGGTGATGTTTTCCTCCTGATCCCCTGCGGGCAGGAGTGCGTCGCGCACGGCAATCACGCCGGAAAAGTCTAGATTGTAGATTTTACACGTTCCGTTATCGCAGCTGCGGCCCGTATCGTCCAGTCCGCAGCCGAGGCTGACAACCGCTGCGTTCGGATGCCGGCGCAGATAGTCCCGCACCTCCCACGCAAGGTCGTTTTGGCGCATGGCGGCCTCCAGAAAGCCGAACTGCTGCATGAGGCTCTTTGATTTTTTGGACAGAAGTGAAAAATCGTAATCGATCTGATTGATCAGGCGCAGGGCCGTCTCGTCACGGTAGAGATTCGGATATAATTCCGAGCACATTTTCCGCCCGTAGAGCGGAATAACGAGCGTTTCCTGCACGGTGTTTTTTCAATATGGTATTTCATGGATTCCTCCGTATCTGCCAGTTAGTTTTATCTAACCAGCATCCTGCTGAAAAGCCGCCGCAGCGGTTTTTTTATTTTGACACAAGCTTCGGCTTTTTTCAAGAGGCTGGAACAAATGCGGCATATTTTTTTCAAATCGCTTGCAAATTACGCCCATATCGTGTATAGTAGCAGACGGAAAAGCACAAGATTTTGCTTTTTCCAGCGTCAACTGACGCACAATTTCATATTGCCATCCGATGTACAGTAACCGAGGCATGCCGCTGGGCAGGCTTTGGCGTAAGAGAAAGGGAAAACCACTCGACCGGAGCTGTGCGCACAAGACCGTTCCGAAGCAGCAAAAAGCTGTCTGGGCGAAAGCCAGTCATTGCGGATTGAACCGCGAGAAGACAGGAAACGGGCGCGGAAACAGAGATTCTGTTTCCAAAGTGCAAGTCAGAAGAACTGCTGTCAGCGCCGCATATTGCGGCGAAAAGGATGAATGCGTGGGACGAGCTCTGCCTGTAGCATTCGGGACATGTGCGCCGTTTTTCCTCACAAGAAAAGCAGCGTTTTTTTGTTTCTACGGAGATCCGCCCGCCATTTTGAAAAATGGCGGGTTTTCGTTTCTCCAAAAGCCGTCTGCGCTCCCTGTTTCCGCCCCTACATTGGATATAAGGGGCTCACGATAGATATTTTGATTCTGGAGGAAAAATGTATGAAGAAACGAATTCTGAGTCTGCTGCTCGTGTTTGTGATGCTGCTGAGCCTGCTGCCCGCAGGCGTTCTGGCAGCAGAGGGCGATGTCAGCGTCACACTGTCCGGTATGCACGACGCACAGGTCAAGTCCCTGAAGCTGTATACCTACATGGACGGCGTGAAGGGCGCGGACGATCTGCTGGCCGCGAAGGAAGCCGCAGACGGCGCGTATACCATCGACCTTGCGCCCGGCGCTTACTGGGCCGACGGTTACGACGCAAACGGCGACTGCAACGGCGGCGTATCCATCAACGTCAGCAGTGAGAACAACAACTTCAAGCTGCAGCGGATGTACCAGATCTCCGTCAGCCCCAGCAAGTGGGTCAAGGACACAGACTATACCCTCTCGCTGCGCGTCACCGATGCTTCCGGTGCGGAGCGCAAGGCAGCGTTCGGCTATACCGTAAACGGTAAAGGTCAGTCTTGGGAAAGCACTTACATGAGCTGCCTGTTTGTCGTGGGCGATACGGTCAGCGTGACAGCCACGCCGAACGCGGAAACGCATCCGAACTACAACCCGGCTACCGCTTCCAAGACCCCGACAATGAACGACAGCCTCAGCCTGACCTGCAAGGAATTCGTCACGGTCACGGTCACAGCGCCGAAGGGCTCGACCATCGACGCCGGTACGCTCGCAAAATACTATGTGTTCAGCTTCCTTGAGCCGTTCGCGCGTTCCGTCGAGGACGGCACGGCCACGTTCCATCTCGACAAGAACACGGATTACTTCTACCGTGTCCGCCATCCGCAGGGTGCAACATACTGGAACTACGTCAGACTGAGCGCCGACGCAGCGTACACGGTCACGGAAGAGGATCTCGGCCTGAGCGGTGATTTCAACAAGAGCACGATCTATCATTTTGAAAACAACATCTATGACCGCGCGGGCATTTACCTGAACATCAACACCAAGGGCTACAAGAACATGGCCGTTGGCGATACGTTCGAGCTCAACTCCTTCCGCAACTGGTTTGCGATCGAAAGCTTTATGAACGCCAAGGTCGCGCTGCCGGAGATGCACTATCAGGTCATCGATGTGAACGGCAATGCCAGCGACGTCGTGACCATCACGCCGAACGCGCTGAACAGCAACGTCGCTGTGATGGAGGCCAAGCACGAGGGCACGGCAATCGTGCTCGTAACCTATGACGCAATGACCCATATGGTTGGCCAGACCAGCACGGCCTCACATCGCTTCTCCGCCATCTGGCCGGAGTTGACGGGCGTGTTTGTCGTGAATGTCGGCGCGGACGGCAGCGCCATCCAGACCAATATGAATCTTGACCGCATGGACGCGGTCATCGAGAAGGATGAGGCGCGGCAACTCGATGCGGAGCATGACATTCTGTTCTACACTGGAACAGAGGGTGCAAGTTACAGCTTCAAGCCCGAAGCGGGCTGCACCGTGAGCGTCCTGCGCCCCACTGTGACCGCTGCGTCTATGACGTATTCCGGCGGCTTCACAAACACTGGCGTCACAACCGCTGAAGACGGCACTGTGACCGTCAACGGTCTGATCACCGGCCGCAATATCATCAAGGTCACGAAGGGCGGCCTTTCGACCTATCAGGTCGTGACGGCACGCGGCGTGAGCTACAAGTTCGTCAACGCGGAGGGCACGGAGCTGACGCAGGAAGAGCTGGCTGCCATCAAGCCGGGCGATTCCGTCACGATCCAGTTCTCCAACCTGATCAGCCCCAAGGAAAAGCTTTCCGGCGCGTATAACTTCAACTTCTCCCTGTATATGCAGGGCCCGGACGGCACCTTCTTCAAGAGTGATCCCGGCGGAAACTTCGGCGTTTATGACTTCAGCGGCAACCCTGAGCGGCAGAAGCTGACTGTCACCATCCCGAAGTTCTGGGCTGAGGAGACCTACACGCTGAGCGGCGCGATCAAGCAGGCGGGCTGGCCCGGCGTTCCGACGCACCGCGGCATCACCTATGCTGTGGGCACGAATCCCGGCTTCGACGCGCCCAAGACGGCAGGCATTCTCAGCCGTCTGCCGGAGATCACGATCCCGGTCGTAAAGCTTGACTTCCTGACCGGCAAGCTGATTTTCCAGGATCAGAACGGCACGTCCATTGACCGCAAGGATCTGACCGTCACGCTGGCGGACAGCGCAGGCAACGGCATTGCGGTCGCGGAAGACGGCACGTTCAAGGCTTATGCCGAGGAATACTTCTACACCGTTTCCGGCGCTGGCGTTGAATACGCCACTGGCAGCGTCACCATGAAGAAGGAAGACCCCAACGAATTCATCATCACGCTGCAAGCGACCGCAGCGGGCGCATGGGACGGCAAGACGCAGACCGAACCGCAGACCGACGAAAACGGCGTTTACCAGATCGGTACCGGCGCGGAGCTGGCATGGTTCGTTGCGAAGAGCAAGGACGCGGACGTTACGGGCGTTCTGACGGCCAATATCAACCTCGGCAAATACGCATGGCTGAACATCAGCTCCAGCAAGAAGGTCACGCTTGACGGCGCAGGCTTCGAGATCACCGGCCTGAACGCCACGGCTGGCCTGTTTGCGCAGATCGGCTCGAATTCCTACATCCATAATCTGACCATCCGCGGCGCAGTTTCCGGCAAGGGCAACGCAGGCGCGATCGCCGGCTATGCCAGCGGCACTGCTCCGAAAATTGCGAACTGCTTCAACTACGCAGTCATCACCTCTACCGGCAACAACGTCGGCGGTCTTGTGGGATACACCTATCAGAACGCCGTGATCGAGAACTGCGCGAACTTCGGCGCTGTCACCGGCGGCAGCAGCGTCGGCGGCATTATCGGCGGCACAGTCGGCAACGGCTCGACCATCACCGGCTGCTATAACACCGCAGAAATTTCCGCGACCGGCAGCAAGGCCGGCGGCATCATCGGCGGCACCAGCAGCGAAATGACTGTTACAAGCTGCTACAACACCGGCAAGATCTCCGGCACGGCCTCCGGCGGCATCGCAGGCGAGGTCAAGGGCAATGTGAACTGGAGCGGCACTGTGCAGGGGAAAATCACCATCTCCAGCTGCTACTCCACCGGCGAAGCGGGCAGCGCCGTATTCGGCACGGTTGACACTGCTTCCTCCGAGATCTCCAAGTGCTATTATCTGAACACGCTGAACGCGGACGCGAACGCCGAAGCGCTGAATGAAGCTGACCTCAAGGACGCCGACCTGTCCGACACATTCGGCCCGGTCTGCGGCGGCTATCCCGCGCTCAGATGGCAGAGCGATGTGACCTTCCACGAGGCGAACGGCGAGGGCACGGTCACGGCTCCGCTGTGCACTGTGAAGGGCTACACCAGCTACTCCTGCAGCAAGTGCGGCGAAAGTTACCGCACGGCCTATGTCGCGGCGCTCGGCCACGACTTCTGCGAGGATCTGGACGGCAGCGACAACAGCTGTGTCCTGACGGCTCCCACCTGCACGCAGCCGGGCAAGATCGTCCGTACCTGCCGCAGAGACGGCTGCTCAGAAACGAAGGAAGACATCGTTCCCGCCAAGGGCCATACGCCCAAGGACGGCACCGAGCAGGTCTTCACCGGCTATAAGACCTACGTCTGCGCCGTCTGCGGCGAAACCTACACGGTCTGGGACGACGACCGCCTCGGCCACGTCTCCTACCCCGAGCAGACTGTCACCTCTATCAGCGTTTCCGACAACGGCAATTACCCCTGGGTCTACAATGCCGATCTGGACCGCTTTGAGAGCAGCAACCAGGAGCAGGACAAGACAAGTTCCACGACCTCGTTCGCCTTTACGCTGAGCGCCCCCACCGTTCTGCGCTTCGGCTACGGCGTTTCCTCGGAAAACGGCTATGACAAACTGACCATCACGCTCGCAGCCGACGGCGGCAGCACGGAAACGCTGGCTGACGCTGTCAGCGGCGAGAAGAGCGGCAGCATCAAGAAGCAGCTTGCAGCAGGCAGCTACACACTGACGCTGTCCTATGTGAAGGACGACGCCTCCAAGGGCGGCTCCGACACGGCGTATGTCAGCGTTCTGACGCTGGCCGGTATGACCCGCGTGATCGTGGAGAACACCACGTTCCCGAAGGCGGAAGGCGCTGCGTGGGAAGGCACGCTGGCCGACACCTGGATCGAGCTGACTGGCGAATCGACCATGATGGGCTGCGTTGTGGAAGCACTGGACGGCCACACGATCGTCGGCGCGGAAAGCAACTACATCTCCTCCATTGACGACCTCAAGGAGCAGCAGGGCGGCTCGATGTCCGGCTGGATGGGCACACTCAACGACTGGTTCACAAACTTTGGCTTTGGTGAATTTACCGTTGCAAAGGGCACGCTCTGCGCGGGCGACGAGATCCGCATCATGTACACCCGTACCGTTGAGGATCTTGGCGGCAGCTGGAACAATTCCGACACCCGCCTCAAAGCGCTCACGTTCAGCGCAGGTAAGCTGGCGCCCAAGTTCAGCGGCGACACCTTCACCTACACCCTGACTGTGCCGGAGGGCACGACCTCGCTGCTCGTCACGCCGACGGCGGCAAACAAGAACTATCAGGTCCGCACCTATCTCGGCACGCAGGCCAAGGGGCGCGAATACACCCGCACGTCCCTGATCCCCATTGAAAACGGCAGCGTCATCACCGTCGTCTGCGCAGACGACAGCTGGCCCACCATGAATGAAACGAGCGACGGCAAGCGCACCTACACCATCAATGTGGTTTACGGCGAAGTCAAGTCCGACGACGCGGGCGTCACATCTGTCAAGGTTGCAGGCGTTTCTGCAGCAGCCGGTACGGCTGAAAACAGCTTCTCCGTAACGCTTCCGGCAGGCACAGAGGTCACGGCAGACAGCTTCGAGATCACACTTTCCGACAGCAAGGCCACGCTTACCGGCCCGGCCAAGGGTGAGGACGGCGTCTGGACGTTTACTGTGACCGCTGAGGACGGCACTGCCGTGACCTACTCCGTCACGGTCACGGTGAAAGAGGCCAAGACGATCCACGCGACCATTTCCATGCAGGCAGAAAATATGTTTATCATGGTTCCGACCCGCGTGGAAGTCTCCAGCGATCTCGCCGAACGCTATGGCTACGCTGATGATGTCACAGACGGCGTTTCCGCGCTGGACGTGCTCGTCAAGTACCACGAGCTCACCTTCGGTGAGGACTTCACGAAGGACAGCAAGAGCGATTATCTCGTCGTCAGCAACGGCACGATCACCACGGTCAACGGAGAAAAAACCTCCGCGTTCAGTTTCGCGGTCAACGGCGAGTTCCCCTGCGACAAGAACGGCGAATACAACACGCAGTACGGCTACACCGGCTACACCATCAGCCAGGCGCCCATTGCAGAAGACGGCACCGTTGAGTTCTTCTTCTATCAGGACACCAGCATGTACATGGACTATTATACCTGGTTCACGGATGCGGATGGAAACCGGCTCAACACGCTTACAGTTCAGGCCGGAACGGACTTCACGCTCGGCATGGATGGCTATATGTACGCCTACGGCGGCAGCCTGAAGCCGGAAGACCGTGAGACGCACGGTGCAGCGCTTGATCCCGAAGATCTGCAGATCTGCACAGTCGGCGAAGATGGAACGCTCACGCCGGTCGAGGGCAAAACAATCGGTGAAGACGGTCAGGTCACGCTCTCGTTCGCAGCAGCAGGCAGCTATGTTCTGTCCGCAATCGGCGACGAGTACACCGATATTGTCTCCCCGTGGCTCCCCGTCACGGTCACAGCAGCGCCGAAGTCCAATGACGCGGGCGTCAGAAGCGTTACTGTCGCGGACATCGAAGCAGCAGCAGGCGAAAACAACACCTACACTGTCACCGTTCCCTATGGCACAGACGTTACGGCGGACAGCTTCGTGATCGTCACGAGCGACTCCGGCGCGACCGTCGGCGCTCTGACGCATGACGGAAACGTCTGGTCCTTCACCATTACCGCTGAGGACGGCGTGACCTCCAGGACCTACACTGTCACCGTTTCGTTCACTGAAGCGCCGAAGTCCAACGACGCAGGTGTCAGAAGTATCACCGTTGCAGGCGTTAAGGCTAAGACCAGTGTGAATAACGAGTACACCGTCACCGTTCCCTACGGCACGAACGTCACAGCCAGCAGCTTCGTAATCATCACGAACCATGCTCGCGCAACCGTCGGCGCTCTGACACACATCAAAAACGTCTGGTACTTTACTGTCACAGCTGAAGACGGCGTGACCACCGCATCCTACACCGTTACGGTCACGACCGCCGCGCTTCCGACACCGATCAAGCCGGCTGTTGACAACACCAAGCCCGCTTCGGACTCCAAGCCCAAGCCTCCGTTCACCGATGTCTCCACGTCCGATTGGTTCTACAGCGACGTCATGTTCGTCTACGAGAACGGCCTGTTCTCCGGCACGGACAGCAGAAGTTTCAGTCCGAACGCATCTATGACGCGCGCAATGCTCGTCACGGTTCTCTACCGCCTCGAGGGTGAACCCGTCGGCACCGGCAGCAGCAGCTTCTCCGATGTGCGTTCCGGTTCGTATTATGAAAAGGCCGTCGCATGGGCAGCCGCCAACGGCATCGTCACCGGCACGGGCAGCACATCCTTCTCCCCCGATGCAAAGGTCACGCGTGAACAGCTTGCCGCGATCCTGTACCGCTATGCGCAGTACAAGAAGCTGGACACCGATGCAGGCGCGAAACTGGATAGCTTCTCCGACGCAGGCAATGTTTCCGGCTATGCCAGCGAGGCGCTCAGCTGGACTGTCTCGGAGGGTCTGATCAACGGCGCTTCCGGCAGACTCATGCCGAAGGGCGACGCAACCAGAGCACAGGTCGCCGCGATTCTCCACCGGTTTGTGGAAAACGTGATGGACTGATCGCATAACCCCAATTTGCAGTACAGGACTGCCCCCCTTCGGGGGCAGCCCTGCCTGCTGCATTTTAGGGTGCATCTGAAAACCGGCCGTCCGGCCGGCTTTCAGATACATCCTAGCAACACAGGACATGCGGAGTTGATTTGAATGATAATCCGGAAAACGAACAAACAGACAGCCGTTTGGGCGCTGCTTACACTGGTGCTGACAGCCGTACTTCTGACCGGGTGCGAAGCGCCGCAGGCCGGGCCGACCTACAGCTGCACCGTCTCCATTTCCTGCGCTTCCATTCTGGAACATATGGATCTGTGCAGCCCGGATAAGGCGGATCTGGTACCGGAGGATGGCTGGCTGCTGAAGCCGGTGGAAGTCTCCTTTCAGGCAGGCCAGAGTGCCTTTGACGTTTTGCAGCAGGTCTGCCGGGATAAAAAACTCCATATGGAGTTTTCCGACACACCGGTCTATCACTCTGCTTACATAGAAGGCATCGGAAATCTCTACGAATTTGACTGCGGCGCGGAATCCGGCTGGATGTACGCGGTGAACAGCTGGTTTCCGAATTACGGGTGCAGTCAATATACGCTTCAGGATGGCGACGTGGTCGAATGGGTCTATACCTGTGAACTCGGCGCAGATGTCGGCGGCGGCGCTGCGGCAGGGGCGGAATCATGAGAAACCGCGACGCTTTTTCAGGGTATCACCCGACTGTCTGCTTTTTATATTTCACGCTTGTCCTGATGCTGTCCATGTGCCTGATGCACCCGGTTTATCTGGCGATCTCGCTGACCGGTGCGCTGGCATATGCCATCTTGCTCAAAGGCAGGAAAGCAGTTCGGTTCGCCGTCATGGGGCTTTTGCCCATGGCGGCGCTTGCTGCACTTGTCAATCCGGCTTTCAATCACGAAGGCGCAACGATTTTGACGTATCTTCCCTCCGGAAACCCGCTGACGCTGGAGTCCATGCTCTACGGTGCGGCCGCTGCCGTGATGCTGGCATCGGTCGTGCTCTGGTTTTCCAGCTTCAACGAGGTCATAACCTCGGATAAATTTGTCTACCTGTTTGGCCGGATTCTCCCCGCCCTGTCGCTCGTTCTGTCCATGGCGCTGCGCTTTATCCCGAAATTCAAGGCACAGCTGCAAGTCGTATCAGAAGCGCAGACATGTATTGGAAGGGACACGAAAACCGGCAGCGTATTCCGCCGCGTCGGAAATGCCATTCGGATTTTTTCCATTATGGTCACATGGAGCCTGGAAAACGCGATTGAAACGGCAGATTCCATGCGTGCGCGCGGCTACGGCCTGCCGGGGCGCACCTCATTTTCGATCTACCGCTTTGACAGCCGTGACAGTTCTGCCCTTGCATGGCTGGTTTTCTGCGGCGCGTATCTGCTCTCCGGATGGATTGCCGGCGGAACAGCGTTCCGGTACTATCCCACGATCAAAGCCGCCCCGTGGACACCCTTGACCATAAGCTTTCTGCTTGTTTATCTCGCACTGGTGCTCACCCCAGTCATTCTCGACCGAAAGGAGGACAGACAATGGAACTCTTCACGCTCAACCACTTGAATTTTGCATACCCGGAGCAGGAAAAGCAGGCCGTTTCCGATCTCACGCTGTCTGTCCATGCCGGGGAATTTCTGGTACTCTGCGGCCCGTCCGGCTGCGGAAAATCGACGCTTCTGCGGCAGCTGAAGCCTGTGCTTGCCCCGCACGGGCGCAGGAGCGGCGAGATTCTGTTTGAGGGCAGACCCTTGGACAAGGTATCGCAGCGCGAACAGACAGAGAAAATCGGGTTTGTCCAGCAGAGTCCGGAAAACCAGATCGTAACCGACAAGGTCTGGCACGAACTTGCCTTTGGACTGGAGTCTCTCGGCTATGACACACCAACAATTCGCCGCAAAGTGGCAGAAATGGCAAGCTTCTTTGGGATCCAGACGTGGTTTCACCGCTCTGTTACGGAACTGTCCGGCGGGCAGAAGCAGCTTTTGAATCTTGCATCCGTGATGGTTCTGCAGCCAAAGGTTTTGATTCTCGACGAGCCGACAAGCCAGCTTGACCCCATTGCAGCTTCCGATTTTCTTGCCACGCTCAGCAGGCTCAACCGGGAGTTGGGCACAACTGTCATTCTGACGGAGCACCGGCTGGAAGAGGCGTTCAGTCTCGCCTCGCGCGTGGCCGTGATGGATAAGGGCCAGCTTCTTTGCACCGGTACGCCTGCCGAAGTGGGCGCCGAGTTAAAGGCCAACGGCAGCACCATGTTTTTGGCAATGCCGGCCGCCATGCGGATTTGGAGCGCCGTGAATTCCGATACAAGCTGCCCCGTTTCCGTCTGCGACGGCCGGAACTGGCTGCTGGATTATGCAAAAACACATAAACTGTCCCCCATCCCAGAAGGAAGCAAACATGTGCCGCAGGCGGAAACTGTCGTGTCGGTACAGGGACTCTGGTTCAAATATGAAAAAGACCTGCCCGATGTGCTCAAAGGCTTGTCCCTAAAACTCCGCAAAGGCGAATTTTTGGCGCTCCTCGGCGGAAACGGCACGGGCAAGACCACCACGCTCAAGCTGCTGGCAAGCCTGAAAAAGCCGTATCGCGGAGAGTTGACTCTCTGCGGCAGTGTTGGACTGCTTCCGCAGAATCCGCAGACGCTGTTTGTAAAGCCGACCGTGCGCGAGGATTTGCTGGAACTTCTGCCGAAAGCGGAACGCCGGTCTGCGCGTCTGGCGCAGATTGTTTCGCTGTGCGGTCTTGCAGACTTACTAGACCAACATCCCTATGATCTCTCCGGCGGAGAGCAGCAGCGCGCAGCGCTGGCAAAGATTCTGCTCCTGAACCCGGATATTCTGCTTCTCGACGAGCCGACAAAAGGCTTGGACGCAGAGTTCAAGCAGACGTTCGGGCAGATTCTCCGTACGCTCCAAGTGTCCGGCACAGCAATTTTAATGGTTAGCCACGATATCGAGTTCTGCGCAAAATATGCTGATCGCTGCGCGTTGTTTTTCGACGGAAGCATCGTTACAGAAGCGGCTCCCCGTACCTTCTTCAGCGGAAACAGCTTCTACTCGACCGCCGCAAACCGCATCGCGCGGGATGTGCTGCCCGAAGCTGTCACGCCCGAGGACGTGATCGCCGCCTGCGGTGGTACCGTTGAAGCAGAACCGGCCTTGCCGGAATGCAAGCATGTTCCGGCAGTACCGGAAAAAGAAACGCAGGCATTAAAAAAACTCCCGGTCTGGCGCAAGATTCTTGCCGCCGTGTCCGGTTTTGCATCGTTAGCCCTGACCGTTCAGGCCATTGGCGCAACAGACCTCACGAATCTCATTGACGCAGGCGGTTTGACCGCATTCGCAGACAGCCAGCTGCGCCTGTACGGCATTCTGCTTATCTGCCTGCTTGTGTTTGCGCTGTCTGTCAGCCGCAAAGCAGACTGGCCGGACGCTTTGATACAACCGCCCGCAAAAAAACGAAAGCTTCGCAAGCGGACAATCATTGCGACGCTGCTTATCCTGCTTTTGATTCCTCTGACGCTGTTTCTTGGCCTGTACTGCTTCGGCGGGCGAAAGTACTATTTTACGTCGCTGCTGATTCTGCTTGAATGTATGCTGCCGTTTTTCCTGATTTTTGAGGGCAGAAAGCCGCAGGCGCGCGAACTTGTCCTGATTGCCGTTCTCGTTGCGCTGAATGTGGCAGGCCGCGCAGCATTTTTCATGCTGCCGGAATTCAAGCCGGTCGTCGCCATGACGATTCTGGCTGGTGTGGCCTTTGGCGGCGAAACGGGCTTCCTCGTCGGCGCTATGACCATGCTAGTGTCTAATATGCTGTTTTCGCAGGGGCCGTGGACGCCATGGCAGATGTTTGCCATGGGCGCAATCGGCTGGTTGGCGGGAATTTTGTATCGCAAGGGCGTGCTGCGGCGTTCAAAACTCAGTCTGTGCATCTTCGGCGTGATCGCCTCGACCGTGATCTACGGCGGCATTATGAATCCAGCGTCGGCCCTCATGTGGGCACAGTCCGTCAACTGGAAGATCATTCTAAGCTATTATATTTCCGGCATCCCGGTCGATCTGGTGCGTGCAATCGCCACATTCTTCTTCCTCTGGCTCGGCGCAGAACCGATGCTGGAAAAGCTGGACAGAATAAAAACAAAATACGGCTTAGCGGAGTAGATTCCGCTAAGCCGTATACTCGCATTCTTAGTGACCGGCGGCGCTTGGAATATCCTGAAGTGCGAAGCGATATTCCTGCTCTGCGTCGGGATATTTCTCCCGGTCAACCTTGCTCAAAAACATGGCAAGTGGACGCACCCACAGGCCGCCATCTCCGTAAAGCTTCCGGTAAATTACGCAGGGTTCCCCACTCTCAGAGTCCTTCGCAAGCGCCTCTACAAGATAGTAATCACCTTTGAAATGACGGTAGACCCGCCCGATCTGAAGCTGCTGCATGCTGCTTCTCTCCTTTCGCAGTAAATGTCCCGCAGGCCGGTTTAACCGGCCTGCGGGCTTTTGGTTTTATTTTGTCAGCTTGTTTTTGTCGAAGAAATACTCTTTCGTCAGCTTCGCCACGACGCCGGACAGGGCAAACAGGGCGATAAAGTTCGGAATCGCCATGAGGCCGTTGAACGTATCGGCAATATCCCACACCACGTCGAGCGACGCGACCGCACCGATCACGACGACGATGATGAACACCACCTGATAAGCCTTCGAGACTTTGAGGCCGAACAGATACTGGACACAGCGGCTGCCGTAGAGCGACCATCCAAGAATCGTTGTAAACGCGAAAAGCATCAGCGCCAGCGCGACAAAGACGGAAGCGAATTTCTGGCCGAACATGGTGGCAAACGCGGCAGTGATGAGTTCGGAGCCGACTTTATGGCCGAAGGTGATGTCTACGCCGCTGCAAATGATAGTCAGGGCCGTCAGGGTGCAGATGACAATGGTATCGGCAAAGACCTCAAAAATGCCGTACAGGCCCTGTTGGACTGGACTCTTGGTATCAGCCGCCGCGTGGGCAATGGCTGCAGAACCGAGGCCGGCTTCGTTGGAGAATGCGCTTCTGCGCAGACCCCAGACGATCGTCTGCTTGAGCGCAATGCCACTAGCTGCGCCGCCGAGCGCCTTGGGTGTAAACGCTGTGGCAAAAATCTTGCCGAAAGCCGGGCCAATATTGCCGGCATGGCCGAAAATCACGGTCAGCGCGAAGATGATGTACAAAACGCTCATAACTGGGACAAGTTTTTCCGCCACGGCGCCGATGCGCTTGATGCCGCCGAAAAGGATTACACCGATCAGCGCGGCAATCACAACGCCGAACACGAAGTTCAGCAGCTTCCGCTCCTCTTCCGCTGCCGGGATAAAGGCGTCGATGGCGTCGTTCAGGGAGCCAACGATGGAGTTGACCTGCGACATGTTGCCGATGCCGAAGGAGGCGACGGCCGCAAAGACGCAGAACAGAATGCCGACCCACTGCCAATGCTTGCCGAGGCCGTTTTTGACGTAGTACATCGGGCCGCCGACCCAGTCACCCTTCGCGTCGCGCTCACGGTACTGGATAGACAGTGTAACCTCGGAATATTTGATCATCATACCGAGCAGCGCCGCCAGCCACAGCCAGAACACTGCGCCGTAGCCGCCGAGCGCGATGGCCTGCGAGGTGCCGACAATATTGCCGGTGCCGACCGTCGCGGCCAGTGCCGTTGTGACGGCCTGCAGGGGCGTGACCGCGCCTGCGCCTGCCTCCTGCTTCTGGAACATCTTTCCGACCGTGTTTTTCATCGCATAGCCGAAGCGCGTGAACTGAATCCCGCGATTGCGAATGGTCAGATACAGACCGCCGACGATGGTACATGGCAGAAAGATATACAGCCATGCGACCGTATTCAGGGTCCCCGTAAAGAAATTGATGATAGCTTCCATAGTTCTCCTTTCCGGACATCCTGCGGACGTCCATCTCCCTTTTTAAAATATAAAAGTATGGAACACACTATACCATAAAATAGTTTTTTAATCAATTTAAATGATTACACAGCAATGTAGAAAATTGCTGTGGACATTTGTTCATATTGCGAGGACATGCACAAAATTTAAATATCCCGCGAAAAAGGGATTGACGCAGCGGAAAAAACGTGCTATATTATTCAGGCAATCGGGATGCTAGTGTGGCTCAGTCGGTAGAGCAGCTGATTCGTAATCAGCAGGTCGCCGGTTCAAGTCCGGCCACTAGCTCCAGAAACCGGTGAAAATCGAGAGATTTTCGCCGGTTTTCTCTTTTATTTGTTCGGTTTTTCAGGTGTCAAAACCGCCTGACCCACACCGTGACCCACACGGCGAAATGTCCAGAGAGTGGCGGAGAGGATGTTTGTCTTATCCTCTCCGCTGCTCTGTGTTTTCAGGTAAACTTTTTCCTGCTGCAAGCGGTTGCTGTTTGCCCAAATGTACGTTATATTTGACATATCCAAAAATTTTTTGAAACAATGTGCTGTTTTGAGCTCCTGAATTGTTATATCTATGAGGCCTCAAAGAAATGGAGAAACAGACAGATGAAACGAGAACAGGTGTTGGCACTCTATGACGCATATGCCGACAGCATCTATCGTGTGGCGCTTGGGTATCTGCGTTCGCCGCATGACGCGGAGGACGCGGTACAGGCGGTTTTCTGCAAGCTGATGGAGCAGAAACTAAGCGTCTACCCCGGTCGGGAGCGTGCATTTTTGACAAAGCTGACGGTAAACCACTGCAAAAACCAGCTTGCAGCAGCAAAACGTTTTGTTCCGGATGCATTAGACGATCTGATCCTGCCGGCAGAGCCGGCGGATCGTACGCTCTACCGCGCCGTGATGGAGCTGCCGGAGAAATATCGCGTAGTGATCGTCCTGCACTGCATGGAGGGGTACGCCCTTTCCGAAATCGCCGGATTCCTGCATATCACTACTTCTGCCGTTTCCATGCGCCTGCACAGGGCGCGAAAAATGTTGGACGAACAACTCGGGAGGGATTGACATGGAACAAAATTTTAAGCGTATTGCAGATTCTGTTCGCCTGCCGGACGGTAGCCGAACGCGCATCCGCGCGCAGATCGCCTCCCACCGGGAAAAACAGGAGGCTTCTATCATGAAAACCAAAAAGCATTTGCCACGTTTGGCGATTGCGCTGATCGTCGCGCTGGCACTATCGCTGACAGCGGCTGCCGCAGTCTATGTATTCCGCAACTCGATCCTCGTATCTGACAAAAGCGACATTCCAGAGCCGCAGGGCGACACGCCAGTCGCGGTCGCGGTCTCGTTTCCGAACGGGGATGTGCCGCATTCGCTGGAGGACGTAACCGAGGCACGCCGCATTACTGCCGATGAGTGGGAAAACGGAGAAAAAATCGGTGGCGGCGGCTCCGGTTGGGATTCCGCAGAGGTTCTCAGCAGCGACACGGCGCTCTCCATCCGGCGCATTACGCGCGAAGACGGTGCGGAAAAGATGGAGTATATGGCGGAGAACCCCAACGATCTGGTTCCGTTTTTAAGCGACAAATTTGCTCTGGATCTGACGTGGATGAATGAGAACTATCGCTTTGTGCCGGAAACCGGCATTGCGTATGTCGTGCGCGACCCGGGCGGCGCATTTACAGGCAATTATTTCTCTGCACTCTACGGCGCGGCGGACGGCAAGGGGTATATCAGCTTTGAGCTTCGATATGACACGTCATGGGAAAACAGTAATCAGAGCTACATCGTGGATAGCTCGTATGAAGAGGCATATTATTACACCACGCAAAGCGGCTGTGAATTCCTGATTACGGCGGACAGCGGTCATGTTTGGGCTGAATGCTGCACCGCACACGCGAATGTCAGTTTGAGCGGGGCGTATCTGACAACCGACGCGGTCGAGCAGATCGTCGAGCATCTGGCTCTTTCAATCAAGGAATAAAGGTACAATGCGCCGGAGGAAGACTTGGAGCATTCCTCCGGCGCTCCTGTGCTTTTACATCACTTGTGCCATGAAATTGCCCATCTTTTCGGCTGCGCTTTCCTGCATCTGGCGTGTGACGTGGGTGTAGGTTCTTAGCGTGAATCCCGCGTCGAAGTGTCCAAGCATACTGGATACCGTTTTCACGTCTACGCCGTTTTGCAGTGCTAAGGTTGCGAATGTGTGCCTCAAGTCGTGAAATCTCAGGTGTTCCAGTCCTGCGTCCTTCAAAATCTTCTTGTGGATGTTGACCACCGAATCGGGGTGGTACATCTCGCCTGTCTTGGGTGACGGGAACATCCATGGGCTGCTGGGGTGTTTCTGGTGTTCTGCGACCAGCAGATCAACGGCATCCTGCGGAATTGAGATTTTGCGGATAGAGTTTTCCGTTTTCGGACGTGTGATGTCCGGCTCGCCTGCGTTGTTGCGTCCTGCCTGCTTGCTGACGGAAATCGTCTTATTTTCGATGTCCAAGTCCGACCATTGGAGCGCCACCAATTCGCCTTTGCGCAAGCCGCTGACGAGCTCCAGATAGAACATCGGCAGGACGCCGCGCTGGTCGGCAGCTAGCAGGTAGGCTTTAATCTGCTCCGGCGGCAAAATCTTCATTTCGTGCTTTGGAATTTTCGGTGGAATGCAGTCATTCGCTGGATTGTGCATAATCAGGCGTTCTTTGACCGCCCGGTCGAGTGCGTTGTGCAGCATCGTGTGGATTCCGCGAATCGTGGAATCGCTGAGTCCGGGCTGCTTGCCCTTCTGCGCTTCGCGGAGCCGCCCGTGTTCCTGTAGGTCTTTGTAGAGCCATTGCAGATCTCGTCCGGTCAGCTTTTTGAGTGGAATATCGCCAATACGCGGCGTGATATGCAATTCGATGCCGCGTCGGTAGTATTCGGCAGTTGAGAATCGCAGGTGTGGCTTTGCATATAGCTCATACCACGTTTGCAGCCATGTAGCGAGCGTGTACTCGTCTGCTCTCCGTACATCGACGGTTTCCGCTTCTGCGACTGCCTTTGCCAGCTTTTCTTTCACTTCTGCCTGCGTCTTGCCAAGGACGTTCTTAATCAGTCGTTTTCCCGTCTTTTCGTCGTATCCAGCGGTATACCGCCCTTCCCAGCGTCCATCCTTGCGCTTTCGGATGTTTCCTTCACCATTTGCCCGTTTCTTTGCCATGTTCGTGCCTCCTTCGTTTTGGTAGCACAAACAACTACCACAGAACAGGCACAAAGTCTACTGATTTTTTCGGAAGATCGGAATATTTTCAGACGTTCTCACACGCGGTGAAAACTCTATTCTTTGTTTACTGCGGCGCAGTTTTTGCGCAGTCCAGCTTCCATCTTCATCCTTGACATCTTTCCTGTCTGCTTTATAATGGTATTATGTAAATTGAATTTTGCTTGGACTATCAAAAAATCTGCAAAGCAACCAATATTTGCGCAAAAGCAACCGATTTTTGGTTTACAAAAATCGCGGTATCCCATAAAATCAGGAGAGAAAGATATGACACTTTGTGAAAAACTGACACAGGCGCGAAAGGCGGCAGGGCTGACGCAAGCCGATATCGCCGCAAGGCTGAGCGTTTCCCGGCAGGCGGTTTCGCGTTGGGAAAGCGGACAGTCGAAGCCGTCCACGGAAAAACTTCTTGCGCTGGGAGAGCTTTATGGCGTGTCCATCGACCGGCTTCTGAACACGGAAAACACAGAGAAGCCGGCTGTGGAGACCACTTCCGATGAGCCGGAAGCCGTTCCGGTCGAAACCGTTATTTCCGAAAAGCACCGTCCACAGGCATGGCTGAAATACATGGTCGCCGCGCTTTGCGGTGCGCTGCTGATGCTGGCGCTTCTGCTGATTCTGAAAAAGCCTGACTCGTCTGAAAAATCTGTCGATGTAAAGAGGTTCACAGATTTGGAGGTAGATCATGTTGGAGATATCACAAAACAGGATGAAGGCTTTGATTTCACATGGAAATGACAATTCGTCAAGCCGCTGCCCAATATGTAAAAACAGCCCAAATACGATATAGAGGTGAACCATATGAAAAAGACGATCTTCTCGTTCTTCCTGATACTCCTGCTTTTCCTGACTGCCTGCAATGCAGGAAGCACCGAACCGGACGTGCAGCAAGAGGCACAGCCCCAAGCGGAAGTCTCTTTGCCGGTGGACATTTCCGGACTCCCGGAGGGACAGTGCTACCGTCAGACGCCTTACTTGAATCCCATCGGCATTTCGTATCCGGAGGGACAATGCGTCTGGAACGATAAAGTTTATTCCTTTTCCAACGCACCGACCAAGCTGGGCGTCACGGACGCGAACGGAAACAGCGAAGCCTTGGAACTGCCGGACGCAGAATATATCTACAGCGTGTGCGAGACCGGCGATACGCTTGCGCTGCTGGCAGGAGCCAATCCGTTGTTCTTTGCCGGGACGGACGATGAACAGTCCGCGCAGGCATCCAGCGATGGCGGTTATGCGATTTATCTCTACGACGAAACCGAGCATTTGACCGGTAGTATCCCGCTGGCAAAGTGCGGCGCAGATGCGCCGTATGAGCTGGACAGCAACGGAACGGACTATTTTATCCTGTTCGGTGACGCGGTCGTTCGGGTCGGCGCTGACGGCACACAGCTTGCAAAAAGCGGCGATATAGGTGGGCGGCTCTTGCAGCTCGTCTGCGTAGACGGCGCGGTCTTCGTGCGCGTGGAGGGCGATGCAATTTATCAGACAGAGAAGATTGTCCGCCTGAACGCGCAGACGCTGGAAACAGAAACCGAATTTTCCTGCGATGGACTGGACATTCAGGGTATGGGAAAGGCGGCAGACGGGACGCTGCTCTTAATCAGCGGCGAGTATCTGCTGCGCCCGAATTTTGATGCCGGTACGCTGACTGCGATTCTGCACTGGGCGGACAACGCGAACGCGTCCGTCAACAATTACCGCTCTGTTCTGGAAACGGAGTCCGGCTTTTTTGCGTGGAACAGCGATGTGGAAGCCGCGTGCTTCTATGAAAAGCTGCCGGACGGCGAAACGCTTGAAGCCCCGACGGTTATCACGCTCTTTGCAGGTACAGGTTCGTATGAAATCGAGCTTGCAGCCGCCAGCTTCCAGAAGCTCTATCCGCAGTACCGCATTGACATCACCGCAGCAGAATCAGACGAGCAGACGGAGCTTGCACTGACGGAGCTTGGCGCGGGCAAGGGCTATGATCTATATCTGCTCTATGATTCCCAGTGGACGCAGTTGGACGACGCCGTGTTCTTTGAGGACCTGACCCGGTGGTTGGAGGCAGACCCTACGGCACCTCTTGAGAGGATCCGCCCTAGCGTTTTGCAGCAGATGCAGAAAAACGGTGGCATCTACCGCCTGCCGTCTGCCTACACCATTCTGACCTACGCCGCCGACCCCGAGCAGCTTTCGGACTCCCGACCGGAGACGGTTTTGCAGACGTGTGAGCAGGGCGGTGAGGAACTGTATCCGTTTACGTTCGTTACAGACTATTCCTCGCAGATGGCGAGGCGCTGCGCGATCGACTATGTAGATGCGGCGCAGGGAACGTGCAATTTCCAGTGCGATTCGTTCTATGCGCAGCTTGCGCTTCTGCGGCGGCAGAAGGCGGCGCTGGACACGCTACCGAAAAACCTTGACGTTGCTGCCACCTGCGACGGCCTTCTGTATTACTACGTCATTTTATCTTCGGACAGCATTGTCTATCAGCCGGGACGCTATCTGTATCCGGAGTTGAAGCAATATGTGTACTATGCGTACCCCAGCGACTATGATGGCGGCTGCCAGCTGGAATTTGACAGTCAGCTTTCCATCAACAGCCGGAGCGAGCAAAAGGAGGGCGCGTGGGCGTTTTTGAGCTACCTGCTCTCAGATGCCTATCAGCAGAGCGTCTATTCCCTGCCGGTCAGCGACACGGTGTTACAGGAGCAGTTTGCGCAGCTTCTGGCAGAAGAAAAAGTCTCGCAGGCGGATATTGATACGTTTTACGCGCTGGTCGATCACGCACAAAAGCCGGACTATCCGACCGAACCCATCGAGCAGATCATTCTGGAGGAAGCGGCGGCGTATCTCGATGGATCCGTCGACGAGAAGACCGCCGCCGAACACATCCAGTCCCGCGCGGGCCTGTATCTCATGGAGCAGAAGGATTCGTTTTCCTGAACTACATGGGATCTAAAACAGGTGCGGCGATGAAGAGTGTCTTCTCCATACATATTGCGGAAAGCACCTGAGCGATGCGGAAAAGGAATCTTTGAGAGGAATTATCGAAATGTATGCAGAATGAAGCATGGATCGATGAAGAAAACCGCATCGTGTCCTTTCACGAGATTCCAAACAGCCGGTATTACAGCGCAGAAGAGCATGAATTCTGGCAGATGATTGTCAGCCTGATTCTAGCTGGGTATCGCGTGCAGTAAAGCGTAGATTTTTTAGAAGGCAGTTTGCAAGTTTTCGAGCTTGCAAGCTGCATTTCTCTGCAATCTTAGAGCCGATTATGCTGACGCAGAACCTCTGGAAACGAGATCTGACCGTTTGTCCGCAGCACCTCCTGATAGCTCATACCGCGCATTTTCTGGTATGTTGCCGCGTCAATATCCGTGTCCGACGCAAGGATGTGATTGCAGACGTTTTGCTCGACAGCCTGTTTCAAAAGCAGTTTGCCGATGCGGTCACCAAACATACTGAGGATAGCTTCCAGCGTTTCTCCGAGGATTTTCGGCAGGAAGTCTCCGGCATATTCGCTCTGCAAATAGCCGCAGTAAAACAGAATTGCTTTTGCAATGAATTCGTTTTGCGTGCTGCATCCGTCGCTTTTGTAGTGTTCCTGCACCCGCTGCCAAACTGTATCTTCCATCCAAACTGTGTGGCGGCTTCGTTCTTCTGTTTTCATGTTCAAAACCTCCCGAAATCGTAATAGCGTCAAAATTGTCCTTGATTTTACTGGCATTTCGCGGCTTTTGGGCAATAACAGCGTCATTCCACTTTTGACAGCCGCAAAAAAAGCGCCATTTTTATCCCCCGAAACTGCCCGCACTGCGGGCAGAAGTGGACGGGCTGGCGCAGAAAAGCGCCAGTCCTTTCACCTGCTATAATTCGTCCATAGGAAAACTCGGATAAAAATGCAGACATTTCGCATAATCGACGAAAACCCTTCCCACGAAAATGCGGCTTCCAAGCTCGTTCTGGCGGCAGTCCGCTTTTTTATCCTTGCGGTACTTATTCGCTTTAAGCAGCATTCGGCTCCGCCGTATGAGACGACTTTTCTTCCCTTCTTTTCTTTGCCGTTATCAGCGCGCAGATGCGCGATGATATAATATCCTCATGCAGACAGAGGTTCTCTTCTTTTCTCCTTGCGGCGCTCGTCCGCTCTAGGCAGCGTGGGACCTCTCTCTTATGAGCTTTCATTTATGAGCCGGATGCGGGATTCTCCGCTGATATCGAAGCAGGGTATGACTCATAAGACCATGAGGACTGTCTGCAAATCTATGTTGAGGTGTATGTTATGTTCATTGTCGGTATTGATGTCGCCAAGCGCAGCCACGAGGTCTGTATGATCACATCGGACGGCCAGACCGTCCAGCGCCCATTCTCTATCCGCAACAACTGCACCGGGTACAATCTCATGCTGGAGAAAATCAGAAAACACACGAACATCAAAAGCCAGATTGTATTTGCGATGGAGTCCACCGCGCATTACTGACTGGCGCTCTTTACACGGCTGCGCAAGGACGGCTACCACGTCATTCTGCTCAACCCGATCCAGACCAGCGCCATGAGGGATATGTTCATCCGCAAGATCAAAACAGATGCAAAAGATTCCTTCATCATCGCCGAGCTGATCCGCTTCGGGCGCTATGCCGAAAGCAATGTTGCACAGGATCGTCTGCTGGCGCTGAAGGAGCTGTGCCGGAACCGCTTCTATCTGGTCGACATGGCCGGCGACCTCAAGCGAAAGCTGATCGCGCTGATCGACCGTGTCTTTCCGGAGTACGAGGCGCAGTTCGATACGATTTTCTGTAAGTCGTCCGTGGCGCTCCTAAAAAAGTATCCGACGCCGCAGAAGCTTTCCAACGCACATCTGGATAAGCTGACGGAGCTGCTCTGGAACAGCAGCAACGGTCACTTCGGCGAGTGGAAGGCGCGTGAACTCAGGGAGCTTGCACGAAACAGCTTCGGCGTTGAAGACTGTGACGGCGCGTATTCCACGCTGATTCTCCTGATGCTCGACCAGATCCAGTCGCTCTCCGGAAAGGCTGACGCTCTGGAAAAAGAAATATCCAGACTGTTTCAGAGCTTTGATACGACGGTCACGACGATTCCCGGCGTTGGCCCGATCATTGGAGCCGTCATTCTCAGCGAAGTCGGAGATATCTCCCGTTTTTCTTCCGCGGACAAGCTCGCAGCCTATATTGGCGTCGATCCGTCTGTCAACCAGTCCGGCGAGTTCCAGGCTGCGCACGCGCATATGTCCAAACGTGGCTCTCCATATCTGCGCAGGTGCATCTGGATGGCGTCTCAGGTCGCTGTACAGCGCGATCCCATGTTCCGCGCATATTACGAGAAGAAAACCGCAGAAGGGCTCAAATACATGACGATCATCGGTCATGTGACGAGGAAAATGACTGCCGTGATCTTTGCCATTCTGCGTGACCATAAGGTCTATGAACCTGTTCTGCCGACCGCCGCATAGAAGCTTCGCACCCATATCCGCCTGCTCACGCTCCGTGAGCCTGCATTGCCGCGCCCATTTCCAGCGGTGACCATTTCATTTCTTCTGCATTTTTATCCCTTGACAAATCCATAGCCGGCTGCTTCGCCGCTTACGGCTTCTTCCTCTGCCGAAATCCGCCTGCAGCCGTTCTTTTTCTGCGTTTGCCGTGTCCGCAATGCTCCCGCACGTTGGCGCAACGTCCGGTCTTGTGGCTTCCGGTGGGTACGCGCTCGGCTGAGCTGCGAAAGCCGCACAAACCGCCGACACGGGCGCGACGGCGTGGGAGTGGTGTTTTTGCTGTGCATTCAACCCATGTTTTCAATAAAATCGGCATATTTCCTCCTTGCGGCATCCTCGTCCAGTTTCCGCATCTGCCGATCATAGTCCTGTTGGAGCGCGAATTGAATTGGTCGGATTGTGAATAGCAGATTGCCATTTCGCTTGCGACCATCCTTCGTTGTAACTTGCGTCGGCTCTGTGACGAGCAGACCGCGTTCTTCGAGCGACCGGATGTGTTTGCAAATCGTGTTCGGACTCAACCCAACCGCTTCACTGATTTTCCGATAGCTCAGCCAGCATTGGAAAGTCTGCCGATCTTCGCAGAACAGCAGGTAGGCGTAAATTGCGATTTCTGCTGCGCTCAGACCCAGCGAGAAAATTTCTTTCGGCAGCGGGAAGTAGTCCTTGACCGGATCGCGTGTCGGCCAGAGATTTCGCTTCACTCAGTTCCTCCCGTGTGCTGCTCTACCCACCGGATGAACGCCTCTTTTGGCACGACGACCCGATTCCCGATTCGCAGCGCGGGAAAATCTTTTTCGTGTAACAGCTCATAGCTGCTCGACGGCGCGATACCCAGCACCTTTGCCACTGTCGCCGCGTTCAGGAACTGCGGCAGTTCGTCATAGCTTTTGTAGTTTGATTCTTTCATGTTGTCCTCCTTTGTTCGTGTTCATTTTTCCTGTCTGTATTTTGTCTGTCCGAAAAAACACCTCCTACCCTTTATCCGCATTCAGAGTGCTTTTGTACCAAACTTTTTTCAAAAGATTTTCTCCGCACCTTTAATTGCACAACTTTTGCGACGTTTGTACGAGAAAATTTTGGTTGTCGCAAAAAATCCTCTCATTACTAGTAGGGATAAAAATCGCAGTTTTGACAGCCTGTTTTCAAAAAATCGGAAATTTTTTCGCCGGTCAAAACATCTCCCTATTTAATCCGACACAAAAAGTCGTTTTTGATACCCTCCTCTGCAATTTTTTTAATTCAGGGGAGAAGATATTTTACGTCCATCAATAACCCTCCCTATTTGATCCGACAGATTTTTGCGTTTTGAGCGGTGTCTCACCGAAAAAAATCCCCTCACTGCATAGGCCACGGGAACGCGATTTTTAGAAGCCTTTTCGAGAAAATTCACAGATCATTTACATTTCCACGCCTGCGCTGCCTGTTCGCGTCCCTCCGAAAAAGTCCCCTCATGTGGTAGGCAGCGAGAACGCACTTTTTAGACCCGCTTCTGCGAAAGTTCACAAAATGTTTACGCAGAGATGCGCCGTTAGTGTTTTTGAAAAGTCCTCCTATTTAATCCGACAGAAAATTGCGTTTTGAACAGCCTGTTTTGAAAATTTTTTCGACGGCATAAAAATAGCCACCGTCCAAACGGACAGCGGCATCAAGTCAGCAGCTTGCATCCAGCTGCACTTCGAGTTATACTGGTTTTGGAATTTGTTTGCCGGGAGGTTGCTATGAGTCCTGACGAGATTGAATGGATCATGCGCCAATCTACTTGGTTGCTGGAAGTTGAGGGGCAGCACCCGGATGCACAGACCATGGAGTGGTGTCGCCAGATGCTTGCTGGCGAGATTTCGTTGGAGAAATATCTCGATTTGGTGATCCGTCGGGCAACGGAATAGTCAGTACGCTGCGAGACCTCTGCACAGGTGTTTTTCCCGTAATCTTTGATTACTGCGGCGCAGTTTTTGAGTGGGCTATTTTCCCCTTGACCCACACGCTGACCCACACAGCGAAACGAGCGGACGGAAATAGTGGAAATAAGAGACGCAAAGAGCATTGATTTCAGAGCAGAAAGTGCTGAAAAGGTCTAAAAAACATTATTTTTATAGATTTTCTACTCTTCGTAATCAGCAGGTCGCCGGTTCAAGTCCGGCCACTAGCTCCAGAAACCGGCGAAAATCGTGAGATTTTCGCCGGTTTTCTCTTTTATTTGTTCGGATTTTCAGGCGTCGAAATTGCCTGACCCAAACCGTGACCCACACGGCGAAATATGTCCAAAGAGCGGCGGAGAGGATATTCGTGGTATCCTCTCCGACGCTCTCTGCTTTTTTACATGACCTGCGCCATGAAATTGCCCATCTTTTCGGCTGCGCTTTCCTGCATCTGCCGTGTGACGTGGGTGTAGGTTCTTAGCGTGAATCCCGCGTCGAAATGACCGAGCATGCTGGACACCGTTTTTACGTCTACGCCGTTTTGGAGCGCCAAGGTCGCGAATGTGTGTCTGAGGTCATGAAATCTCAGGTGTTCCAGCCCTGCGTCCTTCAGAATTTTCTTATGGATGTTGACTACCGAGTCCGGGTGGTACATCTCGCCCGTTTTAGGTGATGGGAACATCCACGGGTTGCTCGGGTGCTTCTGATGCTCCGCGATTAGCAGATCGACGGCATCCTGCGGGATGGAGATTTTTCTGATCGAGTTTTCCGTTTTCGGGCGCGTGATGTCCGGCTCGCCTGCGTTGTTTCGACCGGCCTGCTTGCTGACGGAGATTGTCTTATTCTCGATGTTCAAGTCCGACCATTGCAGCGCCACCAGCTCGCCCTTGCGCAGGCCGCTGATGAGCTCCAGATAGAACATCGGCAGGACGCCGCGCTGCTCTGCCGCGGTTAGGTAAGACTTGATTTGTTCTGGCGGCAGGATCTTCATTTCGCGCTTCGGGATTTTGGGCGGAATGCAGTCATTTGCCGGGTTTCTGAGGATCAGGCGTTCTTTGACCGCGCGGTCGAGGGCGTTGTGCAGCATCGTGTGGATGCCGCAGATCGCGTCCGGTCAGCTTTTTCAGCGGAATATCTCCGATGCGCGGTGTGATCTGCTTTTTATTGATTCTTGAAAAACGCTACCACAACAGCGCCGGGACCCGCATGGGTTCCGATCACACTTCCTACGGTCGTATAGCGAATTTCTTTCAGTTTTCCCTCCCAGATGTGACGGCTGTCTTCGATATACTTTAGCAGCAGCGCGTCAGAAATTCCACTGTAGCCCAGCAGAACCGGCCTGCTGAAATCAATGCCGCCGGCCTTGTCGATCTCCTGAACGAGCAGATTGTTCCCCATTTTGGAGCCGCGTGCTTTTCCCAGCAGGTGAATCTCGCCGTCAATAACGGAAAGCACGGGCTTGATATTCAGTACCCCTCCGGCGAATGCGGCTGTCTTTGAAATGCGGCCGCCCCGCTTGAGGTATTCGAGGGTATCTACCAGCGCCACAACAACGATTTTTTTCTTCTCTTCCTCCAGTGCCTGCGCAGTTTCCTCTGCGGTCATTCCTGCATCCAAGAGGCGGAACGCAAGCTCCACCAGAATCCCTGTTCCCATCGCTGCGCTGGTACCATCTACAACATAAATGTTTTCATAATCCGCCGCCGCGATCATGGCGCTTTGATATGTGCCGGAAAATTTGGATGCAAGGGTAATAACAACGGCTGATTCGCCCGCCTGCCTTGCCTTTTCAAATTCCTTTATAAAGGCGTCCGGCGTTGCCTGACTGGTGGTGGGCAGCACATCGCTTTCGATGAGCTTTTCATAAAATGTTTTGTTGTCGATGGTCACGCCATCAATGTATTCCTCCTGCCCGAAATGAACGGTGAGGGGTACCGTAGATACCCGTGCTTTGATCTCAGGAACTAAGTCCGCAGTGGAATCAACAATAATCCTTGTTTTCAATTTCGTCAATCTCCTATTCTTCGCTATTTTGAGCGATGGCCTCAAGACTTATGCTGATGGCAGAAAGGCTGCGGTAAAATGTCGCTCGTTCGTCCTCCGTAAGGGTACTGCTGACCGTATCAAGGACGGCGCTGATTTTCTCCGCGATCCGTTTGCCGGCCTCCTGACCTTTTTCAGTCAAGCGCAAAGGGCTTCTGTACCGTTTGGCCCGTTCAGAATTCCGGACGATAAATCCGTTACTTTCAAGATGCTCCAACGCACGGGAAATGGTCGCCTTGTCCTCCTCGCAGTGCTCGCACAGCTCCGCCGCAGTCACGCCATCCAGAGAATATATGTAGTACAGACAGGACACATGGGCACTTCGCAGATGATAGGCGGCCATCTCCTGATTTTTTATCCTCCGTATGTCGCGGCTGATCCGGTTGATCAAAACCGTAAACGTCTCAAATCGCTCCTGCATGGCTGCGCTCCTCTCTCACGAATGCTTTTGTTGAAATCTCAACTTTCGGACTATACCACATGGATGTTGAAATGTCAACAGCAAAGTTCCGCACAGCCATTACTCTTTGATTATAGCATTCCACGCCGTGAGGCGATCCCGTCGTGGGTTTTCTGTTATTTTATCGGGTGGAGGGTATGGTCATCAAGAACACTACAAAGCCCTCACCGGAGCAGCTCCGGCGAGGCTCTGCTTTTGACCACATAAAATGCCACAGACAGGTGTGGAACACATGGGGTGACGCGGGTCACAAGATGTTAGGAAAGGAATTAGAATTGAGCGGAAACCGCTAAAAACGGCTAAAAAGTGCAGGAAAAATATTGCGGTAGTTCTTTGTCTACTGCGGCGCAGTTTTTGCGTCAGGTTTCTGGGTTTGACCCCCACGCTGACCCACACGGCGAATAAGGCTTAAAGAGCGGCGGAGTGGATGCTTGTCTTATCCTCTCCGCTGCTTTCTATCTTTTCTTTGACTCTTTCACATCACCTGAGCCATGAAATTACCCATTTTTTCTGCGGCATTCTCCTGCATTTGGCGCGTGACGTGGGTGTAGGTGCGGAGCGTAAAGCCTGCGTCGAAGTGTTCTAACCTTTGTCATCACACCGGAAAACCTCGACCAATTAGAGAAGATCAATACATTCTGTGACCGATACAACGTCGATTGCATCAACCTCAGCCATATGATTCCCGGCGCGCCGGTAGAAAAGGAGAAACTGCTTGCACTCTTTGACCGGGATATTCCGGTCGGGCGGATGCGGCGGCTTTGTGAACCATCTGCACAAACCGCACCGCACACCTGTCCGTTTGTCAGCCGCCGCGCGGTTTTCATCCGCTGGGACGGCGATGTCGCGCCCTGCATGCAGCTGCTGCACGGCTGCTATACCTACTTGTACGAACAAAAACGAACCATCCGGCGTTTTGTATACGGAAATATTCTGCAAACACCGCTGCTCGACTGCTGGAAAAATGCCGACTATGCTGCCTTCCGCCACCGTGTGCGAACGTTTTACTTTCCATTCTGCATGGATTGCTGGGGCTGCGAGGATTGGGAAACAAATCTCTGTGACTGTTTTCTCGGCGAAGCACCGACATGCGGCGCATGCTTGTGGTCAACCGGAAAAATATTCTGCCCATAGCGGCGAAAAGGAGAAAAAATGGAGCGATACGCGTGGAAAGCCGCTGTTCTGCCCGGAAAAATAGCGGAATATTGCAGGCGGCATGACGAGATCTGGCCGGAGATGCTGGAGATGTTCCGCCGCGCCGGTATCCGGAACTATTCAATCTGGCAGACGGGCGATACGCTTTTCGGCTATTACGAACGTGACGATCTGCAAACAGCGCTTGCCGTGCAGAAGAATGCGCCTGTCAGCGCACACTGGCGCGCATACATGCACGATGTAATCCGTATGGAACGGGATCCAAAGAGCGGCGCACAGCCGCATCTTGCACAGGTGTTTCTCTTTGACGGCGAAATCAGTACTTAACAGCACCTATGGAATTTGGCCATTCGTCTGAAGCACCTCTTGATACCTCAATGCCGCGCATTTTCCGGTAGGAACCTTTCGTACCGGCTGGGGTTTGTTCCAGACATAGAGGAAGGTGGTTTTCTTTATACAGCAAAAACAGCAGGCCCACGCGAGGCGGGCCTGCCATTTTTTAATAGCCGCGTTCAGCCGCGGAGCATTCTCCAAAGTCCCCGGAGGATATGACCGTTGGCAAGTTCCAGCATGCCGGGCAGCACGCCGCCCTTTATGCCGCCGGAGATCTGCATGCTGCGAAGCGGCGCACCGGCCGAAGCGTTCATCATCATGCGGAATTCCGGGTTCTTGTAATCTTTTTTGCCGCCGAAGCCTTTTGCGATGGTCGCTTCGACCGCTTTATACATGATCTTCATAATAAGGCTGTAACCCTTCATTTCCATGACCGTATTGTCCATGGTAAAAGCGCCTTTTTTCAGAACCGGCGGTATATACTCCCGGCCCAGCATTGCTTCCCAGTCCTTTTTGTTTGGCTTACCGGTGCAGCTTTGATACCAGCTGCCGCGCTGCCATGCCGGAACAGGCAGCGTTTCGCCGTGCTTTATAACGGGTGCGGTCAGGCCGCCGATGCTGACAGTATATTGTCCGACTGGAATCTTCCAACCGTCCTGCCAGACAGCAAAGCTGCGGTCGGTCAGACGGAAAACAGCCTCGCGGCTCTCGTTTGGCTGCAGGAACAGCTTTTGAAAGCCTTTTAGTTCCCGCACGGGACGGTGCAGGCTGTTTTGCGGCGCTTCGACATAAAGCTGCACGACCTCCGCACCGGCAATGCTTCCGGTATTTTTGACGGTAACGAAAACCGTATCACCGGAGAGTGTCAGATTGGAATATGTGAATTTTGTGTAGCTTAATCCATAGCCGAACGGCCAGCGGACAGGAACGCCCGCCTTGTCATAGTACCGGTAGCCGACGTAAAGCCCTTCCTGATACAGTGCGTCCGCAGTTTTTCCGTATAGTTCAGAAGACGGTACATCTTCATACCTGTACGGCCAGCTTTCGGCCAGTTTTCCGCTGGGATTGGCGCAGCCATAGAGCAGATCGGCGACTGCTTCTCCGCCTGCCTGACCGGGCAGACCCATGTAGAGGATAGCCTTTACGCGCTCCTCCCACGGGCATTCCACCACACCGCCGCACAGAAGCACGACCACCGTATTGGGGTTCGTGCAGGCCACGGCTTCTATCATCCGCAGATGCCCATCCGGCAGCTTCATGTCCTCCCGGTCAAAGCCCTCGGATTCATACCGTCCGGGAAGGCCCGCAAAAATGACGGCAATCTCTGCTTTTTCTGCCGCCCGTTTCGCTTCCGCCAGCAGAGCCTCCGTTGTATCGCCCTGCGCATCGCAGCCGGGTGCATATATCGCGCCGGGCAGGAACTCCAGCGGCTGCGAAAGCCGCAGTGGGTTGATATGGCTGGAACCTGCCCCTTGATAGCGCAGATTTTCCGCCATTGCGCCGATCACGGCGATTTTTGTATCTGACTCCAGCGGCAGGATGCCGTTCTCGTTTTTCAGGAGCACCGCACCTTCTGCCGCCGCCCGTTTTGCGAGGGCATGATGGGCTTCATAGTTGCAGGATGCGGGGGTTCTCTGCGTTTCGGCCGCGCGGAATACAAGCTGCAGCACGCGCCGTGCAGAATCGTCCACGCAGCACTCCGGCAGACTCCCATCCCTGACTGCCGCGAGGACTTCCTTTTCCATATAGGCGCTGCCGCCGGGCATATTCAGATCGCAGCCTGCGCGGAAGCCCGCAATCCGGTCATTCATCGCCCCCCAGTCCGTAACGACCATACCATCAAAGCCCCATTCAGTACGCAGTATATCCGTCAGCAGTTCTTTGCTGTCGGAGCAGTGAACACCGTTCAGCTTGGGGTAGGCGCACATGACCGCAGCGGGACTTCCCTCTCTGACGGCAATCTCAAAAGCTGTCAGGTATAGTTCCCGCAGCGTGCGCCCGTCCAGAATGCTGTCAGAGGTAAAACGGTCCAGTTCTTGTGAATTGGCGGCAAAATGCTTGAGACTCGTGCCGACACCCTGCGCTTCCAGCCCCCGGATAAAGCCTGCTGCCAGTTTACCTGCCAGATACGGGTCCTCACTGAAATACTCAAAATTCCGCCCGCAGAGCGGATTACGTTTGAGATTGGCTCCCGGCCCGAGGACGAGTCCGACGTCCTGCTCCCGTGCCTCTTCGCCGATGGCCGCGCCGATCTGTTCCAACAGCGCAGGATCCCAGCTGCCGGCAGTCGTGACCTCCGCCGGAAAACAGGTCGCGGGACGGGAGTTATTCACGCCCAGCATATCCGCCGCATCCTCCTGCTTTCGCAGACCGTGGGGGCCGTCACACATGAAAAGCGCGGGGATGCCGTATCGTTCAAATCGCTTGGTTTCCCAGAAGCTTGCGCCGGAGCACAGTGCGATCTTGTCCTCCAGCGTCATTTCCTTCAGAATGCGTTCTATGTCCATTGATCTACCTCAAAATGTGTAGGTTCCGGCAGTCAGCGGCACCGGCTCTTTCCCGGGCAGCGTCAATACGGCAGTGCAGTTTACAGGGATCGTCACGGTATAGTTCCATCCGTTCTCCGTCTTCTCCCAGCCGCTTTCCACCCGGCCGTACACGCTGTTGTAAGCGGCCTTTGCACGGGTAAAGTGTCCGCCGGGACGCGGCGCAATGGAAAAGTAATTCTCCCCGCTCACCCGGATACCGCACATGGTATCAAAAAGCCAGCGGCAGACCGCGCCTTTGGAATAGTGATCCAGAGACGCTACGCCGCTTCCCGCTGCCCGGTCTCCTTCCCAGGATTCCCAAATGGTCGTAGCTCCGCTTTTGGGCATGAACAGCCAGCCCGGCATCTGCTCGTTTTCCAGCAGCCGGTATGCCGCTTCCAAGTCGGTTTCTGCCAGCACGTCCAGAATCAGCGGCGTAGACAAAAAGCCGGTTCCCAGCCGCCAGCCGTAGTTTTTCAATGCTTGAAGCAATCTCTTTTTTGCATACGCCGTCTGTGCTTCATCCAGAAGATGTAGCGCCAGCGGCCGCACAAGCCGGGCCTGCCGGTCGGTATCCAGCGTGAACTGCTCGGTTTTTATCATGGCCTGATATGCCGTCCGGCAGCCGTCGCGGTATTCTGCAAAGCGTGAAATGTCCTCCGTATCGCCCAGAATCTCCGCGATCTGCGCCATCAAGGCCATCACATAGGCCGTATAGGCTGTGGATACCTCCGGATGCGGGCCGGCAAAGTCCATGAAGCGCATGGTGTAAATATCCTGCGGCTCGGCCCATTCGCCATAACTCTGGCCCCGGTTGACCAGATATTTCTTGTCCTTTGCCGGGATATGCACCGGCTTTGCATAGGGGCCGCCCCAGCGCCCGCAGCGGCGCATCATAAACTGCGCATAGCGCTTCATGCCGGAATACCGTCTGGCCAGAATCTGCTTGTCTCCGTACTGCTTCCAGAGAACATACGGCATGATCACACCTGCATCGGCCCAGCCGACGCTGCCGTTCATGGTGTACATATAGAAATCCGTACCGCCGGACGGGGCGATCTGTGGAAGGCAGCCGCTCTTGCGCTGCCAGTCATACATGTCGTTCAGAAATTTCTCAGCCATGGGCTCGTAATCAAACAGGAAACAGGCCGTAGGACAGAAGATCTGCGCGTCGCCGGACCAGCCGTGACGCTCTCTTGTAGGACAATCAGTGGGCAGATCGGCATGGTTGTTTTTTGCACTCCAGACCGTGTTTTCCACAAATTTGTCCAGCAGCGGATTGGAACTTTCAAACCAGCCCGTGCGTTCCATATCGGAATAGACCGCAATGGCGGTAAAATTCTCTGCCTTGAATGGAATCTTCGTCTCTACCAGCACATAGCGGAAGCCGAAAATCGCAAACGTGGTTTTATATGCGTTTGCGCCATCCTTGCAGGTATAGACGACCTGCTGCAGGGGCGTGGTAAACTTGTTTCTGGAAAGCTGAATATTCTTCTGCGTGAATTCTCCGTTTTCGTCCAGCATTTCGCCGAAACGAAGCGTTACGGTCTGTCCCGCCCGCGCCGTCAGCGTAAAGGCAGCATAGCCCGCGATGTTCTGTCCGAAGTCCAACACGGTTTTCCCCGCCGGCGTACGAAGAAGCTGTGCGTGCAGACGCTCATGCTCCCTGACCGCAACATTGTCAGACGCTGAGGGGGTGACCGGATGCGCCGTCGCCTTTGCCTTTCCGTTGTAGCTGGGTGCACAGCCGGCATCCACTACTTCCCCATCCTTGTTGTCCGCAAAGCGGAAAGGGCCATCATTTGACCACTCCCAGCTTTCATCGGTGCAGACCGTCTGTACATGGCCGTCCGTATGTGTGATCTCCAGCTGCGCCAACAGCTTCGTTTCTGTTCCGTACTGATTGCGCAGGCCCCATGCGCCGGTGCTGCCGCGATACCAGCCGTCAGCCAGCTGGACGGTCAGGACATTTTCGCCGCTTCGCAGAAGCGGTGTAATGTCGTAGGTCTGATACTGTACGCGCCTGCGGTAATCGGTAATGCCGGGCGCAAGGATAACGTCCCCTGCCCGCTGTCCGTTCAGCTTCGCTTCGTACAGACCGCAAGCCGTGATATATAGGCGGGCCTTTTTCACATTGGAACTCTCAAATATTGTTCGGAAGCAGTCCACCGGATACCGTTTTTTTCTATTTACGCGATAATCGCCTGTGATCCAGCGGGCGCACCATGTATCGATGCCGGTTTCAAAGCTGGACTCCGACCACTCGCCGCAAACGCCGTTCTCGTCCCAAAGCCGGACACGCCAGACGACGCTCGTTTTAGCTAGGACGGGGCTTCCGCCCCATTTTGCGCGCATGGCAGCACCTTCTGTCTTTCCGCTGTCCCAAAGGAGATTTCCGCCGTCATCTGCAGCTAGAATCTGCCACGCAGTCTGCCTGACGCCGCCCTCGCAGTTCCAGAACAGCTGCGGGGCCGTGAAGTCCACGCCCATGGGCGCGGTCAGGTGCTCTGTTTTCAGCCGAATTGCCCGCATCACTCTGCCTCCCGGCGGGCCTTGATCTCCGCCTGTTCTTTGCCGATGTACTTCTCCACATTCAGGAAGGCCAGCAGTACCGCGAGCGCAACGCCGGTGATGGTTTCAAGCCCTACAAATCCAAAGGTAATCGCGTGCTTTACGGCAGCGCTCTGCTCTGCCGCAGTTGTTACGCCATTTATGATCTCCGGCGCAGTATAGCCTGTTTTGGCAAGCAGACCGTTGAACACGCCGGTGCAAATGCCAACCATCGCAACGGCAATGATATTATACACACTCATGGCCAGCCCATCGCACCGGAAGCCGCTTTTCCATTCTACATGATCCAGCACGTCGGCAAACAGCGCCATGAACACATACGAGCACGGCAGGCCGCCGATATTTTTGACAAACTGCCCCGCCAGCATAATTGTCATATTCGTGGGGAACATCCAGCAGACGGCGCTGCCGAGGGCATAGAGCACGAAGCCTGCCAGCGTGACATTCCGCTTGCCAAATTTTTTAGCCAGCGGCCAGACGGCAAAAACGCCGATTCCCATGGGAATGCCGCCGATGACGGAGAGCATGGTCTGGGTAATGCCGTCATTGTAGGTGCCAAGCACATAGTTACAAAAATAGACAAGGCTCAGATTCTTAATGCTTGCACCAAAGGTAAAGATCAGGAAGTAGGCATAAATGATGAGCATATACTTGTCCGTAAAAATTGCCTTAAGCTGCTTTGCAAAGGGAACAGACGGCTCTTCGCTGTTCTGTGCCTCGAGCGTGACGCGCTCCTTGGTGAAATAGTATTCCAGCAGCGTCAGCGGCAGAGCCAGAATGGACAGCACGCTCATCAGCGCAATCCACTTCCTCTGTTCCACGCCGATTTTGGGCATGATGACCATTGGGAACACCAACGCAACCAGGATGCCGCTCATCATGATGGTGGCGATCTGATTGAAAACGGACAGGCTGCCGCGCTGGGTCGTGTCGCGCGTAGACAGAGGCACCATCAAATTGTGGCTCATATTAAAAATGGTATATGCGAAGGAATAAAACAGGTTATAGCTGACCATGACCCAGACCGCCTGCAGGGTCTGCGAGCCCTTGGGCACGGTAAAGAGCAGGATGCCCGTAATGGTCAGCAGCGGCGCGGACAGCAGCAGCCACGGACGGGCCTTGCCCTCTTTTGTATGCGTGCGGTCAATAAGATAGCCCATGACTACGTTCGTGACCGCGTCGATAATCTTGGACACGATGGGAAATACGACCAGAAATGCGCCGCCCCAGAGTCCGGTCAGCTTCAGTACATCTGTATAATAGACGTTCAGGTACGTCGCCAGCACAGCATTGAGCAGCAGCGCACCCGCCGGGCCAATCAGATACCCCAACCACTTCTCCGCCGGTTTTACATACTCTGAATGAATCCTGCTCTCAAACGCTTTGCGCTCTACAAGTTTTCGTCTTGCCATCTCCGGTTCCTCCCATGTTTCTCGTAACATTGCTTATGCGACCAGTATAGCATGTCCAAATATGCAAAGCTTGCATTTTTGTAATCAAATTGATATAGTTGTATTCAGATTGGAGGACTGAACATGGAACGTGTAGATCTGCAATATTTATGCACCGCCATCGGCAATCTGTCCGGAATCCCGGTCCGGGTCTACGAGAACGGCATCCAGACCTTTTATACCTCCATGGTCGATCTGCCGAAAGATCCTCTGACGCTCTGCCGGGCGGAGGTCTTTGCCATCACAGACCATGTGGGATATTATATCACGCCGCAATTTCACTACTACGGCGTTCTGAATGCTGGAACGGTAAAGCTTGTCGTCGGCCCTACGCGGCAGGTGATGGAACGCGAACAGGACCTGCGGGAACTGGCCTTCCGGCTGGATCTGTCCGGTGATGAGGCCGAGGCCATGCTCTCCGGCATGCGGAGCATTGTTCGCATGCCGGTGGAAAGCATGCTGCAAATGCTGTGTACGATAAACTATGTGTTCAATCACGAAAGACTGGAACTGAAGGATCTGCGCATTTATGAACAGGAGCAGACCGCTCTGATTTCCCGGCAGGTACGGCAGCAAGCGCAGAACAGACTCGATCCGCCGCAGCTGGAACACAACACCTATGATCTGGAGCAGCGGCTGCTGCGCATGGTACGCAAGGGCGACACGGCAGCACTCCGGCAGTGGCTGGACAGGGCGCCAGCCGTCCGCAGCGGCGTTGTGGCCGGTGAGCCGCTCCGGCAGCGTAAAAATCTGTTTATCGTCACTGTCACGCTTGTCTCACGCGCGGCAATCCAAGGCGGAATGCAGGTGGAGGATGCGTTTACACTCAGCGACTCCTATATCCAGCAGTGCGAACTGACCGCTTCTCCGGAGCGCATTGCAAATCTGCAATACCGGATGCTGCTGGACTATGCGGAACGGGTGGAGCGGCTGCACCGAGGCGCTGTTTCGTCCAGACTCACAGCGGATGTGGCAAATTACGTTCAGCACCATCTCTCCGACGCAATCAAAACCGAGCAGATTGCCCGTGCGCTGTATGTCAGCCGCCCGTACCTGTCCAAAAAATTCAGAGAAAGTACCGGAGAAACGCTGACAGATTTCATTCTGAAAGAAAAAACGGAAGAGGCCAAGCGTCTCCTCCGTTATTCGGACAAATCTCTCACTGCCATCGGCTCCTACCTCGGCTTTTCTTCTCCCAGCCATTTTTCCCGCATCTTCCGGAAATACGCCGGCAGCAGCCCGCACGAGTACCGGGAGCGGTACAACTGAGGCGCAGCGGCCTGCATCACAAAAAACGGGCACGCCGATTGGCGCGCCCGTTGAGAAATGTGAAGATTACAGTTTGGAATAGGCAACGGCGATCTTGCTCGCTGCGTGTGCGTTGTTGTAGGCCAGTTCCAGATTGGCGGCGAAGGACTTGCCCTCGGTCATGTCCTTGATGTGCGCCAGCAGATACGGCGTGATGGCCTTGCCGTGGATATGCTCGGCGTTGGCCTGTGCGACAGCCTTGTCGATGATGCCGTTCATGTAGTTCGGATCCATCGCATACTGCTCCGGGATTGGGTTGCCGACGACAGCACCGCCCTTGAGGCCGATGTCCCACTTGGCCTTCATGATCTTCGCAACCGTCTCTTCGTCCTTGCAGTTGTAATCCAGCTTAAAGCCGGAGGTGCGGCAGTAGAACGCGGGCAGCTCATCCGTGCGCAGACCCAGAACGGGAACGCCCTGCGTCTCGAGATATTCCAGCGTCAGGCCGAGGTCGAGAATGCTCTTTGCACCCGCGCAGACGACACAGACGGGGGTGTTGGCCAGTTCCTGCAGGTCGGCGGAGATGTCCATCGTCTTTTCTGCGCCGCGATGCACACCGCCGATGCCGCCGGTGGCGAAGAATCGGATGCCTGCCATGGCGGCGATAAGCATGGTGGTTGCAACGGTGGTCGCGCCGGTCATGCCGGTTGCCAGATACACAGCCACGTCACGGCGGCTGACCTTGCCGACGCCCTCAGCCTTGCACATGACGAGCAGTTCTTCGGCGTTCAGGCCAACCTTCAGCTTGCCGCCCATGATCGCGGTCGTTGCGGGAACAGCGCCCTCTGCACGGACGATCTCTTCGACCTTGTGCGCAAACTCCACGTTCTGCGGATACGGCATACCGTGGCTCAGAATGGTGGATTCCAGTGCGACGACAGGCTTGCCCGCGTCGATGGCCTCCTGAATTTCAGGGGTAACAGACAGATAATCCTTCAGATTCATATGAATAACTCCTTTCAGATGGGTGTACAGGTTCAAATGCGGTGCGCCAGCAGGATTTCTTCGAGCAGCGCAGTGCTCATATTCGGATTGATGGTCCGCTCGTGCGACACAGCCGCAATCCCGGCGGCCATGGCATAGTCCAACGTCTTTTTGACGTCAAAGCCATGGAGCGTGGCATACAGCATAGCGGCAGCAAAGGAATCACCCGCACCGGAGGCGTTGACCATCTTCGCTGGCCGCAGCTTGCGGCGCAGAACAGTACCGGCTGCGTCCATGTACAAGCAGCCCTCTGCGCCAAGACTGACAAACAGCCGCTTGAGGCCCTTATTCAGAACAGCCTCGCCCGCACGTTCCAGATCGCTGTCGGACTGAATTTCCATACCGGCCAAAATCCCAAGTTCCATACGGTTAGGCTTGGCAGTGTGGAAACGGCCGATGAACGGTGCGACCACGCGTGCATACGCACAGGAGACAGGATCGACACATACGATCTGTTCAGGCGTACACAGATCCAGCAGCTGCAAAAGCATTTTTTCACCCATGCAGGGGTCGCAGGTCACGACACCCGCACCTTGGATCAGCGCTTTTTGCGACGGCAGATAGTCCTCCGGCATGTCCTGCTGGACAATGCGCATGTCCGACATGCCGACCAGCATATCGCCGTCTGCGTCCAAAATAGACAGATACATGGAGGAATTTGCGCCCTTCGCCTCATACAGATGGGACGTGTCGATTCCCGCGTCTTCGCAGGAACGGCGGATAAACGCACCGAAGGTATCGTCGCCCACGCAACTCAAAAGCTTCACGTCTGCGCCCAGCCGCGCGAGGTTCTCGCACACGTTGCGCGTCACACCTCCGGCGGACAGGCTGATGTGGCCGGGATTGGAATCACGCAGATGGATGGGCGCAAGGGACGCGCCGTTGAGATCTGCATTCGCAGCGCCGACGCCGACAATATACGGCTGCTTGTCCATGAAAAACGCCTCCTCTTTTCTGGTGAAATTGTATCATAGCGAATTGTCCCCAAAAAGTCAAGGATAAAATTATGGACTTTTTATGAACGTTTTTGCAGAGAAAAAACGGGCGCGCCGTGAGGCGCGCCCGAGGGGAAGCTTGATCAGCGGGTGAGGAAGAACATGAGGGCGAAGAGGATCGTGATGACCCAGGTGCCGGCATTGACTTCCTTGATCTTGCCGGTGAAGATCTTGATGAAGACATAGGAAATGAGGCCGAACGCGATGCCGTAGGAGATGTTGTAGGTCAGCGGCATGAACGCGACAGTCATGAAGCCCGGAACCGCAGCAGCGGGATCGTCCCAGTCGATGGAGCGGACGTTCGCCATCATAAGAACGCCGACATAGATCAGAGCTGCAGCGCAGGCGTAGGTCGGGATGAGCTGTGCGACAGGCGCGAGGAACATTGCGATGAAGAACAGAGCAGCAGTCGCCATGGAGGCAAGACCGGTGCGGCCGCCCTCGGCAACGCCGGCAGAGGACTCGACGAACGTGGTGACAGTGGAGGTGCCGCAGACAGCGCCGCAGCAGGTAGCAATGGCGTCAGCCAGCATAGCCTTGTCCATGTTGGGAACGTTGCCGTCCTTGGTCAGCATATTGCCGGCAGCGCAGGCGCCGTACAGCGTGCCAAGGGTATCGAACATATCGACCATGCAGAATGCAAGCATGGTAGTGAGGAACATGACGATGAAGTTGCTCATGCCGTGCTCGGCAATGTACGGGCTGAAGTCAAAGCCTTCGGTGAAGACCTTGCCGAACGCCTGTGCGCCAAACTCTTTGAACGCGCCGAAGAAATCGGAGGTCAGGTTAGGAGCGACAGCGGTAGCATAGAAATCAGGAATCGTGATGAGGCCGATGACGTAGTAGAGAACTGCGCCGCCGAGCATGCCCCACAGGACAGCGCCCTTGACCTTCTTCTTGGACATAGCGCCGATGGCGAAGACCGCGATGATGGTCAGGAGCATCGGGAAGATGCTGGCCCAGGTAGCGGCGCCGGAGAAGACATTGAAAGAAGCGAGATTGACAAGCGTTGCGCCGTCGTCCATGACGATACCGGCGTTCTGCAGGCCGATGAACGCGATGAACAGGCCAATGCCGGCAGAGATCGCAGTCTTGACAGCAGCCGGGATAGCGTCGAAGATCATCTTGCGAAGACCCGTGACAGTCAGCAGGACGAAGACAATGCCGTCAACCAGAACGAGAACCAGCGCGTTCGCGTAGCTGAGGCCGAAGGTGAAGCAGACGGTGTAGACGAAGAATGCGTTCAGACCCATGCCGGAAGCCTGCGCCAGCGGCAGGTTGGATAGAAGACCGATGAGAACGGTGCCGATAACGGCGGAAATGGCAGTTGCGATGTAGATTGCACCGTAGCTGACGGTGCCGAGGCTGGAGAACATACCGGCGTTGACCATCAAAATGTAAGCCATCGCCATGAAGGTCGTCACACCGGCCATGATCTCGGTGCGCACGGTCGAGCCGTGTTCCTTCACTTTAAAGAAATTGCTCATGTAGGGAAACCATCCTTTCTTTTTTCTCGCGGGCAGGCAAAAATTTTTTAGCCCACCAGACTTTCTGACAGCTTGATTATAGAGGATAGCGCATATAAATACAAGTGTCAGCACCAACAAAAAAGTTCACGGAAAATTTACACTACTGCACAAAAAATATATTGTTTTCGCCAATGGCGAAAACAACGAATCAGAAGAAGGAATTGACAAGCCGCCGTTCGGCCGGTATAATATTTCTTTGGGAATGACCCGACGCACGAAAGGATATGGAGGAGAAGATTCTGCATGAAATATAGAATGAACATTGCCGGTCTTGACCGGGATCTGCCGCTGTGCAAGGTGTCCGACGATCTGTATATCGGCGCGTTCGTCATGTTCGGCGACGCGGAGATCACCGTCGCCTGTGCACGCGAACTGCTGGCAAGGGCGCCGAAGGACTACGATTATCTGCTCACGGCCGAGGCCAAGAGCATCCCCCTCATCCACGAGATGGCTCGCCAGTCCGGCGCAAAGGAATATTTCGTCGCCCGCAAGGGTCTGAAGGTCTATATGCCCCGCCCGCTGCATGTGACGGTCCGTTCCATCACGACCCAGCATGATCAGGATCTATATCTGTCCGGCGAAGAGGCTGACAAGATCCGCGGTAAGCGTGTGCTGATCGTAGACGATGTCATTTCCACCGGCGAATCGCTGCGCGCGATGGAAGAGTTGGTTGAAAAGGCAGGCGGCACAGTCGCAGGCCGCATGGCTGTTCTCGCGGAAGGCGATGCGCAGGAGCGCAAGGACATCATCTACCTCAACAAGCTTCCCGTCTTCAATGCAGACGGCACAGTCAAGGAATAAGATACATATTTAAATACAGAACGATAGAAAAACCTCTGCTGCCCGCGCGGGCGGCAGAGGTTTTTTCAGCTTTACTGGAAATGCTCCGCGAAAGCGTCCCATTGTTCGCGCAGGCGCTCACGGCTGCGCTTGAGCACGTCGATACACATGCCAAGCGACTGATAATACTCGTCAGAGAAGCGGCGGTGGGCGGAACCGCAGGAGCGATACTGCTCGATCACAATCTCGTAGCGGCGCTGCGCACGATGGACAGCATCGTCCCAGGAAATATAAATTTCCTCCTGCGCCTGTCTGCCCACACGCTTCAGAACCTCCGGCTCATGGCAAAGCTTTGCAAGCAGCGCTGCCATGGAGTCTGCGTTTTCTTCGATCAAAAATCCGTTTTTGCCATCCGTGATATCCTCAGCAGCGCAGCTGCCGCGCACAAGGACGCTTGCCAGTTCACAGGCTGCCGCCTCGCGCACGACAAGGCCGTTCGTGTCGAACGTCGATGGGAACAGGAACAGATCGGCCCGGCAGTACCACGCCCGAATGACATTGCGGTCGTATTTGGGCGAGGTAAAGAACACACGGTCCGCAAGGCCAAGTTCGTTGGCGTAGGCCACGACCTCATCTTTGTCTCCGCCGCTGCCGACGAAGACCATACGGAACGGATGGCCGCCGTCCTTAAGTTTTTTGAGTGCGTCGAGCGTGATGCGTAGGCCCTTATACCACATCATGCGGCCCACAAACAGAAAAACGGGCACGTTTTCCGGCAGATCAAAATCCCGGCAGACCGCGTGGACGTCTGTTTCCGGTACGCGGCCCCTTGCGAAATCGACGCCGTTCGGCATTACGCGCCAGTCGCCCTGATAGCCGAGCGAGCGCAGGTTCTCCCCCGCTCCATGGCTGACTGTCCAGACCTCATCGAAGGCGCTGATATTGTCAACAAGCAGCTTTTTTGCGCCCTCCTGCAAAAGCTTCGCATGGATGGCATTTGCAATGTCAATATCGAACTTGGTGTGATAGGTAAAAACCGTTGGAACATGGATCCGGGCGCGCAGTTCGCGTGCAAGCACGGCAGAGGTAATGGGGCAATGGCAGTGGATGAGATCAAACGGGTATTCCATAAGTGTCTGCATGGTCTTCTCTGAAAACGGAAAGCCCGCATGATAGCCGACAAGCTTCGTCATGTCGATGCTGGGATAGCGCACGACCGGGAAGCTGAAGCCGCTGTCGTCCGCGCCGGGATAAGCAGGCGTCACAACAACGGCTTTATCGCCGCTCTCGGTGATCGCGCGGCCATAATTGACGACCGCATTCGCAACCCCGTCCGTCACGGGCGGAAACGAATCATTGATGAGGCAAATGGTTCTGTTGGACATGGAATTCTCCTTTGTATAATAGAACGTGAGTGGTTTTCCAGCTGTGCTTCTGAAAAATGATTATTCGCCCGTAAAACTCTTGCAGTACGGGGCAAGACAGCAGCGTTCGCACGCGGGCTTTCTCGCCACACAGACTGCCCGGCCGTGCAGGACGAGGCGATGGCAGAAATCGGACGATTCCTCCGGCGGCAGGATGGCGCGCAGCTGCTGTTCAACCTTTGCCGGGTCCTTCCCGCTGGCAAGGCCCAGCAGATTGCAGATGCGGATGCAGTGCGTGTCGCAGACGACCGAGCCGGGCGTCCCATAAATATCGCCCAGCAGCAGATTTGCCGTTTTCCGGCCCACACCCGGCAGGCGCAGCAGTTCGTCCATCGTTCCCGGGACTTTTCCGCCGTATTCGTCCCGCAGCATCCGACAGGCCAGCACAATGTCTTCCGCTTTGTGCTTATAGAACCCGCAGGAGTGAACATAGTCCTCGACCTCGGAAACGTCGGCCTCCGCGAACGCATCCAGCGTCGGATAGCGTGCGAAGAGCGCAGGCGTAACCAAATTGACCCGTGCGTCTGTGCACTGTGCAGACAGGCGTACTGCGATCATCAGCTCATAATCCTTCCCGTAATGCAGCGCACAGAGCGCATCCGGATATTCCTTTTTCAGCGCAGCAATGATACCGGCCACGCGTTCAGCTGTTTCCATACTTGCTCATCCCCTGTTTTTTGTTTCATTGTATCACAAACAGTCGGGAAAGGGAACCGCCCGCTTGTAATTGGCAGCGAAAACCGGTATAATACATTAAAAAACAAAAAGGAGGCGGGCGATATGTATCAGCCCCTCGCGGACGCGCTTCGTCCGCAGGAACTGTCCGACGTCTGCGGTCAGCAGCATATATTAGGGGAAAACGGCCTGCTACGCCGCATCATTGAGAGCGGCTCTGTTCCGAATATGATCTTCTACGGCCCTTCCGGCACAGGCAAGACGACCGTTGCAAATCTGATTGCGAAAAAAACGCAGCGGAAGCTGTGCAAACTCAACGCAACGACCGCGTCCTCCGCTGACATTAAGGAGATTTATGCCCAGCTGGACACGTTCCTCGCGCCGAACGGCGTGTTGCTGTATCTGGACGAGATCCAGTATTTCAACAAAAAACAGCAGCAGACGCTGCTGGAGTATATTGAAAACGGCAAGATCACACTCATTGCATCTACGACGGAAAACCCGTATTTCTATGTCTACAACGCTATCCTGTCGCGCTCGACGGTGTTTGAATTCAAGCCCGTGGAAAAGGACGAGGCGCAGCGCGCAGTCAGCCGGGCACTCAATTATCTCGAATCGCGCGACAGCGTGACCATCCTGCCGGAGCCCGGTGTCAAGGAGCACATTGCGCAGTCCTGCGGCGGCGATATCCGCAAGGCGCTCAACGCCGTCGAATTTCTTTACACGGCCACACGGCCCGAAAACAGCGTGGTCAGGCTCACCATGGCAGACGCAAAGCAGGTGTCACAGCGCTCGGCCATGCGCTATGATAAATCCGGCGACGATCATTATGACGATCTTTCCGCGCTCATGAAGTCCATCCGCGGCTCCGACCCGGACGCCGCTGTACATTATCTGGCCCGGTTTTTAGAGGCGGGCGATCTGCCGTCGGCATGCCGCCGGATTCTGTGCTCTGTGGCGGAAGATGTCGGCCTTGCCTATCCACAGGCGATCCCTATCATCAAGGCCTGCGTTGACAGCGCTTTGCAGCTGGGGCTGCCGGAGGCGCGCCTGCCGCTGGCCGACGCTGTCATTCTGCTTGCCACGGCTCCGAAGTCCAATTCCGGCTACATGGCCATCGACGCGGCCATCGCCGACGTCAAGGCTGGCAGAACCGGCCCCGTCCCGCGCGAACTGCAAAATGTTCATGCTGACGGCACAGGCTTTGAGCGCGAGCAGGGCTATCTCTACCCCCATAACTTCCCGAACCACTGGATACGTCAGCAGTACCTTCCTGACAGTATCAAAGACCGTGTTTATTACACCTATGGTGACAACAAAACCGAACAGGCCGCCAAACGCTATTGGGACGAGATCAAGAAGTGACGTGGTATGTCAAGGGCGCCTTTCGCCATGCTTAGCATGACGAGAGGCGCCCTTATTCCATAATAGATAAGATGAGTGCGTCAGGCCAAAAGTCCCTTATTGGTCCTTTTGACGTGTTTGAAGACCTCTTCAAACCGGTTCAGCGCCTCATCGATGATCTCCGGCGTGTCGGCCATAGAGGTATACAGGCGGCTGCCGGCCAGCGTGACAATACCGTTTGCCATATAGGCCGCGCCCATGCGCTCCATGGAATCCTTGCGGACATACATCATATCCTTGTGCTTGAACAGACCGACGGCGGACTTTGCAAACGACATGGACGAGAAATCGAAACTCATTGCGCCCGTGCACTCGAGATGCACGATGGAGCCCTGGTTATAGGCCACGAACGGCAGGCTGTACCGGTCAAGCAGCCCCTTGAGGCCGTCGCACAGGCGGTCGCCCATTTTACCCGCGATCTCACAGGCGTTCGTGCGCTCAATCTCGCGGATGGCCGTGTAGCCGGCGAGGCAGGACAGCGGATTGGCCGCCAGCGTGCCGCCGACATAGGCCCGGTGTTTGCCCGTGGCAAGACCCGCCGCCATGAGCTGCGCGTATTCCTTCTTGCCGCCGACGCCGCCTGCCGAGGGGTAGCCGCCCGCGACGATCTTGCCAAAGACTGTCAGATCCGGTACAACGCCGAAATAGCCCTGCGCGCCCGAAAGCGCAACGCGGAAGCCCGTGACGACCTCATCGAAGATCATCAGCGCGCCGTATTTATCGCATAGCGTCCGCACGCCCGCGTTATAGTCGTGCGCAACGGGCCGCGTACCGCTTTCGGGGCCGACCGGCTCGACAATGACGCCCGCTGTGCCGCCGAGCAGCACGTTGCGCTTGAGCATATCCTCAAGCATGGTCAGATCGTTCGGCCGCACCTCGTCTGTTGCCTCATAGCAGCCGCCGGGAATCCCGTGCGATTCCAGAAGCGCCCGGCTGCCAGGGATTTTCAGGCCGTAGACCATCTGGTCAGACCAACCGTGATACGCGCCGCCGACCTTGATGATGCGCTTTTTGCCCGTCGCAATGCGCGCGATGCGAAGCGCCGCCATGACGGACTCCGTGCCGCTGCCGAGCATACGGAACATTTCAACGTTCGGCATATGCTTATTGATCTCTTTTGCAATCATCAACTCGGACTCGTGCAGCAGACCTGTCACCGGGCCGCATTCGTTCAGCAGTTCAATCACCTTTTCCCGGATGACGGGATAGTTGCTGCCGAGAATTGTCGGGCCGCCGGCCTGTAAAAAGTCGATATACTGATTTCCGTCCTTATCATAGAGGTACGCGCCGTCGGCCCGCGCCATACACATGGGAAACGGCTTGTTAAAGGCCAGATTATGCTGGACGCCGCCGGGGATATACTCCTTCGACTCCTCATACACAGCCTTGGAGGCTTTGCACTTTTCATCGAAATACTTGAGGATTACATTGTTGTAATAGTCGTCCGTGACCTCCCATATGGGCTGACTGGTCAGCGCCTTGAGCCTCGCATTGATCTCGTTGGGATCGTCCCAACGGCTGATGCCGCAGTTGTTCATTTTATGGGTTCCTCCTTTTTCGCAAGGTCATTTGTATCCATGCTGCCCCGGAACACGACGAACGTGTCAAACAGGTATTCCGTGACAAAATTCAAAAGCATATTCATAACGGTGACCAGATATTCGTTCCAGCCGCAGGTTTCAACCAGCCAGTTGCCGAGAAGGGTTGACAGGGGTGTGAACACGGCGTAATAGCACAAAACCAGCGCCATGGCCTTCGGCACGTTGTTGGCGCTCTTGAACGTGAATTTCCGGTTGAGCGTGAAGTTCCACACCACCGACGCGACCAATGCAATCAGATAGCACGGCCAGTAACTCCATTTGCACAGTTCATTGAGCAGCGTAAACAATCCGATCTGGATGATACCTGCCGAGGCCGAAAACAGCACAAATTTGACAACCCGCCAAATTTCTTTCTTTTTTTCTCCGGTCATTTTCCTGCCTCCTTCTGCTTTGCGTATTTCTGCTGATAGACCAAATGCTGCAGGGCAATATCCGCGCGGGAAAGCTGTGCGCGCTGTCCGAGCGCCGCTGTATGCAGCGCACAGACGGCAGCCTTGTCCGCGAGAACTGCCAGCGCCTGCGTATCATCCTCGTCCTTTCCGCAGACGACTGCACCCACACCCGGAACCAGCACCGCGCAGCGCTTGTCGAGCGCAGCAGAAATTTCACCTGCCGCAGCGATCTGCGTGACTGGGATCACGGATCCGATCATCTGCGCCATGTCGTCCAGTTGGGCGCGGATGGGCCGATTCAGCGCCGCCATAGTCAGAAGTGCGTCCGTCCGCGCGGCACAGGCCAGCGGATGTGCGTGGCGAACCTTGGCAAGCACGGAATCCAGCCGCTTCTGTTCCATGACCGGTGCAGCTTGCTCTAATACACCCTGCCAGCAGCGGCGGCAGAGCCGTTCGAGCAGCTGCGCACGCATCAGCGCTTCGTCGTGGCTGCGCGCGCAGATCAAAACACCGTGGTGCGCCATCAGGATTGTCTTTGCTCCGTGCGCCATAGCCTCGCGCATTGCGTTCTGCAGTGTTTTTGTGCCCGGCAGTCCATACCCCGCCACGGCCACACCGCCAAGCTGCTGCCGTTCCTCGCCGGTAAAGCAGCCAGGCTTGTATCCGCACAGGCCAAGCGCCGAGGCGTAGGTCTGGTGCGTGTGAATGACAAAATGGGCATCCTCAAACATCGAATAGGCAAGCGCGTGCACTGCCCGTTCGCCGGACGGCCTGCGCGGGCCGGTCCATTTGCCGTCTGCAAGATCACAGCGTGCAATATCCTCCGGCGTGATGCTGCCGTAGTCCATACCGCTGGGCGTGACAAGATAGTGCATGTCATCTGCGCGGGCTGAAACGTTGCCCCACGTCCGGGCAACAAGTCTGTTTTCCAGCAGTTCACGGCCCGTTTTACAGATGCACATCCGTAAAGCCTGATCTTCCATGCTTATGCCTCCTTCAGCTTATTTAGCAGCGCAAAATTCTTCTTATTTGACGCGTACAGCTGCCGGAACACGCGGTAATTGCGGTCATAGACCGGCTTTAAGGCCGCGTTCGGCTCATAGCGTCCGTTGACTTTCACATGCGCGGCGGCAAGGGTCAGACTTTGGAACAGCCCGCTCCCGACCGCAGCCAGCATTGCCGCGCCGATGGCACCGACATCCTTCGTGTTTTCGACTGTCTCGACTGTCCGGCCTGTAATGTCGGCCAGCATCTGACACGTCACCTTCGACAGTGCACCGCCGCCGACGAATCGGATGACTGGGGACGTCTTCGTCTTCTTTTCCTCGCATTCGAGCATCCAGCGCTGGTGGAAGCAGATGCCCTCGAGAACCGCCCGCAGCATCTGCGCCTTGCCTGTCTCCAGTTGAATGTTGAAGAATATCCCGGCTGCCGCCGGGTCTTCAAACGGACAGCGGTTGCCATGCAGCCACGGTGTAAAGATCACGCCTCCAGAACCGGGTGCAACCCGCGCGACGGTATCGGACATGTAATCGTACAAACTCTCATAAACCGTTTCCTGACTCTCGGCCACGTCGGTCTTGGACAGATAGATATTGACCTCATCCAGCACCAGATGATCCTTGACCCATTCAAAGCACTTGCCTGCCGTCTCCATTTCGGCAAAATAATTGTATTTGCCTTTTTCTGCGCCGACAATGCCCGCAATCATCGCCGAAAGATCAACCGCCTGATGGTCCATCACCGTTCCGACCCAGCCGGACGTGCCGGAATAGATATGCGTACTGCCGACGGCGGTGCAGCCCGCACCCACGCCGATAAGCGTCGCGTCGCCTCCGCCGCCGTAAACCCTTGTTCCGGGACAGAGGCCCAGTTCCTGCGCAGCCTGTTCCGTCAGAAGCCCCGCCACGTCGGTGCATTCAATGATCTTCGCCAGGTGCCGCGTCTCGACGCCGTACATCCGGCAAAGTTCTTCGTTCCAGCCCTCACGACCGGGCCGCGTGTCATAAAGAAACGTCGAATAGGCCGAATCACGCGTCATGACGAATTCTCCCGTCGCCCGTGCGATCAGGGATTCCTTCACATCCAGCCACTTGTGGGCCTTTTGGAAGACTTCCGGCTCATGCGCCTGTACCCATTTATATTTCCAGAGCGGATCCTTGACACTCGTGGACGCAGCGTGCGTCGCGCGCAGAGAGCGCAGCAGCATCCCGACGTTCACGCCGGAAACACACGGCCCGTGCGTCTGACATGCCTTGAATTCCGCCAAAGCCCGCTGGTCCATATAGCTCATCGGGCGGCGCAGCGCGCGGCCATTTTCATCCACGAGCACCATGCCCTGCATCTGCGAACAAAAGGAAATGCCGGACACCTGCGCAGGCATCACGTCCGTCTTTTCAAACACAGCACGCGAGGTACAGCACATGGCCGCCCACCATTCATCTGCGTCCTGCTCCGCGCCGCCGTCTGGCAGGATATATAGTCCATAGCCTGCGTAGGCGCTCGCAATCAGCCGGATATCCTGTTCGGCTCCGAACAGGCAGGTCTCGACTCCGGTTGTTCCGAAGTCGTAAGCGATGAGATACTGCATACGTCTCCTTTCATCGCGCCCAGCAAAAAGCGCGTCAGCCTGTCGGCCATTTTCGTATCATCCAAAGCGGCATCGCCGCAGAAGATCTGCATCCGTTCTTGATAATATTCGCAGCTGTAGGAAAACTGCAGCATCATCAGCAGATTGTCAAAGAAAAACGCAAACAGCTGCGGCTCGATCCGCTCTGTGAGCTGTCCGCCCTGCTGCGCGCCGTCAAACAGGCGTGTATAAAGCGCTGCCGTGCGCGATTCGATCTCGCGGGCGAGTGTCCCGGCGTACTTCCGGCAGCTGCCGGAGGTGATCTCGTTATACATCGCGTTGTAACTTGCGTGGCTGCGCGACTGGCGGATGAGCGCGAGAATGAGCCGCTGCATCCGCGCCGCCAGCGGCCCGCCGCCCGCAGCGGCTTCCTGCAATGTTGCATCCATCAGTTCAAGCGAGTGCCGCACGCAGGCGAGGAAAAATGTGTCTTTATCCCCAAAATATTTATAGATCACGCCGACGCTTACGCCCGCATTTTTTGCAACCGCTGCAATAGATGCAGGCTGAAAACCGCAGCGGGCAAATTCCGCAATGCCCGCCTCCAAAATCGCGCCCAACGCCGCTTCATTCAGCTTCCGATACATAAAACACCTCAATATGACGTGAATAGCGGTTCACGTCTATATTATAATTCTAATAAAACATCCTGTCAATCCATAAAATAATTCAGCACATCAAACAAAAATTAGTGATGCACCAAGGCTTTCCTTAGGCGCAAGGGGAACTGGCCCGTAGGGCTTGAGGGGATGCAAATGTCACAAATTTCGGAGCACTCTGAATTTTGCAACATATCCCCTCCCCTTACCGCGCAGAGCGCGGCAGGGGGGGCAGGGGTGCGAAAGACTTGCGTTTCCGGCGGAGGTTTGCTACAATGGGTGCAAAAAGAATGTCAGAAGGGACGTGGTCCTCATCGCGATCACAAATGCAAGCCTGCCGTCCAAGAAGCGGATTCTGACGGTCTGCGTCAAGCTGTTTCTCGAGCAGGGCTATAAAAAAACGACTGTTGCACAGATTGTACAGCAGGCGTCGGTTTCCAACAGTATTTTTCAAAATATTTTCCGTGCCAAGGACGGCGTACTGGCTGAACTGGTGGAGTTCATGTTTTCCAATCAGTTCGCTACGGCTCGCAGCATGGCAGGCGCACATCTGCCGCCGGCCTATGTCTATGCCGTGGAGACAGCCATTCAGATGACACTGACGGAACTGAACGAAAATCTGCGCGAGATCTATATCGAGGCGTACACGCAGAAGGAAGCATCGGACTATATTTTCCGCGAGACAGCCAAGGAACTCTATCAGATCTTCGGTTCCTATCAGCCGGAGTTGACCGCACAGGACTTCTTCTTTATGGAACTCGGCTCTGCCGGAATCATGCGGGCCTATATGGCGCATCCGTGCGACGAGGAACTGACGCTGGAAAAGAAGCTGCAAATGTTCCTGACCATGAGCCTCCGGTCGTATCACGTCCCTGAGGATGAGATTCAGAAAATCATCGCCTTTATCGGCGGCATGGACATCCGAACCGTCTCCGAGCGCGTTATGCACGAACTGTTCAAGGCGCTTGCCATGCGCTTTGAATTTACACTGTAATCATTTGAACCGTTGTACCGGAACAAACGCCCTTTTCACAGACTGACGCCGCCTGGCCATGTGTATGGCCGGGCGGCGGGCAGTCTTTTTTTTATTCTGCAAACACAGCGCGCAAAACGGGATTTCTTGCGGCCTGTACCTCGTCGAGACGGCGGACAGGGGTATTGTGCGGTGCGGTATGGAGTGCTTCGGGATTCTCATATGCAAGACGGGCAAGCGAACGGAAGACCTCGATTGCCTCATCCATGGTGGCCTTGGACTCCGTCTCCGTCGGCTCGACCATGAGCGCCTCGTGGACGATCAGTGGGAAATACATTGTGGGCGGATGAATGCCGTTGTCAAGCAGGCCCTTGGCGATATCAAGCGCGGAAACACCGGTTTCTTTATGCAGCCGATCCAGCGTCATGACAAACTCGTGCATACAGGGGCCGGGGTAGGCCATGTCGTAGATATCCTGCAGCGCGGCCATCATATAATTCGCATTTAGAACCGCGTTGCGGCCCACTTCATGCACGCCCTCCCGGCCAAGCATGGTCAGATAGGCAAACGCCTTGACGACGACGAGGAAATTTCCGTAGAAATCCCGCACCCGGCCGACGGACTGCGCAGGCTGCGCAAAGCGGAAGCCGTTTTCGGTCTTTTCCGGGATGGGGCCAGGCAAAAACGGCGCGAGAAACGCCTTACAGCCCACAGGGCCGGAACCCGGCCCGCCGCCGCCGTGCGGCGTGGCAAAGGACTTATGCAGATTCAGGTGGATGCAGTCGAAGCCCATGTCGCCCGGACGGACGACGCCCATAACGGCGTTCAGATTCGCGCCGTCGTAATAGCACAGGCCGCCCGCGTCGTGGATAATTTTCGTGATTTCAAGGATATTCTTGTCGAAGATGCCGACCGTATTGGGATTTGTGAGCATCAATCCTGCCGTCTGCGGTCCAACGGCTGCGCGGAGCGCTGCGAGATCGACGCAGCCGTCTGCGCCGGACGGGATATTGACCACGCGGAAGCCTGCCATGACGGACGAGGCCGGATTCGTGCCGTGGGCGGAATCCGGGACGATGATCTCTGTCCGGCTCACGTCGCCGCGTGCGAGGTGGTACGCCTTGATGAGCAGCAGGCCTGTGAATTCGCCGTGCGCACCTGCTGCGGGCTGGAGCGTGAACGCGTCCATACCGGTCACTTCGCCAAGCAGCTTTCCCGTTTCATACAGCAGTTCCAGCGCGCCCTGCGCCGTCTGCTCCGGCTGAAGCGGATGGAGCCTTGCAAAGCCCGGCAGCGCCGCAAGGGCTTCATTGACCTTGGGGTTGTACTTCATCGTGCAGGAGCCCAGCGGATAGAAGCCGTCGTTCATGCCGTGGACGCGATGCGACAGCGCGGTATAGTGCCGGATGAGTTCATTTTCGCTCACCTGCGGCAGGTGCAGCGGCTTTTTGCGCGCCGGCGCCAGCGTCACGACGGGCACATCGCACGCGGGAAGCAGCGACAGGCCATGGCCGAGGGCACCCTGTTCAAAAATCGTCTTCATTGGCCGCTCACCTCCTGCAAAAGCCCAATCACATGGTCGAGCGTCTTTTTATCTGTCAGTTCCGTCACGCACCAGAGGATTCCGCCCTCCACCGGCAGACCGCCCAGAATTCCGTGCGCCTCCAATACTGCCAGTGCCCGTTCCGGGCACGGGCAGGCGGTGACGAACTCGTGGAAGAATTCGCCGGGATAGACGCGCTTCCAGCCGAGCACTTCTTCGAGCCGCTGTGCGAAATAATGCGCGCGGGACGTGCAGAGCGTCGCGGCCTGTCGCAGTCCGGCCTCGCCCATGGCGGCAAGATAGACGGCAACAGTCAGCGCGCAAAGCTGTTCGTTTGAGCAGATATTGGACGAGGCTTTTTCCCGGCGGATGTGCTGCTCACGCGCAGAAAGCGTGAGAACATAGCCGGTCTTCCCCTCTGTATCATGCGTCTGGCCGACGATGCGGCCCGGAAGCTTGCGCATCATGGCGCTCGTCGCGGTCATAAAGCCGAGGTACGGCCCGCCGAAGGCCGTATCGAGGCCGAGCGGCTGCCCTTCACCGACGGCAATGTCCGCGCCGCACTCGCCCGGTGTTTTCAGGACGGCCAGCGAAATGGGGTTCACGCCCATGATATATTTGGCTCCGGCTGCGTGTGTGATCTCGCCGAGCAGTTCCGCATCCTCCAGCTGGCCGAAGAAATTCGGCTGCTGGACATAGAAGCAAGCGGCGTCCGCGCCGAGCATGGTGCGCAGCGCGTCCGGGTCTGTTTTGCCGTTCTTCATTGGGACAACAATCAACTCCGTCCCGGAGCCGAAGCAGTAGGTCTTCATAACGCCGAGGACGTTCGGGTCGATTGCTGCGGAGACATAGGCCCTTGTGCGTTTACGGTCGCGGCACATGGGGATAGCTTCTGCAGCGGCAGTCCCGCCGTCATAAACGCCAGCGTTGGACACGTCCATACCGGTCAGTTCGCAGAGCATAGTCTGGTATTCAAAAATTCCCTGTAAAATGCCCTGACTGATCTCGGCCTGATAGGGCGTATAGGCCGTCACAAATTCCTCGCGGGTCACGATGGCTTTTACCGCCGCCGGGATATAATGCCGGTAGCTGCCCGCACCGCGCAGGCAGGTCTTGAACACATGATTCTGCTCCGCCAGCGTCGAGACAGCTTCAAACGTCTCCTGTTCACTCTTCCCGGGCGGCAGATTCAGATATCCATCCAGATACATCTGCTGCGGCACATCCCGGAACAGTTCTTCTACGGATGAAGCACCGATCGTCCGCAGCATCTGCTCCCGTTCCGCAGCTGTCGTCGGGACAAATGTGCCCATCAGTGTTCCTCCTTCGTAAACGCCTCATATTCCTCCGCACTCAGAAGTTCGGAGAAGTCCGTGATGCGCTCGATCTTCATGATCCACGCCTCATAGGGGTCGGAGTTCAGTAGTTCCGGCGAATCGTCCAGTTCCTCGTTGACCTCGGCAATCACGCCGGTCACGGGGCTCATAACATCGGACACAGCCTTGACGGATTCGACATCACAGGCCGTTTCGCCCGCAAGCACCTCGTCGCCGGGTTCGGGCAGATTGACGTAGACCAGATCGCCCAGTTCGCTCTGGGCAAAGTCCGTGATGCCGACAAGAGCAGTCGTTTCGTCCAGCATCTTGACCCATTCGTGGTCGCGGGAATACTTCAGTTCAGCGGGAAAATTCATAATTCGTTCCTCCAGTTCTGTTTTGTGGGGTTGATTGGTTGAGTTGGTGGGGGGAGAAAAGGGGTGCTGGATATGCTTCGCCATATTTGCAGGCAGTGCGGATTCGCACAGTATAGTAGGGGCCGATGCCCACATCGGCCCGTTGGGAAGCTGCGAATTCGCCGAAGATTTTCGTAAAACGCGGTGCAATCTGCCGGGCCGATGTGGGCATCGGCCTCTACACTGAGCGGGCAAATTTCTGATAAAGTGTACGCTATCCGCTCAGATGCCCGTAGCCTTAGCCAGGGCGGAAATGAGGCTTTCCGTCTCCGCGTCGGAGAAACAGTAGCGCATATCGGTGAAGTTCTCGCGCAGGCGGGCAGCTTCTTCCCGGACGTCCGCATTGCGTATGACGCAGTCGGCGATCAGGTGCGCAAGCTGCGCGAACTGCTCCTTCCCGAAGCCGAAGCGGGTCATTTCGTTTACGCCCATGCGCAGCGCGCCGGAGGCAGTGAAGCCCTCCTCGTCGGGCGTGGCCTGATAGTTGCAGATGATGTTGTTTTCCTCGAGCCGCTTCGCGATCTCCGGGCCTCTGGCGTAGCCGACGCGGACGATGACCTGATGCGTCTCGGTGTAGCCCACGGCCGGGTCGCCCGCCACGTCAAGGCCCTCGGCCCTCAAGCTGGCGGCGAAGCTCTTTGCGTTTTCAATCACGGCCTTCTGGTATTCGTCCTTGAACGCGTTCATCTCATACGCCGCCATCAGCTGGCCGAGAAGCGTTCCAAGATGGTGGTTGGAGACGCTGCCGGGGAAGGCGCGCGTTTCGATCGTCTCCCAAAGGCCCCATTTGAGGTCCTCCGGCTTGTAATTCACGCCGATCACGCCGCGCTGCGGGCCGAAGAAGGTCTTGTGCGTCGAGCCGGTGACGATCTCCGCGCCCTCCTCAAACGGCTTCTGGAAGTGGTCGCCGATCAGACCCAGCACATGGGCCATGTCGTACATGACGGTCGTGCGGATGCCCTGCTCGCGGATGAAGCTTACAAGCTCCGCGACCGGCTCCTTATACAGCACCATGGACTTGCCGAAGATCACGAATTCCGGCCGGTACTGCGCAAGCAGCAGCTTTGCCGCCTCCGTGTCGATGCGGTACGGGTCGTCGGCGTAGACGGGAAAGTTGACGACCATCTGCTTTTCGGTGACGGGATCGACGGCGATATAGTCGTGCAGCGCACCCATGGGCTGTGCGGACAGATGGCCGCCGCGGACGATATGGTTGTTCATGACCCAGCCGAGCCGCTGCGGCGTGCGCTTGCGGTCAACACGGTTCTTAAAGTCCATGAGCGCGGAAAAGACAGCGGTATTGGACATCTGACCGGAGGTCACGCGCGTTTCAACCTGCGATGCGCCGAGGAATTTTTTCATCTCCTCAACGAGCAGTGCCTCGACCTCGCCGATGAAGTCCGTACCCTGATAATAGAAGATCTCCGCATCATAGAACGCCTTCTGTTTTTTATGCTCAGCGTAGCGGTTCGACGGGTCAGAGGCCGAGAGCAGGCGCACGGCGCGCGATTGTGTGTTTTCAGACGGAATGAGATTGATGCACCGATGCTGCCGCCAGAGGTGGTTCTCCTGCGCCTTTTTCAGGAGCGCAGCGGCCTTTTCGGCATACGGTGCGTCGCAGTGCGGCGCAGCCGGGGCAGGATGATCGGGCAGGATGGGGCGGACGTAGGGCGCGGCATCCTGCCGGATGTGCCACGCAACAACCTTGGCCGGCTGCCGTTTGCCGCGGATGTCGATCTCAAGGTCAAAGTCCTGGCAGATGCGCGAATCGAGATACGCAAGGCCGATGGAGCGCTTGCCCGTCTCGGAGGTAATGACCGTTTCCAGCCCCTCGCCCTCCGTCTTGAAATACGGAATCATCGTACCGGAGGTCACATAGCCGACGGGCTTTCCCTCTGCCCACGCGTCCTTGCTGTAGACCGGGAAGCCCTTGCGCAGAACGCCCTTGCCTGCAAGATAGACCGGCTGAATGCGGTACGGGAGATCCTGAAGGGCGGAATAATCGCGGTTCATGATCTTCTGAAACGCCTCGAACTGTCGCTTCAGTGCGGCGCGGCCAATGAAATCGCCCTTTTCCTCTGCGAACGAGACGGCGAATTTGGCCAGCGGCACAGCATAGACCGGGATCTCGCCGCCAAACTCGCACTCCCCCATTTCATGGCCGTAGAGCGGCAGAGAAGCTTCCATTCGCAGCGTATCGCGCGCGCCGAGCGCGGTGGGTCTTGCCCCGAGTTCGATCAGACGGTCCCAAAAATACCGGGCGTCCCTTGATTCGCAATAGAGTTCATAGCCGATGGGTTCTCCGGTATAGCCGGTCTTGGCAACGCGGACGGGACGGTCCTCCATGGTGAGCGTCCCCAGCGCGTTTTTGACGTTTTCCCGCGTGAGCGCCTTGCCGCCTGACAGGGCCATGAGCAGCTTTTTGGCCTCCGGGCCCTGCACGGCGATGGCCGCATAGCGGTCGGAGACATTGGTGAGCGTGACGTTATAGCGTTCGGCCTCGCGCGTCAGGTGGGCGAGATCCTTGTCGATGTTGCCCGCATTGATGACGAGGAAGTATTTTTCTGCCTCAAAGCGATAGAGATACGCGTCGTCGATGGCACAGCCATTCTGATTGGAAATGATGCAGTACTGCGCCTGATTGATGTCAAGCGCCTGCACGTTGCTGGACAGGACGTGCTGCAAAAACCGCACCATGTCCGGCCCTTCGACGTCGATACGGCCCATGTGGGACACGTCGAAAATGGCGCAGTGGCTGCGGCAGTAGAGATGCTCGGCGACGATGCCGTCCGGGTACTGGATGGGCATATCCCAGCCGCCGAAATCGACCATCGTGGCCCCGGCGTCCAGATGGGCCTGATAGAGTACGGTTCGTTTCAGTTCACTCATGGTGTTCCTCCCTTTTTCCTGATCTCGCGCAGGCTGTGCGCCTGCGGGTATGCGGTGCTTCGATAATCCTTATCCGCCCGGTCCGCCTCCAGCAGATCCAGCCGGTCCAGTTCCTTGAGTTTGCGGTAAATGCGCAGCCATGCACACTCGTTTTCGGGGTTGACCTCACAGCGGCCGTTCCGCTGTCCGCCGCACGGCCCGTGGACGAGCGATTTTGCACACTGCGTCACAGGACAGATGCCGCCGGTCTGGCCGAGCATGCAGTCTCCGCACATACGGCAGGCCTCACGGAAAACGCCAGCACGTTCAATCTGCCCGAGAAACAGCGTGTCGTTCGCGGGGAAAACTGGAACCGCAGTATGGGCCGCGACGGTCTGCACGCCGTCGCCGCAGGCCAGACAGACGATGGCCTCCGCGCCGCTGTCGCGCAAGGGCTTAAGATCGCGCTTGACGAGCAGCATATGGCAGCATTCGTCCGGCAGGACACTGCCGACAGTCTCGATCCCCTGCTCTTGGAGCAGCTGGCGCATTTGCTCCAGTTCCTTTTCCCCGCCGGTCTGGCAGGCTGTGGCGCAGTTTCCGCAGCCTACCAGTGCGACACGGCGCACGCCGTGCAGCATCACAAGCACCTGCTCCACAGGTTTTTTTCTCGTTACGATCATATGCTTCTCCTTGTTTAAAGAAAACAGAGCGCGCCAAAAGAAGGCGCGCTCTGTTCGTAAACCTGAAAGATTCTCCCGGCCAGCCGGGATTGCTTCTTCGGTGCTGCGGATGCAGCTTTCCAGAGTTCCGTCCGGAATCAGTTTTTTTGCCTGAGAGTTCGTTGCGCGTTCCCCTTCGGCGGCATGCGGATATGCACTCTCCTGATTCGTTCATCCGGCTAGATTCAGTTGTCTGAATTTGTACATTCTGACGAAAATTGCTTTTGTTCATCTGCGTATCTTATCTACTTTTTCAGTCTATCGTATTTCCAAGAAAAAAGCAAGCACTTTTTGGGAAACACACAAAAAAGCAGGCTGCCGTTTTCCGGCAGCCTGCTTGGATTGGAAGAATTACTCGGCGTCCTCTTCGTCCTCTGCGGCGGGAGCCAGCAGGGCGCGGATGGACAGGGAGATACGCTTATGCTCCTGATCGATGTCGATGATCTTCGCATCAACTTCCTGACCCTCGGACAGAACGTCCTCCGGCTTTCCGATGCGGCGGTCTGCGATCTGGGAGATGTGGATCAGGCCGTCAACGCCCGGGATGATCTCAGCGAATGCGCCAAAGGTCATCAGCTTGACGATCTTGACCTTGGCAACATCGCCGACCTTGAACTGGTTGTTGAACAGCGTCAAAGGGTTGGTGGCTTCGGTCTTGTAGCCGAGGGAGATCTTACGCTTTTCGGGATCGAGCGCAATAACGAAGACGTCGATCTCGTCGCCGACCTTAACGACCTCGGACGGGTTCTTGATGCGGTTCCAACTCAGTTCGGAGACATGAACCATGCCGTCAACGCCGCCGATATCGACGAACGCGCCGTAGCTGGTGAGGGACTTAACCGTACCATGGTACTGCTTGCCGACCTCGATCTCGCTCCAAATCTTCTCCTGGGCAGCCTTGCGCTGCTCAGCGGCGACGGAACGGATGGAGCCGACGACGCGGCGGCGGGCACGGTTGACCTCGGTGATGCGCAGCTGGACAGTCTTGCCGACCATCTCGCTCAGATCGCCGCCCTTGGGAACACCGGACTGGGAAGCCGGAACGAACACACGGACACCCTTGACATTGACGACGATGCCGCCCTTGTTCTCTTCGGTGACGTTGCCTTCCAGAACGGTCTTGTCCTCGACAGCCGCTTCGATCTCTTCCCAAGCCTTACCGGCCTCGAGACGCTTGCGGGACAGGCGGACAACGCCTTCGCCGTCGTTGACATGGACGACGATTGCTTCGACCTGATCGCCGACATGCACGACGTCCTCAGGTTTGACGGACGGATCGCCGGAGAAGTCTTCCAGCGGGATGTAGGCGGTGTGCTTCGTGCCAAGATCGACTTCGATCTCGGTGGAACCGATGGCCATAACGGTGCCAGTTACCTTATCTCCATTATTCAAAGTTTTGAGGGACTGCTCGAGAAGCTCGGCAAAATTCTCCTCCTGTGCAGTTTCAACTTTCAGTTCTTCGCTCATTTTGTTGTTTACCTCCTTAATTATCCACGGCGGCGTCGATGCGCCGGCCGTTATACCCACAGTAGCTGCGTCATGGAAAAAAGACATGTCCAATTCATCGGCATGATCGACAAGTATCACCTTCGGGCAATTCTCATTGCAGATCATGGCAAGACGCCCCGTATTGGAACTTCTTGCGTCCCCGACAACGACCATCGCATCACAACTCTTTGAAAGATAAGCTGCTTCTTCCTGCCGCATTTCCGTAGCTTTGCATATTGTATCAAATATTTCGCAATTTGTACACACTTTTTTTGCAATTTCCCGGCATGATTCCCACAATTTTTGCGTCCCTGTTGTCTGCGAAACCAGACAAAACGGCAAATCGCGCCGGTCCGGGCGCTCCGTGAGCCATGCCTGCAGTGCTTCGGCGGTCTGGAAGACGTGCGCATCGGAGGAATAGCTTGCAATGGCAGCGACCTCCGGGTGCGTAGGCGTCCCGATGATGAGAAGGCTCCGCCCGTCCCGCTCTGCCTTTTGTGCGATTACATGGATCTTCTTCACAAACGGACAGGTTGCGTCAACCGCTGCCGCGCCGCGCGCAGACAGCATGCGCTGCTCGCTGACGGGGATGCCGTGCGCGCGGATCACAACGGTCTGACCAGGTTCTGCCTCCTCTGCCGAAGAGATCTCATGCAGGCCGAGCCGTTCAAAGCGCTCAACGACATGGCGGTTGTGGATGATGGGCCCGAGCGTAACTGCATTTTTGCAAGTGCGCGCCGTCTGCTCGGCAAGCGCAACCGCGCGTTCCACGCCGAAGCAGAAGCCCGCCGTTTCAGCCAATCTGATCTGCATAGCTGTCACCGCCCAGTTCATAGATCGTTTTCAGGAGACAATCGGACGCCTGCTGGCAGGCGTCATGGTCATTCGGGTTGATTGCGCCGACGCTGTACGGCTCACCGAACACGACGCTGACCGGACAAAAGGGCGTTTTGTTGCGCGTGACGAACACCGGTACAATCGGCACGCCGGACTCCGCCGCCATCCGCACAGCGCCTGTTTTCGCGCGTACATGCTTTTCCCGGTTGCAGCGCGTTCCTTCCACAAAGACGAGCAGTTTCTCCCTCTCACGCGTCAGCGCGTCGATACACTGGCTGAATGCCGCCGTGTCGTGTGCGCCGCGGTTGACGAAAATCACGCGGAATTGCTCCATAACCCAGCCAATAAACGGCACGCGGCGCAGTTCCTGCTTGGCCATGATGCGGATCATCCTTTTTTCAGACAGGGCCAGCAGAATCCAGATGGGGTCGGCCATGCCGGAGTGGTTGGCGCAGAAAATGCAGCTGCCCGCAGGGACACGATCCCGGCCTGTGACACGAAACACCGGATGCCAGAAAAACAGCCCGACGCGGCACAGCCACCAGCACAGATGGTACCAGAAGTTCACCCGAGTTTCCTCCTGACAATGGCGAGAATGGCATCCACCGACTGCTTGACCGTATCGTCGGAGGTATCGAGCAGAACAGCGTCCGCCGCCTGCTTTAACGGGGCGATGGTGCGCTCGGAATCCTGCTTGTCGCGCTGCTTCGTCTCGGCGAGAATCTGCGCATAAGGCGTTTTGTCGCCCTTCTGCTGCAATTCGTCAAACCGGCGCTTTGCGCGCACCTCTGCGCTCGCCGTCAGAAAAATTTTTACATCCGCCTTCGGCAGCACGACGGTTCCGATATCGCGGCCGTCCATGACGACGTTATGCGTCCGAGCAAGCTGTCGCTGCATATCGAGCAGAAATGCACGCACGCACGGCTGCGCGGACACGCCGGAGGCGTACATGGATATTTCGGGCGTGCGGATCTCCCCTGTCACGTCCGCGCCGTTGAGAATCATATGCTGCACACCGTCTTCATAGCGAATATCGATATTGACCTCGTCAATCAGGCGCGCAATGCCGTCCTTATCCTTCGGACCAACGCCCATGAGACGCATATAATAGCCGACGGTGCGGTAAATTGCACCGGTATCGACGTACAGATAGCCCAGTTCCTTCGCGCAGGCTCTGGCCATAGTGCTTTTTCCGGCTCCTGCCGGGCCATCGATGGCGATGGAAACAAATTTGCTCATGTTGCGTCCTCCGGTGATCGAAATTCTTTCGCCGCAGCAGACAATCCCGCCAAGCGGCCCGTCGCCCATGCGATCTGGAGATTAAAGCCGCCCGTATAGGCATCAACATCCAGAAGTTCGCCTGCAAAATACAAGCCCTGTATCAACTTTGACTCCATCGTTTTTGCGTTCACTTCAGAGACTTTCACGCCGCCGGAGGTGACGATTGCGTCCTCGACGGGTGCCTTGCAGGCAATGGGAATGGAAAAGCATTTAATCGTCTCGAGCAGTGCTCTTCGCTGCTGCTTCGTGATGGAGTTGACCTTCTGCGTGGGGTCGATGCCGCTGCGGGCAATGACGACCGGGATCATAGATTTCGGCAGCAGTGCCGAAAGGCTGTTTTCAAAATCGCGGTTCTGCGCAGCAGAAAAATCACGCAGAATACGCGCGTCCAATGTTTTTTCATCCAGTGCGGGCTTGAGATCGATCTTGACCGTATAACCAGCTTCGCCACGCGCCATGTGGGCGCTGGCAGAGAGAATGACGGGGCCAGAGAGGCCGAAATGGGTAAACAGCAATTCTCCAAAGTCCTCGTAGACAGTCTTTTCCTTGGCATTTATGAGCCTGACCGCAACGTTTTTCAGGGCCAGCCCCTGCATTTTTGCGCAGTCGTGCCCCTTTTCGACCAGCGGAACAAGCGATCCGGTCGGCTCTATGATCGTATGTCCGATCGCCTGCGCCATGGCATAGCCGCTGCCGGTCGAGCCGGTCGCGGGATAGGACAGGCCGCCGGTTGCGAGAATGACGCAGTCGGCAGGCACAGGTCCCTCCGCCGTTTTCACGCCGGTCACGCGGCCGTCGGAGACAGCAATCTGCTCTGCCCGGCGCGGCAGGACGCACACATGGTGTTCACGCAGGAACCGTTCCAGCGCGTCCAGAACGGTCTGCGACCGGTCGGACACTGGAAAAACACGGTTGCCGCGCTCGGTCTTGAGCGCGCAGCCGTAAGCTTCAAAGAAATTTTTCGCGTCTGCGGGTGAAAAGCCCGCGAGGGCGCTGTAGAGAAAACGCGGGTTCGTGGGAACGTTTTGCAGCACGTCCTGCCACGGGCAGTCGTTCGTGACGTTGCAGCGGCCCTTGCCGGTAATCAGAAGTTTTTTGCCGAGACGGCCATTTTGCTCGAGAAGCGTCACATGCGCGCCTGCCTGCGCGGCCATACCGGCGGCCATCATGCCCGCCGCACCGCCGCCGACAACGACAAGTTTATTCGACCCGCTCAAAGGCGTCATATTCATCCCAAATCCGCTCCAAATCCTCATAGGTTTTTGCCACGCTGTCCTCCTGCTGCAAGCCGACGGAGACGATCAGCGCATTGATGACGCTCATCGGCGCGACGAGCGAGTCAACAAACGATACCATATTGCTCTTGGCGCACAGAACATAGTCGGCGACCTTTCCGGCCGGAGCCTCCGCCTTATCCGTGATGGTTACGACAGTTGCGCCGGAATCATGCGCGTATTGCAGCAGTTTCACCGTCCGGCTGGAATAGCGTGGGAGGCTGATGCCGATCACAACGTCTTCCCTTCCCACGCGCAGCAGCTGCTCAAACATCTCGCTGGTCGCTGTGGAGGAAACAAGGCGTACATCATTAAAAATATTGCGGAAATAGAAATTCAGATAGTTTGCCAGCGCAGCGGAGGACCGCACGCCTACAATATAAATACACCGCGCACGCAGAATTGCGCCGACCGCACGGGTCATCTGTGTGCGATCCAGCGCCTCCGCCGTCATGCGGATGGCATTGGCGTCGCGCTGCAGAACGCTGGCGACAACATCTTGGTTTCCGAACTGGTCGCTGGCGACCTCAATGCGCTGGACGCTGGTAAGCTTGTTCCGGACAAGTTCCTGCAGCGTCTTCTGCATCTCCGGGTAGCCCTCGTAGCCAAGTTCCACGGCAAACCGCACAACGGTTGACTCCGAAACCCCGACGGTCTTTCCGAGACGGCTGGCCGTCATAAACGCCGCCTTATCATAGTTGGTCAGGATATAGGATGCAATCTTTTTCTGGCCCTTGGAAAAGGCATGGATTTCATTTTGAATATGGGTCAAAATATCTGCCGGCATAAGAAAAACCTCCGCCGCGCGCACATGGCGCATAATTTCATATTTTTTTATTTTACCGGCTTTCTCCGTGTTTTGCAAGCGTGAATCAACCAAATGAAAAAATTCATACGCTGTCAAAGCGATGCAAGCAGGGCCGGAAGTTCCAGCAGATCAGTCACGGCATAGTCGCACAGTGGCTCTTCCGGTTCTGCCCGCCCGTAGAGGCAGGTTGGGATTCCGGCATTGCGGCCGCCCTGCATATCACTCGAGAAGCTGTCGCCGATCATGATGGACTGCGTGCGGTAGGCTTCGCCGATCTCGGCAAAAACCTTGTCGTAAAACAGCTTGTCCGGCTTCTTGCAGCCCATTTGCTCAGAAATGAATACCCGGTCAAAATACTGCGCCATACCGCTGGCGGCGATGCGGCGCTTCTGGATCTCTGTGTTGCCGTTGGTCACGATAAAAATTTTGTACTGCGCGTGCAGCTGCCGCAGCGCCTGTTCGCAGTGCGGCATAAAATTGCGCTGCGCACCCAATTCGCAGAAATACGCAGTGTTGAACGCCGCCGGGTCGGCTTCCAGACCGTATTCCGCAAAAAAGACGCGGAAGCGTTCGACATAAAGCGCCTCTTTCGTAATCTCCCCGCGTTCAAAGCGCTGCCAGAACTCCGCATCGAGTTCCCGGTAGTGTGCCCACATCTCCGGCGTGAACGGCAGGTTGAGGGCACGAAACGCGATGGAGAGCGCGTTCCGGGAACTGGTCTGAAAGTCAAATAGCGTATCGTCAATATCCATGAGCAGCGCACGGATCGGCATATCGGAATCCTCCCACAGTTTTTTTGTTTGATTGTAGCATGATTTGTGATACAATACAAAAAGATTTTTACAAAAGGAGCATCCCATGCAAACGATCTCTCAGATTTTGGCGCAGGAATTAAACTGCAAGCAGGAATATATCGAAAACGTCATCGCCCTGCTGGACGAGGGCAACACCATTCCGTTTATCGCCCGCTACCGCAAGGAACAGCACGGCGCGATGGATGACACGGCACTCCGGACGCTCGAAACACGGCTTCAATATCTGCGCAATCTCGCCCAGCGGCGCGAGGAGGTCAAATCCTCCATCGAAGCGCAGGAAAAGCTAACGGACGAACTGGCAAAGGCCATCGACGAGGCAAAAACGCTGGCCGAGGTGGAAGACCTCTACCGGCCCTACAAGCCCAAGCGCCGCACGCGCGCGACCATTGCGAAAGAAAAGGGCCTCGAACCATTGGCAGACGCAATTTTTGCGCAGACGCTGAAAATGGACGCACCAGAGATGCTGGCGCAGGCGTACATCGACCCTGAAAAGGGCGTGGAGACGATTGAAGACGCGCTGACTGGCGCGTCGGACATTCTCGCCGAGCGTATCTCGGATGACGCGGAGGTGCGCAAGAGCCTGCGCGCACTCATGAACCGCCGCGGTACAGCGCAGTCAGCTGCGGCAAAGGACGAGGAGGACGAGAAAACCGCCGTCTACCGGCAGTATTTTGAGTTTTCTCAGCCGATTTCCCGCCTGCAGAGCCATCAGGTTCTGGCGCTCAACCGCGGCGAACGTGAGGGCGCCTTGAAGGTCAGCTTGGCCGTTGACCGCAACGAGGCGCTGCAGTGCATACGGCGCGGCGTTGTGCGGCCCGGCAGTCCGGCGATGGAATTCATGAAATCCGTCTGCGATGACAGCTATGACCGGCTTTTAGCGCCCAGCATGGAGCGTGAACTGCGCACGGCGCTGACCGACATGGCCAACGAACAGGCCATCCATAATTTTGCTCTCAATCTGCGCCCGCTTCTCATGCAGCCGCCTGTAAAAGGTGCGGTCACGATGGGCCTCGACCCAGGCTACAGCCATGGCTGCAAGGTTGCCGTTGTGGATGAGACAGGCAAGGTGCTTGACACCACAGTCGTTTACCCGACGTTCGGCGAAAAGCAGAAGCAGGACGCGATTGCAAAGCTTTCACAGCTCATCAAAAAGGACAATGTGCGCCATCTTGCCATCGGCAACGGCACGGCCTCGCGTGAGACGGAGGCCATGGCCGTCGAGATGATCCATAAGCTTGGCGGCGGCGTTTCCTATATGATCGTCAACGAGGCGGGCGCGTCCGTCTATTCCGCGTCGAAGCTGGCGGCGGAGGAATTCCCGCAGTATGATGTGAACCTGCGCTCGGCGGTATCCATCGCGCGCCGGCTGCAGGATCCGCTGGCGGAACTGGTGAAAATCGATCCGAAGGCGATCGGTGTCGGACAGTATCAGCATGATATGCCGGAAAAGGAACTCGACGCCGCACTCGGCGGCGTGGTCGAGGCCTGCGTTAACGCCGTCGGCGTCGATCTGAACACGGCCTCCGCTCCCCTTTTGAAGCGGGTTGCGGGGCTCAACGCGACAACGGCAAAGAATATCGTCGCCTACCGCGAAGAAAACGGTGCGTTCACCTCGCGCGCGCAGATCAAAAAGGTGCCGAAGCTGGGGCCGAAGGCATTTGAGCAGTGCGCAGGCTTTTTGCGTGTACCGGAAAGCAAGCAGGTGCTTGACCGCACCGGCGTGCACCCGGAAAGCTACGACGCGGCGAAAAAGCTGGCAGAGTTGCTGGATGTTGACCTTAAAAATGCAGGCAAGCCGGAAATGGCACTGCTCCCCGATAAGCTTCGCGCCTACGGCGCGGAAAAGGCCGCAGCCGCATGCGGTGTCGGTGTGCCGACGCTGCAGGACATCGTCAAGGAACTTGTCAAACCCGGCCGCGACCCGCGCGACGAACTGCCCGCGCCGATTCTGCGCACGGATGTTTTGGAACTGAAGGATCTCAAGCCCGGCATGGTGCTCAGCGGAACGGTGCGCAATGTCATTGATTTCGGCGTATTCGTCGATATCGGCGTCCACCAGGACGGTCTGGTACACATTTCTCAGGTCAGCAATAAATTTATCAAGCATCCATCCGAGGTCGTTGCGGTCGGCGACGTGGTTAAGGTCGCCGTTCTGGATGTCGATCAGAAGCGCGGCCGGCTCAGTCTGACAATGAAGGGCGTCAAATAAGCAGCACAGTGCAGGGTCAGAAGCCCCGCAGCAGCTGGAGAAAACTTCCCTAAAACTTTCTTCCCGCATGGACTTGCGCAGGGGGAGAATTTGGAGTATAATTTACCATAATTATATGTATCAATGGGAGAATGACTCTATGGCTACGATCCGTGAATTCTTCCAGAATCTTCTGTATCAGGTCCCTGCCATCGGGATTTCAGATATTGTCGATATCCTGGTCGTTTCGATAATTTTCTATTCGCTCCTTCGTCTGATCCGCTCGACGAGCGCAGCGCGTGTGGCTCGCGCGATTTTGCTGCTGCTGGCAATCACGCTGCTGACGGATGTGCTGAATCTCTATACATTAAACTGGCTGCTCAACAAGATCCTCGAGGTCGGCGCGATCGCGCTCATCATCGTGTTCCAGCCGGAACTTCGCCGTGCACTCGAGCGTGTCGGCGCGCAGCTGCATTTCCATCTGCTCTCGACCGAGGCAGGCGCTTCCATCGAACAGAGCGCCGTTGCCGCCACGGTGCAGGCCTGCGAGATCATGTCGCGTGAACGCGTCGGCGTTCTGCTCGTATTTGAGCGCGAGACGCCGCTTGACGACTATTTCAAGACCGGCACCATTGTTGACGCACAGCTGTCTGAGCAGCTGCTGCGCAACCTTTTCTTTAAAAACTCTCCTCTGCACGACGGCGCTGTCATTGTCCGAGGCGGACGTGTGGCCGCAGCCGGCTGTGTCATGCCGCTGAGCGACAATCCGCACCTGCCGAGCGACCTCGGCACGCGTCACCGCGCGGGTGTCGGCACGAGTGAAGTCTCCGATGCCGTGGTCGTGATTGTTTCGGAGGAAAACGGGACGATTTCCGTCGCCATCGGCGGCATGCTCAAGCGCCATTTGGCTCCCCAGACGCTGCAGAAGCTGCTGTCCAACGAACTGATTGCGGACGAAACGGAGAATAAGACGCTGCTCAAGAGACTCGCCGCATGCTTCAGCAGGAAGGACGGTTCCAATGAAAAGTAAACTCTTCTCTCTGATCATCTCCGTCCTTGCGGCTATGTGTCTGTGGGTCTACGTCATGACTGTCGTAAATCCGGATGTTGATCTGACCATCGGCAATATTCCCGTGACATTTTCCGGCGCAGAAGTTCTGCGCGAAGATCACGGACTTGTCATTACCGGCGACTATCAGGAATTTGTTTCCGTGCATTTCTATGGAAAAAACGCCGATCTGAAAACGCTTGACCAGCACAAAGACGAGATCAAGGCTGTGATCGACGTGTCCAAGGTGCGCAGCACGAAGGATTACACGATGTCCTACGACATCACGCTCCCCAGCGCCGTATCCGCCTCGTCCATCACAAAAATGGATAAATCTCCTGCCAGCATCACCTTTACCGTTGAGCGTCAGATCCGCAAGCCGATCGAAGTGCGGGGCGATTTCTCCAATGTCAAGATCGCTGAGGGCTATATGCTCGACAGCACCAGCTTTGATTTTGATTCCATTACCATTGAGGGCCCTGAATCGGTCGTCAATACCGTCGATCACGCTGCAATCACCATTGAGCGCAGCAACGTGGATAAGACCATCACCGAATCCGTCCCAATTACGCTTCTGGACAAGGACGGCGCACAGGTTGACCCGACGCAGCTGACGCTCAGTTCCGACACGATCGAGGTCACAATGAAGATCGTCAAATATAAAGTTGTGCCCATTGAGGTGCAGTTCACCGAGGGCGGCGGCGCGAAGCTTTCCGATCTGGATTGGGACTACGAGCCCAAAGCCATCACGCTCTCCGGCGACTCCACCGTACTCGACGGTCTCAACTCAATCCAACTTGAGCCCATCGATCTGTCCACGCTGCCGAGCAACGACGAAACGGTCGAGCGCGCCATTCTGATCCCGAACGAGGCCAAGAACGTCTCCGGCGAGGAGACTGTTTCCGTCCGGATCACCATCAAGGGTAAGCAGATCAAAACACTCCGCACGACGAATATTGTGTTCGTTGGCGTTGACGAAGAAAAATTCAAGGCTACGAGCCTGTCCCAGCAGGTGCAAGTCACCATTCGCGCCGACGCGGCCGACGCGTCGCGGATCTCCGCGAACAGCATCCGTATCGTCGCCGATATGAGCGGCTATACGCAGGAGGGAACGTACCAGGTTCCGGTCACGGTCTATGTCGATGGCTTCGATTCTGCCGGAGCGATCGGACAGTATTCCATCGCCGCAACGCTTGCCGCAGCGGATGAGCCGGATAAACAGCCCTGAAGAAAATGGAGGAAATAACGTGATTAGAAGTATGACCGGCTATGGCCGCGCAGAAAAAAACATCGACGGGCGTGAAATCACTGTCGAACTGCGGGCCGTCAACAACCGCTATCTAGATTTGAACGTCAAGCTTCCGCGTGTCTACGGCTTCGCGGAGGATGCCGTCAAAGCGCTCATCAAGGCGAACGTGAACCGCGGGAAGCTGGATATGTTCATCACCGTTAATGTCACCGAGGATACGAGCGTCAAGATTGCACTCAATAAGCCCGTTCTGGAGGGGTATCTCGCCGCGCTCAAGTCCATCGCTGCAGATTACGGCGTGCGCGATGACATTTCCGTTACGGCCCTGTCCCGCATGCCTGACGTCTTTGTGATTGAGAAACAGGAAGAGGACGAGCAGAAGCTGACAGACGATATCCTGTCCGTCGTCAAGGAGGCGCTTGCCAAATTCAACGCCATGCGCGAAAAAGAGGGCGCGGCCATGGAGGCCGACCTTCGCAGCCGCGCGAAAACAGTGTTGTCTCTTGTCGAAAAGGTTGAAGCGCGCAGCCCCGTCACACTTGCGGAGTATCGCGCCCGGCTGACTGAGAAAATGCAGGAGGTACTCGGCGCAGCCAATATCGACGAGGGCCGTATTTTGCAGGAAGCCGCCGTCTATGCTGACAAAATTGCCGTAGACGAAGAAACGGTCCGCCTGCGCAGCCATCTGAATCAGCTTGATCAGATGCTGACAACCGGCGGCCCCATTGGCCGCAAGCTGGACTTCCTGCTTCAGGAATTCAACCGCGAGTCCAACACCATCGGCTCCAAGGGCAACGATCTGGAACAGGCCCGAACCGTCGTCGATCTCAAGGCGGAACTGGAAAAGATCCGCGAACAGACGCAGAACATCGAATAATAGGAGGCAGACATGAAGCTTATTTCGATCGGCTTTGGCAACGCTGTCGCTGCCGCCCGGATCCTAGCTGTCGTCAGCCCCGACTCCGCACCCATCAAGCGCGTCGTGCAGGAGGCGCGGGAACGCGGCATGCTGCTCGATGCCTCATTCGGCCGTAGAACGAAATCCGTTCTGCTGCTGGACACCGACCATGTGATTCTCTCGTCCGTCACACCGGAGACGATCTGCGCGCGTATGGAAGAAAAAACATCGGAGGAGACGAATTTGCAGCCATGAAGGGAAAACTGTTTGCGATCTCCGGCCCCTCCGGCGTCGGAAAAAATTCCGTGCTCAGCCGCGTCATGCAGCTGCGTGACCGGGTGCAGTATTCGATCTCCGCAACCTCCCGCCCCATGCGCCCCGGCGAAATCGACGGCAAAAGCTATTATTTTGTCACCCGTGCACAGTTTGAACAGATGATCGCGGCGGGCGAACTTCTAGAACACGCCGAATATGTCGGCAATTATTATGGCACACCTCTGAAACCCATCCTGACCGCGCTCGAAGCTGGGACAGACGTTGTGATGGACGTGGACGTAGTTGGTGCGCTGAATATCAAAAAGCGTCTGCCGGAGGCAGTTCTTGTTTTCCTGACTGCACCGTCAATGGCCGAAATTCGCCGCAGACTGCAAAACCGCGGCGATGTACCGCCGGAATTGATGGAAAAGCGCATGGAACGGGCAAAATGGGAATACAGCCAGGCCGGACAATATGACTATCTCGTCGTTAACGATACGGTTGAGCATGCGGCACAGGAGCTGCTTGCGATTATGACTGCAGAAAAGTGTAAAATGATGGATCGTATCCATTGCATAAAGGAGGAACTCTAATGCTTTACCCCGCAATGTCGGAACTTCTTAAGAATGTTGACAGCCGCTATCTGCTTGTCAATGTGGTCGCGCACCGCGCGCGTCAGCTGTCCATCGAGTCCGAACTCACGCACGAGCCGCTCGAGGAAAAGCCCGTCACGCTCGCTATCCGCGAGGTTGCCGACGGCCAGCTGAAGGCTACGCTCGACGATAAATACAAACACTGAGCCAAACTCCGGCGCAGGCCAGCCGCCTGCGCCGGTTCTTTTGAATACTGCGGAGGAACTCAATTTTATGAAAATTTGCGTCAAATCCGTATGCACTTCCCCGCTTGGTTGTAGGGGTCGATGCCCACATTGACCCATTTGAAAGTTACAAGTTCGCCGAAGATTTCCGTAAAAACGGCACATACTGCGCGAGCCGATGTGGGCATCGGCCCCTACAGAGTCTTGGGCGAATCCGTACTGCCCCATAAATTTTGAACGCAAAGCTGATTTACCGCAGATATTTAACCGTAACTGCTCGCAAATTCGGCTGTACTGTAACAGGCGGCGCATACCATGGCGCCCGTGGGGTGATTCTGTGTTGTCATGACACCTAAAAACCTGGCGTTTGCCTGAACTGCACCCACAGTACGCACCCACCGTGTCCAAGCACGCTTCTCTTCCATATCTTTTCTCTTGCATAAGAAAAGATATGGCCGCCGGAGGCACACCCCGAGAAACCCGATTTTACCAGACAAAGGAGGAACAGGTCATGTCTATGATTGCACAGTTGGCTGTTGCAGCAGCGGTTTATGCCATTGACAGGCCCTATTCCTACCGTGTGCCGGAGGATATGCCGCTGCTGGCCGGGATGCGCGTGCTTGTTCCGTTTGGTCACGGCAACCGCCGGACGGAGGGCGTCGTCTTATCCGTGCAGGAAGGGGATCCGTCAGGACTCAAGGCCGTCGAGCGCACGCTCGACGGCGCGCCGATTCTGACGGACAGCCAGCTTCGCCTTGCTGCGTTTATGAAAGAGCGCTATTTCTGCACATTTTATGACGCGGTCAAGGCCATTCTTCCTGCCGGATTCTGGTTCGACGAAAAGCGGACGCTGACGCTCGTATCCGGCGCGCAGGACAAGCTGCCGCCCGGCATGGCAAACTCCGGCGCGGCAAGGCTCGTACAGCTGCTGACCGATCTCGGCGGCAGCGCGCCGGAGCGGACGCTCCGGCAGCAGTTTGAATCTCCGCAGACGTTCGACGCCGCCGTGCAGGCGCTGCGAAAGCGCAGTCTGCTGCGTGAGGACGCTTCACTCATGCAAAAAACGAACGAAAAAACCATCAAGGTCGCTGCGCTTGCCGTGAGCGCGGAAGAAGCGGAACAGTTCGCTGCAAAAAAGCAGATTTCAGCACCCCTGCAGGCCGCGTTGCTGCGCCTGCTGTGTGTCGTCGGTGCCGGTCCCTGCCGCGAGTTGTGTGACCTGACCGGCGCGAGTATGCAGACCATCTCGCGCCTTGCAAAGCTTGGCCTGATTGAAACGCATGAACAGGAGCAGCTGCGCAGCCCGAAGCGCGAGGCCGTACCGCCTGCCGGACCGCTGACGCTGAGTGAAGAGCAGCAAGCTGCCTTCGACGGCCTGAACCGGCAGATGCAGCAGGAAAAGCCTGGCGCGGCGCTTCTCTACGGCGTGACGGGCAGCGGCAAAACCTCAGTCTATCTTGCATTGATTCAAAGCGCGCTGGATAAGGGCCGCTCCGCCATGCTGCTCGTGCCGGAGATTGCACTCACGCCACAGCTGCTGCATAAAATGACCGCGCACTTTGGAAAAACCGTTGCTGTGCTCCATTCGAGTCTGCGTGTGGGCGAACGCTATGACGAGTGGCGGCGCATTGCGCGCGGCGAGGCGCGTGTCGTGGTCGGCACACGCTCAGCGGTCTTCGCACCGCTTCAAAACCCCGGTCTGCTTATCCTCGATGAGGAGCAGGAGCATACATATAAATCTGAAAACGCCCCGCGCTATCACGCGCGGGAGATCGCGCTCTATCGCAGCGCGAGGGCGGGCGCACTCGTGCTTTTCGGCTCGGCCACGCCGTCCATCGAGACGATGTATCTGGCCAAAACAGGTGTTTACAGCCTTTATACGCTTAAGACCCGCTACAATGGACGCGCGCTGCCCGACGCGCGTATCATCGACATGAAGCAGGAACTTCGCGCGGGCAATGATCTGGACTTGAGCCGGGAACTGGAAGAGGGCATCCGCGACGCAATTTTGGACGGTAAACAATCCATCCTGTTTTTGAACCGGCGCGGCAACAGCCGGTATCTGGTCTGCATGGATTGCGGTGACGTGCCGCAGTGCCCGCGGTGCAGCGTCCATCTGACGTACCACTCCTCCGGCCGCCGTCTGATGTGCCACTACTGCGGCTTTACCATGCCCGCACATGCGCGCTGTGAAAAATGCGGCGGTGCGATGAAGGCCATCGGAAGCGGCACGCAGAAGATCGAGCAGGAACTGAAAGCCTTGTTTCCCGACACGGAGGTTCTGCGCATGGACGCCGATACCGTACCCGCCGCAGGCGGGCATGAGGCAATGCTGAAAAAATTCCGCGAACAGCAGATTCCCATTCTGCTTGGCACGCAGATGGTTGCCAAGGGCCTTGATTTCCCATCCGTCACGCTCGTCGGCGTCATTGACGCGGACATGAGCCTGTATGTAGACAATTTCCGCGCCGCCGAGACAACGTTTTCGCTCATTACGCAGGTCGTCGGCCGTTCCGGGCGCGGCGCAGACGCGGGCTGCGCCATGATCCAGACCATGACGCCGGAGCATCCTGTGCTGCGGCTCGCGGCCAAGCAGGATTACGACGCATTTTACGAGCTGGAGCTGCAAATGCGGAAGCTGCGCAGCTGCCCGCCATTTTCCGATCTGTTTACCATTACGGCCGCAGGGCTGGAGGAACGCGGGCTGATCGAGGCCAGCGTCCGCCTGCGCGACGCGTTGGCTGCCAATCTCCAGCAGGAACCCTACTGCCGCGAACCGGCCCAACTTCTCGGCCCTGCCCCGGCCAGCGTCGCCCGCGTCAACTATTCCTACCGTTATCAGCTGACGCTGGTCTATAGGAATTCCGCAGCTATCCGCCGTCTGCTGGCGTATATTCTCGCGGAGTTCTCCAAGGATCGCCGCAATAAGGGCATCACAGCGCTGATCGACGTCAATTCCTACCAATAAAATACGCTGCTGTTTGGTTGTTTCGCCTAAACGGTTGCATTTTGTAATCAAATCTGCTATACTATCTCCGATTTGATGCAAAGAAAGGAGCGTGACAGTATGAAAACCAGACTTCGCAGCCTGCTTTGGGTTTTCATGGCGCTGACCCTTCTTCTGACCGGGACAACGCTTGTCCGCGCATATGATATCTCCTTCTCCGATGTGCCGGAGAGCAGCTGGTTTTATGAGGACGTGATGACGCTGTCCGAATCCGGCGTCGTCAGCGGCTACCCGGACGGTACATATCGCCCCACGAAAAAGGTCACGACCGGCGAATCGCTCAAGATGATCCTGCTGGCCGCAGGCTATCCGGAGCCGGAGCGCGCCGAGTCCCACTGGGCAAGAGGCTATCTGAATTTTGCCATCGATCAGGGCTTCCTTGTGCGCTATCAGGATATTACCGATCTGGACGTCAATATGACGCGCGGTATGCTTGCCAAGCTTGCTGCAAACGCGCTTGGCCTGTCTGACCCCGGCACCTACGGCACATTTACCGACACCGACAGTGTCTATGTCGAAGCGCTCTACGCCGCTGGGATTGTCGGCGGCTACCCGGACGGGACGTATCGCCCGGATGCGTCTGTATCGCGTGCGGAGATTGCTGCGATTGTCAACCGCATTTATCAGAGTTTTGAACCAGTAGTTCCCACAGACCCGGATCAGGATCCGACGGAGATCACGCTCCGCACGACCGAGCAGATGATTGATTTCATCAAGCAGAAAGAGGGATTCCGGGAAAGAGCCTACTGGGACTACGCCCAGTATTCCATCGGCTACGGCAGCGCCTGCGGCAAGGACGACTACCCCAACGGCATCACGGAAGCGCAGGCAGACGTTCTGCTGCGTGAGATGCTGCAGGGTTTTGAGGAAAAGCTGGACAAATTCCTGGCGGAAAACAACATTTTCCTGAGCGATAACCAATACGACGCGCTCGTCAGTCTGACCTACAACATTGGCTCCGGCTGGATGAAGGACAGCGCACTGTCCACCATGCTCAAGAGCGGACTCTATTCGACCAACGAATTGGCCTCTGCCATGGGCATCTGGTGTCATGTGAAGGAATCCAACGGCGAGTATGTGATCAACGATGGTCTTGTAAACCGCCGTATGGCGGAACTTCGCGTGTTCCTTTATGCCGATTATTCCGGCTCGTCCGACGGCTTCTACTGGGTACGCTTCGTGCAGACCGAGAAGGGCGACCGGGAACGCGATATCGCATTCTACGAAGCAGGCAGCGTCTATGACCCGCCCTTTGACGCCACATCCGATACCGAAATCTTCCTTGGCTGGTACACGGAATCCGGTGAATTGCTGACCGACCTGACGGCGACTGAAAACCGCACCGTCTACGCGCAGTGGGAAAGCGATTTTTATTGAGTTCCGATTTTGAAAGTCCGGATTATTGGACATAACGCATGATATACTGACCGCAGATCAACCGAAAGGGGAACTGCGTCATGGAAATTACGATGCGTTATGTCAGAGGTCATGTAGAGGTCTATACCACGGCGGGCCAGTTCCTGTTTTCCGCCGACACCGAGGCGGAAGCTGCCGCCATGCTGGAGGAATAAGATGAACATTCAGATCTTCGGAAAAAAGAAATGCTTTGATACGAAAAAGACTGAACGCTGGTTCAAGGAGCGCCGAATCAAGTTTCAGCAGATTGATCTGGTTCGCTTCGGGATGTCCGGCGGCGAATTTGACAGTGTCCTGCGCGCCGTCGGCGGTGTGGACACGCTGATTGACTGGTCGGTCAAAAGTCCGGAGATTGATCTTATGCGCTATACAGATGATACGCGCGCCAAAGAAAACAAGCTGTTCGATCATCCAGAACTCATGCGGACACCCATCGTCCGAAACGGCAAGCAGGCCACGGCCGGGTATTGCCCGGAGATTTGGGAAACATGGGAATGAAAACGAATCCGGCGGAGCGCAATGCGCTCCACCGGATTTTTGCTTATCTCTTCGTTTCTCCACCTGTCATATCGAACATTGCCTTGCTGCGGCGCGCAAAGTGGCCGACCTTCGGCATGCCTTGCGCAATGGCTGGATAGGCATTGTCGGTATCGGCGGTCTTCTGGATGTTGTAAGTGCCGTACTGATTGACCACATCAAAGCAATCGTCCGGCTGGCCGGGAAATTCATGGTTCATAGGCGTTGGATCGTAGCGGAATTTTTCGTTGTTTGCCATAAACGTCACCTCTGTGACAGCTTTTGCGGAAAGGGGATTTTTATGCACGGCGTGGTGATAAGCCTCCCCTTGCCGCGCCTGTTCTGCGCGAAAAATTGTGAAAAGCAGATGCAGACGCCTACTCGAATGTAGGGGCCGATGCCTAATCGGCCCGTTGGGAAGTTGCGAATTCGCCGTAGGCTACCGTAAAACCGGTGCATTCTGCCGGGCCGATGTGGGCATCGGCCCCTACGCGGTGCGTACGAATTCGCCGAAGGACTTCTGGTTTTGCTGCTGCATGCTGCAACCCCTCAGGCGCTTCGCGCCAGCTTCCCTGTATCAGAGCAGCATCAGCAGTGTTCCGCCGACGACAGCAACAAGGCCGGCAGCCGATTTTTTCGTCAGCTTTTCGTGGAACACGAGCCACGAGAACAGAATCGTCACCAGAATGCTCAGCTTATCGATGGGCGCGACGACGCTCGCCGGGCCGTCCTGCAGGGCTTTATAATAGCACAGCCAGCTGCCGCCCGTGGCTAAACCGGACAGGCAGATAAAGCCGAGTTCTTTCTTCGGCACCGCGCGCAGAAGCTTTCCCCTACCCGTGACGAATACCATCATCCACGACATCACAAGCACTACGCCCGTGCGAATCGCCGTACCGAGATTCGATTCAACGCCGGAAATGCCGATCTTGCCGAGAATGGAGGTCAGACTTGCGAACACGGCGGAACCTGCCGCGTACAGAAGCCAGCTGCTTCCAGCCTTTGCCGCGCCGTCTGACTGCTTTTTCTCGATCATAAGATAAGTACCCGCCGCGATCAGTACGATGCCTGCGCCCTTTGCGATGCTCAGCGATTCATGCAGGAAAATGACTGCAAGCAGGATAGTCAGAACCGTGCTGGATTTATCGACCGGCACAACCTTATTGATATCGCCGATCTGCAGCGCACGGAAATAACACAGCCAGCTTGCGCCGGTTGCAAAGCCGGACAGAATCAGGAACAGAAGCGTTTTTTCGCTGATTGCGGAAAGCCGTTCCTGCGAGCCGACGATGAACACCATCAGCCATGAAAAGGCCAGAACCACGATTGTCCGGATTGCAGTCGCAACCGTTGAATTCGTCTTTCGGATGCCGCACTTGGCCAACACCGCTGTCAAGCCCGCAAACAGTGCCGACCCGAACGCATAGAGAATCCACATAATCCCGGCTCCCTTCGATATGAATCGACGGCCCGCCTCGGCAGGCCGTCTCCTATTCTAGCACGTTTCAAGCAAAAATCACGTTATTTTTTTCCGTGGGGCGAACATTCCATGTAATGATACTTCTTTCGCTTGGCAAACAGAAAAATCACGGAGATAAGCGTTGCAAAGACCTCAGCGACCGTGATGGCGTACCAGATGCCGTCAACGTCAAAAATCAGCGGGAGAATGAAAACAGAGGCCGTCTGGAACACGAGCGTCCGCAAAAAAGAGATCGCGGCGGAAATTAGCCCGTTGCCCAGCGCCGTAAAGAACGACGAGGCGAATATATTGAAGCCCGCAAACAAAAACGCGAACGAGAACAGCCGGAACGCGTGGCAGGTCAGCGTATAAAGCCCCTCGTCATACCCGACAAACAGCTTCGCAAGCGGCGCAGCCAGCAGTCTTGCCAGAAGCGTCAGCACAGCACCGGAAGCACACATCAGCAAAACGCTCTTTTTGAGCATGTTTTTCAGTTCAGCATGATTCTGTGCGCCGTAGTGAAAGCCGACGATCGGCGCGCAGCCGATGGCGTAGCCGATATCAATGGCAATAAAGATGAACTGCACATACATCAGAACGCCATAAGCCGAGACGCCGTCTTCTCCGATGTACTTGAGCAGCTGGAAGTTATAGAGCATGCTGACAATAGACGAGGAGATATTGCTCATCAACTCGGACGAGCCGTTGCCGCAGGCGTTCAGCATCGGGCGCAGTTCCAGCCGCGTTTTGACGAGCCGGAGTCTGCTTGTATTCGGACGAAGGAAATAGACCAGCGGAAACAGGCCGCCCACGCACTGGCTCAGGCCCGTTGCAATGGCTGCACCTGCAATGCCCCAGCGGAACCCCGCGACAAACAGTGCATCGAGCGCCATATTCGTTACGCCTGCCGCGACCGTTGCGGCAAGGCCCAGCTTTGGCTTTTCTGCCGCGATCAGAAAACTCTGGAATACATTCTGCAGCATGAACGCGCCTGTGAACGCAATGACAATCCGTCCATAGCGCACGCAGTCATCCAGCATTTCCGGCGTTGCGCCGAGAAATTGCGCCACCGGACGCATACAGACAACACCAAATACGGCAAGCAAAACACCGAGCAGCGCCGTAAAGAGAATCATCATGGAAAAATAGCGGTTGGCTTCCTCTTGCTGACCCTCGCCAAGCGTCTTAGAGACGAGTGCGGTGCCGCCCGTGCCGATCATGAAGCCGATGCCGCCCAGTACCATAATGAACGGCATGACCAGATTGATCGCCGCAAAGGCCGTCTTTCCGGCGAAATTCGAGACGAAAAGCCCGTCCACCACGCCGTAGATCGATGTAAAGATCATCATAATGATGGACGGCAATACAAATCGGAGCAGTTTTCGATAGGTAAAATGATCGGATAACCGAATCTGTTGCTTCATTTTTTATTTCTGCGCCGCCGGTTCGGGCGGTGTTCCTCCTTTTGACTTTGATTCTCTGAACTGCTGCTCAAGAAGCAGGCGGTACTGCCGGGTCAGGCAGATGAAGGCCGCGCGGTCCTCCGGACGCATTGCACGCAGTGCGGCAGCCTCCGCCTCTGGAATCCTGTCAACGCGTTCACAGGCAAGCTGTTCGCCCTTCGGCGTCAGCTGCACAAGCTTGCTGCGCTGATCGGCACCAGATGAAAGGGCAAGATACCCCTCTGCAACAAGCTTCTTGAGGGCGGAATTGACCGTCTGCTTCGGCTCAGCAAGAAATTCACAGAGTTCCGCCTGTGTAAAGCTTTTTTCCTCCACGCGCAGTGTGTAGAGAATCCAGAACGCACATTCGGCCATCCCGCACTCTTTCGCTGCGCTCCGGTAGATATCATCCAGCTTTTTCATTTCTCTGTTAAACGCCACAAGCGTCCGATAAGAAACCGGATCCATATCCGCACCTCCAGACTGTCCGAAATCAGACTGTTGCAGTATAGTCCGATTTCGGATATTTGTCAAGCATTTTTTCCGGCGGAACGGAAATGGGTACCAACAGCAGTTCGGTCGATCGGTATTTCTTTGCATGGAAAAAACACTTGACAGCGTAACAATGTTATGCTATTGTATGGACGTAACAGTGTTACGGAACAATGTTACAGAAGGAGGCTGTACATGGATGAGGATCTGATTTCCAAAAAGGAACTGTTGGAGCGCTATGGAATTTCGTATGGCGCACTGTACCGCTGGAAGCGGATGGGCCTGATCCCGGAGAGCTGGTTCCTGCGCCGTTCGACGCCGAGCGGACAGGAGACGTATTTCCACACGAAGCAGATCTGCCTGCGCGTGGAGCGGATCCTGGAAAGCAAGGAGCGCGTGTCGCTCGATGCGCTGGCGGAGGAGCTGGCCGGGCAGAAGCAGGCGGCCGCTGCACGGCGGACGCTGGTTCTGGAAACAAAATACGGCGCGAAAATCTATCCCCTCGACGAGCTTTTACACCTGTATCTGACCGAGGGCGAACACAAAACCGATATTCTGGAGCATCTGAAGGAGGAAGCATTATGAACGAACACATTGATATGAAAATTTCCGGCTCGAGCAGCATGCCGGGCGGTGAATACGGCAAGGTCTCGATCAGCGGCGCGGGCAAGGTGCAGGGCAGCCTCAAATGCGAGGAACTGCACTGCTCCGGTGCGGCGAAGGTCCATGGCGACGTGGACTGCGCGGGCGAGTTGCGCACGAACGGCGCAGGTAAGGTGGACGGAAGCTCCCGGTGCGGCAGTCTGTCAGCCTCGGGCGCGTTTTCCGCGCAGACGGTACAGGTAGAGGGGCTCGCATCCGTCTCCGGTTCTTTACGGACAGAGCAGGCGCTTACGGCAGACGAGCTCCGTGCGTCCGGCTCTCTGGAAGCGGGCAGCGTCCACTGCCGTGCGCTCCGTTCCTCCGGCGCGTGCCGGGTCAGCGGAGACGTCGAGGCAGAGACGGCGGTCTTGAGCGGTGCAGTAGAGATCGGCGGACTTCTGAACGCGGAGACAGTCGAGATCTCGGCCAACCGCGCGGTGCATATCAGTGCCATCGGCGGCGGAACTATCCGCGTCCTGCAGAAGGACACGGCAACGGTCCTCGGTATCTTCCACACAAGCCCCGGCTGTGCGCGCATCGGCTCGATCGAGGGCGACAACATCGAGCTGGAGAATGTCGAGGCTGAGATCGTCCGCGGCAAATACGTCCGCATCGGGCACGGCTGCCGAATCGGAACGGTTGAATTCGGCGAAAATCTGGAGGCTGAACCCGGCACCGTCGGCCACAGCACGCAGACCGGCACAAAATAAGTATCAAATCCACGGTAAATTGTAAATATTTCTTAACTTTCTGGGAAAAGGTTTGATTCCTGCGTCGATGTGTGATAGAATGCGTTCGTATGTGATTTTTATTGATACTGGAGAGATTCGATGTCACAGGTCAAACTGTTCAGCTCGACCGGCGGCGCGCGCGTAGCCAAGCGCTCCGGCAAGCCGAAAAAGAAGAAGGTCAAAAAGCCCCTGAAGACGCTTGCCATCTGGCTGCTCGTCATTCTGTGTCTGGAAGCGCTGTACTTCTTCTGCGTGTATACGAACAACAGCTTCGTCAAAAAATGGCGGACGATTTATATCAACACCGCGATGGACACCATGCGCCACCAGTGGCTGGCGACCTATTTTATCCCCAAGGATGTCATTGACGAGGTTCGGTACGAATACGGTCTGTTCAAGGCTGCAACGGTCGGCAAGGAATCCAACGCCAACTGGGGCAAGACCGACTCCCCTGCCGAACCGGACAGTTCCGCAAATGGCAGCGGCAACGTGACGCACATCGCCCCGAATGTCACGCACGAGTCGGACACAAAGGAAGATGATACGCTCACGCCCGAGGAACTGGAAAAGCAGGCGCAGGAAGCGTTCTACACCGTTTTCTGGGAACTCGACCGCACGTCGATGGAGGCGTATCTGGCCGAGCATCCCGACACGCTGGCAAACGGCTGGGATCATATTTACATCAACGAAGCCGGTTTTGACGACGAGGGTACATCCATCCAGTCCATTTTTGGCGAGCAGGTGCTGGCCATCGACGCGAAAGACGGCGTTCTGCTGCTGCGCATTTCCGGCAAGGGCTATCGCGGCGTGCTGGCCGTGGGCAAGGATCCGTCGCTTCTGTCCATCGAGATGGCCTCGACGCTCGGCACGGCCGGACAACTCTCGGGCACCATCGCCGAGGCACACAACGGCGTGCTGGCCATGAACGCCAACGGTTTCCTCGACCCCAACGGCGCGGGCAACGGCGGTCTGCTTGCGGGTTATACCATGTCCAACGGCACGGCCTATGGTGACCACTTCTCCGCCTATGCCTACAAGCGCATTGAACTGCACGAGGACAATCTGTTCTATATTAAAGATGCGCTGTCCCCCGTTAGTGAGGACTGCACCGACGCGGCAGAATTCACGCCCGCGCTCATCGTGGACGGCAAGAAGATCATGGATGATTACTGGACCGGCGAGCAGCCGCGTGCCTGCATCGGCCAGAGCGAGAACTATGAAATTCTCATGCTGGTCATTGAGGGCCGATATCCGCTTGAGGGCATTCTCGGCACAAGCGTCAACAACTGCTCCGAGATTCTGCTCCAGCACAAGTGCATGCAGGCTATCAACCTCGACGGCGGCTCAAGTGCCATGCTGTGGTTCGACGGCGAATACGTCACGCAGTCGTCGTCCTCTCCCCTGCGCTACACCGGCGGCCGCCCGCTTCCGAACGCATGGGTCTATAAAAAAGCGCAATAAATGTTTTGCAGCCCTCGGCGCCTGCCGGGGGCTGCGTTGTTTTGTCCGCGCTTATGCAAGGATTTCCTTCAAAAGATCGGCCGTTCTGAAAATTTCCTGCTCGGTATTGAACGCAGAGAGACTGAATCGGACGGTTCCGGTTTCAAGCGTCCCGGCAGATTCGTGCGCAAGCGGCGCGCAGTGCAGTCCTGCACGCACGCAGACACCTTTTACCGCAAGCCGCGCGGCAAGCGTCTCACAGTCCATCTGCGCTGCGCACAGACTGAGCGTTCCGCTCTGCGGCTCGCCTGTAAACAGCCGCACACCCGGAACGTCTGTCAATAGAGACGTGAGCAGCTTTCTCTGGCGAACCTCATGCGCAAGCAGGCGCTGCGGGGTCTGCTGCTGCACGAAGCGCAGTCCGGCGGCAAGGCCGCAGATACCGCAGACATTCTGCGTCCCGGCCTCGGCGTGGTCCGGCAGTTCCGGCGGCATATCCGGCAGGCGCGAGGCGCTGCCGCTGCCGCCCTCTAAAAGCGTATCGGGCGTCCGGGCGCACAGAAGCAGCCCCGTGCCCTGCGGCCCGTAGAGTGCCTTATGTCCCGGCATGCAGATAAAGTCCGCACCGAGTTCTGCAAGGTGCACAGGCAGCAATCCCGCCGACTGTGACGCATCAAGTACGAACGGAACGCCGCGTGCGCGGCACAGAGCCGCGATTTCTTCGATGGGCAGGATATACCCGAACACATTGGAGACATGCGTGCAGACGACGGCGTTCGTATCCGGCGTAACGGCCCGATCGAACGCAGCCAGCGTATCCGCCGGGTCGAACAGCTGCCGCCCGACGGCTGTGATGTTCGCGCCGATGTGATGCAGCGGGCGCAGCACTGCGTTGTGTTCAAAGCCGGAGATCACCGCACGTCCGCCGGGCTTTACAAGCGTTTTGATCGCCAGATTCAGCGCGTGGGTGGCGTTCATGGTGAATACAACCTGCTCCGGCTGCGCACCAAAGAGTGCGCCGACCAGGCAGCGGCAGTCATAGACCGCGTCGGCCGCACGCATGGCAGGCGGATGCCCGCCGCGCCCAGGTGTCGCCATGCGGCGCATGGCACTCTGTACCGCAAAGGCGACCGCAGGCGGCTTCTGGAGCGTAGTCGCCCCGGCATCGAGATAGATCATAGCTGTGCCTGCTCCAGAAAGCCGTTCGGATGGACACGGTAAACCCCGGAAACGGGGCTGTTCCATGCGTGCAGGAGCTGCGCGGCATGTACGCCGTCGGCTCCCTCCACATAGACACCCCAGGTGCAGCCGAGGCTCGACACCTCCTGCGGCGCACGGCGAAGCTGCGTCCAGAGCCCCGCTTCGTAGAGGATCCGCCTGCCGGACTGTGCCGCCGTCTGGCTGCGGAACGTAAAGAGATAGGAAAACATGATACTCTCCTCCCGCTCTATCGTATGCGCGATCCCCGGGATTCGTCATCATTCGGCAGAATTATAAATTATAATTATAATTATTCAAGAAATACTCATAAATATTCTTGACATTTCTTTACCGCGCTGTATAATGAAACCCGTTATGAGAGAGGCTGCGGCTGACAGGAGTAAGACGCGTATCCGGCGGGAACCGGGTGTCTGAAAGGAGAAGCCGCCGAAGAGCCGGCGCTGTTCCCGCAGCGCCGGTATCTGGGACGCAGGAAAAGATCCTGCGGACTGTCACGGTTTTTCCGTGGAGAGCTGTCATGCGCGAACATGAGGATCTTGTGTGCGTCATGATGGAAAATCATGACGCATTTTTTATTAAAGGAGTGGGCTTCATGAGAACCAAAACACCCAAATCCAAAACGATCCTGACCAAGATCGTCGCCATCGTCATTCTGGCACTGCTCGTCATCGCGGCAGTCAAGTGTGCAAACGGCGCGTCACTTGCAAACACAGCGTGGTCGCTGCTGCCGCCAGTCATTGCCATCGTGCTGGCGCTCATCACAAAGGAAGCCTACAGCGCGCTGTTCATCGGCGTTCTCGTCGGCGGCCTGTTTACCTGCGGCTTCGCACCCGTCGCAACACTCGACACCATCCTGAATGATGGCCTGATTGCCGCGATTGCCGCCAATGCGGGCATTTTTCTGTTCCTCGTGCTGCTGGGCATTATTGTCTCGCTGGTCAACGCAGCAGGTGGCTCGGCTGCCTTTGGCCGCTGGGCCGAGACGCACATCAAGACGCACGCAGGCGCGCAGCTGGCGACGTTCGTGCTCGGCATTCTGATTTTCATCGACGATTATTTCAACTGCCTGACTGTCGGCTCCGTCATGCGCCCGGTCACGGATGGCCACAAGATCTCCCGCCCAAAACTGGCTTATCTGATCGACGCCACGGCGGCTCCCGTGTGCATGATCGCGCCGATCTCGTCCTGGGCGGCGGCAGTTTCCTCCACGGCGGAGGGCCTCGACACCGGCATGAGCGGCATTGAACTGTTTGTCAAGGCCATCCCCTATAACCTCTATTCCATTTTGACCTTCGTGTTCATCCTCGCACTCGTTGCCATGAAATTCGATTACGGCCCCATGCGCAAATTTGAGGAAAAGGCCGCGAAGGGTGATTTGTCCGCGCTGACGGCGGACGCCGGGGCGTCGGCTAACCCCAATGGTCGCGTGATCGACCTCATTCTCCCGGTGCTGGTGCTGATCGTGACCTGCACGCTCGGCATGATCTATGTCGGCGGCTTCTTCGGCGTTGATATGTCCGGCAATCCGTCGTTCGCGGGCGACTTTATCGGTGCTTTCGGCAATACGGACGCTTTCGTCGGCCTGCCGTGGGGCGGCATCATTGCGCTGGTACTGACGGTTATCTATCTCGTTGCGCGGAAGGTTCTGTCGTTCAAGGAGGCTATGGCCTGCGTGCCCAAGGGCTTTGTCGCCATGGTCCCACCGATCATCATTCTGACGCTGGCCGTCTCGCTGAAAGCCATGATCAACTCCCTCGGCGCGGACGTGTATGTCTACAATCTGATGTTCGCCGCGTCTGAGTGGCTGTACAGCATGCTGCCCGCCGTGATCTTCGTTGTAGCCTGCATTCTGGCCTTCGCCTCCGGCACGAGTTGGGGTACATTCGGCATCCTGATCCCGATTGTCACTGCTGTCTTCCCTGCTGACAGCACGCTGCTGATCATCGGCATCTCCGCCTGCTGCGCGGGCGCTGTCTGCGGCGACCACTGCTCCCCCATTTCCGATACGACCATCATGGCCTCTGCCGGTGCGCAGTGTTTGCATCTCGACCATGTCTCCACGCAGCTTCCCTACGCGGTCACAGTCGCAATCGTCAGCTTTGTCGGCTTCATTGTCGCGGGCTTTGTGCAGAATGTGCTCATCACATGGCTCGTCGGCGCGGCGCTGCTGCTCGGTATCCTGCTGTTTCTTCGTGCAAGAGAACGCAAAAAGGAAGCATAAGCTTCAATCAGGTTCGGCCCCCTCCACCAATGGCGGAGGGGGCTGTTTCTTGCTGCCGCGCCTATTTTTGCAGTCTCTCCCGAATATTGATGGTTTCTTACATTTTTGCATTTTTTGCCCTCTATTTCCCCATTTTTCCCACGAACCCCCGTAAAATCTGATGCTTGAAAAGTAAAACCCCGTTGGATATAATAAAGTTGAATTCCCCGGACTTTTCCGTATTCCCTTTGGCTTTCCCGCATGCTTTCATCCGCAGGAGGTTCCCACGCATGAAATTGCTTCCCACGTTCAAAACAGAGCGCTATCGCAAGGCGCACAAAAACAGGCAGCGGTACCGTCTGGCTTTGATCTGCCTTGCAGTCCTTGTCGCAAGTGCAACCGGCTATGCGCTGATCCACCCCGCCATCACCATGACAGCCGCTGCACACAGGCATGACGCAAGCTGCTATACACAGGTCACTTCCAGCTTGGAGCAGGCGCTTCACTGCACATTTGCACAGGAACACGCCGACGATACCGCCTGCATCGTCCATCTGCATGATCAGACCTGCTACGACGATACCGGCGCACTCGTCTGCACACTTGTGGAAGTCGAGGCGCACACACATACGGAAGCGTGCCATACAGTGCCGGAAGCACATACGCACAGTGAAGACTGTTATGAACGGCAGCAGGGCGATCTGATCTGCGGGGAAGAAGAAACGGAGGAACACCAGCACACGGACAACTGCTATGTCTGGGCAGATATACTCGTCTGCGGCTTGGACGAATCTGCACCCGCCGAGCCTGTCCTGATCTGTGAAAAGCCGGAGATCGTCCTGCATACACATACAGAAACATGCTTCGGCGAAGACGGAACGCTGCGCTGCGACCTGCCGCAGATTCTGCTGCATCAGCACGGGCCGGAATGCTTTGAGACAATCGCCGTCCCGGCGGACACACAGACGCTGACCTGCACGAACACAGCCCCGGAACACGTTCACAGCATGCTGTGCTACGGCACATGGGAACTGACTTGCGGGCTGACGGAGGATGCCCCCGCAGACGGCGATGAAGATGCGGCGGAGGAGCCGGTTCTTCCGGAGACTCCAGCGAATCCGGAAGAACCGGATGCAGCCCCGGAAGATCATGCGGAACCAGAGGAAGAACCTGCAGAGGATACGCCGGCGGAAGAAGACGAGACACAGACCTTCCGGCTCGGATATTACCGCATCTGCGACGGAAAACCGCTGCTGGTCAAGGAAGAATCGACGGTCCGGGCAACCGCCGTATTCGGCAGACAAACCCGGTATTATGTCACAGCGTCAGAATTGGAAGCCGTCTATGGCGCATTTGGCTTTGAACGCGCGGCATATAGCGGGGAACTGCTCTTCCCGCATACGGATAACAGAGACGCCAGCAAACTCTGGGCAGACTGTGCGCCTGTTTACGACGAAGAAAACGGCGAATGGCGGATTCCGCTGAGTGAACAGGGAAAAAGCGACCACAGCTATGTATATTATCTGCCTGCTAATACAAAGCCAACCACATCGCTGTCTGATACAGAAATGCTGACAGCGAACACGTTTTACACCATCACTGTGACTGCTCCGGCAGAATTCGGCATTTCAAAGACCGGCGTCTATGAAGTTCTGACCGGCCAGGCGTTTGAAATCGAACTGCCTGCTGAAGAGAGTTACGTCTGGAAGATCACGGATCTCAATACCGGCAAGCCGCTTGAGCCGGCCGGCGTTACACAGCTGGAGCAATCGGTCGTCTACTTTTTTAAGCCTGTCACCTGCCCCATCCGGATTGCCGCCGTCAAGGACGGCAGCAGCGACCGGTTGGCATGCACCATCCGGTATACCGCCGACACGCTTTCCGCACAACTCCAGCGACTCAGTTCAATCGTAACAGTCGCCAAGCAGTATATCATCACCAATGGAACCGTCGGCGGTTTGACGTCGCTCGACGAGCAAGTTGACCTTTCCCTGACCGATACTCATACGCTTCGCTGGCCGGACGATACAGCGCTGCAGGTCGGCGAGTCCGACAACACTGTTCAAAGCAAGGTCTACTTCTACCACTTTACGGGCTGGCGCATCAAGGGCAGGGAAGCATTTTTCCCGGCCGGTACGCCGGTCAGCGCCTCCGAACTGGCTGTGTTCGACGACGGCAGCGGTGTAATTGAACTGGAGGCTGTCTGGACACCGTTTGATGCGCGCGGAAAAATCCCGACCGTCAACTTCTATCTCTGCCTGACCTGCGAGATCATGGACAGCCGTGACAACGGCTTCAAGGGAAATCCTGCAACAAACTTCACACAGTCCCTGTTTACCGCGAAGGTCTTCGGTACGGACGAGAATACACAGGTCAAGGAAGGCTATATGCCGATTGCGGAGCAGAATACCGCCAACGGCGCGTACAACGTTGACGCGCAGCTGCGCACGCTCACGCAGACGGCCTATGACGGCATCTCACTCTCGGCGTTCCCGTCTGATGAGGAAGTCTTTGCCGCTATCCGTGCCGACGGCGGATATTCCATCACAATCGACGGGAAGTCGATCCCGGCTCAGAATCTGACCACGGACTACTTCAAAGTTCGCTGGTATGTTCTGAAATATCACGACAGCGACGGCTGGCACATTGACGGCGTTCTGGTCGCCAAGCAGGCGCAGCTGCGCGTAACAAAATCCTTTCTCGGCGACGCGGATGCGATCGCACAGATCAAAAACCAGACGGACAGCGAGGCCTATCGGATTCAGATGGACAGCGTTCATCCGCAGGGCGGACAGGAAGTTGCCGGAGACACCTATTATCTGACGCTTAATGAGAGACAGGCCGAGGATACTGACAGTTCTGCCATCGGATACGACACCTATGACGCAACCACCGACACTTACACATGGATCGTAACAGGGCGCATCGACGGACTGTATTCATTTGAGGAGCAGAACTATCTGCCGCCTTCCGGCAGTCAGGCGCAGTGTGCGTCCTATTGCCGCGTGAGCGATGCTCCATGGCAGACCGGCTCTACCGTGAGCGGTATCCGTATGCAGTCCTATCCGCAGGATCAGCCTGCATCCTCCTATCAGACCGTCTCGTTCCGAAACTATTACATCCAGCCCAATACGCTGACGCTTCATAAGATAGACGCGTTCACTAATCTTTCTCTGGCAAACATTAGGTTTTCGATCTCCCGCACAGATCAGGAGCAGGAACTTATACTGTACCGCAAGCCGGGCACCGGCATGTATTCCTATCTGTCTGGCAACGATTATTCTGAGCCGGCCGGAAACCGGATCGTGACCGATGCAAACGGTGATCTCTTCCTTTCACTGGAGGCGGGTTCATATGTTCTGGAGGAAGAATTCCCGACCGGTTATTCCGGCGCAGCCCGCATTGCATTTACCGTTGACGAAAACTGCCGGATCACCGCAATTTCCAGTGACGGCCCGAGCGGTTCCGTCTCCAGCACCGAATCTTCGATCATGGTTCGCAACCAGTCCCATCTGCTCACGAGCGTCACTGCCGTGAAGGATTGGGGTTCCACACCGGAGGACCGGCGGGAACCGGTCGTTGTAACGCTGCTGTGCGGCGGCGTTCCGCTCAGCGGAACGGAGTATACGCAGACGCTGAGCAGCAGCAATAGCTGGACATACCAATGGCCGGATCTGCCGCTGTTCATGAACGGAAAGCTGGCAGAGTATACGCTGCACGAGGCCATGATCGGCGGCACAACATATGACAAGACCGCCGATCCCTCCGACGGCTACGCAAATTATCAGGTCACATATGATGCCGCGCTTTACAGTGAGAACGGCGGCCCGTATACAAGCGACGCATATCGAACGGACGAAACCGGCATTCTGCATTATGCCGATCACGTCCTGCTCACCGTTCACAACCGGCTTGACGGCAACAGCGGACAGATTCGGGTATCCAAGCAGTTCCAGAATGCCGCAGGCGAACACGTTGACCGGATCGAAGGCACTTATACCTTCGGACTTTACGAGGAGGAGAACCCGAGCGGCACTCCGCTGATGACAGCCTCTATCGTATACCGGAACGGCACGTCCATTCCCGAAGACGGCATTGCCAGGTTTGACGGACTCAAAATCGGCGGCAGCTACCATGTCTATGAACTTGACAGCAGCGGCAGGCCCATTTTGGACGGCAGCGCCGCAACCATCGGCGGCAAACCGTTCCTTGTGTCCGGCAGCGGCGTAACGGTCACGGTCAGTCAGGATACACCGACCGGTGAGGTTACGGTCACGAACTGCGCTGCATATCCGGCGCTGCCCATGACCGGCGGCACAGGCGCAGAACCGTTCCTGCTTGCGGGCGGCCTTCTGAGCGCGTGCGCTGCGGCCGCACTTGCACTGCGCAGGCGCAGAACGCATCTGAGTCGGTAATCCCGTCATGTGAATGGAACTTCTCAATACATGACAACGCAGCCAAAAAGGCTGCCTGCAGAATGTCTGCGGGCAGCCTTTTTTAGTTGCGGCATTATTGTATATTGGCAATCGTTCTTATATATTCGACCGACTGCATGATCTGCGCGTAGATCTGCTCATCTGACGGCTCCAGGAATCGGAAGGACAGATCCTCCATGCTGACGCAGAAACTCATGGGCATTTCCAGCGCGCAGGCAAGCGTCCCTCCCTGCCGCTCCAGCGCGGCAAACATGACCGGATACGGGAACACGCCCTGCCCGATCGGCTCGTTCCAGATATAGCCGTCGTGGATGCTGCCGTCCTTCATGTGCAGATACGCGACCGGCACGGAGGCGTTCTGCAGATCCTCGTCCAGCCGTATCTCGCCCCGGCAGAAGCGGTAGGTATTTCCCGGATCATAGGTATATTGGACGTTCGGCAGATTCAGTTCTGCGAACACGCCGCCGCATTCGCTTGCCGGGCCGACGATATCGCCGTAGGCCTCCAGCCCCAGCCGCATACCGTAACGGTCAGCCAGTTCCGCCGCCCGTTTAACGTGCTCTAGGAACACATCATACCGAGTCTTCGGGCCGCAGCGCGTATTGACAAGCCGCGCACCGATCTGCCCAGCAAATTCGATTTTTTTCATCAGGCGCGCAAACTGCGCCTCGTCCGTCATGTCGCAGTGCGCCGACAGCGCGGTGCATTGCAGATCGCGCTTCTGAAGTTCCCGTTCAATCTGTGCAACATAGCCCGTTGAAACGCGCTCGGCGACGATCTGCTCGCTGATACCATCGATGGCGGACAGTTCGATCGTATGGAATCCGCAGCGGCGGGCCATGTCCATCGCGCGGATTGGATCCGTACCTGGAACGTTATTGGCGCAGAACATAAACGGTGCAAGCGTCAGCATGTGTGTTCCTCCTGTTCAAAATGCAGCATAACTTTTGCCTCGCGGCCGCTGGATTTTTCACGGAACGCCTCGATTCCTTTGGAAAACGGCAACTCGCAGGAAACGACCTCCTCCAGCTTCAAATGCCGCGCCATAGCGATAGCCGCCGGGAACTGTCCGCTCGGCACGCAGACGGCGGAGAGCGTCGCGTCCTTCCAGAAGAGCGTGAACAGATTCAGCTCCAGATTATAGTCCATCCCGTAAAGCCCGAAAAACACGACGGAGCCGCCGCGCGCGACAAGATTCATGGTGATCGCCGCCGATTTCCGGTCGCCGCTGGCCTCAATGACCGCATCGTAGCCGATGCCGCCAGTCAGCGTCAGTGCCTCTGTCGTAACGCTCTGCGTATTCGGGTCGATCACGATATCTGCACCGAAGCGCAGGGCTGCTTCCCGCTTTTCTGCGACCGGTTCTACCACGACGATCTGCCCGACCGGGTGCTGCCGCACAAGCTTGAGGATAATCTGGCCCATGGCCCCGCAGCCGAGCAGAATGACCCGCTTGCCATAGCTAAGCCGCGCCTTGCTTACGGCGTGCATGGCCATCATCAGCGGCTCGATCAGACTTCCGGCACGCAGGCTCACCTGCTCCGGCAGGCGGAAAACCTGCTGCTGGCGAATGTTCAGATACTCCGTCATCAGATTGGCATAGCCGGAACTGGGGTTCGTGCAGTATTCCGGGCGGTTGCTGCGGCAGGCATCGCACAGGCCGCACGGCTCATACGGGTTGATCGTCACGCGGTCGCCCGGGTGGAGCGCACGGACATTCTCGCCCACCGCTGTCACGACGCCGGAGCCCTCGTGCCCCAGATAGCCGTTCAGCGGATACGCCGCCGTTCCGCGCAGCATCATCATATCGTAGCCGCAGATCGACGCGAACGCCATTCTGACCTGCACCTCGCCCGGCCCCGGCGTGGGCGGCATGGGAAGCTCCTTGAAATACAGCTTCCGGTTCGGCTGCATCCGAAGCGACCGGATCATAATTCTGCCTCCTTCTGCATGGCTGCGCGGTACTCCTGCGGCGTCATACCTGTTTGCTTTTTGAATACCTGACTGAAATATTTAGAGTTTTCAAAGCCGACGTTTCCGGCGATATCGATGATGCGGTCTTTCGTCTGCAGCAGCTGCTTGGCACGGCGGATGCGCTGCTCGCTCACATAGGCGTTGAAGGCCTGCCCCGTCTCCTTTTTGAACACGCGGCTGAGATAGGCCGGGTTCATATGGACATGCTCCGCTGCAGACGTCAGCGTCAGAGGCTCGGCAAGGTTCTGTGTGACAAAGCGGCAGACCTCGTCGATGGTCGTGTTGGAGGTCGTGCGCAGATTCCGGATGTTGGAGAATAGCTGCGTCATCTGCTCACGGCAGCTTGTGAACATCGCCTCGGCCGACGCCGGTCTTTGCGTGCCCAGCAGCAGTGGGCCGGACGCAGGCTCAACGCCGAAGCTGCTGCTGAGAGAATACATCTGGACGGTCAGCTGCGTCATAACGAATGAGCAGACCTCATCCGACATGCTGTGGCTAACCATGCTCTGCAATTCCTGCAGAATTGCAAGTGCGTCCGCCTGCCGTGCATCCTGCATACTCAGGGAAAGCGCCGAAAGCTTTTCATGCAGCAGCTGCTGCGTGACCGGCACGCGGTAGGAAAACGCCATCTTCGGCTGCAGGCAGAGCGGTGAGAAGAAAAAGCGCTGCTTGCGCAGTTCCAGCAGCTGGCGGCACTGGCTATGCCACTGCGGCAGAGGCAGAGGCACATCGGAGATATCAAATGTCATCTGCCCGAGCGCATGCTGCGCAGCAAGCGCGTTGATCTGTCCCGCCCAAAAGTTCCAGTCCGGCTCTACGTCCTGCCCGCCGGCAAGCAGAATGCACAGATTCTGATCGCGGTAAATACAGATATCCGTATTTCCAAGCGGACGAAGAAGCGCAGTCAATTCTGAAAAGAACGATTCCAGCGCGGCATAATCGGAGGAAAAGCCGGGATCCGGCTGGGAGCCGAGCAAAATCCAGCATTCTTGGCTGCCTACATGCAGCCGGCCGAACTGCTGCTGCGCAGACCCCGTGCCGACCGGCACAAGGCCCATCAGCAGCTCCATGACCTCCAGACTGTGCTGGACATATTCGTTTTCCGGGGGCCGGACTGCGCCCGTTTCGTGCTTTTGCAGGCGTCCGGCCTCCTCGACCGCGTGCAGGAGCATCGCATCCGAGGGCATGGCGTCCGGCAGCAGCTGCTGCACCTTGACCGCAGCCGCGCCCTCAATGACCGCCTCCGCCCCGTCGGACAGCAGGACGAAGCGCGGGCAGATCCCGCGCGGGAGCAGATAATTGATAAGATCCTCCGGGTTCCAGAAGGTCATATGCACCGGCATGATCACAACGTCCGGGTGCAGCGACTCGATCAGCGACATTCCGAGCACACTGTTGTCCGCCGTTCCGCACAGTTGAATGTGCCCGGCCTGCCCCAGAAGGATGCGGCGCAGATGCTGCGTCTGCGAATACAGGGATGAAATAATCAGGACCTGAATCATGACAGCCTCCCGTTGCTTTTTTACTGATGTCAGATATTTTATCACAGCACGCGCGCAATGCCAAGCTTTTTGTTGGATTTGCTCTGTTTCTGTCTGAATCTCGCCCAAAATATGTATATTATTTTTCACTTCCGACAATCCAATGCAAAAATTCAAACCATCAAGGTATAATTTTCGCACTTCCACCATGCATTTTTCACAATGGCGTATGCAAAATTGTGAATATGCACAAAAACCGCCGGCATATTTTGACGCGCTTTTGTATTTTTGGGTGGGAAAAGGTTGAAATATAAAGCGCAAAGCCCCGGACAATCCGGTATCATGGAAACAGCAGAACACCATATGTAAAAAAACTTGTTGGAGGAAAAAAGAACATGAAAGCTCTCGTTTACACAACACAGGCGAAAATGGACGGAAGAAAAGTCATCGAACCCGGCAAATGTGAGCTTCTGGACATCCCGGAACCGCAGCTTCTGCCGACCGACGATATGAAGATCCGCGTCGACTACTGCGCCATGTGCGCGACCGACGTGCACATCGTCACGATGGGTCTGTACGGCATGCCTGCACCCTGGATCATGGGCCATGAGCTCTGCGGCACGATCGTCGAAGTCAATCCCCGCGCCACGGAAAACGGCTTTGCCGTCGGCGACAAGGTCGTCGTAAACTGCACCGCACCGTGCGGCTGCTGCGACGAATGCAAGCGCGGCCACGACATCTTCTGTAAGCATCCGATCGCAGGCTCCTTCGTTCACGGCTTCACCGAATACTGCACCGCCGTCTGCGAGCAGGTCTTCCAGATCCCGAAGAACAGCCCCATCGACCCGAAGTATTACTGCCTCGCAGAGCCGATGGCCTCCGCGATGGACGGCATGGATCTGGCCGACATCAAGATCGGCGACAACGTGCTGCTGCAGGGCTGCGGCGCGATCGGCTCCATCATCCTCAACATGCTCCTGCTCAAGGGCGGCGCAAACGTCACCGTTTCCGATCCCATCGCAGAAAAGCGTGAGACGGCTCTGAAGCTCGGCGCACAGTATGTCATCGACCCGAAGAATGAGGATCTGAAAGAACGCGCGATGGAGATCACAAACGGCCGCGGCTACGACGTGATCTTCGACGTTTCCGGCGTTCCCGCCGCCGCTCCGCTGCTGCCGAAGCTGCTGGCCAACAAGGGCACGGTCGTCTACTTCGCCGTATTCCCGATGGACTATGAGCTGCCGCTCAACCTGTACGACCTGTACATAAAGGAAGGCCGCCTGCAGACCGTCTTCACCACGATCTACAACTATCCGCGCGTCATCGACCTCATCCCGAGAATGAATCTGGACGTGATCGCAAACCGCGAAATGAAGCTCAGCGACGGCGTCGAGATCTTCAACGCGTTCCTGGAATCCAAGAGCAACAAGATCATCGTCGACTGCCAGCACTGATGGCTTCCATCCGATTTCCGTTCAACAAAAAAGAAGAGATAGAAAGGATACAATATGGAACATAAGCAAACTGTAACCGAGGTCAAGGAATCCCGGTTGAGTGTCAAGCAGAAGGTTCTGTTTGGCATGGGCGACTATCTCAATACCATTACCTATGGTATGATCAGCGCCTTCCTCATGGCCTTCCTGACCGATACCCTGCTGATCCCCATGGCAGCAGTCACCGCCATTATGTCCCTGTCCAAGCTCTGGGACGCCATTAACGACCCCGTCATCGGCGTTATCATCGACAAGAGCCGTTCGCCCAAGGGCGTGTACCGCCCATGGCTGATTCGGATGATGGTTCCGTTCGCGCTGTCGAACATCCTGCTCTGGCTGCCGATCGGCCATTGGTCGACCTCCGCCAAGATCACCGTCGTCTCCATCGTCTACTGCCTGTACATGGTCTTCTTCACGGCCTATCATATCGCCTACGGCTCGCTCGGCGGCGCTATGACGCAGAACACGGACGACCGCGGCTCGCTCTACGGCTACCGCCTCGGCACATCCCAGCTGTTGTTCTGGCTGATGACGGTTCTGTGGCTGCCGCTCATCAACCTGCTGATGTCCGGCGGTATGGCGCAGGACAAAGCATATTTCACCGCTGCCATTATCTTCACTGTCCCCGGCCTGCTGTTTGCAGTCCTGCTGTACCGGAACTCCAGGGAAGTCGTCGAGCCCCAGAAGAGCACCAAGCTGCCCGCAAAGGATCTTTGGCACTTCGTCATTCAGAACGGCCCGTTGCTCATGGTCATGTTCGGCCAGTTCGTCTGCGGTATTTACATGTACGGCCGCAGCGGCGTCATGATGTACTACTTCACCTATTATGCCGGCAACACCAACCTCTTTACGATCTATAATCTGATCGCCATTGGCTGCGGTATCGCAGGCCCGTTCACGGCCCCGATCCTCATGGAGAAGTGCGGCAACAAGGGCCGGATCGTCGCTCTGGGCGCAATCGGCTCCGGCGCGCTGTTTGTCGCGATGAACTTCATCAACGCCGGCACCAATCCCCTGCTGTTCTACATCTTCGCCGGTGTCAGCGGCTACTTCAACGGTCTGATCATGGCTGCGGTCTACGCCTGCATGCTCGATACCATCGAGGTCGGCCAGTATAAGACCGGTATCCGCGCCTCCGCGTTTGCCGTCTCCCTCTGCCACTTCGCGAACAAGCTCGGCATGACCATCTCCACTGCCGGTGTCGGCGCTGTTCTGGCCGCGCTCGGCTTCGCCGCCAACCAGACGCAGAACGGCGACGTCCTGTTCTGGATCAACGGCTTCTTCACCTGGGTCCCCGGCGTCATCGGTATCGTCGTCGGCGTTGTCTTCCTGTTCTACAAGCTCAACCGTGAGCGTTACTACGAGATCCTTGCCAAGCTCAAGGAAAAAGCCGAATAATCCCCCCGCAACCACAAGCTGAAAGGAGTTTTCACATGGCAGAGAAAGCCTTAGTCCATCGCATGGAGCAGGCTGCCCTAACGACGAAGATCCGGCTTCTGGATCTGGCGCATCAGACGCTCATCCATATCGGCGGCGACCTGTCTGTCTGCGATATGATGACCGCCATCTGGCAGTATGCAATGCACTATGACGTCAAGGATCCGCACTGGGAGGGCCGCGACCGCTTCGTCCTGTCCAAGGGCCACGCGGCAGCCGTCACCTCGTTCAGTCAGGCCGCCATCGGCTGCTATGATGTCGGAGATATCTACAAGGAATACGCCACCAACTTTGGCCGCTTCGGCATGCACTCCTGCAACCTTGCGAACCCGTATGTCGATGTCTCTACCGGTTCGCTTGGCCACGGCTTCCCCGTCGCCTGCGGCATGGCGACCGCGCTGAAGCGCAAGGGCTCAAGCAGCCGCGTATACACCGTTGTCGGCGACGGCGAGTGCGGCGAGGGTTCGATCTGGGAGGCGGCAATGTACGCCCACCAGTATAAGCTCGGCAATCTGGTCGTCTTCGTTGACCGCAACGGCATGTCCTTCGACGGCCCAACCGAGGAATACATGGCGCTGGAACCGTTCGCCGACAAGTGGCGCGCGTTCGGCTGGAACACCGTCACCATCGACGGCCACGACATGAACGCCATCCTGGACGCCATCGACGCGCTGCCCGCACCCGATTCCGACGTTCCAACCGTTATCATTGGCAAGACCGTCAAGGGCCACGGCGTCAGCTTCATGGAGAATAATGTCTCCTGGCATGCAGGCTGCGTCAATGAGGCCGACTGGATCAAGGCGAAGGCCGAGATCACCGAAGCATATGAAAGAAAGTGGGGTGCGGAAGCATGAGTGAAGCGCAGGACAAGCTGCTGCAGGGCGAAATGAACATGACCCTGAACATGGCCATGATGACCAGCGCACGCGACGCTGTCGGCAAGTGCCTGGCAACGCTCGGCGGCGAGTATGACAATATGCTCGTTCTGACCGCCGACGTCGATACCTCCTCCCGTATTCAAGCGTTCAAGGAAAAATATCCTGACCGCTGCTACAACGTCGGCATTGCCGAGCAGAACCTGATGAGCGTCTCCGCCGGTCTTGCCCACGAGGGCTTCCGCCCGCTGGCGTTCGCGTTCGCACCGTTCGCGTCCATGCGCTGCTACGAGCAGGTGCGCACCGATATCTGCTATTCCAAGCTGCCGGTCGTCATCATCGGCAACGGTGCAGGCTATTCCAACGGTGCTTCCGGCTGCACGCACTGCGCGCTGGAAGACTCCGCGCTCATGGTTGCCTGCAACAACATGACGGTTCTCGAGCCGGGCGACCCGTTCCAGATTGCAAAGCTGCTGGAGGCAGCAATGGAACTGAACGCCCCTGTCTACATTCGTCTTGGCCGCGAGGCCACAAGTTCCCTGTATCCGGAGGATACAAAATACGAAATCGGCAAGGCGCTCATCCCGCGCGAAGGCGACGACGGTGCGTTCATCTGCACCGGCATCATGGTGCACTTCGCCATGGAAGCCGCCAAGCGCATCCATGACGAACTCGGCAAGGAGATCCGCGTCGTCGATATGTTCACGATCAAACCGCTTGACAAGCAGGCCGTTATTGACGCCGCAAAAACCGGCCGCATCGTCGCAGCGCAGGACCACAATCTGCTCGGCGGTCTTGGCCAGTTGGTCGGCTCGTGTATCGCAGAGGCGGGCATTGCCTGCAAACTGGTCAGCCGCGGCTGCCCGGACTACTTCGTCCCGATTGCGAACCCCGAATTCCTCTACGCCCGCAACGGCATGGACGCCGACGGTCTGTATGAGGCAATGAAGGCCATGTTCTAAGCACGTTCCTACCCTTTCCTGTACAGCCGCCGGGAGTCCACTCTCGGCGGCTGTCAATCAATATCCAAACAGAAAAAGGCATACGAACTCTGCCTCCTTCAGCAGAGTCCGTATGCCTTTTCTGATATGCTGTTTTTACGGAAATCTTCAGCGAATTCGTAACTTCTGCAGGGACCGATGTAGGCATCGGCCCCTGCAGAACTGCGGCAAATTCGTGCTGCTTTGCAAATTTTGAACGCAAAGCTAGTTTACCGCAGATATTCTAACGCAGCTGCTCACAAATTTGGAGTACCGTAACAGGCGGCGCGTACCTTATTTCCCGTAGGGTGATTTGGTGTGTTCGTAACAACCGAAAATCAGGTACTTGCCTGAACTGTACCCGCAGAACGCACCAAACCGTAACCCAGCGCCCCTTTTCTCCCCCATCTTTTCCGGCAAGGCGGAAAAGATGGGGCTGCCGGAGGCTTGACTACTTCCGGGTTCTTACGCGAACGGATTCTCCGTGGGATACGGCAGGGACTTCGGCTGGTTATAGGCGATGTCGCCCACGCCGAGGAACTTGAAGACCTCGAACAGGAGCTTGCCATAGTGACCGAAGGCAACCGCGCCGTGGTGCGGGTAGCGCTTCTGAATGAGCACATGGCGATAGAAGCGGCCCATTTCGGGAATTGCGAAGATGCCGATGCCGCCGAACGAGCCGGTCTTCACAGGCAGAATCTCGCCCTCGGCGATGTAACTGCGAAGCACACCGTCAGAGTCGCACTGTAGGCGGTAGAACGTGATCTGGCTTGCTGCAAGATCGGCCTCGAGCGTGCCGCGCGTGAAGTCGGGTTCAGAGCCTGCCGGTTCAAGCAGACGGTGCTGAATCAGCTGGTATTTGACCGCACGGTCAGCACAAAGTTTGCAGGACGGCGTGTTGCCGCAGTGGAATCCCATGAAGGTATCAGTCAGCGTATAGTCAAACTTGCCCTTGATTTCAGCTTCATACAGGCTGGCCGGGACAGAGTTGTTGATATCGAGAAGCGTGACTGCATCGTGTGAGATGCACGCGCCGATGTACTCGCTGAGTGCGCCGTAGATATCGACTTCGCACGCGACGGGAATGCCGCGCGAAGCAAGACGGGAATTGACATAGCACGGCTCGAAGCCGAACTGTTCCGGGAAAGCCGGCCAGCACTTATCGGCAAACGCGACGTATTTGCGCGCGCCTTTGTGGCCTTCCGCCCAGTCCAGAAGTGTCAGTTCAAACTGCGCCATGCGCTCGAGCATGTCGGCATAATACCGGCCTTCGCCCATTTCCTTTTTCATGTCTTCGCAGACGGCTGGAATGCGTGCATCGCCTGCGTGGGCTTTATAGGAAACAAGCAGATCCAGTTCAGAGTTCTCCTCGATCTCCACACCGAGTTCGTACAGGCCCTTGATTGGTGCATTGCAGGCAAAGAAGTCCTGCGGACGCGGGCCAAAGGTGATAATCTTGAGGTTTTTGACACCGATAACGGCTCTTGCGATGGGGATGAAGTCCGCGATCATCTTGGCGATATCGTCGGCAGTGCCAACCGGGTATTCGGGGATGTAGCCCTTCAGATGGCGCATGCCGAGGTTATACGAACAGTTCAGCATGCCGCAGTAGGCATCGCCGCGGCCGTTGATGAGGTCGCCGTCGCCCTCGGCGGCTGCGACAAACATGCACGGGCCTTCAAAATACTTGGCGATGAGCGTTTCGGGCGTTTCCGGGCCAAAGTTGCCGAGGAAGACGACGAGGGCATTGCAGTCCGCTGCCTTGACATCAGCAACGGCTTTCAGCATGTCGGCTTCGTTCTCGACGGTGACGGGACATTCGTACACGCCGCCCTCGCAAGCCTTGGCGATGTTCGCGCGGCGCATTTCGGAAAGCGGCCGCGGGAAGCAGTCGCGGGAGACGGCGATGAGGCCAAGCTTGACATTGGGGATGTTTTCAAACATGATGAATTCCTCCTTAAGCATCAAGAATATCAATATTTTTACCGGTCAGGCCGATATGCGCGCCGGTTTTTGCCTCGCTGGAGTCTGGATGGGCCAGCAGCCACTTGTTACGGGCTGTGAGCCATGTGTCTTCTTCACTTTTTGCCTCGAAAACAGGCTTTTCCGTGTTCGTGCCCTTGGGCAAAACAACGGCAACGCGGAAACCTGCCTCCGTTGTCTGACAAGGCGCATAGTGGAGCGTCGTGCCGTAGACCTCGACGGCAGTGCCTGCCGGAACGCGGAAGGCCTTGACCTTCGCAGTATCGAGCATACCGTCTTCGATTTCGTCTTCCTTTGCCAGCAGCAGCACGAAATCCATCTCGCCGACGTTGACCTCACTGTCTCGGTGATATTCGAGACAGTTCAGCTTTGTGTTGTAGCCCCAGCACATGCCGATCTGGATAGGCATGCCGCCGTAAGCACGGTCACGCATTTCATTGAAAATGCCGCAGGCTTCAAGTACCTCGATGCCCGGCTCATAGGCCGTACCGCTTTCCGGCATGGGAATCGTCTTCATGGCCGCGACGAGCGCTGCTGTGTCAAAACCGGTCAGAACCTTGCCGTAAGGCTTGAATGCGTGGTCGGAAACAGAGTAAATTTTCATAAATCCTCCTGTTATAGAAAATCACGACTGTAGGGGCCGATGCCGCTCACAGCCGTTCGCGGCGAAGGAGCGTTACGGATGTGGGCCTGCCGCTTACCTGTACACATCGGCCCCTACATGGGATCGCGCAAATTTTGAGTTATACCGTCGCGGCGAAAAAATTTTTCAGCGCGGGATAGAGTTTTTTGAAATTCTGGTAGCGAACTTCATACTTGGCCGTCAGTTCTGCATCCGGCTCGGTGGTGGACGCGACCTCGACGAGTTTGTCTGCCGCTTCCTGCACAGACTTGAACTTGCCGCAGCCGACCATGGCGAGCATCGCCGCGCCATAGCCTGGGCCCTGCTCCGTCTTGACCATATCAAGCGGAATACCGAGGACATTTGCAAAAATTTTGCGCCACAGGGGGCTCTTTGCGCCGCCGCCGCAGATGTTCGAGCGCGGAATTTCGATGCCAAGAGACTTGGCAACCTCAAACGAATCCCGGATGGCAAACGCCACCCCCTCCAGAACCGCCTGTACGAGATCGGAGCGGCTCGTATCCATCGTCATGCCGGTAAATGTGCCTCTGGCGTTCGTATCGTTGATGGGGCTGCGTTCGCCCATTAAATACGGCAGGAAGTAAACGTGATTTTCACCGAGTTTTTCGTCGGTAATATCCGCCTGTTCACCCGCGAAATCGGACGTTTTGAGAATTTCTTCGCACAGCCACTTGTTGCAGCTGGCAGCAGAGAGCATACAGCCCATGAGATGGTAGCCGCCGTCGGCGTGGGCAAAAGCGTGAAGCGCATTGTTGGGGTCAACGCCGAATTTGTCGGACGAAATGAAGATCGTCCCGGACGTACCGAGCGAGATATTGCAGCCGCCCGCGCCGACTGTTCCTGTGCCGACCGCAGCAGCGGCGTTATCGCCCGCACCAGCCACGACCTTCACGGTTTCCGGCAGTCCCAGTGTCTGCGCAGCTTTCTTGGTCAGCGTGCCAACAACCTCGAAGCTTTCAAACAGCTTCGGCATCTGGCATTCCGAAATGCCGCAGATGTCCAGCATTTCCTGCGACCAGCGCTTGTGTGCAACATCCAGCAGAAGCATGCCGGAGGCGTCGGAGTAATCGCAGCAATGCACACCCGTCAGTTTATAGTTGACATAATCTTTTGGAAGCATGATCTTTGCGATCTTTTTGAAGTTCTCCGGCTCATTCTCGCGCATCCAGAGAAGCTTCGGTGCCGTAAAGCCCGCGAAAGCAATGTTTGCCGTCAGCGCAGAAAGCCGTTCCTTGCCAATCGTGTTATTGAGGTAGTCAACCTCTTTGAAGGTTCTGCCGTCGTTCCAGAGGATTGCCGGGCGGATAACGCTGTCCTGTGCGTCCAGCGCAACAAGCCCGTGCATCTGGCCGCCTGCGCCGATACCCACGACCTGCGACGCGTCGAAGCCCCGCAGCAACTCCGGAACGCCGGCCACGACCGCGTTCCACCAGTCCTCCGGCCTCTGCTCCGACCAGCCAGGATGCGGGAAGATCAGGGGATATTCCCTTGTGACTTCGTTTTGAATCGTACCGTTCTCTCCGACAAGCAGCAGCTTGCAGGCGGACGTGCCGAGATCAATGCCGATAAATAACATAGACTGCACACGGCTCCTTTCCCAGTCATGAAGGTTCTGATAATTTGATTTTATACTAGTTTTTTTCAAAATTCAATCTCATTTTTCGGGGATGGGAAGATCACCATCGCAAAACTCTTCGTCCGTTTCATCCCGCAGTGCTTTCCGTTCGTTTGTAGGGGCCGATGCCGGTCACAGCCGTTCGCGACGAAGGAGCGTTACGGATGTGGGCCTGCCGCTTGCCGGTACACATCGGCTCGTTTGGAAATTACGAATTCGCCGAAGATTTCTGTAGACCAGCTGTCTTCTGCCGGACGGACAGCGTCGTCCACTCATACAGAGGCTATCCCATTTTCAAGCGGCTTCATAAAATCTTAAGGCATTCCCCGCTTGTTTGTTCATGTGATTTTGGATATGATGATAGCACAGAGAAGAAAACGGAGGGAAATCTGGTATGCAGCATATACTGGTCTGCGACGATGAGAAGGATATCGTCGCGGCTTTAAAAATTTATCTGGAATCTGACGGCTACTGCGTCCACACGGCCTACAGCGGCGAAGAGGCGCTGCGGGTCGCAAAGACGGAGCCGGTGCAGCTGGCGCTGATGGATATCATGATGCCCGGCATGGATGGCATTACGGCCATGGCGAAGCTGCGGGAATTCTCCAATATTCCCGTGATTTTGCTCACGGCAAAATCCGAGGATTCAGACAAGATTCTGGGTCTCAGCGTGGGCGCGGACGATTATATCACAAAGCCCTTTAACCCCGTGGAGGTACTCGCGCGGGTCAAATCGCAGCTGCGAAGGTTCCTGCAGCTGGGCGCGGCGGTCAAAGCCCCGTCGGAGCTGACGGTCGGCGGCATTGCACTCGACCACGATGCCAAGCGCGTCACGCTCGACGGCGAGGAGATCGCGCTCACGCCGAAGGAATATGACATCCTGTATTATCTCATGCAGCACCCCGGCAAGGTCTTCACGCCTGCGGAGCTCTACAGCGCCGTGTGGAACGAAGCGCCGGTCGCCATTGACAATACAGTGGCAGTACACATCCGCCATTTGCGGGAAAAGCTGGAGATCAACCCGTCCGAACCCCGGTATTTAAAGGTCGTCTGGGGCAAGGGCTACAAGCTGGAAGGAGACAGGACATGAAACAGCTATACGGAAAGCTTTGGGTCAAGTGTACGGCCATCGCGCTGCTGGTCGTGTTTGCGGTGCTCTTCGCCGCGGCGGCGCTGGGCAGCGCGTATCTGATCCGCTACGGCGCATTCGCGGACGGCGGCGAGCAGGTGCGGCAGATGGCAGAAAACAATCTTTTGCAGCAGACGAGAGGCGACGGCTGGACAGCGATGCACGCATGGGCCGAGGACGATACGGTCACGGGCGATCTTCTCCGCGAACGCTATGACCCGCTCACCTCCAACATCTATTTTAAACTCACCGACAAGGACACCGGCGAAATTCTGTTCAGCACCGGTAAGATGCCCAAGGACGATTATACCGGCAAAGCCTCCGCCTATTACCAGCAGGACATGACCATCTCGCTGCGCGACGGCAGCGACGTGACCGCACTCTATCAGGCGTATCTCAAAAGCCCGCTTGCTCCGCGCGATTCCGCACTGTACGTTATGACATGGGTCGAGCGGCTCATCAATGCGCGGTATCTGCTGATCGTGCTGGCTGTGTTCCTTCTTGCGGTCTGCCTGTTCCTGTTCATCTTCCTGCTGTGCTCCATGGGGCACAAGGAGGGCGTGGACGGCATCTACCAGTGCTGGCTGAATAAAATCCCGCTCGATCTGTTCCTTGCGCTGCTTTTCGCGCTGTTCTTCGCATGGGCGGCATTCCTCAGCGATATCTGGTATATTGATTTCTGGTATTACATCCTTCTCGCGTTCGGCGCTGCGGCGCTGGCGCTGACGCTCATTCTGAGCGTCGCAGGCCGTGCAAAGGCGCCGGGGTTCTTCCGAAACACGGTCATTTACAAGTTCTTCGTGCTGATTTTCCGGACGCTCGGCCGCGTTCCGATGGTCTGGCGGACGATGCTGATTTGGGTTTGTTGGTGCTTTGTCGATCTGTACTTTACGTTCTCCAACAGCTATTACTATGATTCGCTCCTGCCAGCCTTTTGGGTGATCTCTCGCGCGGTGCTGACCATTGTGATCTTATATCTGGCCTCCAGTCTGAGGCTTTTGCAGAAGGAAGGACAGGCCATTGCCGACGGCAGGACGGATTACAAGGGCAAGCCCATCCCCCGCTGGCTGCCTGCACTTAAAAAGCACGAAGAGAATCTGCAGAGCATCCAGTCCGGCATTCAGAAGGCTGTCGATGAACAGATGCGCGCCGAACGCATGAAAACGGAGCTCATCACAAACGTCTCCCACGATATCAAAACGCCGCTGACGTCCATCGTTAACTATGTCGATCTGCTGGAAAAAGAGGATATTCAGCCGGAAAAAGCGAAGGAATATGTAGACGTTTTAAACCGGCAGTCCGCCCGGCTCAAGAAGCTGACAGAGGATCTGGTCGAAGCGTCAAAGGCGTCCTCCGGCAGTCTTCCGGTGCATCTGGCGCCGACGGACGTGAACGTACTGTTAAGCCAGCTGGCAGGCGATTACATCGAAAAGCTGGAAGGCGCACAGCTGGAGCCGATTTTCCACCCCGCGCCGTCCCAGCCGGTCATTCAGGTTGACGGACAGCTGCTGTCCCGGGTGCTGGGAAATCTGTTCTCAAACATCTGCAAATATGCCATGCCCGGCACACGCGTGTATTTTGAAAGCACAGCAGACGAGAAAACCGTCTCGCTCACATTCAAGAATATCTCAAAATACGAGTTGAACATCCCGGCAGAAGAACTCATGGCCCGCTTCGTGCGCGGCGACCGCGCGCGCCACACGGAAGGCAGTGGTCTGGGCCTGTCCATCGCGCAGAGTCTGACCGAATTGCAGGGCGGCGCGTTCCGCATCGAGATCGACGGCGATCTGTTCAAAGCCGTCGTGACCTTCCCGCGCGCGCGCGCCGAGTCGGCGCAGCTATGAAAAAGCGAAAGCTGTTGGCAGCGTTTTTTCTGCTGCTTGCTGCCTGCGTGCTGGCTCTTTGCATTGCCGCCATTCGTCGCGCGCGGCTCCTGCCGTCGGAAACCGGAATTTCTGTTCCCATTTTCATGTACCACGCCGTCGGTAACGACTGCTGGGGCGAGGAAAGTCTATTCGTAAAGCCGGAGGAGCTGGAGAAGCAGCTGCAATATCTGTCCGAAAACGGCTATGAAACGATCTTTTTTGAAGACCTCGCCCACATCGAGCAGTATGAAAAACCGGTGATGCTGACCTTTGACGACGGATACGACGATAATAGCACGAATCTGCTGCCGCTGCTGCAAAAATACGGCATGAAAGCAACGATCTTCCTGATTGCAGGCGACGTCGGAAAAAGGCACAAGCTGACACGGGAACAGATTTCGGAATTGGTTCAGTCCGGACTGGTCAGCATCCAGAGCCACGGATGGAGCCATCGGAATATGGCGAATTTGCCTCCTTTGGAACTGCTGTTGGAGATGGCGCGCAGCCAGAGCGCCATTGCAGCGCTCACCGGACGGCCCCCCACCGCGCTTTCCTATCCGAATGGAAGCAGCAATGAGCGCGTAAGAAAAATTGCCGGATGGTTTTATACCTACGGCGTCCGTACTTATGCAGGCGTCTATGTAACCGGCCGCGACCCACTGCTGATCGAGCGCATCACCGTCAGCCGCGGTACGCCGCTGGAAGCGTTCAAAGCCGCCTGTCAGACGGCAGATGTATCAGAATAAGCAGTACAATTTCCAATTTTGCTTATTCACAGAAAGGAGCCGCTGCAAAAACAGCGGCTCCCCGTCTTCACCTCCGGCTTCCGGAGAAAAAGACTTACTTCATGTTGCGCTCGTAGGACTCGATCATTTTCTTAGACGTGTGACCCATAGAATCGTCAGAGTCGAAAACCCTTGCGGCGTCTGGCTTTTCTGACTGTTCAGCCAAATCACGGGTGATGTGACCCGTGCGGCTTTCGAGTTTCCGGAGGTACTTTTCCGTCGTTTCCCCGGTGAAGATCTTGACCTGAAGCAGCATGGTCGTGTCGTCTTTCGGTGTCACGAAAATCTTGCTGATATACTTGTCGATGAACTCCTTCGTGATGATTCCCTGCGCCGCGTCGCGCTGGGCATTCGTCAGGACTCTGCGGATCTCATCGATCTTCTGCTTGAAGGCGTCGCCCTCGGCGGCTGTCTGCTCCAGTTCTGCGATTTCCTTTTCGGCTTCTTCTATTTCACGATTGCAGTCAGCAGTCATCTTCTTGAAATCCGCGTTCGTAATACTGTCGTCTGCGGCAAGCTGCAGGAGCTTATTCTTCTTCCGATTTGCCTGATCGATGATGTTATTCTGCTGTTCGATCTTTTTCCGGAGCGAGCCGTGCTGCGTCAGCTCGTTATACATACGGATGTATTCTTCCACCATTGCGTCGGCGTCTGCCGCCGTGTCGCGGAACACCTCGAACAGCAGCGGCTTAATCTCGCTTTCGTAGATGGCAAAGGATTTACAGGAATCCGCGCCGTTTTTGATCTTGCCGGAGCAGAGCCATTTGCTGTTCTTTCTCCCGCGCTTGTCCTCGGATTCGCGGCGGTAGTAGGGCTGCCCGCACTCCGTACACCATAGCTTTCCTGTCAGGAGATTGGCATGGTTGCAGACGCCCTGCCGAGCCTTCACATCCTCGCTGCGCTTTTTCAGGACAGCGTTCGCCGCATCCCAGATCTCCTCAGACACGATTGCCGGTACGATCTCGCCTGTTTCGTCCTTGAACATGACCCATTCCTCCGGCGGGAGGAACTTCTGCTTTTTCGTGAACATATCCACGACCTTGACCTTGTTGCCAACATAGTAGCCCTTGTATTTGGGATTGGAAATGATGTTGGACATGGTGGTGTGCGCGATTTTCTTGCCGTTGTGATTGCGATAGCCTTTTTCCCAGAACAGCGTTTCCAGCTGCTTCATGGAGTATTCGCCGGTCGCGTAGAGTTCAAACAGTTCCCGCACCATCGGCGCTTCCGTTTCATCAATGACCAGCTTTCCGTCCGCTTTTGTGTAGCCGAAGATGCGGCTGTTTCCAAGCACGACGCTCGATTTGATCGCCTGCTGGTGACCGAATTTCACGCGCGAGGACAACTTGCGCAGCTCGTCCTGCGCGATAGATGACATGATGGACAGGCGCAGTTCGGCATCCTCATCGAACGTGTTGATGTTGTCGTTCTGGAAGAATACACCGACGCCGTAGCTCAAAAGCTGGCGCGTGTACTGGATGGAGTCAAGCGTGTTTCGGGCAAAGCGGGAAATTTCCTTGGTGATAACCAGATCGAATTGACCTTCGGCGGCGTCTTCGATCATGCGGTTGAAGTTTTCGCGCTTTTTCGTGGAGATACCGGACAAGCCCTCGTCAATGTACCCCGGCACGAATGTCCACGGGAGATTCCTTCGGATCAGATCCTCATAGTAGGAAACCTGATTGCCCAGTGAGTTCAGCTGCTCGTCACTCTCAGACGACACACGCGCATAGTAGGTCACGCGCAGCGGCAAATCGTAAATGGACTTTGTTCTTAGCTCCATTCTGATCGTATGTATGTCCATTTGGTGCGCTCCTTCGTTTTTCGTTTTATCATGTTTTTTCTACCATATCACACCTGCGTGAAACAAGCAAGTGTGAGTTTCTGACAGGAGCATCACGCCTGGATGTTCCTGCCAACCTCGTTGGAGGCGGACGGTGCCAATGTGCTGATTTTGTTCTTCATGCGGTTGCGTTCCGTCTCCGTAATCAGTCCGGCTTCAAACAGAACCTGATTGTAGTAGCTCAGCCAGAGCTGTTCAGCAAGCTCTTTCTTTGCCTGCTCCGGCGACGGTTTTTTCTGCGTGCTGATGCTGTCCACCTCCTTTTTGTTGTAAGTATTCCCAGCGGGAATTGGAATCATGCAGTTCTTCTTCGCCACCTCCAACGTCTACATCGTGTCCATTCGCATTTCTTCATGGTCGTCCTCGGCGTGACCGAGGGCGGTTTTCTTTTGCCGGAGCTTCTTGCGGCGCTTACTGTCGATCTGCAGCGGCATAGTCGTTCCGTCGCGCGTCGGCGCATCGTCCGTCATCTGCTCCACAGCACGGCCAAGGCGCACAGCGCCGCGCAGCAGATCACCGCCGTAATCGAGATCCACGCGCACAGGTGAATTTTCTTTCTTTTTGTTCCGGTTTTGGCATTGAGGTTCGATTTTTTACATGGTATAATTTATGAAATACAGTTTGACAAATTGAAATTTGAGAGGTCAAAAATGCAGACGATTCAGTTAAAAGCAATGACAAGAGAGCTATGTCACGAACTATACAGGCACTGGACGAATGACGCATCCATCTATATGGACATGCGCTTATTCCGCCCCTATGTTTATGACGAAGTAGCGGTAAACCGATATTTTGATGCAAAGGGGCAGGATGCTTCGCGCAGGTTGTTTGCAATCATGCTTGGAGATACTGTGGTTGGAGAATTGCAGCTGAAGCAGATAGAGCATGATAAAAAAGAATGCACTCTAAGTATCCATATGCAAAACGACGCGGTAAAGGGAAAAGGATATGGAACGCAGGCAGAGCGTCTGGCCGTAAAAATCGCTTTTGACGAGTTGGGAATGGCTGCTGTGAACGCAGATACCGTGATGAAGAACACCCGAAGTCAGCGCGTGCTGGAAAAGGCGGGCTTCCGCTTTGTCGGAGAAGATGGAGCATTCAAATACTACCGTATCGAGCGGTAAATTTGGACAAATTTGGGTTTTCGCATTCTATACGCACCTGCATACCTATATTCCATTTGTAAAAGTGGGTACGGGCTTCTGCCCGATTTGAGGCATTTGGCAGGGAGCCGGTGTGCCGGCGACTAGCCAAATGCGATGCTGGCTCCTTCGTCGGCACAAGCTCCATATCCTTCGCTTCCACGCAAAGCGCGAAAGCTCATCCATTCCGCTGCGCCTCCTCTCAAAATCGCAATCGCGTTGCTGGATTGCGATTTTGTATTTTTTGCACACGTCGGCGCAACGTTGGTTTTTGCTATGCCATCGCGCACGCATTCGCTGTCGGGGCAGAAAGCCGCACACAGCGGCGACACGCGGCTCACGGCGGCGAACGGTGCCCGCTGTGGAAGGGTGCAAGGA
>OLWN01000014.1_pt1 | contig 197728 bp, 172 predicted proteins | sample 1644151 | NCBI WGS metagenome assembly OLWN01 (sample SAMEA103958121, study PRJEB25191) | human gut metagenome
AAACACGTTTTTCACCTCGCTTTTCAATTTTCTGCATATCCGTGAAGGTACACTCGCCGTTACTGCGCCAGCAAACGAGTGCCAACCGCATATACGGACACTGGCCCTCGTGCGGATACCAGCTGCACTGTATCGTTGGCGGCGGATCTGGGTGCGCTCAATAGCCAGAGCTTGCAGATGGCAGAACGCGCGCTTTTATCGCCGGATGAACTGAAAAATCTCCCGAAGGGAGAATTTGTTGTCATGAAAACCGGCACGCACCCGATGCGTACCAAGCTGCAATTATATTTCAAATGGGGAATCAAGTTTGAAGAACCATATCAGACACCGGAACGCGCCCAGCGCGAGGTTTACTACGCGGGAAAGGAGGAATTGCTGATGAATATCAAGAAAAATCTGTATTCCCAGCCGAAGTCGGTTTCAACGCCGAAAGCGGATGACTATATGAGCAGCTATGGCGAGAAATGAGCTTCTTCGGTGAAATTTACGCCGATCCTGACCTGCCGCACAGAGCTAGGACAGTCTATATGTACCTCCGCGACCGTGCAGGCGGCGGGAGCTGCTGGCCGGGCGTGAAAACCATAGCCCGCGACCTGCACCTCTCACCGCGCACGGTACAGCGTGCGCTGAATGATCTGGAACGTGCCGGATACGTCCAGCGCCAGCGCCGCCAGCGTGAAAACGGAAGTTGCACATCAAACTTATACATAATAAATTTGGACAGCGGCAAATAGGAACGCGGACGCTCCCCGCCAAGGGGAACGTCCGCGCTTTTGCTGTCACCAGCGCTGTGACACCACGGCGCGGCTTGAAGGGCCAACTCTAGCTGAGAACCAATACAGAAAGAAGAAATCTGATTTTAAAAAAGTTGGTCTTTAGCTGCTGGATACTCGTTGCAGAGCAAACGATAGGGGGCTTCATCTTCTTCAATCTTCGGGAAGCGTCCGACGGGCGGGTTGAAGCGGTTATCCGTATTATCGTCGTTGCACTGGCTGACCTCGCCAAGCAGGACGGGGCCGGTGCCCTCTTCCACGGCAAAGTCGTGGTACATCCCCTGCGTGACCCAGAGGCTTTCGCCCGGACGCAGCCGGATCTGCGTGCCCGCGGGGACCATGCGCTTGAGACCGTCGCAGTGGACCTCCACGTCGGACTCGTAGTCAATTTCTTCGTTCGGCAGGCTGTTGTATACGCGGATGAGGCAGTTGCCGCCGCCGCGGTTGATGATGTCCTCAGTTTTGAACCAGTGGAAGTGATTCGCGGCCATCTGGCCCTCTTTCAGATACAGCAGCTTCTCCGCGTAGACCTTCGGATATTTTTCCGGCTGCGTGCGGCAGCCGTTGCGGATGGTGATAAGAGAGAACCCGAATTTGTCAAAGTTACCGAGGCCGTAATCAGTAATATCCCAGCCGAGCATACAGTCGCGGACTTCATCGTACTCGTGACCCTTTTCCTGCCACTCCTCCGGGGTAAAATTGCAGAACGGCGGCAGATAGCACTTGTATTTCGCGCACATGGCTTCAAGTTCTTTTAGTGCTTTGTTAATTTCAGAGCGTTTCATTTTCATTCTCCCGTTGATAAAGCAATCAAAGCAGATTACATTCCATCCGCAATGCGTCCAGTCCGAACCGCACAAACGCATAATTTTCCCGATACCCCTCGCTTTTTCCGTTGTGCCAGCTTCCGTAGAGCGAAAACAGCGTCGGATCGACGAAAAGCGGCTCAGGCTCCGCTGCGTTGTGGTGCGGGCCCAAAAGATTGCGGTTGCTTGCCATCAGCTCCAGTTCCAGCACATTTTCACCCGGATGCAGATACGGCGAAAGATCAAGCGTATCGCTAAAAAGCAGCGTTCCGGCTTTCTGCCCGTTTACAAATACGCGCATATACTGGACGCGGCCCGCACAGCGAAGCTGCCAGTTTGTGCTCTGCACGGTGATCGTGCGCTTCAGGCGCATGGCCCCGTGGAAGAACGGGAAGCCCTGCACCGTAATATCCTGCAAGTCAAGGTCTGTGGCCGGAGCACAGAGACGGAAGCGGTCGCCGAATCGAACGCCGTTTTCACCCGCCTGCCAGCCGGAATCCGGCTGCACGGCGAAGCTCCCGAACAGGTACATCGCTTCGATGTTCGTCTCATAGCTGACGCAGTTCATAAGCGTCTCTGTGACCTCGCCGCTTCCGTAATAATAGCCGTTAAACACGTCATACGTCTGCTGAGACTGAAAATAGTCCAGCTCCAGCACAATTTCATTTTTGCCTTTTTGCGCCAGCGCGGCAATATTCCCGCGCACGAACGAGCGGTCAAGAATACCCTGCTCAGTCAGGTCGAGTTCTGTACCGTTCACAGATAGTTTTGTGTGTTGGAGCGTTTCCAACTCCAATGTCAAATCATCCGGCAGGTGATCTGCCGCAAACGCATAGCGCAGCCAGAGCTTCCGGTTCGTTTTCTCCCGCAGCAATCGCTCGGAGATATACGGGATCGGCAGCAGCTCGGTATATGTCTTGCCGTCATAACTCAGCGCCGCCATATCCAGCGTCAGACTGTTCTGTACCGGCGCGGACCGCGTCCATTTCCCGCCCAGCTCCATTGTTTCGGCAATGGGGCTTTTTTGCGCCTGCGGCATCGCGGAATCGTTCTGCGTGAGAAGCACAGACTCACCGGGTGCGAGATGCAGCTTTGCTGCGATCCCGTCTGTCGTCTTTTCAAAAGCAACGGATTTCGTTTTATGTGTCAGCAGATCGTATGCCTCCACGCCCGCAAACGGAAGTTTTACAGACATGTCAGCTGTGTCCGTCTCAGACAGATTGACTGCAAACAGGAAATTTCCATTCTCCGCAAAGCGGAGCGTGCAGCGCACGTCGCGGTTTGCCTCCGGCAGAAGCGCACGTTCCCGCACAAGCTCGTCCCACGTCAGGTTACCTTGCAAGAAGCTGAGATCGGCAATTTCGCCGTCGATGCGCGTGGGCTTCCGTCCCGCCAGCATCAGCCGCCCGCCCTGCGAGAGATAGTCCTTCAAAAGCGCGGCGGTACTGCTGTCCAGCGTGTCGCAGTCGGGAATCACAACGAAGGAATAGGTACACTGTCCAATGGTCAGCCTGCCGTCCTTGACGCTGCCGTACTTCTCCATCAGCCGCTCGTCGCCGTAGTGATGGCCGATGCCAGCCGCGCCGAAGCGCTCAATGAGCACGTTGAACGGTTCGCCAACGTTGCGCACGGATGCTTCATCGTTCGCACGGTCAAACGTCAGATAGGCCGAATGTATCGGATGGAGAATCAGCACATCCGCCTGTTCGCGGCTGTTGGCAAGCAGATAGCCCAGTTCCGTGAAATAGTCGTCGAATGTCTTTAATTCATCCGTCCACGGATTGTGCTCCGAATAAAACGCCGGATAATCCCGCTTGCGCTGGCCGCGGATGGAATACGGGTACAGATGCTGGCACATGAGGTTTACGCCGTTCACATACTGCCATTCGGCGATGCGCTTGAGTTCTTTCGGCGTCACGTCCCAGCCCGCACAGGCAAACGTCTCCGTCAGCACCTGCTTTTTGCCAAGCTGCTGCGCGGCGGACGAAACCTGCCGCGGGGCCAGCTCCGTGCCGATTCTGCGTCCCAGCCAGTCCACGCCCGGAATGCTCTCATACTCGTAAAACGGCATCACACCCGCACAGCACCACATCTGCGTGTAAAGCTGGCTCTCCTCGACGGTGTGACCAGTCAGACGGCAGTTGTGTTCTATGCACCAGCGGTAAACGCGACCCATGAAGTTTTCGGTATAGAGTACATTCATCAGCCGCCAGTAGCGGAAACGGAAGCCGGGCGCTTCCTCGCAGTCCACAAACAGCGCGCCCAGCAGATCAAGAACATCTGCGCGGTAGGCTTTTTTGTACTCCGTCAGCAGCACCGGCGTGTAGGCTGTCTCATAGCGAAAATACTGCGGCTCATCGGTGAAGAAGCCCGCAATGCCCTTGCCGAATTCCGCACCGAAGCGTTCAAAATACTTCTCGTGCGTCAGAGCAAGAAACGCATCCGTGATGCGCGGGTCAAGGATATCGACCGTGGAGGAATTTTGGCAATCATATACGCAGAGATACTCTGAAATGCCATTCTCCGCACCGGTGACGCGGCGAAGATGGCCGTTTTCCAATGTATAAACGCCAAGCGCGGCTGCATCAAAGCCCGGCTTTTTCTCAAAGCGCAGATAGTGCGCCCAGTTTTCCGGATTTTCCAGCAGCTTGCCGCCGGCGAAGCCGCTCGGCCAGCCGTTTTCATCGTAGCACCACGCCTGCATCCCGCGCTTTTTCGCCTCGTCAACGGATGCCTCCACCGCACGAAACCAGTCCTCGCTCAGATACTCGGTTTCAAGTCCGCCCCGCGCGTGCATAAAGAATCCGCCCATGCCCGCGTCCTGCATCGCACCGATCTGCCGCCGCAGCTCGTCCGGCTCTAATTTGTCGTTCCAGCTCCAGAATGGAACAGGGCAACAAAAGACTGAAATCAGGTCAGTTGATTTCATTGTTATAGGCCTCCTTTGTGTCCGCTCGGTTCAGACGGTTTGCGCGATATTCACTCGGCGTAACTGCGTAGTGGCGCTTAAATACGGTGTAGAAATAGTTGGAATTTCCGAAGCCGGTTCGTTCCGCAATTTCGCTGATCGGCACGTCGGTCTGCTCAAGAAGTTCCGTCGCCTTATTCAGACGCAGACGGCGCAGATAGGCCGAAATGCTGCTGCCGGTGGCAGCCTTGAAAATATTCTGAATGTGCGACGCGGACAGACCGACGTGATCGGCCAGCGCATCAATATTCAGCTTCGGATCGGCATAGTTGCGCTCGATATAGCCGATGATCGCGTCAATATAGTTGCTTCGGTTGTCAATGCTGGCAAATGCACAGGAGACGTCCTGCACCAGATCCAGAAACAGCCGCTTGACTGCACGAGAAGACTCTGCACGCAGAGCCTCCGTGCGGAAGCGCGAGGAGTTATATTCCATCGTCACGGCATAGGCGCGCTTGAATGTTGCGATATATTCAGAAACGCCTGCAATCAGCAGATCCAGCGTATACGGCACATCTGCTGTCGGTTCGAACCATGCGTCAAAGAAGCCCGCAAGCGCTGCAGCGGCATCGTCAAAGCGCTGGGTGCAGAGAGTTTGTACTACCTCACTGCGGATCTGCTCTGCCTGTGCCTTGCCAAAGGCCGGACGTGCATCCAGCTCTGTGCGGGAAACAAAGTGACCGGCGGGATAGAAATACAGCAGATCCAGCCGCTCGTTCAGTGTGCGGTAGGCTGCGGGAAGCTGATCGACGGCAGAAATTCCATTGCACCAGACGCCAGAGACGGAAAACTGCGCGGCTTCAGAGAACGCTGCGCAAAGCGTTTGGGCAAGCGTCTGCGTGTCTACCGTATCCGGCTGCTCACAGACAAGGAGGAACCGGCCCTGCAGCATATCGACCAATTCATAGCGTGTCCCCTGCGGCAGCGTCTTGTCCAGCTGCTCCTGCAACAGAAAATGCGTTCTGCGGTACGACATATTCTGATTGTCATCCGAAAGCTCCCGCTGCCGGAGCTGGAGCAGGAACAGCGCAAAGCCGGAATATTGCTCCAACTCGATGCCATTGTCGGAAAATTGCCGCCCGATGACAAAATCGCTGCTTCGGAGCGTAAAAAAGCTGCGGAGAATGGCGTGCTTGATATAGCTGTAGTTTTCGGCGTAGCGCTTTTCCGAAAGCGTATACTGCGTTTGAAGCGCAGCATATTCACGGTTGATACGGATTGTCAGATAGACGGAGATCAATACGGCGAATACCACGATGCCCAGATAGAACAGCAAAAACCAGCGCGTCAGCGCACGGAGCTGCGACGAAATGGCCGAGTCGCTGATGCAGCTGATAAAATACAGGTCTGTATCGGCAGAGCGCGACCATGTGCAGATCGCATTCGCCTCCTGCACGACCATTTGGCCGCTTTCTGCGGCCCCGCCCAGCACAGCTTCGATCACGGCATCCGTCTGTTCCTGTTCCAGCAGCGTCATGCCGCTTGTGTAGGTCTGTCCGTTTGCATCCACGATCAGAAGCTGACGCTCCGTGCCGTTTGCCATACCGTAGCCGAGCTGCATCAGCCGCTCGGCGCTGATATTCGCAACAAAGAAGCCATTATAGCGATTGAGCGAGGTTCTGACCGGCAGAACATAACTGAAAACGGTTTTGTCGGAGGACGTGCTGCGGTAGCGAAGTTGGCGCATTGCCGGCTTTTGCGTCACACGGGACACAGCTGCAAGATTCCGAACGAACGCTGCGTCGAAAAAGTCATCCAGTGTACCAAATGATAACTGATAGGTGTTGCCATTGGCGTAGGCATAACAGATACAGTCTTCCTCTGCACAATAAATGTATACAGAGTCCAGCCATGACGACGCGCGCGTATAGGTTTGCAGCAGCTGCATGGATTGAATGACCGACAGGCTTTCTGTATCCATGGAGTAGATTAGCTGCAAAAGTTTCGGATCGCCGTTGAGTTGCGTGAGCATGGACGAAGCGGTGTCCTGCATGATGGAGGCGGAATAGCTGACGTTCGAGACAATATCCTGCTCTGCGAGATAGGACTGTTCCAGACTCCGTTTTTTGACGTTCTGATAAATGAGCAGAAAAACGAAGGATACCAGCAGCAGGCAGAAAACTAGAATGCCGCTGAGTACCTTAATAAAAAAGCTGTTCTTTCGATCGGTCGGAATATTGGACTTGATTAGCCGCACGAGTTGTCCTTCCCCCCTCTTCATGCAGAGCATTGCAACTATGCAGTTTCCACAAAGCGGATGGTGAAAACTATTTGCATACCTAAAAAATATCACAATCCCAACGCACATTTCAACATAATCATAAAAATTCAAAGTCACGCTCAAAAATCAAAGTCCGCTTTCAGGGCAATTCAAAGCAATCGTGAGAATTCAAAGATTACAAATGTGCACCTCGCCACTATACTGAATTTAGCGAAAACGACAACGAGAAGACAGAGGTGGTTCGTATTGATGAAAGCAGAAACGAAAAAACAGGAACCAGGCACAATCCGCAGACGGTCTTCTTATAACCGGAGCTTGCGCAAGGATAACCGACAGCTGTTTTCCATGTGCGTGCCGGGCATCATTCTTCTGGCGCTGTTTGCGTATCTGCCAATGTTCGGTCTGCTGCTGGCATTCAAGAATTATAAATTCAATCTTGGCATCTTCGGAAGCGAATGGGTCGGGTTCAAGAATTTTGAGTTTTTCTTCACATCCGGTACCTTCGGACGGCTGATCCGCAATACGCTGGGACTGAACCTGCTGTTCCTGCTGTGCAACACGGTCATCACCGTTCTGCTGGCGCTTCTTTTATATGAGATCAACAGCCGCCACGCGATCAAGGCGTTCCAGACGGTGATCTTCCTGCCGTTTATCGTTTCATGGGTTGCCGCGTCGTATGCGCTCTACGCAAACCTCGCCGACGTCAACGGCATTGTCAACGGAATCCTGACGTTCTTCGGAAAAGAAACGGTTTCATGGTACACAACGCCAAAATGGTGGCCCTACATTCTGCTTGTCTGCTATCTGTGGAAGAACATGGGCTACGGCATTATTATTTATTACGGAAATCTGCTGTCGATCGACAAATCCTATTTTGAAGCGGCGCAGCTCGACGGCGCAACGCGCTGGCAGGTCATGTGGAAGATCTCGTATCCGTTCATCCGTCCAATCGTGACCATGTTCTTTATTTTGTCGCTTGGCCGGATCTTCAGCGCAGACTTCGGTATGTTCTATTATCTGACAAAGAACTCCAGCATGCTCTACAGTGTGACGGACGTGATCGACACCTATGTTTACCGCGCACTGCGCGTGACTGGCGATGTGGGTATGTCCACGGCCATCGGCCTGTGTCAGTCGGTTGTCGGCTTTATCATTCTGGTCGTAGCAAATAAGATCACGAAAAAAATCAACGGAGAGGGGACGCTGTTTTAATGAAAAAGAAAAACCGTATTGGAACAGTGTTCATCTATCTGATTTTCATCGTGCTCTGTCTTGCAATTCTGTATCCGTTTCTCTGTGTGCTGTCCGTGTCGCTTTCCAGTGCCGAGGACATCAAGCACTACGGCTTCCGTGTGATCCCGAAGCATCTGGATTTCTCCGCCTATTCCTATCTGTTCCGTGACAGTAAGATGCTCTGGCAGGCTTACGGCACCACGATTTTTGTCAGCGTCGTCGGAACGGCTATTGGCTGTCTGGTCACGAGCCTGTATGCCTATGCGATTTCGCGCACGACCTTCCGCTGGCGCGGTGTGCTGTCACTGTTCGTGACGTTTACGATGTTTTTCAGCGGCGGCATGGCGGCGCAGTACATCACATATGTCAAGCTGCTGAATCTGAAGAATTCCATCTGGGTACTGATTCTGCCGGGCGCGTTTTCCGCGATGAACACGATCATCATGCGTGCCTATTACGAAAAACTCCCCTACAGCATGATCGAATCTGCCAAAATCGACGGTGCAAGTGAGTACCAGATTTTCTGGCGCATGATGTTCCCGCTTGCAAAGCCTGCGTTGGCCACAATCTGCCTGACATTGTTCGTCGCCTATTGGAATGCTTACTACGAGGCCATGATGTATATGGATACCGGCAATTATGTGACGATTCAGCTGCTTTTGCAGCGTATGCTGGAAAAGGTCGACTTTCTCAAGAATAACGCGTCTACGGGGCTGCTCGGCGCAGAAGCCGCAAAGCTTCCAGGCGAGGCCATGCGTATGGCAATGTGCGTGCTGACAGTCGCGCCGATGCTGCTGGTGTTCCCTCGCTTCCAAAAATATTTCGTCAAGGGTATGGCAATCGGATCTGTCAAAGAATAAAATCATTGACAGAACGGTATGACATAATAAAAATGAAAAGGAGAAACACAAATGAAAAAGTTCCTCGCGCTGCTGCTGGCGGCTCTGATGCTTCTGGCGATGTTCACCGCCTGCGCTAAGACTGCGACGCCCTCCCAGGAAGAAACCACCGCTCCCACCGAAACTGCGGAACCCGCCGCTCCCGCGGACGAAACTCCGGCTGACGCCCCGGCAGATGACAATCCCTTCGCAGAAGAAGTCACGCTGCACTGGGCATTCCCCGCGCTGCAGGACAGCTTCCCCGGCTTTGAGGCCATCAATGAGAAACTCAACGAGATCACAAAGGAAAAAATCAACGCCAAGATCGAGTTCGAGATGATCCCCCTCGGCGAGTACACCGAGAAGATGAACATGAAGTTCACGGCTGGCGAGGAATTTGATATCTGCTTCACCGGCGCATGGAACCCGTATCTGCCCGCCGTTGCGAAGGGCGCTTATGCCGAGTTGACGCAGGACGTTCTGGATAAGTACGCTCCTGACGTTGTCGCTGATCTCAACAGCGCTGTCTGGGATGCCATCCGCGTGAATGGCAAGCTCTACGGCATTCCGCTTCAGCAGATCTATGTCCGTCAGACCGGTATCCGCTTCAACACCGAGCTTCTGAACAAGTACGGCTTCGATCCCAGCACTGTCAAAACGCTCGACGATCTGGACGAGTATGCTGCGACCATCAAAGCCAATGAGCCGGATGCCGTTGTGATTTATAATTACGGTCATCTTATTTATGAAAATATGGTCAACTATCTTGGCTATGATGTGATCGTTTCCAATACGACGCCGGGTGTTGTTTACTATGCTGCCGAAACTCCCGTTGTCTTCAACCAGTTTGAGTCTGAAGAATTCAAGGCTCTGTGTGAAAAGATGCGCGAGTGGAATCTGGCGGGCTACTTTCCGACAGACGCCGTTACCGGTGCTGACTCTGTAGGTGAGAATGACATCCGTGCGATCGACACCGACCCGGCGCACAAGCCCGGCGGCGACATCACCGAAGGTCAGCTTCGCGGCTATGACATCACCGGCATTGCCTTCGGCGACTGCGCCATGACGACCGGCGCTGTGCAGGCGACGATCACCGCTGTCTCCGCAACCTCCAAGAACGTCGAGCGCGCTGTTGCGTTCATCAACCTCCTTGACTCCGATCCCGAAGTCCTGAACCTCATCTGCCACGGCATTGAGGGCACGGACTATGAATTCGTCGGCGACAAGGCTGACGGCCTCATCAAGCCCATCAGCGACTATCCCGGCATGCTGAGCTTCCTCGTCGGCAACGTCTTCAACGAGTACTACACCGACGCTTCTCAGGTCGGCACCTGGCCGGAAACTGCCGAGATCAACGCCAACGCGCAGGCCTCCTGCATCCTCGGCTTCGCATTCGACTCCGAGCCTGTTGCAACCCAGATCGCGCAGTGCTCCGCTGTTGTCGAAGAATATCTGCCCGCTCTCAACTGCGGCGCAGTCGATGTTGACAGCACGCTTGAAGCGTTCAACGCCGCTCTGAAGGACGCCGGCGTCGAGCAGATCATTGCCGAAATGCAGTCCCAGATCGACGCATGGCTGGCAACCAAGTAAATAAACGACCCCATCAGGATTTTTAGTCTGACTGACTGAAGGACGGGCAGGATGAGCCATCTCATTGCCTCATCCTGCCCGTTTTGTATGCAAATTCTTTGAGGATGGAGAGATTATGCCATGAAAAAAGCAATTTCCCTGTTCCTGGCGCTTGTCGTGCTTGTCAGCGTATTTGCCGGGCTCGGTATCACTGCCTATGCCGTAGATACGCAGGCGCTCTGGGTCGATCCGGTCAACGGCAGCGACAGCGCTGCCGGTACGCAGGTTGCCCCCTTCCAGACGATTGAAAAGGCAAAAGCCGCTGCCGCAGCACTGAGTGCAGGCGGTGATGTGACGGTATGGCTGCACGGCGGAACCTATCGTGTCAGCAATGCGATCACGTTCACCTCTGCCGACTCTGGCAAGAACGGCCATGTCATCACATATAAGGCCGTTTCCGGCGAGGTTCCGGTCATTTCCGGCGGCACGCCCATCACCGGCTGGACGATATATGACACACAGAAGAACATTTATGTCGCCGACGTTCCGGCTGCGGCAGTCAATTCGCGTCAGTTCTATGTGGACGGCGAGCACCAGACCCGCGCCATGACGGAACAGTCTCCCACAGACTGGACGCTGTTCGGCACAAAGGGTTATATGTCTCCTGCCGTTACGACGCAGGAAGCAAATGAGTATCTGGTTCTCGATCTCGGAAAAGTACGCAGTGTCAACTATCTGACCGCATATTCGTCCATACAGGCGGATAAAAACGGCCGTGCGGCCGGATTTCCGCAGGACTTTACAGTTGAAACCTCAGAGGATGGCACAGCTTGGACGGTACAGTGTGAACAAACCGGATATGAGTCGCCTGTGGTTGCTACCGCTGCAACATTCAACTTTGCACCGGCTCAGGCACGCTATATTAAGCTAAATGCAACAAAGCTCGGCACTGCGAGCAGGACGAACCCTGGCCGGTATATGTTGGCCATTTCCGAACTGGAAACGGGTCTGAAAACCGGCAGCAATACAGATCTCTCGGAGGTTGTTGTTGATTATGACACCAACCTGATGACTGCTGTTGAGGTTCTGGGGCACAACGAAAATCATGACTGGAACTGGCTGAATCAAACCGGCTATGGCAGCGCGAACCTGTTTGACTACAATCCGGACACCGTCGTTACAACAGGCGGGTATTATCGCCAGCAGATCGAAGTCGAGGGCGTTTACCCATGGCTCAGTACAAATATCAGCCAGAACGGACAGAACGCAGAGATTGCAGCAATTCGAATCGCGGTTGACGCCATCAATCAACCCGTAGATTTTACAATCGAAATTTCACAGTCGAATGATCCCGGCAACACGGACTGGACAATCGTTCACAGCGAAACAGCGTTCGATTGGTCACAGAGTCGGTCGGCTGTCTTCATTTTTAGCCCGTGTGAGGCGAAAAAAGTTCGCTTGCACGCTACAAAAATTGCAAATGGCGAGGAAACGCCCGGCACAGAGAGTGACGACGGCAAGGAATACGCACTCCGTGTTGCGGAATTTGCAGCGTTTGCGCCCAAGTCCGGTAGCAGTGAGCCCGCCGAAATAGACTACACGACAAATTTGCTGCACCCTGGATGTGTAGAGGGCATCTTCCATAACAACCCCAACAAGGAATCCTATAACTATGATGAAGTCGGAACATTCCCGCTGGACGCGCTGGTAGACGGCAATAGCAGCGCCTATAGCTTTATCACATCCAAACCGTATCAGCCGGAGTGGCTGCTTGGCAACGGTGGCAGTCTCTCGCCGTGGGTTGAGGTGCGACTGAGCGATAACGGCTCTGCTGTGCAACTTGGCGCGGTACGCGTTGCCGTTCGTCCGCGTGTTGTGCCGAATGACTTTGAAATCCAGACTTCTGTAGACGGTGTGACATGGAAGACAGTTGTGAACGAAGACAACTACGATTGGAGCGAGGAAAAGACCGCTGCTATGTTCACGTTCCAACCGCTACAGGCTGCCCGCTTGCGTTTTGTCGCGCACAATCTCGAAAAGCTTGTTGAGGATGAGAGCTACTACTTTCAGCTCAGCGAGTTGGAGGCGTATGGCGTAGCGCAGACGATTTCGGTTGATACGTCGAACGATTTGCTAAAGCCCGGATGTGTCAGCCCGATTTATCAGATCAATGGCGGCGCACTACAGGATTACACAAACTATACATATCCGCTGAATAATCTTGTTGACGATGATGTGCAGACATTTATCTCTTCGGACAGCCTCCTGAGGCCTTGGCTTGCTGCAAACGGCGGTGAGCTTGCACCGTGGGTAGACGTTTCAGTGACAGATGACGGAACAGCAGTGATGGTTGGCGGCGTGCAGATCAGTATTCAAGAGACCTATAATAAACCGGTTGACTTTTCTATTCTTGCTTCCGAAGATGGTCAGAATTGGACGACGTGCAGGCAGTTGAAAGGGTATGACTGGGGCGAAACAACCTCTCGGTTGTTTACATTTGCACCGGTTTCCGCCAGCAAATTGCGTATTCAGGTTCGCGATCTGGATGGACAGCAGGAGGGGTTGCCGCTTTATTTCCGACTAACTGAACTGGAGGCTTATGCACCGACCGATTTCATTGACATAGCGCGCGTGATTTATGTACAGGTGAGTAGCAGTGAAACGTGTACGCCATCCGGTATTGCGGCGCTGCACGATAACAGCGATAAGACCTATGCCGCAGAGCATGCCATCAACGGAATGTACTATGATAATCTGGAGCATCTTGGTTACGCTGTTCCGGAGAGTTTTGGATTGAAAAACTTTAAAAACACTGCGGATATTGAGATCAACATCCTGCGCTGGTGGCAGCACCGCATCTTCCGAAATAGCGGTGTGTCTGCTGACGGTACGGAGATCTATCTTGATACGGATTGGCTCACATCGCTCCAAAGCACGGCCTATTCCGACCGCATCACATGGATAGAAAACGCGTATGAATTTATCGACCAGCCCGGCGAATGGTATCTTAACCGCAGCGAAAGCAAGCTTTATTATAAGCCAGACGGAAGCATGGATGGCAAGTCGGCGACTCTGCCGGTGACGGAGCAGCTCCTGGTCTTTGAGGGAACCGAAAATATCACATTTGACGGTGTGAAATTCGAAGATACTTCTTGGCTGACGCCGAATGAAATTGGCTACAATGATGCACAGTCCGGTACGTATGCCCAGCACAATGGCGTTTGGGGAGATGTACCTGGCGCGATTGAAACACACGCGGCAAAGAATATCACCATTACAAACAGCGAACTGCGCAATCTTGGCATCGGCGGTATCCGCATCGGCAATGGTAGTTCTGATTGCGCCATTACAAACAGTGCAATCCACGACATTTCCAGTTCCGGTATCTTTATCGGCAATAACACCGGCCATAATCACGGATATTGCGATCCGGGCACGGATGTAACGGGCGTTGTTGTGCGCAATAACTATATCACGCGCACTGGTCTGGACATCTTCGGCTCAAGCGCCATCTGTGCGCTGTATACCTCTGATACCGTGATTGACCATAACGAGGTCTGCTACACAACGTATACCGGTATTTCGCTTGGCTGGGGCTGGGACTGGAAAAACGCCCCCTGCTCCGGAAACAACACCGTTTCCAACAACTACATCCATGATACCGGCAAGACCATCCATGACGGCGGCAGCTTCTATTCGCTTGGCCTGCAGGAAGGTACAAAGGTGTTTGGCAACTATCTACACCACCACAGCGATGGCCTGTATGACAAGGACGGCGGCCTGTATACCGATGAAGGCTCGACGGGCATGGAACTGTACAACAACGTTGTCGGAGACGGCGTTTACTGGTGGCAGAAGATCTGGACGACCAACATCAAGGACTGCTACTGGCACGACAACTTCTATTCTGTGAACCGTTCCTGGGACAGCGGCGTAAATATCCGTCAGGAGGACAACACCTATGTTGAGGGCGGTGATTTCAGTCAATACCCCGCTGCACAGGCTATTATCGACAATGCGGGTCTAACAGATCCAAGCGTGAAAGACGGTGTCCGCATGGGTATTGCAGAGAAGCACAATGTGACATTGATGCAGTATCCGGACGGCGAGGCATACTACTTTGAAAAACCAGCCGGCCTGCTTACATTTACAATTCCTAGTCAGATCGGCAACACGCAATATGACAAGCTGGCACATACCGCAAATATTCTCATGCCGGAAAGCACTGACCGCACATCGCTTGCCGGTAATTTCACGATGGCTCCCGGCTTCACCTGCGACAAGGCCTCCGGCAGCCGCCAAAACTTCACATCTCCCGTTGTCTATACGTTTACTGACGGCACAGATACCATCGCGTGGACGGTCACTGTTACCTGCGATGTAACGGCGGATGGCCCGCTGGTCGGTACGGAAACGACGCTGGACGCGGCCATCGCCGCACGCAGCGACTGGACACAGGAGCCTGCTGGGGCTGAAAACGGCGGCACACTCTTTACAACTGTCAAGGGGTTCAGTGCATATATTGGAGATCGTATTTCCAACGATGCTATTTTGGAGTTTGATGTGCAGTCTGTTCTGGACGGCAACGACTGGACGGGGTATGCTCTGCGGATGCAGAACCCCTATGATATGCTGGGCACGATGTACCACATTGTCTTCAAGCAGGATGCCATTGAGCTTCAGAAATGGGTAAACGGGAACCGCACGATGCTGATCGGTACGATCGAGGGCTATGACCCGGTTTACGGTGATGTGGAAAACAAGTTCTATACCTCTGATGTCCGTCACAGCATCAAGACCGGCGCGATTGATGTTCCCACCGGCGTGCGTCTGTTCCTGTATATTGACGGCAACAAGGTCTTCGACGTAATTGATGCAGACGATCCTATCACAAATGACGGCTTCTTCGGCATGTATCCGATGACGCACGACATGACGCTTCTGCCGTTCTCGAACATCGATACCAGCCCCAAGCCCGATCCCGGCCCCGATCCTGAACCGAATCCGATTCTTCCTATACTGCCGTCCGGCGGACAGAGTGCATGGAAGAATCCCTACCAGGATGTCACTGATTCGAGCAGTTATTATGAAGCTGTGCGCTATGTCACGGAAAAGGGCCTGATGAACGGAACCAGCGCATCTACGTTCTCTCCCGACGCGGCAATGACGCGCGCAATGATGGTCACGATCCTCTGGCGCATGGAAAAGGAGCCTGCCGCGCTGAGAAGCAACTTTATGGATCTGACGGCGGACTGGTACCGCACAGCTGTTGATTGGGCAGCAGAAACCGGTGTTGTCAACGGCGTCGGAAACGGAAAATTTGCACCGAACGCCACGCTCAGTCTGGAACAGTTGATTACCATTCTGTATCGCTATGCGGAAAATAAGGGGTATAACGTCTCGAAGTCCGCTTCGCTCGATTCGTTCACGGACGGCAGCGCTGTCAGCGCATACGCAAAGCCCGCCATGCAGTGGGCAGTCGGAATGAACTTCCTTTCCGGCAATACCCTGACCCCAGGCGCGCCTGCAAGCCGCGCGCAGATCGCACAGGTTCTGATGCTGTTCTGCAAGGCTTACATTAAGTAATCCCCATATAACCAGCTGCGCCCTGCTGTTTGCAGGGCGCAGCACCCAAATTTGCAGACAATCAGCAAAAAACTGCTGAAATGATAGATATATCTGAAAAGGAGCCATCATTATGGATAATTCCACACCGTTCCGCACGTTTGGAACCATGCTCGACTGTTCGAGAAACGCTGTGCCGAATCTGCACACGCTCAAAAAGTGGGTCGATCTCACGGCAAGCCTCGGATACAACACCCTGCTTTTATACACAGAAGACACCTATGAGGTACCGGACGAGCCGTATTTTGGCTATATGCGCGGACGTTATTCACAGGCGGAGCTGCGCGAACTGGATGCCTACGCCAAAAAACAGGGCATGACGATCATGCCCTGCATCCAGACGCTGGCGCACCTGTACGCCATCAAGCGTTGGCCGGAATACTGGCCGCATTTTGACACGGACGACATTCTGCTGGCGGGCGATGAGCGGGTGTATACGCTCATTGGCCACATGTTCCGGAGCCTTGCCGCGTCGCTCTCCTGCCGGACGATCCATCTCGGTATGGACGAGGCGGAGATGTTCGCGCGCGGCCGGTATTACAACCAGCACGGCGACTGTAACCGCTCGCAGGCGCTGCTCACGCATTTGCAGCGCGTATGCGAAATCGGCGAAACATACGGCTTCCGCTTCCTGATCTGGTCGGATATGTTCTTTAAGCTGGCGACCGGCGGACAGTATTACGCCAAAAACGCACAGATTGACGAATCTGTGCGTGAAAAGATACCGGCAAACGTGGAGCTTGTCTACTGGGATTATTATTCGGCGGATGAAGCGCACTATGACGGCATGATCGAGGCACATCAGAAGCTGAAGCCCGGCACATGGTTCGCAGGCGGCCTGTGGAAGTGGACAGGCTATGCCCCGCACAACGGCTACAGCATGAAGATCACAAAAGCAGCGCTTGCAAGCTGCCGGGAACACGGCGTGCAGGATGTATTTCTGACTATGTGGGGCGACGACGGCGGGGAATGCTCCCCGTTTATGCTCCTGCCGTCGCTGTTCTATGCTTCGGAGCTTGCGAAGGGTGAAACAAACGACGAAACGATCAAAGTACATTTCGCGCAGCGCTTCGGCGCAGCATTCGACGATTTCATGCAGCTGGATCTGCCCGGAACGCGCAACGGCCTTGACGACAACGTTCGGAATCTGGATAAATTCTTACTGTATAATGATCCGTTCATGGGCATGATGGATCAGACGGTTTTGTCCGGTGAGGGCGCACAGTTCGGCACGTGCGCCGAACGGCTGGAGACGCTGCAGACGCTGCCGGAGTGGGGGTACCTATTTGAGACGCTCGGCGCGCTGTGCCGGGTGCTGGAGATCAAGGCAGAACTCGGTGTCCGAATCCACGAGGCGTACCGCACAGGAGATAAGACAGCGCTTTGCGCCATGCTTGCAAAGCTTGACGAGACGCTTGCGCGTCTGGAACGTTTCCATGATGCTTATCGGGCACAGTGGATGCAGGAAAACAAGCCGCACGGCTTTGACGTGCAGGACATCCGGCTCGGCGGTCTGATGCAGCGGGTAAAGACCTGCCGTGCGCGGCTGGAGGATTATTGCGCCGGACGGCTCGACCGGTTGGAAGAACTGGAGACGAAGCAGCTTGATTTCTTCGATCACGGAAAGCGCTGCGCAGAGCCGGTCGCCACGCACTGGGGGCAGATTGCGACAGCAAATATTGTCTATATGACGATGCTTTGGTGAAAAATATGAGTCAAATTTTAGAGCACGCAAGCTGGATCTATCCATCGGAGGATATCGGCGAAATATGCCCTGTTTTCCGAAAGCACTTTACCGCGTGCCCCGGTACAACAGCAAAACTGGAAATCACCGCATTCGGCGTCTACGAAGCGTTTCTGAACGGGCAGCGGATCGGAAGGTTCTTTCTCGCGCCCGGCTGGACGAGCTATCCGGCGCGATTGCAGGTGCAGACCTATGACCTGACGGCGCTGCTGCGCGAGGAGAACGAACTGACCGTCACGCTCGGAAAGGGCTGGTTCGCCGGGCGGATCTCCACCGATGCCTATCAGGCGCTTGCGGATGGCCCGCGGCTGCTGGCAGCACTGCATCTGACCGGCGCGGACGGCACGCGGGAGTACGCGACCGATGAAAGCTGGCAATGGGCCGAGAGCCCGATCCGGTTCAGCGATATTTACGACGGCGAAACGTATGATGCGCGCGTCACACCGGAAAACTGGCGTTTCTGCCGGACGGATAGCTGCGGCAAGCAGATGCTGATCCCGCAGGAGGGCGAGATCGTTACAGAGCATGAACGACTCAAGCCGGCCGCGGTTCTGCATACGCCGAAGGGCGAAACGGTACTCGATTTCGGGCAGGAGGTCACGGGCTATGCGGAATTTACCGTGCAGGCCCGCGCTGGTGAGCGCGTTCTGCTCTCCTGCGCAGAGGTACTCGACGCGAACGGGAATTTCTATACGGAAAACTACCGCAGTGCAAAATCCAGAATCGAGTATATCTGCCGTGACGGAATCCAGACCGGCCGCGCACACCACACGTTTTACGGCTTCCGCTATCTGCGCGTGGACGAAGCGCCGGAGGGTTGGCAGGCAGAGAATTTCACGGCGGTCTGCGTCTATTCCGATCTGCAAAGAACCGGCTGGATTCGCACGTCCGATCCGCTTTTGAACCAGCTGTATCAGAACATTGTCTGGGGTGAAAAGGACAACCTGCTGGACGTGCCGACTGATTGCCCGCAGCGCGACGAGCGGCTTGGATGGACAGGCGACGCGCAGGTCTCCATCCGTGCGATCACCTGCACGTTTGATGGGAAGCGATTTTTTTCAAAATGGCTGCGCGATATGGCAGCGGAGCAGCGCGAGGACGGTGCAGTTTCCCACTTTGTCCCGAATGTCGGCCTTTTCACAAAAGATCCCGCGCTGTTCTGCGGCGGCTCCGCGTGGGCGGACGCGGCGGTGATCTGCCCGTGGCAGCTCTATCAGGCTTACGGTGACAAGACGCTCCTGCGTGAACATCTTCCCATGATGCAGAAATGGGTCGAATATGTATGCAGGGTTGCCGGGGACAGCTGCATCTGGAGCACCGGCCACCAGTACGGCGACTGGCTGGCGCTCGACGCCGGAGAGGGCAATTATACCGGCGCTTCCCGCAAGGAATTTATCGCAACGGCATTCTATGCGCATTCCGCACAGCTTCTGGCACAGGCAATGGACGCGCTGGATATGGACGGCGCTGCATATCATCGGCTGTTTGAAACGATCCGTGCCGCACACCAGAATGCATTCCCGGACTGCCGAACGCAGACCGAATGTGCATTGGCGCTGCACTTTGGTCTTGCGGCGGCTCCTGACCGCGTTGCCGCGCAGCTTGCAGAGCTGGTTCGGAGCAATGGAAACCGCCTGACGACCGGCTTTGTCGGAACACTGTATCTATTACACGCGCTGAGCGAAAACGGCTATGCACAGACAGCCTACGACCTTCTTTTGCAGACGGAAGCCCCATCATGGCTGTTCTCTGTCAAAATGGGCGCAACGACCGTCTGGGAGCATTGGGACAGCCGAAAGGCAGACGGCTCGTTCTGGAGCACAGATATGAACTCGTTCAATCACCATGCCTACGGCGCGGCAGCCGACTGGCTATACGGCGCGGCGGGAGGTATCCGTCCGGGGAAGCCGGGCTATGAAACCGTGCTGTTCTCACCCATTCCAAACCGGCGACTGCAGCGATTTGAAGTAGTAGTAAATACGCCGCACGGAAAAGTGTGTTCATGCTGGAAATGGAACGGCCCCACAGTGACATATGTTCTTACTACGCCGGTCAGTGCCGAGATTCGGCTTGGTGGTGAACAGCACAATGTTGCAGCGGGAACATACACCTTTGTTCGGGGGGGATACGACAAATCGCCGTATGAAGCAAAGGATTTTCTGAACGTTCGAAGATAATTCGCGGTTGCCCATAGCGCCCATCGGAGTTATTAGCAAATGTAGATATGAGAGCTGCACCTAAAAATATGATAGTTGGCTTGTGTCATTTTGAGCCATGCCATGTTAGACCCGAATGAGGATGTTACCACCGCCGCGATTGATAATGTCTTCGGTCTTGTACCAGTGGAAATGGTTCGGGGAATACTGCCCTTCCTTCATGTATAGCAGCTTTTCGGCATAGACCTTCGGATACTTGTCTTGCATGGCGCGGTTACCGTTGCGGATCGTAATGAGCGACATACCAACCTTGTCGAAATCGCCAAGGCCGTAATCGGTAATGTCCCAGCCGAGCATACAGTCGCGGACTTCATCGTATTCATGCCCCTTGGTTTTCCATTCTTCCGGCGTGAAGTGGCAGAACGGCGGCAGGTAGCAATGCTCCCGTGCGCACATGACCTCCAGTTCTTTCAGTGCTTTATTGATTTCAGAACGCTTCATTGAGATTCTCCTTTATCGTTCGGATTTGTTTTTGGGATTACAATTTTAACTGGGTTTACGGCTGGTTACCAACAGGAATGCCTATGTGTTTTCTTATATTCTTTGCGTCAGCAATTATCGCAGATCAACCGCACTGCTTTTTCTTGATATCATGTCTGAGAATGCCGATCACGATGGAGGTCATCGCAATCAGTTCGTTGACCGCCGCAGAGTAGGCCCCATTCACAACGTTGTAGATCAGCCAGCACGGGCCAGAGAAAAATGAGATCAGGCGGATTTTCTTACTTGTTTTCATCCAAAGCGCCACGGTCGACAGGAGCGAGCCAATCATAGGCAAAATGCTGTACGCATTTTGCCATGTCGCAATGCCGGCAGCAAGCAGAAGCAGAATGAAAAGCGCGAGCCACCAGTTTGACTTTGCCCATTTCTTATCGATTGAAAAGAAAAGACTCCTGAAAAAATTGATGGAATCGAGGCATGCACCGGTCACGGCTCCGACGAGAAACAGTTGTGTACAGAACATCAAACTTGCCAACACCTGAAAGAGCATGACATTTTTTCTCTGTGAACACTGAAACGACAGGATCGAGCAGATAATTCCTATTATGCCGATCACCTCTGCAATCACTTTGACCATGATATGTGTCCTTTCCTCGTTACGGCTGCTTTTGCAGAAACACCATGCCGCCTGCCGGGATTTCGATTGTCGCCGCACATTTACCGGTCACACGGTCAAGCCACCGATCCTGAAACACCAGCTTGCCGCTGCTTTTCCCGAGATTTGAAATGCACAGATAGCACACGTCGTTTACAAACATGCTTATATGGATATCATTTCCGGCCGGCGCGGTCAGAATCCTGCGGTCCTTCGCAATATCGATAAAGCACAAAGAATCCTCGCTGACCATTGGCTTATAGAGTTTCAGATATGTGAACCATTTTTCGCGCAGACGCTCATCATCCGGAATATCGGACCATTCGCTGTAAACAAACGGGCCATTCGGATGGTTGCGGTAATATTCTCTGATTTTTCTGAAATGCCGGCTCTCTGCGTCGTCGTGGTACACGACATTGGGTGCACAGCTGCGTTCGCCAGTGATCGGGCGTCCGTCCAATCGGAGCAGGAACTGCAAAAACGGCAATGCGCGCGAAAAATAAATATCTCCGTTTGTTTCGTTGGTGAATTTATAATCCGGGCAGGGGATGACGTAGGGGCTGTACTGCACTGTTCTGAGAAGCTCCTCGGATGTTTTGCAGCTTTCGCCGACCCACAGGTAGTCGTAGATTTTCTCGTTTGATACCGGAAGCTGCAACTCTCCGATATGAAGTTTAACGATTCCATGGTATTCGTTTTTTACGACAGAATACATCCGCACCAGCAGATCTTCAATATACGGGTCATATTCCTCCATGCCATACGGATTGCCCTCTCCGTCCCGCCGGTCGTATCCCATATCGTTGAAGATCCCATCAAACGCATATTCATCCATCATGCGGTGCAGATTGTCGAACAGGTATTGATTCCATTCGGGAGAGGCGGCATTGCAGCACCTGTAGCGGTAATAATTTTGAACCAGCATCAGCTTTGGATCGGCGACAAACTTCTCGGTAAAATCCGGATCCCGTTCATCAAAGAAGCCGCTCGATAGATACGGCAGAACCTTGATGTGAAAGGAATGGCACAGGTCAATGAATTCCTTTAAGCCGTCTTTGTCGTGAGAAGAAAATTTATCTGCGCCCATAATCCGCATGGCGTCGTTCCATTCCTCATGGATCTGAATCAGACCGACGCCGTTTTCGGAGAGCTTCCGAATCAAATCGTGATCGTACGCGGTAGGGCGTATGGTCATTTTATTTGGGTATCCTGCTGCGGCAGATCACAGAATATGTACAGACGCATCTGTGCGGCAAAATCCGGCTGGAAGATATTGCGCAGGAGGTCTATATGAGCCCCTCCTATGTCAGCCGTTTTTTCAAGCAGGCGACCGGCATGAATCTGAGCGGGTATATCCGAGCACAGAAAATCGAAAAGGCAAAGCAGCTGCTCCGGCTGTACCCGGTCGGCGAGGTGAGCGCGCAGCTTGGCTACACCTCCGTCAGCCACTTCGTTTCAATTTTCAGCGAGGAAACCGGCCTTACGCCCTACCGCTTCAAGCGGCAGAGCCAGCTGGACGGACAGGAAATGCCGTAGAAAATCGCCGCAGTTCAGCTGCGGCGATTTTTTGCAGCAAAAAATCGTTATTTTTGCAGCGCGGCACAGCGGGCGGCCGTTTGAACAAAAAAACGATATTTTATGCAAGAAGCTGTATGTTATTTCGCAGATGCTTCCACTAAACTATGAGCAGCGATCCCCAAAAAAGAAAGCGGAGGAATGAAAATGAAACATGTACGCAAATTTCTGGCTCTCACGCTGGTGCTTGTACTGGCGCTTGGCATTGTGGGCTGCGCCGCACCTGCAGCACCGGATACGTCTGATGCGCAGGCTCCGGCAGAGCAGACGACAGACGAAAGCAAGCCCATCAAGCTGACGCTCTGGAGCTGCAACGACATGATCCGCCCGAACGAGCTGAAGGAAGGGCAGGAGACCTGGTACATCTCACAGGCCATCGAACGCTTCCGTGAGCTGCACCCCAATGTGACCATCGAGATCAATGCGTATAATGACAATGCGCAGCTGATGAATGACTTCAAAGCAGCGACTCGCGCCGGGTACGGCCCGGATATTGCCTGCTTTGTGAATGGCCCGGCGCTGATCTCGCTCAAAGACGGACTGCTGCCGCTGAACGACTATCTGGATGATGATCTGCGCACGAAGGTCGTCGGCTGGGAAACCTGCGCCGAGGGCATGAATGCGGATAACACGATTTACGGTATGCCCTATCTCGGCCAGAGCGTCGCATGCTTTGCCTACAACAAGTCGCTGGTCAAGCAGGCCGGACTTGACTTTGAAGCAAATCCGCCGCGCACCATCGATGAATTCTATGCCGCGCTTGACGCGATCCGCGACGCAGGCATTCAGCCCCTGCACCTAGATGAAAGCTATCCCGGACTGCTTCTGTATTGCCTCAGCATGTGGTGGGAGCAGCTCAGTGGTCTTGACGGCATTCTTGCCCACACAGATGAACAGGTTTCCTTCGCAGATGACGAGGGTTTCAAGTTCATGATGAACGAATACAAGAAATTCTATGACAACGGATGGCTGAACAAGGATACCGCTACCTCTACCGACAATTACAACGTGTTCCTTCAGGGCGGCAGCGCGCTTCATACGCTCTATTTCGGTGACTATGAAACCTATCATGAAGCGCTCGGCGACGATTTCGGCATGCTGCCGGTTCCTACTGCGGATGAATCACTCATCGATACGGATACTGCTGTCGGCGGCGTCGGCGCGGCGCTTGGCGTGTCCAACTTCAGCGAAAATCCCGACATGGCGGTCGAGTTTGTAAAGTTCCTGCTTTCGCGCGACGAAATGGTCTCCATGTATACCAAGAATACCGCCATACCGATCCGCACGGATATCACCGCCGCGGATATCGGCAGGACGGACGATCCCTATTTTGCGCAGGCGGTCGAGATGGCCGGCGGCCTCTACTTCTGGCCGGACAACTGCCTGAGTGCCGATGTGGTAAACATCTATTGCTCTCTGCCGTGCCAGGTCCTGGTCGGCAACATGTCGCTGGACGAGTTGACACGGGCAATGGACGACGCACAGATTGACTGACGGAAAATGTGAAGCTCTGTGCCGTGCGGCACAGATACACGGTCACCCGCAGCGCTCTGCGCTGCGGGTGATTGAAAGCAGAGGTGAACCATGAAATCTGGAAAACACAGCGCGCTGCTGCGGCGGGAAAACCGGCAGGGATGGCTGTCCGTTCTGCCAGTGCTTGCACTGGAACTACTGGTCTGTGCGTACCCCATTGGTATGGTGATTGTAAAGAGCTTTACCAACTGGGATGGAATGTTCAAAAGCGATCCGGTCGGCCTGCGGAACTACATCCGCATATTCTCTGACCCGAATTTCTGGACGCTGTTGAAAAACACCGGCGTCTTTCTCCTGACAATTCCCGTACAGGCGCTGATCGGCATGATCATCGCCGTAATTTTAAATGACCGCATACCCGGCTGGAGATTTTTCCGGCTTGTATATTATCTTCCCTCGATCATTTCCATGACGGTCGTCGGCCTTCTGTACAAGATCATGTTTAGCTACTCCGGCCCGCTGAACGAGGTTCTGCGTGCCATTGGGCTTGACGCGCTGGCAATCGAATGGCTCAATTCCGGCCCGAGCGCGCGCTTCGTCGTGTTCCTCTGTCTGGTCTGGAGCAACATTGGCTGGCAGGTGCTGATCATCTTCGGCGGTCTGACCGGTATCGACCCCAGTATTCTGGAGGCGGCGACCATCGACGGCGCAGGCTATTGGCGGCGGCTTTTCAGTATCACGATTCCCCTTTTGGCTCGCACACTGGAATACTCGTTTGTCAGCGCCATGATCTGGATCTTCACCGGTATTTTCCCGCTGATCTACTCGCTGTCCAACGGCGGGCCCGGCTATGAAACGACGACACTGGACTATATGGTTTACGTCAAGGGCTTTAACGGAACCAAACTCGGTCAGGCGTGCGCGCTTTCCGTGATCTTGCTGCTGATCATCACGGCAATCACGGTCATTCAGATGCGTATGAGCAACAGAGCCGATGATTGGAGGTGACGGCATGGGAAAGAAGCTTGAAAAACGTTCAATTCCGGCGAATATTCTGATCTACCTGATTCTGATCCTGCTGGCGGTTTCCTACCTGTATCCGCTGTACTTCATGGGCGTCAACTCCCTGAAGTCGCAGGCGGAATATATGAAGGATATGTTCTCCGTCGATCTGCTGAAGGGACATTTTGAAAACTATCTGATCATTTTCAAGAATTTCAAGATCGGGCAGTATCTTTTCAATACGCTCCTGGTAACGGTTCTGAAGCTGGTATTTACCATGCCTCTGGCCATTTTCGCCAGTTATGCGTTTGCGAAGCTGCGGTTTCGCGGAAAGAATGCCATGTATCCGCTCATTATCTCAGCCATGTTCATTCCGTTTCAGGTCATCATGATCCCGGTGTATACCATGCTGACGAAGCTGCACATGATCGATACCTATCGCGGACTGATCCTTGTTACCGGCACGATCGGGATTCCAAGCTCAATCATGCTCCTGTCGTCCAGCTTCCGCAGTATTCCGAATGAACTGCTTGAGGCTGCGGCAATCGACGGCTGCGGCTATTTCCGAAAGATCTTCCACATTATGATCCCCATGGGCAAGCCCGCCATTGCGATCTGTACCATCATGGGCTTTATCTCCAGCTGGAATGATCTTTTGCCGCCGATGGTCATCATTAAGAGCGTCAACAAGCGGCTGGTCATGCCGGCGCTGGACGGCCTTGTCTCCATGTACAATGCGGACACGCCGTTCCAGCTCACCGGTATCCTGATCGCAGCGGTTCCGGCAATTGCAATTTACCTGATCCTCTCCAAGCAGATCATCATGGGTATTTCCGCCGGCTCCACAAAGTAAATCATCTACACGTCTATCAGAGAGGGAACTGTTATGAAAAAGAAACTCAAAATTGGTGTCATTTCCTGCAGCATCATGGCGCAGGTCCATATGCAGGCTGTTATGGACAATCCGAATACCGAGCTTGCCATGCTCTGCGATCTCAACGAAACGCTTCTGCATGAGGCAGCTGATAAATTCGGCGTAGAAAAGACTGCAGTGGATTACCGCGACGTTTTGAACGATCCGGAAATCGATGCTGTCATTATCGTCACGCCCGATCAGACGCACAAGGAGATCACGCTTGCGGCACTGGCCGCGAAGAAACATGTGTTGTGTGAAAAGCCGATGGCGCTGAAGCTTGACGAATGCAGCGAGATGATTGCCGCTGCAAAGGCCGCCGAAACCAAGATGATGGTCGGCCAGATCTGCCGCTATACGCCGGGCTTTGTCGAGGCAAAGAAGCTCATCGACCGCGGCGAGATCGGCGAACTGTTCTTTGTGGAAACCGAGTATGCACATGATTACTCAAAAATTGATTTGCCGTGGCGTCTTGACCCGCTGCGCCACGGATTCCTCGGCGGCGGCTGCCATGCGGTCGATCTGGCCCGCTGGATTGCCGGCGACCCGACGGAGGTTTTCGCCTACGCGAACCACAAGATGCTGCCAAACTATCCGACCGACGACTGCACCATCGCCATTATGAAATTCCCGAACAATGTGATCGGTAAGGTGTTCGTCTCCACCGGCTGCAAGCGCAATTATACGATGCGCAGCGTATTCTACGGAACGAAGGGCACCATCATCACCGACAACACCAGCAACCACATGACCGTGTTCAAGGATGGCGTCGGCAACGGCGAAACGCTGTTTGCGGATCTGCCGCAGTCTCATGCGATCCCGATTGAGTATCCTGTCACCGTGAACAACCACAATGCAGCGGGCGAACTGGACGAGTTTGTGGACTGCATCGTCAACGACAAGCCCATCCACACCACGGCTATTGAGGGCGCAAAGACCGTCAAGGCCAGCCTTGCCGCCGTCGAATCCAGCAAAACCGGCATGCCGGTCAAAATCGAATATGACTTCTGAGCGTCTTCCGGCGCGAAAGGCCCCTGATGCGAGAATTCTGTGCATCAGGGGCCTTTCGTATGAATTGATTGGCTAAACTCTGGATGTTTCAATTTATTTTAGTGGACAAAATAATTCGAGCGCGGTATGTTGAATATATAGGGAATCATGCAAAACGTGCATGTTTAAAAAGGATGGGACAATCATGAGAGTATTGGCAGTCGGCTGCCACCCGGACGATCTGGAGATCGCCTGCGGGGGTACGCTTCGGAAATATGTCGAGCAGGGCGCGGAGGTCTATACCTGCCATGTGGCGAACGGCAATCAGGGCCATGTGGTCATTGAGCCGGAGCCTCTGGCGGCGATGCGCGCGGAAGAATTTGAGGAAGCGTCGAGGATCATCGGCGCGAAGCAGACGTTCAATTTAAATGTCGGGGATATGCTGGTCAACAGTCATGACCCGGCGGTCATGGACGCAATGGCGGACGTCGTCCGCTGCACGAGGCCGGACGTCATTATTACACACAATGATACGGATTACATGCAGGATCACACGGAGACGAGCCGCATCGTGACCAACGGCAGCTTCTGCTCCGGCCTGAGCCACAGGCCGCGCAGCTTTGAGCCGTATTCCAGCTTTATCCCGGTGTTCTTTATGGATACGCTGGCGGGCGTCGGCTTCCAGCCGACGCATTATGTGGACATCACGGATCAGATCGAGACGAAGCTGGCGGCGCTCCGCTGCCACCGCTCGCAGCTGGACTGGATGCTGGAGCATGACAACATTGATTTTGCGGACATGGTGCGCACCTGCTCCAAATACCGCGGGTACCAGTGCGGAGCCGCGTATGCCGAGGGCTTCCGGCCCTATACCGTCTATCCGAGAATGGCGGCAGGGAATCTGCTGCCGTAAGCAATAGGAGGATACATATGAAAAAGGTTCGTTGGGGCGTTATCGGCGCGGGCGGCATTGCCCAGCGCCGGACGATCCCCGGTATGATGCAGTGCGAAAATGCAGAGCTGGTCGCCGTCATGGAGATCACGCCGGAGCTGGCGGAAAGCTGCCGCGCGAAATGGAACTGCAAAAAAGCGTATACGTCTGCGGAAGAACTGCTGAACGACCCGGAGATTGACGCGGTCTATATCGCGTCCCCGGTTTTCCTGCACGCACAGCAGGCGATGGCCGCGGCAGACGCGGGCAAGCACATTCTGATCGAAAAGCCGCTGGCAATGACGGCGGCGGAAGGGCAGAAGGTCGTCGAGCACTGCAAGGAAAAGGGCGTTCTGATCGCGGCGGGCTTCATGATGCGCTTCGGCGCCTGCATTCAGGCGATGAAGAAAGCCATCGCCGAGGGAAAGATCGGCAAGCCCGTCTCTGCTTATGCACAGTTTACCTGCTGGTATCCGGATATTCCCGGCGCGTGGCGGCAGAAAAAGACGCAGGGCGGTGGAGGTGCATTGGTGGACATGGGCGTGCACTGCATTGATCTGCTGCAATATGTGCTTGGCAGTCAGGCTGCGGAGGTCGCGGCCATGCACGGCACGCAGACGTTTCACTATGAGGTGGACGATTCCTCGACCGTCCTGATGCGGATGCAGAACGGCTGCCAGTGCGTGGTGCAGTCCAATTTCAACATCCCGGATAACGCGGCCAAATGGCGGCTGGAGGTGTTCGGCGAACGCGGACGGCTGCTCGGCGACAGCGTGATCGGCCAGGTTGACGGCGGCACGATCGACGCGATCTTCCTGACGGAGCAGGGCGACTATGACGCGCAGCAGGATCACGCGGGCGCACAGCGCACGGAGCTGCATACAGAGTTTGGTGATATGTATGCGCGGGAGATCGAGAGCTTTTCCAACTCGATCCTGACCGGCAGCCCGCTGGAGGTTCCGGCGTCCGACGCAGTGCAGGTGCAGCGCGTGATCGAGCTTGCGTACCGCTCCAATGATGAAAAGAAGCTATTTGACCTGTAAACGGAAGGAGAAACGGCTATGAATATGACGGATACCCTGAAAGGCTCTTATTTTGCAGAAGTTTTCCCGAAGGGCTGGGACATTGAGAAGATCGCGGACTGTGTTTCGCAGCCGCCCGAGTCGGTCACGCAGCCGCAGCCGTTCTGGAACCCCGCGTTCCGGCCGGTCGCCTGCGAAAACCTCGAAGAATTCGGTGCGTATATGGGCCACGAGATCGCCATGCAGATCCGCAAGACAAAGGAGGAGGGCCGCAAGCTGATCCTCATCCTGCCGGTTGGCCCGATGGGGATGTACAAGTGGGCGGTCTACTTCCTGAAGGAGTGGAACGTGGACTGCAAGCACGTTTACGGCTTCAACATGGATGAGTGGTCGGACGCCGAGGGCAACACGCTGCCCGCCTCTGACCCGGCGGCGTTCCAGAATGCCATGGTGAACGCATTTTACGGGCCGCTCGGCGAGCTGACCGTTCCGGAAGAACAGCGCAATTTTGCCACGAAGGAGAATCTGCCGACCTACGCGGAGAAGATCGCTGCGCTGAAGGCAGAGGGCGCAAAGCAGGTGCTGGTCTACGGCATCGGTCGGATGTGCCATATCGCGTTCTGGGAGCCGCATTTTGCCGATGAATATGAAACCGAGGAAGCGTGGCTGGCAGAGCCGTGCCGCATCGGGGCAAGACTCCATCCGTTCACCATCGAGCAGAACGCCATCACATCCTTCCGCTCCTCGTGGCCGCTCATTCCGTGCTATGCGAACACCATCGGCCCGAAGATCATCTTTGGCTCGGACTACGCCATCGGCGGCGCGGACGGCGTGCTGTCGCGCGGCATGCAGTGGCAGGGCATGAGCTTCTGGATGACCCTCCGCTACGGCCCCACGAAGGCCGTGACCTCCAGCCGCATTCCGACCATGCCGGGCAAGCTGTTTTTCATGCAGGAGCTGGCAGGCCCGCTGTGCGCGGATACAAACTGAACCAGTACTAATTTGATAAAAACGAAGCGCATAGCGTTTGCGGTTTGAATGAATCTGCTGCGGAGAAGAGAAATGTAGTTTTTTTATTCCAGCATATCATATATTAGAACTCGTGCAGATGAACTGATACGATTCATTCATGCAGCCGGTTTCTTGTGCAAGCTTGAAACCGGCTGTGACTTTTTACGCTTTTTTAAGCCCAATCGGTGCAGAAATCCCCCGTATACCGTCCTGTTCGCCAGAAAACAGACGGATACGGAGGGTGAATCATGCAATATAAAAATGACGGAAGCCGTGAAGAATATCAGATTCAGAACCAATTTACCGCCTATCTTCAAGTCGCGCTGAAGCGAAGAAAGAATGCCTGCCTTTCCCAGCGTCACAGACAGCAACAGCATGAACGACCGATGGAACCTGACCGGCAGCCCATCTCGGCAAAAGCATGGGGCGATGAATACTTCCGAAGAATGGAGCGGCTGATGGAGTGCAGAGCAGTCCTCGAAGCACTTGGCCAGCTTCAAAAGCGTGAAAGATATATTCTGCTGGCGAGAATTCTGGAGGAGCGCTCGTTTACCGAGTTCGCACAGGAATTACAGATTGGATATAAAGGCGCTGCGGCGATCTATTATCGCGCACTGAGCCGCATCCGGGAGAAACTGGAGGAGGAAACATGAATTTCTACGAGCTTCTGATTCTTGCCAAAAGCGGAGATGACCTCGCGAACGAGAAAATTCTGGCAATGTACCAACCATTACTGACCAAGGAATCCGTTGTTGACGGTGTATGGGATGAAGATCTGTATCAAGAACTTTGCATCCAGCTTTTCCTGTGCATCCGTAAATTCCGTATGTGACCTGTTTCATCTGCGAGGAGCGCCCTTCGGGGCGCTCTTTCCTGCATAGAAAAAATGCTGCCGGAACGTAAGCCGGCAGCATTTCTGACGATTTGTAGTTTTCACAATCAGCGGCAGGAGCTCAGCAGCGCCGTCGTCTTCAAGCTGGCACCCATCAGGTCGCGCTGGGCCTCTCTGGACAGCTGACAGGTCGGCATCAGGAACGTCAGAGCCTTTTGGATCTGCTTGAGATCGGCAGCGGAAACCCGGCCCGTATGCAGATGCTCCAGCACATGAATATAGGAATTCTTCAGCGCGGCGGATACTGCCGGACGAAGAAAGTAGTTGGAAATCAGACCGCCGATCAAAGCGGCTTCGTTATCGGTGTATTGCATGATACTCCTCCTTTGGATGTTGGCGTCAAACAAACGGGAGTATGATACCACAAGATGCTGTGGCTGACTATGCGCGAAGTGACGAAATATACGATGAAAATTTGGTGCAATTCAGACTTGACATCTGCGGCTTTTGTATTCTGTTCAATAATTAAACCTACAAAACAGACTTCATCGTAATGTTTGTGCCTGTTTCAACGCATAGGTATGACTTGACAATTTCGTCTATCCAAGCTACCATCTCGGCAACACCTCAGTCCAGAGGAAGGACACCGCCCGCCTGATTTTATGAACACGGCGCATTGACCAATATCCGCGGATGGAATCCCACGCGGGCTGAAGCTGGAACATGACCACCCACAGGCCCCACGCCGTAAAGGTCAGGAGCAGCAGCGGGACGAGCCATGCGCCGCGCACTAGCGCCAGGATCGCAATGACCACACCGATCAGGACAGAGACACTACCCTAAAGGGGACTGGATCGTTTCATAAAATTTAGCCACCTTTCAAAATTCTTTCGATAAAATAAAAAAAGAGGAACCGCACCGACGAATCATTTCTGAATCATCTGGTGCGGTTCCTCTTCCGCTGCGCCGGTATTATTCCGGCAGTTCTTCCCGGTCACCGTCGATCTGCTCGGCGGAGACTGGAAAAACCTCTGTTTCATTCTGCGCTGGACGGCCTGTTTCCCATTTTCGCGGAACAGGCGCCCAATCGTCCAATCTGAGCTTCAAGCGTTTATCCTTTGTGATGCCGTCTTTTTTTGTGAACTCTTCCAACTCCAACGTGCCGCTCAAAAAGATAAAATCGCCGTTACTCAATGTACACTTTGCAAGCCGCTGCGCCATGTAGCCCCATGCCCACACGTCAACAAACTGTGTGTGCCGCTGTGAACCGAAGCCGACATACTCGGCTGCGGAAAAACGGACATAGGGTTCACCCTTGGCGCTGTGCTGCAATTCCGGGCCTTGCGTGATCAGCCCGATGAGACTCGCCTTTGCCATAACACTCCTTTCTGCCACCGGCATGAATATCTATATAAAAAATGCCGGCAGCGACATCTACCCCTTGCGGGCAAATACCATGCTACCAGCACTCAAATACAAACCTGACCAACGTGTGCAATGTGAGAAGCCCCACGCACAGACCATACGGTCTGCGTTCCGATGAACTGCACAAATATCAATTACATGAGTATAGTAGCACAATATATTGAGATTGTCAGTTGCAATAACACCGTATATGGATTCTGCGATGGACGAAGAATATTCTCTACTTATAAAATAGGGCGGCAATACGATTTTTCTGCAAAATGCAGAAAAAAGCGGTCGCAAGTCTGCGACCGCTTCGGTTATGCAACTGTGATTTTTGCTTTATCGCAAAGCAGATGCTGTCCAATTTAGAATCTACTCTGCAAATGCGATTGCCTGTTTTGCATGATGCTCCTCGACAGTCAGTTCGTTCGGATATCGTGTCATGGTACCAAATGGCGTTAGGGCATCTGCAGCATCGCCGATTGCATCCGGGATGGAGATATAGTTGTGAATCTGATTCAGCAGAAAAGAAAGATCGTGGCTTTTGGGAATCCCGGTGGGCCAGTGCAGAGAGACAATCACAGCCTTGATCGCTTTTTCCGCAGACTGCTGGCAGTGGTAGTCCTGCCAGGGGAATGTGATGGTAATCAGGCCAGACATGTTCCAGGATTTCACCGCCTGGTAGATGGCGTCCCTGTCGTTTTCTATCAGCAACATGGTGTAGTAGCCCATCTGTCGTATCTCTTTTTCCAGCGCGCCGATGATAGAGCCGTAGAATGCATCGTCGATCAGTGATTTATAATAAGGTATTTGCCACAAAAGTTAAATATCTGTTTCATTGCGATCCACCTCAATACGCTATATCCTCAGCTGTTTAATCTTTGTCTCGCCCTATCGCTTCAAGACAAGTTTCCAGCGCGGTCATTCCTGCCTTAGTTTCAATATCCGGTCTTGTGCCTGCAATGGCGTTGCAGCTTCCGTCAGGATTTAAAGAAAAATATGGGTCGAAGTACACGAGCAGTCCGCTGTTAGGCAAGGCAAATGTATATGGCTGCCCCCCACGTCCGTTTCCGCCCGTTGTTTCGCCTACAAGCCTTGCAAAGTCCGTAGCCTTGCAAAAGGAAGCAAATGCATCAGAAGCGGAGTAATTGCTACTGTCAATCAACATCCATAATTGACCTTGAAAGCAAATGTTATCCTCGTGTTGCGTGCAAGTGTTTTCGTAACTGTAAAACTTCAGATGACCGAAATCTTCCATATTTAAATCCGGAAATGTCTTATTCCAAGTCTCGCTATCGATTTCTTGAAACTCGGACGGAAACGGCTGCTCTGCATCCCACATAAAACGGTTAAACTTGCCATCCTTAACACCGATCATACCATATTGTATCAAAGGCTCGCAACTTATGTGTGATATGATTCCATCCATCCACACGACGTCGTTCCCTCCACCGTTTCCCTGTATGTCTATGATTATATCATCCGCCTCGCTGTTTGCTTCAAAAAAATCCTGAATCATCTTGATCGCAATCGGCGTACATTCTGGAGACGACCAAAGGAAACCTGTAATTTTTATGTAAGGAATATCTTCTCCAACCGTAGCCTCTATAATCGTTTGTCTGACTTCTTCATACAATGATTGTTCTTGCGGGTATAGCTGTGTACTACCTTCGGTAGAGGCAGGTGTGTGGCTTGGTATTAAGTTTTTATAATAGTCATAAAAGGTTTTGACCTTTTGGCTTTCTATTATGGATAGTATCCTGGATAGCATATCGACTCCTTCTTTACTGTCGGGGTTCTGATTCTCTCCGCTCGATTCCACTACCGATCGAAAAGAATCGACCATGCGTTGATACAAAAACGGTTGAATGACATATAGATGGCCTATGCTTTCAAACTGATTCAAGCAGTTATTGATTACATTTATATAATTATCCTGAAGTATGGAGGATCCCCTACACACACTTATCAGCTCAGTACGGTAAGTATCCCTTACCTCCCTCCAATCCAGCCCCAGTTCATTTTTTATCGTTTCAAAATATGGGTAATTATCCTCCAACATTTCCCATAAGGCATCATAGTCTTCAAGCGCTTGCTGTTTAGATAGAATTAACTGCTCTCCATCTGAACTAACTTTCAGTGCTGTTTCATATGGGAGTGGAAATTTGTCATAATCAGAAAACCTGTTTGTAGTAGTCTTATCAGGCATTCCCGGAGAATGCTCTGGAATGCTATGATTGGCGATGAACCCATCGCAGGAGCATAAGAGGGTCATTAGCATTGATAAAACTAAGATAAATAACTTATATGGCTTCATGCCTTTATAGTTCCTTTCAAATTCCGGTCATCCTAAGTATAATACTGCGGACAGCAGTTATTTATTAACCATTAGAGACATCCGATGTGCGATTAGCAGACGATTTCGAGCGGCTTGGGATGATAGTTTTCAAAAAGATGCCGGGCAACGCCTAAATCCTGCGCGGCATAGTCAATCCACTGTTTAACTTGCTGATCCATAGAGCAGAACTCCTTTGTGGAATACCTCGTTTTCTACGGTGAACTGATTCTTACGTTCGTCAAAGCGGCTTTTTGTGCCAACCAAAATATCCACGGGGCGCTGCTTCACGCCGCGAATCGCTTTGTATGCAGAAGTGGCTACGGCGTGAAGATCCTTCTCACTGTCATCTACAATAATGTAGAAGTCAAAATCGCTGTCGGCGTGCGCGGTACCGTTGGCAAAAGAGCCAAACAGATAAACGCCAATCGGCTTGATCTGATCGACCAGCTTTTGTTTTATGACTTCAATCTCATCAACGGGCATGGTAAGCACCTCCTTACATCATTCTCATTTATAGTATAGCAAACTGCGGAAAAATAATCAACGAAAACAGGCGGACAACAATTTCAAGAAACCAAGAGGTTCAGTCTGCTGATTTCACACAATCGAAAGACACGGGTTCAATTTTCTCGACTGCCAATGCACAGGGGCGCGGCAGATATGTGTTCTTAACTTCATGGACAACTGTACTGACTGGCAGATAGACCTGATAGGCTTGCCCCACAGACAGCCGCTTGTTCTTTTCGACGCAGAAGATGACCTGTTCTCCGTCTGCTTTTTGCAGAATGACCCTGCGCTGGCGTTGAAACGGAATGCTGGAAACCGAAAGACAAATGCCTTCTTCTGCACAATATCGTTCGTTCACGAGCAGCACATAAAGCTCCGTACAGCGAACGCCGCAAAAAAGCGAAAGCAATGCGCTGAGGATCAGAAACGTCCGATCGCCGGAGAACGCAGAAATGATGGCTGCGGCCAGAAACGGCAGGCAGAGCAGCAGCGAAAGCAGCCACTTCTGCAGCAGCGGCGCAGGCCACGCAAGGATCTTTTTCATGGTCAGCACCGTTCAAAGACGATCTGCTTGTGCAGATACAGGTTTGCGATTGCCGCCGAAACAGGGCGTGCCTGCCGGGAGGCTGCCATCAGGATTGGCAGATTCTCGCTGGTGGTTAACTCATCGTCATACAGGCAGTCCATGAGCTGCGCATCAGAGTGAAGCGTCCGCACGCCACGCTCTGCGCACTTGATCAGTTCTGCGCTGCTGAGAAGCGCCTGATTTGCCAGCCGCACGATCTGCCGTTCCGCTGCATCCTGTTTTGGGCGTGAGAACAGGCGAATTGCTTTAGAGAACGGCACACCGTTCCGAATCCAGAGCTTCAAAAACGCGCCGAGCCGCAGAAACGGATTTGCAGATACCGGCGCGATATACAAGCAGGAAAGCAGATCATAGAGAGCTTCATACTCGCTGCTGCCGCGCCCCTCTGCGACCAGACCGCGTGTGACAAGGCGGTCGATGCAGTCGTCCAGTGTCCGGCGGGACGTAAACGACAGCCCTCGCGTCAGCTTCAGATATAGTGCATAAATATCCTCAAAGGCGCTGCGGAAGAGGTTGCCGCGGCATTCGCTTGGGTCGATCCGCTGCCCGGTGAGACGTTCATATTCGGCAGCGGAGATCAGAACAGGCTTGCCGCCGGCATCTGCGCTCATCAAATAACCAGAACAGGGCGAATGACATTTGCACTCGTTGCAGGAGATGAAGCAGGCATTTCGCCAGTTCCCGCGGCAGGCGGTCAGAAATTCTACAAGCTGTTGGATGGTTGTCCTCATAGGTTTGTCCTCCAAATCCTTCTACTTTAATACGCACCGCAAAACGACAAAAAGGCCACTTGAACCTGTGAATTTTCTGTAAATTATGAAAATGGGAGCGTCTTAATTGAAAGCCGGGCAGATCGTGCATATAAAAATCGGCCAGCAGCGAAATTGGCTGCTGGCCGAAAGTATGTCTATTTGATTTTTACAGAAGCAATATTTTCTAAAATCATCAGTGCCGAGAGAAGATTGCCTCAAGCGTCTGCAAGACGGCTGCCTTTCGGACATCCTCGTATTTGCAGTCAAATAACTGGAGATTCAGCGCTCCAGTGCTGGTCAGGATGTGAAATTTCTCCGCGAGTATGCTGCGCAGCAGCTCCGCGAACGGCTCACCCAGAAGATATGGGAAGCCGCCCAGCCGGACTGCGCGCACGTCCAACAGGTTGACCAGCGACACGATTGCGCAGCATAGATCCATGCCATAGCGTTGCAGGCAGGCTGTGACTGCTTCGTCGCCAGATGTAAAGGCCACCGCAAGCTCCGCGATCGCCGCCTCATTCGGGTCAGAGCCATAGATATCCTGATAGCTGACGGGAATTCCAGCCGCCCGCAGGCGGGCAAACAGAGCGGTTGTCGAACAGAATGTTTCAAGACACCCCCGGTTTCCGCAGTTGCAGATCGGCCCATTGCGGTCGATCGAGATATGCCCGGCTTCCAGCGGCATACTGCGTCCGCCCGGCAGGACTGCGCCCGCGTCAATGCCCTCCTGTACGGTCATGACCAGAAGCGGCAGAGGAGGCGGCTCCGTATCCCGGAGAAACGCGGAATATGCCACCGCCGCGGCATTGTTCGACAACATGACATATGCGTCCGGAAACGCCGCCCGGGAATCGGGCAGGATCGTCGGACAACACTGCTGCCAGCTGCGGATCACGGCGGAAAAACTCAACCGCTCGGTCATGGCGTCGATCAGGCCCGGATACAGGATGTGGATTCCGAGAAGCTGTTCTTCCGCAAGCCCCAGCGCGGCAAGCTGCGCGCGCAGCTGTGCGATGATCGGCGCACTTGTGCTTGCCGGAAGTCTGCTCCGCGTCTGCGTCAGCTTGTGCAGGCAGATATCGTAGACGCTCAGGATCGAGCCGTCAGAGAGAATTTCCAGTGTTGCGACCGCGCCCCGCGCAGCATTGACCGCAAGGTTGATTGGTCTCCGGCCACGCACGGTACTTCCAACTGCGCCAAGCTCCACCAGCCATCCACCCTGCAGCAGTTCATCGACCAGCACCGTCACGGTCGCCGCCGACAGGCCAGAGGCTTTTGTCAGCTCCGCGCGTGAAATAGGTGCTCGGCGGCGCACAAGGTCAAACAGCAGCGTCGCGTTCTGATCCTTCAGATGCTGCTGATACGAAGCCGACGGCATGCCCGCCCGAATCTGAATCATGGTACGCCCTCCTTCGCTCGGATATGGATTTAATCTAGCATATCAAAACGCAAAATACAAGCACGCGGCGCGCTTTCTCCATTGCGTACAAATTTATAAACTTTTCCGATTTATTTTAGTGGACAAAATAATTTGCGCGCGGTATGTTGAAGTTGTAAGAGTTGCAGCCGGAGCGCTGCGAAACAATCTGATTTTTATGAGGTGCATGAACATGGATAAAAAAGAAATCGCAATGAACGGCGCAGGCGTCGCCGAGCTCGGCTTCCCGATGTGGCCGCAGTTTGACCCGAAAACCAAGCAGGATATGGCCGACGCGCTGGATTCCGGCCTCGTCAGCTACTGGACCGGCAAGAAGGGCATGGAGTTTGAAGAAAAATTCCGTCAGTGGTCCGGCGCGACCATGGCAGTTTCCTGCTCCTGCGGCACGGCAGCCCTGCATATCGGCATTTCCTGCCTCGGCATCGGCCCCGGTGACGAGGTGCTCGTCCCGTCGTATTCCTTCATCGCGTCCTCCTATGCCATCGTGCAGGCCGGTGCGATCCCCGTTTTCTGCGACGTGACCCCAGACCACACCATTGACCCGGACGATATTGAGCGCAAGATCACCGACCGCACCAAGGGCATCGTCGTCGTGCATCTGTACGGTGTCGTCTGTGACATGGGCCGCATCATGGACATTGCGAAGAAGCATAACCTCTATGTTATCGAGGACTGTGCGCAGGCCATCGGCGGCAAATATAACGGCCGCTCCGTCGGCACCATCGGCAATGTCGGCTGCTTCAGCTTCTGCCAGTCCAAGCATTTTACCACCGCCGGTGAGGGCGGCATGGTTCTGACCATGGACGAAGACCTTGGCTGGGAATGCCGCTCGTTCCGTGACCATGGCTACGACGTTAAAGCCAGAATGAATATGCTGGCCTTGGAAGAAGCCCTGCCTTACATTCACACCCGCGTCGGCTTCAACTACCGCATGACCGAGGTGCAGTCCATCTGCGGCATCAATGAGCTGGCCCGTTTTGACAGCTGGAATATGCCCCGCCGCAAGGCCTATGCCAAGATGTATGATGAGGCGTTTGCCGGTCTCAAGGGCGTGAAAGCGCTGCCGGTCAACACTGCTGAACGTGAGAACGCCTACTGGTGGTATCCTGTGACGCTGAACCTCGATGCGCTCAAGATCGACGCACCCGCGTTCGTCAACGAGATGAAGAAGCGCAAGATCCCGTGCTACGGCATCCAGTGGCCGGAGGCCTATGAGGAGCGTTCCTACAAGGAGCTCAACGGCTTCGGCACGGCAAAGTTCCCTTTCTGCTCCAAGGAGTATAACCCCAAGGGCATCAACTACGAAGGTGTCGTCTGCCCCGTAGCCAAGAGCCTGCGCGCCTGCACCGTCAACCTGTTCCTGCATCCGACCTGGGAGAAGGAGCACATCCAGCGCGTCATCGACGCTTTTGTGGAGATTCATAACGAGAATCTAAAATAAGCCGCTGATTCAAAAGGCCCCTGCTGAACGTCTAATGGCGTTCAACAGGGGCTGTTTATCGTTATCCGGCGGCTTGCCAATATGGCTCTGCGCCGAAAGCAGTCAGTGCACGGACAGTTTCTTCGGCGGAGAGGGGAATAGAATCGACGTACAGACTGTCCGTCTGGCCGGGAACTTGCGTGGTGACGGTGAAAATCAGATTCAGGGGTGTGTAATTACCGGCTTCCTTTGTGCTGCCGGAGCCGCTCACGTCCTCCGCGCCGAGGAGCCCCGCGTTGATATCGTCCAGACAGGCCGTATAGACCCGCCACGCGTCGCGGCCTGTCAGTTCGAGGCTTTCGCCTGTGTCGAAGGAGGAGACGTAGCATGAGAGTACGTTTTTCTCCGTGCGCGGCGTATCAAAACCCGTGCGGATAAGGACACTGCCGGGGCTGTTATAGAGCGCGGAAAAACGCGAAATGAGGCTGTCCGGGTCTTCCAGATCGGCTTCGCTGTAGACGATGCTGTAATAGCGCTCGGTGAGCGTGCCGTCCGTCATGCGGTAGGTGATGTAAAACTGCTCCGTGTAATCGGTACCGAGTTGATACGCGTGCCTGCGGTGCTCCTGCTTGCTTTTTTCTGAGACTGCTGCCGTGTGCAGGTTGAGAACATCCTGAATAAACGCGTCGTCCTGCGTGGTATAGAGGCCGTTCGACTGGTAATGCGTCAACCCGGCAGCCTGCACCGCGCTGCGCTCCGGCAGATACCGAGAATAGCCGAACAGGTCAAATTCTGCCGCACCGAAGGCGAGCAGCAGCACGAGGCAGCAGGCACCCAGCCCGAGCCAGCCTGAGCGGAACACATGGACCGTCTTCTGCAGGAGCATTTTTCCCGCGAAATAGCCCACAAACGCGCCCGCACACGAGAACAGCAGCACATACCAGAAGTTATCCGACGTATTGCTGGAAAACAGTTCCGCCATCAGCGCGCCGAGCACCAGCGCACAGCCGATCGTGAACACATACAGCGCCACCGGCCGCAGCCAGCCGACCGCAATTACGTCGCCGCTGCGTTCCATCTCGCGGTGCTTTAAAAGCAGGAACGCGCACAGTGCGAACACAAGGCCCAGTACAGCCAGCATGCCGAGATAACTCCAGCCCTCAAGCCGCGGGGCGTATTCCATATAATACATGCCGTCGCGTTCGAGCCAGTCCGTCTGCACGCGGAAGCCACCCTGCAGCAGTCCCAGCACTGGTGTGGCGTGCAGCGCGAATGACTGCATGGTGCTGCTCTGGCTGTAGGGCATGCCGTAGACAAACGTGAAAAGCAGGTGCCGCACAATGGTTTCGAGCACAAAGAACGTAAAATTCAGGATCACATATACGATAGGCATCGCAGCCATCTGCCCCACGACGCAGCAGACCAGCACCGCAAACGAGAAAAACAGCAAAAAGCCAAGCATCGTCGCGGTAAAGACCTGCATCGCGGGCACGAACACCGCTGCGCCGAAGCCTGCGCCCACTGCCCACAGCAGAAGCGACGACAAAAGCGCGGGTGCGGCACACAGCAGTAGGCCCGTCAGGTAATTTGTCAGGAACAGCGTCTCGCGCCGCACGGGCAGTGCGGCGTAGAAATAGGCGGTGCCAGCCCGAAACAGCCAGAAAAACAGGACCCAAGCCAGAAGTCCGCCGAGCAGGAACGGAAGCAGAGAGGCGTTGATGCGCGCATAGCCCAGGATCGTCTTTTCAATCTGTACAAGAAAGTCGTCCGTGCAGGACGAGACGCCCCGGCAGAAGGAAAACAGCCGCAGCGGCAGAAGCAGTTCATAGAGCGTGTACAGAATCCAGACCGGTGCAGTTTTTTTCAGCGCCCGCCGGAAGACCGCGCGGTCAAAGCACGAGATTTTTGACGTCATAGCCGGTCCCTCCCAACTCGTAGATGAAGATCTCCTCCAGCCCCAGCGGCAGCAGGTCGCAAAGCATCGGCGCGCTGGCAGCCAGTTCGTCTGCGATGGTCTGCGGATCGCCGCGCAGGATCAGGGTCTGTACCCGCCCGAGCGTACTTTCATGCAGTATTTGAAGCGAAGACGGCAGTGGATGCTCCGTCACAAGCTGCACCTTGACGAAATTATCCTGCAGATCAGCCAGCGACCGCTCTAAAAGCATACGCCCCTCGTGCATGATGCCGACATAGTCGCAGATATCTTCCAATTCGCGCAGATTGTGCGACGATACCAGCACTGTCGTGCCGTAGCCTGCCACGTCCTCGAGAGCCAAACTCCAGATTTGCCGCCGCATGACGGGGTCGAGCCCGTCAACCGGCTCGTCAAGTACCAGATAGTCCGGCCGCATGCTCAGCGTCAGCCAGAAGGCTGCGTGCTTCTGCATGCCCTTGGAAAAGCGCCGCAGCGGCGTGGACTCGTCCAGCCGGAACACATCGCGCAGCGCCGCGTAGCGCTTTGCGTCAAAGCGAGGGTACATCGTGCGAAAAAAGGCCGCGAGTTCCCGGAGCGTTCCGCCGCCAAACACACCGAGGTCGTCCGGAATATAGCCGATGCGGCTCTTGACGGGCGGATTTTCATAGACCGGCAGACCGCCGATGGTCACGCTGCCGGAATCCGGGCGGAAAATACCGGTAATGTGGCGGATGGCGGTGGTTTTTCCTGCGCCGTTTGAGCCGACAAGGCCATAGACCGCGCCCTGCGGTACGGTGAGCGTCAGATCGTCCAGCGCGCGTTTTGCGCCGCCGAAGGTCTTGGTCACATGCGAAAGTTCAATCATCTGTCAGTGCCTCCTGCGCCAAAAGCGATGCGAGTTCCTCTCCGCTCAGGCCGAGCGCGCGCAGCCGCTGTGCTGCCGTACAAAACGCATCTACTGCCTGCTTTTTCTGCTGCTCGGCAAGCTGGTCAATCTGCGCGACGAACGAGCCCTTCCCGGCAACGGAAAGAATATATCCGTCTAATTCCAGTTCACGGTAAGCGCGCTGGATGGTGTTGGGATTGATGGCCAACTGACCGGCAAGTTCCCGCACAGACGGAAGCCGGCTGCCGGGCGGCAGTGCCCCCGTCAGCATGAGTCTGCGCAGTTCGGCCTGTATCTGCTCATAAATGGGCCTCAGATCCCGGTAATTAATGGCGATCACGGAAAACTCTCCTCCCAACTGTATGAACCGTATTGATACAATTATAGCGCGGGTTCCGCACAAAGTCAATCAGAACCGACAGATTTTTCTGGCTTTCTGGTGTTTACGCGAAGAGCGGGCATTTACAGGTCCGGCTCATACAGCGTCTCGCCTGTCAGCGCCTCATAATATTTCGCAATCGCGCTGTGGTCGGCCTCGGAAAAGCCCGCTTCCTGCACGGCAAGCAGCTGCTGCATTACAACGGAGGACAGCGGAGCGGGCGAGCCGCTGTCCGCAGCGGCTCGAAGCGCGTTTTTCAGATCCTTGATATGCAGCCTGATCCGGAAGCCGGGCTGCGTGTCGTTGCGAAGCATCATTGGAACCTTCGCCTCCATAACGGCAGAACCGGCCAGTCCGCCGCGGACGGCGTGAAACACCGTCTCTGGCGAAACGCCGTTCCGCCGTGCCAGCATCAGCCCCTCCGCGGCTGCGGCGATGTTTGCTGCAACAATCATCTGGTTTGCAAGCTTGACAGTATTGCCTGCGCCGAGGGGCCCGCAATAGGTCACGGTGCGTCCCATAGTTTTCAGAAGCAGTGCATATTGCCTAAATAGTGCGTCCTGCCCGCCGACCATAAAGCTGAGCGTTGCATCAACGGCCTTTGGCTCTCCGCCGGATACCGGCGCGTCGAGCATCCCAACCTGCTTTTCTGCCAGCTTTTCTCCGATCTCACGGCTGACGCCGGGGTCGATGGAACTCATGTCTATAAGCACCTGTCCGCCTTTCAGATGTGGATACAGCTGCTCCAGAACGACGCTCCGCACATCCGGCGAGTCCGGGAGCATTGTGAAGATCACGCTGCACTGCGCGCAGATTTGTGTAATGGAAGATGCGGCGGCTCCCGCGGCTGCGAGTTCCTGAACGCTTTGCGTCGAGCGATTGTATACAAAAAGCGGATGTCCCGCACGCAGAAGATTTTTTGCCATGGGTTTGCCCATGATTCCAAGTCCGATAAAACCGATATTCACAGAAGCCTCCTATTCTCTGGTCATCCGGTCAAAATCCAATGTAGTCCTGTTCCTTTTCAAACAGCAGCCCGCACATTTCACGGATCTCCTGCAGGCTGCAGACAGCTGCGCACAGCGGGTCCATTTGGACGGCATGGATGATTGCCTCACGGTCCTTGTTCATGCAGCCCTCGACGACAAGCGATTCGATACGCGCCGTTGTCCCAACCAGAATTGCAAGGTGTGCAGGCAGACTGCCGACGTGCATTTTGCGCAGACCGTCGCGTGTTGCAAGGACCGGGATCTCCACGCAGGCATCCTTGGGCAGATTTTCAATGCAGCCGTCATTGAGCACATTGCCGTTAAACTGGAAGGGCGTCTCCGAGCCGAAGCAGGCGTCAAAGATGTTCGCGGCATATTCGCCGGACTGCCGAATCTCCAGCGGCTCTTCCAGCCAACGGTCGATATCTTCATAGAGCGTCTTGTCGCGCGCAATGCGCTTGTTGATCGAATACGCATGCAGGCCGGGATTCCAGCCGGTACCGTGCGTGCAGTATTGTTCCAGAAGATCCGGGCGCTTCCGGAACCACGGGCAATACTCGGAGTTGTGACCGGACGACTCCGTCACATAATAGCCAAGCTGGAGGAACATTTCGTTTCGGACCTGCTCCTCGTTGTAGATGGCGGGGTCGCAGAGTTTTTCCCGGAGCAGCGGATATGCGTCCCTGCCGTTCCAGCGGTAATGCAGATAAAAGGCCTGATGGTTTACGCCGGCACAGAGATAATCAATCTCATGGCTTGGTGCGCCGATCCAATCTGCAAGCATCTGCGCGGTATGCTGCACACTGTGGCACAGGCCGGTGACATTCACGTGGGAATACGTCTGCATCGCTTTGCAGAGCATACCCATCGGGTTCGTATAGTTGAGAAACAGGGCGTTCGGGCAGAGGCTCTCAATATCCCGGCAGATATCCAGCATAAGCGGAATGTTCCGCAGCGCGCGGAAAATGCCGCCGACACTGCGCGTGTCTCCGATGTTCATGCTGACACCAAACTGATATGGAATATCCACTTCCAGCTTGGAAATATCCGTATCGCCGTTGAAAACTGTGCAGACTACACCGTCTGCACCCTCAAGCGCTCTGCGCCGGTCCGTTGTCGTCGTAATGTGCGCAGGAACCTGCATTGTCCGGACAACCTTTTCAACGCATTTTTCTGCATACGCAAGACGCTTTTCATCAATGTCCATCAGGCACAGTTCTGCGTCCCGAAAGTGTTCAAAGTGCAGCAGATCCATGACAAGATTCCGGGTAAAAACCATACTGCCTGCGCCGATAAATGCGAATTTTTTCATATTTGATCCTTCTATTTTAATAGAAAAAGAGCCGGCTTACGCCGGCTCTTTTTGAAAAAATAACTCAGCTGTGTGCTTCTTCGTACAGAGAGTGGAAGTTTTCGGTCATATATGCACCGACGTCTGCCTTGTCGGTTCCGTTCAGCAGCTGTGCAGCGCCCTCAGACAGAACGTTCCACATGCCATTGGGCATATATTTGCGGTCGAACATGTTGTCAAAATAGATGTTCTCCGCGCCGTATGCCTCGACAAAGTCGTCGTAGGCTTTCTTGACGATGGAATCGTCCGGCGTGCTCTTCAGACCGGCTGTGCAGCCGTCATAGGCGAGGACCGCGGCTGCGTTTTCAGGCTGGGCAAGCCAGTTGAGCAGCGTCTTTGCAGCGTCCATATTCTCGGAGTCCTTCCAAATGCCGAGGCAGGTGCCTTCGCCGACGGCGCAGGAAAGCTTGCCGCCCTCTTCAAGCGCCGGATACGGCAGCAGGCCGAGATTAGCATCCGGATGATAACCGAGCGCAGCGCCGATGTAGGTGGAGGTGCGTGCGCAGAATGCAGTCGTGCCTGCACCGAGCGCCTGCTTCATGCCGACCGTGTCGAGCGTGAGGAAGTCAGCATTGAAGTAACCGGAGTCTCTCCACTTGATGATCTGATCGTAGATCGGGTCGAAGGCTTCGCCGAGATCGGCGGTGCCGTCGAGGAACTGTGCAAGATAGCTGTGATACGGGGAATCCTCGGGTGCAAAATAGCCGAGGCCGAAGGAGTTGATCAGACCGCCGGCATTGCCGGAATCCTTTGCGCCCATGATGACCGGGTCATAACCGGCGGCACGAATCTTGTCACAGGCTGCTTCAAAGTCCGCCCATGTCTTCAGCGTGGTCCAATCGACGCCGGCTGCTTCCACAACGTCCTTGTTGAAACAGATGCAGGAGAGTGCAATCGAAACAGGCAGGACGTACAGCTTGCCGTCTGTATCGGTGATAACGCCTGCGGCGGCATCCGAAATATCGCTGACCCAGCTTTCGCCGGACAGATCAGTAAGGAAGTCCTTATAGCGGATCAGCGACCAGCCGTGCGTGACCCACAGATCCGGCATATCGTTGGACGCCATGCGGATCTTCAGCTGCGTCTCGATCTCTTCGCCGACAGACACGATTTCCGTCTTGATGCCCGTCTCGGCGGTGAACTTGTCCATCAGCGCCGTGAAAGCTGCAAGGTTGTCGTCTGTCCAGTCAACCTCGATCTCGAGCGTGACGTCGGAGGCAGGCGCAGCCTGCTCAGTAGCAGCATCTGGGGTCTTTGCGGGGTCTGACGCTGGGGTCTGTTCTTCAGCGGGGGGGTCGGTCTTGACTGCGCATGCGCTGAACACACACAGGCACATGACGGCCGCAAGAAGAACGGCAATCAGTTTCGTAAAAGCTTTCATTTTTCGTCCTCCGTTTTTTAATGTTTTTTTGTACAATTTTCAAGCCGCTTACAACTTGTAATTATATAATATATGAATATATTTTTTTAACAATTATAAAAAACGGCTATTCATTTGTTTTTTAGTTATAATATAGCGGACATTCTGATCTCAATCGCGCCGCTGTCCCATAGCGCGAAGACTCCATGGCGGGATTCGTCGCCCGTGCGGCAGCGGCTGACAAGAAACGTGCCGTCCTCGGAAAAGTGCCCTTCTCGTACTGACGCATATTCCGCGTTTGTGGGATAGAGCGCCGGTGAAGCGTCAAGCGCGTCAAGAGATCCGTCTGCAGCCAACTCCGGCAGGAGAAACACGCGGAAGCCCTGCCCAGCGATATAGAAGGTGTTCTCGTCTGTCTGGATCAGCAGGCCCCTGCTCGGTTCATTCGCAGTCCCGGCGGTTTCTGCCTGACAGGCCTCTTTATGGCGGTAATCCATGCGCAGGAAGCCGTCAACCGTGCCGGTAAAGGAAATGAACGCGCGCCAGCCGCCTCGCAGACCGCAGATCAACATGTTGGCCTCGCTCCCTCTGCGGTAGATCGGATGCACATCCCAAACTCCAAGATTTTGCTCCAAAAGCGGCTGCACAGAGCGGAGAATATGGAACGAGTGGTACATGGAAAGGCCCTCTTCCGTCAGAGCGTCCTGCGCGTCGGTCAGGAGGCTCTCGCCGCCGAAGACATGAAAACCGATCGCACCGGCTCCGACGGCCTCAAACATGACGCCGCTGTTATAAATTGTCCTTGCAGACTCCGGAATATACAGCGCGCGGGAGAGATCCGGCCGGTTGTAGTCTTGCAGCATCTGCAGATAACCTGTCAGTTCCGGGATATAAATATCCGGTGCAAGCGTGTCAAGATGTTCGCATACGGCATAATAAATATCCAGATTCTGCGGCGCACAGGTGCCGGAGGGCCAATCGAGCCCGGCAATGCCTCTGCCGATCGTGATCCACGCGTTCGTATAAAGGAAAATAGGGTAGATCTGCTTGGCCGCCAGCGCCATTTGCTCGATATATTCGGCGATTGCATAGGCTGTGAGGTATTCTGCGCCGTCACCGCCGAACACCGCTGTCCAGCTGCCGCGCGGCTGCTTCCGGTGCTGCGCAAGCGCGCATTCCGGATGCGACTCGCACCAGTCCAGCAGCAGCTCCGGCACCTCCGCGCCGAACGCGGCCTCGCCCCAGACGGAAAAATCTCTTCGCGTACCGGAAAGATATCCCGCTTCGTTCTGAATCTGGACGGCAATGACCGTCTGCTCCTCACTGTCCAGCTTTTTGAGCGTCTGCATCATGCGGACGAAGGCTTTCCGATCTGCCTCCAGATTGGCCGGGCAGTGCGGCGAAAGATTCAAAACCTTTCGTCCGCCTTTCAGTTCCACGCGCGGGAAGCGCGTGGTATCCTGCTTGACCCATTCCGGCGTATACTCCATCGTGCCGTTTTTCCATGTTCCGAACCAGAGCAGGACCAGATGCAGTTGGTATTCGCGCGCCAGCGAGAGAATCCTGCTGATAAATGCGTCGTTAAAGCAGCCTTCCTCCGGCTCATACCGTTCCCACGGAACCGGAACGGCAACGGTATTGACCTCCAGCAGCTGTGCTGCGTGAAATGTCTCGCGCAGCTGCTCCGGCATATAGCTGGAGGAATTATGAGATTGGATGCCAATCGAATAGAACGGCTTGCCCTGTGCGGTAAAAAATGCCTGTCTCTCCATAGTCGCCTCCCGTTACTGCTTTACCAGTACTGCTGCCCGTTCGGCCAACGCCGCTGCATTCAGACCAAACGCCTGCGTCAGCTGTGCGTAGGTGCCGGACTGGATAAACCGCAGCTGTCCGTCCGGGGATGCAGTATTGACTGTATAGATCTTGTCCGTGTGAACCTGCCAATGCCGCAGAAACGCGAGTTTGCTGAATTCAGCAAACAACGCACCGTTATTCTGCTCTGCAAACAGGACAGGCACATTGCTCTCGGCAAGTGACCGACAAACGGCTTCGTCGATGGACGGCATATCGATCACGCGTACCGGGACCCCAGCCTTTTGCAGCAGCGCGCCCGCCTCCAGTGCTTCATAGACACCATGCCCGCTTGAGACAAGAATCACAGCCGGAGCGGGATCGTCCATGACACGGTATGCCGTTGCGTACTGGAAGCAGAAATCTGGGGCGTAAATCGGCCGGACGGGCGTTTTCATGGTGCGCAGGTACACGAGCCCGCGATTGCCCTCCGCAATCCACTTCAAAACCGACTGAAGCATCTGCGGGCAGCCTACGTCTATGACCTTCAGCCCGGCAATGGTGTATGCAAGGCTCATATCGTCGTTGCCCATATGCGTCGCACCGTTGACGGCTGTTTCCAGATTGGCCGAGGTCGCAAGGAATGTAATGTCCAGATTGTGTCCTTCCGAGAGCCACGAACCGGCGTCGATTGCTTCCTGTCGTTCCTGATAACTCACAGCGATTCGGCGCAGCGCGCGCTGGTCGAAGAACGGCGAGAACGTACTGGTGAAGACATTTGCGCCCTCAGAGGCGAAGGCCTCGGCTACGCACATCATATTGCATTCCGCAATGCCGACATTGACTGCATGCGCCCGATTGGTCACGGACGCGCCATCATACAGGCCGCTGGCGTTTGCAAGATCGGAATCGACGGTATACAGCCGCGCGTCGGACGCAAACACACGCATTGCCTCTTTGACGACACCGTAAGTTGCATACCGTTCCTCCGGCTTCAGGCCGGGCAGCGCCTGCTTTGCGTAGCGCAGCTGCTTATCCCTCGGCTGCGCCCGCTGCACGAGCGGCTGCGTCTGCAAGCGGCGGCAGTCGGAAATCATGCCGTCTGTGCTGCGTTCGACGGCAAAGTGCAGCGCCGCTGCCATATTGTCGATAACGGCGGCGTCAAAGCGGTTCAGATTCTGCACAAGCTGCGCCCGCTGCAGCTGCTGCCAGTTCATCTCCAGACGAACGGCATCCTCGCTCATGGATGCCTTGTGCAGTCCCGTGATGGCAGACTGGCCGCCATGACCCTTTCGGGTATGGCAGATGATCGCCGTGGGCCGGTCGGACGGGACAGTGGTAAACGTCTCGAGCGCAAGCAGCACGGATTCCATTTCGTTGGAATCGGCGTGGAGCACCCGGAAGCCAAAGCCAGCAAATTTTTCCGCGGCGTCGTCCATGCGCACGACCAGCTTTTTCGTATCGTCGCTCTGTCCGTTGTTTTGGTCTACAAGGACGCACAGGTTCCGCAGTCCGCGGTCTGCCGCCAGTGCGGCGCCCTCCCAGCAGGAGCCTTCCTGCAGTTCACCGTCGCCGACCATGCAGTAAACATTGCCGCGGCCCAACTCCATCCGCCGCATGGCATAGCCGCAGCAGATCGAGATTCCATGCCCAAGCGGGCCGGTTGCGACCGGAACGCCGGGGAGAACCGGCCCGGGATGGCCCTTGACTGCTGCACCATATCCGCGGGAGTGGTACAGGTCGGAGTGGCTGATGTAGCCAAGATCCGCGTAAACCGCAGCCAGCGCCGCAACGGCATGGCCTTTGCTCAGGACAAACAAATCCTGCTCTGTGTCAGTCGGGCATGTAACATTGAATGCCGCAAGTCCGCTGTAGTAAAGCGCGGTCATTGCGGTCAGCGACGAGAATGCGCCGCCAACATGAAGGCCACGATCGATAGACGTGTCGCATTGCAGAAGGCAATCCATTCTGAGATCGCATTCCTTGACGCGCAGCAGCGCTGCGCGCGCTTCGAGATGTTTCATGATGATTTGCTCCTTTATGTTTCAGGTGCGTTCAGAAGCCGTAGGTGTCCGGCAGCAGAAAGACGCGGATGCGGTCGGGCGCGCGCTGAAATGCAGTGATGAGCGTCTGGCAGCACATGCGCATGTCTGTTTTGCAGTCCACGCAGAAGCCGGTCTTTGCGCAGCCGGTATTTGTGTGCAGCCGCGCCGCGTTGCAGGGCGCGGCAGTCAGCTTGACGCGCTGCTCGGCAGCGGCCAGATCGCGGACGATCTTGTTTGCGCCTGCAATCACGACAACATGCGCCGGGCCGTAGGCCAACGCCGAAACGCGGTTGCCGCTGCCGTCTACGTTGTAGAGTTCGCCGTTCAGCGTGATTGCGTTGGCGCTCATAAAATAGTAGTCGCAGAACTGGATCTGCTCCCGTGTCCCGCAGTCCGGCGCATGCGGGTCTCCCGCATAGTAGCTTCGCCCGCTTGTTCTGAGCCAGTTGAGTACGCCGGTTTGCTCCAGCGTAACGGAACCGCCGGAGGAGGCAGAAGCGGTTTGCGGGACGAGTTGTTCCAGCCGCTCAAGCAGCCGCTGCGCATTTGGGACGACCTCCGCTTCAATCCGGTTTTTTCGCAGGCTGGCAGCGGCGTGCTCCAAAAGTGCAAGCCGCTGCGCTCTGATCCATGCTTCCGAACTCATGCCTTACCGTCTGACATGCAGACTGCGATCCAGCGCTTGACTTCTTCCTTGATTGCCTCCACGGCCGGGAGCATCAGATCGATGGTGTGGATCGTAGGGCCGACGCGCTTGAGCGTCTCAAAGACACTGCTGAGGTATGTGTACTTGATGATGGTACCGACGTTGACCTTATTGATGCCGTTTTTTATCGCCTTGCGGACATCCTCTGCCGGGATGCCCGTGCCGCCGTGCAGGACGAGCGGGATGGAAAGCGCTTCGTTGACCTCGGCCAGACGCTGGAAGTTGATTTCCGGCTTTCCCTGATAGAAGCCGTGCGCCGTGCCGATGCCGACGGCAAGAATGTCAACGCCGGTACTCTGCACAAGCTTGACCGCATCCGGAACCTGAACGAGGAAGTCTCCGTTTGCATATTGACTTTCTTCGGTGTTGCCCTTGATCTTGCCGATCTCGCCCTCTACAAAGATTCCTCTGGGATGGGCGTAGGAAACGACGTCTGCGGTCATTTCAATGTTCCGCTCCAGAGATTCCTTGGAGCCGTCAATCATGACTGTGTCGAAATGATGGTCGCAGGCATCCTTGCAGATCTGCGGGTCGGTGGAGTGATCGAGATGGAGATAGACGGGAACCTTCGCGTTGTCGGCGAGGGAATGCGCCATTGCTGCAACGGTGTCCATGGTCAGTGCATTGGTGACCTTGGGAACGCCCGCAAGCATTACGGGCGAGTGCATCTCTTCTGCGGCACGGACAATGGCCGTCATATCCCAGATGTCGGAATAATTGAAATGGGGAATGGCGTAGCCCTCGGCGTCCGCCTGCTTCAGCTGTTCAAGAATCGAAATTTTTGTCATTTGAATGCCTCTCTGTTATCCTTCTAATTCAAGTTTCTCTTCCTCCGGGAAAAGCACCACGGAGCAATCGTTTGCGTAGGTCCGTTCCGGCAGGAAGACCAGAATATGGACCGGCATATCTGCGCAGGCAAAGGGGGCTGCATGCCAGACACCGGCGTGCATCATCACCATTGTGCCCTTCGGGACGGAAAACGCCTCGATCTTGTCATAGGGCACAGCCGCTGCCTTTCCGGCTGGGGCAATGTGAATAATGACATCACCGTCGATGGGCATGAACGCCTCTGCGGTTGCGGTATGATATTCAAATTTTTCAGCGATCATGGGCCGCGGACTGACCCGTGTTACAGATGCGCACGGAATTCCGATTCCGAGATTGACATGGACAAGATCCCGATAGAATTCCACGGGCGGCGGCCCGAGTCGTTCTCCGTCTGGATTGATCATCCGGCTATATGTGCCGTATTTCCGGAAGGCGTCCGCCGTCAGCGGTTTGGCGTTCAGCTTACGCATGGGCATAGATCTCCAGAGCCTTGCGCTTCAGGCTGCTTTCGGGAGCGGCCTCAACGCATGCACGGATGCCGGGGAAGTCCAGCGCCGTATGCAGAACGATGGGATCCATCACATCCAGAATTTCCTCCATGCTCCGGTGGGAAAGTGCAGAGAGTTTTTCCAATCTCCGCCTGGCAGCGACCTGAATTTCGCGCCGGGCCTCCGGGTATCCCTGTCCATAGGGATGCGCGAACAGTTCTTTGAGCATGTATTTGAGATTGATATCTCCGCCGACACCGCCGTAGCCCTTGTTCAGCGCAAAGGAGATGCAGTTGCCTGCATTGACCTGCGAAAACAAGAACGCATCGACCGGGTCGAGCAGCAGGCCGCATGCAGTCCCTGGGAACTGCAGAACGGCGTTCATGTACCCCTGGCCGGTTCCGCAGCCGCCGAGCACAAAATCGACGACCTTCAAATTGAGTACAAGCGCAGAGAGAAAGGCGGTTTCCAGATAACTCAGATCCGGCTCGTCCGGCTCGTTTTTCATACCGAGGTTAAGAACCTCGAGCCCCAACGACTCCGCGGCTGCGACAACGTCCGCATTGCGGTGTTTGGTGCTGCCTTCTGTAATAACTGCAACTTTCACGATTCATCCTCTTTCCTTTAAAGTAAATATGTTTGGATCTGCTCGGCTGTGGGCGTTGCGGGGTCGGCTTTGAGGGCCGGGAGATATTTGCAGGCTTCCCAAATCGCAGGCGCCAGATGGCCGTAAACGCCGGCGCAGTGGTGGATATAGGGGCCTTCCATGATCTTGCGCTCCCACAGCGGCCAGTTTGCCACCTCGGCCCAGAGATAGGTGCCGAAGGTTTTCGGGCCGTCGATGCCTCTGCCCTCGCCGAACAGACAGGAGTACGCGCCGCCAAGCCCGTCGAACCGGACAATGGTGATCTCCCCATGCTTCAGTTCCCAGCTGCCAACAGCGGGATTGCGCCGGTTGAAGTGAAGCGCGACGTTTGCGGCCTCCTGCTTTGCCAGCACATGCGGGAACACACCGCAGTGCCAGAGAAGTTCGGCATTGTCGTTGGTTGGATGGCGGATGGTCAGGTCTGCAAGGAAGGTTGCGCTCTGATAGCGGCTTGCGGCGGCAGCAATTACAGAGGAGACCGCGCCGTGAATATCTGATTCGCAGATTACGGGAAGCCCTTCGCCGGTCAGTTCCGAGAATACGAAGCAGGGTGCGACGCCTGCGACCGTATCCATCGGACGCCAGCACTGCGCGGCGATAGCCGAAACCTGCTTTTCCTCTGCCCAAGCGCGGAGCGTCAGCTTCAGATTGGCCAGCCGCGCCCAAGCGTCGTCTGAGTATCCGCTTTTCGGGAAGCGGGTCTTGAGCGACGCAGCTTCTGCCTGCACAAGATCGCTGTGCGCCTTTTCGTGGGCAAGCAGCAGATTGGACAGATCCGTCATGGTGATCGGAACGATCTCAATCCCGAATTTCTCCATCAGTTCCCGTTCGTTGACCTTCACGCTCCAGAAAATCTCCGGTCTGGTACCGATCTGGCCGATCCGGAGATGCCGCATGGCCTTGACGACGCTTGCGGCGCGGAGGAAGGTATCGAAGCCCTCCCTGAATTTTGGGTCGGACAGCGCGCAGTTGGTAATGTAGGTGAACTTGACGCCGAACTGCTGCAGGACCTTTGTCGTTGCAAACATGCCGCATTGCGTATCCGTCAGCCGGTCGCCGTTTGCATCCGGGGCAGCGTCTCTGGGGCCCCAGATGAGCACCGGCTTTCCGACGGCCCGCGCCAGCTTTGCCACAGCCTCCTCGCTGCCGAAGTTGCAGTGCGGAATAAAGACCGCATCAACCTGCTCACGCAGGAAAAGTGCCGCTGCTTTTTCTGCATCTGCGACATCGAACAGAAGTCCTTCGTCGTTGATCGTGTCAAGCGTTACAAGTTCCAGCATCGGATACGTCCGGATCTCCGCTTCGATGCAGTCCTTGATCCGCCGCGCTTCGTCCTTGTTGAATGCCTTTGGGGTGGTCAGCACACGCCGGGTCGGTGCGAACCCAAGCTTCAGTACACCGTTTTTCATAGAATCATATGCCCTCCTTTACAAGTCTTGTGCCTGCCTCGGTTTGAGACAGAATGTTTCTGATTGGCTGCAGATAGTCCAGATCGCTGGTCGCGCCAAGCCTGCTGCAGGCAAGCGCACCGGCTGCATTGGCAAATGTAACGCAGTCCTGAATGGTCCAGCCGCGCAGAACGCCGTGGATCAGGCCAGCCATAAAATTATCACCCGCGCCCGTCGTATCCAGAACGGATGTGCAGAACGGTGCAACGGTTCCGCAAAACGCATTGGAGCACACATAGCAGCCGTCTGCCCCCAGCTTGACGCCGACATGCTTCGCGCCTCTGCTGCGGAAGAAACGCGCGATCTGCGCGGGCTCCGTCAATCCGCTGAGCGCAGCTGCTTCGTCATAGCTTGGGAAGAAATAATCCGTATATTCCAGCAGATTGCCGATTCCCTGCAGGCCGATGTGGAATGCGTCATATTTTGTGTCCACGACCGTAATGCAGCCGGCGTCCTTTGCTGCCTGAAGCAGGCGGATGCTTGCGCTCCGGTCAAAGGAGGGCAAGGAAAACAGGCCGCCGATCGACACAAGCCGGGCCTGCCGGACGCAGGTGTAGTCAATATCGCCGTCTCCGAAGTTTCGCAGGCAGCCTTTGAAGGTCAAAAAGCTGCGCTGCGCATTTTCCTTGATGAGTACGATGCAGGTGCTGGTTCCGGTGTCCGGATCGGAGAAAACAAACCGGTCGTCTATGCCGCGCTTCTGCAGCGCTGCGCGCATCATGCGCCCGCTGTCATCGTCCGCCATGCGGGATAAAAGCGCCGGCTTTTCCCCAAGCGCCGCCAGCACGCAGGCCTGATTGAACGCGTCGCCGCCGCCCATCATGGAGATTTCCTGCACCTGCACGGTGTCGCCCCCGCTGAAATGCTCCGGAACTGGGCGGACGACAACGTTGCCGACCGCCAGACCCGCGCAAAGAACGTCAAACGAGCGCGGCTGCGTGGATGCTGCGTTCATGGTTTCTGCACCTCCCGTGCTCAGATCGTCCCGTCCCATGTTGAAACTTCCTCGTGCCGCATTTCTTCCTCGTCAAACCAGTGCTGGGTCACGGTTTTCGTCTCGGTGAAGAATTTGATGGCATCCTTGCCGTGGCAATGCAGATCGCCGAAGAAACTCTTCTTATGGCCGGTGAAGGAGAAAATGCCCATCGGGACTGGAATGCCGACGTTGATGCCGACCTGACCGCCGTCGGTCCGTCTTGCAAATTCACGCGCGTAATAGCCGTTCTGCGTGAAGATGACAGAGCCGTTTGCAAACGGATTGCTGTTCATCAGCTGAAGACCCTCTTCAAAGCCCTTGACCCGCTTGACGCACAACACAGGGCCGAAGACCTCCCGCGTGCCGATTTCCATTTCGGGCGTGACATGATCAAAAATGGTATGGCCGACATAATAGCCGTTTTCGTAGCCCTTCACCACGCAATTTCTGCCGTCGAGCACCAACTCGGCGCCGCTTTCCACACCGCGATCGATCCAGTCCGTTACAAATTTCTTGTGCTCCGCGTTGACAACTGGCCCAAGCTTCGTCGTTTTGTCATAGGCGGGGCCGATTTTCTGCTGCCTGCACAGGCGCACCAGTTCTGCAACCAGGCGGTCTGCGATTTCCTCCTCTACAACGATCACGGGCAGCGCCATGCAGCGCTCTCCGGCGCAGCCAAACGCGGAATTCATGATGCTTGCCGCCGTTCTGGTGATGGGGGCGTCCTTCAGAACGAGCGCGTGGTTTTTCGCCTCGCAGAGCGCCTGTACGCGCTTGCCGGCAGCGGCCGCCGTTGCGTAGACATGCTGGCCGACGGCAGTGGAGCCGACGAAGGTAACGCCCTTTACATCCGGATGCTTGAGCAGGAGTTCCGCTTCGTTTCTGCTGCACGTCACGATATTCAAAACGCCGTCCGGGAACCCTGCCTCTTTATAGAGTTCTGCAAACCGCAGGCACGTCATCGGCGTTGCGGTCGCTGCCTTCAAAACATAGGTGTTGCCGCAGGCAATGGCCAGAGGGGACATCCAGCCCATCGGGATCATGGCCGGGAAGTTCCATGGGGCGATGCCGGCGTATACGCCGAGCGGCTCGCAGTAGCGCACGGTGTCATAGCCATTGGAGACGTTCATCTGGCCCTCGCCCATCATCAGCGTCGGGATGCCGCACGCGAATTCGGTCATTTCCAGAGCCTTCTGCACATCGCCCGCAGCTTCGGACCACGCCTTGCCGTTTTCCCGTGCGACCATCATGGTCAACTCGTCGAAGTGCGCCACGATCAGATCACGGAGTTTGAACATCAGATCCGCACGGCGGCGCGCCGGGGTCTGCGACCACGCCGGAAACGCGGCTGCTGCCGCCTTTACCGCTGCCTCTACTTCCTCGTGCGTACAGATTGGCGCCTGCGCGATGACCTCGCCGGTGCTGGGGTCATAGATATCGGAATATTTGTCGGTTTTCGATTCCACATAGTTGCCGTTAATAAACGGACGAAGCTTTTCTACCATTGTTTTTCTCCATTTCTCTGCGTAATGCAGTCAGATTTTCGTTATTTTACCGCGCTGTCCACAGCGCCCTTGATAAAGTATTTGTTGAGGAAGATATAAAGCGCGATGATCGGAAGCATCGCCAGCACGCAGCAGGCTGCAGCGCCGTGCAGGTCGGTGCTTGCCTCTGAGAAATACTGCTTGATGACAAGCACCACCGTGTACATCTTCGGCTTCTGCATGATATACATGGGGTACAGGAAGTCGTTCCATGCACCGACACCCTTCATAATGATGACTGTGACCGTCACGGGCTTAAGCTGCGGGAGAATGATATGCAGGAAGCACTGCAGACGGTTTGCCCCGTCGATGGTTGCCGCTTCATCCAGTGCGCGGGGGATCGCTGTAATATAATTTGTATAGAGATAAATGGAAAGCGGCAGGCCGAATGCGGCCGTAACCAAGATCAGTGCCCAGTGGGTGTTGATGCCGTTGAATTTGACCAGAATGGAATATACGCCGACAAGGATCGATACCGGCGGAATCATCATGATGGCCAGATTGACCGAGCGGATCCATTCATTGAACTTCGTTTGCAGCCGTGCCAGCGGATAAGCCGCCAGACAGCCGCAGAAGACCTCGATTCCGACGACACAGGCCGTAACAAGAATCGTATTTTTAAAGGCGTTGAGCAGGTTGCTCTGGCCCGCGTTTTTCAGGATTTTCAGATAATTTCCCAGATAGATATAATCCGGCCACGTCAGACGGGAAGCAAGATCGGTAGACTGCTTCAGCGACATCTCAATCAGCACATACAGCGGAAGCGCATTGATCAGGATGATAAAAAATGCAACGATGTATTTCCACCATACAGGCTGTTTCCATGCGGAGCGTGTATGCTTCGTCAGGTCCTTTTTCATCAGTATTCCACCTCCTTCGATCTGAAATAGCGATTTGCGATAATCGTTACGATCAGAATGAATACAAACATGAACACGCCGATGGCGGATGCGTAGCCGGCTTTTTCAATGCGGAAGTATACATACGAAATATAGGTGGAGAGCGAATGCGTCTGCTGCGCGGGGCCGCCGTTGGTCAGGGAGATGATGATATCGTTCAGCTTCAGGCTGCCGATGAGATTGATGATCACGGCGGAAGCGATTGCAGGGATCAGCAGCGGGAGCGTGACATAGCGGAATTTCTCAAATGTAGAGGCTCCGTCAATATCCGCTGCCTCGTAGTACAGTGCCGGAATGCTCTGCAGGCCTGCCAGGTACATGACCATCGAGGTGCCGCAGTATTGCCAGCTGTTCATGATCGTGATGATGAACCGTGCGCGCCCCGCGTCCGCCAGCCAGTCAACTGGCGCCCTGCCGAACCAGCCGAGGATCTCGTTGAGAATGCCGCGGTCATACTGCACAAAGTAATAGATGATATAGCCCATAACGAGACTGGAGATCATGATCGGCAGATAGACAAACGTTCTGACAGCGGTATGGCCTTTGAAGCGGGAGTTCACGAACAGCGCTGCCGAAAGTCCTAGAATATTCTGAAGAATCGTAGAACCGAAGCCATAGAGCAGGGTGTTGCGGAAGGCAGTTCCGAGATTTTTGTCGGTCAGCATGCTCAGATAATTTTGGATGCCGACGAAGCTTGTCTTCGGGGAGTAACCGTTCCACTTCAAAAAGGAAAGGCGGAATCCGTTGGCAAGCGGAAAAACCAGAAATGTCAGCATTATGATCAATGCCGGAAGATAAAACAGATTCATACTGTTTTTCCTGAACCATTTTTTCATCAAGATGCCTCCTGTGTTGTTCTTTTTTTCGTAGTATACAGCAGCCCACGCTGCCGAAAAAGTATAAAATTCAGCTATTTTCATTCAATACGGTTCGATGGCCAATTTTTTGTAGGAAGTGACATGAGTCGGTGCGATTTTTTGTATATTCTGCTGGATTTTATATTTTTTCTGTCCGATTCCGCTTTTTATGCTATGATATACAAAAAAACGGAGGTGAGCAGATGTGTTTACTGTTCTCATTTTTGGAAGAAATACACAATATCTGCATATGGCGAAGGATCTCTACGATTGGCAGGCCAAGGGTTTCTCCGAGATCTATGAGCATACGCGTGAGTCCGCTGCCATCTCCGCGATCTCGGCAAAGGCGCCAGATCTGCTCGTCGTGGATGCACAGGCACCATGTATGGCGCAGATGGCGTTTTTGCACCGGGCTCGGTTGCTGGCGCCGCAGATGCGCGTGATCCTGCTCACGTCGCAGAAGGATTTTTCCGTCGCACAGGCTGCGTTTGATCTGCGTGTGGATGCGCTTCTCGTCTGGTCGGAACTGGACGCGGAGATTTTTTCCTCCAGAGTAGACCGAGTTGTGAGTGAACTGGACGAGATGATCCACCGGCGCGGGATCGTAAAAAGGCAGCTGTTCCGTGATATTCTGAAGGGAAAGATCCCGACGGAAGAGGAGAGCGAAAAATATTTTGAACTCCCCGTCAAGCATCCTCAGTACGTCATGATCCGCATCAACCGGGACACGCCGTACCGGGTGCTGGGAAACGAGAATACGCCGTTCGTGGGCTATTATGCAGTCAACTGGCACAGCTGCAATTTTCCCTCAAATCTGGTCTATATTGCAACCGTAAACACCTATATGCACAGCTGGTGTACACTGCTCTGGCTGAAGCGGAACAACAGCGCTGCGCAGACACAGGCCATGACCTATACAACGGCGGTCATGCTTCAAAAAACCTTCAAGCAGCAGTTTCAGGATACGGTCAGTGTGGTTTACAGCCAGCCGTTTTCCGATTTCCGGGACGTGATCGGGATCGTAAACCGGATGGACGAATGTCTTGCACTGCAGCGGTATTACGGGAAGGCACAGATCAATTCCATTCTGGATTTCGCGCCCATGCACACCATGAATGAAAGCTGGCTTCAGGGCAGACTCACCGGGCTGGATGCGGCACTCAACGCCGGCGACCGTGCAGAAACCGTCCGGCAGATCACGCTGCTGTTCTCTGTTTTGCGGAGTGATCTGATCAATCCGGTCTTCCTGCCCGTTGTGTGCGAGCGTCTGCTTGATCTTCTGCGTGCTTACTGCAAAAAGAAGCATATCATGGCGGCATACAACGAGTGGGTCGGCAGTCAGATCCATGCGAACGACAAATATTCTCTGGACGATATTACAATCTGGTTCTGCGAAGCAATCCCACTGTTTTTGGAGCAGAAGCATCCGGAACTGCAGTCCGGACAGGCGCAGAAGATCCAGCGGATCATCGATTATGTTGAGCAGAATTACGCCATTACGGAAAACGTTCCGGAACTTGCGGCGAAATTTCACATCAGCGGCGACTATCTGCGGCATCTGTTCAAAGAGGAAACAGGGGAAAAGATTACCGCATTTATTACGCGTGTAAAAATCGAAAAATCCAAATCGCTGCTGGAATCCGGCCGTTTCCGTATCAACGAGGTGGCCGGTATGGTCGGGTTCAACTCCACACAGTATTTTGGCACCGTGTTCCATAAGCAGACCGGTATGACGCCGCGCGAATATCTTGCGAACCATGCCGCCAAGATCACGGCAGTGCCTTGACGTGCCCATGTAATACTAAAGTCTAATTAAAAAAATTGACTATCCAACTACGCCGTGTCATGCTCTTTATCGTATCAGAGGTCAAGGTGCAAATGGTATCGCAAAGCCGATCTACTACCTTCTCCAAAGTAGCAAACACTTCATTGCGGAAGCCCGTGATTCAAAGTTCTTTCCATATCTGCTCGATGGGATTCATCTCAGGCGTATACGGTGGAATGTAAAACAACTCTATGTTTTCCGGGATATGAAGCTTGTTAATATATTGCGTGTGGAAGCCGGTTTTTTCACGAATTTCTTTGTTCTGCTTCCCTTCTGCTCGCATCTCAAGTGCTGCCAGTCTTTTTTCAACATTCTTGTCTCGATTCTTTTTCCTCGCAGCCTTGATTTCTTGCGTTTCCTCAAGCGTGAAAGTGTATCTTTTCATTTCTCATCACCATCTTCATTGTACAACAACGGCGTCAAATTATCAATCTTTTTAAAAAGATATTAGTATAAAAACAAAAACGGCTGCCCTCAAGTCTTCCCTTAGTGAAAGGGAGACTTGAGGGCAGCCGCATGATAGCATTTTGTGGTTGAATACAGTGGATAGGCTGGGATTGCCGAAGTCGTGTCCTTACACGACAGTGTCATACTCGCCCGCGCCGCCGCCGGCAAAATAACGGTGCAGATCGAATGGGGAGAAGACACCGCGGTCAGTGACGATGCCGGAAATGAGGTGCGGCGGGGTCATGTCGAATGCGGGATAATAGCCCTTCACGCCCTGCGCCGCCGTGCGCACGCCCATGGCCTGCAGCGTAAATTCCGGGTCGCGCATCTCAATTTTAACGGTGTCCTTTGTTTCATGGCCGATATCCGGCGCGCCGGTAACGAATGTCGGAATACCGAAATGATTGGCGCAGATGGCGATCTGCAGTGTCCCAACCTTATTGACGACATAGCCGTCGAGGCAGATTGCGTCCGCCGCGCAGGTGAACAGATCGACGTGCTCCCGCTCCATGACGAAGGCGGGCATATTGTCGGTGATCACGGTCACGTCGAAGCCCATATCATGGCAGACCGTGGCTGTCAGGCGTGCGCCCTGAAAGTACGGCCGTGTTTCCGGGCAGAACAGGCGGAAGGTCTTTCCGGACTGCTTCGCTTCCTTCAGCATCATGCCGACGATCGTCTCGCCGAAGCACTGCGTCATGACCGTGCCGCCGTCTGGGATGAGCGGCACAAGATACTTTGCGATTTCATTGACCTTGCTGTAGCGGCGGTTATTGGCGTTTACGGCATGTTCGCGGATAGCAAGATCAACCGGACGCCCCTCACGAAGCGCCAGCTTTGCCGCCGCCAGACAGCCGTCGCAGACCAGCTTCATCCGCTTGTAGGTTGTGGGGCGCGCGTTTGAGATTGTTTCGTCCGCTGCCTGCAGATAGGCCAGCTGCTCATCCGCAGATTTTTCCCGGCATTCATACGCGGCCAGCGCCATGCCCATGGCCGCCGCCGTATACGGCCCCGCGCTCTGCGTGACCATATCGCGGATGGCCTGCATGACCTCTACATGCGTTTTGCAGCGAACAAATTCAATTTTTGCCGGGTAAATCCGGCGGTCGAGGATCCGCACCTCGCCCGCGTCGTACCACGCGACGTTTTCATATTGCAGCATGAAAGCCAGTCCTTCGTCTGCCCGGAACTGTGTCATACGTCCATCTCCTCCAGAATTTTTTCAAGATAGCGGCTGAACCGCTCTGCGACCGCTGCGCCCGTCTCGTTGACCTCCTCGCCGGAGACGGCTTCGCCCGTGATCCCGGCGGCCATATTGGTAATAACGGAAATGCCCAGCAGCGGCAGGCCGCAGTGCGCCGCTGTCAGCGCCTCCGTCACAGTTGACATGCCAACAGCATCGCCGCCCAGCGTGCGGATGGTGCGGATTTCGGCAGGCGTCTCGAACTGCGGGCCGGGCATGAAGAAATATACGCCCTCCTGCACGGAAAAACCAAGTTTTGCTGCGCAGGTCTTTGCCAGTTTGCGCAGTTCCGGGGTGTACATGCGCGTCACGTCAAAAAAGCGCGGGCCGAATTCGTCCACGTTCCTGCCCCGCAGGGGACTGGAGCCGTTCAGTTTGATATGGTCGGCAATCAGCATGAAATCACCGCGATGATAGGAAAGATTCACGCCGCCCGCCGCGTTCGTCACGATCAGAGCCTGGACGCCGAGCAGCTTTAAAAGCCGCACCGGCTGCGTCAGCTGCTCGAAATCGTAGCCCTCGTAGCTGTGAAAGCGTCCCGCAAGGCAAACGAGCCGCTTCTCGGCCAGTTCTCCGAAAATCAGCTTTCCGGCGTGGCCGGGCGCGGTAGAGACGGGGAAGTTCGGAATGTCGTGATAGTCGATCTCAACTGTGTTTTGAAGCCTTTTTGCAAACGGTCCGAGCGACGAGCCGAGAATCACCGCGATCTGCGGCGCAAACGGCATCCGTGCCCGAACATAGTCCGCGCTTTGTTCATAAAATTTATACGGTTCATTCATAATCGCTGACCGCCTTTCCTTCTTTTGCTTATCATACCGCGCAGGAGGGGACTCCGTCAACCAAAACTGCAAAACATGGGGGGAGCATGAACACATTGTGCTGGAAAAATCCAGACATCAGAAACTATCTGGGCTTTTTCAGTGCCCGAACATTATGAATCAACAGCGGGACTGTACGGGAATACTCCGCCGACTGTGTTGGCTCTGTGTCGCCTCAGCAATGGTTTTGACCGCAGGTCAAAACCAGCGGTATTACTTACCGCTGCCATGCTTGTGCATGGAATTGTCGGACGATCGAACCCGACGAGTTTGGTTTAACAGACGAATAATCAAAAAAAGAAACCATCCGAATGGATGGTTTCTTTTTTGGTGACCCGTACGGGAATCGAACCCATATTACCGCCGTGAAAGGGCGGTGTCTTAACCTTTTGACCAACGGGCCTGGTAGCGGCAATCTGACTCGAACAGATGACACTCCGGGTATGAACCGAATGCTCTACCAACTGAGCTATGCCGCCATATTGCCTTGCGCCGTATCTCACGGGCACGATGTATTATAAAGGATGTCGAGCGATTTGTCAACCGGAAACTTTCACTTTTTTAGAAATTTCTCTAGGGTGTATCTGAAAACTCCCAACGCACCCGGACAGCGGGCCTTTTTGCGGTGCGCCGCGTCATTTTTCCTTGAAATACGTCAGTATTCCTGCGAAAAAATGTCTTGCGCAACGCAAAAATCCCTCGCTGCCGGTCACATCATGAGTTTTCAGATACACCCTATGTTTTTTCGCTCACCGGTGCATACTAGCAGCGGGTGATAAGAAAAATGACACTTCTGTATTTTTGTCTGATTGTGCTTGCGGGCGGGACAGTCTATGTCTGTATTGAATTTCTATGGCGCGGACGTTCACATTGGAGCATGTTTCTGGACAGCGGACTCTGCGCAGCGCTCATCGGCATGCTCAACGAGTGGGCGCCGGGGCTGCCGCTGAGCGCGCAGGCGCTTCTGGGTGCCTGTGTCATATCGGGCTCAGAACTTGTGTTCGGCTTCCTGTTCAACCGTGCCTATACCGTCTGGGACTATCGTGGCCTGCCGCACAGCTTTCGCGGGCAGATTTGTCCGCAGTATTTCTGCGCGTGGCTGTTCATTGCGCTGCTGGCGGTATTTCTGGACGATGAGCTTCGGGTTCTGGCTCTCGGCGAATCGCTGCCGCATTACAGCTTATTCTAATTCGCCCAACACGCCGTCCCGGTAGAGTTCCGTCACACGCACGGCGCGGATCTCATTGTGCAGATCCGCCGCCTGTACATAGACCTTGACGTAATTCATGGCGTGACCGGCGTACAGGCCGTTTTCTTCCTGCTCAAACAGAACCTGCTGCGTCGTGCCGAGCATGGAGGTATGATACTGTGCTTCCAGTTCTGCTGCGGCAGACGCTGCCTCTGCTGCGCGGCGCTCTTTGACGGCGTTCGGGATCTGGCCGGGCATGTCCGCCGCAGGCGTACCCTTGCGGCGGGAGTAGGGGAAGATGTGGAACATGGAAAGCCCGCAGGTCTTCAAAAACGCCAGAGACTCGGAGAATTCCTCTTCTGTCTCGCCGGGGAAGCCGACGATCAGGTCGGTCGTGACGGCACAGCCGGGGAAATACTGCCGCAGCAGACGGACACTTTCGAGATACCGGGCTGTGTCGTATTTGCGGTGCATACGCTTTAGAACAGTATCCGAGCCTGATTGCAGACTCAGGTGGAACTGCGGGCAGAGATTTGGATACCCGGAAAGCGCCTTACAGAATGCCTCGTCAATCGTGCGCGGCTCCAGAGAGCCGAGACGAATGCGTACGCCCGGCACAGCCTCGCACAGCGCTGCCAGCAGCTGCCGCAGGCAGCTTCCGTCCTTCCATTCCCAGCCCCAGGACGAGATCTCAATGCCGTTGATGACGATCTCCCGGTAGCCCTCAGCGGCAAGGCCCGTTGCCTGCGCCACAGCCGCCTCCAGCGGCATGGAACGCACCCGGCCGCGTGCATAGGGAATGATGCAGTAGGTACAGAAATTGTTGCAGCCGTCTTCGACTTTCAGAAGCGCTCTTGTCCGCGCGGCAAGTCCGCCCGCGGGCAGAATTTCAAACGCGCGGGGGCCGCCTGCGTCGTCCACGCAGTCCCATTTCTGCCGCGTCTGCGCGGCATCGATCATATGCCGGACGAAAGCCTCCCGTCCATCTGTGCCGATCAACACATCCACGTCAAGCTTTCGGATCTCGTCCGGGCTGCTCTGCGCATAGCAGCCGCACACACCGACCACGGCCTGCGGGTTCAGCTTGCGCACGCGCCGGATGGCGTTGCGGGATTTTTTATCGGACACGGCCGTGACGGTGCAGGTGTTGATGATGTAGCCGTCGCAGATCTCGTCAAAGCTGCCGAGCGTATGGCCGCTCTGCACGAGCAGCTGCTCCATGGCCTGCGTTTCGTATTGATTGACCTTACAGCCGAGCGTATAGCATGCAAATTTCATAAAACCACCAAAATCAGAGATTATGCACAAAAAAGGTTTGTATTTTTTGTGGATAGTATAAAATACCGTTTTCGTTTATACTGGATAGTAACAAATTTGATAGCAGCACTTCTCTTGTTTTCCCAGCAGATGCGTACTGAGCCCAGCGTTATTATACCGGATGCTGTTCCGATTGTACAGTCCATTGCAGGAGGATTTTCCGTGAGAGAATTTACCGTCATGTTCCATTCCGTGAATGAGATCGCGCAGTTTGCCACGATTGCGAACCGCCAGCCTTTCCCGGTTCATTTCAATTACAAGGATTCCCGGCTCGACGCAAAATCGATTCTGAGTCTCTGTGCGCTCCCGCTGCAGACACCCGTTTCCGTCGAACTGCCGGATCGCGCGGCGGACGGCTCCTTCCTTTCGGACATTGCGCAGTTCCTCTGTGACCCGGACGCATAAACAAAGTGATATCGCACCCTTTCGTTTCATATGCTTGTACAAATGAAACGGAAGGGTGTTTTTCTATGGAAAAGAAGCTGCTTTGCCTTGTGCTTGCGTTCGTTTTCGCGGTGGGACTCGGCCTGACGGCCCGGGCAGAGGATCTGGCGCTGCCTGCGCCGTCGTGTATTCTGATGGAAAAGGACACGGGGCAGATCCTCTATGAATCCAACGCACATGAAAAACTCCGCCCGGCCAGCGTCACAAAGATTATGACGCTGCTGCTGGTGATGGAAGCGCTGGACAACGGCTCCATCGGTTGGGACGATACGGTTACGACCTCTGCCGCAGCTGCCGCAAAGGGCGGCAGCCAGATCTATCTCGAGGAGAACGAGCAGCTGCCGCTTCGGGAGATGCTTAAATCTGTCGTTGTCTCGTCGGCAAACGACTGCGCTTGCGCACTGGCCGAGCATGTGGCAGGGAGCGAGGCAGCTTTCGTTTCCCGCATGAACGACCGTGCAGCAGAACTCGGCATGACGGATACGCATTTTGTCAACTGCACCGGACTGGACGACGGGCCGGACGCGGACACGCATCTGACAACGGCCTATGACATTGCGCTCATGTCCTGCGAACTGCTGAAGCATGACGAGATCAAGGAGTATACGACCATCTGGATGGACACCGTGCGAAACGGCCAGTTTGGCCTGTCCAATACCAACAAGCTTGTCCGCTTCTACGACGGCACGACCGGCCTCAAGACCGGCTATACCTCTGCCGCCGGGTATTGTCTGTCGGCCTCTGCTGAGCGTGGGGGAATGGAACTGGTCGCAGTCGTGCTGCACTGCAAAACCTCAGTTGACCGGTTTGAATCGGCCAAGGCGCTGCTCAACTACGGTTTTTCCAACTATGCCCTTGTTACGCCGCAGCCGGAGAGCGGAATTCCGCCTGTTCCGGTCGTACTGGGGCGGCAGGAGTCTGTCACGCCTGTTCCAGAACACAGCACGCCGGTTCTGCTGGAAAAGGCGCTTGCCGCGCAGGTACAGACTGCCATTGCGGTTGACGAGACGGTACAGGCGCCTGTGGCTGCCGGACAGCGGATCGGCACGATGACTGTCACGGCGGGGGAGCAGCTGATTGCAGAAATCCCGCTTGTTGCGCCGGAGGATGTCGCTGCCCTCACATTCCCGGAACTCTGGGCAGAGTTTTTAAGACGTATCTGTATGTCTGCGTAATTTATTTTTGCTTCGGATCCGATTCGGCTTTGTATTTTCGGCCCACGCGCCGGGACGCGTCTGTGACGCTGCCGCGTGAGATGGCTGTAATGCCGAATTTTCCGCGCAGTTGGTCAACGGCATGGTCAAGCTTGCGGGCGCGTTCCTTTTTTTCGTCATGAAACAGAGAAAGCTGCACGGCGTCGTCTCCGCACAGATCGTTCAGCGTCACGCCGAGCAGGCGCAGCGGGGTTACGCCGTCCCAGAGTTCGGAGAACAGCACCCGCGACAGTGCATATAGTTCTGCCGTTACATCTGTCGGTTCCGGCAGGCGGCGCTGGTGCGACCGGTTCCGGAAATCATTGCCCCGGATCGTCACGGTCACACAGGTGCAGCGCCTGGAGTCTGCGCGCATGCGGGACGCGACGCTGTCGCACAGGGCAAGCAGAATCTGATTGGCCTGCGCCGGTGTTGTCACATCCTGTTCAAGTGTGACAGAGTTGCCATAGCCCTTGACGGCTTCCGGCTCAGCCAGAACAGGCGCGTCGTCGATGCCGTTGGCGTAGTCATGAATGAGTTTCCCCAGCTTAACGCCGGTAAGCCTCTGAATATAGGCCAGATCCGCCTGTGCCAGATCTCCAATCGTGCGGATGCGCGCGGCGGTCAGCTTTTCCGCCGTGGAACGTCCGACGGAAAACAGCGAACCGACTGGCAGCGGCCAGAGTTTTTGCGGGATCTCGTGTGCAAAAAGCGTGTGCACCTTATCCGGCTTTTCAAAGTCGCTGGCCATCTTCGCCAACAGCTTGTTTGGCGCAATACCGACATTGACAGTAAAGCCCAGTTCAGAAAAGATCGTATCCTTGATGATATGCGCGATGGCAGCCGGGTCGGGATAGAGAAGACTGGTTCCGGTCATGTCCAAAAAGCATTCGTCAATCGACACCTGCTCCACGACGGGCGCATAGCGGCGGCAGATGGCGATGAATGCTTTGGAGTTTTTCGAGTACAGCCGGAAATCCGGCGGAGCCAGCACAAGCTGCGGGCATTTGCGCAGCGCCATGCCGACGGGTTCGCCGGTCGTGACGCCGAATTTCTTTGCGGGAATGGATTTTGCCAGGATGATGCCGGTGCGCTTGTCCCGGTCACCGCCGATGGCGGATGGGATGAGCCGCAGGTCGGCCTCGCCCGCCGCAACGCGGCGCGCTGCCTCCCACGACAAAAACGCACTGTTAACATCCACATGAAAAATCAGCCGCTCCATCCGCTCGCCTCCTTCCGCATCCAGTATAGCATATTTGAGCGGAATTTGCGAACAAAAAATCGAAAATCGAGAAAATAAAATGACAGCAGCATCAGAAAGCCCCTCCGCAAGCCGCGTGCAGCTTGCGGAAGGGCTTTGAATCATCAAAAATCTGTTGTGCTTCCAAAGTATGCGAATGGGAGGGCGCCGCAAACCGGCGTCCTCCCATTCTGGTCACTTGCAGTTCTTTGAATCCTGATTCTGCGTCTGGTTCGAGGTGTTCTGCGATTCGGTTTTGTTTGTTTTGTTCTGCTTGCTCATGATGAGCCTCCTAAAAAACGTGGATTGCGGCGCAGCCGCAGGGATAGCTTGCCCGCTTTTTCAGGATTTATCCTTCGGATTGCAGAGCAGCGCGGCAAGAAACCCGAAAAAGACCGCCGCTGCGATCCCGGCTGCCGAGGCCTTGAGTCCGCCTGTCAGCGCGCCGAGAATGCCCTGCTCCTTGACGGCCTCGCGCACGCCCTTGGCGAGCGTATTGCCGAAGCCTGTCAGCGGGACGGTCGCGCCTGCGCCCGCAAAGTCTACCAACTTGTCATAGACGCCTGCGCCGCCTAAGATGACGCCCAGTACCACATAGCACACCAGAATCCGCGCAGGCGTAAGCCTTGTTTTGTCGATCAGAATCTGCCCGAGCATGCAGATCGCTCCGCCGACGAGAAATGCTTTCAGATAGTCCATCGTTACACTCCTTCCGCCGTGATGGCGACCGCGTGACACACGCCGGGAATCGATTCGCCCTGCCAGCTGGACGTGGGGGAGAGCAGCGCGCCCGTTGCGCAGAACAAAAGCCGCCGCAGTTCCCGTTTTTCAAGCTTGTCCAGCAGATACCCGCACAAAACGCTTGCCCCGCACCCGCAGCCGGAGCCGCCTGCATGCACGTCCTGCTTTTTCGTGTCGAAGATGAGAAGTCCGCAGTCGTTGTAGACCGAGGAGAGGTCTACGCCGATGCGCCGGAACTGGTCAAGTACGATCGTCTTGCCGAGCATGCCGAGGTCGCCCGTCACAATCAGATCGTAGTCCGACGGTACCCGCCGCAGGTCGCGGAAATGTGCCTGCATTGTGTCGATGGCTGCGGGTGCCATGGCCGCGCCCATGTTGTTGGCGTCCTTGATGCCGTAATCCTGAATTTTTCCGATGGTCGCGGCCTCAATGCGCGGCCCGTGCCCGCTTTTTCCCACAATGCAGCAGCCAGAGCCGGTGACGGTCCATTGGGAAGTCGGCGTACGCTGTCCGCCGTAACCGAGCGGGAAGCGGTACTGCCGCTCTGCCGAGGCGAAGTGTGACGAGGTGAGTGCCGCCGCCGTATCCGCAAAGCCCGCGTCTACAAACGCAGCTGCCAGAAGAAGTGACTCCGCCATGGTTGAGCACGCACCGTAGAGTCCCAGAAACGGAATCGACGTGCCGCGTGCTGCGAACGACGAGGAAATGCACTGGTTCAGGAGGTCCCCTGCAAACAGAACGTCAATGTCCTCATAGCTGATGCCAAGTTTCCGCTTGGCCGTGTCCAGCGCAAGTTCCTGCAATTTACTCTCGGCCTTTTCAAACGTCTTCTGTCCCAGCTTTGCGTCCTTTCCGAGAAAATCAAAGTGCGCCGCCAGCGGCCCCTCGCCCTCTTTTTTGCCGCCAATGGCCGCGCGGGACAAAATAACCGGCTTCGATTCAAACACGAGCGTCTGCGCGCCCTTGCGCATCACGATCAGCTCCCTTCAGCTTTTGTAACCGCCGATTGAATCATCGGTTACTTTTCCGGTAGTATGTGCGCAAAGTGTAAAAAATAACCGCCGGGGTAAAACTCCGACGGCTGACCTGTATGAAAGCAGGTCAATGAGGAATGGAAAAATGAAAAAGAAGTCGCACAGATAGTATGCACGGCTTCCTTTCGTTTAAACCCGGATATTGAATTATTTTTTCGTGTCCTTCAGCGCACGAGCCAGCCACACGGAGCCGAGGTCAAGCGCAGTAAAGAATCCGTCTTTCTCGCTTTTCTTGACGATCCGGTCACGGGCGCGGACGTTTGGGTCGGTCAGCTGGAGTTCAACGGAGACTTTGCTGGCCACGTCGGCGTCGCCGACCTTTTTCGTCTCGAGGATCTGGAGCATGACAATGTGAGAATCGGCCATCGAGCCGTAGTAAACAAGGTTGTCCTTGCGCATAAGGGGACGGCCCTTATAACTCAGGATCGTTTTTTCGTCAGCCATAATGAATCTTCAAACCTCCTGATGATCTGTTTTTTATAGTATAGCAAAGAATCCCTGTAAAAGCAAATCAATTTCACAAATTTGATTTTTTGCAGGCCGGAGTGTCGTATCGTGCAGAATACACAAAAAACAGGAAAATATTTTCTGCTTTCTAACGAAAAAATAACTTTACAAATACGGACGGATACGCTATAATCCAGACAATCATTCCAGATAGAGGCGCGGGCTTCAAGAGTACCGGGCGGCAAACACAGGCAGTGGCCGTTCGGAAAAGGGGAGACCGCCGAAATGCCGCAGGCGCTGCCTGCAAATGCGGTGTTGGCTCGGCAGATAAGATCTGCCGGACTGTCACAAAGAAAAACTTTGTGAAGCGCTATCGATGGATACGGCAGGGGCGGGGTTCCGTTTTCTGTTCATTCCGTGGATCGCTTTACAGAAGCGACCCACTTTTTTGTTGCTTCTGCAAGGCCTGTCTGGGAAAGAAATTTCAAACGAAAGGTGAATGAAAACAATGAAAAGAATCCTTGCTCTCGTCCTGGCAGCTATGATGCTGCTGAGCATGGCGGCCTGCGCCGCCTCTACTCCCGCAGCGGCCGACACTACCGCATCTGAGACTACCGAAACAACGCAGGCCGCGACCGGCGTCGAAGACGGCGTGTTGACTGTCGGCATGGAATGCGCCTATGCGCCCTATAACTGGACGCAGATGGACGATTCCAACGGTGCTGTCCCTATTTCCAATGTTCCCGGCGCATATGCCAACGGCTATGACGTTATGATTGCCCAGAAGATCTGCGAGGCCAACGGCTGGCAGCTGGAAATTGTCTCCTCTGCGTGGGATTCCCTCTGCCCGGCTGTGCAGTCCGGTACGATGGACGCCAATATCGCCGGTCAGTCCATGACTGCCGACCGCATGCAGGAGGTCGATATGGCCGGTCCGTACTACTATGCCACCATCGTCTGCGTTACCACGAAGGACAGCCCCTATGCTTCCGCAGCGTCCATTGCCGATCTGGCCGGCGGCAAGTGCACCGCACAGTCCGGCACGATCTGGTATGACTCCTGCCTGCCGCAGATTGAAAGCGCCGAACTTCTGGCTCCCGCTGAGACGGCTCCGGCCATGATCATGCAGCTGCAGACCGGTGCGGTTGACTTCATCTGCACCGACATGCCCACCGCCATGGGCGCTGCCGCACAGGACGACAATCTCGTCATTCTGAATTTCTCCGGTACTGACGGCGATTTCCAGTTCGCTTCCGAGGCCGAGCGCGCCGAAAACGTCAACATCGGCATCTCTGTTCGCAAGGGCAACACGGTTCTGAAGGATGCAATCGACAAGGTTCTTTCTCAGATGACGGAGGACGACTTCAACCAGCTTATGGACGAAGCTATCCGCATCCAGCCGGAAGTTTAATTGTTTGCCCGCGCCTCCGGCGCGGGCAAAGTAAAAGTGAAAGGAGACTACCCCGTGGATAAGTTCGCCAAACTCATGCAGGATATCGGGATCTTGTGGGAAAAATACCGCATGATGTACCTGAACGGTATGCTCAATACGCTCGGCCTTGCGCTGGCTGCGACCGCGATCGGCTGTGTCATCGGCCTGCTCTGCGGCATTCTCAATACCATCCCGTGCGCCAAAAATGATCCGCTGCCCAAGCGTATCCTACTGAAACTTCTCCGCATCATCATCCGCATCTACGTCGAGGTTTTCCGCGGTACGCCGATGATGCTGCAGGCCGTGTTCATTTTCTACGCGCTGCCGTATTTCACCGACAACGCGCTGCGTTTCGATAATATCTGGGCCGCGTCCATCCTGATCGTCTCGATCAACACCGGCGCGTATATGGCCGAGTCCGTCCGCGGCGGTATCATTTCCATCGACCCCGGTCAGACTGAGGGCGCGAAGGCCATCGGCATGACGCATTTCCAGACCATGACGAGCGTCATTCTGCCGCAGGCCATCCGCAATATCCTGCCCCAGATCGGCAATAACTATATCATCAACGTGAAGGACACCTCCGTTATGTTCATCATCGGCTTTACGGAGTTCTTTGCCTCGCACCGCTATATCGTCGGCATCAACAATAAATATTTCCCGTCCGCTGTGATCGAAATGGCAGGCTATCTTGCTATGACGCTGATTGCCTCCGGCATTCTGCGGCTGGTCGAAAAACTGATGGACGGCTCCGACAGCTACGAACTCGTGCAGGAGGATCCGCTGACCATGACAGCCGGGACGTATTCGCACCCGAAGCGCGGCAGCAACTATGACGAGCAGAGCAAGGAGTTCCGCGAGCGCACGGAGCAGGAACTTAAATTCGGACGCAGCAGGGGGGAGCGCTGATATGGCAGACAACATTCTTGAGATCCGGCATTTAAGCAAGTCCTTCGGTACGCACGAGGTCCTGCGCGACATTGACTTCGACGTCAAAAAAGGCGACGTGATCTCCATTATCGGCGCGTCCGGCTCCGGCAAATCGACGCTGCTGCGCTGCATCAATCTGCTGGAAACGCCGACGAGCGGTGAGATCCTCTACCACGGTAAAAATGTCACCGGAAAAAGCGTCAACGCCGCGAAATATCGCTCTCATGTCGGCATGGTCTTCCAGTCGTTCAACCTGTTCAATAATATGACGGTTCTGAAAAACTGCATGGTCGGCCAGATGAAGGTGCTCGGCCGGAGCAAGGCGGAAGCGCAGGAGCAGGCCATGCGGTATCTGGAAAAGGTCGGCATGGCGCCCTATGTCAACGCCAAGCCGCGCCAGCTTTCCGGCGGTCAGAAGCAGCGTGTCGCCATTGCGCGCGCACTTGCGATGGACCCCGAGGTGCTCCTGTTCGACGAGCCGACAAGCGCGCTTGACCCGGAAATGGTCGGCGAGGTGCTCTCTGTCATGCAGGATCTTGCGCACGAGGGCATGACGATGCTTGTCGTGACGCACGAGATGGCGTTCGCCCGCGATGTGAGCCAGCGCGTCGTGTTCATGCACGAGGGCGTAATCCTGGAACAGGGCGCTCCCGAGGCCCTCTTCGGCGACCCGCAGTGCCAGCAGACAAAGGATTTCTTGGCACGATTCCGCAACACCTGATAATCCAGAAGCCTATTTTTTATGAAACGATACAAAAACGTACTGCCCCTACAACCAAACCAGAGAAATTGCAGCATACGCAAAACCAGCCTCCGCCGCAGCGGGGGCTGGTTTTATATATGCGGCTTATTTCAGTGTCTTGACCCATTCGCGCAGGGTATCCGTGCTCGTGTTGCTTCGGAAGACCTTGCCTTCGACCAGACGCGCGCCCTTGCAGCTGGGCGCGAGGGCCTTGTTTGTGCCGCCCATGCCGCTGCCGCCGGAGGTGGCGAACGGAACAACGGTCTTGCCGGTCAGATCACAGCTTTCCAAAAACGTATTGACGATGGTCGGCGCAACATACCACCAGATGGGGAAGCCGACGAAGACGGTGTCATAGTCTGCAATGTTTTTGCAGACGCCTGCGATTTCGGGGCGGGATGCGGGATTCTGCATCTCGATCGTGCTGCGGGACTGCTTGTCCATCCAGTTGAGATCGGCCTTTGTGTAGGGAACCTTCGGTTCAATCGCAAACAGATCGGCACCGATAGCGTCCGCCAGCGTCTGCGCCAGCTTTTTTGTCACGCCGGACGCGGAAAAATAAGCGACAAGTGTTTTACCCATGAGAAAAACCTTCTGTTTCATATTCTGTTTTCAGTATAGCAAAGCTGTCAAGCGTCGAGCGTTTCCAATAAAAAACTCACGGGCCGGAAGCCGTCGTTGCAGGAGATCATGGCGGAGCGCGGATTTTTCATCCATCCGTCATAAAGATTTTCCCCGCCGCTGGCCAATGCCAGCACAAACGGTGACATGCTCTCCCATGCGCTCAGGCAAAGCCCCTCCGGTCGGGTCCACCCGTCCGTCACAAACACTTGCCCAAGTGTCATGTCACACGGATGCTCCATCGGGTTTTCATATTGCGCCATCAGATCAGGATAGCAGGCCATCTTCATGACCGTGATTCTGACTTTTTTCATAAGCAGCCTCATTCCTGGTATCGGTGCACATACATCCTCGACAGAACTTCTTCTCCGTCGCCCTGGGCCATGCAGAAAAAGTTCCAGCCGTAGCGCTCGTAGAAGCCGGTGTGGTCGGTCAGCAGATAGAGTGTATCGATGCCTTTTTCGTGCATATCCCGGCAGACGAACTGTAAAAGCGCGCCCGCAATGCCGCGGCAGCGGCGATCCGGCTCGGTATAGACAGCGCAGACGTTCGGCGTCAGGTCCTTTCTGTCATGAAAGTCGTTTTCAATCACGCCCATGCCGCCGATGATGCGCGAACTCTCCAGCACCAGATACCACTGCGGCACAGGGCCTGCCTCACGCAGCGCATCGTCCATGCTATCCAGATACGCCTGCTCCGGAACGCCCCATTTCGCGTGGAACCACGCGGCAGCTTGTGCTTTCACTTCCAGCCTGTCCGTGAGCCGGATGAGCGAATATTCCATAGGCGGTCCTCCTTTTTCTGTATTGATTATAATACACGCAGCAAAAAGCCGCAAGCCCGGAAAGGGGCCTGCAGCTTTTTGCATAAGGGGGTTATTCGTATTCCACGCCGTCGTGCTTGTGCACGCCGGTGACGGAGAATTCTACCCACTCGGACAGGTTGACCGCGTGGTCGCCGATGCGCTCGAAATACTTCGCAATCATCAGCAAATCCAGTGCAACCTCACCCTGGCCGGGTTCGCGGGCAATCGCGGATATCAATGCCTGCTTGACATTGGAAAAATCCTCATCGACCAGATCGTCCTGTTTTGCAATCGAGCGAGCCAAATCAACATCGCGCCGGACAAACGCGTCTACGCTCTGCGTGACCATGGAACTGGCCTGCTGTGCCATGCGGCAGACAAGCGTGCAGTCGAATGTATTATGGCTGAGGAAAAACGGGATGATTTCCGCGATATCCGCTGCCTGATCGCCAATGCGTTCCATATCCGTGATCATTTTGAGTGCTGCCGAAATCTGCCGCAGATCACGCGCGACCGGCTGCTGCTGCAAAAGCAGCTTCAGGCACAGGGCTTCAATGCTCCGTTCCTGCTCGTTTGTCTGTTCCTCCAGTTCGGCGACCGGTGCGGCGGTTGATGCGTTCTGCTCCTCCAGCGCCTGTGCGGCAAGGCAGATGGCTTTCGCGCACGTTTCGCCCATCTGTGTCAACTCATCGTTGAGCAAGGCAAGCTGCTGGTCAAATTTACTTCTCATTATCCGAACCTCCCGGTGATGTAATCCTCGGTGCGCTTCTCCTTCGGCTGATAGAACAGCTTCTGGGTATCATCGTATTCGATGAGTTCACCCAGCAGGAAAAATGCTGTTTTGTCCGAAATGCGCAGTGCCTGCTGCATGTTGTGCGTGACGATGATGATGGTGTACTGCTCTTTCAGATTCGTGGCAAGTTCTTCGATCTTGGAGGTCGAAATGGGGTCGAGCGCGCTTGTCGGCTCGTCCATCAGCAGAACCTGCGGCTGCACAGCCAGTGCCCGCGCGATGCAAAGCCGCTGCTGCTGTCCGCCGGAAAGACCCAGTGCGCTTTTTTTCAGCCGGTCCTTGACCTCGTCCCAGATCGCCGCGCCGCGCAGCGACTGTTCGACGATTTCGTCGAGTTCATCCTTTTTGCGCACGCCGTGCGTCCGGGGGCCGTAGGCAATGTTGTCGTAGATGCTCATGGGGAAGGGATTTGGCTTCTGGAAGACCATGCCGATCTCGCGCCGCAGCTCGTTCACGTCCACGGATGGTGCGAAGATATCCTGTCCATTATATTTGACCTCGCCCTCAATGCGCACGCCCGGGATCAGATCGTTCATGCGGTCGAGCGTCTTGAGAAACGTCGATTTTCCGCAGCCGGAGGGGCCAATGAGGGCTGTGATGCTCTTTTCCGGGATGTCCATCGACACGCCCTTGAGTGCCTTCGTCTGCCCGTACCAAAGCTGCAGATCTTTGACTGTGATAATATCGTTCATACACGATTTCCTTTCAATACAGGCTCGAAGGCCAGTCCGTACCAGTGGCCGGGCTGCCGTTTGGCCGTTTCATGGATATAGCTGTCGCAGAAATCCGCTGCGCGCAGCAGCGCGGCCTCTGTGCGGCCCGTTTCAGGCCGCAGGGGTTGACAGATTTCATTGCTGGCTCCGTTTCTGGATCTGTTTTCCGACGATCCCGGCGGCAAGATTAATCAGAAGCGTCAAAATCATAAGAATGGCCGCGATGGCGAAGGCAACGTCAAATTCGCCCTCCTCCTTCGCGTAGGCGTACAGCGCGACCGTCAGCGTTGCGCCGGGGCTGGCAAGCCCAATCACAAATTTGTTCAGCGTGTGGGCAAAGCCAGCCGTGAATAAAAGCGCGGCGGATTCACCCAGAATACGGCCCGCAGAGAGGATGCAGCCGGTTACAATGCCATCGATGCAGCCCGGCAGCACGACCGTGCGCACCACGCGCCACTTGCCCGCGCCGAGGCCGAACGCACCCTCGCGGTAGCTCTGCGGAACCGTCCGCAAACTCTCCTGCGTTGTGCGCAGGACGGTCGGCAGGTTCATGATCACGAGCGTCAGCGCACCGGCCAGCAGGCTCGTCTGCATACCGAGAAATTCACAGAAGAACAGCATACCGACCAGACCGTAAATGATGGACGGAATGCCGGAAAGCGTCTCGGCGGCGTATTCAATGGCTGCGACAAGTTTCTTGTTCTGTGCATATTCCGTCAGATAGACTGCTGCGCCCACGCCGAGGGGCAGGACAATCAGCAGGGAAGCAAGCAGAATCTGCACCGTGTTGCAGATATCCGGCAGAATGCCGATCGCGCCGGTGATGTAACTCGGCTTTGTCGAGATCAGGTGCCATGTGACATACGGCAGGCCCTTATAGAGCACATACACAATCATGAACACGACCAATGCGGCCGTCAGCACGGCGGCAAGGAGCAGCAGCGCACGCATGACGGCGGTATACACCCGCCTGGACGCGGAAAGCTTGTTTGTCAGCATGGTTTCACTCCTTTTTGCGCTTCAGGAAGAAATTGAGCGCCGCATTGATGAGCATGATGAACAGATAAAGAACCAGAGCGATGGAAAACAGCGCCTGCCGCTGCAGGCCCGACGCGTAGGACATTTCACTTGCGACTGCCGTGGTCAGAAAGCGCACGCTTTCAAACAGCGACGGCATATTCGGCGCGTTGCCCGACACCATCATGACGGCCATGGCCTCGCCGATGGCCCGGCCCACGCCGAGCACGACGGCGGCGGCAATGCCGCTTCTGGCCGCAGGTGCCGATACGCGGAACCACGTCTCGACCGGCGTTGCGCCGAGGGCCAGCGACGCGTCCTCATATTCCTTCGGAACCGCGTCGAGCGCGTTGACGGAGACTTTAATGATGGACGGCAGGATCATAATTGCCAGCACGATCATGGCGGACAGCAGGCTTGCGCCATCCGGCACATGGAGCAGCTTCCGGATACCGGGAACGAGCACCAGCATGCCGACAAGGCCATAGACGACCGACGGAATACCGGCAAGCAAACTGACCGCCGATTCCATGACGGAGCGGAGCTTTTTCGGCGCCATTTTGGAAAGAAACACCGCCGTCAGGAATCCGACGGGCACGCCGAGCAGGATTGCGCCGCAGGTGCCATAAACGCTGGTGAGAATAAAGGGGAGAATGCCGTATTTCGGGTCGGCGGCCGTCGAGGCCCACTCGGTGCCGAACAGGAATTTCCCGAGGCCGATCTTTGTGATGGCCGGCAGGCCGGACAGGATCAGATAGACCGTGATCAGCAGTACGCAGCCGACCGTAACCAATCCTAACAGGAGGAAGACGCCGTGTACGACGTCTTCCATTGTTTGTTTCTTTTTCATATCAGCCGTTCACCGGAACAGCACCGGCGGAGGTAATGTACTGGGCGGCTTCCGCACTCAGAGCGAAGTCAAAGAACTTTTGTGCGTTGGCGGAGAGGGTTTCGCCGGTCTTGGTCACGAGGACGAACGGACGCTGGATGACATAGCTGCCGTCCTTGACGGTATCTTCCGAAGGAGCAACGCCGCCGACAGTCAAAGCCTTGACGGTGTCCTTGAGTGCTGCGAGGGAAGCATAGCCGATGGCATCCGGGTTCTGAGAGACGGTGGTGATGACGTCGCCGGTGGAGGTCAGTTCCTGACGGTACTGGCAGGCATCCTTGGTGCCGGTGATGGACTCGAAGCCGTCGCGGGTGCCGGAACCAGCTTCACGGCCGATGAGAACGATAGCTGCGTCATTGCCGCCAACCTCGGACCAGTTTGTGATCTTGCCGGTGTAGATATCGGCGATCTGTTCGACTGTCAGGTCGGAAACGGGGTTTTCAGGGTTCACGATCATGGCGATGCCGTCGAGCGCAACGGTCGTTTCGGTCAGCGTTGCCTTTTCATCATCCTTCAGCGCGCGGCTGGACAGGCCGATGTCGCAGCGGCCTTCGGAAACAGCCTGAATGCCGGAGCCGGAGCCGGTGGGGTTATAGGTCACGTCAATGCCTTCTTTTTCCTTAAATGCTTCGCCGAGCGTGCCGATGACCTTTTCCATCGAGGTCGAGCCGTCGGTCGTGACCGGGGAAATATCCTTCTTCGCACAGCCTACAAGCGTCAGCGCGGCGAGGGCAATGACAAGTACAGTCGTCAGAATTTTGTTCATCTTTTTCATTTTGATGATCTCCTTTTTTTATTTGTTTGACATCTCGTCTACGGTCATCAGAATACTGCCGCAGTCTAAAATCCGAAAGCACGATCCGGTAAAACTTCAATCAAATTTTTCACCGCAATGTTAAATTACGCAAAAATCCCGGGTGGCCGGTAAAACCCTCGTGCGTTTATAATATAATGTATATTGCTGTACAAGGCGTCTGGCGCAGACATTTTTTGTTGTGAAAAAACAGTGGAAAGGCTTGAAAAACCATGTAGTGTATGCTATCATTGGTATACATGCCAACAAGGAAGACTCCATTTGGATGGCCCTATGGCATTGGAAACGTTTTAACCCTTTTTCCTTCAAGCAAGCAGTTTGGGCTTCCCCGTCCCCCGCGGGGAAGCCCACCCCCCCTTTTTTTAACAAGCAAAAGGCTCCCCTTACCGCGCGGGACGCGGCAAGGGGAGGTTTACGGGATGGATTTTCGCCTACAAATTGATATGCCCAATTTTGGAGGGCAGAATATGCAGAAAAAGTACAATTCGCAGCTGGTTCCTTTTGCAAGACAGCTTCGCAGTGAAATGACAAAAGAGGAACGGCACCTATGGTATGATTTCCTGCGCACCTATCCAATTCGTTTTTCCAGACAGAAGGTACTGGGAAATATATAGCGGACTTTTACAGCGGCACATACGCATGCACTGCCCGTTTCGGTGTAGGGGGCGATGCCTACATCGACCCGGCAGATTGCACCGTTTTTACGGTAATCTGCGGCGAATTCGCAACTTCCAGGCGGGCCGATGTAGGCATCGGCCCCTACAGAGAACTGCGAGAATTCACGGCTGCTCATCGGGCAGACAGAGGCGTCCGCCCCTGCGCCAGCCTCGGAAACCCTACACAAAATAGGAAAACAATAGTTTATTGACAGACTGGGCGCCCCTTGGGCACAAGGGGCCGATTCCCCCTATCAGGGGGAAATGGCCCGAAGGGCCAAAAGGGGTAGGGGAGCTGTCAGCAAAGCTGACTGAGGGGATGCGAACGTCACAAATTTCGGAGCACTCTGAATTTTGAGGCATATCCCCTCCGTCATTTGCTGACGCAAATGCCACCTCCGCCTTACCGCGCGGGGCGCGGCAAGGGGAGGCTCACCCGGAGCAAACCCTCCACCAATCCATCAAAAAACGACCCTCAAATTTGTGGAAAATAACCCCTATTTTTTCTTGCGCAGAGGCCTATGGTGTGGTATGATAAGGAAAACTGAAAAAGTGTGACCACCCGCCGGACGAAGAATGCCTCTGCCCGGCGCGAAGCGTCTGTAAAAATACAATGGCTGTGCCATTTTTAACATAGATGCAGTTTCCACACACGAAACAAACAATACAAAGGAGGAGATCCGAAGTAATGAAGAAGAGATTCGTTGCTTTTTTGTTAGTTCTGATTATGGTGCTCGGCATGCTGCCTGTGTCGGCGATGGCGGCTGACGACGTCAGTCCGCAGGCGCTGAATACCGGACATGAGATCGATGTAAGATTCACCGTTCTTTATGTCGGCGATGAGTTCAGAATCGGCTACAACACCGGCGCATCTGAACAAACGAAGTTTGTATGCCAGTATTCGACGCCGCACAGCGACACGGCCTACAGCAACCACACGATCGCCATCAGCGACATCAAGGCGGCTGCGGACAGAGCAACTGTGAACAGCGGCTATCAGATCGTTGGCTGGAGCAAGGAAGCGAATGCGAACCCGACGACGTGGCCTCTCAACAGGGCTGGGACGACGGCCTGCAACAAGGGCAATACGATCTATCTGGTTGCGAAGAACCCCAACCCGACCCCCACCATGTACACCTACCATCTGATTCACGAGTTTAACTACGTTGGTGGTACGCGCTGGGATATTACGGCAACCACAGCGGCGGAAAGCTACCAACTCGACGTCAACAAAGGCAAGCCGACTCGTAACGGCTACTCCTTCGCTGGTTGGGCTGACAAGGCGAATGCTGCGGCTGCGAAATACTTCGGCGGCGAACAGATTACGCTGACCAAGGACAGTCCGAGCAAGACCATCTACGCGGTCTGGATGCCAGTCTTTGAACTGAGGTATGATGCGAATGGCGGCACCGGTGCGCCGGCTAGTCAGACGTATACGGCATTGTCTCCGACGTCGAACCAGGTTACCTTTACCGTCCCCGATCAGACCCCGACCAAGGCAGACTACACCTTCAAGGGCTGGGCTGACAGTGCGGCTGCGACCACTGCGCAGTATCAGCCGGGCGGCCCGATTGCCGTTAAACATGAAAACAGCCCCAAGACCGTCTACGCCGTTTGGGAAGGGAGCGATCCTATTCCTGTTCCCTCCTATGACGATCTGAAATCTGCTATCGGGCAGATTCAGGTAAAGGACGTCAGCACGCCCAGCTGCGGGACGGAAAACTACGACCTGATCGACAACACGCAGAGCGAGCCGTTCAACTGGACGAAAACGGCGAGATTGGATCAGCCGGGGAAATACGACGTGACCATCAAGACCGCGCCGTATGTCGCAAAGTACAACAGCGAAAAATCGAAGACGCATGAGCTCAACAATGCGAACCAGACAACGCTGAAGCTTGTAATCAGCTACGAGAATAACAAGTGGGTACTGGACGACGGCCTGCGTGTGATCGAGGTTAAGCACAGCGAGCAGAACCCGCCCACGGATATCCCGAACCCCAATCCGGGTAACATTGCCGAAAACCTCAAGGTCAAGGTCGTGTGCACCACGCCGAACTCCGGACATGAGCCTGCATTCTACAGCCTGATCGACGGAACCTTCACCCATACCGAAGTTGATCAGTCCGGTGATTATCCGACCTGCTCGATCACGATCAGCCCGGACAGCTATATCAGACAATACTCAACCGATAAGGACTGCCCGCATACCACATCCGACCAGCCCAAGACCGTGCCTCTGTTCTGGAACAAAGAAGCGCAGAAATGGGCTGTGAACGATGGTCAGATCGGCCTGAACGGTGTTGTTTTCAACGCGGTCTGCGAAGCTGTCCCCGACACCTTCACCGTCACCTACACCGACGGCGTTGAAGACGAGGTAATCTTCGAGAACGACGTCCACACCGGCCTCAATGCAGGCGACGCGACCCCCGCGTTCGTGGGCGGCACTCCGAACCGTGAAGGCTACACCTTCGCAGGCTGGCAGCCCGAAGTTACAGAAACGGTCACGGAGACTGTGACCTATGTTGCGATGTGGACGCCTGTGGAGCCCAAAGCCCCGACGGCTGACGAGCTGAAAAAGCTTGAAATGGCTGTTCAGGTCAAGTGCGTCGTAGATGCTTCGCAGCAGCATAAGGAAGCCTACGATCTGCTCGGCGAGTACGATGAAGACTACTTCGTCGGCGAGCCGAGGAAGGACGGGGACGACTGGCTTTGCGACATCAGCTATGACCCCAACCTCTATGTGGCCGAGTTCAACACGACGTTCCAGAACCTGAAACATGTCCAAAACGATGAGCAGATCGTTCCGGTCACGCTGATCTGGGCCGGGGACAGCTGGCAGCTCAAGACGCAGGGCCGCGTACATGTGACGGAGGAATATACCGTTACCTTCAACGCTTACGGCGGTTTCCCGACGCCCGATGAGCAGCACGTCAAGAGCGGCGAGAAGGCTGTCCTGCCTGCCGCCCCGACGCTCAAGGGCTATACCTTTGCCTTCTGGTATCTGGGCGAAGACGAGCAGAACGCCACCGCGTATGACTTTGATACCCCCGTCACAGAGAACATCACCCTGACGGCGAAGTGGAACATCAACAAGTATACCGTCACCTTTAATTCCTACGGCGGCACGCCCGTTCCGCCCGTGCAGGAAGTGGAATACGGCCTCACCGCGACCAAGCCTGCCGACCCGACGCTCAAGGGCTACACCTTTGCGTTCTGGTATCTGGGCGAAGACGAGCAGAACGCCACCGCGTATGACTTTGATACCCCCGTCACAGAGAACATCACCCTGACGGCGAAGTGGAACATCAACAAGTATACCGTCACTTTCAATACGGACGGCGGCACGCCCGTTCCGCCCGCGCAGGAAGTGGAATACGGCCTCACCGCGACCGAGCCTGCTGCTCCCAAGAAGACCGGCTATACCTTCGACGGCTGGTATCTGGGCGATGAAAAGTATGACTTCTCCGCTGCTGTTGAGCAGAACATCACCCTGACGGCGAAGTGGGAAGCCAAAAAGGCCAACGTCCACCTCATGATCTTCAAGTCCGGCGATCTGAGCACGCCGATCGTGAATGTTCCGTACGCCACCGATAAGCTTGCTGGCGATACGATTGACCTTGCGGAGATCGATCTGAGCAGCTATCTCGATTTCGACTTCGAGATCGACGGCGGCTGGTACGACGACGGCCTGTTCAACCTGTATAAGAAGTATGTGAACGGCGAACAGGAGAACAAACCCGCCGCGCTGACCGAGCTGCAGATCACCGGCAACTGGCAGAATCTCAAGCTCATCGTCACCGAGCTGGTTCCCGTTGTTTACTACATGTCCGACGCAGACCGCGTTGCTGACAACCGCCTGTTTGCGACCACGGCCCGCGTTGGCTCAGCCCTGCCCACCGCAAACGCGCCCACCGCGACCCGCGAGGGCTACACCTTCACCTTCTGGAGCCGCGAAGGCCAGCTCGGCACCGACGTCACCGGCCAGACTGTCAACGGCTGGACGAACCTCGTCGCCAACTGGAAGGTCACCCCGCACAACATCTACGCGTATGCAAGACTGAACAGCTATGTTGCACCGCTGACCACGAACGAGTTCGATACGCCTGTCACGCTGAACGAGGCGACCCTGTCCCGTCTCGGCCTCGGCAGCTACAACAGCCTCGGCTACATTTCTATCGGCAGCTTTACCTTCGATGCAATGCCGCTGACGAGCGATCTGTACTTCGCCGATGACGCAGAGCTGAGCGCAGTTGCTGAGAAGCTGGCGACCGACATCGCCCTCGAAACCGGCGTTTCTGACAAGATTGCCGAGAAGATCGCCTGGACGGCCCTGTACAAGACCGTAAACGAAGAGGACATGGCGCCCGGCTATCCGGCAGAAGCCGGCTACCAGCTCTCCGGCAATCTGAACCTCGCATCCGTTACGTTCAGAGCCGGTGCTGAGAACGTCGAGAATATGCCCGCTGTCAACTACACCTATGACGACGGCGCGATCGACTTCTACGACTTCTACTTCGCTGGCGACACCATCACCCTGCCCGCCGACCCGACCCGCGAAGGTTATATCTTCGAGGGCTGGAGCGTTAAAGTCCTTCCGGCTGAAAATGATGCCGACCACCTTGACGCTGACGGCGCAGACGATGCAGCCGATGAAACGCTCCTCAAGGCTGGCGGCACCTACACCATCACCGCGGGCGGCGTGATCTTCACTGCACAGTGGGAAGCCAGAACCGACACCCCGTATACGGTCGAGCATTATCTGGAAAATCTCGATGGTAGCTATGCTCTGGACACGACCGAGCCTCTGAAAGGCACGACCGACACGACCGTGACCGCAGCCGCAAAGTCCTACGATAACTTCACCTATGACAGCACAGTTCCCGGCACGGTTGCCTCCGGCAACATCGCTGGCGACGGCTCTCTGGTTCTGAAGCTGTTCTACACCCGCAACACCTACGACTACACCGTCCGCCACATCAAGCAGCTGCCCGACGGCACTTATGATGAGGCCAACGCTGAGGTCGAAACGCTGAGCGGCAAGTTTGAAGCGCTCGCAGCTGTGACTGCGAAGGACTACGGCTCTCACTACCCGACGAACGACGCTGGCACGAAGCAGAACATCAAGATCGAAAAGAATCTGACGATCGATGTCAAGTATGATCTCGACAATCATACCCTGACCTTCGAAACCAACGGCGGCTCCACCATCGCTCCGGTCACGGTCCGCCACGGCAATGCAGTTGCAAGACCCGCTGACCCGACCAAGGACAAGTACACGTTCATCGGCTGGTATGTCGATCCCGAATTCACCGAGGAGTATGACTTCGCAACGGTTCTGGAAGCAGACAAGACCATCTACGCCAAGTTTGAACTGACGTCCACCCCGATCGGCGACATTTATGTCCGCTACGACGTCCTGCACATCAAGCAGCTGCCCGACGGCTCCTATGATCTTGCCAACGCTGAGGTCGAGCACCTGAGCGCCAAGAAGGACACCACCGTCACCGCGGTTGTCAAGGATTACAGAGCAACGCATCACATCAACGTCAACAGCACCCTGAGCAAGCTGACTGACACCGCCATCCAGCCCTATCCCGGCGCGGACGGCAAGCCTGTCTACACCATCCTGTCGGTTTACTACGATCTGGACTTCCACACCCTGACCTTCGACACCATGGGCGGCTCCCGCATTGACCCGGTCACGGTTCGTCACGGCAATGCAGTTGCGAAGCCCAAGGATCCCGTCAACGGCGGCTACATCTTCGACGGCTGGTACACTGACAAGACCTACAGAACCCCGTACAACTTTGCGACTGTGCTGACGCAGGATACGACGATCTACGCCAAGTGGTTCCTGATCGCCCTGCCCGGCGTCACCATCAAGAAGACCACCCCGAAGCTGAACACGTCTGATCACTTCGCGTACGTTCAGGGTTATCCCGACGGCACCGTGAAGCCCACGGGCAACATCACCCGCGCTGAGACGGCCGCGATCCTCTTCCGTCTCATGGACGAAGGCTCCCGCAAGACCTATTACTCCACCAAGAGTGGCTTCCGCGATGTCGCCACCGGCAGCTGGTACAACACCTACGTTGCGACTCTGAACAACGCCGGCGTTATCACCGACAGTTCCAACGGCTATTTCCGCCCGAATGAAGCCATCACCCGTGCGGAACTCGCAGCGATGCTCGCCAACTTCACCGAGACGGCTGGCGCTGCGAACTACTTCAACGACGTGTCTGCCAGATACTGGGCAGCCAACGCCATCGCCATCTGCGCCAAGCTTGGCTGGATCACCGGCTATCCCGACGGCTCCTTCCGTCCGGACAGAAACGTGACCCGTGCTGAACTCATGGCCATGATCAACCGTGCCACCGGCCGCGCCCCCAAGTCCGCCGACGCATTCCTGCCCGGCATGAAGACCTGGAGCGACAACACCGCCGATAAGTGGTACTACCTCGACGTGCAGGAGGCCACCAACAGCCATTCCTACACCGTCAAGGATTCCGAAAAGTGGACGGCTCTGAACGCCGACCCCAACTGGTCGCTGTACGAGTAATCCGCACAATCCCTGAATCCCCAGTATAACCCAGCATTTCAGCCGCTGCCGCCGTCTCGGCGGCAGCGGCTGAGAGAATAAGAGGTCTTCTGAGCCAGTCGGCAGCAGCCCTTCCGCTTAACCGCCGAAGCTTTTGCCGACTGGCTCAGATGCCGTTTAAAAAGAAGGAGAACGAACATGAAGAAAGCCAAAAAACTCATTTCCCTGCTCCTCGCCCTGACCATGCTCCTCAGCATGATCCCGATGGCAGTAGCTGCGGAAACAACAGTTAATCTCGGTAGGACCAAACTTGACGATGCCATTTTGGAAAAGGGAACTCCGTCCAGTTTTTCGCATCTCCGCGATATGAAGGACGGCAGTGCAGCAAAAGGCGTCGGTGAGACTGGCTTTTGGCAGAGACTCCCGAGAAACACTGTTGTCGGATATGGCACGGTCACGCCTGTGAACTATGCTGTTCCCAAGGAAGGCAGCGTCACGGTTTCAAACGAAGGCGTCATTGGCGACTTCTCGTTCTCGCTTGAACCGTGGGCAGGCAATGAATTCACGACCAATCCGCCTTGTCTGCAATTCAACTACACGGCACTTGCAGTTGGTTCCACGACGGTTACTGTTAAGTATTACTACAATTATGGCCTGATTAACATTCAGGGCGGTCGTACCTGGTATGAAGAGACTGCAACCTTTACCATCAATGTCAACGATGGCGATATCAACAAGCCCAGCAAGCCCACCGTCGATGACGTAAAGCGCTTCCGCAACTATGTCAACACGACCAGCTCATCCTTGGGCGCTGTCTACATGTGGTGTGATACCTATGACCATCAGGCATGGTTCGATTATATCACCGAGGTTGATGACGCATATACTCTTGGTGATGTCGTTGCCAATGACGGCTCGGTTCTGTCTAAGTACACCTATCCGTGGGTTTGCGTCATGACCCTCGATGCTAACAAGTGTCTGGATGCCTATAACTATGAATTTGACGATGAGTGGGGTACACACTATCTGAAGGACGGTCAGGCCGCAACAGAGACTGCAACGTGGTACTGGAATGCAGACCTCTCCAAGTGGCAGTTCCGCAGCTCCGAAGCTCCCATTTACATCGACATCACCCACACTGCCCCCACCCCTGAAGTGACAGAATACACCGTTACCTACAAAGACGGCGTTGACGGCGCTGCATTCGCTGACCAGACCTACACCGTCAAGGAAAACGACCCGACCCCTGCATTCGAGGGTGAACCCACCCGTGAAGGCTATGTTTTCCTCGGCTGGGAACCCGAAGTTGCCGAAACCGTTACCGGTGATGCGACCTACGTCGCAACGTGGGAACTGGAAACCTACACCATCACCTATGATTTCCGCAAGGTCGTCAAGACCAGCGATGTCAAGAACTTGAACAACCCCACGACCTTCACGATCGAAGACCTGCCCCTCACCCTCAAAGCCCCGACGTTCAAGAACAACGAATGGCCGCAGAAGTTCCTCAACTGGCGCGATGTGGACGGCAATGTTGTCACGGAAATTACCGAGCCCGGCGACATCACGCTCTGTGCCTATTATCAGTATCCTGTCAGATACCGCGTATATGACGAGGACGGCAAAGTGGTCGAAGCCCTGACTGTCATTGACTGGTACAACGAGGATGATTTTGCTTCCTACGAGGTCAGACCCGCAACTGTTGACATGCCCGGTTATGAACTCGACGGCTGGTATCAGACGCTGAAGGATGCAGGCAATGTAAACAAGCGCTTTGGCTCGCTCCACATGGCCAAGAAGTATGAACTGGTCGGCAAGCTGAACTGCTGCATCAACGTCACCGTTGAAGTCAACGGCGAAACGGTCAACGAGCAGAAGTTCACGGGCGCCAAGGGCGGCACGCCGGACTATCGTTCGCTGTATAGTGATATTGTGATATCGGCTGCTGCTGATGGCAGTCTGGTGGAATATGCAACGTACATTGATGGTGAGCGTTCCACTGGTACGCTCCCGGTCTTCGGCACCAACGCGAACGTGAGAATCGTTATCACAACAGCATCGATTGGATAATGCGCTGAACGCGTAGTATCAAACCCCATACAAAAAGCCTCTCCCACCTCGGGAGAGGCTTTTTCTTGTCACTAAGGCTCCCCTCTCAGAGGGGGCTTCGTGGGTGCGCTCCGCCGAGGCGGAGGGGGCTGCAGGCAGTACGAATTCACATTGGACTTCCGCTTTTCGCTGCTGCCTGCCGCTCAACCCACTCAGGCGCTTTGCGCTGGTTTCTCTTTTTAGGGGAGCCTTTTGCGCGAAAAGAGGAGCAAAAAACAGTGGACTTTTCCGCCCGGCTGCGGTATGATAAAAGCAATCGAATAACGAAGATGTGTAGCTGTATTTTGCCGCGGTGTTCGGCAGGATATGGTGAAAAAAGAATGGACCTACTCGAAAGAACTGTGCGCGAGAGGGCCGCTCCGAAGCGCGAAAGCGCCGGGTCGAAAGACAGCCATTGCGGGAAACCGTGAGAAGGTAGGAGCAGCACGCGGGCGGATATCCGCCCAGATCGCAAGTCAGGAGAATTGCTCTCTTCGGTTATAGCTGCGAACACCGGATCCGTGTGCGGATCGGGTGTTTTTGTTTTGCACTGGAGGCCTCTATGAGAAAGCTTTGGAATATGCGCTGGTTCCGCGTTTTGTTCGGCGTGGTTTTGACTGCCGCGCTGCTGGCGCCGGTCGTGCTTCCTGCGCTGCAGATGCAGCAGAAGGAGCCGGAAAACCCGATACGAAAGGAGAATATCCAGCCGGTCAGACGGCTGAGTTTTGGCGACGGAGACGGCGGAACGCTTGCCGCCGCGCCGCTTTCGCATGAAGACAGTTCGGGCGGCGGCAAGTCGGAACAGGAGCAGCAGCCGGAGCAGCCGCCGGAGGAGAACACCGACGAGACGCCCGAGAAATCCCCCGAGCAGCCGCAGCCCACGCCTGAGCCGCAGCCCGGACAGGCAAGCAGTGAACAGCCCGGCGAGGAAACCGGTGGCCAGACGGACGATGCCGGAGACGAGGCGCAGCCCGATGCGCTCGACCTCGGACTGGTGCTCAGCTGGTACCGCTACGGTGGGGAGCGGTATCGCTCGATCTGCCCGGCGGACACGACCGTGCGGCAGGATGTGCGCACCGCGCAGCTTCCGGACGGATATCTCCGCTATGAACTGGACCTGCGCGGACTCGACGCAGTCGATACGCAGATCACCGGCGTGCAGCTTTCGGAGAACAACGGCGCCTATGAACCGGCGGATGTCCGCGGCAGCATTGAAATGCAGGTCGGCCCACAGGGCGAGGACAGCTATTACACGCTCCGCGTGCAGGCTGTCTGCACGCATGTGCTGGAGGATGGAACGCGGCAGGAGCAGGAAACCGAATTCTGCTTCGTGCTGGTCTATTCCGACGAATTGGATTTGGAAGCGCAGCTGCAATGGAATCTGGCCAGCGGCGGCGCGGCCAGTCTGCGCTGCCAGCCCGGCAGACAGGCGGCGCGCACAGTCAAAAGCGATGAAATCAGCGAAAATCTCCTGCGTTACAGCTTCCGTCTGGGTGGTGAAAGCGCCGAGGACGCGAAGATTCTCTCTGCCGAGTACCGCAGCGCAGATGGGCAGAGCGGTACGCTGCAGACAGACGGCGGCGCGCTGACGCTCCAGAGCGATGCGGACGGAAAAAATACCTATACGATCGCCCTTCTCACCGAAATCAACAGCGGCGGCCGGACACGGCAGCTGACGTTCACGTTCCTGCTGGAATGGCAGGAGGAACAGGATATCCGGCTGAATCTCGTCTGGATGAAAAACAGCACCGAGGCGCAGAGTATTGTCTGCGAACCCGGCGACCGCGTTTCCGCCGAGATCCTCCGCACCGAGTTGAAACTCGGAGAATTCAGCTACCGGCTTGAACCGGATGGCCGGGATGCAGAGCAGCTGCGGATTATTTCCGCCAGTCTTGCCGCAGAGGGCGGCGCGGCACAGACGCTTGCCGTCCCGGACGGCAGCACCGTCCTACGCATCCCGGACGGCGCCGCGTCGATCAAATATACTCTGACCGTGCAGGCGCGGTATCAGAAAAGCGACGGCAGTCTGAAAAACCTGACATTTACTTATGTGCTCCGCTATTCCGGCGATGTGAGTCTGGAACTGCGCTATACGCTGCTGAACGGGACACAGACCGCGATCCGCTGTGCGAACGGGCAGAACAAAACGGCACAGACGGTCTACAGTGACGAGGTAACGGACGGCGTTCTTGTCTATACGCTGGCGCTGACCGGCGGCGACGCGGCCAGCGGCGTCGAGATCAGCGACGTTTCCTGTTATCAGTCCGGCAGCGGCAGAACAAAAGCACTCGGCGCTGATGCGTCCGGCCAGATCGAACTGCTGGTCAACGAAGACGGCAGCGAGGGCGAAAATACCTTCACCGTAACGGCCAAATCCGCAGCCGGAGAACAGTACACCTTCAGAATCAATGTTCCCTACAAGCTGCGCGGCGACGGGAAGGTTATCATCGAGACGAATCTGACTGACGGGCAGAAGGTGATGAACGGGACGGAAATCATGCTGACCGTGAGCGCGTGGAGCGAAAAGGAGGACGGCACGCGCATCGCGCAGATGACTGCCTCCGATACCGTTGTGACGCTGGACGGCGTGGTGCAGCGCAGCGGCGGCGCGTCAGGCGATCGGCTGCAATACAAGCTTGTACCGGAGAATCCGGCGGCGGGCGACGAAAACGAGCATACGCTGGTCATCAGCTGTGAAGATGCCTACGGCAACAGCGACACGATTACGCTGACCCTTCTGGGTGAACGCACCCGCAAGGGCGAGCCCATTGGTCATGCGACGATCTACATCGACATGACGGTGCTGGGCCTCGGCGTGACTGCGCCGCTCAGCTACGAGGTGCTTTCCGGCGAACCCGCGTCCTACAGCGTGGCAAAGGCCGTCTGGGGCTATGATGCGGGCGACCCGTTTGGAACAGCCGCAAACACCTTCGGCTGGCCAAGCTCCGAGACCGATTTTACCGGCAGCTACGACGATAACTTTTATATTGCCCGACTTGGCGACGGGACCAATATGGCCGCCCGCTCCAACGCGCTGCGCGGCAGCTGGTCCGACTACGGCTCGGACCGTGAATCCGTCCTTGCCGCCATCGACGGCATTTTCGGCGAAAATTCACCCTATGCCGCGCTCTGGCGCAGCATCTATCTGGCAGGCATCAGCCTGAACGGCTGCCACGATAATACCTCCGTTGGAGAGGTTGACTTCGCATACGGCTCCGGCTGGCTGTATTCAATCGGCGGCGGAACCTATTATCCGACTACGAGTCTTGCTGATTACGAATTGCAGGACGGCGACGTGCTGGTGCTGCGCTATACGCTGGCCTATCAGCGCGACGTCAGCAGCGCCGATCAGGAAAACGCGTTCTGCGTGTCCATGATCAACGGTTCGATGAACATCTCGCACAAGTGGCAGACCGTCACCGGTGCGGACGGCGCAGAGCAGACCGTCTGCACCAGCTGCGGCAAGCTCCGCGCGTGCGAGCACCCGCAGACGGAATACCGCGAGACAGAGGACGGAACGATGTGCTACGAATTCTGCCTCAAGTGCCAGAAAGCCATCACAGATCCGGAACTGCACGACTGGCAGATCACACCGATCGAACAGAACGACGAGCAGCACAACAAGACCTGCCGCCGCTGCGAAAAGCAAATCGAAGAGGAACACCGTTTTGAATTCATAGAAGACACTGCCACCTGTAAACAGGAGGGCGAGACAGTCTCCCGCTGTATGGACTGCGGCTATGAAAAGCGTGAACCGTCCGAGAAACTCAGCCATAGACCTGCGATCCATGTCAGCGAACAGGAACACTGGGAAGAATGCGAGGTCTGCGGCGAGGAGATCGAGGGCTCACGCGCCGAACACCGCTACGAATGGGACGACGGTCTGCAGGACTGGGCCTGCACCTGCGGTTATACCCACAAGGAGGTCTGCAAGGGCACGCTGGAAGCTATCTTGGACCTTTGCACCTGCAGTCATGAGACGACACGGTGCAGCGGCTGCGGCAAGACGTTTGAGCGCGACGCGCCCGGCGCGTTTGACTACCCGCACAGCTATGAGATCGTCGTGGATGAATGCACCTGCAGCCTTGAGGTAAAGCAGTGCGTGTACTGCGGCGACAAAACGGAGCAGCCGGGTACCTATGAGAACTATCCACACAGCTATGTAGACGGCTTCTGCCGCTTCTGCGGCGCGCCGGAGCCCGTTACCCCCGGCCCAGACCCGGATCCAGATCCAAATCCCGAACCCGGCCCGGAACCCGATCCGGGTACGGAGGAAGGCCCAGAGGAATAAACAGGAGGAACACAGATGCAGGAAAAAATCAAGGAAATTTTAGACCAGATCGAAACCGTGATCGTCGGCAAGAACGCGGTCATGGAGCGTATCCTGATGGCAATTCTGGCGGGCGGCCATGTCCTGATGGAGGACGTGCCGGGCGTCGGCAAAACGACGACGGCTATGACGTTCGCGCGCGTGCTGGGACTGGAAACGCGCCGCGTGCAGTTCACCTCCGATACCATGCCGTCGGACATCATCGGCTTTTCTGTCTACGATAAGGACACCGGAAAGCTGGTCTATAAGCCCGGCGCGGTTATGACGAATCTGCTGCTGGCCGACGAGATCAACCGTACCTCCAGCAAAACGCAGTCCGCGCTTCTGGAGGCGATGGAAGAGGGCCATGTCAGCATCGACGGCAAAACGCATCCGCTGCCCGACCCGTTTATCGTCCTTGCGACGCAGAACCCCGCCGGCTCCGCCGGTACGCAGATGCTGCCGAACTCGCAGCTTGACCGTTTTCTGGTCAAGCTGACCATGGGCTACCCGGACTTCAAAAGCCAGGTCAGCATTCTCGAAGAGCGGCACACGGAAAACCCGCTTGACCGCGTCCACCCCGTCGTCGGCGCGGAGGAACTGAACGCGCTCAAGCAGCGTGCGGCAGCTGTGGAAATGAAGACAAGCGTTTATGAATACGTCACGCGTCTGGCGGAGGCGACGCGCGTACACCCGCTGGTGCAGCTGGGCCTCAGCCCGCGCGGCGCGCTGGCTGTTTGCCGGATGGCAAAGGCGTATGCCTATGTGCAGGGCCGGGATTACGCGATGCCCGAGGACGTCGCCGCAATCTTCCCGGACGTCTGCTGCCACCGCCTGATGCTGAGCACAAAGGCCCGCATGATGGAGCGCAGCGCGGAGCAGATCGTGGACGAAATCCTGAAAAACGTGGAAATGCCGGTGATCCGGAAGAGCCGGGAGGGCGTATGACCGTACTTCGGATCGGATATGCGCTGCTCCTGCTGACGGTTCTGGGGCTGGACGCGTTCTGCGGCAGCATCCTGAGCGCAGCGGCGACAGCCCTTCTCGTGCTGACGCCGCTGGCCTGCGTCCCGCTGCATCTGCGCGCGGCGAAAAAGCTGCGTGTGCGACTGGACGCGCCGGTCAATCTGGAAAAGGGTGAAGCGGGCACGCTGCGCATCCGCGTGGAAAACGCAAGCGCGCTGCCCGTCTGCCTGCTCGGCGTGCGGCTACGGCTGACGAATCTGCTGACCGGCCAAACCGCCGTCCGGCACTACCGGCTGACAGCCCTGCCCAAAAGAACAAGCGTGTCGGAATACCGCATTTCCAGCGCACACTGCGGCAGGATTCAGCTGACGGCAGAGCACTGCCGCCTGTATGACCCGTTCGGGATCATCGGCATCCGGCTGGGTGAGCCTGCGGTCGCGGCCATGACCGTGCAGCCGAATGGCTTCGTGCAGAGCGTCTATGTTTCACCGGACGCGAATTGTCCGGACGACAGCGAGAATTATTCGCCCGACCGGACGGGATACGATCTGGCCGAGGTCTATGCCCTGCGTGAATACGCGCCCGGCGACAGCCTGCGGCAGATGCACTGGAAGCTGTCCAGCAAACTCGACAAGCTGGTCGTCCGGGAGCCGTCGCTCCCCGTGCGCCGTTCTGTACTGGTGTTCTGGGAGCGGACGCAGACCGCCTCGCCGGAGCAGTCCGACGCGCAGGCCGATGTTGTCATTACGGCCTGCCGGTCGCTGCTGGAATCCGGCGTGCAGTTTACCGTCTGCTGGAACGACGCGGCGGAGCAGCAGTGCGTGAGCCAGCCCGTGCGCAGTGTCGATGAATTGACGGGCCTTCTGCCGCGCCTGCTCTCCGCAGGCACGGCACAGGGCGAAAGCGGCGCGGCGTTGTTCAGCCGGAGCAGCGGCGAGGCCGTCCTGTCGCACATTTTGTACATTACGGGCCGTGTCCCGGAGGACGCGGCTGAGCTCGGGCGCTTCGGCCGCCTGACCATATTGAGCTGCGGCCCAGACGCGCCGGAGGCGATCGCCTTCGACGCAGAGCACTATGCCGAGCAGCTTTCCGAACTCGAAATTTAAGGGGGAACGGGCATGAAAAAACAGGATACTGCCGCGTTTTCCCTCATCCGCTGCGATACGGAGAAAAAAGCGCCCGCACTGGCGGTGCGTGCAATCCGTGCCGCGCTCTTTTTCGCCGGACTTCTAACTGCGGCACAGGGAGCCGCCGGGATCTGGACAAACTACGGCTGGCTTTGGGCCGCCGCAGGCGCTGCGGCGCTGGTCTGGCAGAGCGTGGCGCTTGGACTCCCGCGCCGCTGGCTCCGCGCTGTGCTTCCGCTGCTCTGCCTGATCTGCGCAGCGGTCTTTTCCGGGCGCTTCCTCGCGGGAGCCATTACGGTCAGCAGCGCCGCGTGCGAGACGCTGACGAAGGCCACGGGACATATCCTCCTGCCGCTGGCCGGAGTGGGAGCGGACGCGGCACTTTTTGTGGCTATTTCGGCAGCGCTGCTCGGCACGCTCTGTGCCTATGCTGTCCGCTGGTCGCCGACCGTCTGCGGCCTGCTGCTGACGGCGCTGTCTGCGGCACTTCTGGCGCTGATAAAACCGGCTGCGGCGCAGCCCTGGATGGCGGTGTGCCCGCTGTGCGCGGCGCTTCTGCTGGCAGGCGGCGCGGCAGATCACAAAGAATCCGTTCCGATGCTTTTGAATTATGGCGCACTGCTGGCAGCGGCAGGCGTGCTTGCGGCTGCGCTTCTGGCTGTGCCGGGACTGCGCAGCGGTACATTGTTCTCCGAATGGAGCGCCGCTTCCAACATGGCGCTGCACCGGCTCCGGTATGAATCCGGGCAGGCTGTGCTGCCGGAAGGAGCGTTTTCTGATTTTTCCGCTGCACCGGAGCAGACACCGTGCCTGACCATCACGATGGAGCAGCCGACGGCGCTCTATCTGCGCGGCTTTACCGGCGATACCTTCACCGGCACGGCATGGCAGGCGCTTGATGCGCAGACGCTTGCCGAACAGACCGATCTGCTGTACTGGCTGCATAAGGAGGGCTTCTACCCGCAGACGCAGCTTGCCGCCGCGTCGCGCGGCCTGCAGCGGCAGGAGCAGGCGCAGACAGTCCTGATTGAAAATACCGGCGCTTGCAGCGCCTATGTATACGCGCCCTACGCGCTCTCCGCGCTCCCGCAGGAAGGTGCACTGCGCACAGACAGTCTGGAAAGCACCCAGATCCCGACAAGCGGCCTGCGCGGAGCGCGGCAGTACTGCTTCACCATGCCCCTTGCCCCGGAGCAGACCGCAGCGGAGTTATTGGACGCGCTGCGGGAACAGCCGGAGACGGCGGACGCCTACCTCAGCGCAGAGGGCAGCTACCGCGCATTTGTGCAGGAGCAGGACGTGAAGCTTCCTGAGCAGGCGCGCGCGCAGCTTGCTCCGATTCTGGACGAGCTCTGCAGGGACTACGGCTCTGCCGGTTCTCTGACGCCGGAGCAGGCGCAGCTCTGCACGGCGCGTTTTCTCGAACAGCTGGACGCGCTCCGCGAGGCCGGAACGCCGCTGCCGCTGGACGAGCTTGTAAAGGATACAACCTACCAGACCGCGACCCTGACCGTTCTGGCGCTTCGCTATTACGGCATCCCGGCGCGTTACGCCGAGGGCTTCGTCCTCACGAAGGAAACTGCCGCGCGTGCGCAGGCCGGTTCCGCGATCACCCTGACTGCGGCAGACGCACAGGGCTGGGCCGAGGTCTATCAGGACGGCACCGGCTGGATGCCGCTGGCCCTCACACCGGGCTACGGAGAGTTGACGGATATTCTTTCCCCGCATCAGTCCGAATCCGCCAGTCAGACCGGCGACGCACACACGGACGACGGTTCCATCGCGCAGGCGGAAACGATCGAAAACGAAGCGGACGAAACAGAGGATACGCCGCAGGAGCAGCCGGAGGGCGGCGCACAGAGCGCGCCCACAGTCAAAGCGCGGCTCTGGCTCTGGAGCTTACTGATAGTCGGACTTCTGCTTTTCCTGCTGGCTGCCGCCGCGCTGCGCTATGCGCTCATCCGCCGCAGATGGCGTTACCGCTTCGAGCACACCGCGCCCGCGCAGTCCGTTGCCTGGGTGACGGGAGCGCTTGCGGCGCTCTGGCCCGCGATGGGCCTTGGCTACGACGGCGGCTCGGTCTTCGCGTTCGGCGAATCACTCCGGGAAACGGACGCCGAATACGCAGGCGCGGTTTGCGAGATTGCAGCGCTCAACGGCGAGGCCCGCTTCAGCAGCCACGCCATGACGCGCGAGCAGGCGAAGCGCGCCCGCCGGGTCTGGAAACAGACGATAGACCGCCTGCAAAAGACTGTACCGCTGCCGCGCCGCGCGTGGCTGAAATGGATTCGATGCCTGTACTGATAGGGGAGGACAGATATGAAACAAAAGAAGCTTCGGTTGCTCGGGTTGCTGCTTGCGGCCGTCATGCTGCTGGGCTGCCTGCCGGTGCAGGCGCTGGCAGCGGAGGGCGGCTGGTTTTACCTCGCCGCCGACTGGAACGGAACACTGCTGATTGCGCCGGAGCGCGTCGCCTATACGGCAGATCAGACGCTTTTCGAAGCGCTGAACGCCAGCGGCCACAGCTTTGGCCCGGATGCGGAGAGCGTGACGAAGATCGACGGCAAAACAGGAAATTTTATCCGCAGTGACGAAACCGGCAGCCACGTCCTGACGCGAAACGCTGCACAGGCCGGGATCCGATATCTCTGCTTCACGGACAGGCTGACGGCGCAGCCGTCGGATGCCAGAAAGAGCCTGATCGCGGCCATGGCCGATTACAGGCTGGAGGAGCCGGACGTGCAGCTGGCCGCAAAGGAGGCTTATGAGGCCGCCTGCGCCGGATACGTCACGGCGGACGATAATGCGGCGCTCAGCCTGTACACGGCGCTTCATAACGCGGTCGAGCAGTACAAGCAGACACTGGACGGCCCAAAATATAACGTTACCTTCTCGGATCGGAACAGCGTATGGAGTTCCGGCGATACGCTGTATGCCCAGAATCAGTATGGCCGCGTCTATCAGGACGAGGACGGCGACGGCACGCTTTCGCTGCCCACCGGAAGCTATACCTTCACCATGCAGGCGCGCTCAAGCGGCGTGACGGGCAGTATCACGGTCCCGGAGCAGACCTCCGTGACTGCCGTGCTTGACAGGACCGACTGGCTCAAGGTAGACGGATTCATGCTTGCATCCGCGTCCAAAACGGAGTTTTACGGCAGCAAGCTTCCCGTGGAGAAGAAGACGGCGCGTGAATTGACCGCCGTTCTGGACGACAGCTTTACCGGAACGCTTTACGCGTTCTGGCCGTATGACACGAGTGTGTTTCCGGATGCAAGCAAGCTGAAGCTGACCGCAATCTATACCCCGGCGGGCGGCACGGAGCCGCAGCAGGCCGAACAGGCGCTGAAATCCAGAACCAGCGGCGTGGACGGCGTGCTTGCCGTCGGTATGCAGGGCAATACCGTCGTGTACCGCGCCAGCACGCAGGACGCGCAGGGTATGACGCAGTATCAGGACTATACGCTCACCATCCGGCGTGCGCCAACGCTGAAGGAACTGCGCGTGACGGAGGAAAACGGCTCTGCCGCTGCGCTGGAGAAGTTTGACGAGAGCACAAAAAGCTATACATGGCTGGTGCTCGGCCAGCAGGTCACGCTGACGCTGATCCCCACGGAAACGGAAGGGTATGAACTCTATGTCGATGGCGAAAACGTCACGGAGACAGGCAGCTGCACGGTTTTGCTAGAGGAGACAGAGAAGACCGTAACGGTCGAACTGAAGGCCGGCGGCGAAACGACGCAGTATACGCTTCTGCTGCGCCGCACGGATAGCTGCGTGGTGCGTATTCCGGTTGATTCTGCGGATATGGAGATGACAGTCTGCGACGAGAACGGGAAGACTGTCAGCGGCACCTTCTATGCGGCTGCAAAGCAGTACCGTTTTACGCTGATCCCCGGCAGGCGCTATACCTATACGGCGACGAAGGACACTTACTATCATGTGACAGAAAGCTTTGTCGCCGCAGAAAAAACGCTGCCCCGCGTCAGTGTGCAGACCGGCACATGGCTGACAGAACTGGCGCTTGGCAAGGACAGTCTGGCAGCCAGCAAGGGCAGCATCGCGCTTGACCAGACCTTTGACCCGACAGTCCACGCCTATACGGCGGCTGTGCCCGATACGCCCGCCGCAGTCTATCTTTGCATCGACGGCGATGTGCAGACGGCAAGCACAAAATTCCTTGCGCAATACCGTACCATCACCTCCACGGCGCAGGACGATCAGCTGCTGGAGAAGACAATCACCTCTGACCAGCTTGGAAAGCCTATATTCCTGCGGAATCTGCTTCTGAATCAGAACGGACGCGGCAATACGCTTACGATCCGCTGCCAGCGCAGTGTCGGAAGCGTTACATACTATCAGGATTATATCGTCATGCTCCGCCGCACGCTTTCGCTGCGCAGCCTCTCGCTCACCTGTGCCGGGCAGGCGCAGACGCTTACATACAGCGGCGGCACAGGCTATACCTCCTCAATCTGGGACTATATCGTCACCGTGCCTGCGGCAGCGCAGACGCTGTCTGTTTGCGCGGACATTTATGCCTCGGATGCCTGTTACCGCGACGGCGGGAACACCGGCTATCATGTCTGGCTGGACGGGCGCGAACTGACGCCCAGCGTGGCTGCCGATGTGCCGCTGAACGGGACAGCAGATCCGGAAACGGTCACGCTGACGCTGAAAAACGAATTTGCAGGTGAAGCGGCGGATTCAGAATACCGGATTCAGGTGCGCAAGGCCCAGCCGGTTCTCTTTACGCCGCAGCTGACGCCTTCGGACGCGCTGCTGTTTGTCTGTGATATGCTTTCCGGAACGCGCGTCTGGCCGGATGCGAGCGGTGCATATGAACTGTTTGACGGCTTTACCTACCGATATCTGCTGACCTGCCCCGGCTATGCGGGTCGGAGCGGAACCATTGATCCGGCACACAGCGCATCCGGCGCGCTGGTTCTGAAAATCGATGAGGACACTGTCGCCGTTACAGACGGCGCGGCGCGCGCCGGGATGACACTCCGCGCGGCGCAGAAAAACGAAACGATCCAGTCCCTGCCTGCCGAGTGGGCTGATTTCCGCGGAACAAGTTATGATGCCAGCGGCACACGCGGCGGCAGCGCGGGCAGCAACAATGCCGTTGTGTCCATCCAGACGCCGATAGATGCCGATGCGTCCACGCTGTACTGGTCGAATGCGCTTGGCAGCGGCACTGGCAGCCGTTCGACCGGCTGCCCGCTGCTGGTAGACGGTGTTCTGATTGTTTACGCAGGGGATACGCTCTACCGGATCGACCCGGTTTCCGGCGAAATTCTGACGCAGGCCAAGATGGATCACGCATCAAGTTTTTCCATCACACCCCCGGCATATGCCAAGGGTATGGTGTTTGTCGGGCTTTCCGACGGTACGATTCAGGCGTTCGATGCCAAAACGCTGCAATCGCTTTGGATCTACCATGACCCACTTGAGGGCCAGCCGAACAGCCCAATCACCATCTGCGGTGACTATCTCTACACCGGCTTCTGGCGCAGTGAGGAATTCCCTGCAAACTTTGTCTGCCTGTCCATCACAGACGAGGACCCGACGAGGACAGACGAAGAAAAGACCGCCTGCTGGTATTGGACGAATCCGGGCGGCTATTACTGGGCAGGCGCGTATGCCTGCGAGGACTATGTGCTGGTCGGTACAGATGATGGAGCGGATGAAAGCACCTCCATGACCGGCAGCCTTCTGCTGCTCGACGCAAAGACCGGCAGACTGCTTGACAAATGGGACAGCCTCTACGGCGATGTGCGCAGCACAATCTGCTATGATACGGCAACCAAAGCATTCTATTTTACCACGAAGGGCGGCTGGTTCTGCGGCGTGCAGACCGAGAAAACGTCCGACGGCTGGCGGCTGCGGGCAAGCAGCAAATGGACGCTGAAGCTGGAGAATGGATCGAGCACCGTGCAGGCCATGAGCACCTCGACACCGGTGGTGTACAATGGCCGCGCCTATATTGGCGTCAGAGGTACGGCACAGTTCAACGAGTACAGCGGCCACAGCCTCACCGTTGTGGATCTCGCCTCGCACAAGATCGCCTACCGTGCGCTGACACAGGGCTATCCGCAGACATCCGGCATTCTCACGACGGCCTATGAGGCCCAGAGCGGCTATGTCTATGTCTATTTCGTCGATAATTACACACCTGGCAAGCTCCGCGTCCTGCGGGACAAACCGGGACAGACGCGTGTGGAGTATGTGACGAAGGAATCCGGCGTGGATACACCCTACGTTCTCTTTACGCCGAGCGGGAAGGACGCACAGTATGCGATCTGCTCCCCGATCGTGGATTCCTACGGCGTGATGTATTTCAAAAACGACAGCGCGAAGCTTATGGCCGTCGGGCCGTCGGCCACGCTGGAAATCACCCGGAAGCCAAACAAGACGCAGTATAAAGCCGGAGAGGCGTTTGATCCTACCGGCATGCAGGCCGATCTTGTCTATGCGAACGGCATGCGGCGGGATGTGACAAAGTATGTCCAATGGTCGGAAGATCCACTCACGGAGGACGATGCAGCGATCGATATCCGTTTCCCCTATGCCCTGTATCACGATCAGGACAGCGAGGAGTCCGGCCGCCTGACAAACGTCAAGACACAGACGCCGGTCGCATCCGTCCAGCTGACAGTTGAGCCCGGAACGGCAGAAAGCGGCCGGATCGGCACGCTGACATGGGCCTACGATATTGAAAGCGGAACGCTCACAATCAGCGGCGAATTTGAAGACGGGCAGAAGCTGGCCGTAGCCTATTATGATCAGAATGGGCACCTGGCGCAGGTAAAGCTGCTGACGCAGGTGCAGACGCTTGCGCTGGTCGAAAATGGCGCGCGAATCCGCCTGTTCCTGCTGGATAAAACCAATCAGCCGGTCTGCAAGGCCATGACGGTAAAGGGGTGAGCGGATGCGAAAGACACGGATTTTTGCGCTGCTTCTGGTGCTGTGCCTGCTGCTGACTGGCTGCGGCAGCACACAGACGCCGCTTGAGCGGACAGCAGAGTATCTGAAAACAGCAGTGCCGGAGCCGGACTTCGGCTCGCTGGACGGCGACTGGATTGTATTCGGTTTGGCGCGGGCCGGGGCAGATCTGTCAGATGACTATTTTGAACGGTATTACAGCGCAGTCGAAGCCGCAGTACGGGCGGCAGACGGAAAACTCGACGAGAACCGGTATACCGAGTATTCCCGGCTGATTCTTGCGCTGACGGCGATCGGGCGCGACCCGCGAAATGTCGGCGGCTATGATCTGCTCCTGCCGCTGGCAGATCTCAAAAAAACGACAGCGCAGGGCGTCAACGGCGCGGCATTCGCGCTGCTGGCGCTGGACTGCGGCGGGTATGAAATTCCGCTGGATCCGGAGGCGGCGGTGCAGGCAACACGCGACGGCTATGTTGATGTGATTCTTGCCCAGCAGAACCCGGACGGCGGCTGGAGCCTCGGCGGGGGAGCATCGGATCCTGACCTGACCGCAATGGCCTTGCAGGCACTTGCCGGGTACCGCAGCCGCACGGACGTGTCTGCGTCGGCAGATGCTGGACTCTCATGCCTGGCGCAGATGCAGCAGGAAGACGGTGCGTTCCTCTCTTGGGGAGCGGAGAGCAGCGAATCGGTCAGTCAGGTGCTCGTAGCGCTGACAGCGCTGGGCCTTTCACCGGATGATGCACGGTTTGTGAAGAACGGGCAGACGCTGGAAGAGGTACTGCTGCGCTTTGCGCAGAACGACGGCAGCTTCGTGCATACGCAGGGCGACGGCGGCAATCTGCTTGCCACCACGCAGGCATTCTATGCACTCGCAGCTGTCCAGCGCGCCCGCGACGGAAAGACCTCGCTCTACGATATGTCAGATGTCGCACCCTGAAAAGCTGTATCCCGGAGGTAAGTCAAACTGCTTCGCTGGATTCACCGTGAATGACTGTAAAAACACCGCATGCCGCGAAAACTGTTGATGTACATAAAAATTTATATTTGTCAACGCGCCCGTTTTGGTGTATAATGGAGTTATCAAAATAAAGGGGGAGTTCTTATGACAAATAAGGTCATCACCATCAGCCGCCAGTTTGGCAGCGGCGGACGAAGCATCGGTAAGGCGGTGGCCGAGAGGCTCGGCATCCCCTATTATGACAAGGAACTGGTCGATAAGGTCGCCAAGGAAAGCGGCTTCTCGCATGAGTTCATCGAGGAGATCGGTGAATACGCCTCTGTTACCAGCAGCTTCCTGTTTAATATTGCCGTCTCCTCGCACCCGATGGGTCTGGTCGATACCATGTCCGTGTCGGATAAACTCTACGTCTGCCAGACGAACGTCATCCGTGATCTTGCCAGCAAGGGCCCGTGCGTCATCGTTGGCCGCTGCGCGGACTTCATCCTGAAGGATCAGCCGGACTGCCTGCACATTTTCGTCCACTCTGACATGGCCCACCGTGCTGCCCGCGTGCGCGAGCGCTACGGCGAGACGAGCAAACCCATGGAAAAACGCCTGCAGGAGAAGGACAGCAAGCGCAAGGTCTATTACAAGCACTACACCAACCGCAACTGGGGCGAGGCCGAAAATTACGACGTCTGCCTCGACAGCGGCACGCTCGGCGTTGACAAATGTGTCGAAATTGTCTGTGATATTGCGCAGATGAAGTGACCTGTTCATAAAAAATAGAGTGACTCGGGCAGCTGTCCATAAAACAGGTGTTGAGAAACAAATACTATGGCAGTTGCCGGACAAGGGTTGCTGACAAAAGGGTATGTGCCTTAATGGTACATACCCTTTTCCTTTTGCGTTTGGCTTTGCAGATGGATAGGATGGATTTGTGTACGATTTAGGACAGAAAATGAAGGATTGTTCCGTCTAGAGGCGGCACAAAGCGGATCAGGCGTGTACTTTCCTGCGTGATATTGAACTCACCGTATTTGGCAAATATATGTCCATCCTTTACCTTCTTGCCGAGATGCCGCTTTTGTTGCCGTACTCCTTGAATTGTCCGCATTTTCCGATATAATGAGGATGGCGTGAATTGCTGGAATGATGGCGTTCTATGATATTTGTTTTGGTGTGACCCTTCGGCATTGACGTGATCGTGGTGGAGCCGGGCGGCATCAAGACCGATTGGGGCATCATCGCTGCCGAGAATCTGAAAAAAACTTCGGCAAGCGGCGCGTATGCAGAAATGGCGAACAAAGCTGCTGACGGTATGATTAAAAATTACGGCGGCAATATGCTGTCCAAGCCGGAACTGATTGCAAAGACTATCCGTAAAGTGGTGACCAAGCGCCGCCCCCGTACCCGTTATCTGATCGGTTTTGGCGCAAAGCCGATGGTCTGGACACACAAGATTTTTGGAGACCGGGTGTTTGATTGGGTCATCAAAAACTTTAGCTGACGGAGTGGTATTTTGAAGCACTTTTTGATTGACAAAAACTATGGCACTTATCTTTCGGGAATGGGCTTTTCGATGGATGAAGTGCTGAAAAAAGCGATGCTGCCGGAGGACCTGTTTGCACGGCAGACGTCCAGTCTGACGGCGGAGGAATACTTCCGCTTTATGGGGGGCTATTGATGCTCTTTCACCGGACGAGCAGACGCTGATTCGTTTGGCGGCGTCGGAAGGTATCGAAGCATTTTCACCGCCCATTTTTGCGGCATATTGCAGCCGCAATGCGCTTGTGCCGTTCATCAGCCGCAACGAGTCCATGTGGGAGTTCTTTGAGCCGGAGTTGAAGCGCCGCCTGTCGATGATGGAGACGGATGATAGCTGTGCCGCCCGTGTCCGCAGTGCTTTGATGGAGTTGCTGCCCAGCGGAGAATGCACCATCGACGATGTGGCAAAGAAGCTGGGCTGCAGCAAGCGCTCGTTACAGCGCAAGCTGCAGGAGGGAGATACCAACTTCCAGAAGCAGCTCAACCATACACGGGAACTGCTGGCAAGAACTTACCTTGCCAACACCGATATGACCACTGAGGACATTGCGTTTCTGCTGGGGTATCAGGAGAGTGGGTCGTTCCTGCGAGCGTTCACGGTTTGGACGGGACAGACAGTAAATGAGTACAGAAATACAGTGCGGTAGAAACGCCATTAGAATGATTTTCGTATGTTTGAATCTTTGATGATAAGGGTTTGGGACTATCCCAAAAATGAAAACAGAGCGTTTCGGCAGACAGTCGAAACGCTCTGTTTTCCAGTGTGGGTATGCACCAGATTTGCTTGTTATTGACTCGAACGTATGTTTCTGATAGGCTGCCATCAAGTAAATAATGTAGCTGTGCTGTGGAGCTGCTGACGAAGTGATGTCTCCCGAATGCCGCATGAACAGAAGCCCTGCACGGACGGCTGTGCCACCCGGCGAACTGCCCGTAATCTGCCTATGAATCCCGGCATATTGCCCAGTGCCAACCAGCAAGAACAATCTCTTTTCCGGCGTCGCCTGTTGTGCTGACTGCGGAGAAAAGCTGTACTACTGCACCATGCAGAACTTTGAAGAATGGCAGGATCATTTTGTCTGCTCCACCTCCCGCAAGAAGGGAAAAGACATGTGCGAAACGCATTTCATCCTTGCGGGTATTTTGGAAAAGGGTGTATGGAAGCTTCTGCAAATCCTGCTTTGGCATATCTCCGATTGTGAAGACCTGTTCCGTGATAAGCTGGGAGCAAAACGCAGGGAGGATTTCAAGAAAGAACTTGCCGCAAAACGCAGATAACGCACGCAGGCACGGTGCAGGATGGAAGAACTAGAACGGCTGTTCAAGCGGCTCTATGAGGATAACATCTCCGGCAAAATCAATGACAGCCGGTTTGAAAAGCTGTCCGCCAATTATGAGAATGAACAGGCCGAACTGGCGGAGAAAATGCAGTTCTTGGAGCAGGAGATTGCCCGGCAGGAAGACGAGGCTGACAGCATTGAGCAGTTCATTCCCCGGGCAAAGAAATATCCAGACTTGCGGGAACTGACGCCCGCCGTGCTGCATGAGTTTGTGAACAAGATGTATGTCTGCGCTCCCGACAAGAGCAGCGGACATCGAATGCAGGATGTGAATATCAGCCTTGCCTGTATCGGTTTTCTGTCCAAAAGCATTCTTTCCGAGATGGTCAACCACGCAGCAAAAAGCAGAACAGCGTGACTTTCGCCACGCTGTTCTCTCTTAAAATGTGAAACCTGTCTTATGCGCTGCTATCCTCCGGTCATGCCGTTTTTTCTGCGCTGTACGCAGTTTATCCGGCCCATGCGAGATGTTTGTGGGCGGCGGATACCGTTCGTCGCGGCAAGTGTGTCGTTCGTCGGCGTTTTCGTTCAAACTTGGGTTTCTGTGTTAGAGTATAAACACACCAAGGGAAACAAAAAACGAGGGAGAGAAAAAACATGGAAACGACACTGACAAACGTGAATGCTTATGAGAATGCGGTTCGTACACAGGCAGGCGCCGCTGATATTAGAGCGCAGCTTCTGGACAGTCTGGCAAAGAGCAAGGCTGTCGTTGACAGCGTGTTTGGCAAAATAGAGGAGATCGACCGGATGAAGGCCGAGAGCGAACAGCTGCGGAAAAAGATTTCCACAGTCATTCCGGGAAAGGCGACAATGCTGACGATGCTTTCCGTCCTCTCGCTGCTTGTCTTTGGCCTGTTTGGCGCGCCGGTTGTTTTGTCGATATTCAGAGTAACGGACCCGGGCACCATTTATTTGACGTTTATTCTTGTTCCGACTGTCCCGTTTGTCAGCATCCTTCTGATCCGGTCACGGGTCGTCAAGGAAGCGCGGGCGCAGGAGCAGGCGGACTTTATGCGCGATGCGGATCTGCTGGACAGCAGAATCCAGGCAGACTTCCGTCAGATCACAGCGGTTCTGGAATCTGACCGCGGCATCTACGCGAAGAACCACATTCCTGAGGATTACTTCTATCCGGAGGCTGTCGCCATGTTCCAGTATTACATCCGGAACGGACAGGCTGACAGCATGAAAGAGGCGCTGCGTGAATACGACCAGTATCTGCATCGCTGCCGTCTGGAGTATCAGGCCACAAGAGCCGCCAGCGCGTCGGAACGCTCCGCCAGCGCCGCCGAACGCACGGCAGCCGCAGCAGAACGCTCGGCAGACGCCTCCGAGCGGACCGCAGAAAACAGCGCGGCAGCAGCAAACTCTGCCAGAGCAATCGAGCAGTATTCCGCCAGCACAAACTTCTGGACGATCTACAGCGCGCTGCGGTAAGCCTGCAGCGGACAGACGAAGGGAGGCGGATGCAGATACACATTGCATACAAACGCGTATAGCGAAAAACAATGGACTTCACGGAAAAAGAAAGAATGAATGAAACAATGAAAAAACAGAACAATTTAAAACGTGCAATCGTAGTATTCCTGATTCTGGTCACCTGCATTTCCATGATGAGCGTAACGACCAGTGCTGCGACCTCCGGCAGCACGAATTCGAGAACGATCTATGTCAGGACAACGGCAAACTGGAGCCGCCCGGGCTCTGAATCCATCACGCTGCGGCAGAACAAATGTAAGTATTCCTATCAGAAGATGAGTTGGTTCCGCTGGGTCACCAAAACGGCCAGTATGTATCCGAACTACACAATTAAAATTAAAAACATGGATACCAACCGGGTAACGACAAAGAACTGGTCAAGTTCGTCAATCAAACTGAACCTGGACAGAAATACGAACTATCAGATCACGGTATCGTATAATTCGATGACCACATGGCTGTCAAGCAACAGCAGGTTCCAGTACTGGATCAATTCCCCTTACTGGTGGGTCAGCAGCACCTGTAAAGCAAGCTGCTGGTGATCTTCCGCCGCTGCCATTCCTGATAGTGCCCAGACGCCCGGCTGTAAATCAGCCGGGCGTCTGAGTCTGTGCATATATGTGCGATGGAAGCGATGTCAATCTTCCAGATGGAATGCAGTTTTGAGATCGGCGATCTCGCTGTCGCTGATGTGGACGATGCTGCCGAGGCTCTGGGAATCGAGGATAGAATTGGCTGTCAACTCCATGACCTCAAGCCGGTCGAAGGCCTGCAGGAGCGAGTTGCCGGTGACGATTACGCAATCGTTTTCCACGATGGCGACCGGGTGAGATACGTCAAACTCCGCCGCCATTTTATCCGGCTCCCGGTAGATCTCCTCATACGGCAGCGTTTTGACGTCGCGGAGGAGGATATAGCTTTCCGGGATGGTGCGTGCATCGAACGCTGCATCGGTCACGGCAAAAGCCATGGCGTGGACCGGATGGGCCAGCAGGATCGCGCCGACATCGGGATGCTGCTCATAGATTTTCTGGTGCAGCAGCACGGCGCGGGACGGCGTCTTGCCGAGTTCCTTCATGCCGCCCTTGACGCGGACAAGGTCGTCCTCTTCCAGATACGCGCGGTCAAAGCCAAATGGCGTAATGAGGAAGCTGCCGTCAGACAAGCGGACGGAATAGGTGCCGTGCGTGGCGGTAAACAGCCCCATTTTGTACGAGCGGTGAATGAGCGTGATCATGTCGCGGCGGGCAGCCAACTCCTCCGAGGTGTGCGAACGGGGAATGAAATCGTCCAGCTTGGTATGCGCGTTTGTCTCGCTCATATGATAGGCATTCTCCGGCAGAGAATGAATCTTCCCAAGCTTGCTTGCCAGCACCTCAAGTGTCGCGGTATAATTGAGCGTTTCAAAGCGCTGGAATGCCGTGAACATATCCGGCGCGCCGATGCAGACGCCGTGGTTTTCCAGCAGTGCCGCGTCGCAGCCCTGCGCAAAGACCTTGCCGATCTCCGCGCCAAGCGCCTCGCTGCCGGGAATGGCGTATTTTGCAATCTTCATCTGTTCGCAGATATGGCGCACGGACGGGATCAAATCGAGATCCGGCAGCTTGCGGACGATGGAGAACGCCACAAGCGCGGGCGGGTGCGCATGCAGCACGGCATTCAGGTCCGGGCGCATACGGTAGACCGATTCGTGGAACGGCAACTCGGACGAGGGCTTGTGCGGGCCTTCGCAGCTTCCGTCCGGGTGGACGCAGATGATGTCCTTGCGGGTGAGCGTCCCTTTGTCGATGCCGGCCGGGGTGATCCAGATGTTGCCCTGTGTGTCGCGGATAGAAAGATTGCCGCCGGACATGGTGGTCAGGCCCTTGTCATAGATGCGCTGCATGAACATGACAAGCTGGTCGGCCGGATGGATATATTGAATGTTCAAAAGATGACCTCCCAATCAAAAAAGTCAGAGCGACAGAATGCCGGCAAAGGTTTCGTTGAACAGCGTCTGCGCGTGAGCGCGGAGCGCTGCACAGTAGCGGTCGTAAGCGTCAAGCAGAGTTTCGCCCTCCGGCGTGAGACGGGCACCTCCTCCGTGTTTTCCGCCGGTTGTGGAATCGAGCAGCTTGAAGCCCAGTGACTGCTGCGCGTTTTTAAGAATCGTCCATGCCTTCGAGTACGCCATGCCGATGGACATGGCCGCTGCGCGCAGGGAATGCAGTTCACGCACCTTGCGCAGCAGGACTGCCACGCCGGGGCCGAAGCACTTTTCCTCGCCGAAAATCCGAATGGTCAGGACGGGTCTGAAAGTTTGTTCCATATCAGAATCTTACCACGCCGTATTCGTCATTGTCAATAATATTCCGATATTCTTGACGCGGAAGCGCGCGAATGCTATGCTTATATAACAGTGTCAGCTGACGCTAAAGGGAGGCATGCTCTGTGAAGCTGCAAAAGGCGCTGGAGATCCAGCCCGGCGTGACTGCGATCATCGGCGGCGGCGGAAAGACGACGCTTATGGAATGCCTCGCGGAAGAACTGTCCGCGCAGGCACGCGTGATCGTGTGTACGACGACGTATATCTATCCCGAACAGAATATGCCCTGCCTCGTTTCGCCGTCTGAGGCGGAGGTACAGGCAGAATTGGCGCGCACGCACTGCGTCTGTGTGGGTTCTGCTTCAGAAAGTGGGAAATTCTCTGCGCCGGAACTGACGTTCCGCACGCTCTGCGCACTGGCCGACTATGTCATCGTCGAGGCAGACGGCTCCAAGCGCCTGCCGCTCAAGGCCCATGCGGCGCATGAGCCGGTCATTCCCCCGGAGGCGAATCAGACCATTCTGGTTGTGGGCGCGTCCGGCTTCGGAAGACCGATGCGCGAAAGCGTTCACCGCGCGCCGATCGCCGCGCAGGCGCTCGACGTAAGCGAGGATACCACCGTAACGCCGGAATTGTGGGCAAAATTTTTGAATTTGGAGGCGCTGCATACGCGCGTTCTGGTCAATCAGACCGAGAATGAGCCGGAGCAGCAGGCAGCAAAGGCGCTGGCTGCCGGACTTCACTGCCCGGTGTGCATGGCGGCGCTGCAGAAGGGGTGGATTGCATGCTTGTGTTAATTCGCGGCGCAGGTGACCTGGCTACGGGCATCGCGCTCCGGCTTTTCCGGTCGCATCTGTGTGTGGTTATGACCGACCTGCCGCAGCCGACGGCCATTCGCCGAACGGTCTGCTTTTCGCAGGCGATCTTATACGGAAGCTATCAGGTAGAGGACGTGACGGCGGAACTTGCCGCGACGGAGGCAGATGTGCGCCATATTCTGGCTGACGGCAATATTCCGGTTCTGGCGGACCCGCAGGCACAGTGCCGCGCATGGCTGAGGCCGGATGTGCTGGTTGACGCGATTCTGGCAAAGAAAAACCTTGGCACGGCGATTACGGATGCACCGCTGGTCATCGGTGTCGGCCCCGGCTTCTGCGCCGGGCGCGACTGCCACGCGGTCATTGAGACGATGCGCGGACACACGTTGGGCCGCGTGATCCACAGCGGTGAGCCCATTCCGAACACGAACATTCCCGGCCTCATCGGCGGCTTTACCGGCGAACGTGTGCTGCGTGCCCCGGATGACGGCATTTTCCATCAGCTGCTGGATATCGGCACAACGGTACAGGCGGGCGATATTGCGGGCGAGGTGAACGGCAAGCCGATGGCCTGCACGATCTCTGGCGTCATTCGCGGCATGCTGGCCGACGGAACGCCCGTGTTCAAGGGCATGAAATCCGGCGACGTTGACCCGCGCGGGGAGATTTCCTACTGTCAGACCGCCTCGGACAAGGCCATCGCCATCGGCGGCGGTGTGCTGCAGGCAATTTTGGAATATACCGGTGTTTTGAACGCCGCAACGGGACAAAATATATTGGGGGTATAGGTATGAGGGACGAAATCAAGCTGACAAAGCTTGCAAAGTGCGCTGGGTGCGGCGCGAAGGTCGGTGCAGGCATTCTTGCGCAGCTTCTAGGCGATATCCGCGTGCGGCAGGATGAAAATCTGCTCGTCGGCTTTGACAAGAGCGATGACGCATCGGTTTACAAGGTGTCGGACGAATTAGCGCTCGTGCAGACGGTCGATTTCTTCCCGCCCATTGCGGATGACCCGTACACCTTCGGCCAGATCGCCGCAACAAATGCGCTGTCCGACGTCTACGCCATGGGTGGTGAGCCGAAACTCTGCCTCAATATCATGGCTGTGCCGGAGTCTATGCCGAAGGAGGCTGTGCATGATATTCTGCGCGGCGGCTACGACAAGGTCTACGAGGCAGGCGCGCTCATCACCGGCGGCCACTCGATCTACGACGACGAGCCGAAATACGGTCTGGCCGTGACGGGCTTTGTCCACCCGGACAAAGTCCTCACGAACTCCGGCGCGAAGCCTGGCGACGCGCTGTTTCTTACAAAGCCGCTCGGCATCGGCATTCTCACGACGGCGGAAAAGGCTGATCTTCTGTCCGAGAATGGAAAAGCGTTTGCTGTCCGCCTCATGACGACGCTCAACAAGGCTGCACGCGACGTGATGGTACAGTACCGCGTCCATGCCTGCACAGACGTGACCGGCTTCTCCTTCCTCGGCCACGCGTCCGAGATGGCGACCGGCAGCGACGTGCAGCTGGAAATTAACACGGCCGCGATCGACTTGATCCCGGAAGCGTTGGATTTTGCCCGCATGGGCATCCTGCCTGCCGGTATGTACCGCAACCGCACGTTTGCAGAGCCGATGGTCGATGCGGGAGACACTGAACTTGCTGTGCAGGATGTGCTCTACGACCCGCAGACGGCAGGCGGCCTGCTTATCGCCTGCGACCCGGAGGACGCGGACGCGCTGTTCACGGCCCTGAAGCCGGCAGTTCCCAGCGCACAGCGCGTCGGCACGGTGCAGCCCTACGCGGGCAGCGCGAGAATCTATCTGAAATGAGGCTGTTTGAATGAACCGCTATATTTTGATTCCCGAGGATACCATCCGCGTCCTGCCGCCGGAGGACGGCGTGGAGGCGGCAGTCGAAGTTTTCTGCTCCCGTACAGTCATTTTTTTTGATATTTCACAAATACAGGATGTCTGCCTGATGCACAACGTTTTATCGAACCGCAGGCGCGTCGATGCACTCTGTTTCACGGCGGCAGACCGCCTGCTGGAGCGGGAACAGATGGTGCTTGTCCCCACGGACCGAGCCGATTATGCAGCGTTTCTGACGGATTTCCGGACATATGCACCAGAAACGCTCGATTTTTCCAAGGAGGAAGATTACATCCCGGAATCCTGCGACCACAACGGCCATCATCACGGATAAAAACGAAAAAGCCGCACATCCTGAAAGAAAAAGACAGGAGGTGCAGCATGAAAAAACGCGACAAAAAAGACCGTCCGGATCTTGTGCCGGAGATTTTCGCCCAGCAGCCCAGCTTTACCGACCCGCAAGGCAGCTGGACCGGTCTTCCGATGAACGAGCACGAAATTCCCGTTCAAGACGCAGACGATCTGTAAGCAAAACCGCCCTTCTCCCGGTTGAGAAGGGCGGTTTCGTATATCATAAGTCCGTTAAAACTCGATTCCTCTATGATGCGCCGGTGCGGGAACGTTCCTTGGTGTGTGCGGGAGCGGCAATCGCACCAGCTGTACTTGCTCAGGATTCTGTTTCCGGCTCTACATAGTTGGGGTTGTAGTTGATCAGAATGCCGATATCCTGCAGCTGCTTGACCTCGTCGGCATCCACGGGGTTGTCCCAAAGGTTCATCCGGACGAGCATGATGCACGATTCCAGCTTTGCGACCGATTTGACCCGATTATAGTCAGCATTGATGAAATTGACGGCAAGATTTCCTTCCAGACCGGCAAGGCTTTCAATCTGATTATGGCTGATATCGACATGCCAGAGCGGTGTGTCTGCGTCAAACTGCGGAAGGTCTGTGATCTGGTTGCTGCTCACATTGAGATCGACCAGCTTCTTGAAGCCGGACACAACAGAGATATCAGAAATGCTGTTGCCGCTGAGATCGAGCGTTTCGATCGCCGTGCAGCCGGCCAGCGCGGAAATGTCGGTGATCTTATTGCCGGACAGAACGAGCGTTTTAAGCTTCGTATGATCGGCAAGGCCCGCAATCCGCGTGATTGCGCACTGTCCGGCGTAAAGCGTTTCGAGTTCTGTGCAGTTTTTGAGATTGCTGAGCGAGGTGATGGGATTGTTGGTCAGATTCAATTCTCTGAGCGCCAGCAGCGCGGAAAGCGCTGTCAGATCGGAGACGGTATTGTTGGACAGATCGAGCGTTTCCAGCTTTTGCAGGCCGATCAGCGCGTCAATCTCCGCCACAGCGCAGCCGGACAGGTTCAGACTCGTCAGTTCCGACAGCGTTACAATGGTGTTCATGGCGGCAGTCGAGAGCGTGCAGCCGGACAGATCGAGCGTCCGCAGCGTCGGCAGCTGGGACAGCACGGACAGATCCAATCCCGTTCCGTGGTGCAGTGACAAGGAGTGCAGGCCGGTGAAATAGGGGAGATCCTCCAGCGAGGCGACCGTATCGGGGAGATCCAATTCCTCAACGGCCCAGAGTTCGTCGGACATAATGGCGCTGCCGGCCGTCTTGCCGAGCAGTTCACGCACATAGGCGTCCATCCCGGCGTCGGCAAGCTTCACTTCCTCGACGACGTTGCCGACGGTATAGCCCGCGTAGACTGCATCGCTTACAAGGCCGTTTTCCGCCACGCTCAGCGCGACGATCTTGCTTTCACCGGCTTCCAGAGAAATGGGGCCGGTATATACATCCTGCTCCGAGGCTGGGAAATCGCTGTTGCACACGGCGTAGACCGTGCCGGACGCGCCGGTGACGGTCACGTCGATGTATTCGGAATAATTTCCGCTTTCCGGCTCAATGACGGGCGCGGCGGGACGCAGCGCATCGATCTGTGTCCGAACGGCGTCGTTTGTGATGCGGCCGAGCATCGTCTCTGCGTCGAGCAGTTTGTCCTGTTCCACATAGGTCTTGGAAAGTGCGACATACAGCTGTACTGAGTCCGGGATCTGCGTGATGGCGCTGACGAGGGTGTATTCCGCTTTTGTGTAGTTGCCGCTTTTTTTATAGGCATCAGCCAGACGAATGGCGAGATCCGCATCCTTCGGCGCAAAGTGCATGGCTGCCTTGTAGAACGAAACGGCGCGGGAATAGCGCCCGGCCTCATAAAAATGCTCGCCCCAGTAGACGAAAATGCTCTCGGTCAGATCGCGGCGCGCGATCAGGAAAAAGCAGCACGCGCCGATGATGAGGGCAAGAATCAGGATGATCGGGAGGATGATTTTCAAAGCATGCTTCATATATAAGCTCCAATCCGTATGCAGCAGAAATTTCGTGTGTTTCTATACATTATACGTCCCAACAGAATTTGTGTCAAGATTTGCGATTATGTCAATCAGAATACTGTCTTCCGCCGCGGCATAGACTTGTCCGAAAGGATGGTGCTTGAAATGTCGGTGATCGCAAAGGCGGGACTTCTGGCGCTGGCGGCGGTTTTGCTGCTGCCGACGGCGGAGGCAGGACAGGCGGCACAGCCGGAGCCGCTGGTCGTGGTGATACAAAGGCAGCCGGAGGCGCCGAAACAGACGATCCGCGTCCTGCGGGATGGAAGTGCGGAGGAAACAGCGCTGGATACCTATCTGACGCAGGTCGTGCTGTCGGAGATGCCGGCCTCATTTGCGCCGGAGGCGCTGAAAGCGCAGGCCGTGGCGGCGCGCACGTTCGCCTGCCGGCAGATGGCGGGCGGAAAGCACGAGAACGCAGATGTATGCGCGCAGAGCGCCTGTTGTCAGGCCTGCCGGACAATAGAAGATCTGCGTGCGCGGTATGAAGACGGTTTTAAAGCCGCATGGGACAAGGCTGCCGCTGCTGTCCAGGAAACGGAGGGCGAGGTGCTGACCTATGAAGGAAGGCTGATCGATGCGGTCTATTTTTCCTGCTCCGGCGGCTCGACGGAGGATGCAGCTGCCGTCTGGGGGACGGATGTGCCGTATCTGCGGGCGGTCGAAAGTCCCGGGGAGCAGGACGCGGCCAAATATGAAAGCCGGATCTGCGTGACGGCGGAGACATTTGCCGAGACGCTCCGCGCGCTCGACGCGTCGGTACAGCTTTCCGGCGATCCCAGTGGCTGGGTGCAATCCGTCACGCGCACGGCGGGCGGCGGTGTCGATACGCTTACGGCAGGCGGAAGGCCGTTTTCCGGCGTTCAACTCCGAAAGGCGTTCGGGCTGAACTCCACGAGATTTACGCTTCTGTACGAGGACGGCGCGTTCAGCTTTGACGTGCTTGGCTACGGCCACCGTGTCGGCATGAGCCAGTACGGCGCGGACGCCATCGCCCGCCTCGGCTTTGACTATCGGGCGATTCTGCGCTTTTATTACCGGGGTGCGGAACTCACAACGCTTGATTTTTGACAGAACGCCGGGAGTGGGCTGATGTGGGCATCGGCCCCTACAATCAAGCAGGCAAGTGCATACGAATTCGCCGAGGATTTTCGATGATTCGGTGCATCCTGCCGGGCAAGTTTGAATTTTAACGAATTTTGCATAAGATTGACAGCCTTGAACTGACAACATTGCCGGTTAAGGAAGTTTATGCTATACTGAAGAAAAAAGGGGGTGGGCCTGTGAAGACGCTCCGGTATGACCCGAAATCGATCCGGTCCGGCCTGACGCTGGTAACGCTTTTGTGCTGGATTCTGCCGATTCTGATCATCGTGACGATGTTCAGCGTACTGGTCAACTATTATAATGACCGCAATCTCGAGCAGGCGATGGATCTCGGCATGGAAAACGCCATGCAGCAGGTCGAACTGCAACTGCTGTCTGTGATCGAAGATTCCAAGGCTGTCTCCTACGATGGAATCGTCCGGCAAAGCTACAGCGAATCGCGTTCGCTCGTCTATAAGGACGTGACGGAGTATTTGACGCAGAAATTTACACGGAACGCCAATTACCGCTGCGTATTCATCTCCTCAGTGGGCGGAGACGAGCCTGTTCACGCCTATGCCGCCGCGCCGGGTACGGCGCGGCTCAATCTGCTGCGCGACTATAAGGCGCGGGTCTATCCCGAGGTGCAGGCGCTGTTGGAGCGTGTGGATACGGGCATTTATTTTCTGACCGTGGACGATGAGATCTATATGGTGCGCAACCTGCTCGATCACGACTTCACGCCCTACGCCATGCTGGTGCTGGGCCTTGAGAAGAGCGAGGTATTCCAGTCGCTCTACGGCATTGCAAATGTGGCGATCACCGGCGTGAGCATCGACGGCGCCGAACTGCCCGTGGCTGCGTCCGAGGCTCAACCGGCGGCCGGCGGCCGACAGTATCCGATTGACTGCGACGGCCACACGCTCATCTTGACTGCCCAATCGACTGCGCTGCGTCCGCTCAGCACCATGCCGATGCTCCGGTGGGCCATTGCTGGGATTGCGCTGCTGGGCATTCCGCTGAGTCTGCTGGTCGCGCTGATCTTCAACCGCAGCGTCAACCGCCCGATGGAGGTTTTGCTCGACGCGAACCGCCGCGTGGAAAACGGAGAACGCGGCTATGTCATCACAGCTGAAGCGCCGAACACGGAGTTCCGGCAGCTCTACAGCCAGTTCAATGCCATGTCCTCCGAGTTGAAAAGCCAGTTTGAACGCCTCTATCTCGAACAGCAGGCGCTGCAGCAGGCAAAGATCCGCGCGCTGCAGTCGCAGATCAACCCACATTTTCTCAATAACACGTTGGAGATCATCAACTGGGAAGCGCGGCTGGCCGATAACGAGCGCGTATGCTCCATGATCGAAGCCTTGTCAACCATGCTTGATGCAGCCATCGGCCGCGACGGGCGTGCGCAAATCCCGCTTGCAGAGGAACTGCAATATGTCGATGCCTATCTGTACATTACAAAGGAGCGGCTGGGCGACCGGCTGACACTCCGGCGCGAGATCGACGAAACGATGCTTCCGGTGCGTATTCCGCGCCTGATGCTCCAGCCGATCGTGGAAAACGCGGTCGAGCATGATCTGTCGCGGCGCGGCGGCGAACTTTGCCTGCGCGCAGTTCCGCAGAAAGATGGCCGACTTCTCTTTGAGATCGAGCACGACGGAGAAATGACACCGGACGGCTGGGCGCGCATCCAGGATGCGCTGCAAAGTCCGGCAGGTCCCGCCGGGCCGCAGCGCGGCAGCGTGGGCGTTCGCAATGTGGCGCAGCGGCTGCGGCTTCTTTACGGTGAGCAGTGCAGCTTTACCATCACAGCCCCGCAGCCCGGAAAAATTCTGGCGCGGATTGTGCTGCCGCAGGCGGCGGATGCGGCAACGACAGACAACGAACGCCAACAACAGGCAAGAAAGCGCAACGATACCCCTTACCCGGGCGCGGAAAATGCAGTAAAATAAAAGAAGCACAAGTGCGCCGCACGGCGCGGGGAGGAACGCACAATGAAAAAGATGATTGGGCTTCTGCTTGCGGCACTGATGCTGCTATGCGGCTGCGCACGAAGGGAACAGGCGCCGCAGACGGAACCCGTGACGCTGCGGGTCGTGACCTCCTTCGGCAGCGAGGACGGCAACCGCAGGAATTTTGAAGCTGCCGTCGCGGCCTACGAGGCCTCGACCGGAAATTTGGTGTCCGATGGCTCCGATGTGTCCAGCGAGGAATGGAAAGCCCGGGTCCTGACGGATTTTGAGACGGGTTCTGAACCGGACGTGCTCTTTTTCTTCACCAATGCGGATGCAGAGCCATTTGTCAGAGCGGGAAAGGTCGTGCCTCTGGACGAGATTCGTGCCGAGTATCCGAATTATGCAAAAAACATGGACGATGCAAAGCTTCCTGTTGCCTCCGACGGCAAATGCTACGCCGTTCCGGTCATGGGCTATTGGGAAAGCCTGTTTGTCAACAAAGCGGTTTTGGAGCGCTGCGGCATCGCGCTGCCGGGCACGGATTATACATGGGAGCAGTTCCTTGCGGATTGTCAGACGATCCGCAGCAATGGGCTCACGCCCATTGCATGCTCTCTGATCGAGATGCCGCACTACTGGTTTGAATTTGCCGTACTCAACCGGGGCGGTGTGGATGCGCATCTTCAGCTGCCGCAGATAGACGAGAACGGTGCGTTGGTAAATGACAGCATATCTGAGGCATGGATTGCGGGGCTGGAAGACCTCAAACTGCTTTACGGGCAGGACTTTTTTGCAGAGAACACCCTCACCGCAGGCGATGCAGAGACGGTTGCCATGTTCGGAGACGGCGAGGCGGCGTTTTTGCTCGATGGGTCGTGGAAGGTCGGCTTTTTCTCGGAAAATTACGCGGACCGGCTGGACGATTTTGCCGTCTGCTATGTGCCCGCGCAGGCAGGCCGCCTGCCGACCGAGACGGTCGGCGGTATTTCGACCGGCTACTTTATCACGCGCAAGGCGTGGGACGACCCCGATAAACGCGAAGCGGCAGTCGCGTTCGTTTCGCAGCTGACCTCTGATGCGGTGATCGAGCAATTCGTAACGACCGAGACAACGGCGCTCGCCGCGCCGCCCGCGTCTGCGGACGGCAACTCGCTTTACCGTTCTGCCGCACAGATGAACGCAGCGGTCACAAAATATGTCGGGGCTGTGCAGGATGCGCTTTCCGGGGAGGCCAGAAGCAGTCTGTTTTCCAACATTCCAAACATCGTTACGGGCCGCATCTCGGCCCGTGACGCAGTTGAACAGGCCATGCGCCTGAACTGAGAGAGGATGAGAGTATGTACCGGGTCGTGTTGATCGACGACGAGCGGATCATCGTCGAGGGCCTCCGCCGGGTCGTTAAATGGGCGGAATATCATTGTGAGGTTGTTGGGACGGCGTATGACGCCGCTTCCGGCGCGGCTATGATCCGAAGCACAAGGCCGGATATCGTCTTTACCGATATCCGCATGCCCGATCAGGACGGGCTGACAATGCTTGCCGGGCTCAAGAGCGAGTTTCCGGCTATGCAGATCGCTGTGCTGACCGGCTACCGTGATTTTTCCTACGCACAGGAGGCCATCCGTCTCGGCGTGTGCCGGTATCTGCTCAAGCCATCGAAGATGGATGAACTGCACGAGGCGCTTGGCACCATGACCGAGCGGCTTGGCGGCGCAGAGGGGGCAGAGCAAAATCCCGACGACGGTCTGCCTGACAAGCAGGCCACAAGCTTCATTGTGAAAAAGGCCATCGCGTATATCGAGCAGAACTATGCAAAAAAACTCTCCCTGCAGGAGGTCGCGGATTACTGCTACGTTTCACAGTGGCACCTGTCCAAGCTGATCAACAAATACGCGGAAAAAAGCTATTATGATCTGCTCAATTCCGTCCGCATCGAAAAGGCCAAGGAACTGCTGGCAGACCCGAGCCTTAAAATCGGCGACATCGTTGATCTCGTCGGCTATTCCGACAGCGGCCATTTTTCCCGTACCTTCAAAAAGCTGACCGGTCTCAGCGCCAATGAATACCGCAGCCGCCTGAGTTAGTCGGCGACCGCTGCGACAGACAGAATCTTTTGCCTGTTTTAGACATACGGAAAAGCCGCCGCCCTGCATTGCAGAGCGGCGGCTTTATTGATGAAAAAATCAGAACAGGTTCAGAACCAACGTCAGGACGATGAACACGCCGCCGACCCATTTGGTGGCGAGGGCGAGTTTTGCGTCGAGGCCCTTGTTCTTATTTTTGCCAAGGTAAGTGTCGCCGTTACCGCCGGCAATCGCACCGGACAGACCTGCGGACTTGCCGGACTGGATCGTCACGATGACGACGAGGCCGACGGCCAGAATGACCTGAATGATCGTTAAAATCGTGTGCAGAGCGTTCATGAAAATTCCTCCAAACCATTTGCCGCCCTTCGCCGGCAGACGGCTCGCCGAGATCATATTTTATCAGGCTGTTTCAAACAGCTAGAAAATCATATCACAATTCAGATGTGAATGCAAGTAGATATTTGCTGTTTTCCGCAAAAATCAACTCTTTGTGACCCATGTATTTGTGGCAAGACAAGTCAGATAGGCGTTGATGAAGCCATCGAGCGCGCCGTCCATGACGGCGTTGACGTTGGACGTTTCATAGCCCGTCCGGGTGTCCTTGACGAGCGTGTAGGGCATGAAGACGTAGTTGCGGATCTGGCTGCCCCATTCGATCTTCAGCTGTGCGCCCTTGATATCAGAGATCTTGTCCAGATGCTCACGCTCTTTGATCTCAATCAGCTTCGAGCGCAACATGCGCATACATGTTTCACGGTTCTGGAACTGGTCGCGCTGCGTCTGGCAGGAGACAACAATGCCGGTCGGCTTGTGGATGAGACGCACGGCGGAACTGGTCTTGTTGATGTGCTGTCCGCCTGCACCGGAGGAGCGGTAGACCTGCATTTCGATATCCTCGGGCCGGATATCGACGTCTTTGGAATCATCCGTGATTTCCGGAATGACCTCGACCGCCGCGAAGGACGTCTGGCGGCGGGCGTTTGCGTCGAACGGGGACACGCGCACGAGGCGGTGGACGCCGTTCTCACTCTTGAGCATGCCGTAGGCGTTCTCTCCCTCGATGAGAATGCTGGCGGATTTGATGCCCGCCTCGTCACCGTCGAGATAATCGAGAATCTTATAGGTCAGACCGTGCTGCTCGGTCCAGTGCGTGTACATCCGGTAGAGCATCGAGGCCCAGTCCTGCGCCTCGGTGCCGCCCGCACCGGCCTGGAACGAGACAATGGCGTTATTGTTGTCGTATTCGCCGGACAGGAGCGTCTCGAGCCGTGCGTTTTCCATCTCCTGTTCCAGCTGGGCATAGCCGTCGGTCAACTCAGGGAGCATGGAGTCGTCGTTGTCCTCCAGCGCCATCTCGCAGAGCGTATACAGGTCGTCCCACTGGCTGCACATTTTTTCATATCGTGCGACCTTGGCCTCGAGTGTCCGGCTCTGCTTCATGACCTTCTGCGAAATCTCCTGATTGTCCCAGAAGCCTTCGGAGTCGATCTGCGCGTGCAGGCGGTCAATTTCCTCCTTTGCAGCTTCAATGCCGAGGGAGTCCGCCAGCGCGTCCAGCTTGGGGCGGATATTGTTGAGTTTTACCTTATATTCATCGAATTCAATCATGTTTTTCCCACACTTTTCAAAATTGTCGGAACATATTATACAGGAAAACGTGCTGGATGTAAAGGGGAAACGAGGATTCGGGCCGGTTTATGCACGCAGTCCCTGCTCCTTCTCGCGGGCGACGATCCCGGCCTCCATGACTGCGTGGATGCGTTCACCAACCTCGATAGCCGTTTTCCCGGCCAGTTCCTCTGCGGGAACGACGTCCAGAACGTCCAGCCAGACCTCTGTGTGCTTGCGGAACATGTTGTGCAGAATCGCACGGGAGTTGACCAGCGAACAGACTACGATGGGGACATTTGCCTTTTGTGCGATCTTGAATACGCCGCTGCGGTAGGGGAGAAGCGGATCTGCTGTTTTGTTCGTCCCGCCCTCCGGGAACACGGCGATGGAGGCTTTGTCGTCCTTAATAAACTGAATAGCCTTGAGAATGGATTTGAGCGATTCACGGTCATTATTCCGGTCAACCGGCAGGCAGAGCACCTCACGCATGACCTGTGCGACGATGAAAATCGAGAAATTTTCCTTTTTGGACAGGAAAGCCAATTCGGCCCACGGCATAACGGCGTAGAACACGATGGGGTCAAACGCGAACCGGTGGTTGCTGACCAGCAGGAAGCGGCTTTCCCGCGGAACCTTTTCCAATCCTGTCACATTGACGTGGACGCCGCCCAGCGCCAGCGCGATCCGGCAGAACTCGTTGAGCAGGAATCGAAAATAGCCGCTCGGCTTTTCCAGCAGCTTCTTCGGATTGACAAACAGACACGAGACAAGCACGACCAGCAGAAACAGTACCACGAGAGCCAGAAAGCTGCCGAGGAAAAACACGGGAACCTGCCATACCGCCGCGAGCGAGGCAAAGCCGGACGCGGCATACGTCAACGCGCAGCCGGAGAGCAGCGCAAGCGCAAGGAACACATAGAGCATGACGAATGAACACCTGCCGAAGATGAAGATTTTCTGAAAATCCTCTTAAGATTTCAAGTACTCATTATATACACGCCGCATAAGAAAATCATCACGAAAAAGAAGAATTCACAAATAATTTAATAATTTACGGCTGCTCCGCCGCGCGCTGACGGCTGATCTCAATCCAGCTTGGAATCTTTGCGATGCGCTCGGTCAGTTCCTGCATGCAGCCGGGAATATCGATCTTCTGCGGACAGACCGCCGTACACGCGCCGCAGCCAAGACAGCTTTGCGGCTGCCGGCTCTTCGGCAGGGCTTCGACCGCCATGATCGCGTTCGTGGACGGCACGACGCGAAGCTCGTTCAGAACACGCAGCATCTGCGGAATGTCAATTTCCTGCGGGCAGCCGTCGCAGCAATAGCGGCAGGCCGTGCACGGAACGGCGGACTTGAAGCCCTCTGCGATCTCCAGCAGCAGCGCCTGCTCCTCGGCACTGAGCGGCTCGGGATGATCAAACGTGGCGAGATTATCCTGCATCTGCGCCATGTTGGACATACCACTGAGGATCATTGTCACGCCGGGGATCTCCTGCACCCAGCGAAGCGCCCAGGACGCGTCGGAGGCATCCGGCCGCAGCGCGCGCAGCTTTTCCTGCGCAGCAGCGGGCAGATTTGCCAGCTTGCCGCCGCGTACCGGCTCCATGACCCAGATGGGAATGTTATACCGGTTCAGCAGTTCGCATTTCTCCTTTGCCTGCTGCAGCGTCCAGTCGAGATAATTCAGTTCGATTTGACAGAACTCCATCTCGTCTGTGTGCTTTTCCAGAAATGCCTCCAGCGCGGGCACGCCTGCGTGGGTCGAGAAGCCAAGATGGCGGATACGTCCGTTTTTTTTCTGCTCCAGCAGATATGGGAGAATGCCCCAGCGCTCGTCTTCATAGACGGCAATGGAATTTTCATAGACGTTATGCAGCAGGTAGAAATCGAAATACCCCACGCCGCACTTTTCCAGCTGATGCTCAAACACGGCCTTCACGTCGTAGCTGGGCGCGATCTGATGTCCGGGAAATTTGTCGGCCAGATAGAAGCTTTCGCGCGGATACTGCTTCAGAATTTCGCCGATGACTGTCTCCGATTTGCCGCCGTGATACGGCCACGCGGTGTCAAAGTAATTGACGCCCTTCGCAATCGCCTCCGCTGTCATGGCAGCGGCCTGCTCCTCGTCGATGGATCTGTCCTCCCGCAGCGGCAGCCGCATCGTGCCGAATCCAAGCTGCGAAAGCTTTAGCCCCTGAAAGTCCTTGCAGATCATGATTCGCATTCCTTTCTGTCTGCTTTTACAGTTCCAGCATAGCATATTTCTTTCGGGTTTTCCAGCGCGGAAAATCCAGCAGAGCAAAAGCTTCCCGGCAAATCTGGCTGGTCGTTATACGGCTGCACCCAAACCTCCCCTTTCAGAGGAGTATGCCGCATGCTGATAGAAAAACTCCGGCAGGAAAGTCCTGCCGGAGTTGAAAATTAGAAGCTGATTACGCCCAGATGCTCGAACAGGATCTTGAGGCCGATCAGAATTAGGATGATACCGCCTGCAAGTTCTGCCTTTGCCTTATAGCGCAGGCCGAAGAGATTGCCGATTTTGAGCCCGGCGGCGGAACAGACGAATGTCGTTACGCCGATGAGACAGACGGCCAGCGGCACGTTGACATCCGGCAGCAGCGCAAACGTGATGCCGACAGCCAGCGCGTCGATGCTTGTGGCCAGTGCCATCAACAGCATCGTTTTGAAAGCAAAAGAACTGTTTGTTTCGGATTCTTCCTTGGAAAAGCTTTCTTTGATCATGTTTGCGCCGATAGCAGCCAGCAGCACGAATGCGACCCAGTGGTCGAAGGCCGTGATGTACTGCTCGAATGTCGAGCCCAGAAAGTAGCCGATGGTCGGCATCAGCGCCTGAAAACCGCCGAACCATGCGCCGATGATGAGATAGTGCTTGATCTGCAGCTTTTTCGTCGAAAGGCCCTTACAGATCGATACGGCAAACGCGTCCATCGACAAGCCGATACCCAGCAGAAGAATTTCCAGTATACTCATAATAATCAACACGGCCTTTTCAGTGAAGTTTTGTTAATATCTCATAATTTCTTAGAAAAGTCAAGAAAAAAGCGCGGGTTTCCGCGCTTTTTCAGAAAAGATGTCATGCTGTCTGCCGCATGGTTCGGAAAGTCTTGTGGTATACAATAAAGTATAAAATGACGCTTACCGGGATGGCAACAAACACGTCAAGGATCGAGTGCTGCTTGACAAGCACCGTCGATGCGCAGATCAGAAGACCCAGCGGCAGCGCGACCCACTGCAAATGCCGCTTGCAGAGCGGCTGCGAGTCAAAGCAGGCCAGTGTCAGCGCCGCGCAGCCGATGACGTGCATGCTGGGCAGGACGTTCGTGTTGGTGTCGGCGGCATAAATGCGCTGCAAAAGCCAGATGAAGAAATCATGCTGGGCGAATTCTGTGGGGCGCAGATCCTGCCCGTTCGGAAAAGCCAGACAGAACAGAATCGAGCCGCCAAAGCCGAGGCCGATGTACACCATGAAGCGCTTGAACGCGGGCACGTCGTACCACATGAGATACAGCGTCATGGCAAACAGCAGCGGGTGCCACATGCAGTAGGGGATGATAAAATACCGGCAGAAGGGGATCTTATCGTCGAGCGGGAGATACGATACCCAGTAATGGTCGGTCACAACATGCTCGGCAATATAAAACAGGACGAGATAAGCGATCCAGATGAGAAGATACCAGTGATGGCGGCAGTTTTCAACTGTCCCGATCTTCCACTGCTTTTTCGGATGGCTGCGCATGGTCTGACTCCTTCTTGGTTTCCGTGATGGTGGGGATGAACGCCTTGGCGATGCGGCCATTGCCGCGGTGCTTGATATAGAAATAGCCGAACACGCTGAACGTCAGCGCGCCGATAAAGTTGACGAACAGATCCTCCATCGTGTCGTACAGGCCGATATCGAGATAGCCGTTAAAGCCCAGATCCTGTCCATTGACGGCGACGGAGGTGATGTTGTCAATCGTAATGGGAATATTCTTGTTCGTCGGGTCAAGCATAACAGACGAGATTGTGTGCACGATCGTGTCCTTCTGCATATCCATGTGGAACAGCCTGTCCACGCTGAACTCAAAAAACTCCCACAGAACGCCGATGGTCATCGAGAAGCAGAACGCGACAAGCGCCACATAAATAGGGGACAGCTGGAACTTGATCTTGTCATTCCGGTTCAGAATATCGATGAGTGCAAAGCCGAACGCTGCGCACAAAAAACCCGTCGTTGTGTGGAGGATGGAATCCCAGTTGGGGACATTGATGAAAAAGCAGCCCAACTCACCCAGAATTTCCGAAGCGAAGATGAACACCAGAATGATGATCTCCAGTGTGCTTGGCAACTCGATGCCGAAGTTTTTCTGCACAAACAGCGGCAGCAAAAACAAAAACAGCACCAGCAGGCAGATTGCCGCGTTTTCATATTCGCCGCGCAGGATCGACGAGACGAGGATTGCCACGACAACCAGACGCAGAATGATATAGACCGTAAATACGGCGGGCTTTTTTTTTGCTTCCGCGAGCAGCCGCAGCCGCTTCTGACGGTTCTTTTCCTTCATATCCAAATACCCCAATCATTAGTAAAGAAAATAGTACCCGAAATCTACGCAAAAAACAAGCGGAAGAATGTTAAAGATTTATGAAGATTGGGCAGAACAGAAATTTTGTATATATTAAAGACACTTGGACGAGGGCGTCATTCCGGCTGCTTTTTTCGGAAAAACAGCCGCTCCACGCGCTTGTACAGGAAGAACGTCAAAACCGACACCAGCACGCCCTTGAGCAGATTAAACGGCACGACAGCCAGCAGCACGAGCGTGGAAAGATCGGTGATTGCACCGTTGACCTGTGTACCCATGGCGATGATCGCATCGAGCGGCAGACCGTACATCACGGCAAAGCGCGGAATGAGGAACCACGCGTTGAAAAAGCTTCCAAACACGGTCATAACACCCGTGCCAAGCGCCAGAGACGCGACAGCCCCTTTTTTGCTCAACAGCTTCTGATACAAAATCGACGCGGGCAGCACGAACGAACAGCCGACGAGGAAGTTCGCCAGATCGCCGACGAACGCTGTTGATGTGCCCTTGAGCAACAGATGAATCAGAACCTTCAGGAACTCGCAGACCACGCCTGCAACCGGGCCCAGCGAAAACGCGCAGATCAGAACCGGCAGTTCACTGAAATCAAGCTTATAAAACGGCGGCGCAAAAAACAGCGGCAGTTCGATGACCATCAGAACGCCTGAGATCGCTGCCAGCATGCCGACGGTCGTGATGGTGTGTGCGGTGCTCAGCCGGTGGCGCTTTTTCATCACCAGCTTCTCGCCGCCCCATGCCAGCAGCACGACCGCCGCCGTGACTGCCAGGCAGAGCAGCACAAATTGAACATTTTCCGAGATCGAGGAGAATAGTGTTTTCATGGAAGGCCATCCTTTGCAAACAAAATAAGCACCTGAAACGAACTTCAGGTGCTGCAAACAGACGGCCCAGATTGCTCTAGTGACCGCACAGAAATCTTCTTCCATCCAGACTGTACTGTCGGTACCGGAATCACACCGGTTCAGCTTGCGCTCGCGGACTCTACCGCCGGTCGGGAATTGCACCCTGCCCTGAAGATCGATTCAATTTGTAGCATTATAGTAGCACGGTGCAGGCCGCTTGTAAAGAGGCTATTTTTCTGATATACTGTGGAAAATAAACGGGAAAGAGAGTGAAAGCCTGTGATCTGCGCCTTTACCGGCCACCGGCCGGAGCGCCTGCCATGGGGGCAGAACGAAGATGATGCGCGCTGTGCCGCACTCAAGACGCTCCTGCGCCGCACGGTGCGGGAGGTCTATGACCGGGGCTTTCATACCTTCTTGTGCGGTATGGCCCGCGGCTGCGACCAGTATTTTGCCGAGGCCGTCCTGGCCGCAAGGGCAGATGGCGCGCAGAACGCGCGGCTGTGTGCGCTCGTCCCATGCCCGTCGCAGCCGGACGGATGGGATGCTGCGTCTCGCACGCGCTATTGGGCTTTGCTCGCCGCCTGCGATCAGGTTGAGGTGCTGGAGGATCACTATAGCCCCGGCTGCATGCTCCGGCGCAACCACGAAATGCTCCGCCGCGCGCAGCTGCTCATCTCCGTCTACGACGGCACCCCCAGCGGCACTGCCGCTACTGTCCGCCGCGCCGAACAACAGGGGATTGAAGTGCTGCCGTTGTGGATGTAAGTGACTCTGATGAATCCGAATGCGCCCAAGGCTCCCCTTGGACGACACAAGGGGAACTGGCCCGAAGGGTCTGAAGGGATGCGAACGTCGCAAATTTCGGGGCACCCCGAACTTTGCAATAAATTCCCTCCGGCATTTGCTTTGCAAATGCCACCGCTCCTTGTCATGCGGTGCATGATAAGGAGCGGCTTTGGGGGTAGAATCACTCCGGCATTTTCAAGCCGTGCATCACGCCGGTCTTTGCGCTGGAGGCGACGTCTGCGCCGACGATCTGACCGTCCTTGACTAGAAGCGTTGCGTAATAGACGCCGGCTTCGTCCGGATAGTTTGTGATCCGATAGACATAGCGCGTCAGTTCCTCGCCGCTGTATTGCAGCAGATCGTAGCCCTGCGAGACCTGCAGTTCGTTGTAGCGCAGGAATACTTCGCTGGGATCAGCCGGGACTGTGACCTGCTGGGTCTTGACCGGCTCCGGCTCGACCTGCCAGCCATAGCCTTCGAGGAAGGCAATGCGCGCCTCGTTCGTTGCACCCTGCGCGCTGCTTTTTGTGGGCTTTTCCGTTTCGCTGCCCGCGCCGTGCAGACAGAGCGCCAGCACGACTGCCGCCGCGATGAGCAGCAGTACGATGAGCAGCAGCCTTCTTTTGGGGACTTTCGCCGTCATGATGACCATGGAACGATTCCTCCAATCTATTTGATTGCATGGTACAACCTATGCAGACCGATTTGATTTATGACAGGAGCAGCCGTATGCAGAGACTGGACAGAATTCTGAGTGAAGCGGGCGTCGCCAGCCGAAAAGAACTGCGCGCGATCATCCGTGCGGGCCGCGCGGCGGTAAACGGAGCGGTTGTGACCGACGAGAGCCGGAAGTTTGACGAAACGGTGGTCTGCGTCACGGTGGACGGAGAGCCGGTGCGCCTGCGCGGGCCGGTTCTCATTATGCTCCATAAGCCAGCCGGTTATCTGACCGCGGCCGACGATCCGAAGGCGAAGACTGTCATGGAACTTGTGCCGGAGGTGTACAGAAAACTCGGCGTCATGCCTGTCGGCAGGCTCGACAAGGATACCGAGGGCCTGCTTCTGCTGACGAACGACGGCGATCTTGCCCACCGCATTCTTTCTCCACGTCACGGCGTCTGGAAGCGCTATTACGCCGAACATGAGGGCAGGACAGGGCCTGAGGACGTGCGCGCGTTCGCACAGGGATTGGTGCTTGCCGACGGCCTGCACTGCCTGCCCGCAAAGCTGACACCGCTGTCTGACGGGCGCTCGGTCGTTTGCGTGCAAGAGGGAAAGTACCATCAGGTGCGCCGAATGCTTGCCAGCCGGGGCTGTCCGGTGACATATCTGCGCCGCGAGGCCGAGGGCGGCTTGACACTCGGAGATCTGCCGCTCGGACAGACAAAGGAACTGAATATTGTGGAAGCCGAAGGCCTTCTCCGGAATATCTTGTGATTTTGACGGAAGAAAAAACTTGCATATTTTGAGAGGCAAGCCCCCTGAATTTGGAGCAAATGACGAAAAACTATGAAAATGCCACAAAAAAAGATGGCTGTTTTCAAATAAAATGTCAAAAAGACCTTGCGCTTCTGCCGAAAACGTAGTATTATGTCAATGGTTGTTTGTGTAAAAAGCAAGTTGTAATAGGGAGGGCGTATTATGTCCAGCCGTGTTTTTCAGAGTGTGATCGTTCAGATGAAGGAGGCGACCGATCGCATGATCGGCGTGATCGACGCCGACAGCACCGTGATCTCCTGCAGCGATACCTCACGCATCGGGGAAAAATGGCCCGAGGCCGTGATCAAGCTTAACAGCGCCCCGGATTCCATTGTCGTTGTCGATAAAAAGACCTTCAAGCCGCTTGTTTCCTGGAGTGCCTATTTTGACTATGCCGTGTTTGCCGAGGGCGATGATGAGATCGCCAAGAGCCTGTGCGTCATGGCCTACGTCGCGCTCAACGGTGCGAAGACCTACTATGAGGAAAAGCACGACAAGGGAACCTTCGTCAAGAACATCATCACCGACAATATCCTGCCGGGCGATATCTATATCCGTGCGAAGGAACTGCATTTTGTCACTGACGCGCCGCGCGCTGTGTTCCTCATCCGGCAGGTAGGCCGGGCGGACGTTGCCTCCGTCGATGTGCTTTCCGGCATGTTCCCGGATAAGCAGCAGGATTTTGTTCTGTCCATCAACGAGACAGACATCGCCGTCGTCAAGCAGATCGCACCAGGTACGGAAAAGGCCGAACTTCTGCAGACGGCCCAGACCATCGAGCAGACGCTCCGGTCCGAACTGTTTGTCAAAACCGTGATCGGCATTTCCACTGTCGCAGGTCATCTGCGCGAGTTGGCCGACGCCTATAAAGAGGCGCAGGTTGCCATTGAGGTCGGCAAGGTCTTTGAGACGGAGAAAACAATCATCAATTATGAAAATCTCGGCATTGGACGCCTGATCTATCAGCTTCCGACGACGCTCTGTGAGATATTCCTGTCAGAAGTGTTCAAGAAGAACTCTATCGACACGCTCGATCAGGAGACGCTGTTCACGATCAATAAGTTCTTTGAGAACAATCTGAACGTCTCCGAAACGTCCCGCAAGCTGTTCGTCCACAGAAATACGCTGGTATACCGTCTTGAGAAGATCAAGAAGCTTACCGGCCTTGACCTGCGCGAGTTTGATGACGCGATCATCTTCAAGGTCGCCCTTATGGTCAAGAAGTATCTTGTCTCGCGCGAGAACAGACTGATCTGATCCGCGCAATGCTTTGAAAATCGGAGTTTAACATGATCGAATTACAGGATGTGCATAAAACCTACGACACCGGTACGATCGCGCTGAATGGCATTTCCATGAAGATCGACGACGGCGAATTTGTCTTTCTGGTCGGCCCGTCCGGCTCCGGCAAATCCACCATCATCAAGATCCTGACCGCCGAACTGCGCCCGACCTCCGGCAGCGCGCTTGTCAACGGCTTCGCCGTCGAAAAGCTTCGCAGCCGTGCCGTGCCGTATCTGCGCCGGACGCTCGGCGTTATCTTTCAGGATTTCCGCCTCATCAGCGACAAATCCGTCTATGAAAACGTCGCGTTTGCCATGCGCGTGATCGGCGCGCCGGAGAAGGAGATCCAGAAGCGCGTGCCGTATGTGCTCGAGTTGGTCGGACTGGAGACAAAGGGCCGCCGACTTCCGAACGAACTGTCTGGCGGTGAGCAGCAGCGTGTCGCCATCGCAAGAGCGCTTGTCAACAATCCCAGCGTCATCATCGCCGATGAGCCCACGGGCAACCTAGACCCGGCGCGCTCACTCGAAATTATGATGCTGCTCGAACAGATCAACGCCCTCGGCACCACGGTTCTGGTCGTCACGCACGAGCGGGAGCTTGTCAACCGCTTTACGAAGCGTGTCGTCGCCATCAACGAGGGCAGGATCATCAGCGACGGAATGGACGGGTATTATCTCAATGAAGAAGAATAACATCGGTTACTTACTGCGCGAGGGCTTCCGCGGCGTGTTTCTGCACGGCTTCATGTCCTTCGCGGCAATCTGCGTGACGGTGGCGTGCCTGATTATCATGGGCTCGTTCTGCCTCATCCTTTATAATACCAGCGCAATGGTCAAGGAACTCGAGAGCGAGAATGAGATGCTTGTCTACATTGACGAGAACTATTCCGAGGCCAAGGCCAAATCCGTCGGCTCGCAGATCAACCTTATCACGAATGTCCGCTCCGCGACCTTCGTCTCACGCGATCAGGCGCTTGATGATTTTGTCGAGACCCTGAACGACCCGGATGCGTTTGCAGGCCTCGACCCCGATACGCTGCGCGACCGCTATGTCGTCACAGTCGAGGACAATTCTCTTTTGAAGCAGACCTATGACAAGCTTACGCAGATCGAGGGCGTTGCCGAGGTTGTTGCCCACTTTGAAATCGCCGAGGGCTTCCAGACGGTACAGAATGTTCTAAATATTGCGTCCTTGATCATCGTTTCCGTTTTGTTTGTCGTCTCGCTGTTCATCATTTCCAATACCGTCAAGCTTGCCATGTACTCCCGCAGCGAGGAAATTGCCATCATGAAAATGGTCGGCGCGACGAACGCCTTTATTCGACTGCCTTTTGTCGTCGAAGGCTTTATCATTGGAATCATCGCCGCCGCAGTCGGATTTTTCCTTGAATGGGGTCTGTACGATTTTGTCCTTTCAAAGATCGCACAGCTGGACACGCTCAAGTTGTTCGTCCTGACACCGTTCACGGACGTCATTGAGATCGTTGCAGCCGCCTATGCGGTTACGGGTTTCCTCGTGGGCGTGTTCGGCAGCTTGCTTTCCATTCGGAAGTTCCTGAAGGTGTAATACCGGGAGGTATCCTTACTTATGAAACAGAAGAAAAGCGGCTCTGCCCGCCGGATCGTCTGCCTGGTGCTGGCTGCCGTGATGCTGCTGGGGCTTGTTTCAAGCGCCCTCATTATCATGGTCAACGCCGCGTCCAGTTCGGAAATTAAAAAAGAACTGACCGGCCTTCGCAGCCAGCAGGCAGAACTCAAAAAGGAGCGCGAAGCGCTTCAGGCAAAAATCAAAGAAAATCAATCCAAAACACAGACACTCGTCGATAAGAAGTCCGATATCGACCAGCAGATCAGCATGACGCAGGCATCTATCAGCAACCTGAACGAGCAGGTGCAGCAGTACAGCCTGCTGATCGCCAATAAGCAGGCCGAACTCGAGGCGTCTCAGGCCGAGGAAAAACGCCTGAACGAGCAGTATAAGACCCGTATCCGCTCCATGGAGGAGACGGGCAGTATTTCCTACTGGGCAATTTTGTTCGGCGCGAACAGCTTCTCGGATCTGCTCGACAAGATCGACGTCATTCAGGAGATCGCCAAGGCTGACCAGCTGATGATGGATAAGATGAAGGCAGTTTCCGAGAAAATTACTTCTGAGCGTACAGAACTCGAGCAGCAGATGGCAGAACTCGACGTGACGCGTGAGGAACTCGATCAGCAGGAGCAGGAACTGGAGGATCAGCGCGCTGAGGCGGATACCCTTTTGGGCGATATGATGAAAGCCTACGAGGAAATGAACGCCGACTACGAGCAGAACATGGCCAATGAGGCGGAACTTTCTGATGAGATTGCCAAGTCTGAGGCTGCCTATTATGCTGCGCTATCCAAGGAAGAGGCAGAGCGCATCGCTGCGCTGAACCGGCAGAACAACAATAAAGGCTCGAACAGCAATTCCAGCGGCGCAACCAACACCGGCGGCTGGCTGTATCCGCTGCCATATCAGTGCCAGGTCACAGACTCCTACGGCTACCGCACGCATCCGCTGACCGGAAAGTACAGCTGGCACAACGGCGTAGACTTCGGCGCGGCAGCCGGCACGGCAATTCTTGCAACCAAGTCCGGCACGGTCACGACCGCAGCCTACTCCGCCGCGTGGGGCTACTATGTCGTGATTAACCACGGCGACGGCTATTCCAGCCTCTATGCCCACCAGCCGTCCTGCTCCGTGTCCGTCGGCGATTACGTCACGCAGGGACAGACTATCGGCTATGTTGGCTCCACCGGCTGGTCTACCGGCCCGCATCTGCACTTCACCATCTATTATAACGGCGCCGACGTTAACCCCTTCAACTACATCGGCTGAGTACCGAATCGATTCCCACAGCCCCTTTGCGGGCTGTGGGAATTTTTCTTTCTATGCGTCGCATTGACTGTGAGCACCATACCGCGCGGCAAACGAAAAAGCATCTCTAGGCTTTTGACATTTCCTGTTCCCCGTGCTACACTATAATCAATCAGCATAAACAGCGGATTCCAAGAAAAAAACAGGAGGACGTGTATGTCGCTCGTTCCGTATTATCTGCAATATTTATCCGAGATCTGCGAGGGGACGCGCAAAGCACCCGCGGGTATTGCGCTCACGGAGCAGGAGGATCTCAAGAAGGCGCTGCAATTACAGGCGGAGATCGCAAAAATGGGCATTCCCGCGTTTGTCAAAGCCTGCGCCGAAGCTGATGGAACCGAAATTCCGCAGGAGGAATATGACAGCTTTGACCCGGCCGAATTGAATGCGGCTGTTGCGCAGCTTGCCGCAGCAGCCCAGCCGCAGGAGCAGGCAGAGCCGGAGTCGTCGCAGGAGCCGGTCAGGACGGAGACGCGTGATATCTTTGAGGTGTTCCTTGACAGCGTTTGCCTGGATGATAATCTGCTGACGTATCTCATCGATATCCTCAAGCGCCGCTCCGAGCCGGAATTCGCCAAGCTTTCCCACGCTGCGGCCCGTACGGAACTGAAGCTGGACGATTTTCTTGCATGGCTCGGCAACATGGAACTGCTGGCAAGCGAGGATGAGCAGGCCTGCGCCGCTATTATGGACAAGTGTCTGTACCGGCTGGAGCAGGAGGGCGAGTTGGAACTGATCGCGGCGCTTCTTTCCGGCGATGAGAAGACGTTCAAGCTTTTCCGCACACAGGCACCGGAACTGCTGCATCTGCCGGATGCGACCTATGAATGGTACTGCAAACACTATCTGGACCGCTATTATCCCGTCCGTTTTATTCTGCATCACCAGGGGATTGAGTTTCCCCGCGCATAAGGAGGTTTCTCATGGAACCCATCTATGTTACCGGCCACCGCAACCCCGATACCGACTCCATCGTTTCCGCCATGGCCTATGCCGCGCTGCGAAACGCCTTGGGCGACCGGGAATTCGTTCCTGCGCGTCTCGGGCATATTTCTGACGAGACGCGGCTAGTGCTCGACCGCTTCGGCTTCGAGCCGCCTGTGCGCATCCAGACCATGCGCACGCAGGTGCGCGATCTGGACTATGACACGCCGCCTGCCCTGTCTGGTGCGGTCACGGTCAGCAGGGCATGGGCGGCTCTGCAGTCCAACAAGGCAAAATCCATTCCCGCCATTCCCGTGACAAACGAAAACGGCGAACTGTACGGCATGCTGTCGCCCAGCGAAATCGCAAGCTACGACATGCGCACGCTTTCCGACTCCCGTGTGGACAAGATTCCGGTTTTCAATCTTTTGAGCGTCCTGGACGGCAAGATTCTGAACGAATCCGGGTATCTTGCCGACACGATCAGCGGAGAGGTGTCCATCGCCCTGCCGCAGAACAACGAAAATCTTCTCTTTAAAGGCCCGGACGCCATCGTGATTGTTGGTGAGCAGCCGGAAATGGCGCGGCGCGCTGTCGAGCAGCAGGTCAGCTGTCTGATCGTGTGCCAGGCGGAACTGCCGGAGCAGCTGCGGCAGATGCAGGCAAACACCTGCATCATCGCAACGCCTTTCGATGCCTACAAGGCTGCGCGCATGATCTATTACGCCATTGAGGTCGCACGCGTATGCCGGACAGACGATCTGGAAGCATTCCATTTGACCGATTTTGTGGATGATGTGCGCGAGGTCGTGCTCAAAAGCCGCCATCGCAGCTACCCGATTCTCGATGAGAATGACAAGGTTGTCGGCACCCTCTCCCGCTATCACCTCATCAAGCCGCGCCGCAAGCGCGTCGTGCTGGTCGATCATAATGAGGCGGCGCAGTCCGTCCCGGGGCTCGAGCAGGCGGAGATCGTGGAGATCATCGACCACCATCGGCTGGCCGACATCCAGACCGGCGGCCCCATTTACTTCCGTAATGAGCCTGTCGGCTCGACCGCGACGATCATCTCCGAAATGTATCAGGAACGCGGCCTCATGCCGCCCGCAAAGCTGGCCGGTCTGATTGCAGCAGCCATCGTCGCCGATACGGTCATGTTCAAATCGCCGACATCCACCGCTGTTGACCGCCGCATGGCCGACCGCATGGCGCGTATCGCCAATGTCTCGCTCGATGAACTGGGCAAGACCATTTTCTCCGCGTCCATCTCCGACGATAAGCCCGCCGATGCGCTGCTGTTCACGGATTTCAAGGATTTCCACATCGCCGACCACGATTTCGGTGTCAGCCAGATCACCTGTGTTGATTCCGAACGCATGATGGAGCGCAAAGACGAGTTCCTGTCCGTCATGCAGAAGACGATGGACGAGCGCGGTTACACGCTTATGATCCTCATGCTGACGGATGTGCTGCTGGAGGGCACACACCTTCTGTATCTCGGCGACGAGGATATCATCACGCAGGCCTTTGGTGTAAAACTCAAGGATCACACCTGCTTCCTGCCGGGCGTGGTGTCCCGGAAAAAACAGGTTATCCCGATGCTCACTGCACTGTGGGGCTGAGCACGGCCGTTCAAAGGAGTCTTTTTCATGCGTCTAATTTTCATTCGCCACGCCGAGCCCGATTACGAGCACGATTCGCTCACCGAAAAGGGCTGGCGCGAGGCAAAGCTGCTGGCTGTCCGCACGAAAAGCTGGCAGGTCGATGATTTCTATGTTTCCCCGCTCGGCCGCGCGCAGGATACCGCGTCCTTTACGCTGCTGGAGCAGGGAAAGACTGCAGCGGTCATGGACTGGCTGCATGAATTTCAGGGCGCACTGCCGGACGGAAACGGCGGCACGCGCCTCTGCTGGGATCTGATGCCCGACGTCTGGACAGCACAGCCGGAGCTGCTGCAGCCCACCGGCTGGGAAAACGCGCCGATCCTGCAGGACACAAACGTCAAAGCCGAATATGACCGCGTGACTGCCGGACTGGACGCGCTGCTTGCGTCATACGGCTATACCCGGCACGGTGGATATTATACCTGCCGGGAAACCTGTGAAAAAACGATCGTCTGCTTCTGTCACTTTGGCATTACAGCGGTTTTGCTGTCCCATCTGTGGAACGTCAGCCCGTTTGCCGTGCTGCACGGTGCGTTTCTTGCTCCGTCATCCGTGACGGTTCTGAACGCAGAAGAGCGCCAGCCTGGTGTCGCCTATTTTCGCTGTCAGACGATGGGAGATACCTCACATCTTCTGATGGGCAGCGAACCGGTATCCTATTATGCCTCCTACGCCGAGCCGTTTCAGGGCTGATACATGTTGACCGGTTACGCGACTCCTCCCGCATCACTGCGGGAGGAGTTTTTCTTGACTTTTCGGCCTCTGGTGCTATGATAGGGGATATTCCATAGTAAAACTCTAGGTTATAAAGGGATGATCCTATGATCCGGACAGAACGGCTTGTGCAGTCCTTTTTGGAACTGACTGCGATTGACAATCCTACGCTCTATGAGCGTGAACTGAGTGAATGCCTGCGGCGGCGGTTTGCTGCACTTGGTATTGTGCTGGCGGAGGACGGTGCAGGCGCCGCCATCGGCGGCAATGCAGGAAATCTTTACGCATATCTGCCGGGCGATGAGACGCTTGCGCCGATTTTGCTGTCGGCGCATATGGACGCGGTTGCGCCTGCGTGCGCCAAAAAGCCTGTGCTGCACCCGGACGGACGCATTACCTCAGATGGGACGACAGTCCTCGGCGCAGACGATGTATCCGGCCTCTGTGCAATTTTGGAAGCTGTGACCTCCGTTCTGGAGGATGGTACACCGCACCGGCCCATTGAACTCCTGTTTGACGCTGCGGAGGAAAGCTATTGCACCGGCATCCAGAAGTTTGATTTTTCTCGTCTGCGCGCAAAGACTGCTTATGTCTTCGACCTCAGCGGTCCGGTCGGAAACGCGGCCTACCAGGCCCCCAGTATTGTGTCCTTCCGTGCGGAATTTACCGGACGCGCTGCCCATGCTGCATTCTCTCCCGAGGAAGGACTGCATGCAATCAAGGCGGCGGCCGAAGCCGTCTCGCGCATCGACTGCGGCCGGGTTGGCGATCTGACCGTCAACGTCGGTACGATTACGGGCGGAACGGCGGACAATATTGTACCGGAAACGTGTGTACTGACCGGCGAGGTGCGTGGGTTTGACCATCCGTTGGTGCTGCAGAAGCTGGTGGAAATCGAAGAAGCCGTCCGGCAGACAGCCGGACATTTCGGCTGCGCGGCCCGATTTACGGCCGAAACACTTTGCCAGGCGTTCAAGGCAGACCCGGAGGGACTGGCCGCACAGCGCTTCCGCGCAGCCTGCGCGGCGGCCGGGCTGGAAAGCAGTCTGACCGTAACCTACGGCGGCAGCGACAACAACCATTTCTGCCAGCACGGACTGACCGGCCTTGTTGTCGCGCCAGGTATGAATGCCTGCCACAGCTGTCAGGAATACACAAGCGCGGATGAACTCACGCGTGCGGCGCGGCTTGCCGAAGCGCTGATTGTATCAAGGAAGTGACGCAGAATGAAAACGCCTCTGCATTATCAGATGACCGAATACGACTGCGGCCCCATTACGGTGATGAACGCGATCATCTATCTGTTTGAACGTGAGCAGATCCCACCGGATCTCATCCGCAATATCATGCTCTACTGCCTTGATGGCTACGGCGCGGAGGGGGCACCCGGAAAAAGCGGTACGACGCGCGCGGCCATGATGTTCCTCAGCAACTTTCTGTGCAGCTTTGGCCGCACAGGGCAGCTTGAAATCTCCAGCCGCTATCTGTCCGGCAGCTGTGTGCGCGTGAGCCAGAACAGCAGCGTCACCGACTGTCTGCGGCGCGGCGGCGCGGTTGTTGTGCGGCTGTATCTGCTGGAGGACCCGCATTACATCCTTCTGACCGGCGTGGACGAAGAACGTATTTACGCGTTTGACCCGTATCTGCTCGAAGAGCCGCTGCCGGAAAAAGACATTATCGTGACCGACGCACATCCATATCGTTATAACCGCGTCATTCCGTTTTCCTACTTCAACCGCACGGGTCATACCCAATACGCTCTTGGCGAGACAGCCGGCCGCGAGGCCGTTTTGCTGTTCAACACTCACACGGAATTGACCGAAGAAAAAACAATCGAATATATTATCTGATCAAATGCGAACCAAAACGACCGCTTCATGCCGAGACGGTCGTTTTTCTGACCCGTTTATTTCTCCTGCGCATGCAAGCAATAGCTTTGGAACCAGTACAAAACGAAAGACATGACCGCTGACGTGATAAAAGCGGCGCTTGCATCCTGCGCGGGATGTGATAAGATAAAGGAAAAGAAAAAACAAGGAAGCGCATTGCATGGAAAATCAGAAGCTGCCGGAGGGCGTGGAACTTTTTTATACGGACAGGGCCGTTCATCTGACGACAAATGAGGCGCTTATGACCTATCTGCGCCAAAAGGGGAACGGTTCGCTGCCGCTCAGCCGCACGATTCTGGACGGCTATGCCGAAGAGCGCGGCATGCAGCTGCAAATCACGGAACGCTCTATGGCCACAGAACTGTTGATCCACGCATATCTCGACGGGCTCTTTGACCGCTGGGGGCGTGCCGGGAACGCGCATGGGCGTCAAAACGGGAGGCTGTACAAGATGGCAAAACGCCTGAAAAATGCGACTGCTGTGATCGATATGGGGGAGCGCAGCGTCGATACAAACCGATGGGTCTTCGATCTGCTTGCTCCAGGCTACAGAATGCTCTGCGTGCTTTTGGGCAGCAGGGCGTGAGGAGTCTGTATGAACGCATTGACGGAAAAACGATATCTGATGCTGCCAAAGCCAGCGGCCGGTGAGGCGCTTGCTTTGCGGGAGCGGCTGCTTGCTGCGTTGCCGGAGGGCTGCCGCCTGACGTTTGGGTGCATGCAGCAGCTGTATCCGGCCTTGCCGGAGGCAGACTACTGCATCACCGTGACACTCTGCCCAGGTGAGGGCGGGACGGATGTTGTGCGTGTTGAGCCGGGAGACACGACAGAACAAAATTATGGCCTGTGCCTTGATATTGGCAGTACGACCATGCAGATGGAACTCGTCGATCTGCATACCGGGAAAACGCTTGCCGAAGCGGCCTGCACCAACAGCCAGACACAGTTCGGTGCGAATATCCTCGACCGTATTCTGGCTGTGAAGGAAACCCACGAAAGCCTGTACACACTCCAATCGCTGACGCTTGACGATGTGCGGCAGATGATCGGAAGCTGCTGTGCGCAGGCTGGTATCCCGCCGGAAGCCGTTTCGGCCATGACGGTCGGCGGCAACACGACGATGCTGCACTTTTTCCTCGGCTGTGACCCGTGGCAGGTGTTCCAAAGCCCGTATACGCCGGTGTTTTTTGACCCCGGCATCCTGCGTGCGTCCGAACTGGGGCTTCCCATCTCGGGCAATGCGTTCTGTATGCCTGCAATCGCAAACTATCTGGGCGGCGATATTACAAGCGGCCTTCTGATGACCGACCTGGACACGCGGGAGGATCTGGCGCTGTTTCTGGACATTGGCACGAACGGCGAACTGGTCCTCGGCTGCCGGGAGTTTCTGCTCATGGGAGCCGGGGCTGCCGGGCCCGCGCTTGAGGGCGCTGTCAGCAAATCCGGCATGCGCGCCGAGCCGGGCGCGATCTGCAGCATCAAAATCGGCTCCGACAATCGCTTGCGGTATGAGACGATCGGCAATCTTCCGCCGAAGGGCATCTGCGGCTCCGGTATTCTCGATCTGATCGCAGAGGGGTTCCTCTCCGGATGGATCGATTCGGCGGGGAATCTTCAGAAAAGCGCCTCGCCGAACATCCGCGATGTGTGGGACGATATGCGGCAGCGCAATGTTCCAGCCATCATTTACGCCTATGACGGCAAAGTACCGCTCTATTTCACACAGGACGACATCGGGGAGTTCCTGACCTGCAAGGCCGCCGCACATACGATGGTCGCAACGCTTCTGGAAAGCGTGAACGTCAGCCCGTCGGAGATCGGGACGTTTTATCTTGCAGGCGGCTTCGGCACGCATTATAATCTGGAATCCGCGATCACAGTCGGCCTGTACCCTGATCTGCCGCGCGAAAAATTTAAAATCCTCGGCAATTCCTCCCTTGCGGGCGCAAAGCGCCTGCTGCTGGACAAAGGCTGCCGGGCGCGGCTGAATCGGATTCGCGCACTTGCAACCTATGTGCAGTTCGGCGAGATGGAAAAATTCGTGGAAAATATGCAGGCAGCCAGATTCCTGCCGCATACGGACGCGTCGCTCTATCCGAGCGTAAAGCGGCGCTCCGCAAGGCCGTAACATTCAAAGATTCTACCGCAAACAGGCAGAAAGCGCGCCGACTCACGCAGCCGCCCAGCCGCGTGAGTCGGCTTCTTAACAAAGCCTTAACGCGACTGCCTGTTTCTTTTATGCTATTATATACTGGGTGAGGATTCATGGATATGACGCGAAATACAAAGGATCAGGCCTTTTTGGGACGGCTGCGGCAGATATTCCCGTTTTCCTGGCGTGACTGCGGCGTGTGTCTCGGCATACTGGGAGCGGCGGCACTGCTGTGTGCGCTGCTGCGGATGATCGACTCATCTGACGTGTTTGTTGCGCTGATCTTTGAATGCGCGGTCGTGCTTGTCTCGCGCTTCACGGACGGGTATCTGTTCGGACTGCTGGCCTCTGTGATCGGCGTCGTCGGCGTGAACTGGATTTTTACTTACCCCTATATGCAGTTGAACTTTACCATCTCCGGCTATCCGCTTACATTCCTCGTGATGCTGGCTGTCTCCGTTGTGGTCGGTACGCTGACCACACAGATCAAGCAGCAGGAAAAGCTTCGTGCGGAGGCGGAAAAAGAAAAAATGCGCGGCAATCTTCTGCGCGCCGTTTCCCATGATATCCGGACGCCCCTGACCGCCATTGTCGGCGGCATCGATGCGATTCTGGAAAACGGCGATCAGATTTCACCGGAAACGCGTAAGAGTCTGCTGGAGAACATGCGCGATGAATCCAACTGGCTGATCGGAGTGGTGGAAAATCTGCTGTCCGTCACGCGCATGTCCGGCGCATCGAATATTAAAAAGGAATTGGAGGCGGGCGAAGAGGTCTTAGGCGCGGCCTCCATGAAATTCAAGCGGCACTATCCTGCGGTCGAGGTCAGCATCACCGCACCCGATACGCTGCTCATGATTCCGATGGACATCATTCTCGTTGAGCAGGTGCTCATCAATCTGATGGAGAATGCTGTCCAGCACGGCAAAACGACCACAAAAATTGAACTGCGCCTGTCGAGTACTGGTGGCTTCGCTGTTTTTGAGGTCGCGGACAACGGCTGCGGCATTGAAAAGGAACTGCTGCCGCATCTGTTTGAAGGCTATCTCACCCGCGATCACGAGGAAATCTCTGATCAGCGGCGCAATATGGGCATCGGCTTGTCCGTCTGCATGTCCATCGTGCAGGCGCACGGCGGTACGATGCGCGCGAAGAACCGAAAAAAAGGCGGCGCTCTGCTGCAATTTACATTGCCATTGGAGGAAATTAGCCATGAATATCAAAGAGAAGGTTCTTCTAATTGAGGATGAGCGGACGATCCGAAGATTTATGCAGGCAATCCTGACGGCAAACGGCTATGATGTGCTCATGGCCGGCACAGGCGCAATGGCAGATACCATGATCTCGTCGCACTGTCCGGATATCATCATCCTCGACCTCGGCTTGCCGGATATGGACGGCATGACGATCCTCAGAAACGTCCGAAAATGGTCGAAGGTTCCCATTCTGGTCGTTTCTGCACGCAGCCATGAGCGCGATAAGGTCGAGGCGCTCGACGCGGGCGCGGACGATTATCTGACCAAGCCCTTCGGCACGGAAGAACTGCTTGCGCGAATCCGTGCTGCTGTTCGTCATACCAGAACACCAGACGGCGCGACTTCTGTCGCAAATTCGGGTGTGTTTACCGCGGGCGATCTGACGATCGACTATGCCAAGCACCATGTCTATATCGCGGGCCGCGATGCAAATCTCACGCAGAACGAATATAAGCTGGTCGCGCTGCTCGGCCTGCACGCGGGAAAAGTCCTGACGTATGATTATCTTATCAAAGAACTCTGGGGCCCCAGCGCCCGCAGCGACAATCAGATCCTGCGCGTCAACATGGCGAATATCCGCCGCAAAATCGAAAAAAACCCCGCCCAGCCCGCCTACATCTTCACCGAATCCGGCGTAGGCTACCGCATGGTAGAGGGCGATTGAGCCTGCTTTTCATGACGTACTGGCGCGAAACTGACTGAGAGGTTGAGCAGCAGGCAGCGGCAAAAAGCAAAGGTTTTTCGGCGAATTCGTACTGCATGTTCCTGTTTGAATGTAGGGGCCGATGCCCACATCGGCCCATTTGAAAGTTGCAAATTCGCCGAAAGTTTCTGTATAATCGGTACCTTCTGCCGAACCAATGCGGGCATCGGCCCCTGCAGTGACAGCGCGTTTTGCATTGCCTCAAAATGGTTTTCAATCTGCCAGCCGCCGCTTTCTCAAACCGGGAAAGCGGCGGCTGTTTTCTGCTCTGCGGTTCCGCTTGCTTTTTTCTTGGAACTGTGGTATGAAAGAAGAAAACAAATCTGGAGGGATTTCTTATGAAAGTTATGCTTGTAAACGGCAGCCCGCATGAGCATGGCTGCACCGACGCTGCGCTGCGCGAGGTCGCTTCCGCGCTGAATGCGGACGGGATCGACGCCGAAATTTTCTGGATCGGCAATACGCCCATCGGCGGCTGCATCGCCTGCGGCGGCTGTTCTAAGGCAGGCAAATGCGTCTTTGGCGGCTCGGTCAACGACTTTGCCGAAAAGGCAAAGGATGCGGATGGCTTCGTGTTCGGAACGCCTGTCCACTATGCGGCGGCCTCCGGCAATATGACCGCATTTATGGACCGCCTGTTCTATTCCGCGCCGAAGGAAACGTTCTGTCGAAAGCCCGCCGCCGTCATTACATCTGCCCGCCGCGCAGGCACTACGACCGCCTATGAACAGCTGCTCAAATACCCCGGCATCACGGAAATGCCCATTGTTTCCTCCTGCTATTGGAACAACGTCCACGGCTCCAAGGCCGAGGATGTTCAGCAGGATGAAGAGGGCGTGCGCATCATGCGCGTTCTGGGACACAACATGGCATGGCTCCTGCGCTGCATCGAGGCAGGCAAGGCCGCAGGCGTTCCCAATCCACGCAAGGAGCCGCTTGCAAAAACGAATTTTATCCGGTAAAAACTGCACAAACTAATGCAACGCAAGCTTGAAAGGAGTGCAGCGCAAGATGTGTACTGCGATCACATATCAGACAAAGCAGCTTTATTTTGGCCGGACGCTGGATTATGAATGCAGCTACGGCGAACAGGTGACGGTTACGCCGCGGAATTACCCGTTCGATTTCCGTCACGCAGGCCCGGTGCATACGCACTATGCCATGATCGGCATGGCCCATGTGGCGGATGGGTATCCGCTTTATTACGACGCTGTCAACGAAAAGGGCCTGTGCATGGCGGGACTGAATTTTGTCGGCAACGCCGTGTACGCGCAGCCAAAGCCGGACAGGACGAACATTGCGCAGTTTGAATTCATCCCATGGCTGCTGGGGCGCTGCGCGTCCGTCGCGCAGGCGCGGACGGAACTTTCTAAACTCAATCTGACCGGAACGCCGTTCAGCGCCGCTCTGCCTGCCGCGCAGCTGCACTGGCTGATTGCCGATCAAAAAGAGGCTGTCACCATTGAGTCTGCCGCAGACGGCCTGCACGTTTATGAAAATCCCGTCGGCGTTCTGACCAATAACCCACCGTTTGAGCAGCAGCTGTTCAACCTGAACAACTATATGCAGCTTTCGCCCAAACAGCCGGAGAACCGCTTTTCGGAATCGCTGCCGCTGCACTGCTATAGCCGCGGCATGGGCGCGCTCGGCCTGCCGGGCGATCTGTCGTCCATGTCACGCTTCGTCCGCGCGGCGTTCACAAAGCTGAACGCCGTCTCCGACGGCACAGAGCAGGGGAGCGTCAGTCAGTTCTTCCACATTCTCGGAGCTGTGGAGCAGCAGCGCGGCTGCTGTGAAGTAGCGGAAGGGCAATATGAGCGCACGATCTACACGTCCTGCTGCAATGCGGACATGGGTGTCTATTATTATTCCACCTATGATAACCGCTGCCTCACAGCAGTCGATCTGCACAGGGAAGATCTCGACGGCAGTACGCTTGCTGCCTATCCGCTTGTAACAGAGCAGCAGATTCTCTGGCAGAACCGCAGGTGAAGCAAAGATTTAGATGTATCTGGTAAGAGCGGGGCACCGCCCCTGCCAACTGTGTCCTGTTTTGCCGCTTTTGCGCAGAACGAACGCGGCCGCCCAAAATCGGGCGGCCGCGCTGTTCTTTTATTTTGTACCTGGATACAGGCACTCGATGTTATGGTCTGCGAAATAGTCGAGCCATGCTTTGCTGGGGACGGCGTTGGTCACAACGGTGTCAAATGCGTCCAGCGGCGCGATATCGATGAATGAGACTTTGTCGAATTTGCTGCTGTCGAGGATCAGGATCCGCTTTTTTGCGCAGCACAGCATGGACTGCTTTGTTTGCGAATGGAACTCGGAGGAGTCCGTAACGCCGGATTCCAGATCGATTCCCTTGCAGCTCATCACGGCCTTGTCAACATGATAGCGCCGCAGCGACTGCTGTGTCTGGTCGCCCACAAGTGCCAGCGACTCTGGCTTAAGCCGCCCACCGGTCAGAATGATTGTCCAGCCCTCAACGCCGCTCAACTCCACAACCAATTCGACCGAGTTCGTGATGACGGTCAGACCCTTTTTCTCCTTGAGTTTTTTTGCCAGATATAAGGATGTTGAGCTGTCGTCGAGCATCAGATGGTCGCCGTCCTCAATGAGACGGCTGGCAATGGCAGCGATCTGATTTTTTGCATCCACGTTGGTCTTGTTCCGGATGGTATAGGACAGGTCTGTCTTCGTGCTGTTGCCGAGAATCGCACCGCCGTAGGTCTTGGTGGCGTAGCCCTCCTTTTCCAGCTTGTCCAGATCGCGGCGAATTGTTTCCTCTGTAACGTGATAATACTCGGCAAGGTCGCTGACAAGTACACGCTGTTCCGCGCGCAGCTTGTCCAGAATTTCATTTTTCCGCTCAATAGCCAGCATGCCGGAATCCCTCTACTTTCCTGTGGCAATCCCACATAAAACAACATTAGTATAACACGGAAGATTTGGGAAAGCAAGGGCTGCACCGCACAATTCAGCGCGCTTCGGCGGAAAAGATCCGTCGAAGCGCGCCGACGCATTTGTGCGGTGTTGCCCGAGATAAGCTTTTTGCGGGATGGAAGAAAAAGTTGTGAAAAGCAGCCGATTCCGCTTGAAAATTGCGGCGCTATCTGTTAAATTAAAAAAGTCGAATTATGTAAATCAATGTCGAAGCTGGAGCGTTTGTGCCATGGTCTTTTCCAACCTGATTTTTCTGTATCTGTTTCTGCCGGTCTGTCTGATTTTTTACTTTCTCTGCCAGAATATCCGCGCCAAAAATGCGGTGCTGATTGTATTCAGCCTGATTTTTTACGCGTGGGGTGAGCCGGTCTATCTGCTTCTGATGCTCGCCTCCGTTGCAGTCAACTGGGGCTTTGGGCTGCTCATCGAACGCAGGCGGAAAAAGGTCTTCCTGATTCTGGCGCTGGTATTGGATCTCGGCTGTTTGGCAGTTTTCAAATATGCAGGCTTTTTTGTGGAAAACCTGAACGCACTCTTCCGGATTTCGCTGACCGTCCCGCAGATTCCGCTGCCCATCGGCATTTCCTTCTATACCTTTCAGGCGCTTTCCTATACGGTCGATGTTTGGCGCGGTGATGTGCCGGCGCAGCGCTCGTTTGCAAAGCTTCTGCTTTATATCTCACTTTTCCCGCAGCTGATTGCCGGGCCCATCGTCCGCTATTCGGACGTTGCCGCGCAGATTGATGACCGGCAGTTCGACGCCTCCGAGGCGTTTTACGGCGCGACGCGTTTCTGCGTGGGCCTTGCAAAAAAGGTGCTTCTGGCCGACGCGGCGGGCAAGGTCGCCTCGCAGATTCTGGACGGCAGTCTCGCATCCTCGACGACGGTCGCAGCGTGGCTCGGCATTCTTCTGTATACATTTGAGATTTATTTTGATTTCTCCGGCTATTCCGATATGGCCATCGGCATGGGGCGCATCTTCGGCTTCAAATATATGGAGAACTTCCGCCTGCCGTATACCGCGAAGTCCATCACCGATTTCTGGCGTCGCTGGCACATCTCGCTCTCCTCCTTCTTCCGCGATTACGTCTATATCCCGCTGGGCGGCAAGAAAAAGCACCGTCTGCTCAACATGGCGATCGTCTGGGCGCTGACGGGCATGTGGCACGGCGCAAGCTGGAACTTTGTGCTCTGGGGGCTGTACTTCTTCGTGATCCTCGCGATTGAAAAGCAGCTGGGAGAAAAATCGCTGCGTCGCGTGCCGTATCTGCTGCGCAGGCTCGGCACGATGCTGCTGATCATCTTCGGCTGGAACATTTTCTATTACACCGACATGACGCGGCTCGTACAGAACTTCGGCGTGATGTTCGGGCTTTACGGCGCGGGCTTTTCCAATGCGCAGGCCGGTATTCAGCTGACGAACAATCTGCCGCTGCTGCTCCTCTGCGCCATCGGTGCAACGTCTATCCCACGCAATCTCGGCAATCTCCTCGGCGGTGTGTGCGCGCAGGGCGGAAAAAAGAGCGGGCAGATCATCTATGCCGCCGTCTCGTTCGTGTTTGACGCAGCGCTGCTCGTGCTGTCTACGATTGCGCTGGTCGGCTCGACCTATAACGCATTTCTGTATTTCCGGTTCTAAGGAGGCGGGCTTATGAAAAAAATATATACGGCGCTTCTGCTGGTTCTGCTTACTGCCATGTTCTCCGTTGGGGTCTATTCGCTGGCCGACTATGACGCGACAGGCTCTGCATCCGAAAAGCGCGAGTTCATCAAGCCGGAATTTTCCGTGAAAGCACTGCTGGACGGGACATATATCCCCGCGCTGGAGCGGTATTATTCCGATACCTTCCCGGGACGCGAATCGCTGCTGAAGGCGAACCGGACGCTCAATAAATTCTATTATTATTCCGGCAGCGGTGAAGACAGCGTTCTGATTCTCAATCAGAGCGACTCCGCCGCACAGGGCGGCGAATCGCTCGATGCCGTGCAGAAAGCAAACGGACAGTCCCCGCAGCCGGAACAGCCGACATCTGCACAGCCGGAAACGACAACGGAAGCCCCAGCTGAGCCGGTGCAGGTGCCGACCGATACGGCCGGTGCGCCGCAGACGCCTGAAATGCCCGAACAACCGGAGGAACAGCCGGAGCAGCCAGAGACTGACCCTGAACTCGATACGCCGGAGGAATCCGACGCCAGTTATGCGGGGTCTGTGGTCGTCGTAGGCAACCGCGCGATGGAAATTCCCACGCGGTTGGATGATCTGATCACCAGCTACGCCGGTGCGGTCGGTAATCTGGCCGCCGCCATGGGCCCAGACGTGCGCACGATCTCGCTGATCCCGCCGAACGGCGGCGAATTTTACTCGCCTGAGAGTCTGCACACCGGTGAGCACAGCCAAAAGGACATGATCGACTTCTGCTACAGCCAGATGGATGACAAGATTATCACGGTCGATGCTTATTCCAAGCTTCGCAGCCACACGGACGAATATATTTATTTCCGCACTGACCACCACTGGACGCAGCTGGGCGCGTATTACGCCTACACCGCCTTCTGTGAGGCTGCGGGCTTTGATGCCGTTCCGCTGGATCAGTTCCAGACGGGCCGCTACGACATCTTCCTCGGCTCCATGTACGGCTTTACCGAGGGTTATCCGCAGAGCGAGGTTTTGAAGCAAAACCCAGACTATCTGGAATACTATCTGCCCATCGCCGACACTCATGCGCGGTATTACGCGGATGGGAATCTCGAAAGCGGCACACCGGTGAGCGTCGTGTATACAGAACTGGACGATTCGGTTTCCAATAAATATCTCTGCTTCATCGGCGGCGACACGCCCATCTGCATTGTCGAAAGCGACGTGCCTGGGCCAACGTGCATCGTGCTGAAGGAGTCCTACGGCAACGCGTTCGTGCCGTTCCTCACGAGCCATTATGGACGCATCATCGTCATCGATCCGCGCGAATTCAACCGCGACGGCAAGCCGACTTTGAATCTGACTGAATTTGCCGCCGATCAGGGTGTGGATGATCTGATCGTCATCAACTATCCCTATATGATCAACAGCAAGGCGTTCATCCGCTATCTGAACGCACTTGCCGGCGTACAATAAAATTTATGAGGTGAACATTATGGAATACCGGAAGCTGCCCCACGGGAGCGAGCGGATCAGTGTGATCGGCCTAGGAACCTCTGTTGTTGGAGAACACTCCGTTCAGAACGTCGTGGAGACGGTGACGTTCGCGCTGGACAGCGGTGTCAACTATATCGATCTTGCAGGCGGTCACGCCGCTATTTTCCCCGGCATCGGCGAAGCCCTTGCCGGACGGCGGAAGGACGCGTATGTACAGCTGCATTTCGGCGCGGACTATACCTCCGGCGAATACGGCTGGAACCCGACGCTGGACGGCGTCAAAAAATCCGTCGCATGGCAGCTGGAGCAGTTGAAAACAGATTATATTGACTTTGGCTTCATGCACTGTCTGGATGAGATCGGTGATCTGGAGGATTATGAGCGAAACGGTATTCTGCACTATCTGCTTGACCTGAAGGCGCAGGGCGTTGTGAGGCACATCGGACTGTCCACCCACGCGCCGAAGCTGGCAAACCGCGTGCTGGATATGGGAATTCTCGATATGATGATGTTCTCCATCAATCCGATGTATGACTACGGCCACGGAGAATTCTCCATCGGCAGCGCTTCCGAGCGCTACAGCCTCTATACCCGCTGCGAAAAGGAGGGCGTCGGCATCTCTGTCATGAAGCCGTTCAACGCAGGCCAGCTGCTCGACGCGAAAAAATCCCCGTTCGGACAGGCGCTCACGCCCGCGCAGTGCATCCAGTACGCGCTCGACCGCCCCGCCGTCCTGACCGTCATGCAGGGGGCAGCCAATGTGGAAGAACTGAAGCGCAATCTGTCCTATCTTGATGCAAGCGCGCAGGAGCGGGATTATTCCGTCATCGGTTCCTTCACACCGAAGGACATGAAGGGTACATGCGTGTATTGTAAGCACTGTCATCCCTGTCCTGCGGGGCTGGATATCGGCCTCATCAACAAATATTATGATCTGTCCCGGCTGGGAGACATACTGGCGAAGGAGCACTATCTGACGCTCGAAAAGACCGCCTCTGACTGCCTGCAATGCGGTCACTGCAACAGCCGCTGTCCCTTCTCCGTTGACCAGATGGCCCGGATGGAAGAGATTCAGAAATATTTCGGCAGATAACGTCCGCACTGCAATCTACGCATAATCTTGGTAGGGGCGAAGCAGAGTTCCGCCTCTACCAACTGCGGTTGAGTTGATGCTTTCGGACAAAGAAAGGAGCCGCTATGCGTTTAATGCTGCCTGACCGTGAGATTCTTGTCCGGACGATTCGCATCCCTACGGCGCACGGGAGTATCCCGGCGCTGCTGCTCTCGCTGCGCACTGCGACAGACAATGCCACCGGCGTTTTGTGGCTGCATGGCGGCGGATACGCGGTCGGGATGAAGGAAATGGTGCATATGTCCCGTGCCGTTGGGCTGGTGAAGCGCTTCGGCGTGGTCGTGCTTGCGCCGGGATACCGTTTGTCGCTGCAAGCGCCGTATCCTGCGGCGATGGACGATTGCTATGCGGCGCTTCTGTACCTGAAGGAACACGCCGCCGCGCTGGGCGTCCGCTCCGACCAGATCATGGTGGGCGGTGAAAGCGCAGGCGGAGGGCTGTGCGCCGCCGTCTGCATCCGTGCGCGGGACACGGGCGAGGTTAATGTGGCATTTCAGATGCCGCTCTACCCGATGCTCGACGACCGCGACACGGAAACCTCCCGCGAGAACCACGGCAGGGTCTGGAACACGCGCCGGAACCATCTTGCATGGCGGCTGTACCTACGCAGAACGCCGCTCAAATTTCCTGTCAGCAGGTGCTGGGAAGCTATGCCGTGCGGTTTGAACGATAAAAACCAGCGGCCCGTAGAGAGGTGTTCCCCCTCCACGGGCCGCTTTTTATCATGCACACACCCAAAGCCTCCTCTTGCCGCGCCCCGCGCGGTAAGAGGAGGTGGCATTTGCGGAGCAAATGACGGAGGGGATTTGTTTTAAGTTTCAGAGTGCTCCAAAATATGACACGTTCGTATCCCTTCAGGCCCTTCGGTCCAGCTTCCCTTGTGCCCAAGGGAAGCCTTGGACTTAACGTTCCGCCAGCAGTGCCGCTGCCTTTCTGGCGACGATGATCTCCTCATCGGTGTGGACAGTGAAGACGCGGACGGGGGCATCTTCCATGGAGATATCCATTCCGGCGATCGCCATGCGGTTTTTGAAGCCGTCAAGGCGGACACCCAGGAATTCCAGCCCCTCCAGACTCAGCGCCCGCACAAGCGGGCTGTTGAGGCCGATGCCGCCTCCAAAGACAATGGCGTCCAGTCCGCCCATGACGGCGGCGTATGCGCCGATGTATTTTTTGATCGAATAGCAGTATGCGCGGATGGCCAACTCCGCGTCCTCATTTCCTGCCTCAGCCGCTGCCTGCACGTCGCGCAGATCGCGCCCAACGCCGCCGGACATGCCGTAAAGGCCGCTTTTTGTCTGGAGCATCTGCTTGACCTCTTCCAGCGTCATGCCGCAGGATTCGACCAGATAGAAGATGATATAGGGGTCAATATCGCCGCAGCGATTGTTGTGCATCGTGCCGCATTGCAGCGTCAGGCCGAGCGAAGTATCGACTGATTTCCCGTTTTTGACGGCACAGATGCTTCCGCTGCCGCCTAAGTGACATACAACGAGCCGCAAATCCTCCCGTTCCATTCGCTCCTGCGTCCACTTGGTCAGATATTCAATGGATGCGCCGTGGAAGCCGTTGCGGCGGATGTCATATTTGCGCGAAACCTCAATCGGGATGGAATAATAGTACGCCTCCGGCGGCATAGTGCGGTGGAACGCTGTTTCAAACGCGCCGATGAGCGGCGTGCCGGGCAGCAACGTGCGGAACTGCCGGATGGCAGCCAGATACGGCGGGTTGTGCGCAGGCGCGATGGAACTGAATGCCTCCATTTTGGAAAGCACATCGTCCGTCAGGTACTGCACGCCGCTCACGCCCTTGGCCAGTACGACCTTGAAGCCTACGCAGTCCAGTGCGGCCAGATCGGGAAGAACGGTGTCGGTCAGCTGACTCAGCATGCGCGCAATGGCCTCGCGCTGCGTTGGGAAGGCGGCGCTTTCCTCGACAAGTGTACCGTTTTTATGCGTTTTGGCGTAAAAACGACCATCGCCCGCGCCGACGCGCTCAACTCCGCCGGAGGCCAGAACAAGTTCCTCCGGCATACGGAACAGCTGATATTTCAGGGACGTACTGCCGACGTTGCAGATTAGAATATTCATAGTTTGCTCCTTGTTTTTTTCTATACTGTAGCAGATGGAGCGGAAATTATCAATACACCGGAGAAACCAGAATTCTATGCGGCAGTACAATATATGCACGATCTTGGTAGGGGCGGGGCTCTGCTCCGCCCGGCTGGATGCAGCTGTTCTACAGAAATCTTCGGCAAATTCGCATGCACCTGCATATTCGTTTGTAGGGGCCGATGCCCACATCGGCCCGTTGGGAAGTTGCGAATTCGCCTAGGATTTTCGTAAAATCAGTGCCTTCTGCGTGGGCCGATGTGGGCATCGGCCCCTACAGGGTGCTCTGCTGATCCGCAGCTTCCCCGTCCCCGGAGGCGAGGGTGTAGAGGCCGCTGAGATACGCCCATGTCGTCTGGTCAATCTCGCCGGTCTGCGGAAGCGCGGCCAGTCTTTGCAGCCATTTGACTGCCGCAACCGAGGGCGCGTCATGAACGCCGGTCACGGTAAGCGCGGGCACGTTAGCATAAAAGCGTGCAAGCGACTGGAGCATCGATTGGATGAGAAACAGATGCGAGTTCCGGCTGCCTGCGGCAAGCACACGGTTCGGCGTCCAGCGGACCGCGACCGGTGCGGCAGGCAGGACCGACGGACTCTGAACAGTATAGATTGCAACGAGTTTATTCCATGTTGTGTTGTCGGTTTCGCCGGTGACGGGCAGACCGTTCTGCCGCTGGAATTCACGGACGGCCTGCACGGTGTTTGGTCCGTAAATGCCGTCCGGCACGAGTTTCAACAACGTCTCGTCTGCGTGTGCGAGGGTTCGGAGCATCGTCTGGAGGCTCCGGATGGGCTGGCCGACGTAATTGGACGGTGTATTCATACGCTGCGTACCTCCCTGTCCTGCATGCCGGATTTGAGCGTCATTCCCGGAAACTGCACAAAGCGCGTGGACTGTGCATGCTGCAGCAGAAACTGCATGCCTGCCAGATCAGATGCGCTCTGCGCGTCCGGCGTGCCGGTCGGAGTGCTTCCGGTCAGACGCTGGAAGACTGCGAGGCTCCGCTTCGTCTGCGCGTCCAGCTTTCCAGACCGCTTCGGCGCGTCCAACTCCGGAAAGGCTGCGGCAGCGGCGATTAACTGCTCCTGCAGATCGGCCTCTGTCACAGCCATCGGCGGGCGCGTGAAGGGGAAAAGCGCTTCGTTTCCGAAAACGGTTGTCTCAATGCCTGCAAACTGAGAATAGATGCTGTCCCAGGTTGCACGGTCAACTGTGCCTGTCTCTGGCAGATTGTAAGCGCGCTGGAATGTCGTGACGGCTTGTGTAGTCGTGTCGCCGAATACACCGCTGACCGGCGGCTCGTGCACGGCGGAATTGAATTGGGAAACAACGGACAACATATATTGCAGATGCGTCACCTTTGCACCCTGCTCGCCGGGAAGAATCTGCTCAGGGTATTCCCACGAATAGCCGTAGAACGTCTGCCCAAGCGATTGCAGTTCGCCCAGCTTGAGAACTGCCGTATAGAGCATTACGATCGTGTACCATGTCGCGCGGCCCACAATGCTGTCAACCGTCAAAGAAAATATGGACTGGAACGAACGCACGGCGTTTTCCGTCGCTTCTCCGAATATGGCATCAACGGGAACTTTGGGAATGGCGGGATAGTTTTGTGAAATGCGGTTGAGCGCGACCTGCAGAAATGACACATTGACGCCGATATCGCCCCGCCGCACAGGACTGCCAGGGTAGGATTCCTGCAGATTCTGCACGGGCGCGTTCGTCACAAGTTCCACGTCCTCCCCATAATATGTACGCAGAATATCGATAGAGTTTGCTCCGTCCTGCGCCAGATACTGTGAACCCCACTGACTCAGGCCCTGACAGGTGACCGTCACACCGTTGCAGAATTTTGCTGCCAACGGCTCGACAAAGCCCTGCTTCCGGAGATAATCCGTGAACAATTCGTCAACCAACTCGGAGATATTGTCATAGATGTTGCGGCCATTGATGAATTTCTGGTCGATTGCCGTTGAAGACGTAATATCGAATGGATATCCGCGGCTGCGGTAATATTCGGTGTAAATCCGGTTGAGGGCGAACGAGATGATTGCCAGCGCGTTTGCGCGCAGCGCGGCAGGCTCCCACGTCGGGTAGACTTCGCTGGACAGGACGTTTTTCACATAGTCGGAAAACGACACCGTTACGTTTTCAGCACTCGAATTCGGCGAGCCGAGATGGACAGTGATGCTTTCGGGGATATACGGGGCGATCGTCGCCAAGAAACTACCTCCTTTACAAGTCTTGCGCCTGCGATGGAATATCGAATTCCTGCGTCTGCGCGTAGTTGTCCGGCAGCGTCGGCGTCGGGATGAGTACAATCTGCTGCAGGGTCTGGATGCCAGGGAAGACCTGCGCGTTGTGAATGAATACGCGGTCATAGCCTGCATGTTCTCCGCGCAGATCGACAAGGGCGTAGGGCGTCTCGGCGGTCTGCCGCGTCTGACTGTCGGACGCCGGGGGTGTTGGGACGTCAAAGGGCTCGGTAAAGCCGTCGTAATTCGTCATGCGCACGGCCAACAGTTCCTGCCTGCCGTCCGGCAATTCGCGTGTAATGGTGAGCGTCGAGCCCGGAATGGGGATCTGTGCGGCCGACGTCACGATCTGCGCGGTTACGGTTCCGTATTCCTGCATCATGCTGCCTCCTTTTTTGCTTTCAGCCGTTAGCATATGCGGCAAATACAGATTTTGTGCATGAATGCGGGCCATGCGGCGGATACTATGGATAAAAGAGTAAGGGAGCGGATCAGAATGAACATGTCTCCAAAGGAATACAACCGCTATGTGGCGCGGCTGGCTAAAAAATCGCCGCTGGGAAAGGATCTGCTGAACAGCTTTCTGATTGGCGGCCTCATCTGCGTGATTGGCCAGCTGATCCTGAACGGCTACACCGCGCTGGAACTGTCCGAGCAGGATGCGGCAGCGGCGACCTCGGTCAGTCTCGTGTTTTTAAGTGCCGTGCTGACGGGCCTGAGCGTCTATGACGATCTGGCAAAAATTGCGGGCGCCGGAACGCTCGTGCCAATCACTGGCTTCGCAAACGCGGTCGTCTCGCCTGCAATCGAGTTCAAAGCCGAGGGCTTCGTCACCGGCATGGCGGCCAAAATGTTCATCATTGCTGGTCCTGTCATTGTCTACGGCACGGTCGCCAGTGTTCTTTACGGCATCATTCTGGTGATTTTCGGCGGTTAGCTATCTCTTTGCGCGTAAAGCAGCCGGTTTCCCATCTGGCGGGAAACCGGCTGCTGTGTGTTATGCGGGCTTTGTGTGCAGTTGATCAGCCTGCGAGATAAGCGTTCATCTGTTCGTTGGCGGCGTCAACGAAGGTGTTGATTCCGGCAGCCTCGAGTTTAGAAAGGAACTCGGGCAGGACGTCGTCGGGGTTGACTGCACCGCTCATGAGGTTGAAGGCGTACTCGGCCCAGACGTTGGCCAGAGCGGCTGCTTCCGTCTCGCAGACAGAGGAGTCGAAGATGAAGCCGCCGTAGGGGAGGGTCTCTGCCGCGTCATAGTACGCGGAGAAGCGCTGCCAGAAATCGGCGCCCTGGTCGCTGGTCGGCGGGAGGATCCGCACATTGCCGACGCCGTTCGTCCACGGAGAATAGGTCGCACGGGCATCGTCGATGAAGGTGATGGTGCCGTCGTCGTTCTTGTTGTAGGTGAAGCCTTCCACGCCATAGTTGACATAGGTCATAACGACGGGGTCGGTGTTCAGGAGATTCAGGAACTGCAGGGCCTTATCCGGGTTCTTGGACGTGGCGGAGATGGCCATCATCGCGCCCTGACCGGAGGTGCAGTCCATGTAAGCGGCGGTCGCCGGGACCATGCGCACGTCAATGCCGCGGGCCTTGGAGAAGTCCAACTCACAGCCGAAGGCGTAGGACTGGGTGCAGAACAGGTAGTCGCCGGTGGACTGGCAGGCGGTGCGGTAGTCGTTTGCAGTGGCGACGGACTGGCAGCTCGGGGAGATGAAGCCCTTCTGCGCATAGTAATAGGTGCGGTCGGCGAACTTCTTGAATTCGTCGGTGGCAAACTTGTTGACGATGGTGCTGCCGATGTCCTTGGACGGATGCTCGGCGTCATAGTAGTAGGACAGGACGTTGCCGCCGTTGAGGTCGCCGGTCACGATGGAGGTGTGGGTCACAAGGCGTTCGAGAACGGCCGGCTCGATGAGCAGCGGATAGAAATCGCCGCCCTTGGCGTCCTTGGCCTTCTGGAGCATTTCTTCATATTCATCGGAGTAATAGTCAAGGCCTGCCGCGCAGACTGCATCGACATCGTAGCCGAGTTCAGCCAGCAGCGTACCGTTGACGTCCCAGCAGTTCTGGGTTGCGGTGTCCTTCAGGCCGGGAACGGCGTAGATGCCCATGCCGTCAAGGCCGTTGGTGCGGGCGCATTCCCAGATGCCTTCGGGGATCGTGGCAAGCAGTTCAGGTGCGTCCTTCTCCAGCATATCGTCGAGTTTGACCCAGTAGCCGTCGCGGGCGTACTTGTTGTACTCGTCGGCAGACCAGTTGCAGGTAAAGTAAATGTCAACATCGTCACCGCCGGCCAGAGCCGTGACGGTGCTGGTGTCGAAATCGCCCCAGGTGCCCCAGATCGGATCGAGCGTGACACCAATCTTCTCATTGAGGTATGGATTCAGTTCGGCCATGACCTTTTCGGAAGCTTCCGGGGTTACGTTGCTGCCGTGGAACCAGATCTTGATGGTGACAGACTCTGCCGTGTCAGTAGCGTCGGCAGGCGTCTGCTCGGTCGTTTCGGTGTTGGTTGTGTCAGCAGGGGCCGGGTCGTCAGTCTTTGCCGGGGCTTCCTTCGTCGCGCACGCGGCGAGGCCAAGCACCATGATGAGAGCCAGAAGAAGTGCAAGGACTTTTTTCATTTGATGATTCCTCCATTTTAAAATTTTTTCACTCTATACCAAAACAGCAATTACGCTGATTCAGCCCTTAACGGAGCCGATCGTCAGACCGGCAACAATGTAGCGCTGGAAGAAGGGATACGCGCAGGCGATGGGAACGACGATCATCACGACCAGCGCCATGCGCAGCGTCTGGTTCGGCGCCCGCTGGGCTTCCATGATGGCGGCGGTGCCCATTTGTCCGATCATGCGGTTGAGATATTCAACGTTGTTCTGCAGTTCCATCAGAAGCGCCTGCAGAGGCTGGAGCACTTTGTTCTGCCGGATATACAGGAGCGACTGGAACCAGTCGTTCCAATAAGCCAGCGCATTCAAAAGCGCGATAGTTGCAATGCCGGGCTTGGCGATGGGCAGGACAATGCGGAAGAGCGTCGAATATTCGCCGCTGCCGTCGATGGTGGCCGCTTCGATCAGTTCCAGCGGGACAGAACTTTTGAAAAAGGTCCGCATGACAATGATATTGAAGGGACTGACCAGCAGCGGAACGATGAGTGCGGCGTAATTCTCGCTCAGGCCGAGCACCTGCTTAGAGATGATATACGTCGGGACAAGACCGCCGCCGAAAAGCATGACGAAGAAGCTGAAGAAGTTGAAGAAATTGCGGTATTTGAAATCCGGACGGTAGAGCGCGTAGGAATACAGGACGCAAATCAGGGTGCTCAAAACCGTACCGATGCCGGTAATGAGGACGCTGTTGAAGAATGAGCGCCAGATCTGCGGCAGCTTTTCAAACGCGTAGGCGTAGGTGTCCGTGCTCCACGCCATGGGCCAGAAGGAATAGCCGATGGTGCGGATGGATTCCTCCGAGGAGAAGGAAATGATCACGACGAAGATGAACGGGATGATGCAGCACAGGCTGAACAGGGCAAGGACAACGTTCATGACGGCCTCTGTGCCCGCGCTGACGGAATTGAGACGGTGATTTTTCTGTTTCATCAGGCTGCACCTCCTTAGAACAGGGTACTGTCGGAGTCGATCTTCTTGACGACGGCGTTTGCGCCGATGATGCAGATAAACCCGACGATGTTTTGAAGCAGACCTGCCGCCGTGCTCTGGCCGATGTTGCCGGTGTTCATGAGGACACGGTAGATATAGGTGTCGATGACCTGCGTGACGGAGAACAGTGCGCCGTTCTGCATCGGGACATTCCAGAACAGGCCGAAGTCAGCGTTGAAGATTTTGCCAACGTTCAGAATGAACAGAATCGCAATCATCGTGCGCAGATTCGGGAGCGTTACATGCAGGATCTGCTGCCATTTGCTTGCGCCGTCGATGGCGGCGGCCTCGTATTGCGTCTGGTCGATGCCGGTGATGGCCGCGAGATACAGAACCGTGGAATAGCCGACGTTCTTCCAGAGGTTTGCGAACACGATGATATATGGCCACGGACCGGGCGTTGTGTACCAGGAGACGGCGGTTTCGCCCGCTGCGCGCTGAGCCATGGGAATAAGGCCGTACTGCGCATCGATGAACGCGTTCAGGAAATAGCTGACGACGACCCACGACAGGAAATACGGGAAAAACATCAGCGTCTGATATGTCTTGGCGACGAATTTCTTGGAAAGTTCGCTCATCATAACGGCAAACGCAACGGGAATGATCACGCCCAGAATGATGAACACGATGTTGTAGGCTAGCGTGTTGCGGATCATGACCCACGAATCGCCGGTGGTAAACAGGAACTTGAAATTGTCGAGGCCGACCCATTTGCTGTGGATGAGGTTATTGAGGAAGGTCGGGTCCTTGGGATAGATTTTGTAATTCTTGAACGCGAGGATGATGCCGCCCATCGGCAGATACCGCAGAAGCAGCAGCCAGAGCGCACCGGGGGCCACCATGCTCAGGAGCATCAGCGTCTTCTTCGCCTTGCTGAACCGTCCGCTGGCGCGCAGATCAGGCACACGCTTTGGTTTCCGGGTTTGCTGCATGAGAATGCCTCCTGTCTTGCTGATATGGAAAGCTGCACAAACCGGACGCAGCTCCTTCGTATTTTCTTATTCTATTCTACCAGTCGATTCGCATTTGGTCATTTACTGCGCTTGCCCTTTTTTGCATCTGCTTGTCAACTTCCGGCAAGCAGGCAGCAACAATATATGAAATTTGATATATCAATCTTTCTACATATTGCCGTTCCGGGATACGGATTGGCATTCTTGCTTTCGTATGCGATAGAATAGAAACATAAAAACGGCTATTGGGAGGTATGGATTTATGGAACTTCTGAACGGAAAAACCGCCGTCGTGACCGGCGGTACACGCGGGATCGGGCTGGCAATCGTCCGGGTATTTCTACAGAACGGCGCGAAGGTCGCACTGTGCGGCAGCCGGATGGAGACAGCAGAAAAGGCTGTGACTGCGCTGAAAGCAGAAAACGCAGACTGGCCCGTCATTGGCCTTGCGCCGGATCTGACGGACTTTAACGCAGTACAGGCCGCGATCCAGACGGCATGCGAGACGTTCGGCGGCGTTGATATTCTGGTCAACAACGCGGGCATCTCGGCGCGGGAGCCGCTGGCCGCTTACAAGCCGGAGGATTTCAAGAAAATCATGGACTTGAACGTCACCGCCGTCTTTAACGGCTGCAAGGCTGTCGAGCCGCTGATGCGCAAAGCCGGGCACGGCTGCATCATCAACACAAGCTCGATGGTCAGTCTGTACGGACAGCCCAGCGGCGTTGGGTATCCGGCAAGTAAATTCGCCGTCAACGGTTTGACGAAAAGCCTTGCGCGGGAACTTGGTCCGGCGGGGATCCGGGTCAATGCCGTCGCGCCGGGTGTGACCCGGACGGATATGGTCGCCGCGCTGCCGGAGGAGTTGGCCGCGCGCATTTCCGCCCCTATCCCGCTTCGGCGCATCGGAGAGCCGGAGGAGATCGCAAATGTGTTCCTTTTCCTTGCAAGCGACCTTGCAAGCTATGTGACCGGCGCGGTCATCAGCGTTGACGGCGCTGCGCAGACGTAAAAAATGCCCCAAGCCGCCGGTCCTTGCAGAGCCGGCGGCTTGGGGTTGGTGTATGGAGGATGATTGTTGGTTATTCGCCGCTGAGATTTTCCGTTACGAACAGGTCGATCACGTTGTCGATGGTCTGCGCGTCGGCACTCGCGTCGATGCCGGCAGAGAGCCAGTAGGCATACGGGCCGGTGAAGTATTTCTGCAGCGCGTCAAGATCGCTGCCGTAGCGGAACTCAATATGATAGGTCGAAGCCATCGTGTCGTCGCGGAAGAGCAGATAGGTAAATTCGCCCGCATCGTCGGTGGACTGGTATACATCGCAGGCAAACGACGGGTCGATCTCCTGTCCGTTATAAACCATCGTTTCGCCGTCGCCGACCTTGTATTGGCCGAGATAGGTATAGGTGTGTGTCTGCGAAGAACCGTCCGTCAGCGTGATCGTAGCGGTATCACCGGAGAAGGTAAAGGTCTTTGCGCCGTTGATGTACCAGCAGTCAAAGCCGACAAGTTCCTGGGAGGTATAGGCATCAACAGCCTCCTGACCATAGATATCACGGCTGATGTAACTCTTGAGATACGAAGCAGCCTCTGCCGCACCGTCTTCGCCGACGATTGCGGCGCATTTTTCCGTCCAAACGCCGTCATAGTCGGCGCTGAGGATCACATCGAACAAATTGGCATAGGTCGTGCCGTTTTCACCGGCGATTTCCGGGAAGATACCAAAATCGGCTGTCTCGGCAGGCGCATCCGTGGTCTCGGCAGGCGCTTTTTGGCAGGCAGACAGGCAGAATACAAGAACAAGCCCAAGAAGCAGGGCGATCAGGCGGGTCTTTGTTTGCATAGGGAATCTCCTTTTCGTTTCAATAACAGTTAAAGGCCTCTAACCGAGCGCATCATAGCACAGAACCCCACCCTTGTCAAGCCCCGATTTGCAGACAAAATCATTGGCGCGAAGCACCTGAACGGCTGCGGCAGGCAGCGGCAATAGGCAGAAGACGAATGCGAATTCGTGGCGTTTGGTGGTCAATGGTACACATATCAATGTAGGAATTCTTCTTGAAAATCTGCGGCTGCCTCTCAGCCTTTTCTTTTGCTTCTCCAAAAGAAAAGACTGGGAAAAGAAAACGAGCCCGGGGGGATTTCGATTTCCCCCCGGAGTCCCTTGAACCGACCAAGAAAACCGCCCCGGTTTTCTTGGATCTTTCCCGCGAAATTTGAAAAACTGCTCAAAATTTCTGGCATTTCTCGTAAAAGCTTCGTAGGGGTCGATGCCCACATCGACCCGGCAGATTGCACCGTTTTTACGGAAATCTATGGCGAATTCGTAACTGCCCAGCGGGCCGATGTGGGCATCGGCCCCTACAGAACTCTGGCGAATCCGTACTGCCTTGCAACTTTTGAACGCAAAGCTGATTTGTCGCAGATATTCTAACGCAACTACCTACAAATTTGGAGCACCGTAACAGGCGGCATGCCCAGATTCCGGATATGCAAAAGCCCCTTGTCATGCGCTTCAATGAGCATGACAAGGGCCTGCTTTGGTGCAGTCATTTTTTACTTGCAGCGTAATGTGCCGGGTACCAGCGCTGGAACCAGGCCGTGAATGCGCCGAGGAGCATGGGCAGAACGGAATTGAGCGCGCCGGTCAGATACGAGACGGGTGTTTGCAGCAGATACCATGTCCAGATCGGCGTGAGCAGATACAAGACTGCCCAGCAGGCTGTCAGAATGCGGTTCGTGCGCATGAACAGCGGGTTCTGAAGCGCTGTCTCGCCGCCGTAGCCGTTCATGGAATAATACGCCGTCAGCGGCATGGGCAGAAAGACTGTTACGCCCCACATCAGGCCGAACAGGAGATACGACACTGGCAGCAGCGTGAGCGGCAGCGCGTCCAGAAGCGTCAGCACGCAGATCGTGCCGACAGCCAGAATCGAACACGGCTCGAAGATGGTCAGACGGTATTTCAGAAACGCGAACGGCAGCAGCGCACAGACCGCAAGCCCGACGCAAGCGCCGATCTGCGCGTGGATAGACAGCGCGATCCAGATCGCCATCCACGGCAGCAGCATGAGCGTCATGTTCGTCTTCTTCCGGGGTTCGGCGGACGGCTGCGCCGGTGCGGCCCCCAAGCCGAAGATATCATCCCAGCGGAGCATGACCGAAAAATCGCCAGTCACGCGGTACTGGTGCTCCATCATGGCCTGCTTGCCGTCAAGTTCCCCGCTGCCGATCTTTTGCCAGACGGAAAGCGGCGTTTCAATGCGCGTCGTGCTGGGCAGGAAGTTTGATTGCAGTACACGTTGACCGTCCTTCCCGAGCACGATCTGGCAGGTTTCGCCGGTGTCCGTATAGAAAAATTCCAGAACACGATCCTTCCTGTCCCATGTCGATGGGTCATAGAGCGCGGCCATCTGCCGTGTAAAGGCCTGCGCCGGAGACAGCTTCCCGGCCTCCGGGGTCTTTTCCGCGGCAGTATCCTCCCGGCTGACGCCCCAGCTGGCGTCCGCCATCTGCTCAAATACCGCGCGCGGGAACAGTGGCTGACGCAGCGCGCAGGCTGTTTCGGCCGAGATTGCACCGCGCACAAATTCTGCGCCCGCCTGTTTGACCAGTTCAAGATAGGCGTCCGTGCGCTGCCGCAGTGCCGGGACGCGGAACAGTTCGCCCTGTCCGCAGTAAACGGATGTATAGCCGCCCGCACTACAGAGTCTGGAAAACTGCGCGTCCACCGCGTCATAATTGCCCTCGGCGGTATAAAAGCCGCAGGTTGAGATCACGACCTGCCGTTGGCCGGAGCGGTCGTACCGGCTCGGATGGCCGCCGGATTCGGTGTCGGTCATAAACGGCAGCGACATCGGCAGCTGCCGGTCGATGAGCAGCTTCAGTTGGCCGGGAATGCTGAAATAATAGAGCGGAAAACTCCAGATCAGCACGTCGGCGGCAAGAATTTTTTCAATTACACCGGCCATATCGTCCTGCAGAACACATTTGCCCGGCGTTTTGCTCCAGCAGGCGAAGCAGCCCCGGCACGGCAGCAGATGCAGCTTTCCGACCTCGAGGGTCTCGGCCTCCACCGGCTGCGTCTGCCGCAGGCCGTCCAGAAACGCGCTTGTGAGCCGGTATGTATTGCTTTTGTCCCCCTTGGGACTTCCGTTCAGAACCAGAACTCTCATATCATTTCCTCCAGCCGTTTGATGCAGTTCTCGGCCCACACGATGCACATCTGTGCATAGTCCCTGCCAAACTGTGCCGTAAACGCCCAATACACGGGCGCGCTGGCATCGGTCAGTTTGCCGTAATCCTCAATGCTCTGCGGTACGCTGTCCATGCTCCGCAGCCACGCGCGGCAGCCGTCGGCATAGGCGCGCAGCATTGTGATTGCCTGCTGCGGAGGGAGATTTTCGGCGAAGAAGACCTTCATCAGAAATTCGCTCTTATAGCCGTCTGCTGACTGCCCCTGTTCTGACAGCCAGCGCAGCAACTCCGCGCGTCCGGCGGGCAGAATGGAATAGACGTTCTTATTCGGTTTCCCGTTCTGGATGACCGTCTCATGCGCAACAAGCCCCGCATGCTCCAGCTTGCCCAGCGTCAAATAGATCTGGCTGGTCTGCGCGGGCCAGAAAAACTGTACGGAAGAATGAAATGCCTTTGCCAACTCATATCCGCTGCATGGACCGTAATTTAAAAACCCAAGGATGCCATGCTGTAAGCCCATTGTATCCCTCCTACATCATCTAATTATTTCATATTCCAATATTATAATATAAACATGTGCTTGTCAACTCCGATTTTCATTTCCGCTGTATATGCCAAAGTCTCCCCCTGCCATGGCAGCATGGCAAGGGGAGACTTTTATTGTTTTGCTAGGGTGTATCTGAAAACTCCCAACGCACCCGGACAGCGGACCTTTTCACGCTGCGCTGCACCATTTTTCCTTGAAATACGTCAGTATTCCTGCGAAAAAATGTCTTGCCCAGCGCAAAAATTTCTCGCCGCCGGTCACATTGGGAGTTTTCAGATACACCCTAAAATTAGAAAGAGAAAAATCTGCGCCGCTAGCCTTCCAGCATCGCATCCATCACCGCGAAAAGCGCACGCTGCTGCGCGGGAGACAGGCGCAGCCATTTTTCCAGCATGCCGCGCTGCCCGGGCGTCAGGGCAAGCAGTGCCTCGCCGTCGGCAAAAAACTGCGAGAGCGTCAGCCCAAATGCGTCGCAGATCTTTTCCAGCGAGGAAAACGAGGGCGTCATGCCCTTCTGGTACCAGGATGAAATGGTAGACTGCGGCAGGCCGGAGCGCTCGGCAAGCTGATATTCCGTCCAGCCTCTGGCTTCCCGGTTTTTTCGGATCAGCCCCAGAACGTCTGTCACATGCTTCACCACCTACGACTTTTCGCTTATTATACTTTGAAAAATCGTTGCATTTTAATCATAAATATCGTATTATTTACTACGACATTACTTACCCCTTTAAAGGAGGCAGCAAACCCGCATGGAGCACGAAACCAACAGACGCTTTGAGGCATGGCTGGATGACGAGCGCTGCGTCATATCCTTTCACAGCATTCCGGATGCCCGTTATTTTACTGCGCCGGAACCCATCTTCTGGCCTGCAATCCTCGAACTCGTCCTGAGCGGATACCGAATCCAGTAAATATTTAGGAAAAATTAAGAGATTTCAGGGAAAAGCTGTGGTATACTGGAAGAAAAATAAGGAGGAATGCATCATGAAACGCTGTCTGATTTTCATGCTGCTGCTCTGTCTGCTGCTGACCGCCTGCCGGAAGCAGACGAAGCCGGAGCGGCAACCCGCTGCGGAGACAGCCGGCAGTCAAACGGAAACCGAATCCGATGTGCAAACACCGGAACGGACGCTGATGCTTGGCACGATCGATTTTGACACGGAAAAGAGCGTGCTCCGCAGTATGATCCAGAACTATAATTTCTCCGGCGCACCGGTCAGGATCGAAATCCTCAACTACGCCGACGGCGCGGAAAGCCGCGCAGACGCCGTGACGCGCATGACGACGGAGCTGCTGGCCGGAAACGTGCCCGATCTGCTTGATTGCAGCGATCTGAGCGGCGCGCAGTACGCGGGCTACGCGAAAAACGGCATTCTGCTGCCGCTGGACGGGATGCCGGAAGCTGAACTCCTGTCAGGCATTCTGAAGCCGTGCTATGTGGATGGGGAGCTTTATTCCATCGTTGGGGCCTTTGCGCTCGACCCGCTGTTCGGCCCGGCGGAGAAGCTCGGCGCGTCGCTGGAAACGTCGGTCGAGGACGTGCTGTGCGGCGCAGTTCCGGACGTCAGCTTTTTCTGGGGCGGTGAGGATCTGCTCAGCGTCTACTGCCGCCACGCGGCGGAGCAGTATCTGGACTATGATACACAGACCGCCTCCTTCGAGAGCGAGAAATTTTTGAATATTCTGACGGCCTGCGCGGCCATTTCTTCTGCGGCGCCTGCCCCGGACAGCATCATGCAGCAGCCGATGCACTCCGCCGCGATGTACCGGTCCATGCAGATTTCCTGGTACCAGCAGACCGGCGGCGCGTTCCGTGTGCTTGCTCTAGATTCGGACGGTGGAACGGCGTATCAGCCGGTTCTGCAGCTTGGTGTCTGCGCCGGTTCCGCCATGCGGGAAGCGGCGGCGGAGGCGCTGCGGAACATGCTGCGGGAAGACTTTCAGCAGGCCGTTGCAGACGCGTTCCCGGTCAACCGCGCCGCGCTGCGCGAGCTGATGCAGAAGGAGATCGAAGCGCAGAGGGCCGAACAGCAGACGGCCATCCGCGAAGAGGGCCGCGTTGAGGTCGGCGAGGCAGGCGATCTTGCGTTTCTGTTTGACGAAGCCGCCGCCGATGATCTGATGAACGTACTGGAGCACGCCGACTGCCGTTCCTGTGGCAATCAGGAAATTTTGAAGATCATCCTTGACGAAGCGGACGCCTATTTCAAAGGCCGGAAAACCGCACAGGAGGCTGCACAGGTCATGGACAGGCGTGCGGCGCTGTTTATTGCGGAAGCCGGATGATACAGCCGGTTTTTTGCTGTTGACAGCCGTAACCATTTGTGCTATACTATGATTACAGGCGTAAACAGCAAGATGAAAAAACGTGAGCTCGACGAGCTGTATGCGCTGCTGCGGAATATGGAGGAGAAAAAGCGCCATGGCTGAATGGTTTGTTTCGTCCGCCGTGTTGGCGGCGCTGCTCATCGGAGCACACTATCTGCTGTACGGGAAAATCAGCGCAAGATTGCAGTACACACTCTGGCTGGTGCTGCTCGTGCGGCTGCTGCTGCCGCTTTCCATCGGGAAAACTGCCGTCAGCGTGGCAAATCTTCTGCCGGAGGCTGAACCGACCGCTGTCATGCAGACGGAACCCGCTGCCGCGCCGCCCGCGCAGGCGGCCAGTACACCAGAACCGGCTGCGCCCGCAGCGCCGGTGCAGACGCCCGCACAGCCGGTGCAGCGTCCGGCATCCATGCCTGCGCAGGCGGAAACGGGCAGCGCAGAACCGGAAAAATCTGCGCAGAAGCCCGCCGTTTCCGTGCGGAAGATATTCATGCTTGTATGGGCCTCCGGCGCGGCTTTGCTGGGGCTGTGGTTCCTATTCTGCAATCTCCGGTACGGTCGGCAGCTGCGGGCGGGCGTTTTGCGCGCGATCGCGCCGAAGGAGGGCCGTCCGGCTGTCCGGCTGACGCAGACCGCGCTGTCGCCGTGCCTGTTCGGGCTTTTCCCGCCGGCGATCTATGTGACAATGGACTGTGCGCAGGACGAGCAGCTGCTGCACCACTGCGCGGAGCATGAGTATACGCATTATCTCCACCGTGACCACATCTGGGCCGTTCTGCGCGGCGTGTGTCTGGCGCTGCACTGGTTTGATCCGCTGGTGTGGTGGGCAGCGGCGCTTTCCCGCACCGACGCGGAGCTCTTCTGCGACGAGGATACCGTCCGCCGTCTTGGCGAGGACGCGCGTGCGGACTACGGCCGCTCACTCATCCGCATGACGTGCCGCGAGCGGGTCGATCCCCTCAGCGCGGCGACAACAATGTCGGGGCGCGGCGGGCAGCTCAAAACGCGCATCATTTCCATCACAAAGCACCCGAAAACCGCAATTCCCGTTCTGATCCTCGTGCTTCTGCTCTGCGCCGCGGCAGTCGGCTGCACGATGACCGGCGCGAAGGATGCCGCGCCTGCACAGCAGACGCAGCAGACATCGGAAAGAATGGAGAACACGCCCAAGGAATCAGAAGTGCAGGAGGCCACACGCGAGGAACCGGAAGCGGCAGTGGAATTCACCACCACACAGGACACGGTCACGCTCAGTGTCCCGGCACGATACGAAAACGAAATCACTGCGGACGATTCGTTTATGATCGAAGCGCCGGAGACCGGCGAGCATGACCTGGACGATGTGCTGTTCTCCTTCTACGACAAAAGTCAGGCGGCAGAAGACCGCCTCGGCCTCGTCTGGGCGATCCGCGCGTTCCAGTTTGAAGACCCGGCGGAGCTGGTCAAGGACGGCGCAGACCGATGGGTCGAGGAAAATCTTATGGCGCTGAACACGCATCTGCTCGGCACACGCGGCAGCACGGCATATTATTTCTTCTGCCTGAGCCCGTCGGACAAGGCGGTACGGCAGTATGACAGTTCGGACACAGCGGCGGTCAGCTCGTATTACCAGCACGCAGCCGACGGCTTGGATATCTTAAAGGATTTTGTTGTCCGCAACGGCCTTGCGCCGGTGGAGGGCGCGGTCGACTGGGAGGCGTGGTATCAGGAATTCATTCTGCCGCGCATTGAGGCCGAAACGGACCCCGCCGCGGACGCGGCATGGTTCGCCGCGCGCGAGCCGGTGGAGCAGTGGCCCGAATTTACCGTGAACGGCACGTCGATCTATGATCTGACACTGGACGACATCCAAAATGTTTACGGCACATATGAACGCATTTACCACTGGATGATCCTCCAGACGGACTACTATGACATTGTGCAGTTCGCGGACGGCTCACAGGCCGCGGGCTGGATGCACAATGACGGCACGATCCATCGTCCGAACGCCGCATATCTGCGGCTGGATGCCGGGGTCGAGGTCTGCGGCATCCGCTTCGGCGAGGATTACCGCGAGGCGGCGAACCGTTTCCCGCGCGACAAAACGCCGGTATTCGAGCAGTTCGACGAACACACGGCGCGGCTGATGCTCGGCGGCGAGGTTCTATACATGGGCAAATACAGCTGCATTGCGTACACGGACGGCATTCCCACAATGCTTGTCGTGTGCGACGAGACAGTCATGACGTTCTACATTGAAAACGGCGTGATCGCCGCCGTCAGCTGGATGGCGCCGGAAGAGGCCATGCGGCTGCCCATCACGGAGCAGGAGGCGCAGCAGCGTATGACGATCGACCCGAGCCTTCTGACGGATGAGAACCTGCTAAGCATTCTGCTCGGCCCGGAGATCGCGCTTGTGAACAATGGATTCACGTTCGATTCGCCCGCCGATCTGTCGTCGGAGCAGCTGTTTATGCTGTTTCTGTACTGGTCGTCCGATTACACGTACACGCGCGATAATTACAAGCAGGCCGACGGGAAGTATCACTTCACGGAGAGCTTTGTGAACGGTGTTTTGCGGAATCATTTCGGCGACGGCAGCTTCACGTTTGATATTACGCAGTGCAGAAACTACGACGCATCGGACGGCACGGCAGTCATTGAGAACGTGTCTGGCTTCGGCGGCGGCCCGGATCTGCGCATCGCGGACGTGCAGGTGCTGGAGGGCAGCACCGTACAGGTCACGGCGGATTTTTATAATGCTGACCCGTTCTTTGACAACAGCGGCGGCGAACTCCGCTACGCGCGCAAGGTCTACACGCTGGACTTCTACTACGGCGGCGCGCTGTTCCAGTCGGCACGCTTCGCACCGCTTCCAGAGGACGATCTGCGTGCGGCCCTGCAGCTGCACACCGGTGAGACGACGGACGATCTGGCGCAGCTGTTCTGGACGTACGACAGCCAGAACGGCAATCTGCTGGGCAGTTTGCCGGACGGTAATTGGACAGCGCTGCCGCTGACCGAAGACGCGTGGGACGGGCTTTCGCTGTTTGTCTACGAGCGCTGGGCGCGCAAAAACAACTGGCCGCTGACGATCAGCGAGACGGATTTCGACCATACGCTCGAACGCTATTTCCCGCTGGGCCGGTACGGCTGGGAGGACCGCAGCTCGCACTATCTGACCTATCAGGATGGAACCTATACCCGCACCATCAACGACAACCACGGCGCGCGGTACTGTTATCTGAAACGCATCTCCTGCATGGCAGACGGAAGCTTCCAGCTGGTGTTCCGCTGTCTCGACGTGCCAGAGCTCACGGAGTACGCGGACGCGTCTGCGGACGTGCGCGCGGTCTATGACCACGCGGGCGCGGAGGAGCTTCAGCCGCAGGAATTCCGTCAGGCCGTGTACCGCGCGTTCGCCGACGGAGTCATTCCCACCGGAAACAGCATGACGGAGCTGACCGTGACCGTCCGCCTGACCGGCGAAGCGCGGTATCCGTTCCGGTTCCTGTCGGCCTCTGCATAGATCTGACGTGTTCCATCCTTAAGCAGCCGCCCCTGTTCCCGCAGGGGCGGCTGTTGGAGAAATTGTTTCGAGGAAAAGGTTGACAAATGTAGTCCTGTATGCTACAATAAGTCTACAAAAGTAAACCGAGGAGGGACGTTCCCATGCAATTATGCCAGAGCGAATGGACCGTGCTGCAAAGCCTGTGGGAGCGGCAGCCGCAGACGCTCATGCAGCTGGTGGAGGATTTAAAGCTTCGCGCCGGATGGTCGGCCAGCACGAGCAAGACCATGGCCAGCCGTATGACGGAAAAGGGGCTTCTGCGCTATGAGGGCAAACCACGGCGCTATTACCCGAACGTTACCCGCGAGGAGGCCGGGCTTGAGGAAACGGAGCAGCTGCTTTCCCGCGCGTTCGGCGGCAGGCTCGGCCTGCTGGTCAGCAATTTCGCCGACCACGGAAAAATCGGAAAGGATGAACTTGAAGAACTCTATGCCATTTTGGACAAGGCTGCGGGCCGCGAAGACTAGGGGAGGGGAGTCATGCTGGAAATTCTCATTTCATCGACCGTTCTGATCCTTGCGCTGACCGCACTTCGCTTTTTGCTGCGCGGGAAAATCAATCCGCGCCTGCAATATGCACTGTGGCTGCTCGCCGCGCTGCGGCTTTTGCTGCCGGTCTCGCTGGTCAGAAGTCCGGTCAGCGTGATGAACGCTGTCCCGGACGTGCCCGCCGCCATGCAGCGGCTGACTGCCCCGGAAAATCGCCGTGCCCCGCAGACGGACAATACGCAGTCCCCAGCACAGACTGCATCTGAAACGGAAACTGCGCCCGCAAAGGCGCAGACGCAGCTGACGGGAAGCACGATTTTGAAATTGATCTGGCTGACCGGCGCGGCAGCGATGGCGCTGGTTGTTCTGGCGCAGAATCTGCGGTTTCTCCGGAGACTCAGAAAAATTCGGCAGCCGTTTGCCTGCATGGAGAGTCCGGTTTCGGTCTGGCTGGCGTCCGGACTGCCGTCGCCGTGCCTTGTGGGGCTGTTCCGCCCTGAAATATATCTCACACCAGAGGCTGCGGCGGAGCCTGATACCCGCTGCTTTGTCCTCCGGCACGAATTGGCGCATTTTCACGCAAAAGACCAGCTTTGGAGCCTCCTGCGCCTCATCTGCCAGTGCCTGTACTGGTTCGACCCCATCGTGTGGCTTGCGGCCATGCTTTCCCGGCGCGACTGCGAATTGGCCTGCGACGAGCGGGTGCTGAAAAACCTCGACCCCGGCAGCCGGGCAAGCTACGGCCGCGCACTGCTCAGCCTCGTCGCGCCGAAGCGCGCAAAGGGCCAGCTGCTGTCCTGCGCAACGACGATGCAGCTGGGGAAAAAGAGCCTCAGAGAGCGCATTGCGCTTATCGCAAAAAAGCCGAATATGGCAGCGTATACGCTTGTGTTTGTGCTCATTCTGAGCCTTGTCCTGACGGCCTGCACGTTTACAAGTGCGCCGGTGCAGCCGGAACCGGAGCCTGTACCGGAACCCGTACAGACAGAACCGGAGCCGGTACAGCCGGAGGAACCGCTGGCTGATACGGAGGCACCTCAGCCCGTCGAGGACGACCCGGAGGCGGATTTCCAGATGGCGTTTCCGACGCTGAACTACGCGTCGTTCCAGCGCTATCTGGACGAGCACCCGGAGACGCTGGACAGCGGCTGGGAGCATATCCGCATCAACGAAGCGGGCTTTGACGACGCGGGCACGAGCATCGAAACGCAGCAGGGCGATCAGGTGCTGGCCGTCGATGCGGAATACGGCATTCTGCTCGTGCGCATCACCGGCGACGGCTATCGCGGCGTGCTGGCAATCTGCCATTATCCGGAACTTCTGCGGCTGGAAATGGCTTCGACCTATGGCGTGGAAGGGGAACTGGCGGGCAAAATTGCATCTGACCACGGCGGCATTCTCGCCATGAACGCCAACGGCTTCCAGGACCCAAACGGCAAGGGCAACGGCGGCCAGCTTGCGGGCTGGTGCATGGCGCAGGGCGAGACGCACGGCTATCACTTCGGCGGCGATGTCTACCAGCGCATTGAGCTGAGCGAAAACGGCCTCGACTGCCGCATCGTGCCCGCGTCCGACCCGGTCGGGGAGGGGACGTACAACGCTGCCGAGTTCACGCCCGCCCTGATCAAAGACGGCGAAAAGCTTGAGGATTCCTTCTGGACGGGCGAGCAGCCGCGCGCGTGCTTCGGCACCGGCGATCAGGGCGTTTATATGCTCATCATCGAGGGCCGCTATCCTGACGAGGGTATCCGCGGCACAAGCGTCAACACATGCTCGGATATCCTGCTTTCCTACGGCTGCCGGAACGCCCTGAATATGGACGGCGGCTCAAGCGCAATCTTGTGGTACGACGGTGAATATGTTACGCAGTGCTCCTCCTCGTTCCTTCGCTACACCGGCGGCCGCCCGCTGCCGAACGCATGGGTCTACGGGTAAATTTTCATGTTGACAATCGCAGGAAATGTGGTAAAATATCTGCGATATTGGAAAACCGCGTTGAAAAACCGAGCGTTCCGGTGTTGCTTTCAGAGAGAAGGGGACGGTGAAAGCCCTTCAGCAAGCCTGTCCGCAGCCAGTTTGGAGCGGCCGCGCGAAAGCGCGGCGGGTGCTTCCCGATACAGAAGCGCCGAGATGTGCGCAAGCACAATCAGGGTGGTACCGCGACTGACCTCGCCCCTGTCACAGGGGCGGGGTTTTTATTTTATGGATAAAGCCTGCCCTTGTCGTGCCCTGCACGATAAGGGGAGGTGGCATTTGCGTCAGCAAATGACGGAGGGGATTTGCTGCGGATTTCAGAGTGCTCCGAAATTTGCAGCGTTCGAATCCCCTCAGGCCCTTCGGGCCAGCTCCCCTTGAGCCCAAGGGGAGCCTTGATAGATACTGCTGTTTAAAATTTAATGTATATAGAAGGAGTGTTTCATCATGGCACACAAGCTTTACGGCCTCAATGAGCTGCGCGAGATGTACCTGAAGTTCTTTGAATCGAAGGGACATCTGCGTCTGCCGAGTTTTTCGCTCGTTCCGCAGAACGACAAATCCATCCTGCTGATCAATGCAGGCATGACCCCCATGAAGCCGTGGTTTACCGGCGAAGAAGAGCCCCCGCGTCACCGCGTTACCACCTGTCAGAAGTGCATCCGCACCGGCGACATTGAAAACGTCGGCCATACGGCCCGTCACGGCACCTATTTTGAGATGCTCGGCAACTTCTCCTTCGGCGATTACTTCAAGAAGGAAGCCATTCCCTGGGCGTGGGAATTTTTGACCAGCCCGGAGTGGGTCGGCCTTGAGCCTGACCGTCTGTATCCGTCTGTCTTTGCGGGCAACGAGACGACGCCTGCCGACGACGAGGCCTTCGCCATCTGGCGTGACGTGATCGGCATTCCCGAGAACCGCATCTTCCGCTTCGGCAAGGAGGATAACTTCTGGGAGCATGGCTCCGGCCCGTGCGGCCCGTGCTCGGAAATTTACTATGACCGCGGCGAGCAGTACGGCTGCGGCAAGCCCGGCTGCACCGTCGGCTGCGACTGTGACCGCTATGTCGAGGTCTGGAATATCGTCTTCTCCCAGTTCAATAACGACGGCCACGGCAATTACACCGAACTCAAGCAGAAAAACATCGATACCGGCATGGGCCTCGAGCGCCTTGCCTGCGTGTGCCAGAACGTCGCGTCGCTGTTCGATGTTGATACTGTTATGAATATCACGAATAAGGTTTCCGAGATCACCGGTGCGCACTATGAAGAGTCCGATAAGACCGACGTGTCGCTCCGCGTCATCACTGACCATATCCGCTCTTCGACCTTCATGATCTGCGATGGCATTCTCCCGTCCAACGAGGGCCGCGGCTATGTCCTGCGCCGCCTGCTGCGCCGCGCTGCACGTCATGGCAAGCTGCTGGGCGTGAATGAGCCGTTCCTCTATCAGGTCGTGGACACTGTCGTCCATGAAAACGAGTGCCAGTATCCCGAACTGCGCGAAAAGCAGGCGTATATCACCCGCGTCATCCGCACCGAGGAAGAGAATTTCGCCAAAACCATCGACGGCGGCATGAAAATCTTCTCCGAGATGCTGGAGGCTCACAAGGCAAACGGTGAGACGACCTTCTCCGGCGCAGACGCGTTCAAACTTTATGACACCTACGGCTTCCCGATCGATCTGACCAACGAAATGGTCGCCGAAGAGGGCATGCAGGTCGATGAAGCGGCCTTCAAGCAGCTGATGCAGGAGCAGAAGGTCCGCGCACGCGAGGCGCGCAAAGCGCTCGGCGATCTCGGCTGGGCCGGTGTCGAATTCGGTAAGGAGATTCCCGCCACGACCTTTATCGGCTATACCAACATGAAAGCCGAGGGCAAGATCGTCGCTATCGTTGCCGATGAGGAACTGCAGGGTGCGATTACCGCTGGCACGGATGCGATCCTTGTCCTCGACCAGACCCCGTTCTATGCAGAAATGGGCGGTCAGGTTGCCGACCACGGCACGATCTGCACGGAGACTGCCGAATTTACCGTCACCGATGTGCAGAAGAATAAGGGCGGCAAGTTCATGCACTACGGCAGACTTGTCTCCGGCTCACTGGCTGTCGGCGATACCGTCACCGCCTCCATCGATGAGACCCGCCGCAAGGCCATCATGCGCGCACACTCCGCGACGCACCTGCTGGACTACGCGCTGCGTACTGTTCTCGGCGACCATGCCCATCAGGCAGGCTCTCTTGTAGAACCTGACCGCCTGCGTTATGATTTTACGCATTTCTCTGCCGTTACGGCCGACGAACTGGTCAAGATCAGCCGCCTCGTGAGTGAACTTGTGCTGGACGGCATGCCCGTCGAGACAAAAGAAATGCCCGTCGCAGAGGCGAAGAAGCTTGGCGCGATCGCACTGTTCGGCGAAAAATACGGCGATGTTGTCCGTGTGGTCAACATGGGCGGCAAGTCCATCGAACTCTGCGGCGGCACTCACGTTGATAATACCGCCAAGGTCGGCCCCTTCCGCATTACAAGCGAATCCTCTGTTGCCTCCGGCGTGCGCCGCATTGAGGCCGTTACGGGCGAGGCGTTCCTGAACCTCGTTGATGAGATGAACATGCGTCTGGTCAAGGCGGCCGAACTGCTCAAGACCACACCGATAGAACTCATCAACAAGGCCCAGAGCAGCATGAACGAGATCCGCGAACTGCATCAGACCATCGAGAAGATGAAGGACAAGCTGTTTGCAGGCGATGTTGACAGCCTCCTGTTCTCTGCCAAGGATGTAAACGGCCTCAAGGTCGTCACGGCCAGCCGTGAAAATACCGATGCAAACGATCTGCGCAAGCTGGGCGATTTCCTGCGCGACAAGAACCCGAACACCGTCGCGGCGCTCGGCTCTGTCAATGGCGAAAAGGTTACGCTGCTTGCTGTCTGCGGCAAGAATGCCGTTGCGCGCGGCATCAAGGCCGGCGACATTATCAAGAATATTGCGCCCATCGTCGGCGGCAAGGGCGGCGGCAAGCCGGATTCCGCCATGGGCGGCGGCACGAACGCCCTCAAGCTTGACGACGCGCTGGCGGCTGTTGACGATTATGTTGCGGTCAATGTAAAAGACTAAGGAGGAACTGACTATGTCCGATTGCCTGTTCTGTAAAATCATTGCGGGTGAGATCCCGTCCGCAAAGGTCTACGAGGACGACCTTTGCTATGCCTTCAAGGATATCAGCCCTCTTGCACCTATGCACTTCCTCGTTGTCCCAAAGCAGCATTTCGCCTCCGCCGCTGAGGTCACGCCGGAAAATGAGGCTGTGATCGGCCATATCTATACGGTTATTGCGAAGCTTGCAAAGGAACTGGGCTTTGCCGACGGCTACCGTGTTGTGACCAACGTCGGCGAACTTGCCGGACAGACCGTCCATCACATCCACTTCCATGTGCTTTCCGGCAAGCAGCTGGGCAGCTTCAACTAAAGCCGCCGTGAAAAAACGCACTGTTCTCCTGCTGCTGGGCACGCTGTGTCTGCTGGCGGCGCTGGGCCTTACAATCTGGAACCTCTGGACTGCAGACCGGGCGCAGGCTGCCGCAGCTGCTGCTGTGCAGCAGCTGGAGCCGCTGATTCCTGCGCCTGCGCAGCAGGAGCCTGCCAAGACGACGGACGCGCCTGCAGCTGAACCGGAAGAGCCGGATATCCCGGACTACCTCCTGAACCCCGGCATGGCCATGCCGGTCGTTATGGTGGACGGTGTGGCCTATATCGGCGTGCTGGAGATTCCTGCGCTGGAGTTGACGCTTCCGGTCACGGGTGAGTGGAGTTATGACCGCCTGAAAATCGCCCTCTGCCGCTACGCGGGTTCGGCGTATCTTGACAATCTGGTCATCATGGGCCATAATTATCCGGCGTTTTTCAAAAACCTCGGCGATCTGCGCCCCGGCGACGAGATTCGCTTCACGGATGCGGACGGAAACGTCTTTTCCTACACGGTCGCGGATCTTGAACAGCTGCGCGCCTCACAGGTCGAAGACATGATCACAGGCGACTGGGATCTGACGCTCTTCACCTGTACGCCCGGCGGCCAGCTGCGCATTGCAGTCCGCTGTATCCGCGCGGCTGAATAAAATAAACCAATCTGGTCTGGAAAAACAGAGCCCCCCGTCCTGCGCAGGACGGGGGGCTTGTGCTGTGATTTATTATTTTATTTAGTCAGGTACCGGTGCAGCAAAACGGCAACCTCGGCGCGGTTCGCGCCGGTCTGGGGATTCAGCTTTGCACCGTTTCCCTTGAGATAACCGCAGCCGACAGCCCAGCGCATCGCATCGACGGCGTAGGCACTGACATCGGCAGCATCCGTATAGCTGCGCAGGCTTGCGGATGCGGCGGGCTTGCCGGAAAGCCGATAGAGGATGGAAGCCAGCTGCTCACGCGTGACAGGCTGCTTCATGCAGAATTCCGTCTCGCTTACGCCGCCTGCAACGCCGTTCTTCCATGCCCAAACGATTGCGTCGTAAGCGTAATCTGTTTCCGAAACGTCTGTGAACGGGATGCTCGTGTCAGAGACAGCAGGGGAACCGGCGCTCCGGTACAAAATCAAAATCAGATCGCCGCGCGTCATGCTGCCGCGCCAGTTGAAGGTTGACTTGTCCGCACCCTGAATGAGCCCGTATTCGTTCATAAAATCGACGGCATCCGCTGCCCATGCGCAGGTTCCTGCATTCACGTCCGAGAAGACGGAGGAGGACTGTTTTGTCGCAACGCGGATGGTCAGTTCGCCCGTTCCAAGCTGCGTACCGCCCGCATCATAGGCGGTATAGGTAAGCTTCAGCTGCGAAGCGCAGTCCGCTGCCGGGAGAAAGTAAAGCGCGTCAAGAAGCAGGCCTGATTTTCCGGTGTCCGCCAGATAAAACCGGTCCTGTGCATAGTGGACAGTCGTGTACGCGCTGCCTGCAACACTGCTGAAGTCTTTCAGCAGCCGTCCCACGCCAGCTTCCGGCTGCTGGAAGCTGACACAGACTGCATCCGGATATTGCTGCGCGATCTGTCCGGCAGCGTCCAGTGTTTTCAAAAATGCGCCGGAGGCGGTGACGGTGCTGTCGCCGGAGACGGTGACGGCGGCGCTGCCTGCAAAGCGCGTTCCGTCAGTTCCGACGGCGGTAAAGGGGATGCGGACGGTATAACGGGTGCGGCAGGAACCGGTCAGATAGGTCAGTGCATCGAGATCAATCTGGGAGAAGCTTGCCTGATAATAGCAGGCGTCCGTATCGGACAGCGCCTGCCCGCCTTCTGCTGAGGTATAGAGTGCGCCGAACATGGAAGTGCTGCCGGAGGCACTCAGATCATAGGTCTTGCCGCCCATTACAGCCGTTGCACGGGACAACTCAAACATGACGTAATCCAGCGTTTCGCCAGGCTTTCCCTTGCCGGAAAACGCCTTGCTGAAATCGTTTTCGGAGAAGCGGACGCTGCCGCCAAAGCCGGCTGCATACTCGACACTGATGTTCTGTACGGCAGCCGCAGCTGTAATTGTAACAAACGCGCCGCCGGCAGCATACGTTTTGCCGCCTACGGTCACGCAGATGTTCAGCGGAAGCTGCACAGAAGAACCGCTTACGCCGCCCGCCTTAGTCAGCAGTTCGAGGCTCGACGAGGACGAACCGGCGGCCAGCGCCGTTGTAACCGGCTTGCCGTCACTTTCGCCTCGGAATGCGGCTACCCCCTCGCGGTAGGCTTCCCAAGTGATATCCGCGCCGCCGCCGAGGTATTCGCTCCATTCGCCGTCTGCCTCATCACAGCTGTAGACCGTGGCGGAAACAATGGTCGTGCTGCCCGCCGTGACGACCGCCGGGGCGGCGCTGACGGCAATTTTATAGGCTTCTGAACTGTTGCCTGCAAGTGCCGCCGGAATCAAAGCGGCCAGTACCGCGCATGCCAGAAGCAGCGCGGAGATCCTTTTCCAAACCTGTTTCATACCGGTACACCTCTTTCCGCAGCAAAGCGCCGCAGTATTTGTGATTTGAATCCAGTTTACCGTATCTTTTTGAAATTGCAATACTTTTGTAAATAATTCAGATTTTTTTCACAACTTGCTCCGCCAGCATCAGGCGAGGCGGAGTGACGCACAGGTGTGCAAGAATGGAGATTATAGAAGATTGGGCATAATGTACAAAAATATATATTAAAATTGCAACTTTATTCACGAAAATGTAAAAAACGCTTGACGCTTGGAAAAGAAAGCCTTATAATATGGCTATCAATTAAAACGTTTTCATTGAAATGGGAGCAGTCATGGCCATTGCGCACACAGAACAGGAGAATAGACGTGCCACCATGAAGGACGTCGCGCGCCGCGCAGGTGTCACGATCGGGACAGTCTCGCATGTCATCAACGGCACTGCACCCATCTCTGAGGAAACGACCGCCCGTGTGCGTGAGGCGATCCGCGAACTCAACTATGTACCGAATCTGGCTGCGCGCCACATGCGCCGGAAGGAAAAGCGGCAGATCGGCCTGCTGATCCCCAAGCTTGACAATAATTTCTACGCCCGTATTGCCAGCGTTCTGATGGAGGACGCATATCAGGAGGACTATACCGTCCTGATGCTGAGTTATGAATATTCCAGTGAAAAGGAAAAGCGCGGACTGGTCAATATGGTGCAGAATGATACGGAAACCATCGTCATTGTCAACGGCGAGGACGATGAGAACAGCATCCGCAAGCTGGTCGCAAGCGGCGTTCATGTTATTCTTGCCGACCGCCGCAGCACCATTCCGGGCACATCTTATATTGCCTATGACAACCATCAGGTTCTGCTCGAAACGATTGGATTTCTGAAGCAGAAGGGCTATCAGAGCATCGGATTTCTCTCCGAGCCGCCCAATATCAGCAACTTGTCCGACCGCTTCGCGGCCTATCAGAAGGGCCTTTCCCAGTATGGATATCCCTTCCGGCCCGAGCATGTGTTCATTTCCGATACCTTCCGCGAGGACCACTTCGGCAACGGCTGCCGGTATATGGAGCAGCTGCTGCGCACCCATGCGCGGCACGAACTGCCTGAGGCGTTCATCGTCTCGTCAGATCTGCTGGCTGTCGGCGTGATGAAAGCCATACAGGAGGCGGACTATCGCATTCCGGAGGATTTTGCGATCGTCGGCTTCGACAATCTCCAGATTTCCGCCTGCGTTCAGCCGCCGCTCACCACAGTCTGTCAGGACCGGGCGCGGCTCGGCCATGAGATCTGGGAGCAGGCCAAAGCATGGCATGAGGGGCGGACACCGCAGAACGTCGTGCTCGGACAGTCGCTTATCATACGAGACTCCTGTTGAACAATTTGGAATTAAAACGATCTGACCAACGGATCAGCTAGAAAGAATGGATGGAAGGAGGATTCACGGAGGTCAGCACGTTTTAAGAATACACATTTACAGCACTAAAAATGGAAAGGACGGTTCATTCAAATGAAAAAGATCCTCGCATTGCTCCTGGCGCTGTCGATGCTCCTGTGTCTGGCAGCTTGTGCAGGTACCACGACTGCAAAGACCGAAGAAACCAAAACAGAAACTGCAAAGTCCGACAAGGATTACGAGATTGTCGTCGTCCCGAAGGATGCCTCGAACCCCTGGTTCGTCCGTATGGACACCGGCGTCAAGGAATACGCCGCAGAAACTGGGCTGAACGTCTATCAGAAGGGCACTGACGTCATCGATGCCACCAAGCAGGCCCAGCTTGTGCAGGACCTCATCGCGCAGGGTGTTGACGCCATCTGCGTCGTTCCGGTTGACCCCGAATCCCTTGAGCCCGTTCTCAAGCAGGCCAAAGAAGCTGGCATCGTCGTCATCGCGCACGAGGGTGCCAGCCTGACCAACGTGGACTATGACATTGAAGCGTTCTCCAACTCCGGCTATGGCGCGTTCATCATGGACAACCTCGCCGAAGCCATGGGCGAAGAAGGCCTCTACACCACCATGGTCGCTGACGTGACCAACGCTTCCCACAACGAATGGGCCGACGCTGCCGTCGCGCACCAGAAGGAAAAGTACCCCAACATGACGCTGCTCGAGGAAGAGCCGAGAGTCGAATCCCACGACAACGGCGACACCGCCTACAACGTTGCGAAGGAACTGTTCAAGAAGTATCCGGATCTGAAGGGCATCATGGGCACCTCCTCCTTCGACGCCCCGGGCATCGCAAGAGCCATTGAAGAACTCGGCCTCATCGATAAGGCGTTCACCTCCGGTACCGGCATGCCTGCCGACAACGCAGAGCTGCTGAAGAGCGGCGTTGTCAAGTCCCTGACGCTGTGGGATCCGGCTATCGCCGGCAAGGCTATGATCAGCCTGGCGCTGAAGGTCCTCAACGGCGAAGAGATTGGCGCGCCTGTTGATCTGGGTGTTGACGGCTACACCGCCATGACCTTCCGCGAGGGCAGCACCACCGTCCTCGAGGGCGAGGGCTGGGTCGTCATCGACGCAGAGAACGTTGATTCGTTCGGCTTCTAAATCAAGGATTCCGAATCTGTAGTGCAAAGAGGGCCGCATCCGCGGCCCTCTATACCCAAGCTGCAATCGGACAGAAGGAGGAATACCATTGGCTGAATACTTACTGCGGGCGCTGGATATCAAGAAATACTTTGCCGGCGTCAAAGCGCTCGACGGCGTTTCGCTGGAGATCCGTCCGGGCGAGATCCATTGCCTGGCCGGTGAAAACGGCTGTGGCAAGTCCACGCTGATCAAGATTATTTCCGGTGTTTATCAGCGCGATTCCGGTACCATCGAATTTGAGGGCCGGCCCCTGCAAAAGATCACGCCGCTTTCCGCCATTGAAAGCGGCATTCAGGTCATTTATCAGGACTTCTCCATTTTTCCGAACCTGAGCGTCATGGAGAATCTGGCGATCAACAGTCAGCTGGTCGCAAAAAAGAAATTTGTAAACTGGAAAGATATGCGCACGATCGCGGAGCAGGCAGTTGCGCGGATCGGCTTCACAGTCGATCTGGACGCCAGACTGGGTGAACTTTCTGTCGCGGAAAAACAGATGGTTGCCATCTGCCGTGCGCTGATGTTCAACGCGAAACTCATCATCATGGATGAGCCGACGACCGCCCTGACCCGGAAGGAGGTTCAGGCGCTTTTCCGCGTCATTCTGCAGCTGAAGGAACAGGGGATCGCCATTCTGTTTGTCAGTCATAAGCTGGACGAGGTCTTTGAAATCTCTGAGCGCTTTACCGTTTTCCGCAGCGGAAAGCTGACGGCTACAGGCAACACGGCGGAGTTGGACAATAAAAAATTCACCTACTATATGACCGGCCGCGAATTTGAAGAAAAGACGTTCCAGCCCTCCGGCCTGTCTGACGAGCCGCTGCTTGAGGTGCGCAATTTGGCGCTTCCCGGCAGCTATGAGGACATCAGCTTCTCGCTGCGCGGCGGCGAGATCCTCGGCGTCACGGGCCTTCTCGACTCTGGACGGACGGAACTTGCGCTGTCCTTGTTCGGCATCCGCCCTGCCCAGTCCGGCGAGATCCGCATCCACGGAAAGCCGACCGTGATCAAAAGCCCTCGTGCTGCGATTGAAAACGGCATTGGTTTCGTGCCGGAGGACCGTCTGAGCGAGGGCCTGTTCCTTTCGCAGAGCATCGCGGACAATATCGTAATCTCCGAAATCGACGATCTGACGAAAAAAGGTCTTGTCGATGCGCAGAAGACGAATGAGGAAATTGACTGCTGGGTCAAGGAACTGGCCATTGCCACGCCCAATCCGGCAAACGCCGCCTCCACGCTCTCCGGCGGCAACCAGCAGAGGATCGTGCTTGCCAAGTGGCTGGCCTGCCGCCCGCAGATTCTGGTTCTGAACGGCCCGACGGTCGGCGTTGACATCGGCTCGAAGCACGATATCCACGCGATCTTACAGTCGCTGGCCGGAAAGGGTATGGCGGTCATCATTATTTCCGATGACCTGCCGGAACTGCTGGAAAACTGCTCGCGCATTATGATTCTGAAGGACGGCCGCATCGTGGACGAACTGACGGCGGATGAAGCGAGCGAAAAGCAGATCCTGAGCAAGATGCTGTAAGGGGGTGGGGGAAGTGCAGAAGACTATAAAAAAGCTGTTTCGTCAGAATGAAACCTATGTATTTTTGATCCTGCTCGCCCTGTCATTTTTGATTCAGGTGCGCTCAGGCCAGTTCTATACGTCTAATAACATCGTCGATATCGCCTCGGCTATGATCGTGCCGGGCCTGTTCGCCGTGGGCGAGTTTCTCGTCATTTTGTCCGGCGGCATCGACGTTTCCTTCCCGGCGCTTGCATCGCTGACGGCATATGCGACCACAAAGCTGTTTTTGAATCTGGATTATCAGGGAAGCGTTCTGCTCCCCATGCTGATGGCCATCGTCATCGGCGCGGTTCTCGGCATGTTCAACGGCTTCTTTGTCAGCTTCCTGCGCCTGCCCGCTATGATCGTGACGCTTGGCACTGCCAGCGTCTTCAAGGGCATCATGCAGGGCACGCTCGAATCGAAGCAGCTGGCTGTGATCCCGGCTGGCATGAAGGCCTTCGGCAAGCAGGCCATCTATACTGCGACAAACCCCGTCAGTGGCCTGTCGTCCAAGCTTCCGGCGGCATTTCTGGTGTTTGTTGGCGTTTTGCTCCTCACGTTCCTTGTGCTGCGCTATACCATGTTCGGCCGGGGCATCTACGCCATTGGCGGCAACGAATCTGCAGCCTATAACGCGGGCTTCGCCGTCAAGCGGACAAAGTTCCTGCTGTACCTGTTTGCAGGCGTGATCGCCAGCGTCGCGGGTATTATCCGCGTGTGCATGATGCAGCAGTGCCACCCGACCAATATGCTCGGCATGGAGATGAACATCGTCGCGGGCGTCGTGCTCGGCGGCACGGCCATCGTCGGCGGCAAGGGCACGCTGACCGGCTGCGTGCTCGGTACGCTGCTGATTGTGCTGGTGGAAAACTCCATGATCCTTATCGGCGTTCCGGTCGTCTGGAAGGACGTGTTTGTCGGCCTCCTGATCGTCATCGGTACCGCCGTCAGCGCGTATCAGGCGACGCACTCCGGCACGAAGCGCCGCACCAGAACGCAGGCAAAGGAGGCGCAGCATAATGGCTAATACAAAGCTGTCCGCAAAGCGCGGACTGAAAATGGACACGCATATTCGACGCCTGCTCATCATCATGGTCTGCTGGTTCATATTCATGGGCATCATGAAGGGCCGTAAATTCTATTCTGTCGTCAATTTCCAGACCATGTTTGCACAGTTCCCGGAATTCGGCCTCATGTCGCTTGGTGTTATGGTCTGTATGATCTCAAGCGGCATTGACCTCTCCACGGTCGGCGTGGCCAATATGACCTCCATCACCATGGCGCTGCTTATGCGCCGTATTGCAAACGGCGGAAGCGACCTGAGTCCTGTCTGGGTTCTGCCGATTTTCACGCTTGCGCTTTTGATTGGTGCGGCTGCGGGGCTTCTGAACGGTGTTCTGATCGCCAAGCTGAAGATCCCGCCAATCCTTGCTACGCTCGGCACGGGCGAACTGTTTTCCGGCATCGGCATTGTCTTGACTGGCGGCAGTGCCATCAGCGATTTCCCAGCAACCTATGCCTATCTTATCAATAATCGCATCGCGGGCATCCCCGTGCAGTTTTTGATCTTCGCTGTCGGCGCGGCTATTCTCTGGTTTCTGCTGAGCAGAACGACATACGGCAAAAAGCTGACCCTGCTCGGCAGCAGTGAAAATGTTGCGCGCTTCAGCGGCCTGAACGTCGATTGGATCCTCGTAAAGACCTATCTGATCTCAGGAATCTACGCGGCGGCGGGCGGTATGATTATGCTGGCAAACTATAATTCCGCGCGTGCGGACTACGGATCGAACTATACCCTGCAGTGCATTCTGATCGTTGTGCTCGGCGGCGTTAGCCCAAATGGCGGCAAGGGCAAGATCGGCGGCGTTCTGCTTTCGATTTTCCTGGTACGCGCGCTGGAAACCGGCTTGAACCGGTTCCCGCAGATCAGCAGCTACTATATCTCCCTCGTCTGGGGTGCAGTTCTGCTGCTGGTCATGGTTCTGGATTATCTGAACGAGCATAAAAGAATTAAGGCATGAAAGGCGGAAAACAAATGGAAAGACGCAGATTCGGGCAGGTCGGCCGGTTAAAGCCGGAGAAGCGGGACGAATATGTCCGCCTCCACGCAGAGGTCTGGCCGGACGTATTGAACATGATCACGGCATGCAATCTTGAGAATTACTCGATCTTTATCCGCGGCAACGTTGTTTTCTCGTATTTTGAATATACGGGCACGGATTACGAAGCGGATATGGCAAAGATGGCTGCCGATGAAACCACGCAGCGCTGGTGGCGCTGCACAAGACCCTGCTTTGAGGTCTATGACGAGGCCTGCGAAGAGGCGTTCTATACCGATATGGATTCTATTTTCTATTTAAAATAATAAGGAGGCTGCACCATGAAAACGATCAAGGACAAGCAGATTCTGGTCGGCGCGGACTTTGCAGGCTTCCCCCTTAAGGAAGCGGTCGTCGCGCATCTGAAAAAGAAGGGCTGGACAGTGACGGACGTCGGTGTCCGCACGGGCGATGAGGAGGATACCGACCTCATGTTCCACCGCATTGGCCTGCGTGTCGGTGCAATGATCTCCGAGGGCGAGTTTGAGCGTGCGCTCATCTTCTGCGGCACCGGTATGGGCATCCACATCGCGGCCAGCAAGTGCCCCGGTGTTCACGCTGGTGTCGTGGAGAGTGTCCCAGCTGCGCTGCGCGCTATCACCGGCAACGGCGTCAACGTTCTGGCCATGGGCGCGTTCTATGTTGCACCGCAGATGGGCAAGGATATTGCCGACGCGTACCTGAGCCACAATCTCGGCGACGGCTACGAATGGTGGCCGAATTTCTACGAGTTTCACAAGCTTGCCATCGACGAATTGAATGCGTTTGATTATGAAGCTTATAAGGCCAACGGTTTCAAACTCGAGCATCTGGGCGACTATCCCCTCGAACTTATGGACAACCCTAATACCTGATCTCAAAGCCGCCGCTCATCCGAGCGGCGGCTTTTTGCTGAAAGCAATGCGCCCCCTCCGCGAGCAGCAGTACAAACACTGCCGGACGCAGAGGGGGCGTACTGTTACCGTCCCCGGTGCTTTTCCTTTCGTTTCTGCTGCCTGCGGTCAAACTTCAGCTGCTTTTCCGCGTCCCGCTGTTTGCGGGTGCGTGTTTCTCGTTCCAGCTTCTGTTCCTCCCGCTGCAGCTGCAATGCCTGCTGTGCCTTTGTTCCGACGCCGCCGGAGGAAGTCCTTCGGATTTCCCTCTGCATACGCTTCGGATTTGCCGCATCCTGCCTGACAGCTGCCGCAACAGCCGGACTGAATCGGAGCCGCGCGTAGTTTTTCAGCACATACGAAAATACATCATAGTCCTTCGGTTCTGCGCCAAATGTGACCTTGCAGACCGAGAGCGTCCCGCCCTCAAACCGCTCGAACACCCCGACCCAGAACGGCGCCTCAAAAAATACCGTTAGCCTTGTCAAATCACTGTCCATTACGAAACCCTCCATGAGGAACCTCTAATCCAATGCCTTTCGGCCTTCGCCGGGTCTTTTGGCCCAATCCTGCGGTATGAAAACTTGAAATACACAAAGTACTCCTGCGTTTTCATGTCTTGTCTTGGGGCAAAATCTCTCGCCGAATGCGTTCAGTCATTGAATCAGCGTTTCCTTTTTATTTTCACAGGAACGGACGACCCGGAGGGGAGGGTTACTTACCTGCGCCGAAGTGCAGACGGCTGGGCTACCTACCAGCTCTGGCAAGGCCGAAGGCCTCGCGTTGCGTTTTTATCCTGTGCGCGGCCGGTACAACCTGCGCCCGCCGCTTGTGTCCATATTACCAGAAATCCGCCAATAAATCCAGTCTCACTGATCGGCTTTTGTGGAGCATTGCTGCGTATCAAGAACTGGGATCTGAATATTCACAATGTAATTATTCTGATTATTTTCCACCAGATGATCCACGACATTCACCGCATAGGCGGTTCGCGACAGCGGAAGATTGGCATGCTTCCGGTAGAGCTCGGCAATGCGCATATATACAGCGTCATAGGATCCGCGGAAATTGCACACCAGGCAGAGCTGCTGCGGCAGGACGCAAACGTCCTCTGCGTCGTCCGGTGGAGCATTGGTGTCAAGATATGCGCCAAGGCCGCTTTTATGAATCAAGCCGTCTTCAGAACGCGCATAGGTCGTGATCAGCGGGTAGTCGAAGAAGTACTCATTGTTTGCCGCCGTCAGATCATTCTCGCCCAGATAAATATACCGTCGGAGCGGGAGCGTTGCAAGGCGCGCGGCTTCTGAAACGGACTGGGATTGCAGCGTATCGAGATAGCTGCACTTGCGTTCCAGAATTCCGATGGCCCGCTGGATATCCGCTGCGTCCTGCCGCAGTTTCTCAATAAATTTCTCCATATAATTGTGCGTGTCCTGTAAGTTGTCCAGCTGCATATAGGATTTGATGTCCTCGATCGAAAATCCTGCACGGCGCAAAAAGCAGATCTGGGCAAGGACGGAGAGCTTATTCCAGCTGTATTTACGATAGGCGTTATCGCCGCGCGTATCCGGAACCAGAAGCCCCTTTTTATGATAAAAGCGGACAGTCTGCTCGCTGACACCAAATACGTGTGCAATTTCCCCGACCGTCAGCTGCGGCAGGTTGTAGTCCAATTCATGTGCTTTTGCCAAGAAAACCTCTCCCCCGAAAAATTTTTTGTGAAAAATGAAAAAACGCTTGACCTTATAGTTAGTATAAGCTGTAAGATAGGGCTTGTAAAGATACCGGTATCAAAAAAGAAAAAACAGGAGGTTCCGCGTATGGTTCTATACCTTATCCTCATGGTGGCGATTTTTGTTGTGGCTGGAGTGCTGTTCGTCTACTTCTCCAGTAAAAAGCAGGCAATCACCACCGACCAGATTCTCACCGCGCGCGGCAGTTCCCCTTGGTGGCAGGTAACGCTGTCTTCGATTGCGGTGCTGATGGGTGCATGGGCGCTGTTCAGCCCGCAGGAAACCGCTATGATCGCAGGCGTCCCCGGCTGTTTTGCATTTGCGCTTGGCAGTGTGCTCGGCATTTTTGTATTTGGCTTTGTAGGCCGCAGAATTCGGAAGTATCTTCCAAACGGCTCGTCCGGCACCGAATTCATGCGTCTGCGCTATGGCAAATTGAGCTATTACCTGATGACGATCATCAGCCTCATCGGCATGGGGATCATGCTTACCTCAGAGTTGACAGGCATTTCTTCCGCGTTCAATGCACTGTGGGGCATTCCGCGATGGATCGTGATCGTGGTCGTGCTGATCGGCGTTCTGATTTACACGACCTGCGGCGGCATTAAGGCCTCGCTGTTCGTAGACTCGATCCAGACGGCAGTCATCATTCCGACGTTTATCGTGCTGTTTTTCTACATGATCTCGCATGTGGGCGGTGTATCCGCTGTCGTATCCGGCGTACAGGAGCGCGCACCGCAGCTGCTTGACTGGGGATATGGCTATGGCTGGCAGCATGGCGGCGGCTTTGCACTCGGCCTGTTTACGGCGATCTTTGTCGATCAGTCGTACTGGCAGCGCGCATATGCAGTCAAGGACGAAAAGAATATGATCAAGACGTTCACCTGTGTTGGCATCATTCTGCTGCCGATGCTGCTGCTCGCCGCTTCGTTCGGCCTGATCGCTGCGGGCACGATCGATGTGCAGAACCAGTCCATCGTGATGTTCGAGCTTCTGAACGCCATGGCGCCGAAGTGGCTTCAGGTTATCGTGCTCTTCATGGCGCTGGCACTTATCATGAGCACAGCCAGCGGCTCGATCAACGGAATTACCAGCATTCTGGCCGTTGAAACGAAGAACCTGATGGCAGCTAAATCACACAACGGGACGGTCAACGGCAAAAAGGTGCTTTGGATCGCGCGCGGCATTGCAATGTGCATCGTTCTGGTGACCTGCATCGTTGCGCTCAAGGGCATCAGCGTCCTGTATCTGTTTACGATCAGCAATATGCTGGTTACGGCCTGCGTTTTCCCGCTGTTCTATGGCATGAAAAACCGGAGGTTGAAGGACTGGGGCGTCATCGCAGCATTTATCTGCGGCGTGATCGCGGCATCGTTCTGGCTCCCGGATCCGACGTGGTCGAAGGGCAGCACACTCTACTGTATGCTGGCAGCATTGCTGGTTCCGGCAGTCGTATCTGTGATCCTCGGCGCATTCGGAAAACCTGTGGAATTTGATCATCTGCAGGATCAGATCATTGAAGTTGATTAAACATGAAACCGTAATTTGAAAGGAGTTATAAAAATGGGTTACAAACAGGAACGAAACAAGGCGGCAGCAATGGATTTCTATACCACCATGGTCAATCACAAGGATCCGCAGACCGCAATGGATAAATACGGTGCAAGCTATTACCGTCAGCATAATCCGCACGTAGAGGACAAGAAGGAAGGCTTCATCAAGCACTTCAAAGCGCTGGCCATCTCGAGCCCGCATGAAGACTTCTATCCGCGCGTGATCGCAGAGGACGATCTGGTTCTGATGCACGTCTGGCACCATGAGCTTCCGGCGCATTTCCCGTATGAAAAGACGCTGGAAAACTACAAGCGCTACGGCCTGATGTCGTTTGACATTTTCCGCTTCTCCGAAGAAGGACGCATCATGGAGCACTGGGACTCCATGCAGTGGTCTCCGTTCCCTGCAAGCTTCAACGAGATCGGCCTGGTTGAGGTCGAGCCGTGGTGGCCCGAGGGAACCTATTCCCGCCTGGAAGAGCCGCTCTGCACATCGCCGATGATGGAAGGCGAGACCGAGATCCGTGATCTCGATAAGACGCAGCAGAATAAGGAGATCGCGCGCCAGTTTGTGCAGGACATCCTGATGGACAAGCGGTTTGACGAAGCGGAGAAATATCTGGCAGACAACATGACGCACCATGTCTGCTATATGCACGACGGCAAGAACGGCTATCTCGAGGGCATCCGCACCATGAAGCAGACGCAGGGCATCGACTATATCGAGCCGCACCGTGCAGTTGCCGAAGGCAACTTTGTCGGCATTCAGTCGCAGATCAACTATCGTGGGCGCGTAACATCCGTTGTGGATCTGTTCCGTCTGGAAGACGGCAAGATCGCAGAGGTCTGGGAATGCCTGTTTGAGTCCGTACCGGAAACTGCAGCGCACCAGAATACATTGTTCTAAGGCAGAGCGGCATTTCTGACAGATACCGCAGCATAAACAGGGGACGATGTGGCCGGACAGTGGCCACATCGCCTCAGTTTGTCAAAAGCCATCTGCAAAAAGCAATGGCAGCGCTCTCATTACAGATGGCAGCTGTCCCTCCGGCTGCGCCGCAGGGATTTTCATACTGCCTGCGTGTAATCCTGAAGCGCTTTCTGAAGCGCGGCAAGCGCTTTTTTCTCAATCCGCGACACATACGACCGGCTGATACCACACTTCGCAGCGATCTCCCGCTGCGTCAGCGGCGTCCGGTCGCCGAGGCCGTAGCGCAGCGTTACGACCATTCGCTCACGCTCCGACAAAACCTCGTCCATGACCTCGTACAGCTTTTTGTACGTCTGCCGTGTGCTCAAGTCCTCGAACAGATCCTCATCCGAGCACAAAACGTCCATCAGCGACAACGCGTTCCCGTCTTTTCCTGTCTCAATACAATCCGAAAGCGAAACATCCCCCGCTGTTTTCTTCATCGAACGAAAGTACATCAGAATTTCATTCTCTACACACCTGGCTGCATATGTCGCAAGCCGTGCCCCCTTGCTGGAGTCAAAGGTCGAGATACCCTTGATAAGCCCGATCGTGCCGATTGAGATCAGGTCTTCCTGATCGGCAGACTGCGAATAGTATTTTTTATTCGGATGAAGCAAAAGGATACGATTTTTCCATAGGAAACGGGGGAATAGCTGCGCAGCACAATCATATGACGTCCAGAATCATTTGGACTGTAAAGCTGCGTATCCCGGAAGTCTCTTAGAGAAAATCACAATTTCGAGTGAAATCATCCGAAAACAAAGAAAATGCGAGAATTGAATAAATTGAAGAAGTTGATAACGGACTAAAGTGCTAAAAGGTTTATAGCAGGCGGAAACAATTCAGCAAAAAAACGAGGAACACATTACACTTTATGCTGAGGCTGTTGAATACTCGCTATCACTTTTTGCGCTTGCTAGTAAGTTGCCTTTTCTGCATATATTTTGTAAGAACATATGCAGATATTTAAGATGAGCCCTTGCGTTTCTGCATATAATACGCTATAATTATGTGCAGAAAGGATGGCGCTATATGAGAAAATTTGATTACTCTTTTCTGAATAACGGCATGTTACCAGCGAACCTTGTAAACCTCACTGCCAATATTGCAGAGCTGAAAACAATGGCTGGCGTACGCAAGGAGGAATACACGCAGATCTTTACGGAGCTGGAAGCCGTGGCAAGGGTGCAGTCCATCAAAAGCTCCAACGCTATCGAGGGCATTGTGACCAGCGACGAGCGTATTGCCGCCATTGTTAATCAGAACAGCGCCCCGCTGAACCACAACGAGGCGGAGATCGCCGGGTACAGAGATGCGCTGAATGAGATCCACTTGGGCTATGCACATATTGACTTTCGGCAGAGCGATATTTTGCGGCTGCATGAAATGATGATGAGTTTTGCGGGTTATGAGTACGGCGGGCAGTACAAGACGGACGACAATGTGATTTTGGAGATTGACGCTGATGGAAATCGTCGTGTCCGTTTCCGTCCTATCCCTGCAAGTGCAACGCCGAAAGCAATGGAACAGTTAGAGCTTGCTTATCTGGATGCCCGAAGCGATGCAAATATCAATCAGCTTCTTTTGATTCCCTGCGTGATTCTGGACTTCCTCTGCATCCATCCGTTCCGGGACGGGAACGGCAGAATGTCCCGCCTGCTTTCGCTGCTGCTGCTATACAAAATCGGCTTTGACGCCGGAAAATATGTGTCCTTTGAGGAGCAGATCAACAATTACAAGGCGTATTATTACGAAGCTCTGCGGCAATCCTCGGTCGGATGGGAAACGAATGAGAACTCTTATTTCCCTTTTATTGAGAATTTCCTGTCCACCCTCTATATGTGCTATAAGGAACTGGACAAGCGATTTGCGGTGGTACACGGTAAGAAGATTACGAAGAAAGCTCGTGTAGAAGCGACCATTCTGAATAGTCTAACTCCACTTTCCAAAGCGGAAATTTGCAAGATTCTCCCCGACGTCAGCCCCACGACCGTCGAAGCGGTTCTTGGCGCAATGGTTAAGACCGGTTCGGTAAAGCGGATCGGTGCAGGAAGGACGACGAGATATATTAAGGCATAATTGAAAGGGCATGTTGGATTAGCAATGCATAATGAAACATCGAAAAGGAAAATACCGATATTCCCAGAAATCACCTCTTCAAAAGACTTGATCGCATATTTAGATAGTTCAGAACGATTGAATAAACGGAAGTATTTATATCACTACACAACAATTAGAAATGCAATTGCAATATTCAAAAGTGGCACGTGGCATCTTGGAAATCCAAGGGATATGAACGATGTGGTCGAATACCGTAATGGCGATCAGCAAAGATGGAACAACATATTCTTTGCGTCATTTATGGCCGAAAATAAAGAGAGTATTGCCATGTGGAGTATGTACTCACAACCTTGGAAAGATGGTGTGAAAATTGCAATTCCTATGTCAACGATGAAAGAGTGGTTAAAAGGTATTGATGAAATACTTGAAGTATCTCCAACCAACTATGAGTTAACAGGAAAATCCATTCCTGTGAATGAACGGAATACCATTCACATTTCCTCTGTTGCGTACTCAAATACTGCGAGTTGTGACTCGAGTGGAGATTCTGAAACTCTTATGTGGAGCAATCAAAAAAATACAAAAATCCCCAATTGCCAACAGCTTTCGGAGCTAACGAGTTATATAAAAGATAACGCGTGGGACTATGAAAAGGAAGTCAGACTTAAAGCGGAATTTGAAAATACATTTGGGTATAGTCGCGTTGCGGTTAAAATACCTGATAGCATACTTAATGAGATAACGATATCTTCCGGTCCGCTTTTTGAGGGGGATTTATTACAGAGAATGGAATATGAACTTAATAGAAGTTTTCACACAGATCAGAGTTTCTTTGCTGGAAAGCTAAATATTAAATCTATATGCGACAGCTGCCAATATAGAAAACAATAATCTACATATATAGCCGAGGAGCTTTCACCACGAAAGTCCCTCGGTTACTTTGTGTCAGAACGAAGGTGAAACATATGACAATACATTGCCGGAATTGGTGCCGCGGATCTGCAAAATGGCTTTAGAGTGCAGGCAACGAGGAAAACTGAATGATCACCTGCAATGGATTTGCGTAAAGACCTGACAAGGCTCCAGACCCTACGCCGCCCCTTACACTCTGCTGGAAGTTCATTGCGTAAGAATAAAGAACTTATTCTTGAAATTTGGAAAAGCCAAGTGATTCAAGTTTGTTTCTTTGACCATCTGAAGATAAGGTGCTGACGCCCCACACCAGTAAGAGGCGTGGGCGAGTGCAGGCAACATAGGCAATTCGCGCTGCCTCGTCGGCTGTATTTAGCCAGTTTTCCCAATATCCGGTTTTGCCCTTGCCATCTGGCGTTGAAAGTAGCAATACGGCGTCAAATGTGTTACCTTTCACTGAATGGATCGTGTCAATTCGCAGAGGTACATTTTTCTTTACGTCTATTCGATCGATAAACTGAGGAGCAAATCCGCGGGGAGTTTTAATATTTGTATTTGAGAGGCTTTTATCGATAGAATGGAGATGAAAATTGATGATCTCTAGGATTCCTTTTTTATTAGCAGAATACCATGCACCATATGTGCGCTGGTCCATATTGATCATTGATGGCTGGGAACAGAATGCTGCTAGAATATTCCGCAGCAATAGTCTCCATGTAGTAGGGGATGAACATATTTCTTCGGAATAATAGTAGTTGTTCTTCTGGCCCTTTGTACCCAGCCACTTTTGTAATTGATACGCCAAAAGGCTCAGTGCTACTTGCTGTGCTGATGGCTCTTTTTTCTGCCAAAGTTGAATCGCATTAATTATTGGATGCTTTAGATAATCCGGTGATTGACCGCTACTTAACTTGTTCTTTGCACTTTGCGTCCTCACAAGTATAGCAGCGGCATCGAATGGGATTGCGTATTTCTTAAGTAACTCGATGAATTTCGAAATGACATCGCTCTCGTCGGTATATTCTAAATACACGCAGTCGCAAGTGCTGGATACACTATTTGTATGACTTACAATAGGATGATCGATTCCGCATAGCTTCCGAGAAAGATCCACAATGCTCTGTGTGCTTCTGAAATTCTCACTCAAGCGCATTCTCAGGAATCCATTTTGATGGATATGTTGCTCGAATTGTTCTGGGTATGAGTCTTTGAACGAGTAGATGGCTTGATGCAGATCGCCGATATAGTGAACAATGGTACCAGCACGAATCAGGCAGTCTAAAATGCCAAGTTCGCTTGCGGATAAGTCTTGACATTCATCCACCATAATTACAGGAAATTTCTTGGAAATATAATTACAGATTTCTTCACTCTTTTTTAGACACTTTTGGGCAATCAAATTCATATCTTCAAAAGTTGCAAAACCGCTGTTTAAAAATTTAGTTTTGCATTTGCATACCTGCCTGATTAAATAGTCTATTTGAAATAGATTTGGGGCGTTGCACCGTTTTCGAATGTCTTCAATATATTTTTGATTCTTTTCCGAACTATATAAATCTGTCAAGGATATAGAATTATCACTACGCTCTATAAACCACTCGTCACATCTGGCTTTATAATTTAGCTGATTGGCATAGTACTGCGTCGGAAAAGGAAACTCTAATTTGTAATTATTTAACCATTGCTTGCTGTATGGACTCGCATCTGGCTCAACAATTTTGAATGATTTATCATCCTTTTCCCTGGGAATATTGAAAAAGTTGTAACCGAATCTTTGCGCAATATACCCATGAACAAAACTGGAGAAGGTTCCGATAAAATGCCTTGATGGAATAGGTTTGCTATAAAAGTGCGCAATCCGGTTTGCTATGGTAGAAGTGGCTTCATTCGTGAAGGACAGCACGGCAAGCCCCGATTGCTGCGATGCCCAACGGGAAATTTCGTAAGCAGCTTTAATGCCTAACACTTCGGTCTTGCCGCTTCCTGCACATGCCTCCAAGTAAATGCACTTGTCTATCGGGGACAAGATATAGTCTAACTGTTCATCTGTTTTTTCATTAATTCTGGTAGCAGCCTGCTCCAGAAATGCTTTGTCTGGAGATAAAGCTTGAGAAAGTACAATAATTTTTTCCTCTCTTGTCACAGGGATAGTCCTCCACAAGCCCACAAAATTGCATCTCTAATATAATTTGGGACTACGAAATCCATATCTATGTTATTGGTCAAGGTATGCGCGAAGATACCCTTTCCAACAGAATTAGAGTCAATGTGCATATAAATATATTTTGCATCGTCTCTTAGCTGGCTATTGTCAGCATACTCATTATTTCGATCGGCAATTGCCTGAAGGGCAGAACTTACTGTGCCATCTTGGGTTGGCCAAAGGGATTTTAATACCGATGCCAGAAGTGCTGGATTATAGGTAGCTAAGTCATACTCAAATGTCTTCAATGGCGAAACGAAGAGCCGAGTCCGCTCGTTGGCGTCAATGGCTTCTTTCAACGCGACGATAGGATTTTTGCTAGCGGTTCTTTCATCTTTGAGGGGATAGATTTCTGCACCCGGATCGTTATCGGTTACTCCAGCGCAGAAAATGGGAATATTGGGACCCTCTGATTTATCAAAGTTTCCAAACAGCTTCATAAAGTATTTGAAGTTTATCCCATTGATATTTATAACCGATACGCCCATTTCATCTAATGTCGATGCCAAGTGAATTGCGTCCTGCATTGCCTGATTATATTTTTTCAGGACGACTTCTGCAATCTTAGGTATTATTAGTGCTTCTGCAATGCCTTCCACTAGAATAATACCACGAGAAAAGAGCATGGTAGACTTTGTTATATCCATCCATCTGTTAATGTACATCTCAGATGCTGGATCTTCGAAGTTTTTGAGGCTGATGGTGGTTGTTGCAATAGAGTCTGCTGTTCCGGACAGATGTATTAACTTGTTGATCTCTACAGAGGAGGCCAATACCGGTGAGTGAGTCGAGACAATAATTTGAGCGTTTGGGAGTGTGGAAGCCAGTGATTCAAGATATTTAATAAACTTTACCTGCAATTGTGGATGCAAATGTGCTTCTGGTTCTTCGATTAGAAGAAGTGTAAAGTTGGTTGTTTCTTTAATCAATTCGAGTTCAGCAAGAACGGTCGCAATGTATAATAAGTTGTTATAACCAAGGCTATTTGTTGCCAGATCTCTGAATTTTGTTATATCTGTTTCCTTGCTCTGTGGAAAGAAGACAAGACGAATATTTTCGACAATTCTGTTAAACGAAGCCTCGGAGAATTGCAGATTCACGCTCTGACCAAGTCGGGGGCCAAGCGCATCCTCTATTTTCTGGTTGATTGAAGCCTTGACGGTTTGTATCTCAGAGTACTTTTCGCCTGTATTTTCGACAATACTATTGTTAAACTTTTCTATTTCGCTGACAAGAGAATTTGTGTTATCTCCATATTGCATTTTGAGCAATAGTGCAAGTCGGGAGCGCCTTCCGGCGGATAGCTTTGTTTCAGCATCTCGCAGTGGTGGAAGGTAAATGCATTCTACTCTATCAAAAGTATCCTCTTCAAAAACACCCGCTACAGATTCACCACCCCAGTACTTTCGCTTTAGTGTGCCAGGTTTCAAAGAATTCTCTGAAATGCGAAGGTGTAAATGAGCATCAAAATCAGCATTGCACCAGGAAAGAAATGTGATTCGCTCGTCTTCTGTCAATTCTGTCAATAGGGCATCAATTTCAATTATATCTGCTCGATTTGCTCTATCCAAAGAACAGTAGAAATCGTCCGAAGAACAACCATAATTTGCTTCCGGTTCCCGAAACAGAAGTCGGAGGGCATTAATGATAGTAGTTTTTCCACAGCCGTTTTCACCCAATAGAATATTTAAGCCTTTGTTTAAAGAAATAACGGACTTTTGGCAAGTGTTTTTGTACCCGTGTACAGACAAACGCGATATATACATTGTATCCTCCGTTTCATTCCGACAACTTTTGCTGCCTCAGGCTATCAGATTGCGCGACCTGCTCGTATGTATCTTGGCTGCTATTAACAATTATAGCAAAAGTGCTGGGTTTCTGCAATTAATGAGCGTAAAAATTAGTGCTATTTGTATTAGAACATGAAAAAAGTGTTTGCATGATTCATAACTATTCGACATTATTCGGATGAAGCAAAAGGATACGATTTTTCCATAGGAAACGGGGGAATAGCTGCGCAGCACAATCATATGACGTCCAGAATCATTTGGACTGTAAAGCTGCGTATCCCGGAAGTCTCTTAGAGAAAATCACAATTTCGAGCGAAATCATCAAAAAACAAAGATTGAGTCTAAATAAGAAGGAAGACAGAAATAGAGCGAAAGAGCGGTAGTATATACCGCTTCTTCGCTCTATTTGTTTACTGGTTGCAGGTGAGCCGTATTTCCGTAAAAGCATGCGCTATACCATTCCGCTCCGTATGCAGTGCGTCAGAATTCGCAAAAACTGCGCAGAGGTTGGGGCGGCTGTCAGCGGACGGCAAGTAAGGCTACATAGGAGGCCGGCGTTTTCACGCCAAGAAGCGCAGGCGAAGCCATCAATGCTTCGGACAACCTGAAGCAGATTCGAATTATACTGGTATGCAACTTCGGGATATAACCGCTGCGATGGTTTTACCAGCCAGTGCGGATTAAGCGAGGCAAGATAGACCGCATAGGAGAGATGAAAGAATGGGGTACCGGTCGCGGAGAAACCAAGGCGGTACAGCAGATCATAGACTTCGACAATATCTGTTACAGAATTCATGCCGCATCCGTCCCCTCCAGCGCTTGAACACGTTGCATAAACTGCCGGATCAACGCACCCTGCGCCTCCGTATCCAGCATGGAAAAGAGAAACATCAGGGTCGGTGCGGAAGCCGCGTATCTCCCTCGCTCCAAATCACTGTACGCACGGCTGGAGATACGAAGCTGCTCTGCCATCGCTTCCTGCGTCAGCGCCATCTTCTGCCGCAGGGAAGACAATTCCGCGGAAAGAAGCTCAGAGAGCAGCGCCGGGTATGGTTTCATCCTGAAGACCTCCATAGTTTATAAGTTCTATGGAGATTTTATGTCGAAATGAAGTCTACTTCCATGAAGCACACTTCGTACCAGCGAGTCAAACCTTGAAAATGCCGATTCGAAACACGCAAAACAGCATGATTCAGTGATACAACAGAATATCCAATGCGCGTCAGCGCAGAAAGAGAGAAAAGATTACAGCAACGCACCGATTCCTGTGTACGCTCCAGCAGAGTTTGCGAAACTGCTGAGCGAAAAGAGTGAAGAAATCTAAAAAGCGTAAGAACATCCTTTGCAATTTAATAAGTCGATTTGGATGACAGGGGGGCAGGCTGAAGCGAGAAGGTGCATAAGCCTGCTTTTTGTAATGAGGAGGGTTTGAATGAACACTGAAATCGTATCGCAGAAGGAAAGATATCTGCGAGAGGTAGAACAGAAGCTCCTGCACAGGGAGCTGGACGCAAGGCTGCTGGACGACGGCCAGATCCACATCAGATGGAAAGAGAAACCGCTCTGCTCAGTTGACAGAGACGGTATCGTCCGCTTTAGACCGGCAGATATCACAGGACCGGAAGTAGACCGACAGCTTCGAACGGTGATACAGACTGCCGGGCATGTCAAAGAGTATATGCGGATCTTTGAACGAGCGCCCACGCTGAAGGTCGTCGGTCTGGATGATACCTACAAGGTGCTTGCGGATTTCGGTGATGCAGTGCTGG